>FWWM01000099.1_pt1 | contig 270572 bp, 237 predicted proteins | sample 2228351 | NCBI WGS metagenome assembly FWWM01 (sample SAMEA103939774, study PRJEB20133) | metagenome
CAAGCACTAAAGTGCTTACTACTAACAGCGAACAAGCACTAAAGTGCTTACTACCAACAGCGAGCGCTCGTAGTAGGGACTTTAGTCCCTGCGTCCCACCAGCTACAAGACTTTATTTATAACCGAACTTGAAATGAATCATTGAAAACAGCATGCGTAAACGATCATTCCAAACTTTACGCTCACTTTGCTCAAGCACCAGCAACCATGCCATCACAAGGTAGAGTATAGCAGATGCAGCCATTTCCGCAGCTAAACCCAACCATCCCCAGGGAGTGTGATTTCTTGCAGCGTACCAAATGATGAAAGCGTAAGGAATACCAATTGTTAAGGGTTTGACCACTGCAAAAAAAAGCTGTTTTAAAGGTGTGCCAAAAACCTTTCGCAGTAGTAGTGGTAATTGCCAAAAGCTAATAGTAATAAATGCAACAAAAGTACCTAACAAAGGCCCTACACTTCCAAAAAAGTGGGTACATATAATACTAACTATAAAATTGACTGCAGCTGCTAGCATAGCTGTCAGCACGATAGTAGCCTGCATTCCAGTAGCGCTAAAACACCATCCCCAAAGAGATAAAATCCCTAAAAGAAATCCATTACAAGCAGCGAGCAAGCTAACTTCCTCACCGCCGAAGCGTTCTTGCCCGACCCACAACTTAATAAAGTAAGGATTATAAGCAGCGATCGCTATCATCAAAGCTAATCCTATAACTGCCACTAACTTAGTTAGTTCTATCAAATAAGCATTGAACTTTTGTCGCTCTCCTTGAACGTACAGTTCAGCAAGAGCAGCCCAAGTAGCGTTGCCAATACCTTGTATTTGTGATTGCGCAATCACCGCTAGACGTTGAGTCATAAAAAACGGTACCACTGCTGCTGGGCTTAAATTGTAGGAGATGATAATATTATCGGTAAAAAGGCTCAGCTGACCTGAAAAATTCAGAGCCAATGTCGGCCAGTTAAGCTGCCAAAGCTGTTTTTCAATTGCAAGTTGAGATTTGCGATCCTTCAATGCCGTGAAAATATCTGCATAACGGCGAAGTCCATCCCAGCATACGAGCAATTGAAAGGAAATATAACCCAACACACTAGCCGCATACTGCCCGATAATACCCCATCCCGCCCACGCCAATATCAAGGCTGTACCAGTAATAAGCAGGCTTTGAAACATCAAAGCTAGGTTAATGAAATAACTGCGCTGGCTAGCATCTGCTAAAAAACGGAAGGGAGTCAAGGGTAGCAAAAATACAGGTAGCAATCCCAACCAGTAACCCTTTTGTAGTTCACCCACTAAAACTCCTTTGACCGGAACTAGGTGGGTAATGAACATGCCTAACACTACCGCCATGATTATCATGACAGCCATTATTTTGATATAGACTCTGATTCCTGTTGCTAGTGTCAAACGAATTTGTTGGCGATCGCCAGTTCCGACAACTTTAGCTAGCAGCGTTATTAACGAGCCACCAATACCTAGCTCAAGTAGATTGAGATAATTCGCCCAATCACTTGCAGCACGAAACGCTCCGTAGCGATCGTCTCCCAGCCAATTGACCAGTAAAGATGTGCTGACTAAGCTGATGCTCAGTGTCGTCATTTGTAACGCAATTCCGGTGAAAAGATTAACTACCGAGCGTCCAGTTCGATGGCTTTTCACTTTTGTTATACTCTGTTACCGATTCATTGAGTAAATTCTGGAAAATTTCTAAGTGTAAATGTGCTAATCGTTCCCAACTAAAATGTTTAGCTAGTGAATGGCTACCAATGGAAAGCTGGTTCCTGAGTTGGCGATTTTGAAGTACACTTTTGATTGCAGCGCCCCATGCTTGCGGAGTAGATTCCTCTACTAGTAAACAATTTATACCGTTTTGGATTTCTGGCTCTTTCGCAGATGGTAAAGTCGTAATTACAGGTAGACCAAAAGCCCAAGCAGCTTGCAATGAACTACGCCGAGGAGATGCACCTTCAGCGAAAGGTAAAACCATAACATCCGTTTCTGCTAGAAGAGTTTGCAGAGTCTTATCATGTATGTCGTTGAATTCTCCAGTAAACTCTACCCATGATACGTTAAAGCGCTGTGCTAGTTCAGAATGATAGGAATCAGTTTCTGGATGAAATGGCCCGATAATTCGCCAATGCAAGTTTAAACCCTGCTGGCGCAAGAACTGTAACGCTTCAAATACTATGGGAAGTTGCTTAATTGGAGAAATCAACCCAAAGGTTGTAACTAACCCTACAATTGGTTTAACAACTGTTTCTGGTTCTGGTAAAACATTCGCTGGACTCCATCCTTGTAAATCGGGCATTCGTCCAGTGTATTCTCGACAGCGATCGCTTGTGCGTGCATCATTGCTAATAATGATATCAGCTGCTTTCACTAGTTGAATGGTGTGTTTTACACTAGACAATTCATTATGAAATTCATGCAATGTAACTACCACTGGACATTTGGCAGCTTTTGCTATTTGTACAGCAGCGTCAGTTTCAAAATAAGAGTGAATCTGGTCTTGAATATGAATTAAATCTGGTTTTAACAAACGAATAACGGCTGTTGTCAATTGTATGCCAAAAGAATTCCAGGTATGCGTAGGGCGAATCATACGCAATCCTCTATAAGAGGATATCGGGCTATTGAACCAGCGCGCTCGCCTAGATAGCCAAATCCACTCCCAATCCGGACGAAGGTAGCGGAAAGTGTGTAACAAATTTGCCGTATAATCACCAATACCACAAATAATTGGTGGGCTACTGCCGCTAACCATTAGTAATTTAGGTTTTCTCATACCCCGGTCTCAGGTGCCTTCAAAGCTACCATTACAAAGGTATAGCTTTCTCCATGCCAGGTAATCGGGCATTCAGTATGAGTACTCAGTACTCTATCTGGTTCTAAGAGGTGGAAACCTACATCTATAAACTTCTGAATTAGCTCCTGCAAGGTTGCTTGATTAAATATTGTCCAACTCAAGCCAAATACTTGAAAATCTTCAGGAATCTTATGTTCCTTTCCAGTTGCATCATAGTCTGTTGTCAAGATAAACAAACCGCCAGGCCGCAAAATACGACGAACCTCTTTAACTAGATTATCTAGTGGTACTCCATGCTCTATGACTGACAAACAAGTAATAGCAGCGAAATAGTGATCGGGATAGCTTGTCTGAGTCAAATCAGCTACGCAATAGCGAATTTGATGCCAAAAGAACATCCAACGACAGATAGGATTAAGGTCACATCCATGTAAAAATTTATAACCTAAACCATGAAGTACATAAAGAATTTCCGAATTAAAACAGCCCATATCAAGAATAGGAGCTAGCTTATTAGGAACTGTAGATACAATTATTTCAACTGCTTTAGCCACATCCCAACTCTTAGTTACATCTGGTTGTGGTGGTAGCAACCTATAACGAAACCGCAGATCGAATAGAAAGCGCCAAAAACGAGTTTTCAGGGGATCTGTATAATCTAACCCCCTTTCTTGAAGTTGTTCTCGACTTTTTTGAATTTCTTGCCAGGATTGAAGTGTCTGTAGCATATTTTTCTGTATTTTGATTTTGTATTACTTATATATTTTGTATCCAAACAGCAATCAATTTATTGTCTCTGTTAATCCTCTGAACTTTGATAATACGTTGACTATCACACGATTGAAATAAATGTGACATAACGATGATAATACTTTCTCAAGTCAATTTATTTTTAGAACCTGAAGAAATTTAATAGGTTTAAACAAATAATGAATAAACATTATGAGTAGCAACAGCGTTATTAGACCACGAGTAAAACTTTGCTTTTTTTTGAGCGCGATCGCTCAAATCTTCCCTAAATTTTATATCAGTACATACTTGGATTAATAACTGCTTTAAATTACTATAATTATCCAAATCAAAAGTATCGCCACCATCGCCCAATATTTCTGGCAAACAAGAGCTTCTTGCAGCCAAAACTGGACATCCAACAGTCATTGCTTCACAAAGTTGCAATCCAAAACCTTCATATTCGCTAGGATACACAAAACAAAGTGCTTCAGCATAAAGAGCTGGAAGATCGGTATCGTCAACCCAGCCTAATAATTTCACACGCTCTGCAATTTCCAATGATTCCGCTAATTGCATCAGTGCAGCATATTGTTCACTTTTACCACCAGCAAGTACTAAATCCACTTCATTTAAATTAGCCTGTGCAAAAGCATTAACCAAGAAAGGAATATTTTTGCGTCTTTCCCAACCCCCAACATAGAAAATGTAAGGACGATAAATCTGATATTTATTACGGATTCGCGATCGCTCTGCCTGAGTTATCTGCCTGTGGAAACCTGCATCAGCAGCTTCGTAGATGACGGTAATTTTTTCTTCTGGAATATGCAAATATTGAACAAGATCCCGTTTTGAGTACTGACTGACGGTAATAATATGCTCCGCACGATTTCTCGCTACCCAATGATAGGTTCTAGTCTGCACATTAGCTAAACTCAATTTATGGTACCAGGGTATGTTTTGGGAATAATAAACTTGATCTATTGCATCATGTAAAGTTAGTATGCGGGGACAAGGACTTGACCAAGGAAGACCAAAGTTCATTGGACAATGCAAAATATCTACCTTGTCTTTTTCACATTGTTTTGGTAACCAATATTGTTCCCAAGTAATATAGCGCATAGGTGGAGAAATGCGTACTCGATAACTATCTTTTGGTAATCTTGCTAAATGACTTTCATGCAATGGTTGATCGGAGTAAAGAAAAAGCTCTACACCGAGCGATGACAACTCTGCTAATAGATTGATAGTATAGCGATTCCATCCTCTAGTAGTGGGAGAACTTAAAAGTCGAGCGTTGAAAGCAACTTTCATAATTTTTAGAATCACTAAACTTGACGTATAGCAAAAAGCAGACCACAATCGGGTAAACTTGAGGAAATAATCTTCAGATGATGAGTTGATTTTAATTTCTCTCTAATTAAGGTAAGAGTGCCAGGACGCAAGTTATCATGGTATTCAATCGCTAGTAAACGTATGTACTTTAAAATATTTGGAGAAATTGATTCAAAAATATCATATTCTGCACCTTCAATATCTATTTTTAATAGAGAAATTTCTTTGGCGTTAATCATATCGAAAACTACTTCCAACGGTATAACGTTGACTGGTAGACATTGTGATGAACTTACATTCCTATCTGATTCTCTAAGTAACTGATAGTCGAGGGAACGAACACCAGTTTTAACAATTAAATCTTGCCTGTAATTGTTACTAACAGCATATTCATATATACTTGCCATTGATAGACCAAAATTATCTATATTTCTAGACAAACAAGAAAAATTTTCTGGTAAAGGTTCAAAAGCAGCGATTTTACAAAGAGGATTTATTCTGGCTACTTGCAAGGTAAAAAGTCCTATGTTTGCTCCCAAATCTACAATTACATCGCCCGGTTCTGGAGAATAAAAGCCTTTTGGGAAATACGCTTGCTCATACCATAATTCGAGAAGAGATTCGACCAAGCCCATTTTTCCTTTAGGATGTACAATAGTTTTACCATTAAATAATATTGCTTGGCTAATGGGTGCAGGATTTCGTAAGTAGCGTACCATTTCCCATCCGTTTCGGAAATTAGTTAATAGCCATATATCCCGAGAAATACTTCGAAAATTCATAAAATCAATTATGCTTTTAATAACTTCCAGCTCAACTATGAATAACTAAAGTCTATTGTTTGTTTTCCCAAATCTGCCAGTACGGTCCATCTTGCAAAAGCTTCCAACCTAGTTGCAAATATGTTGGTTGCTTCGTATTTTTTGGCAGGGCTACATATTTTACTTGAAACTTTTTCAAAGCTTTTATTGGGTCAGCAACAATTTCATCAAAGTATTTCAAGCGATTTTGAATACGCTCTTCAAATTTAAGTCGATCGCGTTTCCAAGGACCAAATTGATTAGCTGTTAGCTGTGCTCTTTGTTGTAAAGTGAAGCTGTCACGGTCTTTGCCTTCAATATAACTATTAAGAGCAATTCTTGCATCCCATTCAGCATTATCTACTGCTGGACTTAGATCAACTAAGTAGCCAGATAGGGGACGCTGATTTTCCATAATCACAGTAAAGTCAATAAATGCTTTATCACCACCTACAACTGCTCTTGCATCAAGAGGTAAATTTGAATTTTGAAATCTTTGCTGATAGTATTTATGATAATTAGTGGTGAGATCTACAGATTCTTTAGTTTGCATTGCTTCTACAGATCTCAACCAAATTCCCGTTGTCAGGTAAAGAGATGAAAGTGCTATACAGCCAAAGAGCAATGGTTTTTTAAATAAACTAATTAAGGATAGTGATTCAATAGCAAAAACTATAATTAAGAAGGAAATAAGTGGACCGTAGCAATGATTCCAGTGAAAGTTTTGGATTTGTAATCCTGAAAAGATTTGATGGTTTGTTAACAAGATGCCAGAGGCTGCTAATGTCCAGACACAAATTAAATCTTTACGCTTCCAAAAAACCCAAAACAACGTTATAAGTAGGAAACATAAAGCTAATTTGGGTAATAAAAATTCGCTCCAATGCGGAATAGATAAAAAGAAATCATTTCTAGGCAACCATTCTTGATTAGAATTATTTTTTAGTAAGGCATTGAAAAGTAATTGAGGCAAACCAATTATTATACCAAGTATACCTGTCTGGAAATATGTTTTGCGATTCTTACTATCGATTAAGATAGCAATTAACAAAGCAATAGTTGCTGCAGTCCAATAATAAAAATAAACATAAAATAGTAAACCAAAACTTATGGCTGCTAGTGTAACTATAGTTCGAGTAGGCTTGATTAAAGCTAAACGCAACAACCAGACATGAACGAGCAGATATGCAAAGCTCATACCTGGAGTGATTATTCGCCACTGAACTAACAATTTTGGGTTTGTTTGTAACAGAGTACCTGGGTTACCTGCAGCAATGTTACTAGCAGTAACAAAATGTTTGAAAATTAGCGAACAAGAATTAATACCAATATCTGTCATTAAGATAACAGTAACTGCTAAGGCTGTCCATGGATTTTTCAAACATGTTCTCGACAACAAATACCAGCCTACAGAAATGCTAATTCCTGCCCAAAGACGCCAAATAATATTAGTGTGTATAGGAAGTAAACCAAGTATTTTTGTGAAAATGATTCCAGGAATAGCCTGAACCCAGGGAAGTACAGTTGAGCCACCTTTAAAAAGTACAGGATCGCTCAGGTATGCAGGATGATTGTGATAGGCATTACTAGCGATTCCCAGATACAAAATATCATCATTATCAGCAACCCAAGTAGGATCGCCTGTTTGAAAAAACCACAATATATGTGGCATGATAGATAATGTGACTCCAATAACAATTGCTAAAGAAACAGCGATAAAATCATATTTGTAATTCCTAATTATTTTCTGCAAATTTTCTGATTTTGTGGCAAAGACAATAAACTCTTTTTGTTTTAACATAAATCCAGTTTATAAAAATATAAAATTAAGATTTTTGAGCAAGTAAAAGTGAAGACGCACCCGTGAAATTAAATGTTGGAATAATATCAAAATATTTCAGAAAAGTAAGACAAAAGTTAGCAAATTTTGAAATTCCCATACCTTGATTAACAATTTCTTCTTGGGCGATCGCAGGTTGTAATTGCAGAATTAATTTGCGTAGAATTAGCAAAGGAATATAAACATGACCCCATTGAACTATTCGGTGAATTTGAAATCCCGAAGCTAAGACAACAGATTTAAGGTATTTAGTTGAATAGCGTCGACAGTGACCAACTGCGCGGTCGAAAGCGGAAAATAAATGTTGTCTCATAGGAACACCGAGAATCAAGAAACCGCCAGGTTTTAAATGTTCGCGAGCAGCAACTAAAAACTTAATTTCGTCCTCTATATGTTCCAGAACATCTACGAGCAAAATTAAGTCATATTTATTTACCATTTTGGGATTAAGCGTCAATATATCAGAAACGTACAAAGTCCCTGAAACAGTTGAACAAAGCTGAAGATCTGACAGATTCAGTTCTAATCGATCAACTGCTTTCTTGTAAGTTTTAGCAATATGAGTCAAAATTAATCCATTACCGCAACCAATTTCCCCAATTATTTGTGACTGATGAATTATTTTACCAAAGTGCCTATCTAAAACTGCATTACGATGGCGTATCCAAAAGTGATTGGGATTGGTATATTCGTACCAGGTATATTCGTACCAAGTATCAGCCATATTCACAGTCGCGGGACTGTTCAAAGTAACAATATGATTAGTCATTTTCTTTCGATTTAATTGGCTCTAAATTTCCTAAAGTTTCGGCAATAATAAATAAAGGTCTTCCTTTACTTTCCTCAAATAATCTACCAATATATTCACCAATTACTCCTAGCATTAACATTTGCAAACTGCTGGTAGCGAGAATCATTAATACTAAAGTGGTAAATCCCGGAACATCACGCATTCTCAATCCCGAGAAATGCCAGTCAAAAAAATATGCAGTTAAGTAAAATGCTGCTAAAAACAAACATGCTAAAAAAGTAATAAAACCAAGAGCAATGGAAAGTCTAAGAGGTTTGACAGAAAAGCTCAAAATTCCGTCAAATGCCAGCTTAAATAAGCTTCGCAAATTATAGCTTGCTTTTCCGGCGTAATGTTCGGGACGTTTATAAGGTACACCAACCTGATTTAAACCAATCCAAGCGCGTAAACCACGAATATAAGGATGTTTTTCTTTCATTTGAGAAAGAAGTTTTACTGCTCGGGGAGAATAAGCGCAAAAATCTCCAGCGTCGAGAGGAATTTTAATTATCGATAATGAAGAAAGTAGGCGATAAAAACTCCAATAAGCAAATTTTTTGAACCAATTTCTTCCTTCTCTTTGCCACCGGATACCATAGGCAATATCAGCTCCATTCATAACATGATGAACTAAATCTAATGCGACAATGGGAGGATCTTGACCGTCAGAATCCATGACCACAACAATGGAATTGTCTGGAGCGTGAGAAAGTCCAGCCATGACGGCAATTTGATGTCCAAAATTGCGAGAGAAGCGCAAGCATCCAGCATGACCTCGTTCGGAAATAGCTGTGCGAATAAATTCTATTGAACTGTCAGAACTACCGTCATCAACAAACAATAAATACGGAAGTGTTCTGATTTCACTATCAGATTGAAAACAAGTATCTATTTCTCGAATCAGTCTTTCTATATTGGCTTCTTCATTATGAACTGGTAAAACAATAGTTACTTTGTCACAATAAGATGTTTTTGGCGTGCTCATAATAAATCCTTTCTATTTGTTCTACTGTTAGTTGGGGATTGCAGTAGTTCTCAAGCAATTGTCTAGCTTTTAGGCGTCTTTGTTGTTGTAAAGAAGGATTATTTAGTAATTCCACAGTGCGTTCGATGAGACCTTGGTCATCATCGCAAATTCCAGCGTCAATTCCATCTAGAGCTGGGATTCCTTCTACACCATCAGATGTGGTCACAACTGGTGTACCTAAAGCAAAAGCTTCCATGACTTTAACTTTCATTCCACTACCTGCAACGGGTGCATACAGCATGACATCTGTTTTGGCAAAGTAGGGTAAAGTATCTGGTACGTTTTGATAAATTTCTAAGTCTTTGATGTTGGTGAATGCTGTCAGTGCATCTTTAGCAGACCTACCAACAATTTGCAATTTGGCTTGAGGAACGCGGCGTTTAATTTCTGGCCACAATCTACTCAAAAGTCTTTCAGCTGCGGAATAGGTTGGCGTCCAGTTAAATCCACCAATCAATCCTACTGTTGGTTGCTGATTTATTTGTTTTTGTTTGAGGAATGGATAAAATGAAAAATCGATACCGAGGGGGACTCTATAGATAGAAGCTTGAGGATTGATTTGATTGATATATTTGGCGAGGCGCTCTGATAAGGTAATAATCTTGGGAAAAGCTTTTAGTAATTTTTGTTCGGCGCGATTGGTGATAAATCTTCTCAAGCGAGTTTCTAGAGAATTTTGATATTGAAAAGGGCGGTCTATGGAAAATAAATAATGAACATTGACTAGTGCTTTTTTCTTGTGTTGAAGTCCTAACCAACCACTCCAAAGCTGTTCGAGATGAAGGATATCGTAAGGTTTGATAAGTTCTGATGCTAAATCTTGACGCAAAAGAGGACTAAATATGTAGGAATAAGGTTGCTGTATAGTTTTCATTTTTGCTATCGGTCCATTCTTTTGGTTGGGAATGAGATAGCAGCGCAAGTCGTAATCTGGTGCAGGAAAAAGAGCTTGGGTTTTGTCGATTTCCTCTGGGGTACTGCAAGGTACAAATGCAGTTACGCGATGGCCTTTTGCGTTCAATCCTTTGAGTAGGACATAATACCATCTGGCGTCGGCGTTGCCAAAGGGTAAAGGTGGTGAACTGATAACTAAAAGAATTCTTAGAGGTTTCATTTTCAAAAAGAAAAATATTATTCAATCTTGTTTAAAATGTTTTGTGCCATGTCATCCCAGGTATAGTTTCGCAATTGTTGCGAAAGAGAAGAGACTAAATTGCTGTAATTATGTTTGTTCCACCGCCATTTTTGCAGTCGAGCTGCTAAATCAGTTGCATCTTCAGGATTAGGAATGAGTAAATCTTGCAGTTGTGGTGGATAGCGTTCAGCTACGCCGGCGCTGGAGCTGACCAAGCTTGGTAAACCGCAGCAGAGAGCTTCCTGTACTGCTAAACCATAGGCTTCGTAGCGAGTGGGAGCTACTAAGCAATCAGCACCCTGAAGCAAGCGAGGGACATCTGAGCGGAATCCCAGGAAATGAATGCGGTTGTGAATACCAGCAACTGTAGCGCGGTGTTGCCATTGTTTTAGTTCTGCTCCAGAGCCAATAACGATTAAATCAGCATCCCATTCTGAAAAGGTGCATAATTTTTGCCAAGCTGCAAACAGTGTATCAAATCCTTTGCGGCGATCGCCTAAAGCGCCAATAAAAGCGACAATTGGTTTGTCGACAGCCCATCCTAGTTCCTGACGAATTGCACTTCGCTGCTGTGGCGTTGGCGGATAAAAGATTTGGGGATCGATGCCATAATAAACTACATGCAGTTTGTGTGCAGGGATTTTCAGTTTTTCTATTAATTCTCGTTTTGTACTGTTTGAGTTAGCAATGATCGCCCGCGCTGACTTCAGTGCTTTTTGTTCTGCATTTAAAAACATTTGACGAGCAACAAATTCCTTGCACTGACGCAACAGTCCAGCTTGATTTTCAGGGCGATAAGCTGCATGGACGTAATGTACCCAATTAATATCTCCCGATTGGCAATTACCACCGTTGACCAACACTCTACCACCATTGGCAGCAAAGCGCCGTGCTTGCAGGCGACCTATCCAGTCGAGCAAGGGACTGCTAAGCAGGTAGGAATTCGCTACCTTGAGTACGCGATGAAATGTAACATTAGGATAAGCTAGCAACTCACTTGCTACTCTATGAGCTACTAGATGTACTCGTTTTCCTTGTCTTGCTAGGTAGTCAGCCAAAGCGTAATTAGCTCTGTCCATTCCACCTGTTTTGACAAAATCACCCGTTACCAAAAGATAAGACTTCATAGCCGAACGGTTGTAGGAGATTTGCGATCTAACATCCTGCTGTTAATAGCAGCGACAAACAGTGCAGTGTTGAGCAACCAGAACTCGATACCTCCTTGACTGATAAACAAGGGGTAGTTAAAAGTAGCTGCTACTGCTCCCATATCGTAAGCAAAAATCAATGCACCCCAAATAGCAAAGTCGCCTAATTGGCGATTAATAGCAATCTTCCAGGCAATTTGACACGTTAAGTAAAGTGCGGCAACGTATGCAAATATTAGCGGTAATCCTCCATCTAAAAGCCATCCAGTCCACTGAATTTCTACCCAAATCGGTTGCGATACTGCGTCGGTATTACTGCCAAAATAGTTATTTATCATTCCCCAACGTCCTAAACCCGCTCCCAGAGGATATTGAGGTAGCAGCTGTTCGATAGTTTCTTGTAAAAAATGTCCCCGGTTTTCGTGATAAACTTCGCCAAAGGATCCAGCGAACAAGCTGTATATGCGTTTGAAGGTGGATTGTCCGCCCACAGCGATCGCCCAAGAAAATGTTGCCACAAACAAAGCTGTGACGCTAGAGACCATCACCACCAAACGAGCGATCTGTCCAGTTCTGAACAATATCACTGCAAAAAAAACCATGGAAATAGCAGCCAACACCAAAACAGAACGCACTTGAGATAGATAAATACAAAACAGACCAATACTGGCGCTTCCCAGACAAATAATTCTTAAAATAATACTTTTGTATTTGAGTGCGATCGCTACACTAAATAAAAGTGCATAAAAGCCCGCTGTTGCTGCTCCCCCTGGCACATCAGTTAAACCCATCGGTCTGTATATGCGTTGACCATTAGCTAAAGCAATTAATAAATTCTCTCCCCGAAAGGGGTTATTTTGAATAACTGTAGACACGGCCAGCTGAAAATTCCCTGGAAAGTAAACTTGTAGAACTCCAAAAGCCGCACTCAAAGTGTGAATACTCCAAAGAAGAAATATTAAACTCTCAAAACTATAAAACGTAATCTTTAAACCTCTTACCCAAAACAACGGACTAAAAATGGCAAGATACATGGCAAATTGAGCTGCTCCCGCCGCAATAGAATTAATGTGGGGATGCAAACAAAATTCTAAAAGAATAATTGCCAGTACTAAAAATGCTGAATTAGTAGCAGGATGCTGACATCCTTTTGGTTTCAACTGCACTAAGAAAAACAAACCCAGGGCAAAAGATGCAATTCGTATGAATACACGAAACATCCCCAGTTGAGGAAACAGTAACAAAATCTGAAAAATAAACTGTAGGAGGATAAATGTGTGCGCTCCTGTCCAGTTTAGTTTTGACCATACAGAGGAAGATTTTGATAAGTCTTGACTTACTTTTAAAATCACCGAATAATCTGCCTATCAAACAGTGAATATTAACTCCTGCTTCCTTCCAGAAGCCTTCCAGAAAACACTTGCCATCCAGGTTGGCGAAAGCGCTTAATAACACGTTCAGCATCCCGGGTAGCAAGAAAACTTGTTGGTTGCCAATGCGTGCGTGCAATTTTTGATTGTGGCTTTAATAAAGCAGGTTTGGTCAAATATCTGTGAATTCTAAAAATTGTATACCCCATTGTTTCTAAAAAATCCGTTACAGGAGTAGGATATTCTCGATGTTCTTCAAAGACACAATCGCGAATTTTCCCTTGTTCTAATAATTTGGTTGCTCCTTTTAAAACTTGCAATTCATGTCCTTCTACATCTATTTTCAAAACTCCGATTTCTTGAGGCAGAAAAATCTTATCTAACGAGGATGATTCGACAAGTATATCCTGTACTTCTTGAGAAGAAGATAATTGCTTTTCTGGTTCCTCTTGGCTAACAACAAAAGCTAGACCGCGATTGCGAAAAAAAGATTCATTTATCCTTAATTTTACATAACCGCTTACCTCAGAAATAGCCAGATTGTGAATGATAAATTTTGTATTTTTTAACTGCGTTTGCCAATTTTCAACGTTGTATTTTAACTCTGCAAATATTTCTGGATGAACTTCAAATGCCCAAACGCATCCGCCAGAGATAGAATTAATACGGGCCGCTAAAACTGCTGTCATGTAGCCGATATTGGCACCAACATCTACTGCTATTTCTTTTGGTTCAACTAAACGCCAAAGAGTTTCTGTAACTGCTAAATCAATTACTCCTAGTCTAGAAAGAATTTTTCCGTGCTCTTCCAGGGGACGAACTCTAATATTTAGACCCCAGGGTAATTTCATTTCAACAAATTCTGAGGAAGTTGATGTTGGTGGAAAAGGTAGAAGTCGCCGAAAAGCAATTTTCGGTTGGTAAAGGTATTCTGGTTTGAGAATGTTGAGGCTCATAAAAATAAATCCTCAATCTAACAATAAAACGCATCGCCTATAACTTCATTTTTCTCCCCACACAAAGAATATTGTCACTAAAGGCTCTTCCGCGAAAACCGAGATTTTCCGGCCAGTGCCATGATGTGAAAGGAATGCGTCCATGATTGCTGTATTGTATTTGAATCTCAGTAATTTTACACTCCGTATAAATACGGAAAAGGTCAATTTCGAGTAAAGCAGTTATGTGTGCGGGATACAAACCAGGTGCTTGTTGGAAAGCGTTGAACTGATTTTTCCAAATTAAAGTGAACTTGCTCAGCAAGCTTAATTGATTGGGGGTGGTGACAATTACCAATCCTCCTGGTTTGGTTAATCCGACTAGCTCCCTTACAAAAGCGCGTGGATTTTCTAGGTGTTCGATAATTTCAACTGCACAAACAACATCGGCAAAATCTTGCGGCAAAGGCACTTTTGTGGTATTCAAATCCAAGGCTATAAATTCTGTTTGTGGTGGTAAGCCAGGATAGCGCACAGCATCTATACCAACATAACGGTCAAAGCGATCGCTCACAAAAGACCACAGCTTACCCTGACCGCAACCAACATCCACTAACACGCCACCACCAGTATGTCTTTGTGCTAGTGTTGTCGCCACCATTTGATAAACAGGGTCACCACTACTACCAAGACTTTGTCGTGCTCTATTTTCCAAGCTTTCTAAAGCTATTTGCTTACCACCATCAAATGAAATCATGCTGCAGTTTTCCGTTCTACGACTCTATCAAGCAGACAATACAGTTGATTTAGTTGCCTTTGCGGATTGCACAGAAATTCTGCCCGCGCTTTGCTACCAGATGCTAGAGTTGCTCTAGTAGCAGGATGAGAAATCAGTTCACCCAAAACTTCACTCAAACCGTTGATATCATTAGCTGCAACCAACCGTCCACAGGAATCATCAACAATTTCTGCTCCTCCCCCTATAGCAGTTGCAATTACCGGTAAACCTGCATACAAAGCTTCTACAAAAGCAATTCCAAAAGATTCTGGAAGAGTGTTGGGTTGACAGTAAATATCAGCAGCAATCAATAACCGCGCTACATCAGTTCTTTGTCCTAAAAAGCGCACTCGTTCAGCTATACCAAGTTCCCGTGCTTGCATTTTCAATTCCTGCAAGTACCTAGCTTCCTGGGGACGCTGCACTCCCCCAGCTAACCAACATACCCAATTCGATACCGCGCGCAATTGTCCTAAAGCTGACAGCAACACACTTTGTCCTTTACATCGCTCCAAACGAGATGCTTGGATAATAACAATGGCATCATCAGGAGTATTCAGTTCAGTTCTGACAGCACGGCGAACGAGCAAAGGATCGTTACCAATATCCGGAAAAGCTACAGGTAGATAAAGAATATCGCTATTAACTTGAGGATAAAGTTTTGGTACAGCAGCTTGAGAATAACGACTGTTAGCTATGACTAAATCTGGTATTATCAATTTGGCCAAGCGTTCTAAAGGATGTTGGCCATTGGGTACATCATGACACCAAAATAATAGGGGAATGCGATTAGCTTTAGCAACCGTCCCAAAAATCGCTTGCGACCAACAAGCATGACAAATCACCGCATCAAACTGCTGTTGTTTTAATAGTTGCCTGAGTTTCAACCTTGCTTTCCAAACAGTCCAAGGATGACTAATCTTCACCTTACCTAATAGATGCACCTGCGCATCCAAGTTTCGCAGTTCCCGCGATAACCTACCCTCAAAGCATAAAGCAAACTGAGACTGCATCTGCACGCACAAACTTTGCTGTTTTGCTAAAGTCAGCAACAAAGTCTCAATTCCACCAAATAAATTTCCTGCGTAAATATGGAGAAGTTTCATAGCAAGTCTGCAGCTTTGGGTATAGGAGTATAATCCCATCCTTGACCGAGGATTTTGTCATAAAATTCAAAACTTCTTTGCGCCATGTTGATGTGGTTGAAATACTCTGCTCGTTTTCGACTGGCGTTGGCAAGGCGATCGCGCAAACCAGGTTCTTTAAGCAAGCGTCTTGCAGCTTTAGCTAAAGCAAACGGATCGTTGATTGGTACGGTCAGACCTTCCTTTTCATGGCGACTGACCCAAGGAACACCGCTACCAGGAATATCAGCATTAATTACAGGAGTTCCGCTGGCCATTGCTTCTACCTGAACTAATCCAAATCCCTCGCTGCGTATGTTAGAAGGAAACCAAAGAGCTGTCGCAGCATGATAAGCTCCCACAAGCTCATCATCATTCACGCGACCCAACCAAACAACGCGGCCTTCTACTCCTAGCTTTCGCGCCAGAGCTTTTAATTGCGCTTCTAAGGGACCAACACCAATGACAATTAGTTTTCCTGGTACCAAAGTTAAAGCCTGAATTGATATGTGCAATGCTTTGTAATAAACAAGCCTACCAACTGCTAACCAAATGATCTCTCCATATTTATCTTTTAAACTGCGGCTAAAAGTCAGTGCTTGTTGACTGGGATAACTGTAAATTGCAAGGTCTAAACCTAAAGGAAGATAACTCAATTTATGGCGGTACAGCTGCAAAAATTTTGAACCTTGAATGTATTGCAAACTATTTGTTAATATTTGCGAGCTGCGATTGTAAGCTAAATATTCAAAGGGACGCAGAGCATATTTCAAAAACTTTTGCCTGATTACGTCACTATGATGGGTAATTACCAAATTGATATTCCTATCCAGCATCATTAACGCCATGAGCATAGTTGGATTAGGAGTATGAAGATGGAATACAGTTGTTTTAGGTTCGTTAACCAATCGACGCAATTGTTGGCATAACCCTAAACAAATATCACATCGCGCTAGTGAGAAAAGGCGACCAACGCGCGTAACTTTTATATCACCATCCATCTCAAAAACAGTCTTTGTTTTAGTAGATGAATGGCCTTTTTCATCCAATCCATTCACGCAAACTACCTGGACTTCTGCTCCCAAAGCAGCTTGAGAACGAGCCAAGGTTTGAACGTGCGTTTCTATTCCTCCTCTCTCGGGAGGATAGTACTTAGATAAGTGAATTATCCGATAATTTGGTGTTTGTGACATCTAGAAAAATAAGGGTAATTCAGCTGTTTTTGTAGGTAGGATCGAGCAGCCACAAGCCTTACGTAAATGTTAAGAATTATTGGTTGGAAAATAGAGTAAAAAAGTAGTTCCTACTTCTTGAGAAACAAGAATATTGTGTGGAAATTTTATTTTTTTGCACATCAGTGAATATACGTAATTAGTGGCAGTTTATTTTCTTTTTTGGTAGAGAAATCTATGCATTTAATTATTTGGGTAGAGAAATATAAAATTGATTTTTATCTGCTTCCGAATAAAAAATTTTGTAAAAAAATAGCACTGCTTTTATTTGTGAATAGAGTATTATTGAATCTATCTCCAAAGGACTAAATGTCAGATTTTTACCTTTGTTTTGTTGTTTGAAATGAAGAAAATTGCCATTACTCTATTTCCAACACTCAACTTTTTCTACCCTTAATTTTTAGTTAAGTAGCGATGGCCTCTGCTTATCAGCATAATCCATATATACTTCTCCAGCTGGCATCAGTAATAATACGTAAAAGCCGCAAGGATAGCTCATAATAACCAGCGAGCAGCTAGCTCCTAGTTTAAGAAAATTTTTCACTAATTACGTATATTTACTGAAAAAACAGCGTGTATTTTTTTAGGGCTTCTAGTAAAATAGACCACAATCAACTTTCACTCGTGCAGATAAGCAGTCACCTCACTTTACGTAATTTTCCCATTTCTGAACCAAGGTAAAAATAATTCAAACAGTAACTGAAAGGATATTTTATGGAAGAAAGTTTGCAATATTGGATGATTCTCAAGCGTCGGTGGTTACCTGTTTCTGTAGTTTTTCTAGCAGTAATGGGGTTAAGTATAGTCAGAACTATGTTAGAAACGCCTGTTTATCAAGCAACAGGTCAGCTAGTACTCAAAAAGAACGCAACCTCTTCCCTTACTGGAGTCGGAAACCAATTAGGACAATTAGAGAATTCCGTCAGTGGGAGACCGATGGGAACAGAAGTAGCAGTTGTGCGCTCTTTACCGATCGCTGAAAAAACTATCAACTCTCTTCATCTAGATATCGATCCCCTGACCTTTCTCAAAAATCTGCAAGTAAAAAATGTTGAAGATACCGATATCTTGGAAATTTCCTACACAGATACAGATCCCAAGAAGGCTTCTTCAATTGTGAATACTTTAATGAAAATCTATATAGAAAATGATATTGATGGTAACCGCGCCCAAACAAGATCTGCTAGGAACTTTATCGCTCAGCAATTACCAATCAGGAAAGCAGCATTACAAGCTGCAGAAAAAAAATTGCAAGAATTTAAACAACGAAACAAAGTTTTAGACTTAAAATCTGAAGCCACAACAACTGTTACTGTTCTTACCGAACTAGATAAGCAACTAGCTGCAGCTAGAGCCGAACTAGCGGCCCAAACTGCGAGAATGGAATCAATCAAACAGTTGTTTGGTGTCAGTTCCCAGCAAGCTGTAATTACCGGTTTTGTCAGCGAGTCACCATCAACAACTTTGGTTTTAGAACAACTCCAGGAGCTACAGCGAAAAATTGAATTTGCGAGACTGCGCTTGACAGAAAACCATCCCACCTTAATCGACCTCAGACAACAGGAAAAAATTCTCAAACAAGAACTCAAGCGGCGAATCGAACAAAGCTTTGTCGGTCAAGCAGGACGTTTCAATCAAATTCAAGAACCGGAAAAAGTTGTACAGCTAAGACCCCAAGGTTTGCAACAAGGAATTCTCACCAACTATGCAGCTGCTGAAGCAGAACGTCTCAGTTTGCAGGTGCGGTTGAAAGCTTTGGCTAATGTTATCGCATCTTACAGACAAAGAGCTGACACCCTACCACAACTAGAGCTGCAGCAACGTCAGCTCGAGCGGGAAATCTCCGCTACCGAAGCTAGTTATCAAAATCTTCTCGCTCGTTACCAAGAGCTGCAAGTCGCAGAAAATCTGCAAATTAGCAACGCCAGAATCATTACACCTGCCTTAACTCCTACAGCACCCATCAAAAGCCGTCAATACATAAACTTACTGCAAGGATTAATTGGTGCAATTTTGCTAGGTGCAGCCACTGCCTTTATTCTAGAAAAAACAGACAAAACTATCAAAACGCCCGAATCTGCAAGAGAGTTGCTGGGGTACAACTTGCTGGGTTACATTCCGCCATTCAATAACGGACGTCAGATTCCAGAGGTAGTCGTCAAAAACAAACCGGATTCTCCCGTCAGCGAAGCTTTTCGGATGCTACAAACCAATTTGAGATTCTTTAATTTAGAACAACCCAGGGTAATTGTGGTATCTAGTTCTGTACCTAAAGAAGGAAAATCAACAATTGCAGCTAACCTAGCTTTCTCCATGTCTCAGATCGGACGTAAGGTGTTGTTAGTGGATGCCGATTTACGCAATCCCAGTCAAGATAAAATCTGGGATATTCCCAATCGGGTTGGCTTAAGCAACGTAATCAAAAAACACTTGGATTTAGAGCGCGCTATTACCGAAGTTGCACCCAACTTGCAAGTTATGACTGCTGGCGAACGGACTAGCAATCCATCTGCTTTGATTAATTCTAGTCAAATTGCTGTATTTATAGCTCGAGTTGCACAAAAATATGACTTTGTTGTCATCGATACTCCACCTTTAACCGTTGCTGCTGACGCCACTGTTTTAGGTAAGTTAGCTAATGGAATTTTATTTGTAGTTCGACCGGGATTTGTTAATTATAACAGCGCTACTTTTGCAAAAGAATTGTTGGAAAAAGCCGGCCAAAAAGTTTTAGGAATAGCCGTTAATGGCGTTGCTATCAAGCAGCAGTATTATGACTATTACACAAAGGCTCGTGTTTGATTATCGCCTATTTATTGGCATCGGATTTTGTAGAGACTTGGCGCCAATCTCTACAAATTTCCAACTTCTTGAGCAAGCATACTTTATGTTAGTCGTGATGAACTTACTATGAGCTTACTAAGTTACAGTGCTCAGAATAAAAGGCTATTGGGAGTTGATTTATTTAGAGGTGTATCTGCCTATGGAGTAGTTCTCATCCATGGTCTTGGGGAACTACCTAGAGATGAACAAGCCTTGATGATATCAAACTTTTTTGTGGCTTTTTGTGTTCCTTTTACCGGTAATGGCAAAATTGTATCCACAAATTGTCAGTTTTCAGTTGTCACCGTTAATTTTAATCATGTCGTCCTTAGCAATCTTTCTTGTCAGCTTAGCGATCGCCCACCTTTTTTCTCTTCATCAAACTACTGCAAGAATTTTACTTGCGGTTTAAAACAGAATGATAAGCAGCGATCACTTCCTGACCAAAACGCTTGTCATTAAAACGCTCGCTGACCGTTTGTCTTGCTCTTTCTGATATAACTCGACGCTTCTCGGGATGATTTAGTAAATCTAAAATAGCTGCTGCTAAAGCAGTAGAGTCTCCAGGCGCTACACCAATTGCATCATAATTATGAGTAAATAACTCTGCTGCACCACCTGCTTGCGATACTATCACAGGTTTACCGCAAGCCATAGCTTCCACTATTGTCAAACCAAAAGGTTCTGGTTGGGTACTGGCGTGCACTACAATATCTAACCAACGGTAAATTTCTGCTATATCTTCCTGGAAGCCAACAAAATCAACTTTGTCTGCAATTCCCAAATCAAAAGCCTTATCCTTTAATTCTTGTTCAGAATATTGAGAACCGCGAGTTTTGTAAATCGCTCCACCTACAATACAGAAACGAACATTTAAATGAGGATGCGTTTTTAAAATGCAAGCTGCTGCTGCTAAAAAAATCTCCTGTCCCTTCCAACGCGCAAAAGTAGCAACCAATCCTACCCGTGCGGGAAGTTCGGAAGATGAAACTGTAGCAGAAGGGGGAGAAAAATAATTAACATCCACAGCATTGTAAATCACTTTTATTGGTAAACCAGGTAGTACAGCTGTGGCGTCTTCAGCAACAGCTTGGGAAATAGCAATTCCTAAATTTGGACTAGCGCTGATCCATTTCCAAATTTTTCCTAAGAATGGTCGTGACCGATAAAAATCATGGATGTGCCAAACTACAGGTACATTTCTAACTCCAGCCAAGGCAACTAGTAAATGAGTTTTAATACCATTAGAGTGAATTAAATCTGGTTGAAGTTGACGCAAAAATCGATGGAATTCCCAAACATATTTGCCAAGCACAGGTAAAATTCTGATTAGTCGTAATAGCAAAATGCCAAACACTAAAACTTTATTCTTGTCTTTCAAAGCACTGTCACCCAATTCACTCACTGCTTTTGGTAGTGTCAGTAACTGTACCTGTACTCCCAATTTTCGAGCTGCTTCTACTAACGGTCCCTCCGTACCCACGATCAAATAAAGCTGTAACTCAGGTTGCAACTTTAAAAGCGCAGAAAACATCATCAGCAATACCCTTTCTGCACCACCAATTGCTCCCACTGGATTTGCAAAGACAATTTTCATATTTCAACAATTAGCTAGTTGTAAATAAGATTGAGCAATAATTTGAGCGTGAGCAGACCAAGAATATTTCTGCGCCTGAGCAAGGCGCCAATTCCATGCTGGAGCTATTGCTGGATTGGCTAATAGTTGCTGTATGGTTTTCACCCACACTGATACATCTCCAACCGGACAGTATACAACAGCTTCTCCCCCCACCTCACGCAAAACAGGAATATCGCTGACAACTACCACCGCTCCACAAGCTAGAGCTTCAATTACAGGTAATCCAAAACCTTCTGCTTCACTTGTTAACAGCACTGCGGATGCTTTTCGGTAAAGAGCAGCTATACTTTTGCGCTGTAAACCTTGCAAATGAACAATCGCCTTTGTGAGATTTAACCGAGCTATTTGCTGCTGCTGAGCTGGTGTCCATTCTCCCCCAACTTTGACAAGTCTTAATTCAGGATAGATAGCTCGCAGCTGCGAAAAAACTTCTAACAGAATATCAATACGCTTGCGAGGAATACAACTACCAACATGAAGTAAAAAAGGTGCATGACCTATTTGCTCGCTGGTGCTGGTGTCATCAGCATTAACGCAAAATTCTGCAGCAATTCCCAAAGGAGCATGGACTAAACGCGATGGTTCCACTATTCGATGGCGCTCAATTTCCTTTCTCACTTCTGTTGTGGAATAAAAAACAACAGCGCATGACTGCAAACCACGCAGGATGTGGCGAGACATAACTTGATACCAACCAGGTCGACGTTCTTGCTTTGGCTCTACTACAGAGCGAAAAGTATCAATATCGTGACAGTATACCCCCGTGCGTCCTAAAGGCAAAACATGAGCTAGCTGAGCGTAGGAGTGGTCAGCAATGTGAAAAAAATCAAAATCCTTGACTTTATTTTTGAGATAGCGGGGATAGTCCCAAAATCGGTTCAGCAGGCGATCTGCATTGCAAGCAAAGCGCTTTTTATTTAGCCAGGGAATTTTTTGAAAACGCCATCTAAATTTTGGACAAACTTGTGTAGCTTGAATAAATACCTTTTGTTCTGCTTGCAGGTGCTGGATAAGCATTTGAGCACACAAATCCATACTCGGCCAGTTTTCTTCTGGATAATCGCAGATAATTGCCAGACGAAGTTGAGTCATTTTATGAATGAATTTAGATTTTTATTTTTTGGCAAAATTTAAATCAATTGCTTGCCAATCAAAAAGCTACTTAAAAATCAAGACAATTGCTGGTAATAGTATATAATCAAATGGCAAAATTTATATTTATTTAATTTACTTTTTTAGGCAAATTTTATAAAATATAGCACAAATTTGACCAGCAGATAAAAAGGTAAATAATGACAGCAAAAAATATTATTTTTTGGTTACAAAAACCCGAGAAAATGTTCTATCGACTCAAGTACTGGATGTAGGAAAAACTTAATCCTCACAAACCTTGGATGTGTCCGGGAACTATTGATTTCTGCGAAAAACATCTTTCTAAGTCGATGTCTGTGTTAGAATTTGGCAGCGGTAGAAGTACGATATGGTTTGCCCAACGTGCAGGTAATTTAATCAGTATAGAACACGATAACCTCTGGTATCAGTTAGTTAAGAAAAAAATAGAAACCGCAAACCTAACTAATGTAGATTTGCGATGGATTCCCCTCAACCATTCTTTAGCAGAGCCAGAACGGGAATTTTACGAAAAATGTCCTGACTATGTAGCAGTTTTGGATGAATTTCCAGACGCGAGTTTTGATTTGATTATTGTTGACGGTCACTACAGAACTAACTGTACTAGAAAGTGCCTAAGCAAGATGAAACCAGGTGGATATTTGTTACTGGATGACGCTAATCTGTGGAATTCATTGGATGTACTTAAGATACCTCAAGATTGGTTAGTTGTGAATCAATCCACCAACGGGATAAAAACAGCGATAATATGGCAAAGGCCACCTATTACTACACAGACAGCAAACAACGAGAATCTAGCAGTTCATTAAAAAACTGCAAATATTGCCGAGCAACAACAGGCCAAGCATAAAGCTGACGCGATCGCTCCAAACCTTTGCAAGCTAGTTCCTGTCTTCGCGACGGACTCTCAAGTAATTCTGAAATAGCTTTTACCCACCCAAGCTTATCTTTTTCGCCAACTACCACACCTGCATCTTGGATCACATATGGAATTTCACCACTATCGCTACCAATCACAGGAAGACCACAAGCAAATGCCTCAACTATCATTCTCCCAAATTGTTCTTTCCAGTTCGATGCCGTTTGACTGGGTGCGACAAGTATATCCATGGCATTCAAATATTGAGGAACCTGGTCGTGTTTGACATCCGTACAAATGCGTACCTTCTGGGGATACTTTTGAGCCCAACTTCTTAAAGAAGATTCCATTGTTCCCGTACCGACAAACAAAGCTCGCCAAGGAGTTTGTAATTCATCCAACACGGACATCAATAAACCCAATCCTTTTTCCGGAACCAAACGTCCTAGAAAGCCAATAACAGGAGTTTTGTCTTCCTCCCAATTCAGAAGCTGGCGAATCTGGTATTTAGCTTCAGCGCAAGGATAAAAGCAGTTGAGATCCACACCTAAAGGAATCAATCGCATCGGACGCGAATACCCCGGTCGGTTCTTTAAAGCTTCCAGTACCGTTTGTCCGCAGCATACCCAACCAGTTGACTTATTCATAGCATAGTTTTCTATCCAATTGAAAGGAAATGGATACTGTTTGGATTTGCTTTGAAAAGTTTTGTAAACCAAGGAAGTATTTTTTGGCGTCCACCATGCGACCTGACCACCTGCAAAAATATAAGGTTCTTCCCAGCAATGTATCAAGTCCCAACCTTGCTGCATGATTTCTCGCAATCGCCAGTCATAGGTCATAAAATGAATGCGTTGACTGTTGTAGACAGGTACTGCTTCTAGTCGACAGACTTCCTCTGGGTCGAGTTCTAGGTGCATGGATCGCAAATCTCCGTGCATAAACGCCGGAGCAACTGCTGTGACTTCCCATTCTTGCTGACCTAAACGAGCCATTTCATTCACGAGGCGACGGTTCAACCTAACCACGTAGGAGTGACCGATAGAAAGAATTTTCTTTATACCAGGCATAAATTAAATTAGAACAAGTTGTAGATTTAGTATTTTCACCGAAAAATTGCCGCTTCCCAAGAAAATTAGTGATATTTTTATAACGTTATCCCTACTCAAAAAATAAAACTTAACGTCAGGGTTTGGTATCATGATTAGCATAACTGCCATTGTTCCCCGCTTACCTCCAGCTATTGACGGAGTTGGAGACTATGGCTTGCATCTAGCGAAACAAATGCGCCAGGATTTTGGCATTGATACGAATTTTCTCGTTGCCGATCCTAACTGGTGCGGTCAGTCTGTGGTAGAAGGATTTGCTGTCCAGCAGATGCAAGAGCAATCAAGTCAAGCTTTACTACAGCTACTATCTACAAAAGAAAGCAAAGAAAGCTCCGTACAGCCAGTGCTTTTACATTATGTGGGTTACGGTTACGCCAAACGCGGTTGTCCGAGATGGTTGGTAAAAGGTTTGGAGCATTGGCGTCAAACAGCAACTTGCCAACGTTTGGTAACAATGTTTCACGAGCTGCACGCTTTCGGTCCCTTCTGGACAAGTCAGTTTTGGACATCACCGCTGCAAAGAAACTTAGTTGCTCGTCTGGCGCGCTGTAGCGATCGCTGTCTTACCAACAGACAAGGATACGCCGAAATCATCGCTCGCTTCAGTCAAGGAAAACACTCTCAAATTCCGGTATTACCAGTTTTTTCTAATGTTGGGGAACCACAAAATCCTCCTCCCCTATCACAACGACCTCGGCGTTTGGTAGTATTTGGCAGTCGCGGGCCTCGTTCTCGAGTTTATCAGCAGTCGCGGGCACTGCAGCGAACTTGCCGCGAGTTAGAAATTGAGGAAATCTTAGATATCGGTCCAGCTTTGGATTTTGCCATTGAGCCAATTAACGGTATTCCTGTGAAGAGTTTGGGAGTGCGATCGCACCATCAGATTCATGACTTATTGTCAAGCGCAGTGGCAGGTTTTTTTAATTACCATACTGAATTCCTGGCAAAATCAACTATTTTTGCCGCTTACTGCGCCCATAGATTGCTACCTGTGGGCGTATGTTACAAAGGCGATTTAGATGGGTTGCAAGCAGGAGAACACTATTGGTTGGGAGACGCCTACGAGCAAACAATCAACTTACGCACAGCTCAGATCATTGCCGATAATGCTTATGCTTGGTATCAAAAGCATCAATTATCCGTTCAAGCTCGTACCTTTGCAGCTTGTTTGTACCCTCAGGAAATTTTGCAGCCAAAAGCTGAGAAAAAGTAGTTCCAAGCCGGACAAAAATCTAATGGGATGGAATTTTTGTTTGCGGAAGCAGGTAAATAACCCCCGAAATCAACGTCAGTACAACTGCAAACCAAAAAGCTGCTAAAGAAGGTAGTTCCCACATTTGAGGTAAAGGTGCGATTAAAAGGGCGATCGCCACAATTTGGCTAACAGTTTTCAGCTTACCCCAAATATTAGCTCCCCTAATGTCAGTTTGGCTGACACGCCAACCCGCGATCGCCAACTCTCGTCCCAATATCAAAAACACTCCCCAGGCCGGAACTTGTCCCAGTTCAATTAAAGCCAGCAACGGCGCCAGCACCAGCAATTTATCCACCAGGGGATCGAGAAATTTCCCCAGTTCGCTAATTTGATTGAGTTTGCGAGCTAAATAGCCATCCAACCAATCAGTACCAGCAGCCACCAGAAAAATCACCAAACACACCCACCTGCTTGTGGGTGTAGGATCGTGTAAACCGTAAAGCAAAAAAGGTAATCCGAGAAGCCGGGAAAAGGTGATCCAATTCGGTAAAGTCATCGGCAATGAAAAATCAGTAACTACATCTTATGGGAATAAGCCTACCTTACCTAAAATCCCCTTTCCAGCAAACATTACTTGTGAGTCAAACGCTTCCAAGCCGAATCAAAAGCTCTTTTCATTCGCTCTCCAGCGCGACTGAGACTGTGTTGGAAATCCTCCCATTTTTCTTGTATGAATTCAGCTGCTTCTTGAAGAGCATTGCGATCGTACTGTCCGGAAGTTGCTAATTCATCTTGCACTTCCTTAATTTTTACCCGCACAAACTCAGGTTTATCTTGGGGAGAAACAAGAGATTGCAGGCGATCGCCCATGCGTTTGATCAAATTCTTTACCTGTTGCGATTTTTCACTCAAAAAACCTTTCAGTCCTTCCGACTCACCCTGGAGGCGATTTTTTGCGTCTTCCTTAATCACAACCGCTTCTGCATCAATAATTTCCACATCCTCAGGAAACAGCACAGCTCGCCCGCCAAAAGCAGCTGCAATATCTCCTCCCAAAACGTAAGCAGCAATATCTCCAGTTTCCCAATCAAACAGAAAATCCTCCACCCAGCCGAGTGGCTCGCGCGTCGACGGCGTTTGCACCGCCATGCGATACAAGCGTCGCAATTTTGTCGTGGGAGCCTCAACCGCCAAGCTCGAGTAGGTTAGAACAGCATCGGGTCCGATGGTAGAAACCTCCTCCAAAGGAGTATAGCCACCCTGACTGGCAAAATAAGCAACTCGACCGTTATTATCTACCCATACTTCTTCCACACTGCCCATCCGCGTGGCAGTGCTGCTGTCCATAGCCATTAAGCCAACAATTTGACTGCGGCGAACAACATTAAACATCATCGCCTACCTCCTTTTTTTTAGAGCAGAGTATCAATCTAATTTCGTGCAGTTTGATAAGCACGCAATTGTGCTTTCAACTGAGCAATTTCTGCTGCCATATCCAGTACCATTGCAGCTCCTATCAAGTTCAATCCTAAATCCCGGCGCAAGCGCATAATCTTGACCACCCGTACTAAATCCTGGCGGCGCAGCATGCTGCCAACCGGTTCGATTAAACCCAAAGTCGCAAACCGTTCTAGTAGCGCAACAGAAGTTTGGGTAAAAAAAGCTGCTTGTTCAAAACTGTAAAGTCTATCGCCGCTACTAGACCACACCACAGGAGACAAACTGACATTAGAGTTCATCAAGCACCTCCACTATCCCTTTTGCCATCTGCCTTCCACATACCTTACAAACGCACCTGAGCGATCGCTTGACGAGGATTAAAACTACTAATTTGGCGCAACTTTTCGTAGCATTCTTTCTCTTGAGGAGTGAGATCTTTGGGAGTAACAATTTTCAATTGCACCATCAGATCCGTGCGGTTACCCTTAGGGTCGCGCCAACCTTTACCTCGCAAACGCAAAGTTTGTCCGGAATCTAAACCGGGAGGAAGTGTCATTGTTACCTTTCCATCGGGAGTGGGTACTTCAATTTGGGCGCCAAGTACTGCTTCTTCAGGGCTAATCGGAATTTCACAGGCAATATTGTCGCCATCAAATTTAAAGAAATGGTGAGGAAAAATTCTACTGTTAGATACAAATCGCCCCGTTGTTGGCTCAAAGGATTGATGTGACCTTTACCCTTGATCCGAATGCGGCTACCCGGTTTAGCTCCGGGTGGAATGCGAACCGTGATAGTTTCGCCATCAACTTGCAATCGCTTTTGCGTTCCATAGAAAGCTTCGGCAAAAGTCAGAGCGATCGCCGCTTCCGCATCCTGTCCGGGAATATCTCTCCAGCGACCAAAAGGCTCCTCGCCGCCAAATTCCGTGTATTCCCAAAATCCCTCCGGTCTTGTGGTTGTGCGGTAGGTATAGGCACGTCGTCCCGTCGCAGTACCACCCCGCCTAAATCGTCCCAGCAATTCATTGATAAATTCATCAAAACTGCTATACTGTCCAAAATCCGTTTGCTCAAAGCCAGTTTCACCTTGAGTGCCGGGAGCAGCACCAGCAGCTGCAGCTTGCTTCCAATATTGACCAAAGCGATCGTACTTCTGGCGTTTTTCTGGGTCGGAGAGAACTTCGTGAGCTTCGTTAATTTCCTTGAAACGAATTTCTGCTTCTTTATCGTTGGGATTTAAATCAGGGTGATATTTGCGTGCTAATTTCCGGTAAGCTTTTTTTATTTCCTCGGGGGTGGCATTTCTACTCACGCCCAAAATTTCGTAATAGTCTTTAAAGTCGGTTGCAGCCATTTACACCTCCACCGAATCCACAAGATGGAGTCCGGGACTGTTAGCTGAAAGCGTTAATTTGCTTTGCGCTTGGAAAAAATACCTTTCTCATCCCGTTCGAACAAATGCTTGATTCGTTCCCAGGCCTTGAGCAAGGCGTTCGTTTTCTCCTTGGACTCGCTTAACGATTGGTTGTAAGCTTCCACAAAGGTTTGTTGGGCCTCCTCCGACAAATCTGCTTTGATTTCTGGCGAAATCTGCTCGTGACTTGCCAGTTCGCCTTCTGGTTCCCGGGGAATGCTCATATCGGTAATAGCTACCTCTTCACCTCCTGCGCTTTGTAACAGCAGGAAAATCTCCCCTGATTTTTCTTCTGGCACTTCCACTACCAACAAAAATTCACCTGCTTGCACCCGCGTTTGGTAAATTGCTGCTTTATCTTGAGGCATTCCCAGCGACATCAAAGCAGAACCAAGTCCCGCACCCAAAGCTCCATACAAAGCACCGCTCGTCGCTCCTAAAAGTGCTGCACCCAGCGGTCCGGCGGCAACAACGGCGCCCAAAAAAGGAACGAACAAAACGCCGATACCGGTTAGCAAACCCAAGGCTGAACCAAACAGGGAGCCATATATAGCCCCGGTAGTCAAGCCGTCGACAATCACATCTTTTTTAGTCAAAAAACCGGTAATACGAGCTTCCGACTGAAAATTGCGACCAATAATTGAAATATTGTCTTTGGGAACACCACGGTTGAGCAGGCGCTGCACCGCATCCTGTAGCTTTTTCTCTTCTTTGAAAGTTGCCGAGACACACTTTTGGGGAGGTTTGGCAAATGCAGTTGTCATGGTGAGCGATCCCTAATTAAGTCAAAATATTGGCCACAAAGACACGGAGAAAGCAACGGGGCCTCCGTATCTCTGTGGTTGAATTGTTTACTTATTCTCGACAAAATCGGCGTCAATTACATCTTCGCCGCCTTTGCCATCACTGGAAGTGCCGGTGCTAGTTGCTTGCGAGTAAACCGCACTACCAATTTGCATCAGAGCTTGCTGGATATCATTGCAGAGGGATTTCATGCGATCGTAGTCTTCGCGCTCCATCGCCCCGCGCAAATCCCTAATCAAGCCTTCTAACCGACTTCTGTCAGCAGCAGGTACTTTGTCGCCCAAATCTTTGAGCTGTTTCTCAGCTTGGTAAGCAACAGAATCGGCAGTGTTCTTTGTGTCCACGCGCTCGCGCCGCCTGCGGTCTTCTTCGGCGTTGCGTTCGGCTTCCTTCACCATCCGCTCGACTTCGGATTTGTCGAGAGTGGATGCACCGGTGATGGTGATCGATTGTTGCTTGCCAGTCGCCTTTTCTCTAGCTGAAACTGACAAAATACCATTAGCATCAATATCAAACGTTACCTCGATTTGCGGAACACCACGGGGTGCAGGTGGAATACCATCCAGCCGGAAGGTACCCAGACTCTTGTTGTCGGCTGCCATTTCCCGTTCCCCTTGCAGAACGTGGATTTCCACATTCGTTTGCCCGTCGGCGGCGGTAGAGAAAATTTCCGATTTTTTCACCGGAATAGTTGTGTTGCGAGGAATAATTTTGGTCATAACACCGCCCAGGGTTTCCACACCCAGCGATAGGGGAGTCACATCCAACAGCAAGATATCTTTGACTTCTCCTGCTAGTACCCCTGCTTGAATTGCCGCACCAACAGCAACCACTTCATCCGGATTCACACCTTGGTGGGGTTCTTTACCCGTCATTTGCCGCACTAATTGCTGTACAGCAGGAATGCGCGTCGAACCACCGACCAACACTACCTCGTCAATGTCAGCAGCTGTTAGCTTCGCGTCGCGCAGAGCTTGATTGACCGGAATGCGACAGCGATCAAGCAAGTCGCTGCACATTTGCTCGAACTGCGCCCGCGTCAATGTCATGTCTAGGTGTTTGGGACCTTCTTGGGTTGCTGTAATAAAGGGTAGGTTTATACTTGTTTGTGTTGCTCCCGATAGTTCAATTTTGGCTTTTTCAGCAGCTTCGGTCAGGCGTTGCAAAGCTTGTCTGTCTTTGCGCAGGTCTATCCTTCTTGGCGTTGAAATTCTGTTGCTAACCAATCAACTATTTTCTTATCAAAGTCATCTCCACCTAAATGAGTATCGCCACTGGTGGCCTTGACCTCAAATACGCCATCGCCTACCTCCAAAATTGATACGTCAAAGGTACCGCCACCCAAGTCAAACACTAAAATAGTTTCGTTCTTTTTCTTGTCCAATCCGTAGGCAAGAGCAGCAGCAGTAGGTTCATTGATAATCCGCAACACTTCAATTCCCGCAATGCGTCCAGCATCCTTGGTGGCTTGTCGCTGCGAATCGTTGAAGTAAGCTGGAACTGTAATTACTGCTTGCTTTACAGGTTCGCCCAAATAAGTACTGGCATCGTCGATTAGTTTGCGCAACACCTGGGCCGAAATTTCTTCTGGTGCAAATTGTTTCTTTTGAATTGGACAATCTAGTTTGACATTACCGTTGCTATCCCGCAAAACTTTGTAGGAAACTTGTTTGGCTTCGCCCGTAATTTCATCGTATTTGCGCCCGATGAATCGCTTCACCGAATAAAAGGTATTTTCAGGATTCATCACTGCTTGGCGCTTGGCAATTTGTCCGACCAATTTTTCGCCAGTTTTAGTAAAAGCCACCACCGATGGAGTGGTGCGGCTGCCCTCAGCGTTGGGAATGACCACGGGTTGTCCGCCTTCCATCACGGCGATGCAGGAGTTTGTGGTTCCTAAGTCGATGCCAACGACTTTTGCCATCGTTAGTAACCTCCTTAAAGTTTGTTAGTAAATCTTGTTGTCACACTCCGCCCGACTTCCACACCCACAAAAGCAAAAATTGCTTCCAATCGGCACAAACGGGGTACCCGATGACAAAGGAGATCGCAGTCGGAAGTATATCATCGGATACCCTTGTCTACCCATGCATTGTAGAACTGGGGAAAAACAAGAAGGGTCGGTTTTTTAGGTTTGAGAGGTTCCTTTTCCCGAACCTTTCCGTGGCTTGTTGTGAAATCTTCCTATCGAGGGCACCGAGGCAATTATCCTAAATTGACCTTGACAACTTTGCTTTTCTCTTCTTCAGCCTTGGGTAGGGTAAGTTTGAGAACGCCGTTTTTATACTCGGCTTGCACTTTATTCTGTTGAATGCGAGCAGGTAAAGGAATCACTCGCTGAAATTTGCCGTAGCGAAATTCGCTGCGGGTCATGCCTTTTTGTTCGGTTTTTGTTTCTGACTTGCGCTCGCCAGAGATCGACACTGTATCCGCCGAAACTTGCACGTCTAAATCTTTGGGGTCAAGACCGGGAATTTCCAGCCTCAAATGAATAGCATCGGAAGTTTCTTCCATTTCTGCTGGCGGCACAAAAGTTATACCGTCAATAGTTTCACCACGACTGGTGGGCATAATTTCATCGAACAAGCGATTCATTTGCCGTTGCAACTGTTCAATTTCCCGAAATGGTTCCCAACGAATAAGTGCCATGATACTAAACCTCCTCAATACAGGTTTTTCTGTTTGCAATCCAGTCAATATGGGGGTTCGGTTAACTTGGCAGCAGGGTATAATTCCCCTCTGATTCCAGATTACACCGATACCCTGGAATAAAAATCTAAGAATTTTCTGAGGAAATTCTGATTTTGTTTTTCCGGAAGTTTTTGCCTTCAGCTTCTGCCACAAACAAGCACCACCCTTGCTGCCTAAAAGCCCTGCTTTCACTCCACCAGCCGCGACATTCTCCTTTAAAATTTCTACTAGGTAGGATAGTTGTTGGAGCTTTACTACTAAGCAAGAGTTTTAAGCAGAAATTTGCAATTTTTCACCAGGAAATGAAACTGCTGATTGTAGATGACGATCGCGACACAACTGCTGCTTTGAGCGCGTGTTTAACAGCGCAACAATTTACGGTAGACATTGCCTGTGATGGACGAACAGCATTGCAACTGGTGGAAGCAACTACCTACGACTTGATCGTCTTGGATGTGATGTTACCAGAAATAGATGGGCTCAGCCTGTGTCAAAAGTTAAGGCAACAGCATCACCACACTCCCATTTTGTTACTAACCGCTAAAAATCGAGTCAGCGATCGCGTCGCAGGTTTGGAAGCAGGGGCCGATGATTATCTCACCAAACCCTACGACCCCTCAGAATTAATAGCTCGAATTCGAGCCTTGCTGCGCCGAAGCAACACCACTGTCTTGACCAAGAAACTTTGTTGGGGAGCGCTACAACTAGACCCCAATGCTTGTGAAGTTACCTACCAAGGTATCCCCGTTAAACTTACACCCAAAGAATACAAACTACTGGAGCTATTTCTACGCTATCCGCGCCGTATTTTCGATCGCCGCACCCTCCTCGACCGCGTTTGGTCAATCGATGAATGTCCGGGAGAAGAAGCAGTAACAACCCAAATTCGCGGACTGCGGCGCAAACTCCAAGCAGCAGGGGTAAATCCCGACCCCATTGAAACCCTCTACGGTCTGGGATATCGTCTGAGAGCATGCTCTTTGCAAAGCAGCCAGCCTTCTGCTCGTCTGGCAGAAATCATGCAAAAAAAGTGGCACGAGTTTCAAGAACGATTGCAACAACAGCTGGCAATTTTAGACGCCGCCATCCAAAACCTCACCCCCGAACAACAACAACAAGCAAAAGAAATTGCCCATCGCTTAGTAGGGTCCCTGGGAGTCTACGGAATGCCGCAAGCGGCTAACCTCGCTCGCCAAATCGAACAAGCGATCGCTCCCTCCGCCACCGCTGGCGGCCCAGCCAACTCCAAGCTCGAACGACAAAAGCTAACCAACTTGTTACAACAACTGCGCTTCTGTACTGCCCAATTTTCCCAGTTCCCAACCTTTCCTCCAGTTGCGGTCACTTATGACTCCCCAACTCCCATCACCATTTTGGCAATCGACGATGACCTCCTTGTACTAGAGGAACTGCAAAGGGCTGCCTCTTTTTGGGGATTTCGCCTGGTCACTGCTAACGATCCCACCACAGCCCGCCAACGCCTCCAATCTCTAAGCCCAGACGCTGTCATACTGGATCTGAGCTTTCCCCGCGCCAAAGAAAGTGGGTTCACCCTCCTGGCTCAGCTGCAACGCCTCCTACCAGAAATTCCCATTTTAGTTCTAACCGCCCACGGCGAACTATCCCGCCGCATACAAGCAATACGCCTGGGAGCCAAGGCTTTTTTGCACAAGCCTGCCACTTGTGCTGAGGTGTTTCAGACGCTCAATCAACTTCTCAACCGCGTGGATAACATCACGGCTCGAGTTTTAATTGTTGATGATGATGCTTCTTTGCTAAGCGCCTTGCAAAACCAACTTCAAACCTGGGGCTTACAAGTCACAACCCTGGCAGATCCCCTTCAGTTTTGGCAAGTTCTGGAAAACAGTCGCCCCGATTTGTTAATGCTGGATGTTTCCATGCCCAATTACAGCGGTATCGAACTTTGCCAAGCAGTACGCTGCGATCCCCGCTGGAGCCAACTCCCCATTTTATTTTTATCTGCCCGCGGCGATGCAGATACCCTACACCAGGCACTTTTGGCAGGAGCCGATGATTACATCCTCAAGCCAATTGCCGAAGCAGATTTGAGACAACGACTCTTAAAACGATTGAGGCTAACACCAGTCACTTGTCGCTAGTAGCAAGCACTTTAGTGCTTTCCAATTGCTTGCTGCCAAACCTTTTCGACACCCTCACTCCACTTTGAAACAGCACCTTCAGCTTCCCCTCCTAAACTATTTGGAGCAAAATTACCACCATTTTTGTATAGCATTCCCCACCTACCAATCCTTGCGTTTCCTGTCAAGATGAAGATGAAATGCAAAGCAATGCTTCTGAAGTTTTTGCCAACAAAACGTTCAGAGGCGTAGCTTTGTGCATCCTAAAATACAGGAGCATCTAAAATGTTATGCCAATTTTTCCTTCTCATCGCTGCATTTTGTTAATTGATGATGAGCCCGACCTGTGTCAGATCGTCAAACTCACCCTCGAACACCTCAAAGGATGGAAAGCGATCGCAGTCGAATCGGGACGGTTAGGTTTAGCACAGGCGCTCGCCAACCAACCTGATGCAATTTTGCTTGATTTGAGCTTGCCAGATGGTGATGGTCTGATGCTGTTGCAAGCATTAAAAACTAACCCTGCTACCCAATCTATTCCAGTAATTTTACTGACAGCGAAAGAACTAGATGAAAACAGCCTGGAATTTAATTCCTGTGAAGTTGCAGGAGTAATTTTAAAACCATTTAATGTCTTAGAGCTTGGCGATCGCATCGCAGCACTACTAGGCTGGTAAGCTTTAAGTAAATTTACTGTTTTTTTCCTCAGATTTTTCTTAGATTCTCAAGTTGCAATTGTCTTTGGCAGTCACGATCTTTGTCACTCGAAGACAATGCAACCATACACAAAGATGTTAGCACCCGCTTCAGGTATCGGCTGAGCCAACCTTCGCAGCGCCCTTTGCTTGTTTGCAGCAAGTTCTCAGGTCAAAAAAGCGATTACCAAAATCCCCTCGCACTTGCTTGCATTGCAGCTTTGAATGCATTTACCTACAGTCCGTCTTCGACGAACATTGCTTTGATATAGGAGAAAAACTATGCGTATTGCTCAAGTTGCCCCCTTGTGGGAACGAGTTCCTCCTGTTACTTACGGCGGTACAGAATTAGTAGTTGGATTGTTAACAGACGAATTAGTCAGACGCGGACACGAGGTAACTTTATTTGCTTCTGGAGATTCCATTACCCTGGCCCGATTGGAACCAATTCATCCTTGTGCCATGCGCCAAGACCCCAGTATTAAAGAATATGCCGTCTACGAAGCTTTAGAATTAGCTCAGGTATACAAGCGTGCCAGTGAATTTGACATTATTCACTCCCATGTTGGTTACAGTTCCTTGCCATTAACCCAGCTAGTCAAAACGCCAACGGTTCATACCCTACACGGGATTTTTACACCAGATAATGTCAAAATTTTTACCTGTTTCCAACAACAACCCTACGTCAGCATTTCCAAAAGCCAGCGCCAAGCCCATCCGGGACTAAACTACGTAGCAACGATTTACAACGGTATCGATGTAGCTAGCTACCAATTTTATCCGCAACCCCAACAGCCACCCTATCTTGCTTTTTTAGGAAGATTTTCACCAGAAAAAGGTCCGCACCATGCTATTGAAATTGCCAAACGGACAGGATTACCGCTGCGAATGGCAGGTAAAGTAGATGTTGTAGACAAAGATTATTTTGAAACAGCGATTAAACCACATATCGATGGCAAGCAAATTGAATTTTTAGGTGAAGTCAATCACAGTCAGAAAAATAAATTGTTGGGTGGAGCTGTTGCAACTTTGTTTCCCATTACTTGGCGGGAACCCTTTGGTTTGGTAATGACAGAGTCAATGGCGACCGGTACGCCCGTGATTGCCATGGCTTTGGGTTCAGCACCAGAAATTATCGTGCAAGGAAAAACGGGTTTTCTTTGCCAAAGTGTGGATGAATGTGTTATGGCCTTGGATAGGGTGTCAGAAATCGATCGCCGTGCTTGCCGTCAGCACGTAGAACAAAATTTTAGCGTCAAGTCTATGGTTGATGGTTACGAAGCAGTCTACCGTCAAATTGTGACAAACAGTCTCGACAACGATGGTTACATTGCAACTTCAGCCATCGCTGCTTGATGTGTATTGTTAACAGCAAAGGTGAGTTTTATGACCAACTTCCCCAAGCAAGCGATCGCTTTAATTTATTTTCCACATCCCTTTTCAGAGCGAAGTGGGCATAATTCACCATTCCTGCCCGAAATTCTCTCAAATCTCGCACCTGCCCTAGCCAAAGTAGGATGGCAAGTCGATAGATTTATTGGTAAGCTTGGCGACTACTGTTCTACCCACCTATCCCTGGTGCCCCACTCACCCGATTATCGCACAGTTTACATTCACACCAGCAATTTATCCGAATTTGTTCAAGCATTGACAAACTTTGCCACGCAACAAGCAAGCAACTATCCATTGATTCATACCTGGAACTGGTTGGCAGCTAAGGTGGGATTGCAACTTAAAAACTCAACTAACGTGCAATGGTTGCATTCTGACGAAAACGATAACAATCTGGTTGCGCTTGACGATTGCCACTACTACCAGCACAGTAACTGGCAAATTTGTCACCATGCTGACGAAATTATTCAATTTAGTTTTTCTCAATTCCAACCTCGGGTGCAGTCAAAAACACAAGCCAAACGCCAACTGGGGTTTTCTGCCTGGGATAAAATTGTCTTGTGCGTTGATGTTTGGGATCGAATTGAGCAGGTACTGCAAATAACCACTCAGCTAGAGCAAATACCGCTGATTCGCTCTGATTTGCGTTTTTCTTGCCAAGCTCTGCACTGGATATTCCTCAATTCCCATCCCCTTCATCCCGATCAAAAGCAAATTGTTCAAAAATACATCACCGCCTTGAATTTACAACAAAAAGTTCATTGTCTAGAGCCTGAGCGTGCAGAAGAATTTTTACTTTACCACTGCGCGGCTGATGTTTGCGTAATTCCCGATCGCTATGAACCTTTTGCAGACAAAGCATTGCTAGCGATCGCTTGCGGTACTCCAGTTGTAGTATCCAGTTACAGCGGAGCAAGATTTGCAATAGTTCCCCAGGAAACTGGACTGTTGGTGACTGCAGATGAACCGATGGTTTGGGGAGAAGCGATCGCTCGAGTATTGCTATCAGACAAACAGTGGGTCAGGCGTTTGTGGCAGTATTATTTAGGCTGCTACGAACCACAATTAAGCTGGACAGTAACAGCAGCACACCTGAGTGAAGTATATCGCCGCCTGCTGGCTCAAACGATCGCTCAAACTCCTTTTTGGAAAAGTCAAAAGCCCTACACCATCCTGCTACCAGAACAGCTCAAAAGTTGCACTCATCAAAGCTTAACTGCACAGCAAGTAGTCTCTGTTCCAGCTGGGATGGAAACGCGTCAAACAGTATCCGGAAATTTCTAGCACGGGAGGCTGCTACTATGGCACAACACTTTATTTTTCACAATTGTCCGCCCGAAATCAAAGAACGGATTCGTCAATATTGGATGCAAAAACAGCACCGCATCGACCGCTTGTTACAATCATTTTCACCCAGCCAGCGTCACTTGCGGTTAAGCGTTAACCACCAACCCAGCGGTTATCAGGTGCGAGCAGTCCTCACCTTACCCACAGGAACGCTGGTTGCTCAGTCGAAAGCGAATTTCGAAACGTATCAAGAGGCGATGGATGAAGTTGCAGATATCTTGACCCAAGAAATTCGCCGTCACAAAGAACAAATTCGCCACGATGATTTTTATCGTCGCAAACGCCAACGCCAAAAAGACTTTGCCACAGCCAGTCAATTTTTAGAAGAAGACATTCGCCAACAAAACAAAGAATTTTTCTTTGCGCTGCTGCGTCCTGTACTTCGCAACTTGCAAAATCATGCTCGGCGAGAATTGATTTTTGCCCAACTAGAAGGTAAGCTTGCTCCTAACGAAATGACTGTTTCCGATTTGTTAGATGAAGCGATCGTGCGTGCGTGGGAACAGTTCGATCGCCGTCCGTCGCAGCAACCCCTCGATCAGTGGATCGGTGGACTGATGCATGAAATTTTAGACGAACTCGAAACCAAGGAAATTCCTGCTCTTTCTCTAGAAGCACCCATCCCCAAGGACGATCCGCGCTTTCAGGTAGCAAGTGGCTGGATTGCCGAAAACGAACCTTTCTGGGGTAGTTTAGATCCTTTGAAGCTGGAGGATGTTTTGCCTCAACACGAAGTCGAGGAACCCTGGGAGGCGCTAACTTTAGCAGAAAAAGAGCGCTGGCTGTTTGCTCGCCTGTCAAAATTGCCCAAACTGCAACGCCGTGCATTCATACTATATCAGCTAGAAGGATGGGAAATGGAAGAAATTGCCATGCTCCAACATCGTTCTTTGGAGGAGGTGCGCAAGGACATTGAAATGGCTCAGGAGTTCTTGAAAAATCAATTAAAGAATAGTTTGGTAGAAAAATAATTGCTGCTTGTGTGCGACGGAAGCTAAAAGTAAAAAATATTATATAGTTGGAAAACAATGCCTGCTCATTCCTTGCAAGTCAAAGATTTCATGACCACCAACCCGGTGACCGTCACACCTTTAGACTCTGTGGAAACGGTACTCGGTCGTTTAGAAGAACACCACATTAGCGGACTTCCAGTTGTCAACGATGAAGGTAAACTAGTTGGTATCGTTTCCGAAGCAGATTTATTGTTTAAAGAACGTCCGATTCGCTTACCGCTGTATCTATTGTTGCTCGGCGGCATCATCTACCTAGAACCTATAGACCGCTTTCTCCAAGAACTGAAGAAAAGTTTGGGCGTGCTGGTTAAGGATGTCATGACTGCCAATCCTGTCACTATTACACCAGACGCACCAATCTCCCAAGCTGCTGATTTAATGTTAGAAAAAAGAATTAACCGTTTGCCAGTAGTTGATGAACAAGGAAAACTTGTTGGTATCATTACACGCGACGACCTGCTACGGGCATTGAAATCGGAATTTCTTGCCTCGTGAGCGGTGTCAAAATTATGCCATCGCCGTCACCAGAACTTTATTTGCCTGTATTGGGGCAATTTGGGCGAAATTCTTTTTGATGTTAGAAGTTTGGTTTTGCTGTTGGTTCTAACTTTTTTGCAAGTTGATATAATATTTTCGGTTATTATAGCTGCTGTTTGCCTTTGTTGCCTTGCTGGATTTCCAGTCTGTGGCTTAATGTTGATTTGGGTTGGAATATTGACGGCGAGCGGCAAAAGGGGTTGAGCCAATAAAGTGCAAGTATTCCGGTTATTCGTAGTTGCCTGCACCAGCAGTGCAATAATGTTAGTTCGCTACTTAACTTACATTAATAACACCTAAGATCGACAACTATGCGCTATCGCCGATTCGGTTATCGCTATACAGGCATTGTTTCTGGCATTGCTTCTCCCACAAAAGCAGGCTTTTGGAGCGGTCGGGTAGAGGCTAGTTTTGCCCATCCCCAATGGCAACCTCCAGCCGATCTGTACGAAACGCCTGCAGCTGTAATTGTCAAAGCAGAAATTGCTGGCATGGCAGAAGAAGATTTTGATATTTCCCTTTACGAAAATGCCTTAGTAATTGAAGGAGTGCGCTCCTGGGAAATGCCAGAAAAAGACGGTCAATATCAAGCAGTAAACATTCAGTATGGCTCATTTTGCCTGCAGGTACCCCTCAGACAACCTATAGATCGCGATCGCGTCCAAGCTAGTTACGATCGTGGTTTTCTGTACGTTATGCTACCCAAAGCGGAGGTGAAATTGTGACTGACGTGGCCTCTGTTGATGTCGAAAAAAATACCGGAAACACCGGGGAACGCATTTCAGATATTCCCGATGCCCTACCGGTTTTGCCCTTAATCAACACAGTCATAGTGCCGATGGCAATCGCCCCCATCTTAGTCGGGCAGGAGCGATCGGTCAAGCTCGTGGATGAAGTTATGCGTACCAATCGTTTGGTGGCATTAGTAGCCCAACGCCATCCCGAGGTGCGTCCTGCCGGGCCTGATGATATCTACCGCATCGGTACGGCAGCAATTATCCATCGCTTGCTCCGCCTGCCAGACGGAAATTTGCAACTGGTGGTTCAGGGCTTGGAACGAATTCGCATCCTCGATTTTGTGCAAACAGAACCGTTTTTAGTCGCCCGGGTAGAAAAAGCACCGGAACAAACCACCGCTAATAACACGGAAACAGAAGCTTTGCGCCGTACCCTAGCAGAACTATTCCGCAAGCTAGTTCCTTTGACCAACGATATTCCCGACGAACTAGCAGCTGCTGGCGACAATATCAGCGATCCTCGCATGTTTGCCTATTTAGTGACAGCGATGACGCCGATGGAAACAGCGCTGCGGCAGGAGGTGTTGGAACTAGATGCGGTAGGAGACAAACTAAAGCGGTTGATAAATATAGTACAACAAGAACTAGCAGTCCGGGAACTGCAACAACAAATTGCCTCTGACGCCCAAGAGAAAATCTCCAAGACTCAGCGGGAATACATTCTGCGAGAACAACTAAAATCCATTCAGCAACAGCTGGGTGAAGAAGATGCCGAACAAGCAGAAATCCGCGAGCTGCGCCAACAGCTAGAAGCAGCGAATCTGCCAGAAGAAGCTCGCAAAGAAGCTTTTCGAGAATTATCGCGATTGGAGCGATTGCCGGCAGTATCGCCCGAATATGGCATGATTCGCACCTATCTTGACTGGATAGTCAATTTGCCTTGGAATATCGTCACTGGAGAAGCTATAGACCTGGCTCGCGCCCGTCAAATCCTCGACGAAGACCACTACGATTTGGAGCGGATCAAGGATCGAATTTTAGAATACTTGGCGGTGAAAAAACTCAAAGCCGAGCGTCAAGCAACCCAAGAGCTTTCCCAATCCGAAGCGGAAAACCCAACAGACGACACTCGCCGAGAACCAATTTTGTGTTTTGTCGGACCGCCTGGTGTGGGCAAAACATCCTTGGGACAATCAATTGCCCGTGCGATGGGACGCAAGTTTGTTCGCATCAGTCTCGGTGGCGTTCACGACGAAGCAGAAATTCGCGGACATCGCCGCACGTATATCGGTGCTTTACCCGGTCGCTTAATTCAAGCACTGCGGCGAGTAGAAACTTCCGATCCAGTGCTGATGCTCGATGAAGTAGACAAACTCGGCAGAAGTTTCCAAGGCGATCCGTCTGCTGCCTTGCTAGAAGTTTTGGACCCAGCACAAAACCACGCTTTTGTCGATACCTATTTAGGGGTATCCTTTGATTTGTCCAAGGTATTGTTTATCTGCACGGCAAACACGGTGGAAACCATTCCCTCTCCCCTGCTCGATCGCATGGAGGTTTTGAGCCTCTCCGGTTACACGGAAATGGAAAAGCTGCATATTGCCCGTCGTTATCTGCTACCGAAACAGCTGCGAGCTAACGGATTGCAGCCGAATGAAGTTACTATCGCCGACGCGGCTTTGCAGCGGATTATCCGCGAGTATACCCGGGAAGCAGGCGTGCGCTCTTTGGAGCGGGAAATCGGTACCGTAGTTAGGAAAGCGGCTCGCAAAATCGCAGAAGGAGCAACGACACCGATCGCCGTAACAGCAGAACAAATTCCAGATTATTTGCGGCGACCTCGATTCCTCAACGAAGTAGTGCAGCGGCTCGATCGCCCCGGAATTGCAACTGGATTGGCCTGGACTCCAGCAGGGGGGGGATTCTTATTCGTGGAGGCCGCCATGATGCCAGGACGGGATGAACGGTTAATACTAACGGGAATGTTGGGGGACGTAATGCGCGAATCTGCTCAAGCGGCTTTGTCTTTTGTACGTTCTCAAGCGGAAAAACTCGGTATTGACCCCAAAGTCTTTCAAGGCAAAGTAGTACACGTACACGTACCAGCAGGTGCAATTCCCAAAGACGGCCCCTCAGCAGGAGTGACGATCGTGACAGCGATCGCCTCCGTTGCTTCTGGCCGCGTAGTACGCAACGATGTTGCCATGACTGGTGAAATTACTCTCCGCGGCCAAGTGTTACCCGTAGGTGGAATCCGCGAAAAAGTGCTCGCGGCCTATCGAGCAGGAGTAAAAACGGTGATTTTACCGCAACGCAACGAACCAGACCTGGAAGACGTACCGGAAGAAGTGCAGCGCGAACTTCAGTTTGTGTTCGCCAACTCCGCCGAAGAAGTATTAGCCGCTGCTTTGACACCCGTGGCGGAATTGGTGGCCTAGTCAACAAATACCGCTGCTGGAGGCCTAATAATCGTGGCGACCGGATTTGCGATGCTCGATCGCAGTTACGCCAGTAGGTTCCAGTACTTCTCCTTTTTCCACGGTTGCATAAACCAAGTAGCGATCGCCGCACTCCATCCAGGTACGGACAGTACATTCCAGATAAGCAAGGGCGTCGGTGAGAATTAAGCAACCGTTACCAGCAGTTTTAGTTGCTAAACCTGAAAAACAATTTTCTTTCGTGTACCGATAGGAAAAGTGTCGCCGTAAATGGCGTCCTTCCTTGAGAATGTTGAGGACAAATTCAGCACCCGGACAAATGAGGAAATCAACATCTTGGTCTTTGGCAATGGCAATCATCAAGCCCGGGGGATTGAAGGTAGCTTGAGATACGCAAGATGTTAAGAATCCGCTGTGATTGTTACCCCGTCGCGCGCTCAAGACGCATAGAGAACCAATTATACGCCCTACCGCTTGTTCTGTACGATCCACTCGCGCTTCTGTCACCACCTGACGAGGAGCGCGAAGTTTTTTATTCCTTTTCAAGATTTGGGCAAATTCTGCTCCTCGTTGTTTGCATTCCTGCAAGATGTATTCAGTGGGACTAAAACGAACGCGGATCGTGTCAAAACCCAAACGATAATTGGCATCGAGTAACTTGCTTTCGATCAAATCAACAGCTTCACCACTCCAACCATAGGAACCGAACACTCCTGCTAGCTTAGTTTTTGGCGCCGTGGAAAGAATAACACCCAAGGCAGTTTGGATTTGGGTAGGTGCATGGCCGCCCAAGGTAGGAGAACCGATAATAAAGCCATCGCAAGTTTCCACCGCACGAGCGATCTCTGCAGAACAAGCCGATTCGCAGTTGATGGATTCCACAGCTACACCGCTTTCAATTAACCCTTGGGCAATAGCAGCTGCTAAAGTTGCGGTATTACCATAGGCAGAAGCGTAAAGCAAGGCAACTCGCAATTGTTGGTTTTTTTGTTGTTGGCACCACTGGCGATAATCGTAAGTAAAACGGCTGAGACTGTAGCGAACAATAGGACCGTGACCTGGAGCGTAAAGTTTGGCCGCAAAACAGGCCAATTTCTCCAACGCCACTTCTACTTGTTTAGCTTGGGTTGCATGAAGACAGTCGAAATAGTAACGGCGATCCTCATCTAGTTGCTTCCAGTTTTCGTCAAACAAAGCATCGCTACATACATGAACCCCGAAGAACTTGTCGGTGTAGAGAATTTGAGTAGCACTGTCGTAAGTACACATTCCGTCTACCCAACGGGGAGTGGGGACAGTGACAAACTGTAATTGATGTCCTTCTCCCAAACAGAGGGTATCCTCAGAACGGACAACGTGAATTTTTTCTTCCCAGTCGGGAAAAGTTGTTTTGAGAACATGACAAGCAGGTTTGGAACAGACTATTTCTGCTTGGGGTGCTTGTTCGACAAGTACTTTGAGGGTCGCCATTCGGTTAGGATTGACATGATTGAGAATAATGTAATTTAACCGAGTCAAATCTAGGTGCTTTTGTAGTTCCGACAAGAAAATTTTGGTAAAAGACTCCCCAGGAGGGTCAATCAAAGCGGTTTGCTCTGCTTGGATGAGATACGAATTAGCTGTTGTTCCTTTTTGGCGAGCGTATTCAATTTCAAACTTGAGGCGCTCCCAACTTTGCGATCGCAAAACCAAAGTACGAGCACCAATTTCAGCAACTTGAACGTTACGAGGACGAATGTTTGGTGTAACAGCTGGACTGAACATGGTAGGTAACAGTTAACAAGGTAATTGGAAAACAGACAATCAAAAATCAGCATGACTGCTTGGAGAAGGTATTTCCTGAGCAAAACGTTTTTTATATCGTTTCGAAACTTCTTGTTCGGGATCTATACCTTCAAAAGTTGGCGGTAACCAAACTCTCAGAACCATTAACACGCCCAACACTAGCAAGAAAGCACAAGTAGCTAAAACTTGTAAAAACGTGGTTTCTAGCACGCCACGTACAATCACTTCTCGCAATACGGAAACAATGGAAACTTCGACAGCAACTCCAATCGATACCCGTTGCTCTTGAAGGTAGATAATGAGCAAGCGGAATAACTCTACTAAAATCAGCAACGATAAAATATCTGCCATTACAGCATGAAACTGAATGGGCGGAATCAGAGAAAGGAACATGGTGCGAATTTGCAGCACCATAAAGCTAAATAAGCCGATGCACAGGGAAATTACAATTAAATCCTGAATTAGTTCCAGTGCTTGCACGATCCGACCTAAGTTTAACCAGCTTTCCCGCTTTATAGGTCTAACAGGCAAATCTTTAAGTAATTGCATTGTCTACTCCGAGCAGGTGGACGCGAGAATGTGGGAGTACTAGAAAAATACCTATCTAGTAATGATTTCCAACCTTGCGGTGATGAACGGCTGTCAAAGCATGCAATTTTGCTACTCTTCCAGTTTGCACGCTACCGTAGACAATCCAGTGGTCGCTGCATTCCATGCGACTGTTGACTTGGCATTCCATATATGCTAGAGCGTCTGCTAAAATCGGACAGCCGTTGCTAGCACAGTAAGTTTTGATACCTGCAAAGCGATCTGCACCGGGAGGAAAACGTTTGAGAAAGTGTTTCATCAAGCTTTGGTAATTATCTTCTCCCAGAACGTTGAGAACAAAGCGATCGCCCAACTGCAGTAATGATTCTATTGCTCTGTCTTTGGCAACGGCGATCGCTACTCCCAAAGGATTCATGCTTGCTTGCATAACCCAGGAAGCTAACATTGCACTTTTGACACCTGCTTTTTGGGCAGTGATAATATAAAGTCCGTTACTCAGCCGTCCCAGCGCTCGTTCCAAATCATTGTCTAGAGCTTTAATTTCTTTAATCGTGCGTTCGCGAGTTAATAATTGTCCGATATCTGTTCCAGCTTCGTCACAAATTTGTTCTGTTTGCGGTGTGGGCGGCTCTTTGATTAAAAGAGGGGGAAAAGCTTCGCAAAGCCCAATTTCCTGAAATTTATTGCGTAGGGGATAAATTGGTTCATCTTCTCCACCTCCGGTTTCAAACAGTCCGATCGCTTGCTTGTGGTGTGCGGCAGCAAGAATAGTACTCAAAGCTGCACGAGCATTATCATCAGATTGGGGTGGCATACCGATTACCAAACCCCTTGCTAGATTGACTAACTCCTTGACTTCGTAAAGTTCTGCAGAACTTAAATTTACCAATTCCACCGCCACTCCACTTCTTTGGATTCCGCGGGCGATGGCGCGGGCTAATTGGTCGCTCCAACCGTAACCTTGACAGTAAAACAAAGCGACTAAAGTTTCAGCCTTTGCTTGTGCTTGGCTCCATTGCTGGTAACGATTTACCCAGTCTGACAAGTAATGTTGTAATAAAGGTCCGTGTCCTGTGGCGATCGCTGCTATGTCTAGTTTTTCAATACGCTTGATTGCAGATAGAACAGAACGGGCATTGGCAGCCATCAAACAGTCGTAGTAATATTTAAAATCTGCTGCGATTAAGTCTGGTTCTTCATCAAAGACGCGATCGTCACAGTAGTGCATTCCAAAGGCATCGCAGGTGAAAAGAATGCGAGTTTTGCGATCGTAGGTAAAAATAGTATCTGGCCAGTGCAGGTTGGGAGCGCTTATGAATTCCAACTCGTGGCCGTTACCTAAATCCAGGCGATCGCCATTTTTGACAATAAGAGATGAAAATGGATGGTGTACCATGTCTTCCAGAAATTGGATAGCGACTTTGGCTGCAACTACCGTCACTTGGGGAGCTAATTGCAACAGTTCCTTGACCAAGCCGCTGTGATCTGGTTCGGTGTGGCTGATAATTAAATAATCCAACGCGGATAAGTCAATGAGTTTTGTCAATTTTTGCCAGTACAATTGCTCAAATTTGCGGTGAGAAGTATCGACCAAGGCAGTCTTTTCACCTTGAATTAAAAATGAGTTGTAGGTTGTACCATTGCGCAATCCAAATTCAATATCAAAGCGATCGCGATCCCAATCAAGACAACGAATAGCTGTAGTTTGAGCACCTATTTCGATTGTTTGCACGGTTAAGCGACCTTGGGGTTTGACTTCTTGAAAACCAGTAGTGAGTGCAACCATTTTTACCGCCTTTCGGACAACAATCTTTGGACTTGAGTATTCTTACTTTTATGGTTATCCGAATGGACTAGATTTGTAAAATGTCAATATTTAAAGTCAGATATTAGCTATTTAAAACTTACTCTTTATTAAATTTGTCTATTCTTATCATTGAAAGTTGCACTGCTTTCGTAGCGGTGGTGTTGAGCAAAGCGCACTACAAATAAACTTTCAAAAGCGAAGACAACTTCAAACACCAGATCTGCAGTTCCTTGTTTTTAAAAGCCGATCTGACTGGATTTTTAAACAATTATTTAACAATTCCGCTGAAAAGCTGTGGTGGTATCAAAATGAAAACGTCACAATAGAAGCACAGGCTTTGCAAACAAAGCCTTGGCTTTAACAAGGAGTTTGCTACCAGTGGTTTTACAAGCACAACAAAGCACCTACGAAGCAAAGACCCAAGAAATTGCCAAACAGTTGCTAGCAGCAATACGAGAAAATCGTAATTTTTTCTCAGCGGTGCGGGAGCAAATGCGCTGGGATGATAAGTTGCTGGGTTGGGCTATGAGCAATCCCCGATTGCGGGTGCAGTTATTTCGTTTTATTGATACTTTACCTGCTTTGGGCAGTAAATCAGAAATTGCCTCCCATTTACAACAGTACTTGGGTGAAGAATCCGTAGAATTACCAGCAGCTTTGAAAGGAATATTAAACTTTGCCAATCCCGATTCTATGCCGGGACAAATGGCGGCGACAACAGTTGCTACAGCAGTTGAAACATTAGCTCATAGGTATATAGCAGGAGAAAATATTAAACAGGTACTGAAAACCATAGAGCGGTTGCGCAGAGAAAAAATGGCTTTCACCGTAGATTTACTGGGTGAAGCGGTAATCACGGAAGCGGAAGCTCAATCTTACCTAGAAAGCTATTTAGATTTGATGCAACAATTGCAAGAAGCATCAAAAAATTGGGCAACTGTACCGTTAATTGATGAAGCAGATGGCCAACCCCTAGCGAAAGTTCAAGTTTCGGTAAAGTTAACGGCATTTTATTCTCAATTCGATCCCCTCAATGCTTCTGGAAGCGAACAACAGGTAAATTCGCGCCTTCGTACTCTTTTGCGTCGCGCTCAAGAATGTGGTGTTGGCGTTCACTTTGACATGGAACAGTACGCCTATAAAGATATGACTTTGAGTATCCTCAAAAAACTGTTAATGGAAGAGGAATTTCGAAGGCGTACAGATATCGGTATGACCGTGCAAGCATATTTGCGCGACAGCGAACAAGATACGCAAGAGTTGATTGATTGGGTAAAACAGCGCGGTTATCCGATTACCGTTCGCTTGGTGAAAGGGGCATATTGGGATCAAGAAACTATCAAAGCAGCCCAGAAACACTGGCCGCAGCCAGTTTATAATCAAAAAGCCGCCACGGATGCAAATTTTGAAAAATTAACGCAGTTACTGCTGGAAAATTATCAGTACGTATATACTGCAGTTGGCAGTCATAACGTGCGATCGCAAGCACGGGCGATCGCCATCGCCGAAAGCTTAAAAATTCCCCGTCGTTGCTTGGAAATGCAAGTTTTGTACGGGATGGGCGATAAATTAGCCAAAGCTTTAGTGGAACGAGGTTATCGCGTCCGCGTTTACTGTCCCTACGGCGAACTGTTACCAGGGATGGCTTACCTGATTCGTCGCTTGCTGGAAAATACGGCTAACAGTTCCTTTTTAAGACAAAATTTGGAGAATCGTCCGATAGAGGAGCTGATCGCACCTCCCTGTGTCGAACCAGAAAGCAAAGACGGAAAAGTCTTTTATCATTCACCTTCTTCTTCGTTTGTGCAAGCAGCAGATACAGATTATGCTCAACCCCAAGCAAGAGCTAAATCTCAACAAGCTTTGCAACAGGTCCGCCAACAATTTGGTAAAACCTATCTACCTTTAATTGACGGTGAGTACGTTCAGACTTCTGAAATCATCGACTCTCTCAACCCTTCTGATTATAGCGAAGTAGTTGGTAAAGTTGGACTAGCTAGCATCGAGCAAGCAGAAAAGGCCGTGCAAGCGGCGAAAGCAGTTTTTCCACTTTGGCGCCGAACACCTGCTAGCCAGCGGGCTGAAATATTGCGTCAAGCTGCTGAGTTAATGGAACAACGCCGCGCCGAACTTGCTGCTTGGATCGTTTTAGAAGTTGGCAAACCATTGCGGGAAGCGGATGCAGAAGTTTCCGAGGCAATAGATTTTTGTCGCTACTACGCGGCGGAAATGGAACGGTTGGATAAAGGTTATAATTACGACGTTTTGGGCGAAACAAATCGTTATATCTACCAACCGCGGGGAGTAGCGGTAGTAATTTCACCTTGGAATTTTCCCTTGGCCATTGCTACGGGAATGACTGTTGCAGCCTTGGTTACCGGTAATTGTACCCTGCTGAAACCAGCGGAAACATCATCTGTGGTTGCAGCAAAATTAACAGAAATTCTGCTGGCGGCTGGCATCCCCAAAGGTGTATTTCAATACTTACCCGGCAAAGGTTCCCAGATAGGTGCCTATCTAGTCAACCACCCGGATATCCATATAATTGCCTTTACTGGTTCCCAAGAAGTTGGTTGTGAGATTTACGCCCAAGCAGCAATTCTCAGACCCGGACAAAAGCATCTCAAGCGAGTGATCGCGGAAATGGGCGGCAAGAATGCTATTATCGTGGATACAAGTGCGGATCTAGACCAAGCCGTAGCGGGAGTTGTGCAGTCAGCCTTTGGTTACAGCGGACAAAAATGTTCTGCGTGTTCGCGGGTAATAGTTTTAGAACCGATTTACGAACATTTCCTGCAGCGGTTTGTAGAAGCGACTAAATCGCTGAATATAGGCGCAGCAGATTTACCCAGTACTCAAGTAGGACCGGTGATTGATGCTAAGGCTCGCGATCGTATCCGCGAGTATATTGAAAAAGGAAAAGCACAAGCAAAAGTTGCTTTGGAATTACCTGCACCCGATCGGGGTTATTTTGTAGGTCCAGTTATTTTTACAGAAGTGTCGCCACAGGCGATCGTCGCCCAACAAGAAATTTTTGGTCCGGTAGTAGCAGCAATCAAGGCCGAGAATTTTTCGCAAGCGCTAGAAATTGCCAATAATACAAATTATGCTTTGACAGGAGGATTGTATTCCAGAACTCCCCTGCACATTCAAAAAGCGCAGCAAGAATTTGAAGTTGGTAATTTGTACATCAACCGTACCATTACAGGTGCTATAGTTGCGCGCCAACCGTTTGGAGGTTTTAAACTTTCTGGAGTTGGTTCCAAAGCAGGAGGTCCCGACTACTTGCTGCAATTTTTAGAACCGCGTACAGTCACGGAAAATATCCAGCGCCACGGTTTTGCTCCCATCGCCGGGGCAGAATAATGATAGGTTTGTAGGGTGGGTTTTGCCCACCTTTTGTCTTGTTAGCTTTTGTGGACCTCAAAGTCCGTACCTTGAAGATGAGATGGTTGTGGTAACCAGAGTGTAAATTTACTACCTTTTCCTAAAGCTGACTCTACGGTGATATCGCCACCGTGCAAAAGCGCTAGCTTGCGCGTTAAAGCAAGTCCCAAACCCGTACCTTCGTACTGGCGACTCAACCTGCTATCAAGCTGTTTGAACGGTTGAAACAAAAACTGAAATTGACTCGGATCGATCCCAATACCTGTATCTGAAACTGCAAATGCAATTCCCGAAGGTACTTTTTGAACTTCTAAGGAGACCGTACCTACGGTTGTAAACTTAATGGCGTTGGAAAGTAAATTCAGCAGCATCTGCTTGAGACGTCGTTCGTCAGCTATGCAGGTATCTACTTTTTCATCGATGGTAAGTACTAGTTGCAATCCCTTTTCTCGAGCGCGATCGCCCACGGTAGACATAACATGTTCGCACACTTCTAACACCGAAAGTTCAGACAGCAATAGTTCTTCTTTCCCGGATTCTACTTTTGACAGATCTAAAATATCGTTGATTAATGCCAGTAGGTGCTCGCCACTGCTGTAAATGCAGTTGATATACTCTTTTTGTTTATGATTCAGGTAGCCAACCATTTCCTGTTGCAGCAGCTGCGACAAACCCATAATTGCATTCAAAGGTGTGCGCAACTCGTGGCTCATGGTTGCCAAGAATTCGCTTTTGGCTCGACTTCCAGCTTCTGCTGCTTCTTTGCTTTCACAAAGCTGTAACTCTGTTTGCTTGCGCTCGGTGATATCCTCGATAGTCACGAGGAAATACTTGGGTTGACCGTGGCGGTCGGAAATTAAAGAAACACTAAGCTCAGTCCACACGCATCGACCATCTTGACGCAGAAAACGTTTTTCTATCTGCAGGCGATCGCCAATTCCCGCCAGCAGCTGTTGATATAATTCTGAGACTCCCTCGGGTGTGAGAATATAGTCTCCAAAATACTGGCCGCGCAATTGTTCTCGAGTGTAACCCAACATCTGGCACAAAACTGGATTGGTATCTACAATTCGTGCTTTCAGGTCTAAAAGTCCGATACCAACGGAAGAACGTTCAAAAATAGCTCGAAACTGCGCTTCGCTTTGTCGCAGTGCTTCTTGCGCTCGACAGCGTTCGGTTGCTTCTACTGCTAAAGTAATAAAGTCTGCAATCGAAGCAGTAAAGTTTTCTTCTTCCAATGTCCACTGGCGAACAGAACCAATATGTTCGTGACATACTGCTCCTAGCAAGCGACCTCCCGACCAAATGGGTGCAACTAGCATAGATGCTATACCGTGCACCTGCAGATAGAATTCTGATAATTCTTTGGTTCTGCGATCGTCAAAAGCGTTGTGTGCAGCTATGCTGCGTTCTGTTTCCAAAGCTTGAAAGTAAGCAGGAAAATTTGCTTGCGAAAGCGCTAAGCCACTGCTGTGACGCTGGGTAGTTGTATCATACAAATCAACGCATTCTATTTTCGAGCGATCTGAGTTGTATAACCATACACTAACTCGTTTCACCTCCATAATTGGCGCTGCTGCTTCTGTGATTTCCCTAATCGCAGCGAGGAGGTTGCCTTGCTGCAATGTTTTACTTTTAGCTAGCTGCACCAGGATTTGACTTTGCTTGCGCAAAAAAGTTTCCCTTCTTCGCAAAACCTCTTCCACCTGCTTGCGTCTTGTAATATCTTTGACTGCCACTAACCGTATTTTTTGCCCTTGGAAAGGAATGATTTTACCTTGCATTTCTACCGTAACGGTAGAACCATCTTTTTTGACTACATCCACTTCACAAGCTTTTCCGCATCCGCAAAGAACGTGGTTTTCAAATATTTTTTGTGATGTTTGAGTCACTAATTCCAAGCTACTCTTACCCATTAGTTCCGCTCGGGAGTAACCAGTAATTTTTGTGACACCAGCATCGAGATCTAAGATCCTTCCATTTTCGTGTATAATAATACCTTCAAAATTTACCTCCGCAAGATGGGAAAATTCAGCTTCCGTGTTTTCTATGGTAGAAAAAGCTTTTTCCAGCGAAAAAAATCTCGCCTGGTTGCAGCTGTTTGGGAAGTTTTTTTCCTTTCCTGACACTTTGTCATAAGTATAAAAACTGATGTTAGTGTAATTTATACACAAAAAGCCGGCAGCAAGAACATTAGTAATAATACTGAGAAAAGGGTGAAAGTAGTGCTGTGAAGAAATGAAAACATCCTTAATTTAGAAGTAAAACATCCTTTTACCCACAGGCAGATACCCGAGCAGATTTATTTTGCCAAAATGAAGGTAATTGGAACTGTTGTGGAGACGAAGTAATGACCGATGGTAGCTTGAGAATTGTCTCTTTAATTCCCGGTGGAACGGAAATTTTAGCGGTATTGGGGTTAACAGATGCTATTGTTGGGCGATCGCACGAGTGCGACTACCCTCAAGAAATTCTAGACCGACCGGTTTGTACCCAACCCAGGCTCAACACAAACACTGCTAGCAACGAAATTCACGAGCAAGTGAACGATCTACTCCAAAATGCCCTTAGTATCTACGAAATTAAAACAGATGTCCTAGAAAGATTGCAACCTACTCACATCGTTACTCAAGACCAGTGCGATGTTTGTGCTGTCAGTCTTTCTGAAGTAGAAAAGGCCGTAGCCTCCCTCACTCAAACTTCACCCCAGATTATATCTTTAAAACCCAACGTTCTCGATGATGTGTGGAAGGATATTGAACGAGTTGCTAGCGTATTCAAAGTCGATGCGGTCAGAGTATTAGAAAATTTAGAAGCTCGGGTCAAAATTGTTGCTCACAAAACCCAAGGACTGTCCCAAACTGAAAAGTTACCCACCGTAGCTTGCATTGAATGGATCGATCCTTTAATGATTGCAGCTAATTGGATTCCCGAGTTAGTTACCTTAGCAGGAGGAAAACCACTATTTCAAACCACACAAGGTCAAGCTTCTTTCCAGTTAAGTTGGGAACATCTTGTTAATAACAATCCAGATATTATCGTGTTTATGCCCTGTGGCTTTGATTTAAATCGCACTCGCCAAGAAGCTCAGCTATTAACTAAACAACCACAATGGCAGGATTTACACGCAAGCAAAACAGGTAGAGTCTACATTACAGACGGTAATTCCTACTTTAACCGTCCAGGACCGCGATTGGTAGATTCTTTAGAAACATTGGCAGAAATTTTGCATCCAGAAATTTTTCAATACGGTTATAAGGGAAAAACCTGGGAACCCCTTTAACAATCAGTTTTTCGCAAGCGGATTTTTTTGTCAGATCGTATCTCTACATTCCCAAATTGGCTTTAGTTTGCACCCATTCTATTAAAGATCTTAAAGTTCCTGGTAAAGCTGCTTCATTCACTCTCACCGCGTGTTGTCTGCCATTGTCTTCTTCCACTGTTAAAGTGTATTGAAAGCGGTCGGGTTGATTACCAGGAACAGTTATGTTTGCAGGTAAGTTGTAGAAATTTGCGGCCGCTAGTAAAAGAGGTAGTTGCTTTGCTTCTTCTGCAGGTAAGTTAGCGGTATCAACAGTTGTTTTTTTGCTGATTCCAGCAAAACCACCCGTACGTTCCAGTGAGATCCGCATTTTTTCTTGGCAGTACTGTATACTGGCAGAATAAGACTTTATCTTTCAGTCTAGCAATACAACTAATATTCACCAACAGCCCCAGTTTGGTAACTACAACTAAACTTAAATAACCCCAACTTTTTGCCAAGCGTTTGTAACCGCGTTTTGCTCTTTGCTTGCTTGACCGTACAGTTCGCCAGCAACTTTGATTGTAGCGTCGGCAGCATGTTTGAAATCTGCCCGAGGACGCAGGCGATCGCGTAAAGCTACGTACCAAATTTTTCCCGCTCTTTCCCAAGCATAACCGCCCATTTCCACTGCTGCCAAATAAAAAGCATGATTGGGAATACCGGAGTTAATATGCACTCCACCGTTATCTGCAAAACCGTTATATTTGTCTTTCACGTGTGCTGGTTGGGGATCGTTACCCAGTAGCGGATCTGCGTACGCTGTTCCAGGCGCTTTCAGAGAACGGATACCTACACCTTTTATCTTAGCTGTAAACAAACCTTCTCCAATAATCCAATCCGCTTGCTGTGCTGTTTGCTTTTTGACCCACTGTTTCACTAAAGAACCGAAAACATCAGAAAATGACTCGTTTAGCGCCCCAGCTTCTCCATAATACTGCAAACCGGCTTCGTACTGGGTAATACCGTGAGTTAATTCGTGTCCGATGATGTCAATGCATTTTGTGAAGCGTTGAAATATTTCCCCATCGCCATCACCGTAAACCATTTGATCGCCATTCCAAAAGGCATTATCATATTTGACACCGTAGTGTACCGTTGAGTCTAAGCGTAAACCCCTATCATCAATAGAATTGCGCTCTAATATTTCATAAAAAAAATCAAAAGTTGCTCCTGCACCATCATAAGCTTCGTTTGCTGCTTCGTCGCTGCAAGGAGGATCGCTCTCACCACGCACTAATGTACCGGGAAGTTCCTCAGTATTTTTAGCATCGTAAATAGTACGGCGCTTTTGACCCGGGGAGGGCGCAAAATTAACAGCACCTACCACATTCCGCCGTCCTCGTAATTGTGAGGAAATATTTAATGTGTGAAAGGCCCAAGTTCTTTGCTGCGGTGTACCGTTTACCGCTATATTTTCTAGCATGTGGGGCGGTACTATACAACAAATCGGACAGCGATAGCATGACAGTTTCTTGCGGTCAAATTTCCATGCTTTTCTCTTTTTTCGATTCATCTCAGATTTTCTCCTTGCAAAAAAATTTAAGACTATAACTCAATAACTCCTTTGCAAACTTGCTGCTACAGCCAAGAACTATTCAAATCTAAAATTTCGTTGTTGTCCGGTACAAGCTCATTTCCTTTTGTATTAAAAATTTCCCGACGGATACAACAGTTTTTTGTAGAAGGTAACTTTTGATTTTTTAGTTTCTTTTCACCCAGCAGCACCGTTGCGCTCTATCCGTATTTTCCACAGTAAAATTATCTGCGGATGACACAGCGGCGATCGTGTCTCAAATTTTCACAAAGTTTGCTTTGCGATTGAGGATGATAAATTATCAAAGATAAGCGTCAATTGTTAATATTCTGGCTTTGCCTTTATCTGTCTTTGGTTTTGGTGCGATTTTATCTTGTGGAAGTAAGACTTAAAACAGCAATTAATGGACTAAAACCATAGGATTTATTTAACATAGTTGTAGACCTCACTTTCTATGTGTGGTTGTGTGTTGTAGAACATAGTTCAATTGTGGTCAGGGGGTCTATCCCCTTGACTTTACTTTGAACGTGTCAATAATACGATTTTGGAATCGGCTCACATTTTGGCACATTACTGACCCAAAGTCCTACCAACAGCTATCCTGCCAACAGCTATTTGGGCGTGATTAATCCTACCACGAAAATCTACAGGGATATAGCCATACCGATGACAATTACGAAAAGAAAATGAGTATATATACTTAAAAAGTTGGCAGTTCCCAGCTGGAGCGATCGCTACTTTCCCCAGGAAAACAAGTTACTCGTTAACTTCAGATTCTTGCAACGAAACGGGAACTTTTGGGTTAGATAAGGAATTTAATTGTGATTGTTCCAGTTGTGTTTCTATACCCGCATCAGCAATATTATTCCCATCATAGGTGCCCACAAGTTTATCATAATTAGACGCAACAGCCAAAAACGCACCACCCAAAATGTAAATCGGTAGCGGTAGCTTCAACTGCTCTATCCAGTCAAATAGTTGTGCTAAAGCAAACAAAACTAAAAAGCAAGCTAGCCAAACTCTCATCTTTTCATTCCCAGATACATTACTCTACTAATTGTAGATTTGACCTCAAAGATAAATACGACTCAGAATATTAATTTTTAGTTCCCGTCTGGGAATTATATATTCAGACTGTTTAGCAAACGCCTATGTCCTTGGAAGTACCAAACAGCAATTATCAAAAAATAAATTTATATTGGCAAAACCAAATACAAAAAAACAAGGCTCCCGAGACTATCTTAGTCATTGATGACAGTCCAACTAATATAGAAGTGCTGTCTTCTACTTTAACCAATGCTGGCTATAAAGTTTTAACTGAAGTTAATGGTCTGAGTGGGATTGATAAGGTAAAAAAAATCCGCCCGATTTAATTTTATTAGATATAATGATGCCACAATTAGATGGCTTTGAAACTTGTCGTTTGCTTCAAGAAGATCCCTCTACAAAAGATATTCCAATTATTTTTATCACATCCTTGTCAGATGTAGAAGAAAAAATTAAAGGCTTGTATTTAGGTGCAGTTGATTACATTACTAAACCTTTTCAACCAGAGGAAGTATTAGCCAGAGTTAAGCTGCATTTAAAAATGCGAAGATTAAATACAGAGTTAGATGAACAAAAACAACAATTAGAAAAAAAGTACAAGAAAGAACTATAGAGCTTTCTCAAGCTTTAGAACAACTTCAAAAAACTCAGTTGCAACTAGTACAGAACGAAAAAGCTTCTTCCCTTGGGCAAATAGTGGCCGGTATTGCTCATGAGGTCAACAATCCCATTGGACTTATCTCCACTAACTTATATCATGCCAACAATTACGTCAAAGAACTTATTAATTTAATCAATCTTTATCAAAAAAATTTCCCCAACCAGGAAGTGAAATTGAAGAAAAAATAGAGGGAATGGATTTGGCTCATATCCTAGACGATTTACCCAAACTCATTTCCTCAATGAAGTTGGGTATCGATAAAATCTACGGAATCATGCAATCTCTACAGAACTTTTCCAAAGCAGATGGAGAAAGAAAAAAGTGTGTTGATATTCACGAAGGATTAGAGACAACTTTGATGATTTTGCAGCACCGCTTTCAAGCCAGAGCTAAGCGTCCAGCTATTGAAGTCATCAAGCAGTACGGTAATTTACCGAAGGTAGAGTGTTACCCAGGACTATTAAATCAAGTATTTATGAACTTGTTAGTAAATACCATCGATTTTTTAGATGAATCTATATTTACACGAGATAACGCACCCAACTACTATCCTCAAATTTTTATTTCTACGAATACGGATAAAGAACAAGTAATAATCAGTATTGCTAACAATAGTAAAAAAAAGATAGAGCTTAGTCCCGAACAAATATTTAAACCTTTTTTTCAACCCAACCCCAGGATAAAATCAATCACTTAGGACTAGCAATTAGTTATCAAATCATTACCGAAAATCATGGTGGAAAATTACAATTTATATCCTCTCCAAAGGGAACAAAATTTTTAATTCAAATTCCATTGGGAACGTGCAGCTAAAGCTGTATCAGGATGATCGCTAAACACACCATTAACACCTAAGCTAAAAAATAATTCATATTCCTTTTGGGGGTGTCCTCGAAAATTGGAGGGTAAAAATAAATCTTCATTGCGAAAAGTCCAGACGTGAACTAATAAATTAAATTGACGAGCATCCTGCATCAAGGATGTTGGTGATAGCAATTGACCGTTACTATCTACAGGTATAAGTAAATTCTTATGAACACCAACAGCTCGAGCATAACCCGATATTTCTCTTAATCCTTCTACTTTTATTAAGTCTAGATAAGAGCGCGAATCACCCTTTAACGCCAGGTCATAAGGCTGACCGTTAATGTTAAGCAATTGCACTAGAGGAAAATTAGTTTTTGCAGATAAATATTTAAGATTACTAACCTCAAACGACTGAATAAAAACTGGTGCATCACTTCCTTCATAACCATTGATTTGTAAAGTTTCTATTAAAATATCTTCTAAAGGTAAACCAATAGACCGAAAGTAAGTAGGATGCTTGGTTTCGGGATAAATCCCAATAACGCGACCTGTTTGTGAACTTTTGCGCTTGACTAAATCTATAACTTCCTGAAAAGTAGGAATTTCAAATCTGCCATCGAAAATTGTATTTTGAGGACGAAGTTGGGGAGTTCTTTCTTTAGCTTTTAGCATTTTAATTTCGGCTAAAGTAAAATCTTCTGCAAAGTAGCCAGTTTTTGTTTCTCCATCGATTAATTTTGTAGTTTGGCGATTAATAAATTGGGGATGAAAAGCAACATCTGTTGTTTCGGAAAGTTCGTTTTCGTGACGTGCTATTAAAACACCGTCTTTGGTGATAACTAAGTCGAGTTCGATAAAATCAGCTCCTATATCAATTGCTAATTCGTAAGCAGCGAGTGTGTGTTCTGGGCGATAGCCGCTTGCACCTCGATGTGCAATGATGATAGGAAGTTCTTGCATAAATATTTCCGCTCTTAATTACTTTTCAAATTTTATACATATCTTGATTATGACACGATTTTAAAATGATATAACGTTTCTTAATTTACTTTTATTAGTCTTACTATTTGCTGATTTGAAAATATTTGTAAATTTGATTTTGCATTGGCTATTTTGATGACTAATAATAATTATTAGTCGATTAAAAAATTGAGTTTATGAGCAATAACATCGAAGTAGTTTTTAGTTTTGATACCACTGGCAGCATGTATCCTTGTTTAACTCAAGTCAGAAGGAAAATCAAAGAAACAGTTACACGCTTAATAGGTGAAATTCCTCTGATAAAAATTGGAATCATAGCCCACGGTGATTATTGCGATGAAGGTTCCACTTATGTCATTAAAAAGTTTGATCTTTCTGGGGATGTAGATGCTATTTGTAATTTTGTACAAAATGTCGAACCGACTATGGGTGGTGATCCACCAGAATGTTATGAATTTGTATTACATGAAGCTCAAACTTTATCCTGGTCAGAAGCAGCCTCAAAATCTTTAGTTCTCATTGGAGATGATATTCCTCATCCGCCAGCACACAATCCTAAAAAATTAAATTGGCGGCAAGAAGTTGATAAATTGGCTCAAAAAGGAATTATGGTTTATGGAGTCCAAGCTCTCAATCGTTCTCACGCTACTCCTTTTTATAAAGAACTAGTTGAAAAATCAGGTGGTTTTCACGTTACTCTCGAACAATTTTCGTATATTACTGACTTGTTTTTAGCGGTTTGTTATCAGCAATATTCTCAGGAACAATTGCAAGATTACGAAAAAGAAGTAATTAATCAAGGGCGCATGAGTCGGGGATTGAATAAATTATTCAATTCCATGATGAAGCGAGAAGAAACATCTTATTATGAAGCAGCGGATTTGCGAGCAGTACCTCCAGGACGTTTTCAAGTTTTAGAAGTTGATAAAGATATCTCTATTAAAGCATTTGTTTTAGAGAATGGTTTGAATTTTAAAGTTGGGCGTGGCTTTTATGAATTTACTAAAACTGAAACTATCCAAGGTTACAAAGAAATAATATTAATGGATAGGAAAACGGGTGATTTATTTGAGGGAAAAGCAGCTCGGGAAATGTTAGGTCTGCCTGTTGGTGCAACGGTTCGCATCAAACCAAGTAACCTGGAAAAATATATTGTTTTTGTCCAAAGTACCTCTAGCAATCGAAAATTGATTGCCAAAACGCGTTTTCTTTATGAAGTAGAAGATTGGCACAGGTAAAGTGAAATTTATAATTTATAATGTTCAATGAAAGTCGTAAAAATGCCTGAGAGGCTATTAACTGAGCTTTGCTAAAGACAAGGTGCGCTAAGGTAGTGTAAAACACCTTTTTTGGAAAATTGTTTGTTGAGGGATGGAGATAATTTGGTGGAAGTAATAAAACCAGAGGTAAAACAGCGAGTTCAGGAACTGCGACAACTCCTGCAAAAGGCTAGTTACGCCTACTACGTTCTGAACGATCCGATAATGGAGGACGCGGTTTACGATCGCCTATATCGGGAACTGCAGGATTTAGAAAACCAATATCCAGAATTAATTACACCCGATTCACCTACACAACGAGTAGGACCAAAACCTGCAAAAGAATTTCCTCCAGTTCGCCACTCCATCCCTCTTTACAGTTTGGAAAACGCTTTTAATTTAGAAGAGTTGCGCAAATGGGATGAGCGTTGGAGACGACTTTTATCTACTCCAACCCAAGTAGAATATGTATGCGAATTAAAAATTGACGGCTTAGCTTTGGCTTTAACTTACGAAAAGGGCCTTCTGACAACAGCTGCTACTCGAGGTGACGGGTTTGTAGGTGAAGACATTACCCAAAACGCAAAAACAATTCGTTCTATTCCCTTACGCCTATTAGAAGGACTAAATTTCGATCGCGTAGAAGTCCGCGGTGAAGCATTTTTGCCCTTAGAAGAATTTTTGAGAATCAACTCCAAGAAGGAACAAGCTGGTGAACAACCCTTTGCTAACCCTCGTAATGCTGCAGCTGGTACCCTCAGACAATTAGATCCTAAAGTTGTAGCCGAAAGACGCCTTGATTTCTTTGCCTATGCACTGCACATTCCCGGTATAGACTCTTCAAGCGTCGTCAGTAGTCAATGGGAAGCCCTGGAATTATTGCAACAAATGGGTTTTAAAGTCAATCCCGAGCGACGTTTGTGCTCAAGCTTAGAAGAAGTTGCTGACTATTATCAGCATTGGAATACACAACGGTTGAACTTGCCTTACATGACTGATGGAGTTGTAGTCAAGATCAATTCACTGAAGTTACAAGAGTCGTTGGGATTTACACAAAAATTTCCGCGATGGGCGATCGCTCTTAAGTATGCTGCCCAAGAAGCACCTACCCGTGTAGAACAAATAGTAGTGAATGTGGGGCGAACCGGAGCACTAACGCCTTTAGCACAACTGCGTCCGGTGCAGCTGTCTGGAACCACAGTAAAGAGTGCTACCTTACATAATGCCTCCCGCGTTGCCCAATTGGATATCCGTGTTGGAGATACAGTTATTGTTCGCAAAGCAGGAGAAATTATTCCAGAAGTTGTGCGCGTCTTGAAAGAATTGCGTCCTCCAGATACTCAACCTTTCTCGATGCCAACAGAGTGTCCTGTATGCGGACAACCCGTAATTCAAGAAACCCAAGAAGCAGTAACTCGTTGTGTTAATGCCTCTTGTGCTGCTATTGTCAAAAGAACAATCGAACATTGGGTTAGCCGTGATGCTTTAGATATTCACGGCATTGGTGAAAAACTGATACATCAACTTGTAGATAAGGGCTTGGTTCGTTCTGTTGCCGATTTATATGACTTGCGTGTTGAACAATTGAGTCAATTGGAACGTATGGGCAAAAAATCAGCCCAAAAGTTAGTGGATGCGATCGCCCAATCCAAAAAACAACCCTGGCCGCGAGTATTATACGGTTTGGGTATCCGCCATGTCGGTAGTGTTACCGCACAAATTTTGGCACAGAAATTCCCAACCGCAGATCAACTTGCAAAAGCACAAATTGCTGATATTGAAGGTATTTACGGTATTGGTTCCCAAATCGCTGAATCTATATACCAGTGGTTTCGTATTGATGCAAACCTAAATTTGATTAAACGTTTGCAAGCAGCGGGATTGCAATTGGCTGTTCCAGAACAAGATTCTACCACTGTCAGTCGGGACTCCAAAAATCAAAAATTAGCAGGGAAAACCTTTGTAATTACCGGTACATTACCAACTTTAAAGCGAGAAGAAGCAAAAGCATTAATTCAACAAGCTGGTGGAAAAGTTACCGATTCTGTGAGCAAAAAAACAGATTATTTAGTTGTGGGAGAAGATCCGGGTTCTAAGTTGGAAAAAGCCCAATCTTTGGGAATTACTCAGTTGAGCGAAGCGCAATTGCTAGCGATGTTAGCCTCGTAGAACTTGAAAGTGGTGACATTCAAAATGCCATCCAGGTTCTTTGCTATGCTTCCACCAGACACCACCCAAGCAAAACTTGCAGCAAGAAATCGCACCAGTGCTAACTTTTGAGAAAAGTGGGTGCGGTAACTATTTTGCGATCGCACCGAAATAAAGGTGGCTCAATTCTTCTAAAGCTTCTAAAGAAAGATCCTTTTGCGATTGGGAATTGCAAAAGTAAGAAGGAATCGGTAAAAACTCTTCCCGAGGACGGGTCTTTCCTGAAGAAACCATCTCCTCAAGTACAACCAGATAATTCTCAGCGGTAGCTTCCCAAGTATACTTTTGTTGTACCCGTTGTTGGCCGGCTTGGGCAAAATACTCCCACTTTTGCAAATCGCACAGCAATTGCTGCAAACCCCGCCCAATATCAACAGGATCTTCTGGGTCAACAAGTACGCCATATTCCTGTCATTTTCTCGCAAGCTTTCACTCGGACCGCCATTTTTAGTTGCAACCACCGGTAAACCTGCAGCTGCTGCTTCTAAGGGAGCCAAGCCAAAGGGTTCATAAAGCGCAGTTAGTGCAAAAACCGAACGCCGTCTCGCCATAAACCGGTAGGTCGCAGCTAGAGACTCTTGTCCTGATAAGCCAAAAGCAGCAATCTTTCCCCACAAGTTATTTTCTGCTACCACCTTTCGAATGGGAGCTAAGACTTCTTCGGCAATTTCGTCGCTTGCTTTCTGTTGCAAGGGATTGTCCAGTCCCCCTGTCAGCAACACTAAATTGGCTCGTTCCTGAAGAACTTCGTTCATGGCAAAAGCTTGTACTAGCCCTAGTATATTTTTTTTCGGCTCCAAGCGACTAGATGCTAGTATGGCGGGTAAATTTTGCCTTGACTGAGCAATGTCCCGCGCCAATCGCTCCTCAACAAACTGGTAAGTAGCTTCTTCATTTTGGCAGCGCACCTGGTGACCGAAGATGGAGAAGTCCACTCCCGGCGGAATGACTGCAAAGCGACTGTCATCGTTTACATCCACTGCCCCGTGGTAAACTCGGTGAGAATATTGTTCGAAGCGTTCCTGGCGGGTACTGGTAATATTAATAGCCGAGCGATTCATACTCAGGCGTTCGGCAGCAATGCGGTATCGAAAAGAAAATTGCTTGTCTATTTCTGCTAAATTCTCTGCCGTAATCTCTAGCTTGTCCATTTTTTGGGCGCCTAGAGAATGGGCTGTAAAAGTAAAAGGTATGCCTTTTTCTTCTTCAATCAAAACACCTGCTAATCCTCCGTCGCTGTAATGGGCGGTCATGGCATCGGGAAATGTTCCCTGTTGTTGATAGAATTTCAATATATTGGGTACCCAATCGTTAACCAAATGCGGCCACAAAAACTCTTTTGGCAAAAACTCCTTCGGTCCTGCTGGTAACCGAATAATGCGGACGTTATCAATCCCAGGGTAACTGTCAAAGGTCTCAGCAAATTCCGGCCACTGGGGGTCAACGATCTGACGGGTGATAATATCTACTTGATGACCTTTTTGGGCGATCGCTATGGCAACTTGCTTGACGTAAATTAGCTGACCTCCAAAATCTGGATGCTTTGTGATGTGACTGTTTTGAGAATCAAAGTTTCCCTGGGGATTGAGAAATCCTATGTGCATCGCCCACCTTCCTGTACGGGTTAATTTTTGTTTGCAAACTTTTTGTCTACCCAAAGATAGATAACAGCCAAAGGAATTCAAGAACTTCCCTAACAATTATTAACTTTTTGCATGCTAAAAAAGCGAGCATTTCAGTACTCGCTGCAAAATATATGCTTTTGTGCTTTTAGGAATTAAATATTAGCTCATCTAGTAGTTTGTACAATAGCTTGCAGTTTTAGTAAGCGTTCTTGTGCCTTGGCTAGGGTTTCTAGTTTTTTACTAAAACAAAATCGGATAAAATTTTTACCTTTATCTGACTGGGAGAAAAAGCTAGAACCGGGAACTACTGCCACACCTATTTCTTTAATTAGAAATTCCGTAAATTCCACATCGTTTTTGTAACCAAAAGCAGAGATATCGGCAAACACGTAGTAAGCTCCCTTAGGAACAAAGTAGGGTATTCCTACTGCATCTAAAATTTGTAAAATCCGATCTCGCTTTTGGTGATAAAGTTTTGCTAATTCTTCGTAGTAGCTTGCAGGAAGTTGCATTGCCGCAACTCCCGCTCTTTGTAGGGGTGCTGGTGCGCCTACGGTCAGAAAATCATGAACTTTGCGAATTGCTGCTGTTAAATGGGAATTGGCCAAAATATAACCAATTCGCCAACCAGTAACGCTATAGGTCTTGGAAAGACCGTTAATGGTAATCGTTCGTTCGCCCATTCCCGGTAGAGTTGCTAAAGCTACGTGCTGCGTTTGGTCGTAGAGAATGTGTTCGTAGATTTCATCTGTAAGTGCTAGGACATCCCACTGCTGACAAAGTTCGGCGATGAAACTTAGTTCTTCCCGAGTAAATACTTTTCCTGTCGGGTTGTGAGGCGTGTTGATGATAATGGCTTTTGTGCGATCGCTAAACGCCTGACGCAATTGTGTTTCGTCAAATGTCCACTCGGGTGGGTGCAACGGTACGTAACGAGGAGTAGCACCAGCTAAAACAGCATCGGGACCGTAATTTTCGTAATACGGTTCAAATACTATTACTTCCTCGCCTGGATTCACTGTCGCTAGTATAGCTGCAGCCATTGCTTCTGTGGAACCGCAGGTAACGGTAATTTCTTGTTCTGGATCGACCTGCAAACCCAAATACCAACGCACTTTTTCTGCTATGGCGTCACGAAAAGCTTTATCTCCCCAAGTAATCGCATACTGATTAATATCTTCTTCTACAGCCTGACAGGCTGCTCGTTTTAATTCGGGTGGACAAGGAAAATCGGGAAATCCCTGGGCTAAATTCACAGCATCGTATCTGAGCGCAACTCTGGTCATTTCCCGAATCACTGACTCTGTGAATTGAGATGCTTTGTGAGAAATTTTTTGCTTTCCTACAACAGCCACGTTTCTTTTTTTTCACCAGTTATCAACGGTAATTCGATTTGTTTACCGTATATTATAAAGCAAGAATGAATAGCAAAATATTTTTTGCGTTTCCAAGGAACAAAACTGCTTGATTCGGGTGTAGGCTAGGTTTATCCCTGGAGAAAGTAAACATGAGCTTCTGGAGTAAGTTAGAGGCGGCGATCGCCCGCAATCAGAGCTTACTAGTTGTGGGACTTGACCCGAATCCAGAGATGATGCCTTCTGGCTACAAAAGTCAGCAACGCAGCATCAGTGAGAACTTACGTGACTGGATGCAATTTACGATCGCCCAAACAGCCGACTTGGTTTGCGCCTACAAGCCTACTCTAGGCTTTTATGAAGCGTTGGGTGCGCCAGGAATAGAACTTTTACAGCAAACGCTAGCGGCGGTTCCGTCTCACATTCCGGTAATTTTGGATGCCAAACACAGTGACCTCAACACCAGCAGCGTTTTTGCTCGGGTGGTATTCGAACAGTGGCTGTTGGATGCTGTTACCCTTAATCCCTATGCCGGACAAGACAGCATTGCCCCATTTTTATTGTATCCTGGCAAAGCAGTTTTTGTATTGTGCTGTACGTCTAATCCCGCAGCAGAAAAATTACAAGTCTATCCAAATTTTGAGTCCCCGTTGTATTTACAGGTAGTAAAAGAAGCCAGAAACTGGGGTACTCCAGAGCAAGTGGGGTTAGAGGTAGGAACGAGCAAGCCGCAGGTCTTGGCAAAAGTGCGATCGCTTGCTCCCGAAAGATTAATCTTAGTTCGAAGCATTTGGCAAGAAAACGCCGATGGGATGGAAATTTTGCAAGCAGGACTCAATCAAAACGGTGAAGGTTTACTGATTCCCGTTCCCCAAGATTGGTTAAGCTCACAAGACCCCAGCCAACCAATTCGCAATCTGCGCGAAAAAATCAATTACATCAGAACCGAGCGCGATCGCCGTGCAGCTAGCTGCGAAGTGTGGTTACCTAACGTTTGTACTTTTGAAGAAAACTCCCACCTTGACTTGATTTTGCAGCTTTACGACCTCGGTTGCATTCTTTTTGGTGATTTTGTCCAAGCCTCGGGAGCTAGATCTCCCTACTACATCGATCTTCGCAAAATCATTTCCAATCCTCAAATTTTCCACAAAATCTTAAACGCCTATGCTGAAATTCTCAAACATCTTCGCTTCGATCGCATTGCAGGTATTCCCTACGGTTCTTTACCCACTGCTACTGGATTAGCGCTGCGTTTGAATTACCCGATGATTTTTCCTCGCAAAGAAGTAAAAGCGCACGGAACGCGACGAATTATTGAGGGAAATTTTCAACCGGGAGAAACGATTGCGATCGTAGATGACGTTCTCATTAGCGGTAAAAGTGCTCTAGAAGCAGCCGCAAAAATTAAACCTGCAGGCTTGCACGTTCGGGATATCGTAGTGTTGATAGATTGTGAAAAAGGAGTGAAAAATAGACTGCAAGATTGCGGCTACCAAGCACATTCAGTGCTGACAATTTCTGAAATGGCACAAACTTTGCACCAAACAGGGCGCATCAGTGCAGAGCAATTTCAGCTTTTAATTGCATCTGATTGAGCGATCGCCGTTTTTGCTTTTCTTCCCCATGGGAACTGCACCAGAAATAGCTACAATCGGGATGCAAAAAACAGGCGTTTTGAGAAAATTCTGCATCCTGGAGTAATTGCCAATGAAATTCATTTCCGATCCATCCATACCTGTCAAAATACAAAAGATGAAAGAACGGGTGTGCTGGTTGCATCCAAGTATCGTTTCTCGGAAGATAGACCAAACCAGCATGGTTATCGATGATGGCAATTCGGATAATCCAGAATTTTCTTTTCTGGTCATCGGTGATAGCGGTTCGAAAACACGACACAATCCTCAACGCCGAGTCGCCGAACTAATGCTTCCCCACCGTCAGGAATGCAGTTTTGTTTTGCATACTGGAGACGTAATTTATATAGTTGGTTCCCGAGAGTACTATCCGGAAAATTTTATCGAACCCTATCGAGAATTTCTTGTTGGCGGCGAAAATCCCAAATCTATTTCCTACGATCGCATGACCTTTCTGACTCCGATTTTGCCAGTTATTGGCAATCACGATTACTACGACGTACCGTTTATGTACCGGTTGCTAGCGGGAAGTACCTTACCTTTACGTCGGTTGTTCCGTTACAAAAATATCGAAATTGGCTGGTATGGTTCCGAACAAGGAGATGCCTTTGCCAGAGCATTCCTCGACTATCTCAAGCGATTTTGCTCCCAGCAAGAGCTAGAATTTCACCTTGACGAACACTACACCGCCAAAACGGAAACAGGACGTTGCTTGCGCTACGAACCAGGGCGTTTTACTCGCTTGCCCAACCGTTATTATACCTTTCGCTACGGCGGTATTGATTTTTTTGCTTTGGACTCAAATACTTTTAACGAACCATCGCCCCTACCCGCTACCAAAGAAGGAGAAGCAAGTCGCCGTCAGTTAGAAAAACGTCGCCAGGAAATTGAACAAGAGGAGATGCGGATTTTAAATGCATGCGATCGCCTCAACCCCGATCGCCCTGAAGACGCAGAACAACTCGATGCTCTCAAAGCCAAGTTATACCAAATCGACGAAATCAAAATCGATATTGAAAAACAACTAACATCCCACCGCGAACCCGCCGTTGACTTTGAACAGTTGGAATGGTTCAAACAAAGACTGATAGAATCTTGGCATACCGACCAAGTGCGCGGACGTGTGGTTTATTTTCATCATCCTCCCTACGTTACCGAGGCCAGTAAGTGGGACCAAGCCCAAACTTTAGCAGTTCGCCATCGTCTGCGTGCTTGTCTGGACGAGGTGGCGCAAACTCTTGGCGACGCGACGCAAGGACGCCCCCTTGTCGATTTAATTTTAAACGGTCACGCCCACTGTCTGGAATATCTCCGCACTACAGACACCGGACACGGCGATTCCCACCTCCACTGCATAATTTGCGGTGGTAGCGGTCGTCGTCCCCGACGCCAGCGCGAGCAAGGTTCGGAATTAATGGAGGCTTTTCCCGACGCCACAGGTACTTCTTTACGTAAAGTTGCGGATTCCTTGTTATTTGTTGGTCGCAATGGTTACGATGCTTGGAAGCGACTTCCCTACTCGTTCGTGCGCATCGATGTCAAAGACGGTCGCCCACCCAAATTTATCGTCAGACCGTTTGTGGCAGAACGCTTTCAGGGAGAATGGTACAACCGCGAATTAGAACCGTGGGAAATTTAGGCGAAGGTTAATTGCAACATCAAGTTTGAGGAGGAATAAAACTAGCAGTTTTAGTAGCGCTGTCCCAAACAATCCAACCAAATTCAGGATCTAAGCTATCGGCAGTATTGGTTACTCGCAAGTAAAGTTTATCTCCTTTTTTTGTTTCAATGGCAAAGTCAGAGTTTTGAGCGTATACCACTTTGAAACCTCGATCTCGCAAGCAATACATCGCCCACGCTTTTAATGACTGCTTGGTGGGATCGTGGGAAATGGGAGGTTTTTTGAAGACTTGTTCGATGACCTGGTATATTTGCATGGTCCACTGTAAGTGCAGCTAATGGTTAGTGCGCTTTGACTGTCTCCCTATTGGGGATCGCAACGAATTTCTATCATCAATCCGTCGGGATCGTAAAAATATATACCACGTCCTGTCGGACGAGTTACCGGTCCGGAGGCAATTTCGATCTGATTTTCCTTGATGATTTTAACAGCAGTATCAAATAACTGCGGCTCTATGTCAAAGGCTAAATGATAAACTCTCGTAAAAGTGCGTTCTGGATTAGGATCGGGAGGTGATAATTCTGGTTCCCAAAATAAATCTATAATAGTTCCGTCTGGAGTGACAAAGTTGGCAACCTTACCCTGGGCTACTAATGTTTTTAAAGTCAGAGGAACTTCTTCTTTAGTTAATTCGCGCAAACCTAAAACAGTACCGTAAAAATGCCGAGAAGCCTGCATGTTTTTAACATTCAAAGCGATATGATGTACCCGGCGCAAATTTCCTGGTGCAAGCACATTACTCGGTGATGAAAAGTGAGATGGCATGGCAAATTTCGTTTATTATCTCCATCAAAACACGTGGCTGCTAATACTATGAATGCAGGCGTTGGAAACACAACCTGGAGTCTTTGGGCGATCGCTCAGTGCATTTTTGGTAGTTGAGTAATTCTGAAAGGAATCCCCCGGTACTTGCCGATAATTTCTCGTTCCCTAGCTTCTAAGGTCACATCTTTACTTTCGCTTTTCTGACCTGAAATTTTACTATTATTGCTACTGTTATTGCTACTGGCATCGTACTTTTGATAATTTTTCTTTAACTTTGACTGGTACTCGTTTTGGGCTAATAGTTTTTGGGTACTAACTAAAACCACAATCAACATCAAAACCTGCAGCTGCCAAGGTGCTAAAACCAAACTTAAAATCAAGCTAATAGCTGCGACCACGCCTGTAAGCTGTCCGATTTCATCGGTGGTTGTTTTAAAAATGTAGCCAGCTATTAAACCGGTCAAAAGTGGAATTACGAACAACAAAGGCATTTTTCTTCACCCCTGAACAAAAACCAGAAGCTATAGCCAAGCTACTGGCAGCAAAATGTGTTGAAATTTACACTCTCCTTCGTCTTATTTACAGGCTATAGAAAATAACAACAGTATAATTAACTAAGATTTCAAAATGCTCTGATATATAAGCTTAACATTGTGCCTCTCCAGAAGCCAACACCGTTTGGTAAATTATTAGCGTCTGACTTTAGTGCTATCTTGACTGAACAGCTTTTCTAACTAACGCCCGATGCTGAACATTCCTCAACTGCTAGCTGCTGAATTGAACCTCAAACCCTACCAAGTAGAAAACGCGCTGGAACTTTTAGCGGAGGGTGCAACCATCCCCTTCATTGCACGGTATCGTAAAGAGCGTACCGGAGAAATGAACGAAATTCAACTGCGTCAACTAGCAGATAGATATGACTACTTAAAAGAACTAGAAGAACGCAAAGTAGTGATTTTAAAGGCGATCGCCGAACAAGGTAAACTTACTGAGGAACTACAAGCCAAAATCGAAGCGTGCTTGCAAAAAACAGAACTAGAGGATCTGTATTTACCTTACCGTCCCAAGCGCCGCACTCGCGCCACCATTGCAAAAGAAAAAGGACTAGAACCGCTAGCAGAATTAATCAAATCGCTCAACACCAAAAATGCTGCACCCGTGTCTTTAGAAGCAGAAGCACTCAAATACGTATCTGAACAAAAGCAAGTCACAACTGTAGAGGAAGCATTAAAGGGTGCTGCTAGTATTATTGGCGAAGAAGTGGCAGAAAAAGCACATTTACGGACATACATAAGAGAATATCTTCTAGAAGAAGGAATATTTGTCTCCCGCATTAAAGATGAATATCCTCCGGGAACGACAAAATTTGAGATGTACCGTCACTATCAGGTGAAGGTGAAAAACATCGCACCTCACAACATGCTGGCGCTATGTCGCGGTGAAAAAGAGAAAGTGTTGAGTTTTGATATTGCTTTTGACGAAAATGTGGTGCTTTCCTATTTGCAGTCGCAGGAAATTCACTGCAAACATCCTTGTGTGAGCAACTTTTATCGAGAAATGCTCAAAGATGCATTTCATCGCTTGATGAAACCTTCTTTAATCAGCGAAGTAATTGCTGCTAAAAAACTGCACGCAGACATAGAATCTATAAAGACATTTGAAGTGAATTTGCGGGAGTTGCTGCTTTTTCCACCTGCGGGAATGAAACCAACAATGGCGATCGATCCAGGATTTAGAACTGGTTGTAAAGTAGCAATTCTCGATCGCACGGGAAAATTTTTAGAATATCAAGCTATATTTCCCCACCAAGGACCAGAACTACGTACTCAAGCTGCACAAACCCTGCAAAATCTGATTGCAAAGCACAAAATAGAATTAATTGCCATCGGTAACGGTACCGCTTCCCGGGAAACGGATGAGTTTGTAGCAGAGGTACTGCAAACTTTGGATCGCAAACCAATTAAAGTCATAGTTAACGAGTCAGGAGCATCCGTATACAGCGCCAGCAAAGTAGCAGCAGAGGAATTTCCTGACTTAGACGTGACCGTGCGCGGAGCAATCAGTATCGGTCGTCGCTTGCAAGATCCTCTAGCAGAATTAGTCAAAATCGATCCTAAGTCTATCGGTGTGGGACAATACCAACACGATGTAGACCAAAAGCTGTTGCAAAAGAAACTGAATGAAACAGTAGAAAGCTGCGTTAATTACGTGGGTGTAGATTTGAACACTGCTTCCAAAGAACTTTTAACCTTTGTTTCTGGAATCACACCTGCGATCGCCAATAATATAGTTACATATCGCAACCAAAACGGAGCGTTTCAAAATCGCCAACAATTGCTGAAAGTTCCGAAATTGGGACCGAAAACCTTTGAGCAGGCGGCGGGTTTTCTGCGAATTCGCGATGGTAACAATCCTTTGGATAATACCGCTGTTCATCCGGAAAGTTACGGGATAGTAGAAGCAATCGCCGCAGACTTAAACATACCCTTACACCAAGTAACGCAAATCGCTGCCAAACTCAAACCAGCGGACCTGAAAAAATACGTCACCGCTACCGTTGGCGAACCAACCTTGCGCGATATTCTCAAAGAATTGGAAAAACCAGGTAGAGATCCCCGCGCGGAATTTAAGTATGCCACCTTCCAACCAAAAATCAAAGAAATTTCTGACTTGAAAGTGGGAATGGAACTAGAGGGAGTAGTGACAAACGTAGCCAATTTTGGAGCCTTTGTCGATATTGGCGTTCATCAAGATGGTCTGGTACACATCTCCCAACTTGCAGACAGATACGTAGACGACCCTAAAAAAGTTGTCAAAGTGGGACAACTGGTCAAGGTGCGAGTCTTGGAAGTGAACGAGAAATTAAAGCGGATAGCATTGTCAATGAAGGCTCTCAAACAGTAAATAAAATCCCCTTCTGCGTACACCTCCTGTATCAGTTAACGCCCAAGCGCTCTCCTTGCCATCCTTTTCCATTATTGCACTTCGCGACGACCCGAACACCAGTGCTAGGTGCAAGCATCAACAGATATTCAGAGTCTGGCGCTGGATAGATGAATTTCTTATAGAAAATAAGCGTGAAAATCCCGTCACAAGTACTTAGGCAAGTTTGACCTCATCTTTGTCAAATCTACGGCATTAAATTTGTAGAAACCTGAGGAAAGCTATACCAGCCAAAGCAGTTTTTTAGATGGTGACATTTTACCTGTATTTGGCAACAAATCAAAAGGGTAGAATTTATCTGGTGGACGAGTTAAGCGCGGTCTATTTGTAACAGCAAAAGCCATTGAGGTCAACGCAGATTGCAATGCTTGTGCTAATCTGCTTTTAAAAGTAAAGGCACAGCTAAATTTAGATTTAGCCAAGACCTATAGAGGAGTTTTGACTGTCCCGACAAGGGAGTAGCTTTAGTCCTTCCTGTAGCAACAGTTTCAATCACCGTGACTTTAGTCCGGTGAGAGTCAACTTGCTAGGGACTGTCGGGATTACCATTGCCAATCACAGAAATTTTATGTCTGTACACCAATTCGCCACCATACCAACCAGAAACACCCAGAACAGACGCTACGATCGCCGAAAGTGCAACTCCCCAGGGTAATATAGCTGCAATGGGATTGTTCCAGCGCAAAACCAAGTTAACAGTTGCTAGTACTAAAGCAGTAACATTGAGGATCAAGTGCGCCCAACCCGCGGTGCGTTTGCGAACTCGTTTGATTCTCAAAAAGTCGAGAATACCGGTTAAAGCTGCGGCGATACCTCCTACCAAACCCGCAAGTATAAGCCAAAAAGAAGCTCGTCCCCAGAACGTATCGTCAGTTACCCAGAAAGCAACATCAGTTAATAGCGCTCCTACCAGAAATGAAATTGGAAATTGCACCAAAATCGGATGGATGGGATGACCTGCGATCGCCACTGTACTAGGTACTCCGGTATCGCGAAATTCCCTATCGTCACTTTCCAAAAAAGCAGGAATGTTAGGATAAGGAGTCGTGTTTCTTTGTTGAGTTTCCATAATTTATACTCCTTTTGTTGTTAATCAAAAGTTTTCGTTTCCATACAGCCAACAGCATGAATTAAGGCGAAGGAAATTGCGCCACGTAAGCTTCAGCTTCTAGTATCAGTTTTCCTGGTTCTACCTCTAAATTTAAGTGCCGCAAGCTCATTCCTTCTAGGTCAAAATTCTTCAAATCTAAAATTTTGCTAGTAGCATTTACTAAAGCTTTTGTTACTTCTGGTGATGTTTGTTGGTCGTCCGGATATTCGACATTTTCTAAAGTTACTGTTTGTCCGTTTTCACTCACGCGGGGTACTGCTGAAAAGGCAACTTTTTGGAGTTGTTGGCTTTCTTTTAAAAGTAAAGTTGCCTTGAGTGCTACTTTTCCATTCCCAGGAAGGCGAAAATCCACATTTTCAGGAACAAATGTCACTAATTTTCCGTTCATGTGAATTTTTTGACTTTGCAGCTGAGAACGCACATACTCGCAGTTGAAAGCACGGTTGATGTCTTGTTCGGTTAAAACTACGCGCGCGCTACCTTGAGTAGGTTTGGTTAATTCTATTTTGCCGAAAGCAGCACTCACTGGATTGATAGCAACCTTATCAATATCCATTTCTAGTTCTTCCACGCGCAGGTCTTGCTGCATTACCAAACCTTCCCCTGTGATAGAGACCGCTTCTACCTGTCCCTGAACTAGATTCAGCGGTTCAGCTTTGATGTTGACATCTAAATTTTCTACTGCATCTAACTGGCTAGATAAACCTATTTCTGCGGCTTTGTTCAGCGCCTGTTCTCCTAGTCCAGGACTCTCAGACATTACGATCGCATCTCCTGCTGTTCGATTGCTCTGCAGTCAATTTAGAAAAGCAAAAATCAAAATTTATCTACCTGGCGGTGGAGTGTAGCTATAGGAGTTATCTGTCTAGAAGTATAAATGCTACTTGCTTGCAGAAATTATCCTGAAAGTTGAAATTTTTATATCTCAGGTTTCAGGGTTATCGCTCAAAAGAAAGATGGAGCACCCCGAAACAATATGCCAACCTTGGAATTGTTAAGAATACAAGCAATAGGGTTTGTTAGGGGAGAACTAAACATGGTAACGACTTTAGACGATACCAAGCGCACTGCCATTGCTAGAAAATTGGCAGAAATGAAAGAAATTCAAAAGTTGCTGATTGAAAATGAGCAGTATTTTTTAAGAGAAATTTCTGATTCCGAAATTCGCGATCGCATCCAGAAGATGCTCGATGATGACAACAAAAACCTGGGCATTATAGAAACCGTAAACGTACAGTACGGTATTCAAGCTGAGCCCAGCAAAAATGCTAAAGAAATGGTGCAAAAGTTGGGACAATTGATGCAAAGCTCAGAGCTGAGCTTGTATGAAAAAGTCTTCCAACATGAATTGCTCAAACACCAGCAGGTCATGTCTGGTTTGACAATTCACAAAGCTGCTCAAAAAGTTGGCGCCGATGTGCTCTTGGCGATCGGACCTTTGAACACCGTTAACTTCGAAAACCGCGCTCACCAAGAACAGCTCAAAGGTATTCTGGAAATTTTAGGTGTGCGCGAATTAACCGGACAAGAACCAGATCAAGGTATCTGGGGACGCGTCCAAGATGCCATGGCCGCACTGAGTGGAGTTTTCGGTAGCGCCGTTACCCAAACTTCTGATAAAAGCGATATGAATATCCAGGATGTAATTCGCCTGGATCACAATAAAGTAAATACTCTATTTACTGAATTACTGGCCAGCAACGATCCGCAAAAGATTCAAGAATACTTCGGTCAAATTTACAAAGACCTCACTGCTCATGCAGAAGCAGAAGAAGAAGTCGTCTACCCAAGAGTACGTCCCTTCTACGGTGAAGCAGATACTCAAGAATTGTATGACGAACAAGCGCAGATGAAGCAGGAGTTAGAGCAAATCAAGGCGATCGATCCTTCTTCTTCTCAGTTCAAAGATAAAATCAGACAGCTGATGGATGCTGTTGGCGACCACGTTCGTCAAGAAGAAAGCACGATGTTCGCTGCTATTCGCAACAACCTCAGCACTGAGCAAACCGAACAACTGGCGACACAATTCAAAGCTGCTAAGCAAAGAATTCAAGAAAAACTTGCTCAACAAGGGCCGCAAGGCGCTGCTACCAGGTAATCTTGATACCTCTCTCAATTAAGTTTGCCACTCCCGATCGCCAAGTTCGGGAGTTTTTTTGTTCGCACTATAAACTTGGTTTGATAAAAAAATCAAATCTGTGTCCGAAGGGACAATCCTTAACGATATAATTTGCTGTGGCAAGGGGTGGGAAGAAATAAGGTGCAAATTTCTTTAAATTCTCGCATTCTTCCAACACAGGAAAAGGCTTGTACTCTGGTTTGTCATCCCAGCCAAAAACTAAAATCCCTCCAGCACGCAAACATTGAAAACACTGAGCGAACGCTTGCTCTGTATCTTCCTTGCTGTTAATGCCGTGTCCGAACACTCCGGTGAAAATTATTAAATCAAAATAATTCTCTGCTACGTGCAGGCTGAGGTTTTGCAGTGCATCTGTGATATGATGTTGCTTTGAGCCGTATTTAGCTTTTTGGGGATCGATTTCTATTGTCCAGTATTCTTTATTTTTGAAGTATTTTTTGTAAGGTTTTGTATACCACTCGCAGCCAACAAACAGAATCTTGTGAAATTCTCTGCGCTCTACAAAGTACGGGATAATGATATCTTCTAGTATAAATCGGTCTGGAAAATTCAAGTGGAAATCTAAACCGCGCAACCTGCGGATAGAAGCTTCGTATCGGAGATTTTGAATTGTCCTGACCAGGGGTTTTGGTAAAATCGATTTGACCGCAGCTTTAAGTTGTATCATTTTGGTCATCCGTACCCGTTTGACTAAGCGGTTGCGCCTTTTTTCTAGTAGGATAATTTATTCAGTTTTCTCAAAGGATAGATTTTTGTATTCTATCTTGCCGCATGAAAAAGTAGGATTATATAGTGGTTAAGAAGTGAGGAAGTTGCTTTGATTTGCGATCGCTGCTACCAGAAAGCCTCCCTCCTAGCTAAACCTTACTGGAAATTCGTACATACCCCCAGGGGAATTCGAATCCCCGTTACCTCCGTGAAAGGGAGGTGTCCTAGGCCTCTAGACGATGGGGGCGCAGTCACACTTTTATAAATCTAACGGTTTTTACTGTAGATGTCAACAGGTTTCGCTAAGAAGTTTTTCACAAAATATTCGGTGGCAGCGGCTAAACTGGGTGGAAGTAAAAGTCAAAAAAAAGCAATGCTTAAAAAAATACACTTTTGGGAACACTTCTTTCGTTTTAACCCCTATATATTTAAGACATTAGGGTGCCTGCAAAAAAGCATTGTCAGATACGAAACTCAGTATGAGGGAATTTATGAAACTAACAAACAGTGGCAAAGGTGATATTGCCGCCTGTAAAAGCAGATTTTACAATTCTTTACAAAAGATTTTGAAAAACAACACTCAAAATCTCCGACATGGAAGAATCTTTTGAAATTACCCTGCAAATAGTGCTCGCCGTTTTTGCAGGCATTAGCGCTCAAGTACTGGCAGCATATCTGCGGGTACCTAGCATTGTATTTTTATTGCTATTTGGTATCTTGCTCGGATCTGACGGTATGGGAGTGCTGCATCCACATCTGCTCGGTACTGGGTTGGAAGTGATTGTTGCTTTAGGAACAGCAATAATTTTGTTTGAAGGCGGTCTGAACCTAGAGCTGCGAGAGTTAAACAAAGTTTCTACAAGTTTGCAATTACTTGTCACCTTGGGAACCCTAATTACTTTCTTGGGTGGCAGTATGGCAGCTCATTGGCTAGCGGAATTTCCCTGGCCGATCGCTTTTTTGTACGCTTCCTTAGTTGTGGTTACAGGCCCTACCGTTATTAGCCCCTTGCTCAAGCAAATTAACGTGGAGCGTCAAGTTGCTACACTTTTGGAAGGAGAAGGAGTTTTAATTGACCCAGTGGGAGCCATCCTCGCCGTTGTGGTCTTAAACACGATATTAAACGATAATCCCGATCCAGTAGTTGCCATTAGCAGCGTGTTCATGCGCTTGAGCGTGGGTGGGGCTATTGGTGCAGCAGGTGGCTGGCTAATGGCTTTGATTTGCAAGCGCAGCAATTTTCTTTCTTTTGAGTTAAAAAACCTATTTGTCTTAGCTAGTTTGTGGGGTTTATTTGCATTAGGACAGGTAATTCGCAGCGAATCAGGATTAATGGCAACTGTAGTAGCGGGAGTGGTGTTTGGAGCTGCTTCCGTACCAGAAGAACGATTGCTGCGACACTTTAAAGGTCAGCTGACTATTTTCTGCGTCTCGGTGCTGTTTATATTGCTAGCAGCAGACTTATCCATCGCCAGCGTGTTTGCCTTGGGTTGGGGAAGTGTATTCACTGTTTTAGCTTTAATGTTTGTAGTTCGCCCGATTAATATTCTTTTGTGCACGTGGAATAGCGACCTGAACTGGCGACAAAAGCTTTTTTTAAGCTGGGTGGCACCTCGGGGAATTGTTTCTGCGTCTGTGGCTTCTTTGTTTGCAATTCTGCTGACGCAGCACGGTATCAATGGTGGTGATGCCATTAAGGCTTTAGTTTTTCTAACCATTATCATGACAGTGTTCTGTCAAGGGTTAACAGCTGGTTGGGTTGCCAGGTGGTTGCAAATTACCTCTAAACAAGCCACAGGAGCAGTTATTGTTGGTTGCAATCCTTTGAGTATTTTAGTTGCTCGCCTGTTGCAAGAACGGGGAGAACCAGTGGTCATGATTGATACCGATCCCCAAGCAAGCCAACAAGCTCAAGCACAAAATCTTCGCGTATTAACTAGCAGCGCTTTGGATGCTAATGTTTTAGAAAAGGCAGGACTGGCTTCCATGGGAACTTTTCTGGCCATGACTAAAAACGGCGAGGTTAACCTTGTTTTGGCGCAACGCGCTGCAGAGGAATTTCGTCCCCCACGCGTGTTGGCAGTTTTTCCCCGCGATCCGCAAGCTCCAAATTCTAGCAGCAACCCCAAAGTCAGCCAAGCTTTTGTGCCAGATTTGCAAATTAAAACTTGGAATCAGTACTTAAATGATGGACAAGTAAAGTTAGGAATGACAACTTTAAAGGAGCCTGGTTTTTCTTTGCAAAAGGCACAATTGCAAGCATTAATGCGTACTGGGGAGTTAGTACCGCTGTTTTTAGAACGGGATGAGAAGTTGCAGGTTATGGCAGCAGATGAAACTTGGCAACCGGGCGATCGCGTGATTTACTTGTTACACGACCCCAGACCCAGTCTTTTAAAACGACTGTCGGGTGCTAGCCAATCTACTCAACTCTCCTTGGAAAAACTACCAGAAGTCGAGGAAATTCCCATGGCTAGGTTATCTCAGTTTTCTGCCAGTGATGCTCCTGCACCTTGATTTAACTTTGGCGAGCAATCAGTTACTGGAGTATTTTTTTCCTGCCACAGTAGGCTCAACAAATGTATGACAGAAAAAATAACTGCAGCTAGTGAGAGAATGTAACTGTGGATCGTGTAAAGACGTTGGATGGTGAGGGTGCTTATGGCGCCACCGCCAGTGAGAATTTCCCGCAATTGCGAACCAATGACAGGAATTGCTTCCACAGTTCCCAATTCGATACTAAAGCGCCAAAAACCTTCTTGGTCCCAGCTTAAAATCATTGCTGTCCACGACAAACCCATTACCGTTAAGGTAAACAAAATTCCGCCGATCCAGGCGCTTAACCAACTCGGGCAAAATTGTCTGCTTAGAAATATCACCACGATTTGAATCAAGGCGATCGCAATTACTGCATTTCCAGCTATGTTGTGAGCTTGAAGAAATAACCAGCCATACGGTACTTGTTGGGCGATCGTTTTCAATGACTGGTAAGCCCTTCCTGCAGCAGGTTCGTAGTAAAAAGATAGTAAAATTCCGCTGGAAGCTGCTATCAGTGATAGCGTCACAATTACCACTGAAAGGATTGTTGCCACTCGCAGCATTACCCTATTGAACTCGGTGTTTTGCATATCTCACCGCTCTTTCGCCAAAATATATATTTTTATTACAAGTTTAGCTAAGAATTGTTAAAGCTTCGCACATATCCTTTCCTCAAGCTAGATAATGCACCCAGTTTTTTAAACGCTTCTGGAGAACCATACCAAATTCCAGAGCTTCTAGGAGAATGTCTCACACCTTCGATGACAATATTTTCCGCTCCTTCTAAATGAGCAACCTCAACAGGAGTAATTCCGTCTCCCCAGGTATTACCTTTACCGCAGGTTAGTTTATAGCTACTGTAAGCTAACCAACTTCCTGGTCGCTTTTCACCAAAAATCGTTTTTCCAGCTACGCAAACATAACGAACATTTTTGTAAAATGCTCCAGGATAATTATTATTAACAAAGTTTAAATTCCAGCGTGTCCAGCGTTCCCGGCTAAAATGTGGCGTCCCCAGAGTAATCAAAGTAGCAATCAAAGGATGAGCATTCCAAATAGACCCTTGAACTTGACCGCGTCCCAAGTAAGGCTTGTCGCCGAGATAAATTCGGGATATCCAACCTCCTGCAGAGTGAGCGACCAAATTGATTTGTGAAGCATTGTGTTGTTGCAGCAGTTGCCTGACTGTGCAATTTAGTTGCTGTAAAATAGAGGTTACCGGCCTGCCTCCCAAGGTGACCAACCAATCACGTCGCCGCAGCAAAACAGTGACTGTTGGAAAACCAAAATTCTGCAAATATTTTTGTAGCGGATAATAAGCGATCGCGCTTTCTAAATATCCGGGCATAATAACTGTCGGTAATGGCATTTGCAATTTAGAGTTTTCGATTTTAAATTTGCTAGCAACCTCTACCTAATTTACTGTAACATTCGAGATTAATTACTTGGAAAGCTTAAATAGCGGTGTTTCCAGATCAAGTTAATTACGCTCAAAGCGATTGCTAACTGTTGTCCAAAAATAAATCGCTCACTACTAACTAGCAATAAATCGCTTGCTACTAACTAGCAATAAATTGCTCACTACTAACAAGCAATTGCCCGCTACTAACTAGCAATAAATTGCTCACTACTAACAAGCAATTGCCCGCTACTAACTAGCAATAAATTGCTCATTACTAAAAGACAAAATTTGGTATTAATTTACAACAAACATGGCAAAGAGTTACTTGGGAGGAACTTGTCGCTAGGATATTTTTGTATAAAAATTTACTTTTGATTAAAAATTTATACTTACTTAACCAGGTGTTTGTTTGCAGCGAAAACTGTCTGATTTTCCGCTGTGGAAAAAGCTAAGTTATCAAAAGTAAATTCTTTGCAACGACAGCCTTAGTCGCTCCCATTTTTGAGTAAAATAAACCTATTTAAAAAAATAATCATTGGTTCCGTTGGCAATTTTCCTGTTTGGAGTTTGATGGCAGGAAGTTATGATTGGTAAAAGAACGCAATTACCGGATCGTTATAGAGTTTAAAAAATACAATTGGTAATTAACAGCAACCAAGCCGAGTGAACGATAAATAATTATGTCATACGTCTCCATACTGAAAAATGTACCAGAATTCCTAAGCCAGCCAACCGGGATAGCTGTTCTAGCCTCTGTTGGTATCCACGGTGCAATTGCGTTCCTCTTACCGTTGGTACCAATAGAATCGAAACCTAAAGAAACAACATCACCGAAAACTGTTGGACTTGTGACACTGAGCCAAGCAGAACAAAATCGTTTGCCACAAAGCGTCAGCAAGCCTCAAAGTACCAAGCAGCCACCACAGGCGCAACCACCCCAACTTCCTCTAGTTTCTCAAGTTCCCCCTAGTTTGACCTTTGGCAAAAAACCAATTGTTTTACCTGCGCAGCCATCAGAACATCTTGTCGAACCACCTTTATCTTCCGACAACCTTAACATCGTTTCCTTGCCCAAAAACCAATATATTCGCATACCTCAAGAAAGAGATCTAAAACTGGAATCAAAGAATTTAAACATTAAGGAAAATTCTATTCCATCACTTCCTCGTGTCAATGACAAAGAAATTCCCAATTATAGGGAAAAAATCGCTCTGGGACCGTCCCAACCTCTACCTTCAAACAATCCATCTTCGCCGCCTGTGGCTGGAAACTTGCCGGAGCTTCAAGCTGCTAAAATTCCAGTGGATTTAACTGCCAACCCTCCTGCTGTTCCTTCTGGTACTACAACTTCTCCTTCAGCTAGTCAGCAGGTGCAGGAATTTGTGGCTCCCATTGCTCCAACTCCCCAAGTGGGAGATAAACTAGCATTGGCGGATACGAGTTTACCGCCATGGCAGCAGCAACAGTCGATACCGACGCCATCAGGGTCGGAGTCGCCTTCAGGAACATCGACAATTTCTAAGTCTCCAACAACACAGCAGCTATTAGCAAAAACTACTACATTTTCAGAACAGTTTCAAAAAGTTAGGCAGCAATATCCCAACATAGAAACCAAACAACCCATATCCGAAACTATTAATACTCAAAAACCACAGACAGGGAAGATCGAAGGCGGTTTAGTTGTAGACAGTGAAGGAAAAGTTGAAACAATTGATTTTTTAGATAATTCTGTTTCATCGGAACTGAAAACAGCAGCTAGAGAATTTTTCAGAGACTATTTCCAAAAAAACCCGGTGCAAGCGAACGGTAGGCCCAAGTACTACCCCTTTAGTTTGTCTTTTAACCCCACCAACAACACTACTGCAGCGAGTGATGTACCAAAATCGCCTTCGTTAGTTCCTCAGGAACTACCTCCTTTGCAACTTAAGAAAACGCAACCTGTATCTAATCCACAAGGGGACGGAAAACAGCCAGTGCGATCGCCCCAAGAAAATTTATCGGGTAAACCATTACCACCACAATGGCAACCAGTAAAAGTTAATCCTCCATCTGGTGCTACTAGCTCCCAAGCAACTGCCAATCAACAATCACCCCCGTGGCAACCGGTCAAAGTTAATCCTCCATCTGGTGCTACTAGCTCCCAAGCAACTGCCAATCAACAATCGCCCCCGTGGCAACCGGTTAAAGTTAATCCTCCATCTGGTGCTACCACTCAACAGCAAGTTACTACTACCAAACCCATAGCTGAGCAAAAAGAAAGCCAAAATCAGCAGCAGCAACCTGCTGAACAATCCAGTCAAAATCTAGTTGAGAAATTGCGTCAAATTAAAAACAGTAGAAATCAAAACTAGAAAACAAGGATGAGGGACAGGGTTTTTTCTCCTAGTCCCCAATAGTCCCCAATCTTTGTTTGCTATGCGTTACCAATAGTTTGCTGCTATCCTACCAACCTTGTTCTGCTTTTTGATAAACATAAGTTGCTACCTCATAAATTTCTTGGGGGCTTAATTTATCCTTAAAAGCAGGCATTGCATTTTTGCCGTTTTCGACTTGGTGAATTATTGCTTCCAAGGAGTTGATATTATAGTTTTCTAGATATTTCTGCAAAGCTTCCTTTTTCAAGGTTTTCTCAGCAATCAAGACATTATTGCCACCTATGTGACAAGAGGCACAGTTAGAGTTAAAGATTTTAGCAGCGTTGGATACATCTGTTGCCAGTGCTGAACTTGGGAGTGCAAAATTAAATAATGCGATCGCCAATAGCGGTATTAATAAAAATCTTTTCAAGGGATTCTCCTCGCTACAAGCTACCAGCAACAAAAAACAAGGTCTATGGGGTAGGACTGTGCTAAAAGCCTTTTTGCAAGAGTTACGTTGGCTTGTTGGCGGACTCTGCTAACTTTTGCAGAAAATTATTGTTCTTCAAAACAAAAATGGCAATTGCTGGTGACGAGTCCACTCCCAATTTTACCACCTCTGTACACTAACAATTCTGGGCAATGGAAGACTCGTCACCGACTCAGTGGAGCACAACGCTCAAAAAACAGGCAAGTTATCCTTACAGCTAGGGAAAATCTTATTCTTTGAAAATTGTGTCCAATTACTCGATCACGAGTTTGCCAACCATACCTGCACCGCGGTGAGGTTCGCAGTAGAAGGTATATTCACCCTTAGCAGCGTCTTCGGGAATTTTGGTTTCAAAAGCTTGACCGGGACTCATCAACAACTGTTTGTGAGACAGAGATTTAGCCAAGTCTGCGCTTTTGGATAGAGCAGGGTCGAAGACAACGTTGTGGGGAGGAACTTTATTATTTACCCATTTAATTGTATCTCCCGGCTTAACTGTCAATTTTGATGGTTCAAAGGCGAGCATTCCTTTGTCGCTACCTAGCTTGACAGTATAGGTTTCCGCTGCAGCGTTGGGAGTAAAGATAGCAAAGCTACCAATTACTAAGACAATTGCGAATACAATCAAACTCCACTGCCGCAGACTTGCAGCAATTGATTTCATGGCTTTCTCCTAACAAAAGGTTTTATTTTCCCTTATTTATTTTAGATAAAATGAAGGCTAAATATGACAATATGTCGTAAATGCGAGTTTTTTCCCAGCCAGCTGGCAATAAACAGCAAAAATTCAATCTATTAGCAATATACCCAGGGAATTTGGCGGCAAAGAAGCGGTTGTGCTTGGCAACTGTCAGGTAAGCCATTAGTCCTTGGTAAGCAAATGGACTAATGACTTGATTTTAAGCACTACGTAGCGAGGTTTTAGTAATAAACTTTACCACCACCCCATTTTTCACCTTGAATTTTGGGTTGTAGGAGGATATGGCCGGCGATCGCCTTTAAGTCTTCGTCAGAGAGATTTCTCATTTCTGGGAAGATATCAGCGCTCTTGATGCTGGGATGCAGCTCTGCAATTTCCTCTTCTCCATCGTAGGTGGTGGGGTTTTTCATGTAGTCTACCAATGCCTCAATATTATTGCGAGGTGGTGTAGCACCAGCTAGGGCTTGAGGATCGAGTCCGACATTTTGGTTAGTTTTAGTAATACCACCAGGATGACACTGGGAGCAAATATTGTTAAATAGGCGTTTACCCTTTTGGACTTGTTTGAGGCTGAGTACAATGGTATCTCCTTTATCGTTCAGCGGCACAGTGCGGGTAGCTTCATCTAGTTCTACGCCCCATGCGTTACCGACGACAAATTGAAACGTGAGTAGTACAGTAGCCACAAAAATGCCAAATAATCTTCTAAACATCTTTCCCCTTAAAGATTTTGACGCTCAACACAGCTAAAATAGCGCTCCTCTATATTCTGTTGTTAACTGCTGAGTGCGACAAAACTATTGACTTTTGTTACTAGATATTCGCAAGTGACGTTTGGGCATATTTCGGACAAAATATGGGAGATGATTGCCTTTGTTTGTATCCTCCAACGCCAAACGTTTTGTGGTTGTTATAGGCAAAATTCCCAGTGGTTTGCGTCGAGACAGCACTTTGGCTGCAGAAGTTCTGCAGTCTGATGCTATCTTTGCGATCGATACGTCTGCACCGCGCATACAGCTTGTTAACTAACAGATACACATTGAGTCGCTGTTATACAAATATCACGTTAAGAGGGCAATTTGTCGTCCCAACTACTTTTGGAAAGCTGAATGAACAGACAAACAAAAAAGTTTGTGGCGATCGCCGCACAAATCGGTCCAGACCCTCTTTTTGCCTTAACACCTTCATTCTCCCTCAAGCTAGCTGCGTGAGGGTGCTGGCGTGACGAAAGTCTTATTGTCCGACGTTGTGCCTTTTGTTGGTGGTATCCTGCAGCCAAAGTATCTTCGATCTGCTTTTACCCTAGCTTTGGCAGAAAAATTTCTGCTGTTAACAATATCTACCCTTTTCCTCCAGTAAAGGTAACATTTTGGATGAAATAGCGATTGAAAAAAGCATAAATAGCTAATGCTGGCAAAGTAAAGACCATGGAAGCTGCCATTATATAGTTCCAATAACTAATGTATTGGCCTTTAAAAGAATTCAGACCTAAAGGAAGGGTGAACATTTCTGGGTCGAACAAGATCACCACAGGTAACAAAAAATTATTCCAACTACCCATGAACACAAAAACAGCTTGTGCTGCTAGCGCTGGTTTTGCCAAAGGTAAAACAATACGCCAGAAAATTCCGAACGGAGTCAAACCATCAATGGCAGCAGCTTCTTCAAGTTCCTTGGGAAAATTAACGAAAAACTGCCGCATCATAAAGATAAAGGTAGCATTGACCATGCTAGGAACAATCATGCCTTGGTATGAATTGAGCCAGCCGAATAATTTTAAAATTAAAAAGGTTGGAATGAGGGTGATCTGGGCTGGTACTGCTAAAACTGCCAAAACTAGCAAAAACCAAAAGTTTCTGCCTCGAAAGCGCAGCCTGGCAAGAGCGTAACCTGCCATGGAGTTGAAAAGCAAGTTTAAAACAGTGACGCTAACGGCGATAATTACACTGTTAAACAACCAGCGCAGAAACAATGGTTCTTGCACAAAGATTTGCTTGTAATTGTCAAAAGTAAAGTTCTTGGGTAAAAAGTTAGGTTCAGCGCTAACAATTTCAGACAGAGGTTTAAAGGATGCACAAAGCGCCCAGGCAAAGGGAATAAGAGTAATAATTGCATATAGCGTTAATATTGCGTACAGCAGTACTTTTAGCGCCCAGACTCCACCATTGAATTTCGTCACACTCTTTTACCTCCGAATAATTGTCGCTCCATTAAAGTCACGGAGATGATAACGAGTGCAAGCACAAAGGCAATAGCAGCTCCGTATCCCATCTGCAAGTTGCGAAACACGGCTTGGTATATTAGTAAAACGATGGTGAGAGTGGCATTGTTAGGTCCGCCCGTACCGCCAGAAAAAATATAGGATTGATCGAATAACTGAAATGTACCGATAATTCCCATCGCTACTACAAAGAAAGTGACGGGTTTGAGGATGGGAATAGTAATGTATATAAACTTTTGCCAGCTGTTAGCACCATCCAGTTCTGCAGCTTCGTAAAGACTTTGAGGAATATCCTGCAACGCTGCTAGGTAAATAACCATATAAAATGGTGCGGTCGACCAAATATTCATAATCATAATGCCTTTTAGGGCCACGGCTGGATCGCCCAACCAATTGTAGGTAGGTAATCCTAGAAAAGCAAGAACATTATTGAGCAGTCCGTTAGTGTTATAAATCCACATAAAAATCAGCGTCAGAACTGCCGAAGAAGTGACTGTGGGCAAAAAATAAAGAATGCGCCACCAGTTTTTCCCACGGACGCCAGAATTGAGGATAACAGCGAGAACTAACGCTAAGATTGTTTGGGTCGGTACTACAATGGCAACGTACTCTGCTGTATTTTTCAGGGCAATCCAAACTCGTTCATCTGCAATTAAACGGGTGTAGTTGCGAAAACCAATGAATTCGTATTTGATACCGCCGAGAAGTTGTACTTTGTGCAGAGAAAGAAAAACAGCCCAAATAATTGGTAAAACGACAAAAGTTACCAAGACAGCAATTGCTGGCGCCAGGAACAAATACCCAGGTAAGTCTTGTCTGATGTTCCACCTGGTTATTTGCTGTCGCCTTTTTAACTGATACACAATGGTACACCTCCACCTCATCCCCCAGCATTAGCTGTCGGGAGGGATTTTGCATGATTATCTATGGTACTCCTTCAAGGGCGATCGCACCTGAAGTGGCTATTGCTCCATAAACTGAATCAACTTATTAGCTTCCTTTTGCGCCCGCTGCATAGCTTGCTGTAGCGGTTGCTGTCCCAGCAAAGCGCTGACAAATTGATTATCAAAACTGTTCATAATGGCTGCGGGATATTTACCTGCTTGCCAGGGCATGGCATAATCTACTCCTGCTAGAAATGGCGATCGCAAAGGATCTCGGTCATAGCCCAATTTCTGGGCTACCGATTTGCGCGTTGGCAATGCAAAGCCTGTTGCTGTCCACTTTTCCATACCTTCTTTACTAGTTAAGTAAGAAATTAACTGCCAAGCTTCATTTTTGTGTTGCGATTGTTTGTTCATCACGTAGGCAACTGTAAACAACATGGTGCCTTTTTTATTATCGATCGTCGGTACTTCTGCCGTGGCAAACTCTAACTTGGGAAAATTTTCCTGCAGGTAGGGAAGCGCCCAGTTACCTTCAATTACCATTGCTACCTTGCCTTGACCGAACATTTCGCTACCTGAGTTTGTTCCCACATCCGATTTTTGGGCAGAGGTACGATCTTTTTGATACTGGTCTATTACTAACTGCAAGCCTTGCAAAGCTGCTGGTGAGGCAAATGCAGCATAACCGTTTTGATCCACAACTTCGCCTCCAAAAGCTCGAATCATGTACGCCAGACGCGCCAATTCGGGGATGACCCCATAGCCGTATTGGTCGATTCTACCGTCTTGATTTTTGTCTGTTGTCAACTTTTGCGAGTCGAGGCGCAATTCATCCCAACTGCCAGGAGGATCGCTTAAACCAGCAGCGGCAAATGCTTTTTTGTTATAGAAAAGTGCTAAGGTAGAGTAATCTTTAGGCAAACCGTAAATGTGGCTGTTGTAGGTGAAGCTGTTGATAAGGTTTTCTTCAAAATCAGATAAGTCAAATTCCGGAGTGATGTAGGCATCAAGGGGTTCTAAGACATTTTGACTCATCAAAAAAGGAGCTTCCAGTACATCAAGATAGAAAACATCAGGAGCAGCTTCTCCAATCAAGCGGGTTTTGATGACATCCATGTATTGGTCGGAGATAACTTCGTATTTGACCTGAATAGTTGGATGATTGGCTTCAAAGTCTTTTAGTACTTGCTTGAGTAATTTTTGCTCGATCGGATCCGAACCCCAACCGCTGAGTTTAATAGTGACAGGAGCTATTGTTGTGGGAGTTTTGAGCGTGCGTAGGTGCTGGTAACCGATCGCCACAAGCGCGATCGCCACTACTAAAACCAAAAATCTCAACCATTTTTTTTCATCGTCAGGAAACGAAGACTTTTTCACTAATCAATAACTTTTTAGTATTCAAACTACCCGGATTAATTTCAATAAAAAGCATGAAAAATTGCAGAAACTTTTGCTCCTAAAAGAAGATAATAAAGGCGCAAAAGTCGGTTGATAAATGTTAAATTATAAGTCCGCAAATAGGGCAAAATTCTGCCAAAGATTAACTATTTGCAGAAGTTAATGATGTAGGAGATAATAGACTGCTAATCTTTAGCCTGTTGCTCTCTCCCAGTAAAGAAAAGCAATTTTTTTTTGATGCTTACCTGCTTAGTTCATGACTTCTGTTCCTGTTGAAAACGCCTCTCCTTTAGTTGAAAAAATTTCTGAGATTGCAGTTGCCGAGAGAACCCTTTCTCCAGCTGTAGTTGTCAAATCCAACCCAAAACCTACCAAGCATGCCATTCGCCAAAGTTTGCGATTATCAACTGCAGATGGTGTGCTGGCGGGAATTTTTTCTCTGAGCACTAGTGGCATTTTATTAAGTAATTTTTTAGTGGAGTTAGATGCAACTCCAGTAGCTTTTGGGATGCTTAATTCCATTCCCATGCTCGTAAATCTCATTCAACCTTTGGGTGCTTACCTATCAGAACGCTCTACCAGCCGCTGTCACTATTCTCTCATAATTTACGGTCCTTCGCGGCTGCTATGGCTAATTCTAGTAATTGGTATTGCAGCTTTTAATTGCCATTGGCTCAATTCCCAACAGTTAGTAATTTTGACACTTTTAATAGTTTTTGGCAGCAATTTATGGGGAGGATTGGGAGGAGCATCGTGGTTAAGTTGGATGGCCGTGCTTGTCCACCGTCGATTGCGGGGACGGTATTTTGGCACGCGAAACAGTGCAATTAGCCTTACCAACTTAATTTGCGTACCTTTGGCGGGAGTGGTTGTGTCTAACTGGTATGGCGGAAGTGTCCAAGGCTACGCTGCGGTACTGGTTGCAGGCATTTTATCAGGACTGGCAAGTTTGGTTTGTCAGTGCTTGAAAGTGGATGTCAATCCCCAGCAGCAGAAATTTATTACCATCAAGAAGGTTCCCAACACCGACGGGGGTCGACCAACAATTATAGAAAGTGGCTCTGGTATTAGTATTTGGAAGAATATTCTCCAGGAAACTAATTTTTTTATCTTTGTGCTTTATTTGAGCATGTGGATGTTTGCTGTTAACCTTAGCGCTCCTTTTTTCAATCTTTACATGTTAGACACCCTCAGTCTCGACGTTAGTTGGGTGACAGTCTACAGCAGCTTGCAGGCGGGAGCAAACATGTTCATGCTGATGGTGTGGGGTAAATTAGCAGACCGAACGGGTAATCGTTTTCTTCTTTTGCTAGTTGGGATTTTGGTGGCGATCGCCCCTTTGTTATGGTTGGATGTTAGCCAAAATTCCCTGAGCTTGTGGCTTTTGTTACCGCTGTTGCACATTTTTTTGGGAGCAACCGGAGCTGCAATTGATTTGTGCAGCAACAACATGCAGTTAGAGATGGCGCCAGTAAAAAATCAGTCTATATACTTTGCTATTTTTGCTGCGATCGCTGGTTTGAGCGGTGCTTTTGGGACAATTGTGGGCGGTTTCATCGTCCAGAATCACTTTTTGGGAGGCTTAACGAGTTTATTTATTCTTTCAAGCATATTTCGCGTTGTCGCCCTTTTACCCTTGGTGTTTGTACAAGACGCGCGCAATCAATCTTTTTTACAAGCTTTTTCAGGACTGTTGTGGTTATTTGGTAAAAAATATACTGAGGTAAAGTAAAAGTAAGTTGGCAAGAAAAACCAAACTAACTCACCAACAGCTAGAAATCAGTTATGATTTTTCACACCAACTTACCCAGAAAAATGCTTGTGTATTTGTGTTAGTTATTCTGCAGCAGTAGAACTTAAAGTCATTGTTTTTTCCCACAAAACCACGTTATGAGCTGTACTGACCGTCGCACCTTGGTGCAAGGCTATTAATTGTGCTAGAGTTTGCTTGAGTTCGGTGCGGGGTACAATTTCATCTACAAAGCCATGTTTGAGCATATCTTCAGCTGTTTGAAAATCCTCTGGTAGTTTTTCTTTGAGGGTTTGCTCAATTACTCTTCGTCCTGCAAAACCAATAGTTGCTTTCGGTTCTGCCAGTATGATATCGCCTAGCATGGCAAAACTAGCAGTAACGCCGCCTGTGGTAGGATCGGTCAGAACAGGGATATACAGAAGCCCTGCTTGATGATGTCGTTGTAAAGCTGCAGAAATTTTCGCCATCTGCATCAGCGAGAGCATTCCTTCTTGCATTCTTGCTCCCCCAGAAGTACAGACGATAATCACGGGATACCGCCTCTGAGTAGCTTGCTCGATGGCGCGGGTGAGTTTTTCTCCCACCACAGACCCCATACTACCACCCATAAATCGAAAGTCCATCACGCCGAGAACAACGGGTAAGCTATCGATCTCGCCAAAACCTGTTTTCACCGCGTCTACTAAACCTGTTTTTTCCTGCGTTTCTCGCAAGCGATCGCTGTAGGCTTTGCGATCGCGAAATCCCAGCGGGTCTGTAGGACATAAATGCTCGTCCATCGGTCTCCACGTACCGGGATCTATCAGTTGGCGGATGCGTTCGTCGCTATCGACTCGATTATGATAATCGCATTCCGTACAGACCATCAAATTTGCCTTCAGGTCTTTAGTATAAGTTAAGACACCGCATTGCGGACATTTGTGCCACAGTCCGTCAGCAATTTCCCGCTCTTGGCGTTCCAGGCTAATCGGTCCAGATTTACGTCGGTTTGCAAACCAATCAAACAGAGACTTTAAACCACGCGATTCTTCGTTGTTTGCCATTTGTTTTTTATGTAAAGCTAAGTAGTATGTCAAAACAAGTTGATTTACTGTTATCTGCAAAGCCGTTATCAAGTTAACACTTACACAGTTAGGTTTCCCCACCATGACAGTGTTTGTAACGGCTGCGCAAAGTCAAGAGATGACCTTGACTGGTATTGATTCAAAATTTGTTTTGATGAATTCAGACTTTGTTTTGCATCCTTGGTTGCCAGCTTAACGAAAATATGTAAACTAATTCAAGTCTAATGGCAGCGCCAAATTCTTTTATCTTGAGATAGTACTGATAAAGCTGTCGCCACAGCAATCCCAAAATACAGCTTTCTTTCCCCATTAATAGCTATTTTCCAATCCTCGTTCTGTAGCTGGGAGTAAAAATCCGTCATTATTGGGGTCATCCCAGTCACGGCATCATGTTAACAGAAGTTTCCTCTAATTAGGAGTAATGAAATTTACAGTTATCAGTCCATAAGTTCGCCTCTTTCTGATGTTTGTGTGGGTGAAAGTTATTCTGAGAGGAAGATTGGTCTTTGCGGAAGAATAGAAGCAGTTCGGTTGTTTGTCAAGTCTGATGAAAAAATAATTGCATGTAGGCAGACAAAATCTTCTCACCACTAAATACCGTAATTAGCGAACCTAACGCCAGAAAAGGACCAAAAGGTATTTTTTGTCCCCATTTTTGGGCGCAACCACCTACTAACGCTCCTGCAAAGCAAGCGATAAAAACAGCTAAAAGCAAATACTTCCAACCCAACCACGCTCCCATCATGGCTGCTAGTTTGGCGTCTCCTCCACCCATTGCAGTTTTTCCAAAGACTGCGGAACCAACTGTAGCGATGGCGCCAAACAGCCACAGTCCCAAAACTGCTCCTGATATTCCTGTCATCAGGTGAGTTGCTAGCTCCGCTTCTTTGTTTGCTGACAGCAAACCAACCAACGTTTGAAATAGCATCCCCAGCACCAATCCTGACTGAGTTAACGAATTGGGTAAGGTCATAGTATTCATATCAATCAGCGATAAAGTTAACAACCAGCTACAAAAGACCCAATAACCAACGGTCTGCAAAGACAAAGAAAAAATGCCAAAAATTGCCAAAAATAAAACTCCCGTTATTGCTTCCACCACCGGGTAACGCAGAGAAATACGGCTTCGGCAATAACGGCAGCGTCCCTTGAGCAAAAACCAGCCTAAAACTGGGATATTATCGTAGGGTTGGAGTTGATTGAGGCAATGGGGACAGCGGGAAGGAGGAAATAAAATTGACAATCCTGCTGGTAGGCGGTAAACAACAACGTTAATAAAGCTACCAATAGAAGCGCCCAAGGCGAAGACGATAATATTCGCCCAGACGAACATCCATATCTCCATAGATAGTTTTCCGTTAGTCGCGGGGATATTAGGTAAAAAATTATACTCTTTCCCCCTCCTAACCACCAACTACCAACAATTAACTCCCGGCTAATACATATAGGATTCTATTTGATTTAAAGGCACAAAACATTCTTCGGGTAAAAGAACGGGTTGATTGGTAAAAATAACCTTACCTCGGTGATTAATGCGATTGATCGCTACACCGGACGGTTGACCAGCAACTTCGGGATGTACTTCACAATATGTGAAGTATATTTGTCCAGCTGCTCTAATCAGGGCAGGATCGATTAGAGGCGACTGGTTTTTGGAGCTGGTAAATTTTGTTTGTGGTTGTCGTACAGCGTACACTACTTACTGAATATGTATGCTAAGTTTTGTTTTTAGATTATACGAAACTTGTAACACATAGTTGCCAATCTTGCCATTACTCATGAAGAAATTTCTGCTTCTAGAACCTCAATTAAGGCTTTACCCATGGCTTGGCAGCCTAAAAGCTTCATTCCTGGAGACATAATATCACCAGTGCGAGCATTTGTTTGTAGAACTTTGAAAACTCCTTGTTCTACAAAATCCGCTGCTTGTGGTTGTTTCAAACCGTAGCGAAGCATCATCGCAGCACTCAAAACTTGTGCCAAGGGATTGGCTTTATCTTGCCCGGCAATATCAGGAGCAGAGCCATGTACCGGTTCAAATAATCCTGGATTTTGGGTTCCCAAGCTTGCAGAAGGTAACATACCTATGCTTCCGGTGAGTACGGCAGCTATATCTGAGAGGATGTCACCAAACAAGTTACCCGTGACTATGGTGTCAAATTGTTTGGGAGCGCGCACCAGCTGCATGGCGGCGTTATCTACATACATGTGATTCAATTCCACATCTGGATATTCTGCTGCTAATTTCGTGATGCGATCGCGCCACAGCTGAGAAACTTCTAAAACATTTGCTTTGTCTACCGAACAAAGTTTCCCGCGACGTTGGCGTGCTGTTTCAAATGCTACCCTGCCAATCCGCTCAATTTCTGATTCGGTGTAAGCCATGGTATTTACACCCCGTTTCTCACCTGTTTCGGTGACAAAAATTCCCTTGGGCTTACTAAAATAAATGCCTCCAGTCAGTTCCCGCACCACCATAATGTCCACACCTTCTACAACTTCTGGTTTTAAAGTAGAGGCATTGATGAGTTGAGGAAAAATTTTTGCCGGACGCAAATTGGCAAATAACCCCAAACCCGCCCTCAGCGCCAACAAACCTGCTTCCGGACGCAGATGAGAAGGCAAATTATCCCACTTATAACCTCCTATTGCTGCCAATAACACTGCGTCACTGCGACGACATGTTTCTAAAGTGGCTGCTGGTAAGGGTTCTCCTGTTACATCTATTGCAGCACCACCAATTAATGCTTCTTGAAATTCAAAATCAATATCGAATTTTTTCCCCGCAACCTTAAGCACATCTACCGCCACAGACATAATTTCAGGCCCGATGCCATCGCCAGGAAGTAGGGTAATGCGGTATTGCTGTGCCATAGTTTTGCTTTGACTGGGTAATAGTATATTTTTGCCAGATTAAATATCATATCGAGCAATGGCACCTGAAGAAAAATTTACAGCCGCAAGTTCTAGTTACATTTTCCGAAACAAAGTTAACAAACGCTGTTGATAGAAGTTAGCTTATCTGTTAATCCCAGCCTACCCCTAGCAGCTATGGTAAAAGATTTAGCAATTCGCACCTGTGGACTGCTCAAGCAGTTTGACAAGCATATTGCTGTAAATAACGTGGATTTAGAAATTCCTGCTGGTGAAGTGTACGGATTAATCGGTCCCAATGGTGCGGGAAAGACTACTCTGATCCGCATGTTAGCAACAGCAGAGGAACCAAGTGCAGGTGAGATTTATATTTTTGGCCATCGCTTGCACGGCGATCGCAACAACTTTCATCTCAAACGTTTTCTCGGTTACTTACCAGATAATTATCCTTTATACGAAGAACTTACTGTTTGGGAGTACTTAGATTATTTCGCCCGTTTGTATCGCCTGCAACAACCCTATCGCCACCGTCGTTTGCATGAAGTTTTAGAACTAATTCAGCTTGCCAACAAACGTAACTGTCTAATTTCTACCCTGTCGCGGGGAATGAAACAACGCCTGAGCTTAGCACGAACAATTATTCACGAGCCGATTTTACTGCTTTTGGATGAACCTGTTTCTGGACTTGACCCCATCGCAAGGACGCAGTTTCGAGAAATTATGAAAGCCTTGCGGGAAGCAGGAATGACGATATTTATTTCTTCCCACGTTCTCAGTGATTTGGAACAATTGTGTACTTCAGTGGGAATTATGGAGTTCGGGTATCTGGTAGAAAGCGGTTCCCTAGAACAAATGTTCCAACGTCTTGCCCGTCAGCAAATTCTCATATCAACTTTAGGAAAACAAGAAGAATTATTGGAGGAACTCAAAAATCATCCTTTGGTCAATAATTGGGAGGTGACAAACTTCAAAAATACCATCAAGGTCGATTTTTCGGGAAAGCAGGAAGACTGTGCAAATTTATTGCGATCGCTTGTCAAAGCAAATATTCCTATTACTCAATTTCATTATACCCGAGAAGACTTGGAAACGGTTTTCCTCAAACTCGGTCACAAACAAGCATCTTAAATTAATCTCACTCTTTGTCCCATCCAAATAAATTTATGATTGGCAATTTCATAGATAAAATCGGTGATTGCAATCCGCAATTAATGAGAGAAATTCAAGGTCGTCTTAAAATTGTTCCCGTTGCCATTACTTTTTTTCTCTCATTTTTGACACAGCTAGTAGTTTTCTTATATCAATTAAGGGAATTTCCTGGAGATAAATACCCTCTTTATGGTACTTACTGTCTAGAATATTCAGTTTACAAACAGCAACTAGAGCAAATTTCTCAACAAATTAACCAATTAAACCGAGAAATACCTTTATTAAAGAATACAAACAATCTAGAAAAAGTTTCAGAACTCACACAACAGTTAACACAACTGCATGACCAGCAGCAAAAAATTAATAATTATTTATACGGAGGCAATCAATTCTGTCCGCTAGACCGAATTAATATTCCACTTTGGTGGCAGGATCATTGGTATTATATATTCATCTCACTCAGTATTATTTTTGTCTTCACCTTATTAGTTGCAGGTAGTTACTTATTAATCAATAACTTAGCTCAAGAAGAACACCGAGGTACATTAAATTTTTACGTCTTAGCCCTCAATCAGAAGCAAGTATCTTAATTGGCAAGATGTTAGGAGTGCCAATTTTAGTTTATCTGGCGATAGCAGTTGCAATTCCTTTGCACCTGTGGGCGGCTCGTTCTGCTCATCTGAGTTGGGGTCACATTTTCGGCTTTTATATTGTTTTAATTGCCAGTTGTTGTTTCTTCTATAGCGCGGCGCTTTTGTTTAGCTTTTTTAGTTTTTTCTGGAACGGTTTGGAACCCTTTTTAGGTAGCGGTGCAATTTTAATTTTCTTAATTGTGACATTAGCATCTGATAACAGCAGAGTCTTAAGTGGTGCTGTAGCTTTGCTAAGAATTTTAAATCCTTCTTACATGATTTTTCGGGAAAATTTTGTAGAAAAGCTACAGTTTTTTTATTTTCCTGTGGGCACAAATTTGCTGGGTTTGCTTGCTATACATTTATTAAATTACGGTCTGTGGACTTACTGGATTTGGCAGGGACTAAAGCGCGTTTTCCAAAAGCCAAATGCCATACTCTTAAGTAAGAGTCAAAGCTATTTACTAACAATTTGCTTGCAAGTAATGGTGTATGGGTTTACCTTCCAAAATTTCCAAAGCTATTGCAGAGATGATTTTTATGCAGTATCTCTTTGTCCCTACAACGTTTACTACAACATTAGCTTTCAAATTCAAAATAATTTGACTCTGATATTGTTATTGAATACAGTATTTTTGTTAGGTTTAATTTTTGTGATTTCACCTCGCAGACAAGCAGTACTGGATTGGGCTAGATATCGACATCAAAATATTTCTAATTCCCGATTGGTTCGACGAAATATTTGGTGGCAAGATTGGATTTGGTTTGAAAAAAGTCCAGCTGTAGTTGCCATGGCAATTAATGTAATGATTGCTACTATACCATTGTTAATTTTGATTGTGATTGCCTCAATTTTAAACGTTCGTGACCTTTGGGTGAATCAAATGGGGCAAGACAAGGCAATTTTAGGTGTAGGTTTTTTCATTACTTTGATGATAATTTGTGCAACTTTAGCACAAAGGATGTTGTTGCTGAAAACTCCTAAACGTTCTTTTGGGGCGATCGCTATTATTGCTACAGTAATATTTTTACCAACAATTTTGTTGGAATTATTAGGAATTGAACCTAGGAAAACTCCTATTCTCTGGCTACTTTCTACTTTTCCTTGGCGTGCTTTCGAATATTCTACAACCCCAACAATTTTTATTGCTTTGTTCGTGCAAATGAGTATTTTAATTTTGTTAAATTTAGAGTTGCTGCGCCAGGTGAGATTATTAGGAGAATCGGCCACCAAAGCATTGTTAGCAAAAAGATAGAGTGATACATTTTGGCTGTAGGAATTGCTGGTTTTCCCGAGTTTGTAGTGAGCACAAAGCGTGCTTACTACTTTTGTTTTAGCAGTTATTTTTTATTAATTACTTGTCTGACTAATTCGGGAATTTGGGAAGGACGCTCAGCTACAGGAACTTTTAATTCTGAAAAAGCGGCTAATTTGCTTTTGGCACTACCGAAATCTGGATGACGCCCTATAACTGCTGCTAAAGTTCCAGTTTGGCGCCAATGTTTAGCTGGTGGCGCATTGATACCTGCTATATAGGCAACTACTGGTTTATCGATCGCTTCAGCTATATAACGTGCTGCTGCTTCTTCGCGACCACCACCTGGTTGTCCGACCAATACAATCACCTCTGTGCTATCATCTTCATCTAGGATCTGCAGCCATTGGATAAAAGATGAACCAACGATGGCATCGCTACCGATGCTGACGCTGAGTGACTGGCCCAAACCAGCCTTTGTCAATTCTCTTGCAACTTCGTAGGTGAGGGTAGTGCTGCGACTGATAATTCCCACGGAACCTGGGGTATAAAATTCACTTGGTTGGATACCCAAAAGAATTTTTCCTGGTATGATAATGCCAGGGCTGTTGGGGCCTACTACTAGGGTTTCTTTTGCTTCTGCTTTTCGCAGCAATTGCACCATATCTAATGGCGGTACCCCTGGCGAGATAATAATAATTTGACGAATATCTGAGGCGATCGCTTCCAGAGCTGCATCCAATACTTGATAGGGGTGTACGCAGATAATCGTAGTGTCAATCAACCCAAATTTATCGACTGCTTCCTCTACCAGGTCGTACACTGGCAAATTGTATATTGTTTGTCCGCCGTGTCCGGGATCGACTCCAGCTACCAAATTGGTTCCATAAGCTATCATTTGAGCAACATCAGTTGCGGAGATAAATTCACAAAAGCCTTGGATTAAAACTTTGCTATCTGGCGTTAAGTTCATAAAAGGTACATTATTAACCTCAGGGTAGACAAGTTGTTGCTTGTCTGTTTTTGTGAACTGTCTTTAAACTTTCATAGATTTATCTATTTTGCCTTAAATGCCAATCTCAACCTGAGGTGCGGTCTCAAAACTTTTTATGATGGGTTGATTTGGCTAGACGAACAGCTTCTACTACTGCTTCATCTAAGTTTTCGATGATCGCTATAGATGCATCATTGGGGGTCTTGACCGTTTCTAAGTATTTTTTAACTGTATCAAACTCACTACCAGCAAGACGAACGACCAAACGCGGCCAGTGACCGTCGCGGCGATTTTTGCTACCGTTAGAACGTGATGGGTGGGATTTGAGTTCGTTTTTGTTGTGAGAGATAAAATTGGCGATCGCCTCTGCTACTTCTTCCACCTGGGGAACGCTACCCAAAAAATTAATGAGTATGACTTGGATACTTTTGTCACTGGCGAGGATATTTAAAGCTTTTTCCAAGCGCTCGCGAAAGGTGGTCGGGGAGGTATCTGTAGGAAAACCGTGACGTAAATTCAGACACACACTGGGTTTTCCACCAGCGCTGACCAGTAAATCTAGCGTTGACAGTACCGAACCTGTACCGTTACCCAGGATGCCTATTTTACCGTGGAGTTCTACTCCATCCCAGTTACCCAAGCTTGGTTTAAAATCTATATTGTGGTGGCGGTTGACTATTTTTGCGGCCATTTCCGCAATTTCCGGATGACGCGCGATCGCTCGTTCGTTGACGCTCACATTGCCGTTAAGGGCCATCACTTCACCAGAACTGCTGACTCCTAATGGATTAATTTCTACTAAATCCAGGTCTTTTTCTAGAAATAATTGATACATTTTTTCAACTATTCTACTTACTGACAGCATGAGCGCCCCCTGCAGACCCATTTTTATAGCCAACCGTCGTGCATAAAAAGGGGAAAATTCCTGTTCTACCACAACATGCTGCATTTTTTCTCCAGCAGATTCCCAGTCAATATCTGCTTGCGTGCACCCCAAAAGTATAGGGCGGCAAACAGCGGTATCTAAAACTACCGCCAAGAAAAATTCCTGTTCGGCATCGTATTTAACTTCAGCCAGCAATACTTCCGGTAATTCGCCCAAAATTGGCAAATTAAATATACTTTGCGCTGCAGCGATCGCATCTATTGTTGTTTCCGCAAACCTCACGCCCCCAACATTAGCTCGTTCGCCTCCGTACACTTGAGATTTCAGTACGATCGGATAGCTAATTTTTAGTCTTTTTAAATCCGTAGGATGGAGAATTTTTTGGGAAGGTAAAACAGGAATACCTATTTCCCGAAACCATTCTTTTACCTGGTACTCTAATAATTCCATCGACACACACCTTAATTTTAGCCACTTCTTTCGTTTACCAGGGTGCTGTCTGACGTTTGAATAGTGCACCCTTATTCCACGTCAAATACTGGCTCGCTGATAAAAAATATTTTTCTCATTAATTCTATCTAATTCAGCAAATCTGGTAAAATAAAGCTTTTTTCTTCGGACTGGGGGATTTTTAGTAAATTTCTTTACCTAATGCACTCAGAATCAAGGCACGGTGTTAAATGTCTGAAAAAATACAGCCAAATCTACCACAACTTCTATGTTACCCAAGCTTTAGTTGGGATTTGATGACAATTATTTGAGATTGTTTCTGCCGCCAAAACAGTACAAAAAATAACTAGCACTACCAGAGCAAATTTATATATAAGTACGGCTTCACCTAAATTTGGATAGATGCAAAATTTGGCAGCATCAAACTTGCAGTTACAATCCCAAACTTTTTATTATTCCCATTTTGATTTTATCTTTCATCTATTTACTAGGAATTTTGGTGTTGGAGCATCTAGGCTTAAATCTTTGAAATTCTCTGAACAAGAGAATAAAAATTAAAAATTTGTGTTAGAAAGTGGTCATTTAAATTGTCAGGCTTTAACCAAAGAAGAAAAATCATATAAATGAGCGGGATAGTTTTATGAAAGTAGTAGCTCCCCAGGAAGATTTACAATTTCTAGCGCAAATTTTGCAAGAACAGCTGCAAGCAGAAATTCCCTCTGGTAACTTTTTGCGAGTCAAGTGCGCGCTCAAAAGCCAAAATGCATCCGGTTTGCAAGGCGATCGCCTGCTAATCTTAGTACAACATCCAGAAAGTGTAGTAGTGGATCCCGATACAATTTTTGCGGTTGTAGAGGAAGCACTATCTTCGCTGGAAAGTTATCAAAAACAACAGGTAGAAATTTTTTTGAGAGTAGCTGGAGTGAAGCTACCTTATGCAAAATCTTCCCTTACCTGGAGTAATCTTGAAGCGCAACAATATCAGCAAGTAAAACCGCAGTCCACGGTAGTTGCGCAAGCAGAAGTTGTGGAAATAGTAGAGGAAAAACAACAGGAAAAGGAAAGTTCTAGTTTCCAAAATCAACAACAGTGCTTTGTGTGTGATAGGGGGGTGGAACAACCGCAACAAAAACAGTGGGAGTTAATAGAGACACAAAGCGATCGCACCCGCGAGCGACAAAAAAGACAAATCCAAACCGTTGGAGTTGGAATTTGCGCAGTAGCAGTGGTATTGCTGTGGGGAGGAATTTATTTTTTGACTCGTCCTTGCGTGATATCCGAGTGTAAAGAATTAGAAATGGCACAAAATTTCCAAAACTCCTTTGCACATCTGCTGCGCACTGCAAACTCAGAGCAACAATTAGCTAGCATACAGCAGCAACTTTTGACAGCGAGTGCAAAATTGCAAAAAATTCCCGCTTGGTCGCCCCGCTTTCCACAAGCGCAAATGCTAGCAACTAAATTTTCTCAACAGTCAGAAGCGATACAAAGAGTAATCAAGTCCTTTGCTGCAGGAACTTTAGGAATGCAAAAAAGTCAAACTCCAAGACAAAGCATAGAAGAATTAAAAGCAAGACAATTAAAGTTGCGACAGGCGATCGCACCTCTGGAAGCTATTAAACCTAATAGCGAACTTTATCATTTCGTACAGCCGAAATTAACTCTTTATCGAACTAAATTACAAGCACTAAATCAGCAACTGCTGCTAGAAGAAAAATGGCTTCGACAAATTCAGGTAGCAACAGATACAGCAACTGCTGCAAGCAAACGGCAAGCTACAGCCAAATCTATTGCGGAGTTGCAAAAAATTCAGCATGATTGGCAAATGGCGGTTAATATTTTGATTTCTATTCCCGAAAGCAGCTGTGGGTATCCACGAGCGCAAAAATTATTAGCAGAGTATAAACCGAAACTAACAGCCGCTCGCGCTCGCGCTGCCAAACAACTGCTAGCAGCCAAAACCTACCAACAAGCTGTTAACGTCGCCCAACAAGCGTTACAAAGCGAAAAACAAAATCGCTTTTGGGCTGCGGTATCCTACTGGAAACAGGCTATAAGCATCGCCAAGCAAGTTGATAAGGATAGTCTGTACTACACCCAGGCTCAAAGTTTAATATCAACTTATTCAAATTTCCTTGTCGGAGCACAAGAAAAATTACAAGCTGCCAATTTTTTACAGCAAATTCGCGGCGAGCTGGAAAAAATCTGCTTTGGTAGCGTGCGAGTTTGTGACTTTAGCATCACTGACAGAGAAATCCTGGTTCGGATGACTTCAGAATACGAACAAGTATTGAATCTTAGTTGGAGTCAAGGAGAGCAAAATGATGTGACAAATCATCTCCAAAGTTTACAGCAAGCGCTAGAGGCGGTCAGCGATCGCGCGAAATTAGCTGTAATTGTTTTTGATGCACAAGGCAATCAAATTCACGCTCATCTTCCGAATAGTTCATAAATAGAAGTTGCTTTTATCTTATCAGTTGGGCAGCAGAGTTAAAAAACTGACGGCTCAGACCTTTGGTAAGTAAAATTACAGTCAGGAAGTTGGCAAAAGCAATCATAAACACGAGCAAAATTTGGTACGATACAGCATCTAAAGGGTTGATACCGCCCAATAGCTGTCCGGCAACAAATTGCGGTAAAGAAACCATACCGATAGTCGTCATTTGATGGAGCGTAGGAATTAAGCCAGCGCGGATAGCTTGTTGACGATACTGGGCGATCGCAACGTCGGGAGTGGCACCCAAACTCAAGTGAGTTTCTATTTCTAAGCGGCTAGCGTTAACGGTACTGACCAAGTGTTCTCCGGCGATCGCAGCTGCGTTCGTGGCATTGCCCAAGACGACTCCAGCTAAGGGGATTATATACTGCCCTTGGTACCAATGGTGAGGTTGAAGGATAGCGAAATTGGTATAAACTACCGTCACGGCGGTACTGACTAACATCGCGCTCCACACTAAAGGCAAAACTTGCGGTATTTTTTGAGTGATGCGATTTCGTGCCACGATCGCCGCGATCGTCAATAACACTGCTAAAAATACCAACACTGCTACAGGATTGTCAAAAGCAAAGATGAAATCTAAAGCGTATCCCAGCACTGCTAGTTGTAGAATCGTTCTTCCAGCAGCCAAAGCTAGGTTGAACTCCAGTCCGATTTTTTCCCATGCAGATAAACCTATGGCTATAGCTATGAAGGCGGTGGCGCTGACTAAATCTGCTAAATCTAGCTTGATAAATTCCTGCATAAATTCTGAATTAATTGATTGCTAGCAGCTATTTGGTCACTTTTAATTACTGTCCACCAGTCAGTTATTATTTTGGCGGAAATTGCTAATATACCCAGAACAAACGAGCTTGCCAAAATTTCAGATGCAAAATTCAACGTCGGTTAGTTTTTTAATTAGCGATCGCAACTATAACCAAAGTTAGCGGTTGCAAGTGCAAACTTTAACCTTCCAGAAGTAACAGTAGTAAAAACTCTGGAATTAGTGTATTAATACTAACATTTGGTAAAGCAGCTATTTGCTTCAAATCCATAAACAAACACCCTGGATTGGCATCTATCTTGACATAAATACAAACTCATGATCAAAAGTGAAATTTCCATCCCTGCGTTTGATATTAAACAACAATACGCCTCTATTGAAGCAGAAGTAAGTGCAGCTGTGTTAGAAGTTCTGGCTTCTGGTCGTTATATTGGTGGTTTAGTGGTAGAAGGCTTTGAGCAACAATTTGCTGCTTATACAGGGGTAAGAGAATGTGTGGCCTGTAATTCCGGTACCGATGCACTGTATTTAGCACTGAGAGCTTTTAATATTGGCAAGGGCGATGAAGTGATTACAACGCCTTTTACTTTTATTGCCACATCTGAAGTTATCAGTGCGGTGGGTGCAAAGCCTGTATTTGTTGATATTGATGCTACTACCTTTAATCTGGACTTACAGCAACTCAAAGCAGCAATTACCCCTAAAACTAAGGCGATAATTCCGGTTCACCTGTTCGGACAACCGGTAGATATGACGGTGTTAATGAACATCGCTCAAGCTCACAATTTGATCGTGATCGAAGATTGCGCCCAATCTACAGGTGCTAGTTGGGGCGGACAAAAGTTAGGTAGCATTGGCCATATTGGTTGTTTTAGTTTTTATCCCACTAAAAATCTGGGCGGTTGCGGTGATGGTGGGGCGATCGCCACTAACGACCCCAACATTGCTGCTAAGTTGCGCTTGCTAAAGGAGCACGGTCAGAAAACTCGCTACGTTTATGAAGAAATTGGCATTAACAGCCGTTTGGACGCCATCCAAGCGGCTATTTTGCAAATCAAGCTACGTTATTTGGATATTTGGAATCGTCAAAGACAGGCGATCGCATCTCGTTACCAGCAATTTCTCAGCCAAGTACCGGGTATCGTCACACCCAAGGAATTAGCTGGAGGTCAAGGAGTTTGGAACCAGTATACTATTCGCATCCTCGATAACAAACGCGACTGGGTTCGCGCCCAACTTTTAGAGCGGGGTGTAAATACAATGGTTTACTATCCCCGTCCGTTACATTTGCAGCCTGTATATAAAAGTCTCGGCTATCAACCGGGACAATTACCAGTAGCAGAACAAATTTCTCAAGAAGTTTTATCTTTACCCATGTTCCCAGAACTTTCTGTGGAAGACCAAGATTGGGTAATTTACAGTCTTAAGGATTGCTTGGGATAAGAAATAGTTAATGGTTAATTGTGATTAAGCAATTAACCACTAACTAGCAACGACTAGCTCCTTACTCTTGCAAAAGTTGCCAAAGCTTCTACTAAACTGCGAACAGCAGCAATCTTTGCTACTTCAGTATTGAGTCGGTTGATAGCAGAACCAACACCAACTCCAGCAGCACCAGCAGCGATCGCTAAAGGAGCAGTAACGTTAGAAATTCCAGAAGCACACAACACCGGTACCGATACTGCACGGGAAATTTCATAAGCTGCTGCCAAACTCGGAGCTGCTTTTTCGATTAATCCCAAAGTACCGGCGTGAATCGGGTTGCTGCTGGTACCGCCTTCTGTTTGAATAATATCTGCGCCAGCTAGTACCAGCTGTTCTGCTAGCTGCACCTGCCGATCTAGTGTCAAGATGTGAGGAACGGTTACGCACAAAGTAATTTCTGGTAGCAAAGCACGAGTTTGGTAAGTTAGTGCTAGAACTTCTTGTGCCTCAAATTTTCGTCCTTGAAGGTAGAAAGAATCGAAGTTACCGATTTCAATTAAGTCTGCACCAGCAGTTACAGCTGGAACAAATTTTTCCGGTTCCACGGCAGATACACAAATCGGTAAATTTGTCAAGGTTTTAGCTAGTTTAACTAAGGCTGGATCGGCAGCAATATCAACAAAGGTAGCACCACCGTAGTGTGCGGCTTTGACAGTTGCAGCAACACTATCAGGATCGAAGTTATTCAAACCGCTAATCACTTTCAGGGCGCAGCGGTTGGCAAATGCGCGTTGAATGGCAAAATGCATGGTCATGGTTGTTCTCGCGAATCACGAAAGTAGGAATATTTTGACATTCTTGGTGTATTTGTGGTTAAAAAATCAGCAACCCCAAAACAAGCGATCGCTGTGGTTCAATTCCTATGTTTTGGTAACTTACCAGTATCCATCGACTCTTATATTAAAGATATAGAAAAGTAGCCAAATTCTCACGGCATAACATGGGCAGTATTTGGGAACTCGATTTTTACTCCCGTCCCATTTGGGACGAAAATCAGAAAAAAGTTTGGGAAGTCTTAGTGTGTGAAAGTCCTTTGGATACACGCACCGATCTTGATTCTTTATTTCGCTACGCTAAATATTGTCCCAGTACCCAGGTAAATTCAGTATGGTTGCGAACTGCTTTGCAACAGGCAATTGAGAAAACGGGAGAAGCACCGATTAAAATTCGCTTTTTTCGTCGCCAAATGAATAACATGATTTCTAAAGCTTGTCAAGAACTTGGTATTCCGGCCAAACTCAGTCGCCGCACTTTGGTACTCAACCAATGGCTGCAACAACGAATGGAACAGGTATATCCCCTGGAAAAAGGATATCAAGGAGACACTAAGGCTTCGGTACGTCTGGAAGCACCTTTACCCCAACGCTTACCCGACGCTTTGGAAGGAGAACAATTAGCATTCGTAACTTTACAAGCCTCGGAATTTACTGATATGCCGGAATGGCAGATTGACTTTGGTGAGGGTTTCCCCTTACAGCTAGCAGGTGTGGCCCCAGAAACTCCAGTTCCCGGCGTTTTAATTTTCTCACCCAGAGCATTACCCATAGCTGCCTGGATGTCTGGTTTAGATTTAGCGTGGCTGAAATTTGACAGCGGTCCGCAAGCAGAAAGATTGCTTTTGGAAACAGGAGCCACAGAAAGCTGGATTTTAGCAAATATCAAAAATCCTCAGATGCTCGTCCAAGCTCAAAATTTTGAACAAGCAAAGCAAAAAGCCAACGGCGTGCACTTTTTGGGAGTGCAATCCCATCCCCAAGCAGAATCTTTTGCAGGATTTTGGCTGTTGTGGGAGATAGATTTACCCTAAAGTGAATTGGGAATGAGCTAATGGTGATGAGCGCAATTAGCCATTGGCAAGTAACGATCGAGAAGTATGGAGTATAAAAATACACAACAAGAGCCGGGAGCAGAACAGTTGCTGGAACTAGCTTTAAAGTCTGGAGCAGAAGCAGCTGAGGTGTACCAGTCGCGATCGCTTTCTCGACCGGTATTCTTTGAGGCCAATCGCCTCAAACAGTTAGAAACCAACCAATCAGAAGGAACAGCTTTGCGCCTGTGGTACAAGGGACGTCCAGGACTAGCAGTAGCCTACGGAAATGTAGAACCGCAAGCGCTCGTAGAACGCGCTGTGTCTTTAAGCCAATTGAACCAACCAGAAGCTGTAGAATTAAACGGTAACTTCCAACCCTTTTACCCAGATTTGGGAGAAGATGTACCGGTAGAAAAGCTGGTGGAATGGGGTAAAGAAACAATCGCCTTAATTCGTGAAGCTTATCCGGAAGTTATTTGTAACGGCGACTGGGAATGCGATGTGGAAACTACTAGACTCGTCAACACCAAAGGTTTAGATTGCTACTACACAGACACAACGCTCAGCTGTTACATATCCGCCGAATGGGTACGGGGAGAAGATTTTTTAAGCGTTTCCGATGGCGAAACCGAACGTGGAAATCTTCAACCACGCAAAGTTGCTCAACAAATTTTACAGCGGCTGGATTGGGCTAAACAAAACGTTCCTTCTTGTAGCAGTCGCGTTCCTGTTTTGTTTACTTCTAAAGCAGCTGATATGCTTTGGGGTACCGTACAAGCAGCTTTAAACGGAAAGCGAGTTTTGGAAAAGGCCTCTCCTTGGGGGGAACGAATTGGTAAACAAGTTGTTTCCCCCTTGCTCACTATCTATCAAGACCCCCAAGCAGGTCCCTACAGCTGTCCCTTTGATGACGAAGGAACACCCACTCAATCTTTGGTATTTATCCAAAACGGAATCTTGCAAAATTTTTACTGCGATCGCACCACCGGTAGACAACTTCACATTCCCTCCACCGGTAATGGTTTTCGCCCTGGTTTAGGTAGCTATCCCACTCCCGGTTTATTTAATTTCCTCATTCAACCCGGTTCGGGAACCCTACAACAATTAATTCAACAACTAGACGACGGTTTAATTGTGGATCAAATGCTCGGTGGTGGTGGCGGTCTTTCTGGTGACTTTTCTATTAATGTCGATCTTGGATATCGCATTCAAAACGGCCAGGTGATCGGACGCGTTAAGGATACAATGGTGGCTGGTAATGTTTACACAGCTCTCAAACAATTGGTTAAATTGGGTGGAGATGCTGATTGGAACGGTTCTTGTTATACCCCGTCTTTAATTGTAGAAGGACTATCCACCACAGGCAAAAACAGTTAATTAAATAAAGCCGGAATGGTATTTAGCTTGATAGAGTGGTTTTTATTGAACAAACTTTATCAAACTCTGTTAGTTTTTTCGAGCTTGACTTGTCCCCTGGAGCAGCTTGTTTCGGTGCAGAAGCTAACAGTAGGGAAATTCATACCATAGCTAGCAAAGATGAAACTGTTGTATTTCAGAAAGATAAGGCGGACTGGGAACATGTCGTTAAAAGACTGACCTTAGTTCCGCATTTTCATTGTTGGGAATTTTATGGAGGGAGAGAGAAAAAAAATAGAAGACTTGTCTTGACCGGGAAAATAACACGAGGCTATATCCAAGTAGAATTGCCACATTTACCTTTTGCCAATAATCAAAGTTTTGATGCAGTTATCAGCAGTTATCTATGATTTTTTCCGGAGTTTACCCTCACGTAAAAATAACAAACTTTATTCCGACATTGAGGAGTTAATTGCTGACTGGAAATTTGTAGTAATTACTACTGAAAATGTGAAATTTAATTGGGAATTTCCAAAGGTAGCAATCAGATGTTACCTTTGCTTGGTTAACAACGAAATAATTTTTTCATCCTTATGTCGCCTCCTTTTCTACGAGAGTGGATTCGCAGTGTCTGGCAACCGAGAAGAGGTCTTGCGATCGCAGAAGCTTGTATCATCGGTATAGTCGCTGCTGTGTGCGCCGTATTGCTAAAGTTTGGCTCGGGATGGTTAGGAACATGGCGAGTTCAAACTTCCCACATCCTTCCAGCAGGGGTGGTTCTACCCATAATTGGTTGTAGCTTTGGATTTTTAGCAGGTTTTTTAGTAGAAAGACTAGCTCCAGAAGCAGCTGGTAGTGGAATTCCCCAAGTTAAAGCTGCTCTTGCTAATGTACCTGTGAAACTTTCCTGGCGAGTAGCAATTATCAAGCTACTAAGTGCTACGATCGCCCTCGGTTCGGGGATAACTTTGGGAAGACAAGGACCTACAGTACAAGTTGGCGCTGCTTTAGCAGCGGGAATGAGTCGTTTAGTTCCCACTTCCCCCGACCACCGACGCCAAATGATTGCAGCAGGTGCGGGTGCAGGTTTAGCAGCAGCTTTTAATGCTCCCATTGCAGGAGTATTGTTTGTGGTGGAAGAGTTGCTGCAAGATTTATCAGGTCTGACTTTGGGAGTCGCGATCGTTGCTTCGTTTATTGGCGGAGTTGTTTCTCGTTTGTTAGGTGGTCGCAGTCTGTTATTGAACTTAGAGCTAAATCAATCCCTAAGTAGTTTCTCGATCCTAGAAATTCCCTCTTTCCTGGTGTTGGGCATTTTCGCAGGATTGCTGGCGGCATTATTTAATCGGGGAATTATTGAAAGTATAAAATTATATAGAAAATTACGTGTTAGCTTATCGATAAAAGTAGCTTTGGCAGGATTTATCTCGGGGATTATAGTGACCTTTTTGCCGGCAGCGTACCGAGATAACACTGGTTTGCGAGAATTTGTTATCGCTGGAGAAGCAAATACTTCCTTAGCTTTACTAGCCTTTGGCGCTCAGTTTTTTCTCACCTTAATAGCATTTGGTTCGGGAGCTCCAGGAGGGTTATTTGCCCCGAGTTTGATATTAGGTTGTTGTTTGGGATACATTGTCGGCGCTGCGGAAGTCAGGTTGTTTGGATTTGGTTCCAAGACTACCTATGCTTTGGCAGGAATGGGAGCTTTTTTTAGTGCTGTCTCAAAAGTGCCGATCACGGCAATTGTGATCGTATTTGAGATGACAACAGATTTTAATTTAGTCTTGCCTTTGATGATTAGCTCTGTGACATCCTACCTAGTTGCTGACAAGCTGATGCCAGGATCGCTGTATAGCAAACTTTTACAGCTGAGCGGTATCGATATTGAAAAACCAACTCCCATTGAGGGTGTATTGACAAAACTAACAGCAGCTGAGGTGATGCAGCGACGGGTAGAAACTGTTGACGCTGAGATGACTTTGGATGAGGTGGTACAAGCTTTTTGTTGCTCCCACCATCGAGGTTTTCCGGTAGTAGAAGAAGGAAAATTAGTCGGAATTGTGACTCAAAGCGATTTACTGAAGATACGCGATCGCAACTTGGCTACATCTACTTTTGTACGGGCAATAATGACGCCGCAACCAGTAACGGTGACGCCCAAACATAACTTAGCCGATGTACTGTATTTACTAGACCGTTATCAAATCAGTCGTTTGCCGGTAGTAGAAGGACGAAAATTAGTTGGAATAATTACCAGAGCTGATATCATCCGCGCAGAAGCAGACAGTCTCAACTGTAAAAAAAGAGAACGGGGACCCCAACCGGAACCTTCTTACGTGGTTTATCAAACGCGATCGCCCAGTATTGGTAGAGGTCGATTGTTAATTCCGCTAGCAAATCCAGAAACAGCAGCAACGCTTTTGCAAATGGGAGCAGCCATTGCTCGCGATCGTCATTATGAAATTGAATGTTTGCAGGTGATTTTGGTTTCCCGCCAAACTTCCCCTAGCGAAACACCGGTCAGAACCGCAAAAAGTCGGCGATTGCTGCGAAATGCGGAAGTTTTGGGTAAAAAATGGGGAATACCCGTACACGCGCAAATTCGGGTCGCCCACGATGTCGCCCAAGCTATTTTAGAAACTATCCAAGAAAGACATATCAACATGATTTTGATGGGCTGGAAAGGTAGTACTTCTACCCCCGGTCGTATTTTTGGGGATGTGGTAGATACCGTGATTCGCCAAGCTGATTGTGAAGTGGTATTGGTCAAATTGGGATGCAAACACGCCACAAAAGAGGAATCCTCTTCCTCGAGCGTCTTGAAGGCGCCTGCTTTTTTGTTCGATCGTTGGCTAGTACCGATGGCTGGTGGTCCCAACGCTCGCTTTGCCATCAAACTGCTACCTGCTTTGGTAACATTGGCAAAAAACCCGAAAATTCGCCTCACGCGGGTGTTTAAGCCATCAGAGTCAGAACCAGATATGAAAATTTTAGAAGAAGCTGTTCTCCAGCTGGTGCGTCGCCGGCAATTGTCCAGTACTGTTACTGCAGCACCCATTCAAGCCACTTCCGTCAGTGAAGGCATTATTAATCTGGTTAAAACAGAAGGCTACGATGTAGTGGTTTTAGGTGCTTCTCGTGAGGGAATGCTGCGACAGGTAATCAAAGGAAATATTCCAGAAGCGATCGCTTCTGGTGTAGACTGTACGGTAATTTTGGTCAGGGGAGCAATTAATAGCTAAAGCTGATAAAGCTTCTTTAAAAAGAGTCTTCATACTCCGGTACATCGACCTGTCTTGCTTCTGCGTGTGGTGGTAGAAACTCCGCCCTGCGTACCGGGATTAAGGGCGCCGTCGAGCCAGCATAGGGATGAATCACTTGCACCGTGCGGGTTTGGCGCTGTTTAGAAGAGAATAAAGATAGTACTCCCGCAACAACAATACCTCCGCCAATAGTCAGGAACATACCTCCTACCGCCCAAGCAATCGGTGAAGACCACCACTGATTTTGAGATTGCTGCTGCATTTGCGCGGCGGCGTTTTGATTTTGCTGAGCGTTTAGTTGCCATTGATAGTTATAAGTTTGCAGCTGGGCTTGTTGCATTTGCTGCAGCTGGTTTTTGAGTTGCTCGTTTTCCCGCTTGAGCATTTCATTTTCTATTTTGACTCGTTCGATGGCAACGCGCTCGTCGATATTAGGACCGCTGGGTGCTGGAGAAGGAGATTGCTGTACATAGGGGTTGTATGTTGGCGGTTGCTGCATTACTCCCGGAATTACGCCCGCTGGAAATTGGGGAGCCACGGCGATATTTGGCTGTTGTAAAGAAGTTCCCGTTCCCTTGAGTAATAAAATAGCTGCTAGTCCTGCTACAGCAACTCCGCCTATAAACGCCATGCTCTCACTCATTGCCTTTACCTCTGCACAGCAACCCTATGGGGATATATTTTGCTTGATATGCTCTCACACTCATAACCGTAAAATTGCTAGTTTACTGCAAAATTTGTATAACAGCCACATCCCATCAGCAGTAAAAACTGCTTCCTTTCTACTTAAATATATTCAAGATCATATTTGTTAAATTGTCTACCAAGGAAGGTGAAAAAAACTGTTGGTATTAAACTTTTTTATCTACCTTCCCAAGCAAGCTTTTCAGCTTGCGATCGCTGTTTTGAGACTTTGACAAAACTCACCAATTGCCTTTAGCCCTTGTTGGGGAGTACCTTCTGCCAGGCGTTTTACGAACGCACTGCCAACAATTGCCGCATCCGCTCCCCAATCTTTGACTTGACGAGCTTGTTCTGCTTGGGAAATGCCAAAGCCCACCCCGATCGGTTTATCAGTTACATTACGTATTTGTTTTAATAAATTTGATACTCGCTTTTCCATTTGCGAGCGCATACCGGTAACGCCGGTAACGCTGACCAAATAAATAAATCCTTGGGAAGCACGAGCAATAGCTTCCATTCGTTCCACAGAACTAGTGGGGGCCACCAACAACGTCAGGTCAATTCCCATTTTGGCAGCTGGTTGCAACAGGCTTGTAGCTTCTTCTAAAGGAAGATCGGGTACTACTAATCCTGCTACGCCAGCAGCTGCAATTTGCTGGAGAAATTTATCTATGCCGCGATTGAGAATCGGGTTGTAGTAAGTAAATAAAATAATAGGCGATCGCAAGCTCGGTACGGTGGCTTTCACCATTTCCAACACTTGGTCTAAGTTTGTTCCCCTTTGCAAAGCACGAGTAGCAGCAGCTTGAATAACCGGTCCGTCTGCAAGCGGATCGGAATAGGGAACGCCCAATTCGATCAAGTCAGCACCACTACGATCCAAAATTCGCAAAGCTTCTGCTGTTGTTTCTATATCGGGGTCGCCAGCAGTAATAAATGGAATTAAACCGCACTGTTGCTTGCGTGCTAGAGTTTCAAAACAATCGGAAATCCGAGTCATTTGTAATTGGTGGTTATCAGTCACGGGTAAAATAAACAGTGGTCAAAGAACGGCAAACAACCAACTACATAATTACTATCTCCAACAAACAAAGGACAAGCAACATTTATACCTGATGTTGTTCTTCCTGTTCGATTTCAGCTTGAATTTTCTCTAATTCTTCTGCGGACAATTGTGCTAAGCGCTTTTGGAAATAGGCTTCTTCGTATTGCTGGCGCTGTTGGTGATAAGTCATTTTCTGGTTAACTGCACGAAAAAGATATGTTAGCAACCAGCCAACCAAACCGCCGACTAGCACTGCTTGACTCCAAATTCCAGCATGGATATTATCTAATCCCACTTGTCGCAGCAGTAAATAAACCAAGCCACCTGCTAAAAAAATGGCAAAGCCAATTCCAATAGCGTCAATGCGTCGCATAAGCAATTCAGATATCTACAATTTGTTTAAGCTTCTATTTTTCGCGGCTTAGGTCTTAAATTCACAAACGGTGATAGAACCAACAAACCCGGGAAGAAGAAAAATACCAAAAAGTACATAAACGTACGCTCCGGGGAGCTAGCTATGTACCAACGTTTGTTCAAGTAAAACACCACACTTGCAGGGATGATGAACAGATATGCTCCAGCCAAAATTAAATACAGCAGCGGTACGATCATAAATTTATTCTCGATTTTGACAACAAATTACCAACAGGTGGATTTATATTCCATCATAGGCTGAATGGTTGACTTGCGGAAAGATTGCCTCTTACTTGCCGACGATGGTTCGGTTATCCAGAAAAATTTTTTCTAATTACTAGTTGGCAAATGACAAAAATGATGATGCAATAGATCGAGGAGGTATTTACTGCCTCACTGAGTTAAGATCATCCTTAAGCTCCCAATTCTGGGGGTGTGGCGGAACGGTAGACGCTACGGACTTAAATAATTGAGCCTTGAAGGAGAAATTCTTCAAGTGACAGCTCTCAAATTCAGGGAAACCTAAATCTGGTCCCAGACATGGCAACCCTGAGCCAAGCCAAGTTAATTGCAATTTCTAAACCAACGATAGCAAAAGGTTAACTTGGAAGGTGCAGAGACCCGACGGGAGCTACCCTAACGTCAAGTCGAGGGTAAAGGTAGAGTCCGATTCTCAAAGTCTAAAATTTTAGACAGTAGCGAAAGCTGCAGGAGAATGAAAATCCGTTGACCGTAAAAGGTCGTGAGGGTTCAAGTCCCTCCACCCCCATCTCGACGTTAGTTGAAATTTTTCCACCTGCATTGACATCAAGTTGCAACCAGCTCTTAGTGGGTGGTTTTTTTAGTCTTTAGAAAAAGTGTACGGCCTGCATCTCTAGTTTGCTTGCGGAATAATCGTCATGTTTTTGGCGATCGCAGCTATTCATTGGCACCCAACCCCAAATTCCTAATTAACAGATATAAGCAAAATAGCTAGTAGTTGCTTGTACCAATTTTTTCTTTCTTTTTTGTATATTTCCGATTTTTTGTTTCCCTGATTCAAAATAATTTGAGTTGAGAGCGGTAAAAGCAAATCTCAGCATCAGAAAATTTAGCAATTATAAAAAATGTTATTTTCTTGATTACAGGCTCGAGCAGTTGGGAAGTTTTTGTATACAAATGTTAAGCGCGATCGCCCTCGAGCAAAAGTAAGAAAGCAGAGGTTATACTCATCAAAAAAGAGTTTTGAAAACGCCGCTTTTTAAGATAGCACTTTCTGCAATGATTTCTAATTTTCGCTTTGCCATCGTCAGCGATTTACACGTTGCATGTCCTCACACTATCTGGAACCATCCCAGTCGTTTTCATCTAGTAGAAGTGAGCATTCCCGCATTGGAAAGTGTTTTAGAACATTTAACCCAACTAGATATAGATTTTCTTTTGCTCCCGGGAGATTTAACTCAGCATGGCGAACCTGACAATCATGCTTGGTTGCAACAACGGTTAGCAAAGTTACCCTTTCCAACCTACGTTGTTCCGGGAAACCATGACGTTCCGGTGCTCAAGGGGAATCAACAGTCAATTGCCTTTGCAGATTTTCCCTATTATTATCGTAAATTTGGCTACAGCGAACCAGAAAAATGCTACTACAGCTGTCAAGTTTTGCCGGGAGTAAGGTTAATCGGTCTTAATTCTAATTCTTTTAACGAGCGGGGAGAGCAGATAGGACACTTGGATAACGAACAGCTGCTTTGGTTAGAACAAGTTTTAGCTGCGGCAACAGATGAATTGGTAATGGTCATGATACATCACAATGTGGTTGAGCATCTACCAAATCAATCGCATCATGCCATAGCAAATCGTTATATGTTGGACAATGCGGCGGAATTGTTACAGGTGTTGCAACGCTACAAGGTCAAGCTTGTGTTTACAGGACATTTGCACGTTCAGGACGTAGCTTGCTCTCAGGGAGTATACGATATTACCACTGGTTCTTTAGTTAGTTATCCCCATCCTTATCGAGTTTTAGAGTTTCATAAGGATAAATACGGTAGACAGTGGTTGCAGATTATGTCCTATCGCGTCGAGTCGGTACCGGCATTTCCCAACTTACAACAAACATCACGAAAATGGATGGGCGATCGCAGCTTTCCCTTTCTAGTAAAATTTTTAACTTTACCCCCTTTCAACCTTCCCGTAGAAGAGGCGCAAGCTTTGGCTCCGAGTCTGCGAGACTTTTGGGCAAATATTGCTAGTGGAGACGCTGTGTTCGATTATCCCCATTTTCCCGCCCAAATACGTCATTATTTTCAAAAATACGGAGCGATCGCCGCTTGCGGTACACCGAGCTTCATTGACAACAACAGTACTTTACTGCTTTGTTAGCGGTTTTTTATATCTTCCATTGCTCGACAAATTCCAAATACAGAGGTGTAACCGTGCAAGAACGTACTACCACCCACAGGGCCAATTCACCGTTGCAAAAAAGCCCCCTACAGGAATATTACGAAAATAGCGCTGAAATAATTGGGAATCAAAATTCGGTTTGCCATAAAGTCCCGCACCTCTTCCCACACAGGAAAACATCAATGCACCAGCAGCGGTTTGGGAAGATTTTTGGTTGTAATGTTGCTGCAGGAGAAATTCCAAGTCAGCAGCAGAAGCTTGGGCGTCCCGCAGGTGGAACTGCAAGCGTTGTCCGGGACGAACCCGATCGCCAATTGCGATTGCTCCTCCAGCAGGGTCTACTCCCAGAATATCGCGAATTAAAAAGTCCCCTGGTTGCAAGCACTGCTTGAATTCGTCCATGGCTAAACCGATAAATAAAGAGTGCTGTGCAAGAGCTCGGTCTTCTTCACTCAGTTCGGCGATCACATCTCGCAACACTAACAGCGGAACTTGTTCGTCCAGTTCCAAAATAATGTTGCGATCGCCTTTGGTGACTTGATAGGGTTTGCCAACGGGTCTGCATCCTTGCGCCACAATTGCTTCTAATACTATATTGCCGCTCAAAGCCACGCCTACAGTTCCTTCTCGATACAGGCGATCGTTGCAAAAAAGCCCCACTCGACCGGACATCATGCCACCACTAGCTTGACCGCCTACTGTCACCGAACCAGGATAAGCATAATCCAGTCCTTGCAACAAATCGCTAATTCCAGAATAAAAAGAAGCAGATAGCAAAATAAATTGAGGCGTAGGCGAGGGAGGAACTCCAATTAAATCTATCCAAGCATTGGGCGGTCCATCCAAGTCTGGCAAATCTTCAGCAACAACATGAAAGGCTTTGACATTTACTTTGGGAAGATGGGCTAAGGTTAGGCTCAGCGCTGGTTCTGCTTCTAATTCTCGAGCTTGTCCCTCAACCGTTGTACCGATGACGCCACCGCCACTACAACCAATCAATACAGGAACTGCAAGTTTTTGAGCCAGTAAAGGCAACAATCGCGAATACTCACTTGCAAAAGCAGACGAAATGAATACCAGCCCCAAGTCTGCAGGTGCTGATAATGAAGAAGTCGCCCGTTGTACAACATCTGCAACAGCTGCTTCTAGGGAAGGACGGGTTGACAGGGCATTTGCCCATTGCATTTGGTCTGCCATGAGTTTTACGTTCTTTGTATTGTGGACCTAAAAGTCTGTTTGTTTAATTCTGGAAAACATAAAATTGCTATACCATACTCATTGAAACCAACTTGTTGGTGTCTATCCCAGAAAACTAAAATTATTATTCCCTAGTACATACATCTGTCTTACACCTATTTAAAGATATTGTATAATCTCTAATTCGGGTATGCGTTCTGCCAAATCTAAAAGATAAAGGTAAATTCAGCTTAATTACTGTTATTTGCTGTTATTGTGATTTCTTACCTAGTAAAAATACTCAAATTCCCAATTCCACAGTTAAAATAGTGAGGAATACTGCCAAGTTGACCTTTCTGCGCTTTTCCCACATCTAGTGTACGTACAACCTATAGCAAGAGTAGAACTATGAGCAACATCCAAGACCAAATCGAAAAAGAACGCGAAGAAGCTCGTGCTATCTGCGATTCTGCAGGTAGCGACTCACCTGAATGCGCCGCAGCTTGGGACGCTGTGGAAGAATTACAAGCAGAAGCTTCCCATCAAAGGCAAACTAAAGCCAAAACTGCCTTTGAGAAATATTGCGACGCCAATCCTGAGGCTGATGAATGCCGAGTTTACGATGACTAGAAACACATCTAGCCAACTTCGGGGATTCCCGCTCCCAACTCCTACTTTTTAAGCAAAAACTATTACCATTGCTTGCGGGCAATTCCAAGGAACGAGTAATTAGTAATTTTCCCAAGTTTCTTGAGCGCAAGAAACTTAGAAGTTGCTAAGCTAACTCGAGAAAACGTGTAAATAGCAACTTAGTTGGCCAATAAGGGTGGGTTGCCTAACTCTCCCTGAGGCTACTAAGTAGATTACAGGTCTTATACGCAGTTTCTGTAGTTATTCAATCAGTTAAAAATATACAGTATCATTCTCAATCTTTAATTTTGCCAGTTGCCAGGAGAAATTATTTCTTAATATTTATTACTAGAAATACCATGAATGAAATTTGGTTTCGCCCCCTAGTCTGGATGGACTACAGGCTAGCGGTATTATTCACAGTAATTATTCCCCTAATTCTTTTGGTATGGGCATTTGTGCAAAAAGCCGAGGCCATGCAACGCTTGTTAATTATATACTGGCGAGTATCCAGCTTGTTGGCCATTACGGTTTACTTAATGATTGCCCAATATCCGATTAGTTTTCTTTCTGGATTTCTGGCTCGGATTTTAATACCTATTTCCCTTTGGTTCTGGGTCGATTTGAATGATGAAATCGAGTATTATCCCAACGGTCCATTAAAGTTAATTTTTAATTCTTGGCGATGGGCCACAACTTTGTATTGTATTTTGGGAATGCTGGCCTTTATACCTTTTTTGGGTTGTGCGTTTTCGGAAAATGCGAGCAATAATCCTTATTGTCGTGTTTGGTGGGAAGCGCCTCTATTGTATAAAGAATTTTTTCATCCCAAAACCAATGCTGGTTTCCTCGGTATTCTTGCCATTCTTGGCTTAGTAATTTACGTGCTTTACTTAAGTTATTTCGTTGTAGTAAAGTTGGGCAAACAGGGACGTTCAGCTACACAACAGTAAAATGTCATAATTCTACTTGATAATCAAGGCTGGGGAAATTATGGCTCTATGGTGAATTCTATTGCCAAGAGACTAGAGCAATATACTGCCAAACGTCCTCAAGAAGTGTTACTCGTGACGGTAGAAATTGCTGGGGAAGAAGACCAAATAGCTATATTTAAGGGTTTTTCCAGTTCTTTGATGCGTCCTACCGCTTTCGATCCTGATGTACCTGTTTTACCAGAGGAAGCAAATATTCTCCAAATAGACCGAGTTGCTAGTCCCTACGACCCTAAAACTCCTCGTTACATTCAACGGGGATTGAGTTGGGAACAGATGCAAGTTTTGCTTTCTCAGGTGGGTGTGTAGAAAGTTTTTAGAAAACAGGACGATTTAAAATCTGAGATAGTACATCAACTGGCCGAGGATTTTACCTGATAGATTTAGTCTTTTCTGAAAGTCAACTAAGTTTTGGTAGGGACCGTGGGTCTGACGATTTTCAACGATCGCTCGTGCAAGAGTTGCATCCACAAAAGGTATTTTTTCTAAACTCTCTGCAGTTGCTGTGTTAGGGTTAATTACATAGGTGATATTATCTTCGCTGTCATCGTCTGAGTAACTAAAAATTAAAATCGGCTCTAGAGGTTTTAGTCGCTGCAACGGTACACCTAGTGCTGCAGCAACATCCTCCAGACAGTAGAATTTTACACCAGCACGGGAAATTTCTACCAGCGATCGCGCTTGGTGAATGGATAACCCCGGTAAGCGCAACCAATCATCTACAGTAGCTTGATTAGCATCGATGCGGATTCCCAAGGATGCTGCAAGTGCGATTTCTTCTTTTGATTGCAGTCTGTAGTAGGGATCTTTGAGCAGCTGAGAACGCAGTTTCAACAATCTGGGATTAAATATCCAGTTTTGGTTGTTCATAAGAACTAGTGAAAACCAATAACTAACAAATTAAGAAATTTGGTCAAGCAATTGACGGCGTTTTTGCTCGAATTCATACTCAGAAATAAGTCCATCCCGACGCAGAGCATCCAACTGGCGTAAAGCTTCGGCGATCGCTGCAACCTGGTCTGTCTGGGGATGTAAGTTTCGAGTTCCTGACTTACCTTGATTGAAATTACGATCGAAAGCTTCCTCGTCTTGAGCTAGGTACCACACCCCCTCAATTGCACTTGCTACCTTGGGAATGGGTGTCCAAGAAAGTAACACGTACAACAAACCCCATAAAGGTTGTCCTAAGTAAAACTTATGTAAACCGGAAATTGTCAGCGTGCCAGCAAAGGCTAAAATTGCGGCTATGCTTCGGCTTTTGCGCTTAGTCAACATATTTTTTTGCAATCAGACAGCTATCTCGAATACGACAAGAATACTACCACCATAGCTTTTGGCTGGTCACCGTGGATAGAACCGATGAAAATTAAATCAAGCAAGTGTCAATCAAAAGATTTTTTTGTTGGCAATACAGCAAGTAAGATATTTTTTCTTACCAATTTACTTCCTTCATATAGATTTGCTGTTTGTCAAAATTTCCAATTAGTTCTATAAATTCTTTTCAAAGATTGACTTATCAGTCAATTTTTCTGTTACAATTCTCTCCATTCTCATCTTAGCCATTGTCAAAAGACAAAGTGATAGTTATAAACTTGCTCTTTCGTCAAGTAGTGAAATTTCGGTAAAAAACCGTACTGAAACCGAAGCTTTTTCTCCACGTTACTTACCTAGACTAGAATATAAGGTAAAGAAGAAAATATAAACAGTGAGTTACTAATTTCCAGAACTCATCTATAAAGAAGTAACATGGGATTCTTCGACTCGGAGATAGTTCAGCAAGAAGCTAAACAGCTGTTTGAAGATTATCAGGCGCTCATCAAACTTGGCAGCAAGTACGGCAAGTTTGACCGCGAGGGTAAAAAGCTTTTCATCGAGCAGATGGAAGCAATGATGGAGCGCTACCGCATCTTCATGAAGCGATTTGAGCTTTCAGAAGATTTTCTGGCGCAAATGACCATCCAGCAGCTAAAAACGCAGCTGAGTCAATTTGGCGTCACTCCACAACAAATGTTCGATCAAATGCAACTTACCCTAGAGCGAATGAAGGCAGAACTAGAAAAACAGCCATAGAGTAAAAAGTCAAAAGTCAAAAGAGAAAAGTTGCTTTTGCCTTTTAACTTTTATCCTACGTTGATTATTTAGCTTTGGGGCGAGGAAATTGAGAAGGTGGCTTAAAGTTCTCCACCGGTACACCCTTGAGCGCTTTGAGCATAAAATCGCGCCATATAGGAGCAACCATCACACCACCGGTTGCACCGTGAGCAAGCTGCTTGTTGTCGTCTCTACCTACCCAAACAGCGGTTGTTAATTGGGGTACGGTACCTACAAACCAAATATCTCTTTCTGAAGAAGTAGTTCCTGTCTTTCCAGCAGCGGGGCGATCGATAGCTGCATTTTTTCCCGTACCATCGGTAATCACTGAACGCATTGTATCTATAATTGCTGCAGATGCCCAAGGATCCAAAACTAACTGGGGTTTAGGAGTATTGTCTAACAGGACATTACCGCTACTGTCGGTGATGCGAACAATTAGTGTTGTCGGCGACTGCCAGCCGTAATTGGCAAAAGTTGCATAGGCACCAGCCATTTCCAAAGGAGTTACGCCAATAGCACCCAAAGGCAAAGAGGTGACTGGTTCCATGGGACTGGTAATTCCCAAAATGCGGCAAGTCTCGATGACCTTGTTCATTCCTATGCTCTTACCAACTTTGATCACGGGAACGTTACGAGACAGCTTCAAAGCCGTCCGAATTGTCATCGAGCCTTGAAAAGTACCGTCGTAGTTGCGCGGACTGTACCAACCATTACCATCCCGATAGCTAACAGGGGTATCGGAAACGATGGTATCTGGTGTATATTTGCCAGTGGCAAAAGCTGTATAGTAAACAAACGGTTTAAAGGCCGATCCTGGTTGTCGGTAAGCTTGAGTAGCGCGATTGAATTCGCTAGCTTTAGAGTCTACACCACCGACAAGCGCTTTGACAAAGTGGGTGCGAGGATCGATGGCAACAAGGGCGATTTGGTTTTTAGCCAACCCTTGCTTGAGTAATTGCTGATGCCACTTACTAACGGTTTCTTCGGCCATTTGTTGAAATTTAGCATCAACTGTGGTTTGCACCCGCATTCCGCCTTTGAGGAGCGTTTCTCGACCAAATCTTTTTGCTATTTCCTGAGCGACGGCATTTGTAACATAAGGCAAAGCACTTCCTTGGAAAGACCTAATTCTACCCAGTTTAATTTTTTCTTTGAGAGCATCTTCATATTCTTTTTGGGTAATCCAGCCCAAAGATAGCATTCGTCCCAACACTTCTTTTTGTTGGTATTTTGCTTTATTCATGTTGATAAACGGGCTGTATTCCTCTGGAGCTTGGATCAAACCCGCCATCATTGCTGACTCGGCTAAAGTTAAATTTTCTGCCGACTTATTAAAATAGCTGCGAGCTGCGGTTTGTGCTCCGTAGTTATTGTGACCCCAATACACTTGATTGAGGTACATCTCTAGTATCTGGTCTTTAGAGAGAATTTGTTCTAATCGTATTGCCAGTACTGCTTCTGCTATTTTGCGAGTAAATTCCCGTCTGTGACTCAAAAACAGGTTTTTCACCAACTGCATGGTAATGGTGGAACCACCTTCCCGCACTCCACCCGCCGCCCAGTTGGTGACTAAGGCGCGTCCAATACCCTTGGGATTAATACCGTGATGGTAGTAAAAGTCGCTGTCTTCGCTAGCTAGTACCGCCCGCTTGAGATGAGGAGAAATTTTATCTAGAGGTACGACTTCTCGGTTAGCTTCTCCGTGAATGCTTGCTAGCAACCGGCCTTGAATGTCGTAGATGTAAGTAGTTTCTGACGGGATAAAATTGCGCAGTTGTCTGACATCTGGCAAGTTACGAAAACTAATTGCCAAGCCAACCAGTCCTCCTGCGACCACAGAACTAGCTAGCATGGTAATAGACAATAGGGTAGCGCCAGCAACCTGACCTACACCTTTTAAAAACTCAAAGCCAGATGAAGCGCCAGCTTGAGATTGCTTGTCCTCGAAAGTCCTAGACGACACGGTTTTATCACTTCCTCACTTGTAAATATAACTATAATTTTTTAGGCGAAGCAAGGCGGTTAATTTTTTGCAATTATATTAGTTTGACACAAGGACAAACGGAACAATTGCCGGTGACTATAATTAACCCTACTTCGATATTACAAAGCATGGGTAAAATTCAATCTTTTAGTAGTATGACGCAAGATTTTTCTTGGTTGTATCGTGGTGTTGCTGAAATTTTTCCACAGCCAACGAATTCGGATCGCTCCGTTGACAGTTTAGAAAAAGTCTTGGCAACCACAGATCGACCTTTGCGAGTCAAGTATGGAATAGACCCTACAGGTGCGGAGATTCATCTCGGTCATAGCATACCAATGCGAAAACTGCGAGCGTTTCAAGATGCTGGCCATATAGCAGTGCTAATCATTGGAGATTTTACGGCTAAAATTGGCGATCCAACCGGGAAATCTGAGGTGCGCCGCCAACTTACCCAACAAGAGGTAGAGAAAAATGCTCAAAACTACCTCGATCAACTGCGTCCGATATTGGATTTTGACACACCTGGAAGGTTAGAGGTGCGGTATAACTCCGAATGGCTTTCTCAGCTGAATTTGGAGAAAGTTTTAGAGTTACTCTCAACCATGACTGTGGGACAGATGTTGGCCAAGGAGGGTTTTGCGGAGCGTTATAAAAAAGAGAATCCAATTTTTTTGCATGAGTTCCTGTATCCGTTAATGCAAGGCTATGATTCTGTAGTTGTGGAAGCCGACGTAGAATTGGGTGGTACCGATCAAAAATTTAACATAGCAGTGGGACGAGATTTACAGCGTCATTTTGGACAAAAGCCTCAATTTGGAGTTTTGTTGCCGATTTTGATTGGTACTGATGGTGTGCAAAAAATGTCTAAATCTCTGGGTAATTACATAGGTCTGTTAGAACATCCGGCACAAAAATACCAAAAGCTGCAAGGTATACCGGATCATTTACTGGAACAATATTTTGAACTGCTAACTGATTTACCTTTAGATCAACTACCAGAAAATCCGCGGGCTCGCCAAAAGTTGTTAGCACAAGAAATTGTAAGACAATATCACGGACAGGAAGCAGTTAAGTTAATCGAGGCTGGTGACGTACCGGAGTTTTCTGTATCTCAGGTGCAATTTCCGGTCAAATTATCTTATCTTCTCAATGTTACTCAATTGTGTAAAAGTAGTGGAGAAGGAAGGCGAAAAATCCAAGAGGGTGGAGTGCGATTGGATGGCGATCGCATTACTGATGTGGATACTTCTTTTGAGGATGCGAAGCAATTGCACGGACGAGTTTTACAACTTGGGAAAAACAAGTTTGTGCGATTTGTACCATAAACGTTAACGGCTAATAGCTAATTGTGAAGGCAGTTAGCCATTAGCTATGAAAAAAGTATTAATGCAATAAGTCACAAATGAACGTCGAGCAGAAGATTATAGTGGCTTTAGATGTGGCTGAAGAAGCAGCAGCGATCGCTATTGTCGAGCAACTACCACAAGTTAGTTTCTGGAAAGTTGGTTTAGAACTGTTTACCAGTACCGGACCAAAAATATGCACGCAGCTAAAATCCCGCCAGAAACGAATTTTCCTAGATTTAAAGTTTCACGATATTCCCAATACCGTGGCTGGTGCTTGTCGTGCGGCAGCTCGTTATGGAGTTGATTTATTGACAATTCATGCTACCTGTGGTAAAGACGCCCTCAAAGCAGCTGCAGAAGCAGTACGGGAAGGAGCTGCGCAAGCGGGTGTCAAACCGCCAAAGCTGATTGCGATCTCTTTATTAACTAGTATTTCTTCGCAACAGCTGGCAATAGATTTAAAGATTCCCCTGGAATTGCCAGAATACGCTTTGGCAATGGCATTAATGGCTCAAGAATCGGGGTTGGATGGAGCAGTTTGTTCGCCACAGGAAGCATCGCAATTACGGGAAGTTTGTGGAGAGGACTTTTTATTAGTTTGTCCTGGTGTGCGTCCCAGTTGGGTAGAAAAAGGCGAGCAAAAGCGATCGCTTACTCCAGCTGAAGCACTCAAAGCAGGAGCAAATTATCTTGTGATTGGTCGTCCTATTACTGCTGCTGCGGAACCTGAGTTAGCTTGGAAAAGAATTTGCCAAGAGTTAGCAGTAGTAACATGAACTTGGGCGTCGGAAAAATAAATAATCGATTGTGGGTTGCAGTTTCCAGTTTGCTAATTTCTCCTTGGTTAAATTATCAAGCCTTTGCAATTCATTTCATTTCCCTTATTTCCCTTTCTACTACTACGCCACACAAAAATGCTATTTCTTCTTTGCTGGTGGAAACACAAAAGGAGCGCAATGGGGGAAAAACTGCTTGCTCTGCGCAAAATTTAGAAACCTTAACTGCACAGCTTTTACGAGATTTACCAGCCTATGCTAACAGAGCTACGCAGCGTGCGCGTCGCTTGAAAAGATCCGTTGATATTTACAGTTACATGTTGATAGCAGGGAGACCCGAGTTTACACCCTTACCGCAAACATCAGAATACGTATCTACAGAAAGTGTGGAGCAAGTTTTTTTTACTACTTTAGAGCGGCAATACGTCAAAGGCAAAGCTGTTGAATTACAGCAATTTCATTGGCTATTTCTAACCAAAGCTGAAAGTGGTTGGCAAATGGTGATGATGTTTTCTCAGACTGGTTCCTATCCCCAAAAAAATCCTCCCACTCCGCCGCGAGAGACCAGCAACAGCGCTATCGGTCAAGCTATTAAGACGTGGTTGCGAGATTGTCGTGAGTCCAAGCCAGGAAGATAAAAAAAATAAATATAAATGCCATAGCTGGTGCCATGGCAAGCGTGTCATTGTGTTTATGTGGGATGCGGTGATTTTTACTATTTTTATCTATTAGTATTTTTAATGATTGCACGGGGGGAGATTTCTATCCGGGGGGAGATTTTTTTTGACGGTGTTTATTTCTTTGGAGAGATTTTGGATGTGATTGAGGACGTTTGTTGTTTTGGCAAAGTCCATCCCAAACTGGTTGGCTGTTCGTAGACCCGCTTTAAGGTATTTACATCTCTAGGAGAAATCGGCGGTGGTTCGGGAACTTGGGAAAAGTATAAGGCGTCGCTCTTTAAGGGGCTGTGTCCCCAAATTCCCAATGCGTGACCTAGTTCGTGGCGAGCTGCTGCCAAAAGGTACTTACCTGTTTGACCGGGATGAAGGACAATTGTAAAACGGTGGCGTAAAGTGTTGTTAGTTGCGTACAAGACATAAGTAGTCAGTGCAGAACGCGCCCGAGGAATTCTGTTGTCTGGGGAAATTTGCAGTGGTGGGACTTTCCGCACAATGATAATATCAGCTAGCTGTGATGTTTCTACTACCTTAACAGGTAAATAGACGCTCCACTGTTGCACAGCCTCTAGAACTGTACTAACCCATGTTTGAGCTTGCTCGGGGGCGATCGCTTTTGGTGTTTCTACATAAACTCGAATCGGAAATTGCGACCATACCAAATAACCTACTTCCGTTTTCCTCACTTGCGAAAAGTAGTCTCCGCTGTGGGTGGGATCTTGCCACTGCGCTAAAGTAGGCGGTAGGGGATGAGGTTTTGCCACGGGTAGAAAAAAAGCGGGGGAAGTGGCAAAATTGAGGGTGGAATTTTGTATGGGTTTGGCGGCGACGGCAAATAGCTGCGAGCGAGCGAGGATAACGATCGCTCCGGTCAGTAAAGTTAACCCTAAAAATGTCAACCAACTTTTTTGGGTTTTGGGTGTGGTTGGGTTGTTGTGTTTGTAGCTTTCCATTCCCGTCCGGAAATTGCAACCGCCTTTGACTCCCACTAGGAAATTTGAATGTGGCGGGGTTTTTGAGCTTGCTGTCTTCTCTATTTAGGAAGCCAACCAGCACTTAAAACCACAGTTAAACTCAGAAAAATCACCGTTAGAGTCCAAGTAACTCTATTGAGTGTATTTTCTGCACTTTTGGTGCTGCTGAACAATTGGGCTTGTCCTCCGATCGCTCCAATACCGTCGCCTTTGGGGCTGTGTAGTAATACCAGAACAACTAAAGCAACACCAGAAAAAACCCAGATAGCTTCTACAACGTGACTAATGGTCATGATAGCGATGTCATAAATAATTATGAATTATGAATTATAAATTATGAATTGTCTTTAGTTCTCATTCATAATTTTCATTCATAATTCTTTGTGGTTTTACAGTCCTACCGGTGTGGGAGTGCGAGTTATTTGCACCTGGTATTTGGCAGATTCTATTAGCGATCGCCCGGTCATTTCTGGTGGTTGAGGAATCTGTAAAATCTCCAAAATTGTGGGGGCGATATCTGCTAGCTTTCCATCACTTCGCAAAGTTACATTACCGCCATGTCCGGGGATTTTTGCTTTTTCTCCTTCGATCACGATTAAGGGAACGGGGTTGGTGGTGTGGGCTGTCCAGGGATTACCTGCCTCATCTATCATGTATTCGGCATTACCGTGGTCGGCGGTAATAATTGCTGTTCCTCCTACTTTGCTTACGCTTGCTAGCAAGCGACCCAAGCAGCTATCTACAGTTTCAATAGCCTGAATCGTAGCGTTGATTTGGCCTGTGTGTCCTACCATATCTGGGTTAGCGTAGTTAATCACAACCAAAGAGTAAATTCCCTTCTCGATTGCTGCTATTGCTGCATTTGTGACTGCTATGGCGGACATGGCTGGTGCTTTGTCATATGTTGCAACCATGGGACTGTTAACCAGTTCCCTGTCTTCTCCTGGAAAAGGTTCTTCCAGTCCGCCGTTGAAAAAGTAAGTGACGTGGGCGTATTTTTCGGTTTCGGCGGTGCGAAATTGTTTTAAACCGTGTTTGGAAATTACTTCGCCCAAAATGTTACTGAGGTTTTGTGGTTCAAAAGCGACTGCTACTGGTAGGTCTGGGTCGTATTGGGTAAAGGTAACAAAAGATAGCGGGGTGATTTGCTGTCTTTCAAAACCCTGAAAATCTGGACTGACGAAAGCTTGGGTAAGTTGTCTGGCGCGGTCGGGACGGAAGTTGAAAAATATCACTCCATCATTTGGTTCTACTGCTCCAGGTGCGATTCTGACTGGAACCACAAATTCATCTGTGACGCCTTCTGCATAGGATGCTTGCAGAATTTCTACAGCCGTACGACCGCTGGTGGGGCTATTTTGCGTCATGACCTCGTAAGCGCGTTGAATTCGATCCCAACGGCGATCGCGGTCCATGGCGTAGTAACGACCGCACAGGGTGACGATGCGTCCTACTCCTATGCGCTGGATGTAGTTTTGGAGCAGCGCGATCGCATTTACACCTTCTGTTGGAGCTGTATCGCGACCATCGGTGATGGCGTGTATGCAAATTTCTGATATTCCTTGAGCTTTCGCTAAATCGAGCAGTCCGAACAAGTGGCTGATGTGCGAGTGTACTCCGCCTTCCGAACAAAGTCCGACAATGTGCAATTTGCCGTTGCGGCTTTTGATTTGTTGGCAAATTTGGACAAGTGCTGGATTTTGAAGGATGGAACCATCTTCGACTGCATCGGAAATGCGCACTAATTCTTGGGGTACGACTCTTCCAGCGCCAATGTTCAAATGGCCAACTTCCGAGTTACCCATTTGACCTTCTGGTAACCCCACGGCTTTTCCTGATGCGCAGATAAGGGTATGCGGATATGCTGCCCATAAGCTATCCATTACCGGAGTGTTAGCAGCGGCAATAGCATTTCCTTGTGTCTCCTCGCAGTAGCCCCATCCGTCTAAAATGACTAGCACCACGGGAGCAACAGGTGCTTTGGTCATAATATAATCGCCCTTTACTTTTTGTAATACCCGAATGATACCACTGCTACCTCCTGACGCAAGTGAATTTCTGCTCATTAACTTCTTTTCTGACAATTTTCTGGTTTTTTAGACATTTCTTAAACATTCGCAATTATTTTCTCATATTTATGCCAAGGTTTGCTGTTATGCTGGCAAAAAAGGCCCAAACACCCCGTAGCAGGAGGTAGAGACACTAAAGTAGCAGTTGAGTTGAAATTCAGAAGCACATTCTTTTGTACTTTCCTGCAGACTTTTCTTTGGTTGTTGTCTTTGGCAGTAGGCTATCAAATTCGGGTGCTACTTTTATAATATCCTGTTAGTTCTTTTTTTAGCTGCTGCTTTCATAGCTTTGGCAGCTTTTTTAGCGGCTTTCTCGGCGGCGATCGCTGCCAGTCTGGCTTGTTCTTTTTCAGCGGCAATTTTTTCTAAATAGTAGTGATAATCGCCCAAATAAACTCGAAATTCTCCCTCTTTAATCTCCACAATTTTATTTGCTACTTGAGAAATAAAATATCTATCGTGAGAAACAACAATCACGGTTCCTTCGTAATTTTGTAGTGCTTCTTCCAGCATTTCTTTGGCTGGAATATCTAGGTGATTTGTTGGTTCATCTAATATTAATAAATTTGCAGGACATAAAAGCATTTTTGCTAAAGCCAGACGTGCTTTTTCTCCTCCACTGAGGGCAATAACTTTTTTAAAAACCGTATCACCGCTAAATAAGAAACGTCCCAGTAACGTGCGAACTTCTTCATTTTCCCATTCAGGAACTTCATCATGGATGGTTTCGATAACAGTTTTTTGTAAATCCAAAGCTTCGGCTTGATTTTGTTCAAAATAACTAGGAATAACGTTGTGTTTGCCTAAGCTAACGCTACCTTCTGTTGGCTTTTCTATCCCGACAATGAAGCGCAATAAAGTGGATTTTCCAGCTCCATTGGAGCAATAAAAGCAACGCGATCGCCCCTTTCTATAAGCAGATTGGCTCCCAAAAACAAGATTTTGTCGTCGTAAATGTGAGTCAAGTCTTTAATTTTTACTACTTCCCTTCCGCTGCGGGGTGCGGGTGGAAAACGAAACTGCAAAGTTTTTACTTGTGAAGGAGGTGCTTCTAAGCGCTCTATTTTTTCCAGCTGTTTTTCGCGACTTTTTGCTTGAGTACTGCGGTTGGCGCTAGCGCGGAACCTATCTATAAATGCTTGCTGTTTCTCTAGTTCTTTTTGCTGGCGCTCGTAAGCTGAAAGCTGTGCTGCTTGCTTTGCAAATTTTTGTTGCAGGTATGCTGAGTAATTCCCAATATAGGTAGTAGAAATACCGCGTTCAGTTTCCACTATTTGGGTACACAAACGATCCAGAAATTCCCGGTTATGGGAAACTATCACCATGGGCGTATTCAAGTTTTTCAGATAATTTTCTAACCATTCAATAGTTTCCAAGTCTAAATGGTTAGTTGGTTCGTCTAGCAGCAACAAATCAGGTTCTTGCAGCAAGATTTTACCGAGGTTGATCCGCATCTGCCAACCACCACTAAAGGCGCTGACAAGGCGATCGCCGTCTTCTGGCTCAAATCCCAATTCTGGTAAGATTTTGCCAATGCGCGCATCTAAGGCGTAACCGTCCAAAGCTTCAAACTGTCTTTGCAGGCGATCCAATTTCTGGATCTGCTTTTCTAGCTGCTGCAAATTAGATGCAGTTTCCATCTCAGCTTGCAGTTGCATTATGGATTGATGGACTTGATTTGCCTTTTGGAAAACTGTCCAAAATTCTTCTTTGACGGTGTGCGCAGGATCGACATCAAATTCTTGATTGAGGTAAGCTATTTTGAAGTTAGCAGGACGAATCACCTCACCCGCAGTCGGTTCTATTTCACCTGCAATAATTTTCAGTTGGGTGGATTTTCCAGCACCATTTACACCCACTAAACCAACGCGATCGCCCGCATTTACCTCCCAGTTGATATCTTTGAGAACTTCACCTGTAGAATAAATTTTACTAATATGTTCTAATCGCAACATCTGGCGTCTCCAAGGTAGGCAATTGCTCGCAAAGGCAAAATCACACCGCATTCATCTTAACAAAATTTAATTTTAAAAAAGTGTTGAACCAGCTGGTATGCTGCCTTGGAGTAAATATCGCGATCGCCAGTCGCTATTTTTGATAAAAAAGTTTTTCCCGATTCCAGCAGCGTCGGATCGATTCTAATTCATCCAGGATTGCTAGTATCCCCTGAATATAGTCTTTACCCGTCCATTGACGAGCTTGTTTTAATCCTTTTTGCACAAGCAGAGAACGTAATTTTGGAGAATCGTGAAGTGATTTGATCGCTAAAGCAATTTGCTTTTCGTCTTTAGGATCTACCAGCAAAGCTGCATCTTGCAGTTGTTCTTGAGCACCCGCGACATTTGATGCAATGACAGGACATCCTAAAGCAAATGCTTCTAGAGGAGGTAAATTATCAGGTCCAAAAAAAGTTACAAAAGTTAAGGCAAAAGCATAACGATATAATGCAATCAAGTCTGACTGCGATACAAAACCAAGAAAGTGTACTTGGTTATTTAAATTTAATTCTACCACTAATTGCTTTATGTATTCTAAGTTTCCTTTATCTGCACCTGTAAAAACAACTGGAAAAATAATTCCATATTGTTCTCGCAATAATTTTAAAGCCAACAACAATCCCGCATGATTTTTATGGGGCCAAAATTGAGCGGGATAAAATAGATATTTTTCCGGAAGATTAAATTTAGATAAAACATTTTTCCTATCAGTTATTTCAGCATTTAAAGCAAAAGAAGGTGTAGAATAAGGTAATACTTTAATATTTTTCGGCGCTACTTGGTAGAACCGTTCAATTTCAGCTTTACCAGCTTCAGTACCGGTGATAATTACAGCAGCACGTTGAATTTTATGACTGTAAGATTTTTCTCGTTTTTCCCATTTTCCTGCTGCACTTACTTCTGGAAAATAAGGATGATTGCGATGTTCTAAATCCCAAACAGTAGTGATATATGGTAGCTCTACGGTCAGATACTCGTAGGTGCCAAGCTCCAAATACCACATAATTTCAATACCGCTATTAATAATTAATTTTTCTACTAAATTTTTCTCTGGAAATTTAATATTTAAATTAATTTTTTGACAAATATTATTTGCGGTTTTTACTAATTTTCTTTGCCAGCGTTCGGAAAAATGATTTTGTATATAGCTTTTTTGCAGAGGTAGAAATTGGATGTTCGTACCCGATAAAGCTTCTTCTATCTCTTTTCTCCAACTTAATACGATAAAGTGATGGCGGCAGTCGCCACTATATTGTAATAAAGATTGCAATACTTCGCTTTCAAAAGTAGCGCCACCACCAATTTCTGGTCTATAGTTTTTGAGAAATAAACCAACTTTCATAAATCATTCAATTTGTAAACTTGCTAAAAAATAAACGCTCCAAGTATCGAATCCAGGTTCTTTACCAGTCATCCATTCTCCCCATTGATTCAATATCATTTGATTTTGGCTCAAAAAATATTCGACTTCTGGTTTAAAGAGATATCGCATGCGGTGGGTTTCTTGAAGTTCTTCGAAGGAATTAGTGTCAATTTTTTTAATAAATACCTGATAATTAACATCTACAACATTGTCATTAGCATGCATTTTAGGTTGAGCAATCCGAGTCACAATGATGTCTTCATCTTCTAAACGCTTAACTCGAATTGTGGGACGCTCAGTTAAGACAGCAGGACCGTACCAACAGTCAAAAATTAGTATTCCTCCAGGGTGAAGATGAGCTTTAGCGGTGGCGAATGCAGATTGCAAATCTTCATTAGTAACTTGATAGCTGAAGACATGAAATAGGGAGATTACCGCGTCAAATTTACGTTGCAATCTGACAGTGCGAATATCTCCTTGAGAAAATTGAAGTTTGGATTTATGCGCAGGTGATAAAGTCAGGATACGTTGTTGCGCTTGCTCTAACATTTCCGCGCTTTGATCGATACCGTGTACTTCGTATCCTTCCCGAGCTAAAAGTACTGCATGCGCACCGGTACCGCACCCTAATTCTAGGAGCGATCGCGCAGTAGGTGCTTGGCTTTGTAGTAGATGATGAACAAATTTTACTTCACCCGCATAATCCTTATCTCGATATAAAAGATGATAATAGCGGGCATATTTTTCAAAAACTGACATGTGAAACTGCCGCATTAATTTTATTTCCTTAGGTTAATGATTGCATTACTGCTGCAACTTCTTGCGCTACCCGCTTTATTTGTTCATCAGTTAAAGCTATACCGCTGGGAATATAAAATCCTCGTTTGGCAATTCGCTCGGAAACAGGATAATTTTCACCTTCAAACAACCCCATTTTTTGGAATACTGGCTGTTGGTGCACAGGCCAAAAAAATGGACGAGTACCTATTTTTTTCAAACTCAAACGATGCATAATTTCATCAGCATCGCAAGGTACTTCATCTTTGACAACCAAACCATACACCCAATAAATATTTTCGGCGTAGTCTGTATAAGGGACGGGTAGTTCTAAACCAGGAACGTCTTTTAAAAGTTCTGTGTAAAGTTTTCCCATTCTTCGCTTGCGTGCAATAAACTCATCTAGACGTTCTAATTGAGCTACTCCCAAAGCAGCTTGAATATTACTCATCCTCAAATTCCATCCGAGTTCTTCATGGACAAAGCGCCGTGATGGTTGAAAGCATAAATTTCGTAAGGAACGACAGCGCTGAGCTAAATATTCATCGTCGGTAAGGAGCATGCCACCTTCACCGGTGGTAATGTGTTTGTTAGGGTAAAAACTAAACGTACTAATATCACCAAAACTGCCGCAGGGTCTACCTTGAAATGTTTGACCGTGCATTTGAGCAGCATCTTCTATAACGTGCAAACCGTATTTATCAGCTAATTTTAAAACTGGCTCCATATTTACAGGTAAACCATAAATATGGACAACCATAATCGCCTTAGTTTTAGAAGTAATTTTTGCTTCGATTTGCGATACATCCATATTCCAGGTTTGGCGATCGCAATCTACTACCACTGGTTTTGCTCCTGCTCTGACAATTGCTGCTGCACAGGAGATAATAGTAAAAGTTGGTAAAATTACTTCATCCCCTGGACCTATTTTTAAAGCTACCACCGCCGCGTCTAAAGCTACAGAACCATTACTAACGGCTATACCATACTTACGCCCGACCCGAGCAGCAAATTCCTCTTCAAATCTTTTGACAAATGGTCCCTCAGAAGAAATCCAACCATCATCTATGCATTCATTTAGATATTGTTTTTCTTTGCCATTTAAAAGCGGTTCGTTTACAAAAATTGGCTCTGTCATTTTTTTAATTTTTCTCTTGTAACTTTACCTGTTTTTGCGTAATTCCTGCAAAACGTGTTTTGTCTTTTTCGCCTACAAAAGGTCCTTGTTTGACTTCAATCATTTCTACATCTTCTAAAACTTCAAAACCGTGACCGCATTCTATTAACAAAATTATGTCCCCTGCCTTTAAAATGCGACTTTCTAAGTATTCTTGTTGATTGTTATAAAAATCAACGCGTAGTTTGCCTTTTTTGATGAAAAGAACTTCTTGAGTGTATAAGACTTCCCGACGCACAAGATTGTGAATGTGCGGTTCGATAATTTTCCCCGCTGGATGGTTCATGTAGGCAAGTTGTTGAGAGAAATTGGTAGGTGTAAAGAAATGAATACCTGGTTCGTTAAATTGGGAAGAAACAATCAGTGCTAAGGGACGATTGTCATGTATAATTTCTTCAACTAAAGGCTGGACTAATCGAGCTGTCATAAACTAAAAAATCAACTCGCTAATATGGAACTATTGGAGTATAATTAATCTAAATTTTTACTAAAATGAACAAAAGTCAAACAATGCCCGTATTAGCTTTCCTTTGAGAAAGCCTTGGTAAAAAGCAAGAGTTTTCATTAATAAATACTTATTTCATATCAAGTGGCTTGAGCTGGTTCTATCAAATTTTATTTACTAATCTCCCGGTTTGAGAATAGTGTTTTTACGTATAGGAGATGATTGAAAAATTTGTGTTACTAAGGAATTATTTGGATTTAAGTTTCTAATTTTATTGTATTTTTTTGTAGTTGTCCTCTAGAATTACGATAAGCGATCGCCCTTGTTGCAGTTGCTTATTTTCCAGTTTTTTCTCTACCAAACAAATGTTCTAAAATGCGCTGGCTTTCTGTTGTTAATCCGCGAATCTCATTCATTATGGCATCAAAGTTGCGCTGGGCTATTTCAAAATTACGTTGATTTATCTCAACAATTTGTGCCAACGAATTGACTGTAGAACGCAGCTGGTCAATACTCGAACGCAACTGGGAAATTGCTGTGGCGTTGGAGTTCACCGTCGAATGCAATCGGGAAATGGCTATGGCGTTAGTTTGCGCTGCAGTTGTCGTGTTTTAGTCGTCTGCTGTCTTATTTGTGATTGTGTCATGACAGCAGGGCAGGACTCTAGGTGACCGATTATACTTTTGAAAAAAGGGTGCAGGCTGTTTGCTTGCAAACTAGCCAGTCCGAGGAATGCGCTCAATCTGTGCATAACCGCTAAAAACAAGGCGCTTTCCTTCAGTTTCCAAACGATTAAGTCGCATTTTTACTCCATCTAGGTCAAAACGGTCTAAATCGACCATGTTATCCAAAATTTCTGTTAGCGCCAAGCATAAGGTTTTGGAAATTTCCTGCTGTGCTGGTGGGATTTGCTCTAGTTCTACTTCCGGATTTTGAAAATAAATGCGCCGCCGTTTTTCAACGCCAACAGTCACCGTCATGTTCAAGGGTACGGGTTCGCTGGTGTTTAAGTCTGCTTTGGCGAGAATTTTGAGGCGATTTTGGGGTAGCAGCTGAACTTGGATTTGTGTAAAAGAGACTGGTTTACCGCCAGATAATGCTGTCAGAGCAGGTAAGGATAAATTGACCAAACGCTTTTTGACCAGTTCTGCTTGAAAAGATTGGTTGATACCTTCTTCTGACAAGACGACATGGGCGATCGCTTGTGTTGGTTGCTTTAATTTCAACTTTCCACTTAAGACAGAGCCAAAATCAATTGCCACAGTATCGGTCTCAAAGGACATCTCCTCCACCACAAATTCTCTGCGAATTACCAAACCACGGCCATTCATCTTGAAGCTGTCAATGATTCCTTGCAAAAGTTTGCTGGAGGGATAGCAGCGGACAAAGACTTCTATGGACTCGCTTTTAGTAAATAAATGGCGAATCGTTTGGCTTGCAACGGTGTTGAGCATTCGTTCACCCCAATCGCTTCCTTTGGGATCTGTTAAACCTGTAAGTCCGCCAAACATTTGAATTGATGCCTCTAGAAGTTCTTTGTCTTTTTGTAACAAATTGTGAAGGATGCGGCAAGTATTTGGGGATTGATAAAGCTGATATGTGGACAAAATATGCTTGATGAAAGCTAACTGACACTAATTTGGAATTGCATCCTTTGCAGGAAGGCTAATCTCAAGATTAACTGTTAACAATTCATTGTTTGCTTGTGGGTATAAAGATACGCTCGAGATTCTCTTTTGTGAGATTTTGAAGGCAATTTGTGACTTTGGTCATGTATCATTTTGGGACTTTTGAACTATCCATATTATTAAAAGCTAATTGTACGATGGGGAGTGCGAGGCACCTATGTGAATATGCAAACTTAGCGGAGTTCTCATGAAACTCAAAAATACGGGATTAATAGTTATATTTTTTTTCTTTAATATCAGTATTTACCACAGCGTGTCAAAGTTCCCGTACGCCAACTGCATCTGTAAAACAAATTCAAACAGAAAATGGTGATATTAAAAACAATTGGTCTAGTTTGCAACTAAGCGACGAACAAAAAACAAAATTTCAGGAAATTCGCAACCGTAGTCGCTCTCAAATTGAAGCTATTTTAACGCCCCAACAAAAGCAACAGTTCCAAGTGGCGATCGCCCAAGGTAAAAATCTACAACAAGCAACTAAAACGTTGAATTTATCAACCGAGCAACAGCAGAAAATCCGAGAAATTATGCGCTCGCAAAGGCAAGAACTATTCCAGCTTCTCACCGCACAACAAAAGCAGCAACTGCAACAAAGACATTTAGGTAAGCGCTAAGCGTACTCAAACTCTGACATTATTGCCTCTTGGTACCGTTCTATCTACAAAGGAAGGAGACATGAAAATTGATACATCAAATTCCGTAGACTCCTCATATTTTTTGCCAGAGGCACAAAAGAAGAACAAGGCTAAGATTAGCTGGGTACCTTGGCTGCTGACCGTTTTACTTTTGGGCGGAATTGGCTTTGCTGTTTATCGCCAACTAGTTATCGTTCCCGCTCAACAGGCAAGACAAAAAGTTTTAACTGCTCCTGTAGAAAGGCGAAGTTTACCGATAATAGTTTCAGCTAATGGCACTGTTAAACCCGAGCGGTCAATAAATGTTAGCCCTAAAGAATCAGGCGTACTCAAAGAATTGTTAGTCAAAGAAGGAGATACGGTTAAAAAAGGGCAAGTGCTTGCGAAAATGGACGATTCTGACTTGCAAGGACAACTGGTGCAAGCCCAAGGACAGCTAGCACAAGCTCAAGCCAATCTGCAAAAAGCAATAGCAGGTAATCGCCCTCAGGATATCGCCCAAGCACAAGCAGCATTGGATGAGGCGAAAGCGAATTTGCAAAAAGCAATAGCAGGTAATCGCCCTCAGGATATCGCCCAAGCGCAGGCGCGTTTAAAAAGTGCTCAAGCTATACTGACAAAGGCAGAAGATAACTTTCGTCGCAATCAGCAGCTATACGGTTCCGGAGCCATTTCCCTTCAGGCTTTAAACCAAGCACGCGCAGATCGGGATAGCGCCCAAGCAGCAGTTAATGAAGCGCAGCAAGCGCTGGCGTTGCAAAAAGCAGGATCGCGACCGGAAGACATAGAGCAATTAAAAGCGGTAGTCAGGCAAAAAGAACAAGCCTTAGCGCTTTTAAAGGCAGGAACGCGCCCAGAAGATATCGCAGCAGCAAAAGCTCAGGTAATTGCGGCTCGGGGTGCGCTGCAAACAATTCAAACTAAAATCAACGACACCGTAATTCGGGCGCCTTTTGATGGTGTTGTTACTCAAAAGTACGCCGATCCAGGTGCTTTTGTCACTCCCACAACTTCTGGTAGTTCCGTTTCCTCCGCCACCTCCTCATCGATATTGTCTTTAGCTTCCACAAATCAGGTTGTAGCAAATTTAGCTGAAACCAACATTCCGAAAATTCGTTTGGGTCAAAAAGTCATTATTAAAGCAGATGCCTTTCCAGGAAAAACCTTTGAGGGTAAAGTTAGTCAAATAGCGGCGCAAGCAACTGTAGAGCAAAATGTTACTAGTTTTCAAGTCAAAATTTCCATCATATCTGACCCCCAAAAGCTCTTGCGTTCGGGGATGAATGTGGAAGCAGATTTCCAAGTTGGTCAATTGCACAATGCAATGGTAGTACCAACAGCAGCAGTTGTGCGCAGGCAAAGAGGAATTACAGGTGTATTTGTGGCAGGACCAGATAACAAACCTGTATTTACCCCTATTGAAACTGGTGCTACGGTTGATAATTTTACAGAAGTCAAATCCGGATTGACGGGAAAGGAGAGAGTGTTGCTTAGCTTTCCACCAGGGTTGCGGCCGCAATCAACTCCTCGAGGAGTTTTTCCTGGTATAGGAGGAGGTGGCGGTCGTCGCGGCGGGGCTCTGTAAAATTTGTTGTAGTGCAGCTAGTATGTTTAAGGATTTTCGAGTCAAAAAGAAAAGTAGCCGTACGGTTTCGTATATGGAAATTTTGTCCATGGCTGTGGAAGCGCTGTGGAGTAACAAATTACGCACGGGGTTAACCATGCTGGGCGTAATTATTGGAATTTCCTCTGTAATTGCTATTACTTCTGTTGGTCAAGGGGTGCAAAAAGGAACCGAGCAACAAATACAGGCGCTAGGACCAGATGTGCTTTCTGTTTTTTCCGGTGCGGCCAGAAGCGGAAATATCCGTCAGGGAATTGGTTCTAGCAGTACCCTTACTTGGGATGATGCTAAGGCGATCGCTCAACAAGCACCTTCTGCTCAGATTGTCTCTGCTTACCTGCAACGAAATGCACAAGTTGTATATGGAGAGCAAAACGACTCAAAAACAGTTTACGGTACAGATTTGAATTACCCCTTAGTCAGAGATATTCACATACAAAAGGGAAGATTTTTTAGCCAGGAAGAACTAGATACTACCAAGCAAGTTGCTGTAATCGGACCGACGGCGGAAGCTACTTTATTTACTAACGGCGAAGATCCCCTCGGGAAAAAAATTCGCATTCAAGGTGAAGCTTATGAAGTTATTGGCGTTACTCAGCCTAAGGGTTCTCAAGGAGGAATAGATCGAGATGATGTAGTTTTTATTCCTCTTTCTACTATGTCCGCCAGATTAGTGGGAAATAATTCTTTATCAGGGGTCTCTGTCAACGGAATTTTAGTCAAAGCAGGCGATCAACAGCAGTTGGACGCTGTTCAGTTTCAAGTGACCAATCTTTTGCGTTTGCGCCACAATATCTATCCACCCCAAGAAGATGACTTTCGGATTACTAATCAAGCTGATATTATTAATACCTTTACGAATATTGTCGGTTTATTTACGGTGATGGTGGTGGCGATCGCCGGAATTTCACTGTTAGTTGGAGGAATTGGAATTGCGAACATCATGCTAGTTTCTGTTGTCGAGCGCACGCGAGAAATCGGTATTCGCAAAGCTGTGGGAGCTACTTATTCAGCCATCCTGAACCAATTTTTAACCGAAGCGATCGTCATTTCTACTGTTGGAGGCGGAATTGGCATGGGAACTGGAATTGTGATTGCGGCAGTAGCAGCAGCTATTTTCAAGTTTCCTTTTGTTGTTTCTCCCTTGTCAATCATTGTCGGTTTTGGACTTTCGTTTTTGGTGGGATTGTTAGCTGGGGTAATTCCCGCACGCAACGCCGCCAAATTAGATCCCATCGCTGCTTTGCGGAGCGAGTAAGTATGACAACAATGATCTGGATGGAAGCAATTACCAAAACCTACCGCCTAGGAGAAGTGGATGTACCGGTACTCAAGGGAATTGACTTGGCTATTGAAGAGGGAGAATACGTTGCCATTATGGGCATGTCGGGTTCTGGTAAATCTACTCTCATGAATATTATGGGTTGTCTTGACCGTCCCACAAGCGGGCATTATATTCTCGAAGGCAGAAACCTAACGACCTACGACGATGATGAATTGGCCTATATCCGCAATCAACGTATAGGTTTTGTATTCCAGCAATTTCATCTTTTGTCGCGGGCAACGGCGTTGGATAATGTGATGTTGCCAATGATTTACGCGAACGTGCCAAAACCACAACGCCGTCAAAGAGCTATGGAGGCCCTAATCCGCGTAGGTTTGGGCGATCGCATCCATAACCGTCCGAGTCAATTATCAGGAGGACAGCAACAAAGGGTCGCTATTGCTCGCGCTTTGGTGAACCGTCCAGCTTTGGTGTTAGCAGATGAACCCACAGGAGCTTTGGATACAAAAACTTCCCAGGAAGTAATGAATTTGCTAGCACAATTGAACGCACAAGGAATTACGATCGCCATCGTCACCCACGAACCGGATATCGCTGCTCAAACCAAACGAATTATTCGCATTCAGGATGGTTTGGTTGTCAGTGATGGAAACTTGTAAATTTTACTACTGATTTCTCGCTCTGCCATGAAAAAAAACAGAGAATTCCCCTCGTCAAGAGCTAGCTTGACACACTTTTAAATTCGACATCAGTGCATGAATAAATTTTAGTTCCGTTCTGCTCAAATTAAACAGCAAAATTAGATTAAAAAACGTTTATGAATTGTTTATCTTTATATAAAAAATCTCTTGTCATGTCACTAGCGATCGGATATCTTAGCAAACGTAAATGTTTTTTCTTGGGGCTATGAACAAAAGATTCTTGTTGGCTTTGCTTGCCAGTCCGACTATTTTTACTTCCATGATGTCTGTTATTGGTGTTTTTAATCCTGCCCATGCTGCTGTTAGAGTCTTGCACACGGCGGACGGGCGGGCTTGTGTAACTCATCCCCACGGTGGTTACACTTTAGTATGTGTACGGGAAACTAAGAGAAATCAACTTGCTGTTGCTACACCTGCAGCGAAGGTAAGCACAAGTCAGTCCTCCTACGATGGTAAGATTACTGAACTTAACTTTACTGAAGAAGAAAGTGATGCTGCTATTAAGTTATTTGGCTGCGATTGTCCGTATTGCATGAATGCTTTACGTGCTTTGCGCGGTCAAGCTCCTATGGTCTATTAAAGTTTGTCTTTTCGAGGGCGGTAAAATCAATTTCAGTAAAATTGCGATCGCTTGCTGTTGTAGCATAGATTAGTTTCACAAGAAAAATAGGTAGATTTCTTTCTTTAACAAATCTATTCAAACGCCTCATTTACGGGGAATCTGTCAATTAACTGAATAGCACGGCAAGCATTGCGCTGCAAAGCTTCTGACAGGTAGGGTACGTGGGGAATTTGCGATAACAAATCTAGCGTCCGGCGTAAAATGCGCACCACATCACCTTCATCCAAGCTAGTATTTTCGCACAGTTCGTTCCAATCCATTCCCAATGCCCATTTTTCCACTAAAGCTATTAATTCAAACTCTAACCAGATAGGAAAAGCTACGTCATATCGGCGTTGCAGCTGGAACATTTTGCGGCGGATTCCCCGTAATTTCGCCAATGCTTCTGTAACTTCGTCGCTGACATCAAACATTACTTTACTGTCGGGACGGGGGGTTTCTGTAACTAAAGCTGCGATCGCTGCTGCGAGATGATGGGGGTCGAGGTCATCAAATTCCCCGCTAGCAAGTGCTAAACCCAGCCACAATTCGTTTTCACCCCGGATTGCTGCTGCAATTTGTCCCAATCGAGTTGGAACTAAATTATCCAAACATTGAAAGTATTGCAAAATTTCAATCAGATTGAGGAATTCTTCCCAGTAACGTTGAGATTGTTGTTCTACCTGGGTTTGCAGTTGTTCGATTTCCGCTGCAAGTTCAATAGCTCGTGCTTTTCGTTTGAACACGCTAGCGACATTACCTGCTCGATGTAGGGGGTGAGCTTCTAATTGTTCTTGCAAAGCAGCGACAGTGGAAAGTTGTGCTGCTACTTCTGCAGGAGGTGCATGGAAAGACTCGCCTGCTTCGGGAATTTGTTTGGCGATCGCTGCTGTTTGATCGTTACCGCGGCGCCATTGTCCTGGTTTCAAGGGCATTTCTGCGGGTGGTAGCAAATCGCCGGGAACATCGATGCGCGGTAATTCCGCATACAAATCCACTACATCTGCTATGGTTGCCACGTACCAACGGTTATCTTTTCCCAAGCATACAAGATAGGGAAGCTGGCCGGAACCTTGGCTTTTTGCGACTAAAACCGCTGTTACGGGAGTGGTTACTGTAATATTTTTACCTTTTAGACTCAGCAATGTCCCTGGAACAGCAAAATTCAGCATCATGGCCACTTCTTCTTGCCTGGCTTCCTGGGCTTGCTCTTGCAGTGTTTTCAACAATTTTTGTTCTACTTTCAGGCGCTGGCGCAATTTTTCATAGCTGGTGATTTCACTTTCTTCAATGGTGGCGATTTGCTCCTGCAGTTGGTTTAATTCAGCTTTTAGTTCCTCGATGTACTGAAGTTTTGGTTTCAAGTGCAAATTAGCCAAATACTGGCCAAAACTGCGCTCTACCAGTTCTCTGGCTTCTTCGATGGTATGAATTTGCAGCAAATTCAAAACCATGCCGTAACTAGGTGTAAAATGGCTGACCAAGGGATCTGGTTTTTTCACAGCCAAAGCTGCTGCGTGTTCTGCTCCTTCAAAAGGAGTTTGCAGCGTGACTACATGGCCTACCTTATCCATACCCCGGCGACCGGCTCTTCCAGCCATTTGCAGGAACTCGGACGCTGTTAACATTCGGTGCCCGGTGTCGGTACGTTTGGAGATGCTGGAAATTACTGTTGTCCGCGCCGGCATGTTAATTCCTGCCGCTAGGGTTTCAGTTGCAAATACTACTTTGATTAATCCTTGCTGAAATAATTCTTCTACCAGTACTTTCCAGGCGGGTAAAATGCCGGCGTGGTGTGCTGCTATACCTCGGTAAAGGGGAGTGATGTGTCCCGAGCGCCCGGCTTCTGGATTGCGGGTTAAAAATTCATCAATTTGCCATCGCAACTGTTGTGCTTCTTGTTCGTTTACCAAGCACATATCGCTCACTTCTGCCACCGCTTTGTCGCATCCCCGGCGACTGAAGATAAAGTATATTGCTGGCAGCATATCTCGTTGTTGTAGCTGGCTGAGGATGAAATTAACACTCGGGGGTTCTTCTTTGCGATTACCTTTACTTTTTTCAGATTCTTTCTTTCTTCCTTTTTTGAGGAGGCGGGGATTGATTTGAGTTTTGTCTGGATTTAGTAGCGGGAATAAACCCTTGCTATTACCAAAATGGAACTCTAAGGGAACAGGACGAAAATCAGAGTAAATCAGGTCAGTGGGTCCGTGGACTTGATTGAGCCAGTCAGTAAGTTGTTCGCTGTTGGCCACCGTTGCAGATAGGGCCACCAACTGCACTTCTTGGGGACAATAAATAATTGATTCTTCCCAAACGGTTCCTCGTTGGCGATCGTTCATGTAGTGGCACTCATCCAGTACCACTGCTTCTACATCTACTAGGGAAATGCCAACCTGGCCGATGGGCGTACCGTAGAGCATGTTGCGGAAAATTTCTGTGGTCATGACCAAAATCGGTGCGTCTCGGTTGATCGAAGCATCTCCTGTCAGCAGTCCGACTTGGTCAAATCCGAATTGTTCGCGAAAGTCGCGTAGCTTTTGATTGGATAGCGCTTTGAGAGGAGTGGTGTAAAATACTCGTTTTCCTCGTGCTAGGGCGCGGTAGATAGCGTATTCTCCCACTAACGTTTTGCCCGAACCTGTGGGTGCGCATACCACTACGGAGCGTCCAGCGTTTAAGGATGCGATCGCCTCTTTTTGGAATTTATCCAGTTCAAATGGAAATACGGAACTGGGATCGACTTCTGGAAACAGCGTAGAATAATTCACTCAATCACAATTGCAACCAGACTTTTTACTATATATTATTTCAATCCCCCCTTGGGATTCACCCTGCCATTTCTTTGTTTCACTCCCCTTTTGGCTGGTGCTTATAAGGTAATCATTATACCATGAAACGAGAAATTGGAAGTAGCTTGCGGTTGGGGTTTTTGTTTGGCAAGCAGAATTTCATGTTTTTTTCACTTGCCCAATTCCTGTGAACGTGCTGTAGCAGCCTTGACTGCTTCAATCAAAGCAGAACGGAATGCAGCTTTTTCTAATTGAGCGATACCGGCGATGGTTGTTCCACCAGGACTGGTAACGCGGTCTTTTAATTCGGCGGGATGAAGTTTGGTTGCATGCAGCAATTTAGCTGTTCCCAAAACTGTTTGCAGGGCTAGTTGATTGGCGATCGCTCTGGGTAAACCTGCTGCAACTCCACCATCAGCAAGTGCTTCCACCATTAACGCCACATAAGCAGGACCGCTTCCAGACAACCCCGTCACTGCATCCATGAGCGTTTCGGAAACTTCCACAACTTCTCCCACTGCCGAAAACAGCTGCCATGCAGTTTGCAGGTGATGAGCCTGAGTATAGGCTCCTGCAGCAATGGCAGTAATGCCTGCACCAACAGTAGCCGGAGTATTAGGCATGGCTCGAATTACTGGTAGTTGGGGAAAAGCAGCTTCTAAATGGCTCAAGGTTATACCCGCCAGAATGGAAATTATTAAAGGAGAGTGTCCTTTGTTTATAACATTTGCCAGTTCTTGGGCAATGGCGCTAAACACCTGTGGCTTAACAGCCAAGCAAACTACTTCCGTTGCTGTGGTAAAAACTTGGCAATTATCAGCTGTTACTGCCACGTTGTATTGCTGGGCGAGAAAATTCCGCCGTGCGGGCTGCGGTTCGCTGACTATAATCTCTGATGGTAGATAAATACCTCGAGCAATAAGGCGGGATAATAGCGCTTCTCCCATTACCCCGCCACCAATTAAGCCCAATTTCGTCGTCATTAGTTGCTTATTGTTGGTCATTGGTCATTGGTCATTAGGTCTGAATTTAATGACTAATGACTAATGACTTAATTTTAATCTACTGTGCCATGCGATTCGGTTCATTTCCCCAAGCAGGATTTCCACCCGTTGCACCAGTGCTTCGCGGAGTTCGTATTGGTGGTTGAGGTACTTCGTGCAGAACTCCTGATTGGGTACTAACTTGTACGCAGCTGGGTGTAAACAAAAAGATACTTTCGCCAATGCGTTCTTGGTGTCCGTCGAGAGCATAAGTACCGCCAGCGACAAAATCAACTGCCCGTTGCGCTTGCTCTGGATCCATAATTGTCAAATTCAAGACAACTGATTTTCGCTCTCGCAGTGCTTGAATTGCTTGGGGCATTTCTTCAAACGTGCGCGGTTCCAATACTAAAACTTCTGAAATACCGTTAATAGCTCCTGGCATACCAATAACGTTACTAATTGTCTTTGCGGAAGCTGCAGCTGCATCAGGATTGGTAGCGGACACGGGTTCGCGCCAACGACGATTGGGAGGAGTCGTTTCTTGGGGCATTGGTTGGGGATTTTGCTCTTGATACAGATTTCGATAGGTTTCTGGATCGGGTTCTTCTTCGTAATATTCGTATTCGACTGGCTCGTTCAGACCAACAAAGTCTCTGAGTTTGGAAAAGATATTGTTCATTTATTTACGCTCCTGGTGCAAATCACCTTGATATGGCAACAATTGATGTGACCATCTTCAGCCCAAAGTACGGGCAGATAGTTTAACAATTTTATGGTTGTTTGTAGCATATTCTACGGCTATTGCTCATGAACAGATGCCCCCTAGAACTTCTGCACATAGCCTGCACGCAACAATTGAGTCCAGATTATAACCTAACTATTTTTGTATGCAAAGTTGCTTTCACCCCAAAAATTTTTAGTCTTTACTTTTGTCAATACTATAATCATAATTATTTGCGAGCGCTAGTATGTTTTAGATTTTCCTACTGTCATGAGTTAAGCTCATAAATTGGCTGTTAACTTGCATATTTTCACTGAAAATCATAGTTTTTAAGCCAACTATTCTCAGTATTTATTCTTAATTAAAAAGATCGAATTATTGTCCCATCTGCTTTCCGCTTAATTTTTGCCAAGGACGGTAGATAAAAATTAGGCATAAATAAAAACATCAAGAATTCCCTATCTTCCTCTTTTCGTCGCCAATTTTCTATACTAAAGCCCAATACCGCAGCAGGCGAAAAGTAATTTTTTATTCACCAAACAAAGAAAAAATGTCTCTCAGGCGCCAGACATGCTTGTAGCAATATTTATTTACATTTGTGAGAGGAATTGCCTCCAAACAACTTTATCTGTATTTAATCCTTGCATATCTGTGTACTTACCCTGGGCGTTCTCCAAACAAAATGGTTCCCAAGCGTACCATGGTTGCACCCGCTTGCACTGCTAGCTGGTAGTCACCAGACATACCCATTGACAAGTGGTGCATGTGAATGTGAGACCAGTTTTGTTCGTTAATTTTTTGTGCTAGTTCCCGCGTGCGGTTGAATACATCTAAAATTTCTGCATCCTTTAAGTTCAAGGGTGGAATTGTCATTAAGCCTTGGATTTGTAAATTTTGACAGCAATTGAGTGCTGGTAGGTCAGCCAAAAGCTGGGGTATGCTCCAACCCGATTTGTTGGGATCGGGAAGAATTTTGACTTGCAAGCAGACATTGGGAGTAACTCCCAGCTGCTTTGCCAATTCGTTCAAGCGCTGTGCTAATTTCAAATTGTCTACAGAGTGAATCCAGCTAAAATTTTCCAAGGCTTTTTTGGCTTTATTGCTTTGCAAATGTCCGATCAAGTGCCAAGTTACATCTGGAGATAAGTCTTGTAATTCTTTTTGTTTGGCGATCGCTTCTTGAACGCGATTTTCACCAAAATCGCGAATTCCTGCTTTGTAGGCGATGCGAATTACCTCCGCTGGTACTTGCTTGGTAACTGCAATCAACCGAACTGATGTTGGTAGCTGTGCTCGTATTTTCGCAATACGTTCGCCGATGGAACTGCTCATTATTGGAAAGTGCGTTGGAAAATACTCTGAAGCTGGTCGTACTCCTGGGTTTGTCCGGCGCGGCGTAAGTTGCGCAAGCGATTTTCTAACAACATTCTCGCCTCTGTACGTCCTATAGGTTGAAACTTCATGCCTTTAGCATCGTTGACTACTAAAAAAATAGGCGTTGGGCATACAGTGTAGTGAATAATTCTTGGCGATCGTCCACCATACAGATTCTATAGAGCAAACCCCAAGTTGGATGATTTATGTAAATTTCTGAGTTTTCTGGATTCATTTAATACTTAAAGCTAAGATGATAGATATTAGTTTTCGCATGGGAATGCCAAAATTAATCCAAAATTAATGAAGTTAACGGCTGGAATATTTGGCTCCAGATGCGACAAAATCAACTTTTGCCAAAATGGCATTGCTAAAATGTGAATTTAGTTAGCAATTGGCGTTGAAGAAAACACCAGCTTTGGCTTAATTGCCATCGCAACTAGCAAAGAAGTTGAAAAGACAAACAGATGGAAGTAGAAGCTGGTTTCTCTTTAGTATTTTTCCAGTCCCACACTCTTGTTGTCTTCCCTTTACCAATGCTGCCATAATTGCCACCATTTTGTCCTAACAAATTGACAAACAACTTACCCATTCAAATTTTGTCATCGTTCGTGGTGTTCTACTCATCCATACTTAATAGTTAACAGCCAACAGTCAACAGTCAAGAGTTTGTTGAGTTTGATTTTGCCCTCAAGGCAAAACTTTTGCCAAAGCATGCAACTGTGCTTGCGCTTTGTGCAGAGATTCATGCCATTCGTTGGTGGGTTCGCTATCTGCGACAATCCCCGCTCCTACTTGTCCCCAAACGGTGTTGAAGGGGGAACCAAAAGCAAGCACAAGAGTGCGGATGAGAATATTTAAGTCTAGATTACCTTGCCAATCTAAATAGCCACAGGAGCCGTAGAACAAGCTACGCCGTACGGGTTCTAGCTCTTCAATAATCTCCATGCAGCGGACTTTGGGACAACCTGTGATCGTACCTCCGGGAAAAACGGCGCCAATTAAATCCACAGCGTCGAGCTCGACTCTCAAATAACCTTTGATATTACTAACAAGATGCATAACATGGCTATACCGTTCAATTTTGAGCAGTTCGTCAACTTTCACGCTTCCCCATTCGCATACCCGTCCCAGATCGTTGCGCTCCAGATCCACGAGCATGATATGCTCGGCTCGTTCTTTACTGTTGCTGAGCAATTCTGCTGCTATGAGTCGATCCTGTTGTGCAGTGCTCCCGCGTGCTCGTGTTCCGGCGATCGGTCGAGTTTGGACTTGTCGATTTTGCAAAAGTACCAATCTCTCTGGAGAACAGCTCATCATTTCTCCCCAAGGAGTTTTGAAATAACAAGCAAAAGGAGAAGGATTAATCTGCTGCAGAGCACGATAAATTTCCCAACCAGAAGCAGCTGTTTGTGCTTGAAATCGCAGCGACAGATTAGCCTGAAATATATCTCCTGCTTGAATGTATTTTTTGGCCTGGTTGACTGCTGCTTCGTATTCTGATTGAGATGTACAAAAAATAGGACTATTAAAAGCAGGAATATCCTTTTTTTGCACTCGAGTCAAGGATTGTTGAGGTTTTGTTCTTTTTTCTAACCTTTCGTTTAGTTCGTCTAGTCCTGCTTCATCACTAGCAGCTAGCCATAAAATTTGCTGCCAATGATCTAAAATGGCAAAGCACTCTGGTTCGTACCAAAAAGCTACTGGGAATGGTAAGCGATCGACTTTAGTGTAGGGTAGCTGTTCTATTTCCCAAGCAATGTCATAGCCTAACCAACCCAACCACCCGCCTGTAAAGGGAAGAGAACGTGAGGAACAAAACAGTAATTTCTCTGTTGTCGGTTTTCTTGTTTGCAACAATTGCCGTAAGAACGGTAAAGTTTGCCCTATAGCGGGTGTCCACATTTGTAAGTGACCGTTTATACTTCTAGGTCCGCCGGCACATATGGAATACCTGCACAGGTGAGGACTGTCTGTGGTATTTGGGTAGGGACTTTCTAGTAAAGTTCCAACACTAGATGCATGGCTGTGGCAAAATAAAGCAGCGAATATGTCAGAACCGGTACGATGTTCTAACGGTAGCGATCGCCAATACCAAGGCTTTGTCATAATTTCTATAAGATAGATTTATAAATTTATCTTGGGATTTGGTCAGGATTGATAGTGCGGTGAATGCTTGGGGCGGTTTCCTAAAAATATTATCCTGGCTAAAACCCAGGAAGGGAAAACTTTACCGCAAGTAATATCAAAATCTTATATTTAGCCTATATTTTGTTTATTAATAACTAGCAATATATTCTGTGATACAAACCAATTAGGCATTTACCAGTAGTTATGAAGGTCATTCCCACAAAAATTCCTGACGTTGCAATTTTGGAACCAAAAGTTTTTTACGATGAGCGGGGTTTTTTCTTTGAAAGTTACAATCGTCAAATTTTTACTGAGATCGCCGGTCATGTAATTAACTTTGTTCAAGACAATCATTCCCGTTCTCAAAAAAATGTTTTGCGAGGTTTACACTACCAGATTCAGCAACCACAAGGCAAATTAGTCAGGGTGATTGTAGGTAGCATATTTGACGTAGCAGTCGATATCCGCAAAAGCTCTCCTACCTTTGGTCAATGGGTAGGTTGGGAGCTTAGCGCTGAAAATAAACACCAAATTTGGATTCCACCAGGCTTTGCTCACGGTTTTGTCGTGCTTTCAGAATTCGCCGAAGTGCTCTACAAAACAACAGACTACTACGCTCCCCAATACGAAAGGTGCATTTTGTGGAACGATCCGAACTTAGCCATAGATTGGCAGTTTGCAGGAACTCCTATTGTATCTGCAAAAGACCAAGCAGGCAAGCCTTTTTCAGAAGCGGAAGTATTTACTTAATTTAGAAGTTTATATCGTATAAAGGTTAGGCACAGTATCATTAATTAAAGCATGAGTAAATTAATTCTGCTTGTCGGTGGTAACGGTCAAGTAGGTAAAGAATTACAGCAAACCCTCAAACCATACGGAAAGATCGTCGCGCTTGCACGACCCACCATAGACCTTAGCCAACCAGATACTCTTGTAAGGGCGATCGGACAATACCAACCACAAATTATTATCAATGCTGCTGCTTACACGGCTGTTGACAAAGCTGAAAGCGAACCGGAACTTGCCCAAATAATTAATGCAACTGCACCGAAAATTCTGGCACAAGAAGCTGCAAAGCAAAAAGCTTTTTTAATTCACATCTCTACTGATTACGTTTTTGATGGCAAAAATTATTGTCCCTATCAAGAAACTGACACAACTAACCCTTTGAACGTCTACGGTACAACTAAACTGGCAGGAGAACAGGCTATCCTTCACAGCGGTTGCAGCGATTTTCTTATTCTTCGCACCGCCTGGGTTTTTGGAGCTTTTGGTAAAAGCAATTTTGTCAAAACCATGTTACGGTTGGGAAAAGAACGAGAAGAAATTCGGGTAGTTGCAGATCAAATAGGTAGTCCCAGCTGGGCAAAAGATATTGCAGAAACCATCGCTAAATTAATCCCTCATCTCAGTTCGGAAATAACTGGAATTTATCATTACACTAACAGCGGTGTTGCCAGTTGGTATGACTTTGCTGTTGCTATTTTTGAAGAAGTTCAACAATTAGGCTTCCCCTTGCAAGTCCGGCGTGTCGTTCCCATCACAACTAGTGAATATCCCACACAGGCTCGTCGTCCTGCCTATTCTGTCCTTTCTTGTACCAAAATAGCTGCCATCTTGGGAACTCATGCGCCTCATTGGCGACAAAGACTAAGAAAAATGCTTTGGGAATTAATTACTAACTGCTCGTTGCTTGAATGACCTTATAGCTATTAACTAATCACAACTATCCGACTATATGAAAGTACTATGAAAGCACTGATCCTTTCCGGGGGTAAAGGCACTCGCCTGCGACCGCTAACTTATACTGGAGCAAAACAGCTTGTACCTGTTGCCAATAAACCAATTTTGTGGTATGGAATCGAGGAAGTGGTAGCTGCAGGAATTACAGATATCGGTATTATCATCAGTCCTGAAACTGGTGCAGAAGTGCGAGCGAAAACGGGAAATGGCGATCGCTTTGGTGCCAAAATCACCTATATAGTACAAGACAAGCCAGCAGGCCTGGCCCACGCTGTAAAAGTTGCTCGTCCTTTTTTGGGCGATTCGCCTTTTGTGATGTACTTGGGCGATAATTTAATTCAGCAAGGCGATCTCAGTTATTTTTTGAAAAAATTCAAGACTCAGCAGCAAGATGCTTTGATTCTCTTGCGTGAAGTTAGCAATCCTACTGCTTTTGGGGTTGCGCAAGTAGATGAAACAGGACGGGTATTACAGTTAATTGAAAAACCCAAAATTCCTCCTTCAAACTTGGCGTTGGTAGGGGTTTATTTCTTTTCTGATACCATTCATGAAGCGATCGCTTGTATCCAACCTTCCGCAAGGGGCGAATTAGAAATCACTGACGCTATTCAGTGTCTGATTAACATGCAAAAGCAAGTTCTAGCTTGTCAGCTTAACGGTTGGTGGTTAGATACTGGAAAAAAAGACGATCTTTTGGAAGCAAATCGGTTGATTCTTGATACCTACTTAACCACAGAAATTGTTGGACAAATTGACAGCAAAAGTCAGGCGATCGGACGAGTGCAAATTGGTGCTGGTTCTCAAGTAATTAACAGTACAATCCGCGGACCAGTAACCATCGGCAATAATTGTTATTTAGAAAACTGCTTTATCGGTCCTTACACCAGCATTGCTGACTCGAGCAAGCTTGTTGATGCTGATATAGAACATAGCGTGATTTTAGAAGGCGCTAACATTATCGGTATTCATCAACGTATTATTGATAGTGTCATTGGACAAAGAGCACAATTATCTGTTGCACCCCGCCGTCCCAAAGCTTTACGGTTTATGATTGGTGATGACTGTCAAATTGAATTAACGTGATTTACTTGCTAACGGTCAATTATTATTCTACAGATCTTGTCACTAAGTTAATCACTTCTGTTTCTCCCAGTCAAAATATTGAATATCAGATCGTTATTGTCAATAATTCTCCTGATGATAATTCGATTTATCGTCTGCAAACGCAATCTATACTCATTTTGAATGCTGATAAGAATTTAGGTTTTGGGAAAGCTTGCAATCTTGGTCTCAAGTTTATTTACGAGCGAGATCCCCAGGCAATTATTTGGATCGTCAATCCCGATGCTTATTTTCTAGAAAATGTCTGGGAGAAAGTTAATTATTTTTTTGAGTCTCACACTCAAATTTCCATTCTCGGTACTGTTGTTTATACTCCAGAAAATCAAGTTTGGTTTGGTGGCGGTCGCTTTTTTCCCAAAACAGGAACTATCTTAAGTGAAGATTTAATTACCAATGCAGACGTAGATTATATGATTTGCGATTGGGTCTCTGGTTGTAGTTTGTTAATTAATCTACGCAATTTTTGCGAATGCCCTTTATTCGATCCGGCTTATTTCCTTTACTATGAAGATTTTGACTTTTGTCAGCGTTATGCTCGCCAGGGACATTTAATTGCAGTAACTAAACTTTTTGGTGTATGGCACCAGCCTTCTGCAATTACGAATAGATATCTTTTTAGCAAGATTAGACACAGCACGTATAGTTATCTGTTGACTTTAGAGAGATATACAAATAAATTTGTATTTGGGATAAGATTACTCCGTTTGATTTTACATGCCCTGGTATTGATTTTTTTTCAACCCCAAGTTGCTGGGGGTAAATTAGATGGTATATTAAGATATTGGCAAATAAAATTTTTTCAGTTGGTAATTGGTTGCGAGTGGGAGAATGAGTCAATTATTAATTAATTTGTCAATGATATTTTCCCAACCAACCGGGATTAGTAACTATGCTACCAACGTCTTTCCTTATTTAAAATCGTTGCATCCTACTCTTTTAACTGCCCAAACTTATCCGGAATTTAACTGTTATTTAATACCGAACAATCTTACTCCGGCTCAAGGTACAAAAGGTCACCTCTATCGTTTGCTTTGGACACAATTTCAATTACCAAAAATCTATAAAAAACTGAGCTCTCACCTTTTATTTTCTCCAGTTCCCGAAGCGCCTGTTTATTCTGGGTGTCGTTTTGTCGTCATGGTTCACGATTTAATTGCGTTGCGTTTTCCCAAGCGTTTTTCGCCGCTGACAAATTACCAGCGTTATTACGTTCCCCAGGTTCTTCAGCAAGCGCAGCATATTATTTGCAATTCCCAGGCCACTGCTAAAGACGTTGTGGAATTTTACAAGATTCCTGCTCAGAAAATTACGCCAATTTTACTTGGATACGACGCTAAGCGTTTTCGTCCTCTAGAAAAAAAAGGAAGCAAGTGGAAAACCCAGTGTCCTTATTTTCTTTACCTTGGTAGACACGATCCTTATAAAAACTTGCACAGGCTAATTTCTGCGTTTGCAGCGCTACGAGGCGATCGCGATCGCCAGTTGTGGTTAGCAGGACCAGCAGATAAACGTTACACTCCTTTGTTACAAGTCCAGGTTGCACAATTGGGTATTGCTGAGCAAGTAAAATTTTTGAACTACGTTGCTGATGAAGATTTACCCGAAATTATCAACGGTGCGATCGCCCTTGTTTTTCCAAGTCTTTGGGAAGGTTTTGGTTTACCTGTGTTAGAAGCAATGGCTTGTGGAACTCCTGTAATTACTTCTAAAGTTTCCTCCCTAGTTGAAGTTGCTGGTGATGCAGCTATTTTGGTCGATCCCTACAATGTGGAGGAAATGGCGTGGGCGATGGAGCAAGTTGCTACAGACACTCAATTACGCGATCGCCTTTGTGCTGCAGCCATTGCAAGAGCTAGTCACTTTAGTTGGGAAAAGACGGCAACGGCAACGGTAGAAATTTTAAAACAGTATCTTTGAAGATTATACTGCTTTGGGTAATTGGGAGTAAATCACCTTTTGATAGTAATCTTGTAATTGGCAGGTAGCTGCAGCCCATCCCCAGCGTTCGGCTTCCCGGCGTGCGTTTTGACGGATTGTTTCTCGTTCTTGTTTGTTTTCTAACAACCTGATTGTGGCGGCGATCGCTCCGGATTCATCTGCTTCTGGTGAAAACAAGTATCCGTTTACACCATCTGTGACGATATCGGGAATACCGCCACAACTAGCTGCTACTACCGGACAACCAGCGGCCATTGCTTCTAGCAACACTAATCCCAGGGTTTCAGTGCGGGAAGGAAAAATAAAAGCATCAGCGCTGGCGAAAGCAGAGGCTAATTCTGTACCAACTAAATATCCCACAAAATGGGTGTTTGTTCCAGCAAAGTACTTTTCTAAATTGGCGCGGTGGGGTCCATCTCCTACCAGGGCCAATCTTGCTTCGGGAATAGCTTCTAGTATTGGTTTGATACGTTCGATTTCTTTTTCAGCAGAAAGACGACCAACGTAGAGTAGAAGGGGACTTTTGGGGTGATTTTGGGACAATAGCGCTCGCATGCGATCGCTGGCTAAGCGAGGATGAAATATTTCTGTATCTACTCCTCTTTGCCATAAATAAACTCGTTCAATTCCGCGTGCTGTCAGTTCTTCGATCATGGCATTGGAGGTACAAAGATTTAAAGCTGCTTGATTGTGCGCAACTTTGAGTAGTTCCCACAGCAATCCTTCCAGCATTCCCAAGCCGTAATGTTGCAGGTATTGGGGTAGGTGAGTATGATAAGAAGCTACTAAGGGAATATTCAGTACTTTGCTATAGAATATACCTGCTAGCCCCAAAACTGCGGGATTGACAACGTGAATGATGTCCGGTTGAAACTTTTCCAGAACTTGACCAATGGCAGGACGAGGCAATGCCATTTTTAACTCTGGGTATAATGGTAGCGGAAAACCGGAAACTCCGTATACTTGGGCACCCTTGTACTCTTTTATACCACCATCCGGGCAAACCACCAGTACTTGATTGCCCCGACGTTGCAAGTTTTCAACAGTGTAGCGCAGGCGCGTGACAATGCCGTCAACCTTGGGTAGAAAGGTTTCGGTAAATAAAGCAATCCTCATAAAAAGTAATCTTTTACAAGCAGGGTCTGAAAGCTGTCTCAGTGGATGGGTAATTTCCGGATTACTTCCGTAGCTAGCTGTGGGTTATAAAGACTAGTCGCCAGACGATAACAAAAGCATGACGACTAGTTTGATGGTAATGGTTCATTTCTGCTATTGCTGCAATTAGTCTATGTTGTACGGGGTAGGGTGAAAATTTCTCCACGCTGATAGCTGTGATGAATTACACCCTTTCCGACTCGAAACCTTTTGAGCAACAGAGATTAAGTTTGGGTTTGCGGTAGTTAGTTGCTATGACGGTGCCAAGTTACTTTTGGTAAGATTTGGTGTTTGTCGACTCGATTTTGATACTTGATGGCAAAATTCAAGAGAGAATCGAGTAGAGAATCAGAAAGGTAATGAGGCTTCAAACCTAGATCTAGCAGTTTAGTGTTTTTAGCGTTGAAGTAGTGTTCTTCTTTTTCGATTCTGGGATTGTTAAGGTGATTGATTTCTACGTTCAATCCCATGGCGTTCCCAGCTTTTTTGACCATTAACGCTAATTCGCCGACACTAAACTGTTCGGTAAATTGGTTAAACACGCGAAATTCACCAGGTGCAGCTGGGTTAGCAATTGCTAGTTCCACGCATCGCACTGTATCGCGAATATCCAAAAAGCCACGGGTTTGTCCGCCTTTACCATAAACAGTTAGGGGATGTCCTACAGCAGCTTGAATGCAGAAACGGTTGAGCGCTGTTCCAAATACGCCATCGTAATCAAGACGGTTGATTAAAAGTTCATCCATTCCCGTTTCTTCTGTTAGAACGCCGTAAACAACACCCTGATTGAGATCCGTCGCTCGCAGTCCCCAAACTCGGCAAGCAAAATGGATATTATGGCTGTCATGCACTTTGCTTAAGTGGTACATGGAACCAGGTTGCTTGGGATAGGGTAAGGTGTCCTTGCGTCCGTTGTGTTCTATGGTGATGTAGCCTTCTTCGATATCAATGTTGGGTGTACCGTATTCACCCATTGTTCCCAGTTTCACTAGATGACAGTCTGGGAAATCGGTTTTCATCGCGTACAGTATGTTCAGGGTACCAACAACGTTGTTGACCTGGGTCATTACTGCGTGTTCGCGGTCAATCATGGAAAATGGAGCCGAACGTTGTTCGCCAAAATGTACGATCGCGTTGGGCTCGAATTTGTGCAGCGCTTTTTGAAGAAAATCGTAATTCGTAATATCGCCGATAAACAGGTCGATTGATTTACCTGTCAAATCTTTCCAGCGTTGAATGCGTTGCTGAATTGAGGCGATCGGGGTCAGGGTTTGTACGCCCAGTTCGTTATCCCAGTGTCGCCGCACTAAACTATCTAAAATACCAACTTCATAACCTCGATTGGAAAGGTAAAGAGCGGTTGCCCAACCGCAATAACCATCGCCACCAATAACCAGGACTTTCATTTTCACCAGTTTTTACTCGCTGATAGCTAAATCTACCAGGTTTGTGTCCCCTCTCAACCATGAAGATGAAGACAATAAATTAATAAATAAATAGCTTGATTTGTCACAAATTTTAACTTGGAGACAACAATAATTATTTTTTATTGTTGCAAGGGATTTTGCCCAAAAAGTTGTACTCGACCAAGGAATCCTATCGGCAAATCTCGAACTAAAAATCTCACATATGAACGAAAAATTTACCTACTCTGGGAATTAATTCTACCCGTTGTTAGGAACTAAATTGTAGTGTAAATAATTATTACAAATATGCCGTTAAAACGTTTTGCTGTCTTGACAACCAGCGAAGGACTCGATATCGTAGGATACATACCCGGGTAAGACCGTTAAAGAGTTATGCAAGCTAAGCAAAAGGTTACTTTGTATTTGTCACCGGAACTGCACAGAAAACTGAAGATACGTTCAGCAGTCGATTCTGAACCGATGTCGGAGCTTGCCGAACGCGCCCTCGTTTTCTACCTGGAAAATTCCAAACTTGTAGATGAAGCGACTTGTTTTGGAAGTACTCACAGAGTGTACAGTTGTCCGAACTGCGAAAGTTCACTGGTTTTGAGGGATGGGGAATTAATGGCTTTGGGTAAGCAACCCGGAGTAATGGCTCAAGAAAATATTCCGCTGGAGGAAATGGAAAAAGAACTAACCCATCCCAAAGGCGAGGAAGAATTAGTTCCTTGCTAGATAGGGAATCGGAAGAGAGGATTTTGTTTTTGCCAGCAGCGATGTCTGGAGTGTCTGTAAAAGGTCTCAAGTAGGTCGATGTATGCAAGAAGAGCTCAACATTCTCATTCAAGCTCAATACCCTCTAATCTACCTTGTGACCTCCGAGGAAGAGCGGGCTGAGCAGGCAATTTTTACAATCGCCCAATCGTTAAAGCCACAGCGGCGAGTATACGTTTGGACAGTAACTCACGGCATCGTCGAGTACGGTCAACCCCGGAATGTAACCCAGCACAACACCGTTTCTCCGGAAGCAGCGATTGAGTGGATTATTCGGCAGAGAGAGCCAGGTATATTTATTCTTAAAGATTTACATCCTTTTATTGATGCTCCGGCGACAACAAGGTCTTTACGGGATGCGATCGCCAGCTTTAAAGGCACGCAAAAGACAATCATATTGATGTCGCCAGTGCAGCAAGTACCCATCGAGCTGGAAAAGGAAGTGGTCGTTCTGGATTTTTCGCTGCCAGACATGGGTGAATTAAATAAAGTTTTAAACAACCACATAGACCACTATCGCGGGCGACGGTTAACAACAGAAGCTCGAGAAAAGCTGCTGCGTGCTGCTTTAGGGCTGACAAGAGATGAGGCAGAGAAAGTCTATCGCAAGGCGCAAGTAACAACCGGACGCCTGAGTGAGGAAGAAGTAGACATTATCTTATCAGAAAAAAAGCAGCTGATTCGGCGCAACGGTATACTAGAATACATAGAGGAAGACGCAACAATTGATGCGGTTGGTGGTTTGGAAGAATTGAAAAAGTGGTTGAAGCAACGCTCTAACGCTTTTACAGAAAGGGCGAGGGAGTATGGCTTGCCCCAACCGAAGGGAATGTTAATTTTGGGTGTTCCCGGTTGCGGAAAATCCTTAATTGCCAAAACAACTTCTCGCTTGTGGGGATTGCCGCTACTGCGATTGGACATGGGACGAGTGTACGACGGCTCGATGGTAGGGCGTTCGGAAGCTAATTTGCGAAATGCCCTCAAAACAGCAGAATCTATTTCTCCAGCAATTCTATTCATCGATGAATTAGACAAATCCTTTGCTGGCAGCACGGGTTCTTCTGATTCCGACGGCGGTACCTCAAGCAGAATTTTCGGTTCTTTCCTGACTTGGATGCAAGAGAAAAAGTCCCCGGTGTTCGTGATGGCGACTGCAAACCGAGTGGAAAGGTTGCCAGGGGAATTTTTGAGGAAAGGTCGTTTTGATGAGATTTTCTTTGTGGATCTGCCAACTCCGGAAGAACGGCAAGACATTTTTAAGATCCACCTGAGCAAGCGCCGTAAAGACATTTCCAGATTCGATCTCGAACAACTCTCGAAAATGTCAGAAGGGTTTTCTGGGGCGGAGATAGAACAAGCGATCGTAGCGGCGATGTACGAAGCTTTTGCCCAGGATCGAGAGTTCACCCAGTTAGATATTATTGCTGCGATTAAAGCGACGCTGCCGCTGTCTCGAACGATGCAAGAACAGGTCACAGCTTTAAGGGATTGGGCCAGACAGCGTGCCCGGCCAGCCGCAGCCTCCATTGCTGAATATCAGCGAATGGAGTTCTAAAAGCTTTCCCCTGGTATCACAAGGGAAAGGCTAGCACTCAAAGCTAGCAGTTTCAATCAAAAAAAAACCGCGTTTGATAAAAAACGCGGCTGCTTAGAAGATAAACCGTTGTCCTTTTTCTCACTTCTCTTTGGAGGAAACCCAAATGTCTCATTTTAGCACTCTGCGTACCAAGATCACCGATGCTGAAATCCTCAAGCAATCTTTGCGGGACCTCGGAATTTCCGTGAAGACCGATGCAGATGTTCGCGGCTACAACGGTCAGCGCGTTCGTGCTGACATCGTGGCAGTATTGGAAGGCGAATACGATCTTGGTTGGTCTCGCAACAGCGATGGTTCCTTTGACTTGATCGCAGATCTGTGGGGCGTTGCTAAGAAGCACAACCAGACCGAATTGATTAACTCCATCAACCAGAAGTATGCTGTTAATAAGACCTTGACTGAAGTTAAGCAACGCGGTCTGCAAAATGCCAACGTTAAGTTGGTGTTGCAATAGAAATTTATCTGCGCGTTCCCAAAGCTGTACGGGTTAACCAGGTCAAGAGCGGTTAGCCCGCTTTTTTCATTAGTTTACAACTTTTGCTACCTCATTTTTAAATTTAGCATTTTTGATACGACAAACGACCAAAGCGATCGCTTACGTGAGATGCTGGTTGATTGATTAGTTAGTTTTTTCAATGACTGTTGTTTGTTGTGTATCTGTTACCGTTCCAGCCACGACTGCGAATTTGGGACCGGGATTTGATTGTATTGGTGCGGCTTTGACGCTGTATAACAAGTTTAAATTTACAAGCCACACTCAAACCGGAGTTACAATTACCGTTACGGGCTCACAAGCAGAACAAGTTAAAACTGATGAAAACAATCTGCTTTACCAAGCTTTTGTAAAGTTATATCAACACTTAAGACAAACTCCCCCACCCGTGCAAATTGAGATCGAACTGGCTGTACCTTTAGCAAGGGGTCTAGGTAGTTCAGCGACAGCGATTGTTGGTGGTCTGCTAGGTGCTAATTTGTTAGCAGGCGAACCTTTAACGAAGTTGCAGGTAATGGAGTTAGCGATCGCCATGGAAGGACATCCAGATAATGTTGTCCCTGCTTTGATGGGAGGTTGTCGTCTGGCTGCTAGCACTGATGCAGGTTGGGAAATTTGTGATATCCCTTGGCATGAGGATATTGTACCAGTGGTGGCAATTCCTGATTTTGAGCTTTCCACCCAAAAGGCGCGCCTGGTATTGCCAGAGCAAGTCAGCCGTGCAGATGCAATTTTTAACACAGCTCATCTCGGACTGTTGCTGCGAGGTTTGGAAACTGGTAGGAAAGATTGGTTGCAGGCGGCTTTGCAAGATAGATTACATCAACCATACCGAAAAACACTGATTAAAGGTTACAGCGCCGTCCAAGAAGCCGCCCTTGCTGCCGGTGCTTGCGGGGTGGTAATCAGTGGTGCGGGTCCTACACTATTAGCGCTAACAGATACAGCACATTCGGAAGCTGTAGCGATGGCAATGTCCTCCGCTTGGCAACAGCAGGGAATTTCACCAGTAGTGCGATCGCTGGCCGTTGACAATCAAGGAGCAACAAGCTTTTGCCAATCATTGCTTAGTTGAAACCACAAAACACGGGATATATAAAATGGAGCAGGAGCAAACAGCAGAAATAGCAGCAATTCAGTCCCAAATCGAGGCTTTGCGTCAAGAACGTGCTTCTTTCGCTGTCAAAATCACACCCCTCCCAGAAAGCGATTCATCCTCACCCCAAGCAATAGTACAACTATACCGTCGCCAAGCTCAAGAAAACGCTGAATTGTTTGCCCAACTGAAAGGGATAGATGACGCTATTGCTGCTTTGGAAGCTTTATTAACAAAAAAACAAGCCCAACTAACCCCTCGTCAGCTCCAGTCAATCCAACAGCAGCAATTAGAAGAGGCAAAAAAACAGGCTCAAATTCATGCCGAACGTATTAATGAACTAGCAGCACAACTGGCAACAGAAATACGTAGTCTCAAGGCTTGCGCCGATCGCCTCAGTCCTGTTTACTGGCAAATTTATTACAAGCCATTTATCACCGGTTTTCGGACTATTTCTGTTCCCTATGTTCGTTCTGATGGGGAAGTTTGGACAATTGTCAACCGTATTGTTTGAAAACTAAGCACAAAAAAGACACACAAGCTCTCCCCTTCTCTCTCCTACCCCGGCTGATAACTTTACAAAAGTAAACTAAAAACCTAGCTCTCGGACTTGTTTGCAAAGTCAGGGAGCTTTTTCTTAATATTTATTTACATTTCCTAGGAAGTTGTTGATTTTTTTAAGTATTTATTACTAAAATATCCGCCGGTAGAGAGAAATTCCGTTTACAAAAGTATGAACTGCTTAATATAATGTAACTAAAATCGAAATAGTAAAGTAATTGTCAGTGATGATTGCTGAAATTCCCTGGTTAACAACTATAATTCTCTTTCCATTGCTAGCTGCTTTAGCAATGCCGTTGCTTCCAGATAAAGAAGGCAAAACCGCTCGTTGGTACAGTCTGGGAGTAGCGATCGCCGACTTTGCCCTAATGATTTATGCCTTTTGGCATTACTACGACTTGCAAAACCCGACCTACCAGCTGGTGGAAAAATACCCCTGGATACCGCAATTGGGCTTAAACTGGTCAGTAGCAGTAGATGGATTATCAATGCCCCTAGTGCTGCTGGCAGGCTTAATTAACACACTTGCAATCTTCGCGGCTTGGAAAGTTACAAACAAGCCGCGTTTATTTTACGGCCTGATGCTTGTGTTGTACAGCGCCCAGATTGGCGTGTTTGTGGCTCAGGACCTGCTACTATTTTTCCTGATGTGGGAAATTGAATTAGTACCGGTCTACCTATTGATTTCCATCTGGGGAGGACAAAAGCGCCGCTATGCAGCGACCAAATTTATTCTTTACACTGCCGCTGCTTCCATATTTATCTTAGTAGCAGCTTTTGCCATGGCATTTTATGGAGACCCCCAAAGCTTTGATATTCCAACTTTGGCAACGAAGCAATACCCCAAAGCTCTGGAACTTCTGGTTTACGCAGGCTTTTTAATTGCATTCGGCGTCAAGTTGCCAATTTTCCCTCTTCACACCTGGTTACCAGATGCTCACGGTGAAGCTTCTGCACCTGGTTCGATGATTTTAGCCGGTGTATTGTTAAAAATGGGCGGTTACGGACTTATCCGCATCAACATGGAAACCTTAGCCGACGCTCACGTTTACTTTGCTCCAGTATTAGCAGTTTTGGGGGTAGTCAATATTGTTTACGGAGCTTGCTGTGCATTTGCTCAAACTAATCTTAAGCGTCGCTTAGCTTATTCATCCATTGCTCACATGGGCTTCGTGCTGGTTGGTATCGCCTCCTATACAGAATTAGGCATCAGCGGTGCCGTATTGCAAATGATTTCCCACGGTCTGATTGCTGCTACCTTGTTCTTCCTTTCTGGTGTAACCTATGAGCGTACCCACACTTTGATGATGGATCGCATGGGTGGTCTGGCCAAGGTAATGCCGAGAACTTTTGCTTTGTTCACAGCTGGTGCAATGGCATCTCTAGCACTACCGGGAATGAGTGGCTTTGTTGGCGAGATCATGGTATTTTTGGGAATTGCCAGCAGCGATGTTTACAGTTCCGGCTTCAAAATCGTGGTCGTATTGCTGAGTGCCGTAGGCGTGATTATGACTCCGATTTATCTGCTATCAATGCTGCGCCAAGTCTTCTACGGTAAGCACAACAGCGAACTGCATTTAGATGCAGCAGTAGTTGATGTCAAACCCCGCGAACTTTTTATTACCGCTTGTCTGCTGATTCCTATTATCGGTATAGGTCTGTATCCCAAATTGGCAACACAAACTTATGATGTTAAAACCGTGGAAGTTGCGACCCATGCTCGTCAATTTCTACCAGTAGTAGCAAAACAGCAACCATCAAGTTTGTATTCTAGTGTTTTTACAGCGTCAACACTGGCTAGTACACAAGGTTCTAGTTTAGTTAATGTAGCTGAATAACATAATATTTATTGCAGAGGCTGGTGCTATTAAATAGTCTTAGAAAGAAAAATCGGGGGCGATTTTGAAAGGATCGCTCCCAATGTTTGTTTAGCTATAAAGGAGTGTACTAACGCCAAACCTCAAACCACAGTCGAAACACACGGTGGCATGGAGATGCTTAAATTACTCAATCTTGCTAGAACTTAAATTCCCTGGTGAGGGTGGGCTTTAACCACCCTAATTTGTTGTTCGTCGCTCAAGGCTCAAAATTTATCAAGTAGTGTTTTCCCGTAAAGCACTGCAGCAACAGTGATAATATTATCCTGAATGCGATAAATCATCCGGTAACTAAATACCGAATATTCCCTGATATTACTATCTCCGAATTCTGGTACAATTTGACCGGAAAAGGGAGCTTTGCTGATGTGAACTGTAGCATCCAGAATTCTCTTCACTACTGCTGCAGCATAGGAAGCCGAATCACGAGCTATGTATATGGCAATTGCTTCTACATCGTCTAATGCTTTGGGGGACCACACTACTTGATAAGCCATTTGTTCAATCGTTCTTCGGCCTCATTTTGAGTTCTTGTTCCTTGATGGTCGGATATTTCCAAACCACGACGAACTGTTTCAATTACGTATAAATGATATTGAACGTCTTCTATGGAACAATTATCGGGTAATTGATTCAAAAGAGATTGTATCTTTTGTTTTGCACTACTCATAATCTAATTTTGAAATAATTTATATTGCTAGTATGTTAGGTGGACAATACTGCCCACCCGCAACTTTGTTAAAAATTCTCGAACTTAGCGATCGCTTCCTTCATCTTACCCAAAACCTCATCAACAGGTACAGCCCCCAAGTCTCGATTTGGACGAGTGCGGATACTTAAACTATTAGTTTCTACTTCTTTGGCTCCCACCACAGCCATAACGGGGATTTTCTCTTTTTCCGCATTGCGAATCAGTTTACCGAGGCGATCGCCGCTGCTATCTACCTCGACACGAATACCTTCTTTTTTCATTTTCGCCGCCACTTCTCGGGCAAAATCGAGCTGCTGTTCGCTTACCGGCAACAATCTAATTTGCACCGGCGCCAGCCACAAAGGAAAATCTCCTGCATATTCTTCGATTAAAATACCAATCAGTCTTTCTAAGGAACCAAAAGGCGCGCGGTGAATCATCACCGGACGCTTGCGAGTACCGTCTTCGGCCACATACTCTAAATCAAACCTTTCTGGTAAGTTGTAATCTACTTGTACAGTTCCTAATTGCCATTCACGCTCGAGAGCATCTTGAAAGATAAAGTCCAGTTTAGGACCGTAAAAAGCTGCTTCTCCTATACCTTCGAAATAGTTCATCCCCAGATGTTCCACAGCGCGACGAATCGCACTTTCGGCTTTGTCCCAAACTTCATCAGAACCGATATACTTATCGCTGCTGGGGTCGCGGAAGCTAAGTCTGGCTTTAAAATTTTTCAGTTGCAGTTTTCCGAAAACTGACAAAATTAACTCTACAACGCTAAGAAATTCGCTGTCTAACTGTTCTGGCGTGACAAAAATATGGGAATCATCCACCGTAAAGCCGCGTACTCGCGTTAAACCACCCAATTCTCCTGATTGCTCAAAGCGATAGACAGTACCAAATTCCGCCAAACGCATGGGTAGTTCCCGATAGGAACGCAGCTGACTTTTATAAATCTGAATGTGGAAGGGACAATTCATTGGTCTAAGAACAAAACCTTGCTCTGTTGCTTGAGCTTGTTCATCCTCCGCCATCATCGGGAACATATCTTCCTTATATTTTTGCCAGTGTCCGGAAGTTTTAAACAAATCCACTCTGGCAATGTGAGGTGTAATTACTTGTAAATAACCACGTTTTAGCTGTTCTTGTTTGAGGAAATCTTCTAACAGACTGCGTAGGAGAGTACCTTTTGGTGTCCACAAAGGCAGCCCCGGCCCTACTAAGTCAGAAAATATAAACAATCCTAATTCTTTACCCAGTCTTCGGTGATCGCGTCGCAGTGCTTCTTGTTTGCGCCGCTTATATTCTGCTAACTGTTCTGGTGTTTCCCAAGCAGTACCGTATATGCGTTGCAATTGCGCCTTGGTTTCATCTCCACGCCAGTAAGCGCCGGCTACACTTTCTAGTTCAATTGCCTTGGGGTTTAATTGTTCAGTATTTTCTAAATGGGGCCCGGCGCACAAATCCCACCATTCATCCCCCAAATGGTAGATTGTGATTGGTTCTTCTTTAATATCTGCTAAAATTTCTAGCTTATAGGGTTCGTTAATTTCCTTAATTCGGCGTTCAGCTTCTTGGCGACTAACTTCTTCCCGGATTACTGGCAGTTTTCTTTGAATAATTTTATCCATCTCTTTCTTGATGGCTTTAAGATCCTTGTCGGTAAACGGCTCTGGATGATCGAAATCGTAGTAAAAGCCGTTTTCAATCCAGGGACCAATTGTGACTTGTGCCTTCGGAAACAGCTTTTGTACCGCCATTGCCATCACGTGGGATGCGGTGTGGCGAATTTTTTTTAAATTCTCTGATTCGCTCGTACGTGGCAGATAAATTTTTTGCTCGGGTTGTTGTAATTGATTGGAGTTTTCGGAAGGCGACATTAGCTGTTCATCCATTGGCGACGTCATTGTTGATAATTTCTGCGACTGAAATATATATTAGCTAGCCTGATGTGGAGTCATTAGCCATCAGTCATAACATTCCATCCCTCTCGGTTTGAAGCGGCATGCTTTAGGCAAATGCAAAAACTATATTTTTAGCTTTGAGGTTTTGAAAGCATGCTTACTTAAAATAGTATTTCTATATTTTGCGATCGCACTCATAAAAATTTATCCACTCTACCTGAGGGTTAGTACAAAGCCTACTGCAAGTATATAAAATATTAATAATGTATTGAGGACTACATTTCGTCTCTATCCTCAGCAAGAGGTGGCAAAAAATGTTAAGAATCATAAATAATATTAATATTAATAAGAAACTTGGAAATATGCTTGTCAATTATGCGAGACTCAAATTTACCAGAACCTGAGCTGTTAAAAACAGTGTTGCAACCACTGCTGGAAGACTTTCACTACTGGTTTGCGCGAGCGCGCCACTTTCTAGAAACAGAACAACTTTCATTTGTGGATGCTCAGGAACAATTAACCTTATTGGAGCGAGTTAAGCAAGCCCAAGAACAAGTAAAGGCAGCCAAAATGCTGTTTCACGTTACACAAGGACAAGCAGGGATAGATATGGCAGCTATAAAGCCCTGGCATCAACTGCTGTCTGAATATTGGCAGCTAGCCATGCGGTTTCATGCCGAACAGGCTAATTCTCTCAAACAAGACACATATAAAAAGAGTATTAAATCCTTTCTTACTTAAGAAATTATGTATTATATGATACTTTAAATCCGGTAATTTGCCGCAGTTGTAAATACTTTTGGATTGTCTGGCTCAGGCAAAGCCAATCTTTGCAACCACAACAGTAGAATTTCCGAACAATTGCTGTCCTGGAGGAAAACCCGATGTTACACCTGATTTATATTCTTGCTTTTACGATTCTGGCTTGCATAGCTGTGGCCAATTTAATTCGCAACTTAATTATGTTCAGTTTTGACAAAGAACGGAACTACCCAGCAAAGTACTCGTCAGCAGCTGCTCATCAAGCTAACTTTCCCTATCCAGCATCCAAAAGGTCATTTAAACCGCATCCAGAACTGTTGGATAGTTCGGGTAATTTAATTAAAGAACCGTTGCTGGTGATGCGTTCTATAAACGTTGAAGATGCTCGCCAGCAGCTAGATGCTCTTTACGAGTCTTCTCCAGGACACAACAAGAGCGAAACTCAGGACGAAAGCTAGCTAGGCAAAAAGGAAAAGGAGGATACGGGTATCGGGTTAGGAATACGCACTCCTCCAAAAGTCCCGACGCGAATGGCGAGCAAGCTCTGTATATTTTTGTCCTCAGTTGATTTTAAGCTTCGATAACGACGCGGAGATTACCGCGCTTTTTAGCGACCCGACAAGCAGTGGTGCTGCCAGAACGCTCGAATTCTAAATCGAGAATAGTGGGACCGACGCGCAGGTTATGAAGTGACAGGCGGTGAATTGATTCTGGTAAAGCAGGGTCGATAATTCTCAGGCAGTTATTGGGAGCATCAGGTACCAAGTTTACCATCATCTGCAGTAGTTGAAAGATACTACCAGTAGCCCAAGCTTGAGGACTGCAGGCAACTGGGTATTGCACGGGAGTGCTGTCGCTGTCAAGGCGCTCGAAGCCGCAGAAAAGTTCAGGAGGACGGTGATAGGGCTGTTTTTTAGTCATGTCGAACAAACCTTCAAAAAGTTCCAAGGCTTGGTCGATCAGGCCGAGCGATCGCAACCCCATTGCAATCAAAGAATTATCGTGCGGCCACACAGAGCCAATGTGATAGCCCATGGGATTATAAGCTGGTGACAAACTGCTTAAGGTGCGAATACCCCAACCGTTAAACATATCGGGCGCCCGCAACCGCTCCGCAACGCTGTAAGCTTTTTCGGGAGTAAAAATGCCTAGAAGCAAGCAATGGCCAGGGTTGGAGGTAATGCTATCTACTTGTTTACCATCTCCATCTAAAGCTAAGGCACAAAAATCCTGGTCTTCCATCCAGAAATCTTTGTTAAACCGCAACTTCAGGTTTTTTGCTTCTTCCAACCAGGTATCTGCCAAATCGAAGCGCTTGTTTATCCTCGCAATTTCTACCAAACGCATTTTTGCTGCGTAAACGTAACCTTGCACTTCACAAAGAGCGATCGCGCCGTTGGCAAGTTCACCCTTACGGTTAACAATACAATCTCCAGAGTCTTTCCAGCCTTGGTTAGCAAGACCGCGTTTGGATTTGCGACAGTAGGTAAGATAACCAGTAGTTTTCATGTTACGGTCAATCCACTCCATCGCCGCCAGTGCGTTGGGCCAAAGTTGTTCCAAGGTTTCCCGGTCGTGAGTCCAAGCATAGTATTCGGCATAAAGCATCAACCACAAAGGGGTAGCGTCAACAGTACCGTAGTAAGGTGTGTGGGGTATTTCTTGACAGCGAGCTAACTCCCCAAAGCGCATCTCGTGGAGAATTTTACCTGGTTCTTCTTCGCGCCATTCATCCTCGACTTTACCTTGGTATTGCGCCAACAAAAGAAGGGTCTCCTTGGCGATTTGGGGATTTAACATTAAAGTTTGAGAAGCTGTGATGATAGAATCTCGTCCAAATAGCGTTGAATACCAAGGCACTCCAGCAGAAACTGTTTTGTATTTGCCAAAGGATTGGCGCAACAAATACATATCCTGCTCGGCGCGCTCGATAATTCGATTAAAAATGCCTTTGTCGTCACTGCGAATACGCGTAATCTGGTGTACCCAGTTTTGCTCTTCCATCATTTCCGCAGCTTTTGCCTGAACAAGGGTAACAGCAGCGTTCACAGTAGAGCTGGATTGATTATTCGTCAGCAGATTAACTCGATAACCCAACTTTTGGGTTTCGTGTGGTGCCATCTCCAATCGCCAAACAGCTGTGTAACCCTTGAAATAATCTGGTAAGCGATACTGGAAATTGATCTTCGATTCCATCACCACGCCGTCCAAACCCTGGTAAGCAAGGGTTAAAGTTTTTTCTTGGGCAGCATGGAAATGTAGCTGAGCAGCAGCAGCAGCAGCAGCAGTACCGTCAATTTCCTCCACATTTGGTTCTAACAGGCGTAAAAGTTTGCCTCGTTTTTCTCGACTCCAACCTCGAACTTCAAATACGTCAGCAAAATCAGCTTCAAAACTAATACTGAGTTCAAAACTGACTGTGGTTGTACTGTAGTTTGATATCTCTATTTCTTCAAATAATGCGCCGTTGAGTACGATTTCTCGGCGAATTCCCACCGTATCTGCTTGCAGGCGATCGTTAATTTTAGGGTTGGTACACAATACCGAAAGTGAAAAACCCCTGTCAGCAGTGCTGCTGAGCAAAACCGGCGAGTGCTCGTCAATCTGCAACTCTAATCGGCTCAAAAATCTCGTATCCGAACAAAACAACCCCATGCTTGGATTGCCGTCACCAAGCGAACACCCAGAAATATTTCCCAGAACATCCGTTACTAAAAATAAATCATCGTCTTTGACTGTAAGTGTCGAGCGCGGTCTTTCACTGATCGCGCAAGGCCACTCTGGGATAGGTACTAATTCTGCAGGAACAAAGATTTTTCCATCCAAAACAATTTTGTCCGGTGTCATTAGTGTGTCCGGTATCATTAGGTAATATTTCGTATCAAGGCTAATCTTTTCTTGAGATAGCTATAGCGCCAACAGGGAAAAGAACGCTATTGAAAAATTCTATAAGCTTGGCAAATAAATATAACAATTACGTTAGCCAAAATCAAAAAAAAGAAAATCTAAAGGCCAAGAAATGAAGCCCGTCTTGGCGGGCTGAGAAGTTAAAAACGCAAAAACCTAAATTTACTTTTTGAGTACTAACTCATATACCCGTTCATACTCATCGGTCATTGTCTCCACACTAAAGCGGCTAACAACATACTCTCGACAAGTTTGACGGTCTAATTTCAGGGCGTCTGGGATAACTTCAATCATTTCCTCTAGGGAGTTGCAGACAAAACCAGTTTTACCGTGAGCTATGACTTCTGGTACTGAACCTAAATTCATACCGATCACAGGCGTACCAGTTGCCATTGACTCTATCATCACCAATCCAAAGGGTTCGCGCCAGGTGATGGGAAATAAAGTAACGGTTGCACCACCAAGAAGTTTAACTTTGTCTTCGTGGGAAATTTCACCTAAGTACTGAATTTGTTCTCCGTCGATAAGGGGTTCAACTTGCTGTTGATAGTATTCTCGATCCACAGAGTCGATCTTACCAGCCATTTTCAGGGGTAAACCCACAGCACGAGCTACTTTAATGGCTTGAACCGGTCCTTTCTCTGGAGAAATTCGCCCCACAAAAGCGATGTAACTGGGTTTTGCTGGTTCGGGGTGAAAAGAATAAACGGCCGTGTCGATGCCATTGTATACGGTATGAATGTAATTTAGACCCAAACGCGGTTCTCGCTGTGCTTCGCTAATACTGATGAAAGGTTGGCGAGCAAAACGACGATAGATTTTCTCGTTGTCAGGTGTAAAAATTCCGTGCATTGTATGCACTGTGGGTGTTTTGACAAAACTTGTGTAGACAAGAGCAGCACAGCCGATATGAGAGTGAATGATGTCGAAATGATGGGCGTTTTCATAAATCTCAGCTAGTAACATCTGCTCGTAAATTGCTGGCTCTTTAACATTAGGATCGAGCCGCAAAGCTCGGTCATGAACGGAACAAAGTTTTGCCTTTGTAATCGAGTCACCAGAAGCAAATAAGGTCACTTCATGACCGCGCCGAACTAATTCATCTGTCAGTAGTTTGACAATTAGTTCTATACCGCCGTAACGAAAAGGAGGAACGCGCTCCCATAAAGGAGCAATTTGGGCAATTCTCATATTTCACCTAAATTAAGTCAATTTCAGCACCTTGCAAGCAATTTTTGCTAGTCTCGGAGGCGGACCTGCGGTCAACAGGATCTTGCTGTGCTGGCAAAAATTTGTATGCTTTCATTTCCGTATCCATGCAGGTGCTGCTGGCAAAAATCAGGCTGATTTTTAACTCAGTAAGAGTAATTTCAGACTTATGCGTTACAGGTAAAAGACGAACATTGTTAGTTTAATTACATAATTTTAAAAAATCTAAAGAAATGTTGACGACAATGATATACTACAGCAAAACATTACAATTAGCAATACATAACGGTAAACAAAACATGGGATAGTGATAAAATCCTTTTTCTCTTCCTCAAGAGAATTTCATGTCAAAGCCTATACAATTGAGCAACAGTCAAAAAATATAATATTATTAAATCAAAAAGTTGCTGTGGTTAAAAGGCTCAAATTAGGTAATCTAGTGCGGGTAATTTTTTGTGTCTAGGTGGTTGTGGGAAGTAAAATTGTTCGCTTCATTCATCTGAAAAAGCTAAATTGATAGTTATGACGATATGAATTTTATATGTGTAAAGTAGTCGGGAGAATTATGTCTAAATAGATTTATATTGATGAAAATTTCATAGTTTTGCCTGCCCCTTTCGACCGAAGTATTAATTGCTAAAAAATAGCTGCCGTGGTTCCTATCTATTCAAAAAAAGCTTGATTTTGTAGGTAAATGGTAGTGTAATGCCAGAATAATATTTACTTACTAGCTAACTATTAAAAAATAGGTGCCAGCAAATGGAGCAACAAAATCCAGGTGCGTGGAAAATGCTGCTAATATACAGAAAATAAGCAAAAAATGTCTACAATGGTGGTGTTTGGTATCTGTTTTTAGTCAGCATCGTGCAGACACAGCCACGACTTGTGTGGTTTGTCTGTTGCTTTTGCCAAAACTGATATCAAGCTGTTATTTAGCATTCTTTACATATTGCAACTATCTGTTTGACCTTAGAGTCGGTTGTAATTTGTACAATGCAGCTGTGATGTGGATTTTGTCCAGATTGTGGCTCCTTTAGGACATTCATGAGCATTTCAATTTCCGTGCTGAGCCAGCTGCTACAGGCCCTTCCTCACCTGCGGCCCCAGCTATATTTCAAAGCTTCGCTAACAGCTCTTTCCCATGCGATGGAAGATCAGATATTGGCTGCTACTTTGGAACAGCCTTTGGTAATTGCTAGCTTTCAGCGAGAGCGATTTTACCGCCAAGAAGCTCATCGCTACGAGCGGCTTGCCCAGCGAAGCAATCAAATATACGTGTTATCTGCTCCAGAGACAGATTTCACCAACAGCTCGGAGTACTATGAGAAGATAGCTTTCAGGCCGGATGATACTTTAAGTCAAGAGTGGCATTTGATAGTAATTGCCGAAAATTATGCGACTTGTTTAGTTTGTCGGGAAAGTCTGGGCTCGATTGCCAAAAACAAGCATCTCCAAAAGTTGAGTCCGAGTTTGGATATGGATGCGGCCCGCAGGTTTGAGGGTATTTGGACGGCAGAACGGGGAGTGAGCCTGAAAGCAGCCGAATTGCTTTTGGAGAGGATTTTAAGTTACAGGCCTGAGTTGGCAGATAAAATCGAGCAAGTGCGCCAGCGATTTGGGATAGGAAAGCGCAAGGGGAACTCAAAAGCGGTTCGGCAGTTGAGTGAATATGCTTGTGATATTGATACAGATCCTTTTGTACAGCGTTTGGTGACTTACCTGCAGGCAAGTCAGTATAAATTGCACAAAGCTTATCGTTCCATTGCCGCTCAAGCTCGAAAAGAGCGCTTGGTCAATTCTATTACTGCTGCGATCAGGCGATCGCTCGATTCTCAAGAAATTTTGAAAGTGGCGGCGCAAGAGTTGGGACAGCATTTAGGAGCGAGTCGGTGTTTGATTTATCGCGCTCAACCTGAAGATACTCAAGCGGTGATCGAACACGAATTTTTAAGTTCTGAAGTTTTATCTGTTTCAGGACAAGCTTGGCCTTTAGAAAACAATCCTTTGTTTCAAGAAGTTGTCAAACACGATGAAGGCATTTTTGTTGCCGACACTATTAACGATTCGCGAGTAAGTAGTTCCAAACTGCTTTGGCACCTTGTGGAAAAATTTGCCATTCGCTCTTGGTTGATGGAACCGGTATTGTTTCAGGGGCGATTGCTAGGCATTGTGGAATTGCATTATTGCAGCCACACTCCCCACGATTTGCAAGCTGGAGAGTTGGACTTGGTCAAAGCGATCGCCACCCAAATTGGAGCAGCTTTAATTCAAGCAGAAGCCTACGCCAACCTTGAGGATTTAAACCAGCAGTTAGAAGCCCTCGATCGTACCCGTAGCAACTTGATCGCCATTACCGGACACGAACTTCGTACTCCTTTATCCACCATTCAAGTGTGCTTGGAAAGCCTTGCGAACGAACCGGATATGCCCTTGGAGTTGCGTCAGGTGATGCTGAATACTGCTCTGGCCGATTCCGAACGCATGCGAAAGCTCGTGCAAGACTTTCTTACCCTTTCTAACTTAGAAAGCGGGCGAGTAGAGTGGCATCCAGAATCCTTGAGCTTACAAGAGTGTGTGGACTTAGCGCTTAGCCGTATCCGTACCCGTGTTGCTACCGACCCCCTACCCCAAATTAAAACCTTAATTTCACCAAACCTACCTTTAGTGAAAGCAGATGGTGATTGGTTAGTAGAAGTTATAGCGAAACTAGTGGACAACGCCTGCAAATTTACACCACCACAAGGACAAATTACCATCACGGCCAATACCAACAACGATAGGATGGTCGAGGTGACTATAGCTGACACGGGACGCGGCATAGAGCCAAATCGCCTAGAAATTGTTTTCGACCGCTTTTATCAAGAAGAAGGAGCATTGCGACGTACCGCCGGCGGTACGGGTTTGGGCTTAGCAATTTGCCGTCAAATTGTCAATGGTTGGGGCGGCCAAATCTGGGCAACATCCAATGGCAAAAACCAGGGAAGCGAGTTTCATTTCACCATACCCATTATTGAGGGCAGCCAGGAACAAACACGAGCAAAGGTAAGTAAAAGATAGGAATTGGCAATTTCATTCTCAAACAACTGTTACAGTTCCTTACACAATCGCAATACAAACCCTCCTCCGGTGTTAGGATGCCCTAAAAACTGTTGAGAGAAAACTCTATGGCAGAAACACTTTCTGGACAAACTCCCATATTTGGCGGCAGCACCGGCGGCTTGCTCAAAAAAGCAGAGGTGGAAGAAAAGTACGCTATCACTTGGACTAGTCCCAAGGAGCAAGTTTTTGAGATGCCTACTGGTGGTGCAGCTAAAATGCGGCAGGGAAAAAACCTACTGTATTTAGCTCGCAAAGAGCAATGCATAGCCTTGGGCAGCCAGCTGCGCCGGCTCAAAATCACAGACTACAAAATTTATCGGATTTATCCAAACGGAGAAACCGCTTATATCCATCCCGCTGATGGGGTCTTTCCAGAGAAAGTCAATCAGGGCCGTCAAAAAGTTCGTTATAACGATCGCAGAATCGGTCAAAATCCCGATCCTGCTAAACTAAAATTCAGCGGTGTAGCTACCTACGACGCTCCCAACCCATAGAAAACTAGGGGTTTGAGGGACTCAAGACTAGAGAAGCAGGAAATTTAAAAGTATAAAATATACACTAGCCTGGCGGTGGATATCCCCACAACAGCTACAGGCTCCAGCTTTCCCTAGTTTTTAGTCCCTCAGTTGAAAATTATGGTTTTTCCAGATTTCTCTCAATTCTGCAAGCTAGCTGCACACGGCAACTTTGTCCCAGTCTATCAGGAGTGGGTAGCAGACTTGGATACACCCGTTTCTGCTTGGTATAAAGTGTGTGCCGGGCAACCTTACAGTTTTTTGTTGGAATCGGTAGAAGGTGGGGAGAAACTAGGACGCTATAGCTTGTTGGGCTGCGATCCTTTGTGGATTTTAGAAGCAAGGGGAGATCGCACTACCCAGACACATCGCGACGGTTCCCAGGTCATATTTGCAGGCGATCCATTTGCAGCTTTAGCTCAATGCTTAGAAGCGCTGACGCCGGTAAAATTGCCTCAGTTACCTCCTGGAATTGGAGGCTTATTTGGATTTTGGGGTTACGAATTGATTCAGTGGATCGAGCCACGCGTACCTATCCATCCACAAGATGAGCGCAATATCCCTGACGGATTGTGGATGCAGGTAGACCACTTGCTGATTTTCGACCAGGTGAAGCGAAAAATTTGGGCGATCGCTTACGCCGATCTGCGCGATCCAAATGTCAATCTACAAACGGCTTATGAAAAAGCATGCGCTCGCGTCGCTCAAATGGTCGCCAAGCTATCTTTACCGCTGTCACCGCAAAGTACCCTGCTGGAATGGAAACCGCCAGAAACTCTACTTGCAAGCGGTCTCCACGAATACCAAAGTAATTTTACCCGTGAAGAATTTTGTGCCAGTGTTGTGAAAGCAAAAGAATACATCAAAGCTGGCGATATCTTCCAAGTGGTAATTTCCCAACGCTTATCAACGGAATACACTGGCGATCCTTTTGCCTTGTACCGTTCCCTGCGTCAAATCAATCCTTCGCCTTACATGTCGTTTTTTAACTTTCAAGATTGGCAAATTATCGGTTCTAGTCCGGAAGTAATGGTAAAAGCAGAACGAGATGCGCAGGGAGGTACGATCGCTACATTGCGTCCTATCGCCGGAACGCGTCCGCGCGGTAAATCACCCCAGGAAGATGCAGCATTGGCCGAGGAGTTGCTCAAAGATCCCAAGGAATTAGCTGAACACGTTATGCTTGTGGATTTGGGACGCAATGATTTGGGACGGGTTTGCGAAATCGGTACGGTGAAAGTAGATGAATTAATGGTGATCGAACGCTATTCCCACGTCATGCACATTGTCAGCAATGTAGTGGGTAAATTAGCACCTGGAAAAACTGCATGGGATTTACTCAAAGCTTGTTTTCCTGCAGGTACGGTAAGCGGCGCACCTAAAATTCGCGCTATGGAGATCGTAAAAGAGTTAGAGCCTTGCCGCCGAGGTGTATACTCCGGTGTATATGGATACTATGATTTTGAAGGACAATTAAATACGGCGATCGCAATTCGCACAATGGTAGTGCGCAACAACGTAGTCAGCGTCCAGGTAGGTGCAGGATTAGTAGCAGATTCTGACCCCGAGAAAGAATATGAGGAAACTTTAAACAAGGCTCGAGGTTTGTTAGTAGCCATGCGCTGTTTGGGTTAAAGTAAAGCGTTGGGGGATAAAATCACAGCTTACAAAGCTAAATACTCACATTGCTCTCGTAACGGACATTCCAAGCAGCGTGGTTTTTTAGCCGTACACACCGTCGCCCCAAAGTCTAAAAGCGCTAAATTCCAATCTCCTGCTCGTGTTCGGGGAACTAGCTGCTCCGACGCTTCCCAAAGCACTCGAGAACGAGACTTAACTTTACCGCCTTCCAAACCAAAGAACCGCTCTAAAATGCGAGCAACATTGGTATCAACTACAGCTTTACGCTGTCCGAACGCGCAAGCGCAAACGGACCTTGCTATGTATTTACCAACACCTGGTAATTTCTGCAGCTTTGCTTCCTCAGCGGGGATTTTTCCTCCGTATTTTTCAAGGAGTATTTTTGCTGTCCGGTACAGTCGTTCGCCGCGAAAAGAAAGACCCAAAGGTAGCAATAATTTGGTGACCTGGGGAGCTGGTGCTGTAGCTAGAGCGGTGACGGTAGGAAAGTTTTCTAGAAATGCTTTGTACAAAGGTACAACCAAAGAAGCATTCGTCTTTTGTAATAGAAATTCCGCTACCAAGATCGCATAAGGATCTTTGCTTTCCCGCCAAGGAAATTGTCTGCGATGTAGCTTACCCCAAGCTAGCAATTGGCGACGAAACCATCTGAGCTTGGCTTTGCTTAGTTGCATACAAGAGCAATCATAAGAGTGTATGAAGATGTCTGTATTCTGCTTAATTTTTATGTAAATTAGTTTGAAAATTTTAAGCAATAATACTATTATCTTAAGCATACTATACATTAGTTTAGTCTTTTATCAAAGGTTACTGCAAATTTCCATAGATTCACAAATTGTCAATATTTTGAAAAGTATTGATAATTTGGCATTAGCTGCCTTTGCAAAAGCAGCTGGTTTTTTGCGTGTCCTGAAAATAGGCTTTACCCAATTTTTTTGGAGAAATATGCAACTAAAAACTACCAATTCTTTTAGCAGTCAAACTACAAGGGAGCAATTTATCTATTATATTTACCCAAAGTTGCAGGATAGTTTGGTTCAAGGTTGGCAAGAATTTAATCGCAGCGAAATAGCGAATTTGTATAGTAAGTTTTTTGAATTTATTTTGGCAGCTGGATTCGATGAAAGCGAATACAGAAAGGTGATACCAAATCCAGCATACGACAATGCTGCTAAATTAATTGGTAAGTATTTTTTAGAAGTAGCAAGGAAATACAATATTCAATTTGATGAAATTTTTCCAGGCAGTTTTGCTGCGTCCCAAGAATCTCAACAAGGAGATATAGAGATTCGGCAGTTTCAACTCCAAGCTTTTGTGGATCAAAAACCTTTATGCTTGCTGTTACTTAAGTTTCCTCATTTACATAAAAAATTTGGCTTTCCGTTACCGCCGAAGTTAGAAGTTATAGAGTTTTATTAATTAAACCAAATTCGTCCTTTGGAAGTGCAATTTTGTATCAGTTTACCCGGGGCAGCTAGCCAGCTAAAGTTTGATTGCTGCCCTTTTTTGTCTTGTTCTGGTTCGCAATTCTACGCGCCCTTAGTTAATTGCAGGCGTGGCTGTTCTATTACTTCTTTGTAGAGCATTTCCAATTGGGCAATATTACTGCTAAGAGTATAGCGTTCTATGACTCGTTTTCTGGCTTTTTGCCCTAATAAAGTCGTCAACTCAGGATGATCTTGGAACAGCGGTAGGAGAGTTCTCAGTTGGGAGCGTACTGTTTTCGGATTGAGAATTACACCTGCTCCTTTTTCCAATACTTCTCCATCTGCGCCCACATCCGTGGCCATGCAGGCAACTCCGCAAGCCATTGCTTCCAAAAGGGATAGGGATAAACCTTCTACCAAAGAAGGTAATATAAATACATCTGCACCCCTGAGAATATTAATACGTTGGTTTTCATCGGCAATAAATCCTAACCAAATAATGCCGTATTCCGGGCCGTAAAATGGCTCTAGGGAGGATTTTAAAGGTCCGTCTCCAACTATGAGCAACTTGCTTTCTGGAGCCATTTGTGCTTGTTTCCAGGCGCGCAGGAGAGCCTCGACATTTTTCTCCGGTGCTAATCTACCTTGGTAAACGAATAAACGTTCGGCGTCCAAATCAGCTTTAATTTCAGAAGGACCGGGGGAATATTTGACAATATCCACTCCATTAGGTATAATGGCGATATTTTTTTTTGGTACGCCCATACGCGCCAATAATTCGCGTTGGATTTGGGAGAAGACAATAACGCGGTCATAATTGCCTAAAAAAGGGGCGTACAGTTGATAGGCTAAAAGTTGTGTTCCCGATACTAGCTTCGCTCCTTTTCCTGCGAAGGGTGTGTGGAAAGTAGCAATTAAAGGTAAATTTAATTCCTCACAAATCTCCGGTAAAACAAAGTCCAAGGGAGATAGGGTGAGGGAAGCATGGACTATGTCTGGTTTGATGCGTCGTAGCGACTGAGTTAAAACCTTGGTCGCTTTGAAAGTGGGAATGGTGTAAACTTGGGACTTGTAAATAAAAGGTAGGAGAACTTCTTGAAAATTTGGCCAGTTATCAGTTTCAGATTCTTCTTGGGCAAAATGCAGAAAGCTAACTTGGTGTCCCAATTCTAGTAGGGCGTTTGTAATTTCTCGACTGTAGGTGACATTACCACAAAAGGGTGATTTTTTTCCAATCCAAGCTATACGCATTCTTTGATTAACTGTTTAGAAAAGCGGGTTTAATGTTTTAGTTTTTGTTTAGTTTTGTTTTTTGTGTTGTTTTGTTTTTGTACTTGCTGGCTTACTGCTAATGATAAAATACAGCCAGTACCCACTTCAAACAAAAAGTTTTATGCTGTGTTTACCAAAAATTTGACAGATTTCTTTTTTATTTATCACTTTGTGATTAAGTTTTGTGGGTTATAAAAACCCATTTTGGCTAGAAATTATTTCTAGCTAATTGTGGGTTGATCCCCAACAAGATTATTTGGTATTTTGTTATCTGTCTAAGTTTACCACGAAAGTAAATACTTTCGATAATAAATAATCTTGCCTGTTTGAGCAGACAGTTATTCTCGGGAATTAGATAGAGTTAGCAGTCCACCCAAACAAACGATCGCTCCTAATGCCAAAAAAACTGCTTGCAATCCCAAAAAGGTTTCTGCTACACCTGCCAATGCTAGGGGTAGAGTGAGGGCAATATTAATCACGTTATTTTGCAAACCAAAGACTTTGCCGCGCATCTGGGCTGGGGTTTCCGTTTGAATGGCGGTCTGCATTGGTATACCGACTAACGCTCCAAAGATGCCCAACAGCATTACCAGTAGCAGGACAATCCACAGTTGCTGGGTAAACACCGAAAGGCCAATTAAACATGCGACCATACCCGCACAGCCACATACACTTAGCTGAGTGTAATAGAAGCGTTGTCCAAATTGGCCGAGTATTGTTGCTCCTACGGCAATACCGACGCCGCCAGCTGCTAGTAAAAAGCCAAACTGCTCTGCTTTTAAATCTGGAATGATTTCGGCCATGCGAACGGCAAGAACGGTTAAGGCGGCGAAAACTGAAAACAGGATAATTAGTTGGATCAAAGCGTTGCGAAGCCGGGGATTTTGTTGCAAATATTGCAAGCCATCTCGCAGATCAGCAAACACGTGTGGAAATTCTGTTTCGGGGGCGTGGGGTTTTTCGTTAGTTACCAGTAGCAACAAGATCAGTCCGGCGAGGGCGTAACTACCACCAACAACGATTTCTTTACCGAGTCCGTTGTTATCCCCGACTAGCAGCGACCAGAGGCGATCGGCTGCGGCTAAAAGCGGTTCGCCTATGGCGAATCCGATAATTACCGACGCCATCATGGTTGTGGTGTAGAGAGAATTGGCTGAGAGCAAGTGTTGCTGTTTGACTACTAAAGGAATTGTTGCCTGTTCTGCTGGGGCAAAAAATTGCGTTAAGGTCGAAACTAAAAAAGTTACTCCTAGGATAATAGCAAAACCGACAGGCAGTACTCCGATTATTGGTTGCCAATCTTGGGTTAGCCACAGCAGGAAGGGAATTACCAAAACTAAAATTCCTCGCCAAATATTTGTTCCTACCAGTACTACTTTTTTCGACCACCGGTCTACAAACACTCCTGCTAGGGAACCAAATAATACTGCAGGAATGGTGAAAGCCATCATCAATGCTGATACCCAAGCGCTGAGGGTGCGATCGCCAATTTGAAAGTGAGTGTCGATCAAGGCGATCATCAACACTAAATACACTTTATCTGCTAGCTGACAAAAAATTTGTCCACCCCAAAGAGCCAAAAAATTGGGATTTTTCAACACAGGTAAAAACCCGCGTTCTTTAGCATCGCTTGCTGCTGGTTCGCGAAAATCAGGCTTTTGCGGCTTTGGTGCTTGCTCCACCGCCGTTATTTGCTCTGTATCTGCTGGTTGCTCGTTGGAGTTGTTTTCTGATGTGACTTGAGAGTTGCTATTTGTAGGTTCTGAGGTCAGCTGTTTTTGGCTACCAAGGTCTCTTTCAGGCTTTGGTTGGATGTGGGGGCGTTGTTGTGTTGTCTTTGATACTGCTGTTGGGTAATTGTACAATTTCGCCACTGATGCCCTATTCTGCTTTGGGAGATGACTTGGTGACAGTGGCAGGATTTTTTGATCCAAATTAGAGGGTTGCATCATGGTTGGCAGCAAAGTAAGAATCAATCAAAGCAGCGGAGCGAATAGGGCGACCAAAGTGATACTGAGCATACTGACGCAAAATTTGCTCCACAGATAACCAGCCACCATCTCTGGTCGCATCTTGCATTATCTCTGATTGCGACAGCTGTTGGAGCATGGCTAGTTCTTTGGCGTTGAGGCGCCGAGAAAGTGGTGGTGTTTCTTGTTGGTGGAGAGTGGTTTCCCAATCCAGACCGTGATTCGATGGCAAAAAATAAGTGCTTTGTGAAGATAAAGTTGCTTGATTTTGTGGAGTTTCTCCACCGTGATGTTTCCCAGTCTGGGTGCGAGCAAAATTTGGGATTGTTTGCTGTTTTTTTAAGTCTTCCCAAGCTCTCAAGCAGATAGTTCCGCCAGCAGCGATACTAAATCCTACTTGCCAGTTGGGATCTGTAAAATCTGGTCTCAAAGGGCGCTGGGTCAAACAGCATGTTTGTACTTGTGGTGTCAGTCCGGCTAATGCTAAAAGTTGAAACAATCCGTGGGCTAAAAGGGCGAGCACGCTGGTTTTTTTTTGGCTGGATAATTCTTCTATTCTTTGCAGGTGTTCGTTGAGCAGCTCGTATAATTCTTCTTGGGGTTGCTCGCTCAAACCTTGACAAAGTGCTATTTCTGCTAGGTACTGACTAGCTGCTAGCTTTCCCAAGTCTTTTGCCAGACCGGGGTAGGATTTGATAGTTTGGGCTTGGGTGATTTTATCAAGCGATCGCCCTTTCGCTATTAGTAAGTCGTTAACCACGAACACCGCACTCCTACCACCCAGACTGGAGTTGTGTTTGCGCGCTCCCGGAGCGACAGCTCTAACGATTCCATATTCTTTTGTCAAAATTGTTACTATCCTATCCGCTTCTCCAAAAATTTGGGTTCTCAGATTAATTCCAGTTGCTTTGTATGTTCTGCTCATTAGTTATAAGTTTACAGTCAATAGGCATTGGTCATTAGACATTAGCAATGGAGAAATGACAAATGACAATGACTACTTTTTCTTCTCCAGCTTTCTTTGCTGTTGCAGCAGTTCCACTCCATAAGATGTACCCAATCTGGTAGCACCTGCCACGATCAAGTCTAGGGCTTGTTCGAGGGTGCGAATACCTCCTGAAGCTTTAATTCCTACTGTTTCGCGAGCCACTTCCTTCAAAAGTCGCACATCTTTTACTGTGGCACCCCCATTCCAACCTGTGCAAGTTTTCAGGAATGCTGCTCCTGCATCTATACATATTTCCGCAGCCAGGCGTTTCTCCGCATCCGTCAGGAGATTGGTTTCTAAAATTACCTTGACAGTTTGCCCTGTTTCCTGGCAAATTTCGGCGATTTCTCGATGAACGTCGTCAGTTTTTCCAGCTTTTAACCAACCCAAGTTTATGACTACATCTAACTCGGTGGCTCCATTTTCTACTGCTTCTTGAGCTTCGTAAAGTTTGACTGCTGAAGTTGTTGCTCCTGTAGGAAAGCCTATTACCGTACAAACTTTGGGCTTTTTTTTGTGCAGGTATTCTGCTGCGATGCGTACGTTAACTGGAGACACGCAAACTGCTGCAAAGTTAAATCTATCTGCTTGTTCACACCATTGCTCGACTTGCTCGGTTGTAGCTGTGGGAATCAGCAAGGAGTGATCTATGTATGGCGCAATATCTATGTCTGAATACTCTGCTGCCATCTTTTTTTAGCAAAGGAGTAATTAATTAATTTATCTTTATATAAATTTAAGCCTATTTTAACTCCTGGGGGATTTGGGGGGCTATAAGTTCCGCGCCTGAATTTTTGCCAACAGGGTGGGATATACGGACGAAGAGTTATTGTTGAGTGTAGCTCGATTATACCGAAACTTTCCTCGGCTATTGTTAACGCGCATGATAGAATGACCGTTGTTAACCAGGGACTCTGGTGAAGGGAAGCCTCCTGTAGTAATTTTTGCCGACAATAGCTGTATCTAGCAAAACAGCTACTTCAGTATTTTACCTGAAGCATTATGATTTTTTAGTATCTAGGAAAACATATTTTCCCAAAAGCCCGGGAGCTAATTCCTAAAAATAAATGGAGATGGAATCAGAAAGGGGAAGAATAATTAAGGTAGGATACAAGATGTAGCAAATTAGTTATCTTGGGAAAGATAGGCTTTTTCTGCTCTGCTACATCTATAAAAATAAAATTTCTTCACAAATTTGGAGTGATTATCCCAGCACCTTGTTTGTAGCAGTTAGTTCACCTGCAGTTACTTCTGGTGACAAAAGTTTTATTCCTTGGCGAACGAACCCTTGCAAAAATCCTATCTGCTGGTTTTGCTGAAAAACTTTTTGCAAAGTTTGCCCTAATTTTTCAATATTCAATCGGCTGGTGGAATTAGTGGTAACTTCCTGTTGTTGGAAGTACTCAACTAAACTCCATCCTGCTAGGCGAGTCAGATAAGCTGCACTTATACCCTGCACCAAGCCGCCAGCGATAAAGGTTGCGGCGTGACTTTTGAGGACTGTAGCGATCGCCCGGCTAGAAAGTTCTACCAAACCAAGTTTCAGCATCAAACTTCCCATTTCACTTGCTATGGTTTTCGCCTGTTCGAGGGAAAATTTTTGCTGGTAAATTTGACCCAAATCTACGATGGTTTGGGCGTTAATTGCTGCTGTTGCTAAAATATCCAAAGCTGGTACTGGATTGGCGAAAGCAGCGGCAGCAGCTATCCACTGGTACTGTTCGATCACTACGCTAGCGCGTTCGCGTCTTACTTGGTTGAGGTAATTTTTCGCTTCCGCTTGCAGCAAAAACGCCTTTCTCATTGTAGTTGCCCATATGAGTTGCTGTCCTTGTTGGGCGAAAATATTGTCCAACTGTTGCGTTAGCTGCTGGATATCTGGTGGTGGTTGTTCGCTCCACTCTTGTACTGAACCATCTGCAGCGTGCTTGCGGACTTTTACGGGAAGGGGAGAAACAGCGGTTGCTACCACCTTTGTTGTTTCCTGCATTCGCTGTTTGACAGACAGCAAGATACTGGTGCGCTCATCGGGTAAATAGCGGTCTTGCTTGTTGAAAACCAACATCAGTTGCTGATTTTCTGCTTTTAGCTGCTGTATGGCTTGGAATTCTGTGTCTGTCAAATCGCCATTGGTGAGGAACAAGACAAAATCAGCTTTTTTTGCTTGCGCTAGCGCAGCTGCATCGGAGTTTTGGGGTGTTTCTTGTAGAAACAAAGGTGGTGTTTCTTCCCAGCTGACTTTTTGACGTATTTGCGGACGCCAGTTTGATTTGAGAACTTCAATCAAGGAAGTTTTACCGACTAACTTACCTCCTGTGACGGCAACGAGAATTTCTTCTCTGTCTAACTCTTGGTAAAGTAGGGATATTGTTTCTCCTAGTGTTGCCGCAGCTGGATGATTTTCTGCTTCCTCAGTCAGTTGGTTAACTACAATTTCAGCTTTGGCGATCGCCTTTTGTGCTGTTGTCCGATCGGCGGGTAAACTTTCCAGCAATGGCGAGTTATTTTCAGGGTGATTTGGTTTTAACAACCACAATAATCCTCCTCCGCCCGCAAGCAACAAACTTATTGCACCAAATTCACCCAACTGCAGCAAAGAATGATGTAAACTTTGTAACATCAGAACTAAAAATGACAGTCCCAGTCCTCCCACTAAGATCGGCCGTTGTAACTTCACAACCATGATTCACCGCGCTTTTTGGATTATTTCTACTCCAGAATAGATCAAAAGCTTGGTTGTGATAGCTTGGGCAAGGAATACAGCATAATTTTTTATATAAATTTTCTTGGCTTGGGGAGATCTTGAAGGGCAATCGAGCTGGCGATCGAAACGGCGAGCGGCAAAATTCCTAACCGAGTGGTTACTTTCACTTTTATTCGTTGTATGGGTCTGTCAGAATAGAGCTGTAGTCTAGAGTAATTATCCTTCCAGCATTGGTGTATTGCCTAGATCTCAAAATATGATTCGTTTGGTAAAAACAAGTAATTAGGAATGCGCTATGGACAGCAACAATTGGATGCAGCAATTATTAATGCTCGGTATCGGTACGACTTCTATAGTGGCAGATAAGGTGCGAGAAGTTAGCGATCAATTAGTTAAAGACGGCAAACTCGATCCAGAGCAAGCTAAAACAATAATGGATGATATGGTCAAACAGTTTAAGTCGGAGCAGGGTCACTGGGAAGCTAACATGCAACGGCAGTTGCGAAACATGCTACAAGATTTAGGAGTAGCGCGTCAATCAGAGGTTGACGAACTGCGCGGTAGAATTGACCGATTAGAGCGTCAGGTAAGGGATTTGGAAAATAAGCTTTGGCGCTAGCATATTGCACAAACAGTTGCTTGCTGGCTAGAAAGTGCAGAAAATCTTAAATCGCAAGTTTTGCTCGCGGTAGGATTTTTGGTGGCAACTCAATTACATAACCAAAAGCAGGGAGGATCGATCTTGAAAGCGATTTTACTGAGCGTGGGTTTGATGCTAGTGTGTGTTGTAGTCTTAGTAGGAGGACAACCTGGAGATAGTCGAGAAAATTCTGCACTGGCAGCCCAGATACAAAAAACTGCTGCTGCAAACCCAGCTGTATCTGCTTCCCGTGTGGTCACCACCTCCTCTGGACTAAAGTATGTCGATTTAGTAGAGGGAACTGGAGCACTTCCCAAACCAGGACAATGGGTTACGGTTCACTACACCGGTACTTTAGAAGACGGTACTAAGTTTGATAGTTCGCGCGATCGCGGTCGCCCTTTTCGGTTCCAACTTGGTGTCGGACAAGTAATTAAAGGTTGGGATGAAGGACTCAGTACTATGAAAGTAGGTGGTCGCCGTCAGTTAATTATCCCGCCAGAGTTAGGTTATGGCGCTCGCGGTGCTGGTGGTATCATTCCCCCCAATGCTACTTTGATTTTTGATGTAGAGCTTTTGAAAGCGAGTTAATGGCTAATAGCTAATTGCTAATTGCTGGTTTCAATTAGCCATTAGCTATTAACTGCGAGCTAAATTAAGCAATTGGTTTAGCTAAGTTTTTAAATTTTGTAAATTGTGGTTCGAATAAAAGTTTAATCGTTCCTGTCGGACCGTTACGGTGTTTGGCGATGACAACTTCTGCAATACCTCTATCGGGAGTGTCGGGGTGGTAGTATTCATCCCTATACAACATGATTACTAAGTCTGCATCTTGTTCGATAGAACCCGACTCTCGCAAATCGGATAGCATGGGACGCTTGTTAGTGCGCGCTTCTACCCCTCGACTTAACTGAGACAAAGCAATTACCGGTACGGATAATTCCCGTGCTAAACCTTTAATACTGCGGGTAATTCTGGATAATTCCTGGACGCGGTTGTCACCTGCTCCTTCCATCAGCTGTAAGTAATCGATAATAATTAATCCCAAATTGGTCCCCAGTTCTGCTTGCAAACGCCGCGCTTGACTGCGCATTTCTGTAACTGTAATATTTGGTGTATCGTCAATGTAAATTGGCATTTCTGAAAGCAAGCTGATAGCGCGGCTTAAAGGTTCCCATTGCGATTGGCTGATACGTCCGCTGCGCAAATAACCGCTTTCAATTTCTGCTTCACTTGCTAGCAGGCGTTGTACCAATTGCTCTTTTGACATTTCCAAGCTGAAAATAGCAACTGGTAGTTTATAGGTAGCTGCAACATTGTAGGTGAGATTCAAGCAAAAGGCTGTTTTCCCCATGGATGGTCTGCCAGCAACAATAATTAAATCAGAAGGTTGGAAACCGCTGGTCATGGCATCTAGATCGTAAAATCCACTCGGTACACCTGGTAAAGCTAAACCTTGGTGGCGAGTTTCTATCTCCTGGAAAGCATTGACCAAGGTCTCCCCAATGTGAACTAAACCAGACTGGGGACGTTCCTGGGCGATCGCAAAAACTTTTTGTTCTGCTAAATCGAGAATGTGGGGTAACTCGTTTTCTGTTTGGTACCCTAACTGAATAATTTCGTTACCTGCTTTAATTAACTGACGTCGCAGGTATTTTTCCATTACCAATGATGCTAAGGCATCAATGTTAACTGCTGAAACTGTTCTGTCTACAAGAGAGGCTAGTTTATTTCTTCCACCCACGCGAGCAAGCATGTCGTTATCATCTAGCCAGTTGGCAACCGAAAGCAAGTCTGTGGGTTTGCGAGCTTCGTAAAGGTGCAGTGCTGCTTGATATATATCCTTGTGAGCGCTGATATAAAATGCTTCCGGTACCAAGCGATCGCTAACTCTGCTAATGGCTTCAGGATCGAGTAATATACCTCCTAGTATCGCTTCTTCTGCTTCGATGTTTTGAGGAGGTAGGCGATCGCTGCCTATTCCCTGAAAATTCAGTTGTTCAGACATAGGTGGATAATTTTTGCTTTCAATACATAAAGACGTTGCACTGCAACGTCTCCAATAGATATCTGTTTGCTGTAGATTTTTAGCTAGCTACAACTTGAATATTAATTTTTGCCGTTACTTCTGAGTGTAGCTTGATTTGCGCTTCGTAGGTTCCCAGCATACCTATATCAGGTATGGTAATACCGCGCCGATCTACTTCGATACCTGTGATTTGTTGAATTACATCAGCGACATCTTGAGTAGTAACGGTACCGAAGATAGCTTGTTTTTCACCCACTTGTTTGGCAATATTAAAGGTGCCAACTTTTTCTATAGCCGCTTTTTGTTCAGCTGCTTTTTGTTTGAGTTCTAACTGTCGCTGGCGTTCTAATTCCCGACGGCGTTCTACTTGTTTGAGAATACCAGGAGTTGCAAAAGTTGCCAAACTTTTGGGAATTAAGTAATTACGAGCATAACCGGGTGCTACTTCTACTAAGTCGCCAGACTTACCCAGCTTCTTGACATCCTGAGTTAAAACTAACTGCACGCGTTTGGCCATTGTTTTTCTTTTTTGTATCGCTTGTCAATTCTTAAGGTTTTGGGGTTTGAGCAAAATAGTTCATAAAGAGTCTCGCTTTGTCCCCAAAAGTTTTGCTTTTTGCCGATCAGCCTTTCGATCCTAGCGAAATCTAGGGTGCGATCGCAAGTCCAAAACTCCTTTATTCATTTTTGAGTCTGCATCAAAATCTATCTTTCATTTCCCGCAGACGAGCAAAGGTTTGCACTGGATCTTTGGTGTTAGTTGCTAATTGTAATGCTGGTTGCTCCCAGCGCAAAAAAGGATTTGTGCGTTTTTCTATTCCCAATAGGGAAGGAACTGTAGCTTCTTGTCGACTGCGAAGAGCTTTTACTTCCCGGTATCTTTGTTGTAAGTCAGGGTTGTCGCCATCTACTGTCAAAGCAAACTGTAAATTTTTTAAAGTATATTCATGAGCGCACCAAACTCGTGTATTGTCAGGTAAACGGCGGAGTTTGTCTAGAGATTCCATCATTTGCTTTGGCGTACCTTCAAATAAACGACCGCAACCACCAGCAAAAAGCGTATCGCCGCAGAATAACTCTCCTGTTTCTCCCGGATTTTGGGGAGGAAAATAGTAGGCGATGTGAGCGCGGGTATGGCCGGGAACAAATATCGTTTCCGCTACTTGCTGTGCAAACTCAACGCGCGCTCCTTCTTGTAAAAATACCTGCTGTCCTGGTATTCTTCCTCGATCCTCGGCTCCACCGTATACTTTCACTTCCGGAAACTTTCCTATCAATTCTTTGTTTCCACCAACGTGATCTAAATGATGATGCGTATTAAATATCGCTACTAATTTTAACCCTAATTCATGAAGTTTTTTAAGAACAGGTTCTGCTTCTGCTGGATCAACAACAGCAGCAATACTTTTTTGACGGTCATAAAGCAAAAAAATGTAATTGTCTAAAAGTGCTTCCAAGCGAAGTATTTGCATTTTCTACACCTTTTTTCTCATTACCAACAAATAAATACTTACGATATTTGCGGAGAATAAGATTTGAAAAATACACGCAAAACTGTAATTATACTGAGAAAAATTTTTTGCGGCTGGAGTATATCAATTTCTCAGTAAATTTTCCCTAGGTGTAAAAGTAAACACAAAAATATACTGATATTCACTATTACACAGGCGCCTGGATAGAAAATTCATAATTTTCAGATGACGACAAAAACCTTCCCGAACAAAAAGTATGAATCATCAAGAAAGTAGATATAAACAATCAGAATTAGCAATCGAAGAAATAGTTAATCGCATTATTTCTTCTGGAAAAATGAGCCGCCAGGATCATATTTTACTTACCTCAATCGCGGTTAAAAATGGTGAAATGAGCGCAGAAACTCGTCGCCACATCAACCGTATATTTGATTATATACAAACAAGTCGTCTGAAGTTAGTTGATTGGTAGTTTGGCAGTAAATATATCATTGTTCGGCCATATCCAAAACTTTTACATATGTTAATAATATCTGCCAAGTCTGGGCAATTGGGAAATAGATTGTTATTATTTGCAAATTTTATAGCATTTGCTCGGGAAAATAATTTCACAGTCTTAAATCCAGCTTTTGAGGAGTATGCCGAATTTTTTCAGTCAACGGCTAGGGATTTATTTTGTTGTTATCCTCCTTTATTCTTTTCTTTTCCAGTTCCTCAACGCTGGCGCCAATACTACTATAAATTTAATCGCTATTTAGTCGAAAGTGGACGTTTTCAGGTAATTAACATTCAGCGAGATCGTCCATTTAATTGGAGTAATTTACAGCTAATAGAAAATTTGCAGTCAAGAAAGCTTATTTTTTTTCAAGGATGGTTATTTCGGGATGGCTGGTTTATAGCTGAAGTGGATAAACTTTACAAACATAGAGAAGCAATTCGTGCTTACTTCCGTCCTTTAAAAAAATACCAAGAAAACGTATTTAAACTCATATCTCGTCTGCGTCAAGAAGGTGATATTCTTATTGGCGTTCATATTCGACATGGAGATTATCGCCACCATCAAAATGGTAAATATTTTTTTGAAACTGAACAATATGTCAAGGTAATGCAATCGGCACAAACTTTATTTCCCAATCAAAAAGTCACGTTTTTAATTTGTTCTAACGTTCCCCAACCCAAGCAGTGTTTTCAACATTTATCTTACACATTTGGCAACAATCATATAATTGAAGATTTATATTCCCTAGCCGAATGCGATTATATCATTGGTCCTCCCAGTAGTTATACGATGTGGGCTTCTTTCTATGGAGAAAGACCGCTTTATATGCTCAGAAAGGTCGAGCAAACTTTAGACATTAAAAATTTTGTTCACTTTTATCAATGGAAGGGTGTTTTTCACTATCACGAAGACTGGAGTCAAAGTTACTGGGAATGGACACATTAACTCAAAAAATTTGAAAAGTATATGACCAAAACTAACAGAGTGTTTATCACTATTTTAACAGGTCTTTATTCCTTTCAAGATTGCGTTCATTTTTTGGCATCGGTGAGAAAGTTTCATCAAGAACCAATAATTATTCTCCTTCACCGCGTTCCTAAGATTTTATACCCTTTGCTTACAGTTTTTAAAAATGTTATTCTCAAACCGGCTCCTGCAAGTGAAAATACCGTTTTAGCATCCCGTTTAGCGAAGCTAGCTTTATACGAGGTATCTGCTCAATTTGAAAAAACTATATATTTAGATGCAGATACTTGCTTGCTTTCTGATATTAATGACGTGTTTGACTATTTAGATGAATACGATTTGTTGTTAACCGAAGACGTACAGCCTCAGATTGCTAAAGCTACAAACTTAGTGCGGATCGATTTACAAAAAACATATCCAAACGTGCTGTCAATTTTACAATCTGCTGGTTTGCCGTTACAGGAAGACAGTATTCAGTACAATGGGGGGTTTATAGCTTTTCGGAAAGGCGAAACTGTTAAATTATTGTTTGAAAAATTTAAATATTATTTTGAAATTGTACGCAGTCATCAAGATAAATTGCTCTTGAAGGATCAAGGTGCATTTGCTTGCGCGATCGCCGCGGTTCAACCAAAATTTAAAATCTTACCACCCACCTACAATTATCTTAGTAAGTGGAAGAATTGTTATCCACCAATTAACGAACCTATTAAAGTACTTCACTGTACTTATCCTTATAGACCCCAATATGCTAAAGATATTACTAGCTCTCTCTACACGAAATTTTTTAATAAATTCGCTCAACTAGTATTGCCAAATCAAATTACAAATCCCTGGCGTAAAGCTTGATCTTATATGTTTAAGAAAAATATTTCTATAATAGTTTGGAATTTATCAACTAATGATGGTTTTTTGAGGGCTTTTTTATTGAAAAATGCTTTAGAAAAATTAGGATATCAAATAGAAATTTTGGGATTTAAATTTGGAAATGATTTATATAAAGCAATTCCGAAAAGCTTGAAAATAAAAGTTGTAGAAGGTGGAAATTATCCAGGTTTTTGGAAATCAATTAAAAAACTATTAACCTGGATAGAGGGAGATATTGTTTATGCCATCAAGCCTCAACCAGCAAGTTTTGGAGTTGCACTCTTAAAAAAACTTTTTACTAAAAGACCAATTATTTTAGATATTGACGATTGGGAAATGAGCTGGCATGGTGGCGATAATTGGTCTTACCGTCCCAAACCCAAACAATTGATTAGGGATTTACTCAAACCGGATGGTGCATTGAGAAATCCCAATCATCCTTTATATCTTAAATGGATGGAAAATTTCATCAAAAAAGCTAATGCCGTGACAGTAAATACAAAATTTTTGCAGCAACGTTTTGGGGGTACGCTGGTTCCTAATGGCAAGGACATCTTCTTATTTGACCCTGCTAAATATAATAGCAATGCTAGTAAAATTCGCTATGGTTTATCAGAATACAAAATCTTGATGTTTCCTGGTGCACCAAGACCTTATAAAGGTTTAGAAGATGTTCTCCTAGCATTAGATCTAATTAATCAGCCGCAGTTGAAACTGGCGATTGTCGGTGGTAGTCCCTATGATGATTATGACAAAAAACTACAACAATACTGGGGGCGTTGGATTGTGAAACTGCCAAATTATCCAGTAGATATCATGCCTGATGTAGTAGCTGCTGCTGATGTTATTGTTGTTCCGCAACGAGATACCCCAGAAACTCGCGCTCAATTTCCTTTAAAAATAACCGACGGTATGGCAATGGCCAAACCCGTACTAGCAACGAAAGTAGGAGACATTCCAGACATTTTAGGTGAAACTGGATATTTAGTCGACCCTAATTCTCCCGAGCAAATTGCCGAACAAATTCAATTGATATTTCAAGATTTAGATGCAGCAAATGAACGTGGAAAAAAGCCAGGGAAAGATGTGTAGAAAAATACAGCATAGAAGCGATGGCTTCCACGCTAAACTCGGTAATTTCTCGGTTGTAGTTCCTGGGATTAAGTGTTGAAAATTAAAGAGTAATTAGAGCCAGAGCGCTGGATGTGAAAGTATTTAAATATGATCGAAATTTCCCTAAAAGCAAAATTTTAATATTAGTCCCCAATGTCTAATATAAAGCTGTTACTGAGATTTGCCAAACCTTATCCTGCTTTAATTATTATCACAATATTTTTGGGCTTTTCGGGAGCTTTTTTTAACGGAGTTGGCACAGCTTTAATTGTGCCGGTAATCTTAAAAATTGTGGGACAAGAAGTAAATTTAAGTAGTGCTCCTCCCGTTCTCAAAGCAATTATGCATCCCTTTGAGAATTTACCGGAAAACTATAGTTTGTTAATCATGGCAGGGGCAATTATACTGATAATTTTTTTCAAGAATTTAGCAATATATTCTAGTACGCTGGCATCTAATTATCTCACAAGACGGTTGACTTCCGATATGCGGGAAGCAGGATTGCAGTTATTACTAGCAATTGACATAGATTATTATGTCAAGATGAATATCGGCGATTTGATCAACCGTTTGGGAGGAGAAATTAGTCGTGCTGCCAGTACTATTGGTAATACTATAAAATTAATTATTTTAGGAATTACAATTTTAATTTTTGTTGGTTTGCTATTATCGATTTCCTGGCAATTAACCATAGCTGCTACTTTTTTATTGTCTTTGATTACCTTCGCCAATCAGTACGCTATCAGTCGTTCTCGAAGACTTGGTAAGCAGCTAAGTGAAATTTCAACAGCATACTCAATTGCTGTCCTGGAAACTTTAAGCGGAATTAAGCTGGTTAAAGCGACAGGAAATGAAGAAAGAGAATTTCAAAAGATTAAGAAGCTAATTCGCGATCGCGAAAAAGCAGATTTTCAATCGCAGATGAATTCGGAGGCGATCGCACCAGCTAGCGAAGTGATGGGAATCGCTGCTTTATTACTAATAGTCTTTTTAAGTCGGACATTTTTTAAAGACCAAATAGTCTCCTTATCAGCTGTACTTCTGACATATTTATTAATACTGCTGCGATTGCTACCACTGATTTCTCAGTTAAATACTCTTCGCAATAGCTTTGCTAATACATCCAGCAGCGTAGAGCTGGTGACCGATTTTTTACGCTACGATAACAAACCCCGAATGAGTAGCGGTAGCATTCCTTTTACTGGTTTAAAAAAAGGTATTAGTTTCAACAATGTATCCTTTGCCTATCCAGGCCATGAAAAGATGGTACTCCAAAATGTGAATTTATACTTACCACGGGGGACAACTTTGGCTTTGGTAGGTAGCTCCGGTGCGGGTAAATCAACACTTGCAGATTTGTTACCTAGATTCTACGACCCAACTTGCGGTTCCATCACCATTGATGGCGTTGATTTGCGCGAGTTTTCTCTGACATCGGTGCGAAAAGCGATGGGAATTGTCAGTCAAGAAACGTTTTTGTTCAATGATTCGGTGCGATATAACATCGCCTATGGAAAACCAGACGCTACCGAAGATGAAATTATTGCTGCAGCTAAACGAGCTCATGCTTACGAGTTTATTAATAAATTACCCCAGGGATTGGACACAACCATTGGCGATCGCGGTGTGATGTTGTCCGGGGGACAAAGACAGCGTTTAGCAATAGCACGCGCTCTGCTGCAAGATCCGGAAATACTCATTCTTGATGAAGCTACCAGTGCGTTGGATACCGTTTCCGAGCGTCTGGTACAAGCAGCAATCGACGATCTCAGTCGCGATCGCACCACCTTAGTCATCGCTCATCGCTTGTCTACAGTGCAAAGAGCAGAACAAATAGCTGTACTGGAGCGAGGATGCGTTGTCGAAGTGGGAACCCACGAGGAACTTTTACAAAAGGGTGGTTACTACTCACGTTTGTACTCTATTCAATTTGGAGCTCGGGAAGCATCTCCTAGTCAAAGTCAGCGCAGTTTCATTCGTATTTCCCACGAAATTCGCACGCGACTGCACTCGATGATTGGGTTTTTGCTTTTACTTCTAGATAACTTCCAAAACCCACAAGAACGGCAAGAATTAATTGCAGATACTCAGAAAGCAGCCTTAAGCGTTCTTAATATTATTGATATTTTAGACGATCTTGTACATCTACAAATTCAATGGCAACCCCAATTTTTGGTACAGCAAAATTATGATTTAGCCATCCATCATCTCACTTCTCTTAGTATATCTGAGCTGCAAAAAGATATCAATGAAATAGTAAACTTAATCAACCGTATTAGCAATAATTTGGTAACAAATTGGGAGGCAGAAAATGAATTACTAGAACAAGCTTTGCAGTTGGCAATGCATCTTTTAAAAACCCTAGAAAGTATTGAGGATAGTATGAAATACCTGAAATCATAAATTTATGAAATATTCTAGTTCTCAAAAACACTATATTTTTTTCCTTCTAGACGATTTACCTAAACCAGAAGCCCACATCGTGCAATTTACTAACGCAGCAAATGCAGCAGCGAACTTAGGTTATCCAGCAGTTTTAGTCTATCCTTGTAAAAAATTAGCATACCTAAATATAGTTAATTTTATTCGTCCTTTTCACCCTCAGCCAGTACCAGAAACCCTTAGCAAATATTACAATCTCGATGACAAATTAAAAGTTGCTCCCCTAGCAATGCCCTGGCCTGTTGACCGTTTCTTAACTAAATTCGCTAATTCTAATACCATTGCCACAAAATATTATTTTCCTTTCTACATACTACCTTATACTAAACTTGTCCACAGTCGAAACTGGAATTGTGTCAAAGCTGCTATTAAAAATGGTGTTCCTGCCATTTACGAGCATCACCATCATGAAGATAAATTATTTGAATTAGAAATTGTTCGGCACCCGCTATTTCAAATTGCGGTGACAGTTGCTGATACAATTCGCGATAGTATGATTCAACACGGAATGCCACCAGAAAAAGTTATAAAGCTCCACAACGGCTACAATCATTTATTTCTCAAAAGACAACCAGAAAAAGCAGCACAATGGCGCCAAAAACTACTTCAAGATGGACGAGAAAAATTAGTAGTTTATGCAGGAGCGCTGAAAAAATTTAAAGGCATAGATATTCTTATTGATGTGGCCAGGGAAATGCAAGATGTTCAATTTGCATGTGCGGGGGGTACTGAAATAGAAGTACTGTACTATCAGCAATTAGCCCGGGAAACCCGAGCTACAAACATAACATTTTTAGGCTACATATGGCACGAAAATTTACCATCATTGCTTCAAGCAGCAGACGTTCTTGCTCATCCTCATTGTTCGGGACCAGCAGCAACTTTTACTTCTCCTTTGAAATTATTTGATTACTTGGCTTCCGGTACTCCTATAGTAGCTACAGAAATTCCTTCTTTAATAGAGTTTAAAAATACTCCAGCGATCGCTGCTTGGTGCGAACCAGATAACCCTGTCAAATTTGCTGAATGTCTCAGGCGAGTTTTTCAAACCCATCCTCGTAAAATAGAGGGTTATTTTGAAAGCATAGAGTTTGTCAAGCAGTTTTCTTGGGAAAATCGAGCAGCGAAAATCATCAGTTATGTAGATGAATCTCTACGCCCTCCACTTCTTGCTTAAAACAACTTTCTATCTAGCGAGCATGGCCATGAAAATTCAAACTATTGGTATGATTAGCAGCTATCGCAATTTAGAAAACAAAAGTGATTGGCTGTGGCAACAAACTCCTCATCCCTTTGGAATTTGGAAAAATATCCAATTACAAGCCCTAGCAGAAAAGCCTGACTTTCTGCTCATGTATCAGTTTGATTTTCCCCTACCCCAAAAACAACATCAATCTTGGTTAAAAAGACTTCGTCAAAAACAAAATCAACCCCAATTAAATCTTACCTCTTTTTGCCGCGGAGTTCCTAAAGAACGAGTAATTTATCTTTTACGCGAACCTCCTTTAGATGAGATTGTAGAACGAAATAAATATAATTATCAGCAAGCGCAGCAGTATTGCGGTTATGTTTCCGGTCCTGATGATTTTGCTCCTATTCCCGATTATATGCCTGCCATTTGGTATCACTCTAATTCTTTTCGAGAATTAGATGAAATGCCGCCACCCAAAAAAGTTGTTTCTTGCAGTTGGATTACTTCTGGAATTAGCCGCACAGCCAATCATCGCCAGCGTTTAGAATTTTTAAAAACTCTACAATCAAGTTCAATTCGATTCGATTTATACGGACGCAATTTACCTGTTTGGGCTAAATCCTTAGGAGAATTAAATAATAAATGGTATGGAATGGCACCCTATTATTATAATTTAGCAATTGAAAATTATAGCAGCAATAATTGGTATGTAAGTGAAAAATTATGGGATGCGCTGCTAGCGTGGTGTTTACCAATCTATTATGGTGGTCCTGCAGCTGATAAATTATTACCACCCGGAAGTTTTTTACGTTTACCCAGCTTGGATGAAAAAGGAATTGCTTACATTCAACAGGTAACAGCTACTCCCGATGCATGGTATCAAGCAAAAGACGCGATCGCCGAAGCTAGAAAAATTATTATCCATAAACTTAATTTGCTCAACTGGTTGTCAGAGTTGGTTGCTAAATTCTAAATTTTTATTTCCAATTACAAACTTTTTATGGATGGAATTTGTACCCTTGCTAACGACCGCGTTTACGATCAACTTATCGCTTTATTAAACAGCATAGAGGCAATTTACGGACAACAAATGCCCGTATGCATCTATCCTTATGACGATAATATAACCCAAATTCAAACTGAAATTTCTCGCCGTCCCCACGTCCAACTTTATGACAATCAAAAGTCGATACAAGCATGGGATCGTTTTGCACGCCAAATTTGGGACGCTCACCCCACCGCCAAAAAATCTTGGCAAAAAATTAGTCGCGAGCAATATTATCGATTTGGTACTCACAGACGTTTTTGCGCCTTTGATGGTCCTTTTGACCGCTTTGTATACATGGATGCGGACACTTTATTAATGAGTCCGCTGGAATCAATTTTTACTCTCCTCGAGTGCAATGATTGGGTAGTCTACGATTTTCAATTTAAAGATCTATCTCATGTTTATAATATTTATTCGCCAAAATTAACAAAAATATTTCCTTTATCTCGACTCCAAACCGAAATATTTTGTTCCGGTTTTTATGCCACTAAAAAGAATATATTTACTGCTCAACAACGAGAATGGTTACTAGAAAATTTACGTCAAGGAGAAGTAGAAATTCTCTACGAAATGGCTCCCGATCAAACAATTCTTAATTACATGGTCATGCGTGCAGAAATTTCTAGTTATAACTGCGCCCTTCATTTCCCAGAAAATGCAGTTACTGGTTGTTGTGTAACTTCTACTCACTTTCAAGCTAGAGATAGTATTTTGTACGATCGCGATAAACGTTTAACTTATATCCATTACATCGGTCTTTCATCTCAATTATTTAGTCAGGTTTGTAGCGGAAAAAATATTGACTTTCCTTACCGAGAGATTTTTTTGCATTATCGCTATCTCCACGAACCAAACAAGCGACCCCAATTTTCAAACAAGCCCAAAGCTTATCAATATTTAGAGAATTGGACTACAAGGATTTTAAAAAAATTAGGAATAATGGTTGAGGTATAAGTAGTGAATCGAGGAATTTATATCATTGCTAATAACAAGGTAACAGACCAAGCGATCGCTCTGCTCAACAGCATTCGATTGTACGACACCAATACTCCCATAATTATGATTCCCTACGACGAAAATTATCACCAAATAGCAGAGATACTAAACAAATATTATGGAGTCCTTCTCTACGAAGATTTGGCTTTGATTGAGCGCTTATCAAAAAAATTGCACGAAATCTTTGGCGGAAAAATTTTTGCCCGTCCCCATCAATTTCGCAAACAAGCTTGTTGGTTTGGTCCTTTTGACGAATTTTTATACCTAGATACAGATATAGTAGTCTTTGAAAAAATAATCGAGAACCTTAACTACCTAGCCCGTACAGATTTTATTTGTTGTGATTACCAGCATCTGGGTGGAATTACTAATGTTTTTACAGAGAAAGTAAGAGAAGAAAAAGTATTTACAGAAATAGAACTAAAGGATATTTTTAATTGTGGTTTCTGGGGTGCCAAAAAAAATCTCATTTCCGAACAGGATTTGTACGAAATTTTTGCCGAATGTGCTTCTCATTTAGAATACTTTGATTTTTCTCAAAAAACTTCCGATCAGCCAATTATTAATTATATGCTTCTCAAGCGAATTCCCCATCGCTTTAATATTGTCCGCAGACCCGGAAAAGCGCCGGGTAATTGGGCTGGAACTCCCTATTTTCAGCGCCAGGGAAATGTACTGTTTGACCCCAATGTCAATCAACAATTACAATATCTTCATTGGGCTGGAATCCGGATTGAACCCGGCTGTCCCTACTGGCAAATTTGGAAATATTACCGTTATCTAAATCCAGCTTTAAATCAAGTAAATTTCTCGAGACCATTAAATAAAAATAGCTGGCAACAAACTTTTAATAACTTGAAGCAGAGACTTTTTTAAATTGCATTAATAGTAGAGTTCAGCAAACTTAGTTTGAGTACACAAAAATACTGAATCTCGATTTGAAATTATCGATAAATTACAAAAAATCAGTAGATTTTCTCACCTCATGTTTGCAAACTTTTTATAAGCTGGAGTAGTTGCAGCAGACCGCTGCGATCGCAAAAGCTGTCTGTTTGTGATGAAAAACACTATGAAAATACAGTCTCTGTTTCGCCGTCTCAGAGTTGGTTTGCATAACAAACGATATCTGCTTAACTACCGCTTGCGAGTGTTGCAAATCAAATTCCAATTTTATTGGCTTGTGCACAGGGGTAGTCAATTAGCAGATTTAAGTCAGAAATCAGCGATCGTATTTGCACCCCATCAAGATGATGAAGCACTCGGTTGTGGTGGCATAATTGCACTGAAACGAGAACAAGGCGTACCTGTAAAGGTTGTCTTCATTACAGACGGAGGCGCCTCCCATAAAGGTCATCCTAGAATTACTAGCCAGGAAATTATTAAAATCCGCAAGCAAGAAGCACTCAAGGCTTTAACTATTTTAGGTGTTGAACCACAAGATATTCACTTTCTCGACCGAGCTGACGGTGGATTGCATCGCATGACAGAAGTCGAGCAGCAGCAACTCATCGAGGAAATGGCTCAGTTACTGCGTCTTTTTCAACCTCAAGAGGTGTATGTTACTCATAGCAAAGACCGCAGTCCAGATCACGAGACTGCTTATCAACTTGTTAAAGCTGCGATCGCAAAAGCTGAACTAAAAGTTGATTTGTGGCAATATCCTATCTGGCTGCTTTGGAAATGCTTGCTATTTCGCAACTTAAAGCTTGAGGAATTAACAGGTGCTTATCGAGTAGCTATTCACACGGTGCAAGCTAAAAAAAAGCAGCTATTCAAACTTATCGTTCCCAATATTTACCAATAGATCCTCAATCTAGCCCCGTACTTCCCCACGGTTTTCTCTGGCGATTTTTCTTACCTCATGAAATTTTTTTCAAATCACAGCCGTGACTTTTGTTCTCTAACAACAATAATGCAACTGTTATTTTGTTTTTTGACAAACAAATGACGAAAAAAGAAAGTCAATTCTGTTTTTGTACTTTAGCCTTAGGTAAAAAATATCGTGCCCTCGCTTTCTTGCTAGCCAAAGATATAGAGAAATATTCACCTCATACTCCTTTGATCGTATTAACCGATCGTCCTCAAGAATTTAGTCACTTTCCTCAAGTTTTAGCTTTTAAACATCAACAACAAGGTGTTAAGTGTTACCACGACAAAAGATTTGCAATTGCCAAGGCTTTATCGGTGTCTGATGCATGCATTTTCCTAGATGCAGATATGCGAATTTTAGCACCAGTACCAGAAAACATGGAATGGCTGCAATTACCAGGAATTACGGCTAGAGCCTGTGTCAACATGCCACAAAAATTTGCCAAAGTTTCTTTAAAAAATGCAGATAAAAACTTGATTAAAGAATGGCAAGTAGTTAAAAAAGCTGCTCAAAATCTAAATATAGACACTGAATGGGAAAAAATTTATTTTCTTCACGAATATTTATTTGCAGTTACCAAGGATGCTGGGAAAGAAGTTAAGTTTTTACAAGAATGGGATCGCCTTGCCAATTATTTTGAGTTAAACGGAGTTTATGCTGGAGAAGGAAATGCTATCGGTTTAGCTGCTTTGAAGGCTGGCTTGCAAGTAAGATGGAGCGAAATGCCAGGCATTTCATTTTTCAATAACAAAATTGAACTAGTTAGAATTCAAAAGGGTCAATCCCGCATGGAAGAAATGTCCAGCTATTTTGAAGAACATAGAAAAATTTTACACCCTCCCCACTCTATATTGGAAAAAGGTTTAAACAAATTAGTCGAAGTTATGATGCATTTTTATAGAGTCATGAAGTTAAAATTTTTTTAGTCAGGACTTGAACCCTTTTTCAATTCCTATAAAAAAATAGTAGAAAGCTAAACATACCTTCTACTAGATTAAAAACAAATTCATACCCATTATTGCTGCTACTAACTGAAAGAATCTAAATCTAGGGACTTGATTCCTCGTTGTTCTACATAAACTAACATACTTTTTAGTTGTAACCACACAAACAAGCAAGTAAAAATCGTCAAAGGTATACCAATTCCGTAGGAAAGCAAGGGTGGAAAACCGAATATTTCAAAACCTGAACACAAAAATAATCCTACACCAGCGGTTATTCCCATAAATGGTAGTTGTAATTGGTTATTTAACCATTTGTGGCTAGCATCGGGTGTACTCTTACTTTGCCATTTCTCTGCTATTAATTTCAGCGTTCCAGCAAGGGCTAATCCAGAAGTTAGCGCGATCAACAGCCCAAAAACTAGTAGTAAATATGGTGGTTGGAGAGGAGAAGAGTAGTACATGAAACTCCAAATTTTGATGAGAAAGTAAAAAGGCAGTAAAAAGATTTTACCTTTTTCATTCCTACTTTTTGCCTGTTAATAATCCAGAAGTAGTCAGGGCAGTAACCGATGGTAAGATAGCTGCAACTCCCTCTTTGGATAACTCTGTCAAGACCCCGATCGCCACACTTAACAACCGATCTGGAGTAAAGTCATCTTTAACCAAATTCCACAAACGCTGTACTTCCTCGGTATGCAGGCGATCGTCTTCAGTTAGGGCCAATACTAGCTGTCGGCGCAAAAACTTTCCTTCATCTGACAGGAGATATTGCAATCCCAACTTAGCTGTGGGTAACATATCAAAATCTGTATCGGTGCGGGCGATCGCAATCATATTTTCTAGCCGCTGCCATTGGAATTTACCATCCTTAAACAGGACGTTGAGCAAGCGTCGTCGCAGCTGGGGAGATTCACCTGTTAGCAACCGTCGCGCTACGTAGGGATAGGCCACTTCCACAATTTTGAAATTGGGGTTGAGGCTAAGAGCGATACCTTCTTGCGTCACCAAAGAACGAATAATTAAAGCAAATTTGGCAGGTACTCGGAAAGGATAGTCGTACATTAATTCCGAGAATTTATCTGTAATGGTTTTGAAGTTAAAATCACCAACATTTTTGCTAATAGCATCTCCCAACAGTGCTTCTAGTGCTGGTATGATGGGGCGAATATCTGTTTCTGGCGTCAGGAAACCTAACTTGACGTAATCTTGGGCTAAGTCGGCGTAATCTTTATTGATCAGGTGCACTATCGCATCTACGAGAGTTTCCTTGGTGAATTCATCCAACTGATCCATCATGCCGAAGTCGATGTAGCCCATTCTACCATCGGGCATGGCAAATAAATTACCGGGATGGGGATCGGCATGAAAGAAACCGTGTTCTAATAACTGCTGCAAACCTGAAGTGACGCCGATTTCGATAATTGATTCTGGGTCTAAACCAGCTTCGCGGATTCTTTTAGTGTCGGTAAGCTTGAAACCGTTGAGCCACTCTAGAGTTAAAACGCGGGTGGAAGTATAACGCCAGTAAATTACCGGAACTTTGATGCGCGGATCGTTGCGGAAGTTAGTAGCGAATTTTTCGGCGTTGCGACCTTCGTTGAGATAATCTATCTCCTCGAACAACTTGGTACCAAATTCATCTACAATCAAAGTCAGGTCGTGACCAAGATTGAGGGGTAACCAAGGAGACATCCAGCTAGCGGCCCATCGCAATAAGTAAAGATCCAGACTGAGAACCGGACGCAAGTTCGGACGCTGTACCTTAACTGCTACTTCTTCGCCGCTGTGCAAGCGTCCTCGGTATACTTGACCCAAGCTAGCAGCAGCAACGGGAGTGGGAGATAGTTCGCTAAAAATTTCGTTGACCGGGCGACCTAGTTCAGTTTCGATTAATTGGTAGGCGATCGCGTTATCGAACGGCGGTAATTGGTCTTGCAGTTTCACCAGCTCGTCTAAAAAATCTTTGCGTACTAAGTCCGGTCGTGTGGATAAAGCTTGACCAACCTTAATGAAAGTAGGACCCAGGCGCGTTAGTATCTGCCGCAGTTGCGCAGCTCGTTTGTATTTATTTTCCTCTACTCGATCGCGCCATTCATCCCACTTCAGACTGAGAATAAAACTTGCAAAATTCCAAATAATTACTATTGCCCTTGCCCAGACTAGCCAGGGACGATAGCGGTAGTAACGAGCAATCGCATCTGGATCGTAGCGTAGACTATTTTGTGTAAGGGTTTGCGGATTCACTCCCTTATTTACCTCTTCGATTTATAATGAAAATTTTTTGCCCAGTTCTGCCATTCGGCATCTTATCAGCTCAACAGATACTAGTTCGACTATTCCCATGTTGCTTCGTGGAATTTAGTCAAACTTTACTAAAAGTTACTTTTTATCTTTTATTTTATATTACTATACAAAAGTATATATACCTAATGCAGGTAAGAAAAAGCCGCCAGCACCTATATTATCCTGTAATTTCGGTCAACAAGATACAAAAAGCCTCCACCGGTGGTTGCTGTGCTAGCGGAAGCGATCGCCTCCCAAAAAAGTATGGCTACAAAAAACTTTAAAAAACAAGTAACAAAATTTCAACACAAGCAAAAGACCACTGGTGAAAAATGATTCTGTCTGGGTTTTTCTTGCGGACAACAAGCACGCGCTGCCAAGGGCAAGGGTACTGGGAAACCTGCACTCAAAAAGGGTCAAAAATCAGACAAGAATGAGTAGTAGTCAAACAGTGGAAAATGTATCAATTAAAGCCAAGACCGGGCAAAATTGCTATTTCACCGCCACAAGTTGGAACTATACTGTTTTGCCCTTTGTCGTCTTTAAAGCAGCTTTATAAATATAACTTTTTCTAAAAAAAGAAAAATTATGGAACTACAAAAACAAGTGACAAAATTAACAAAACAAGGCAGACTACTATATTATTTGGGAAATAGAGAACGAATCTGTACAGCCAAAGTCTTCACGGGCTTATGAGTACAATGGTGGAGTACAAATATTGAGATTGCAGTTCGCCCAATTCTTCCGTTACTAAATGTGGTCTGTTTAGCCGATGAGTTCCCCCCAACCTCCTCACAAACCACAAACATTGCTTGGTCAGATAACCCAAGCAGTACAAACAATTCAAGCTAGGGTAGATTTTTCCAAACTAGCGCTCAAGCCCAATGCGAGAGTACCAGAACTCTGGGTACAGGATGCGGGAACAGATAAAGCAGAGGTATATCCGTTGTTAGGCGATCGCTACGTACTCGGTCGCAGTTCCAAATCCTGCGACATTGTGGTACGCAATCCGGTTGTCAGCCAAATTCACCTGTCGCTATCACGAGACTCTACGCAAAGGAAACCGGTCTTCGTCATCAAAGACGAAAACTCCACCAATGGAATTTATCGCGGAAAGCGGCGCATTACCTCCTTGGAACTTCGTCACGGCGATATTCTAACTTTGGGACCACCAGAACTTGCTGCTTCCGTGCGCCTGCAATACGTAGACCCACCTCCTTGGTACATCAAAGCCGCCACTTGGGGAGCTTATGGAATTGGCGGTGTTAGTGCCTTGATGGCGTTAATTATCGGTGTAGAATGGCTCAAATTCTCCGTCAGACCCCTACCAACAGCAACTCGCGCTCCAGTCATTGTATACGCCCGCGATGGAGAAACACCACTACGCCAGCCGCGCACCACTTCTCACATTGACATGAAGCGCCTGCAAGACTTTGGTCCCTACTTACCAGCTGCTGTCATTGCTTCCGAAGACAGTCGTTACTACTGGCACTTTGGCGTCGACCCCTATGGAATTTTGCGAGCTATAATCATCAATACCAAAAGCGGCGATTTTCAGCAAGGAGCTAGTACCGTTACCCAGCAAGTAGCTCGGAGTTTATTCCGCGAATACGTAGGCAGACAGGATTCTTTAGGTCGAAAATTAAGAGAAGCAATCGTTTCGTTAAAGCTAGAAGCATTTTATAGCAAAGACGACATTTTGCTGACTTATTTAAATCGAGTGTTTTTAGGAGCTGATACTTCCGGATTTGAAGACGCTGCTAAATACTACTTTGATAAATCAGCTAAAGAGTTAACTCTAGCGGAAGCAGCCACATTAGTAGGTATTTTGCCAGGACCGAACAGCTTTAATTTTTGCGGCGACAACGAAAGTAAAAGAAGAATAATTGAATACCGCAATCGCGTACTGCGGCGGATGCTGGATGCAGGCAAAATTAAACAAGATGAGTACAACCGAGCAAGGCGATCGCCTGTGGAAGTTAGCCCCAGAGTCTGCGAACGCCAAGCCAAAACCATTGCCCCCTATTTTTACAGTTACGTCTTCCAAGAACTAGAATCTATCCTGGGAAAAGACATAGCAAGCGAAGGCAATTTTATTATTGAAACTCAGCTAGACCCTGCCATGCAATCACAGGCAGAAACAGCTTTGCGCAACTACATCAAGAACGCTGGTAGCAATTTTCGCTTTTCTCAAGGAGCAATAGTTACCCTAGATTCCAGTACTGGCGCGATCTTGGCAATGGTGGGCGGTGTTGACTACGCAAAAAGTCAGTTCAATCGTGCTGTTCAAGCTCAAAGACAGCCAGGCTCAACCTTTAAAATTTTTACCTATACTGCCGCCATAGAACAGGGAATTTCACCAGATGCAACCTACTCCTGCGCTCCTTTGACGTGGCAAGGTTTTACCTACAAACCTTGTCGGGCAGGTGCTGATGTTAGTTTAGATATTGCCACCGGACTAGCCCAATCAGAAAACCCCATTGCCCTCAGAGTTGCCAGACAGGTAGGATTGAATAAAGTTGTCAGCATGGCCAGGCGTTTGGGAATCAAATCAGAGCTAGACCCGGTTCCCGGCTTAGTATTGGGTCAAAGCGTGGTCAATGTTTTGGAAATGACTGGTGCTTTTGGCGCCATTGCCAATCGCGGGGTGTGGAACCGTCCCCACGCCATCAACCGCATCCTAGACAGCAGCGATTGCAAAGACCGCAATAACTTAAAAACATGCCGCGTTATCTACTCCTTCGATCAAGACAGCGATGCTAACAGACGCGTGCTGCGAACGGAGGTAGCCGATACCATGACTCGTTTGCTGCGTGGAGTAGTAACAAGCGGTACTGGTACCAATGCTGCCATTGACGACCTGGCAATATCCGGGAAAACAGGTACCACAGATAAAAATGTTGACTTGTGGTTTATTGGTTTTATTCCCAGTCGCCGTTTGGTAACCGGTGTCTGGCTGGGTAACGACAATAACTCTCCTACCTTTGGCAGTAGTGCTCAAGCTGCCCAATTATGGGGAAATTACATGCGCAGAATAGTTCGTTAGATAATAGACAATTTTATTTATAACCCCGTTTATAACCCCGCCAAGGCGTAACCTGCAATTTCCCGTTGGGTTGAAATACCACTTCCAAGTGAGCAAGGGGTTGTTTGGTATTTGGAGGAGCGGAATTAGATCCATAAATACTTTGGAACATCTGGGGTAACGGAGTCTCGCGAAAATAGTCAAAGGCTGGTTGATTAAGTGGTTCGTAATCAGCAATTACACCATCTTTGTTGACTGCTACTCGATACTTCAACTCTCGGGTAAAACTCGGAGTTCCGTGCCAATTTTCGCGAAGAACGCTGTAGAGTTTTTGACTTAACTGTTGAATTTGATTGGGGTCAGTAATTTTCGTACCAACTACATCTGGGGTTTTGGTATATCCCCGCCAAGGGCTAACTTGCAGAATGCCTTCTTTGGTGAAAACTACTTTAAATTGGGCGATCGGTTCCTTGGTGACGGAAACCCGATTGGCAGGATTGTAAAGCAAGCTAGGTAAAGGAGTAAAATCGACAACTTGATTAGCTTGGGAATTTACAGCTTTGTAACCGATAATTGCACCATCTGCTGCCACACCTACACGAAAAACTGCATCCTGCTTGATTGCTTGGCGATTGTTCCAAGCAGGGTTGATTTGATTGTAAATTTGTCGATTTAATGCACGTAATTGAGACGCATCGGTAATTTCTGGAACTGTGTTTAAAAGTGCTTCTAAATTTGGAACAGCAGCAGGAGAAGGAGAAGAAGTAGGTGCAAGACTTTTAGTTGCTGAAGGAGATGCCAAAGAAGTAGCAGCTATTTGGGGATCTTTAGCAGTTCCGGCGCCAGAAGTATTGACATTGGAGGTAGGGGAACTCGAACGTTGGGATACTCCAGGTTGAGGCGGACGAACCTCCGGAGGCGGTATCATGCCAAAAGCGATCGCTGCTGCTGCTAAACTTGTTAACCCAACACTAGCTGGCAGTACCTGTTTGACTAAAACTTGATTGTTGGCGCCATAGCGTCTGGGTACAGGTTGCAATTCTAGTGATAGCTCTGGTAAAGTTTGGCTATCAGCAAAAAATTGGTCAACAGCCTCTACCAAGTCGAATAACTGCACTATATTTAAATCTATTTGGATGGGCTGCTTGCCATTTTCACCACCTGGCAGCTGCAAATCTGACCCCGAATTTTCTGAATGCACGATTAGTCTATGGCAATTAGTATCAATTCTTTGCAATTGCACTAACTCTGACTCAAAATTATGGGCCTGAGGATGAGTAACATTGCTCAAAAATTCCTGCGCGTAAGCACTAACTGTTCTCACCAAACTCTCAAAAAATTCCCGTCCCCCAGATAAAGGTTGACTGCAGCCGGATAAATGACATTCTGCATTCACTAATATTAACAGTGTAGGACGCAGTTCTTGGTACTGCGACGTCCTGGTAGCATCACTCAAACCCTCTAAGATTAACGTGCAATTAGGTAGGCTGTACTTACGTTGAATATTCATTCTACTTCACCGTCAAAAAGACTAATCCACAATCGCTGCATTCCAGCCGTACCGGTACAGAATAGTAATTTAGCTAACAATTCTATAGCCAACCGATCTAAATCTTCATCTGAATTTAATGCTAGTACGCTGGAACGTCGGGGATTCATGCGACTTTTAAAATGAGCTCTAAAGCGTTCTAGATAACTAGATAAGCGCAAGTTTTGCTCCAGGGGAATCTGTTTTTCGCTCAGCTGTTGATAAATAACGAGCAACTGGCGAATGACAACCGTTAACCGACGTGCTAAGTAACAAGCAATTATCACTAAAGCTTTTGCTTCCACAATACTTAAAGAACGACGAATATGCGCCCTTCTCAAAGGATTGCTGCTACGCATTCGCCACAAATTCACCCTATCTTTAATAATTCCTTTTAAATCTAACTCTTCCGCAAAGGCCAATATCGCCTCGGAACCGCCAAGTTCTAAAGCTTCTATCGCCAGTAAAATCAAGTCGATTTCTACTCGCGTTTTTCTGGGACATCCCTGTCCTTCTATGGCAGGATCGGGTAAAGTGTCTAAAATCATTGGCGGCGACTGAGGAGTAGGATTGCTATAAGGCGTTAAACTAGTGGAGACATTCATTATAAATACCTTGTACAACAGTAATAGACTTGCTAAAACTCATTTGAGAAGATAGTTCGCTTCCACAATGTTTGTTTGCAGCCATTACATACTGCTAGATACAATTACATTGCTAACTAATTCGATTGATAAGTCGATTGATAAGTTTTTATAGTTCCAAATGAAAGTTTTCAAAACATAAATTTTATCTCCTGTTTGGTTCCGATCATTTTTAGCTTGGTGTAGATCGGGATAATCGTCAATGGACAGCAAAACAGTGCCAGTTCCACGCGTATGACATTATAGTGTACGATTTGTCAGGTACATGCCCGCAACCACCGCATACATTAAAGGATAAGGCTCAAGAAAAAGTGGGTTTAACCTTCTAGTGCCGAGATTGCGTGCTGACTTTTCCACTAGTCTAGAGTGAAAAAGCATACCTTAATTCCAGCGAGCTTACATGTATGGATCTCAAATCTTTAATTCGCGATATTCCAGATTTTCCCAAGCCTGGAATTTTATTCCGAGACATCACTACACTTTTACGGCATGCAGAAGGACTGCGCTACACCATTGATTTGTTTGCCCAAAAAATTCTCGATGCCCAACTCAAGGCAGACTACGTGGTAGGAATAGAGTCGCGGGGCTTTATGTTTGGGACCCCCTTGGCATATAAAATTGGAGCTGGCTTTATTCCTGTTCGCAAACCAGGTAAGCTACCAGCAGCAGTACATTCTATAGAATATCAGCTAGAGTACGGTACAGACTGTTTGCAAGTGCATCAAGATGCCTTAAATCCAGACAGTCGAGTGTTGATTGTAGACGATTTGATCGCCACAGGCGGAACTGCAAAAGCCACAGCCCAACTCGTAAATAAGATTGGCTGTCAACTGGTAGGATTTGGGTTTATCATCGAGCTACGGGATTTGCAGGGGCGTCAAAATCTGCCGGATGTGCCAATTATTACCCTGGTCGAGTATTAGTCAAAGGTTACCGGCTGGGGATTTAATGATAATGATATTTAAAATATAAACGCTTGTCAGGTAACTTACTCTCGGGATCGGCAAATGACTACAACAAAAATTTCCTTGCAAGCCAGTCGGAATTGGCTGCTCGGGCTAGTTACGAGCGAGACTTTCCTTTATATTCTCAAGCGGGTATTGCAGGCATTGTTAACTTTGTTGTTAGCTTCGGCGTTGTCATTTTTTATTATTCAACTTGCTCCTGGTGATTACGTGGAAACGCTGCGACAAAACCCAAAAATTTCTCCAGAGCGAATTGAGGAACTGAAGCGACAATTTGGGTTGGACAAGTCTTGGCCTGAACAGTATCTTTTTTGGCTTCGGCAAATAGTAACTAAGGGCGATTTTGGCACAAGTTTTGTCTACCAGCGCTCTGTAGCTTCTCTGATCTGGGAACGAGTACCGGCGACTTTGTTATTGGCGATCGCATCTTTGCTTGTGACCTGGGCTATTGCTATTCCCTTAGGAATTATAGCCGCAGTCAAGCAAAATCAATTGCTCGATCGGGTTTTGCAACTGGTTAGCTATGCTGGACAAGGATTTCCCAGCTTTATCACCGCTTTGTTACTGCTGATTTTTGCCCAAATCACCGCTCCTTTGTTTCCTGTCGGTGGTATGACTAGCATCAACCACAACGATCTGACATGGTTTGGCAAAATCATCGATATCGCCTGGCACATGATTTTACCTACCATGGCCTTGAGTATCACTAGTTTTGCTGGTTTGCAGCGCATTACTCGCGGAGAGATGCTGGACGTGCTGCGCCAAGATTACATTCAAACAGCTCGTGCTAAGGGATTGCCAGAAAATCGAGTCATTTACGTTCACGCTTTGCGTAACGCCATCAACCCCTTAATTACTTTATTGGGATTTGAATTAGCAGGTTTGCTCAGCGGTGCATTTATCGCAGAATTTTTCTTTAACTGGCCTGGTTTGGGAAGATTGACCTTACAAGCAGTGCAAGCTCAGGATCTTTATTTGCTCATGGCTAGTTTGGTTATGGGGGCGGTCTTGCTTATAGTTGGTAACTTAATAGCAGATTTGCTGCTTAAATTTGCCGATCCTCGCATCCGTTTAGAAAATCTCAATTAAATACTTAAGTTACTTAAGTAAAAAGGTAAACGGCAAATGGCTTGCAGGTGGAATCCTATCTGCCGAACACACACTTTTGTTGACCACGAACTATGTTTTCTGAAATTTATTATTTAGTACGGTCAAAAACTGACGGTCGCTATCTTGCAGCTAAAATCAACTCTGACCGGACGGGTTATTTATTGTTGTTTCGCGAACATTTTGATGCTCTGACTTATCTCAACACCCATGCAACAGAAGTGGCAAATCGTTTTGCAGTCGAATCCGTTCCCGGATCGCAAATAGGCAATTTACTAAAGCGCTGGGATTTCAATGGTGTGGGTGTAGTTTCCGATCCTTTGTTGCCAAAAATTGAATTTTTGCAGAAAGATTAAGTACGATACAGCTGTAGCTAGCTAAGCTTTTTTTGCACCTAAAACGAGCAGTTGGTCGCAAGCACAAAAGGTGCTTATCGCCAACCTCGCTTGAAATTTACAGAATTTAATTGCCCTTAAAAGGTTAAACCGCCACTTTTTCAAACATCAACTTCGTACGTTTCATCGGTTCCGGGACGGGAATGGGATAGTCTCCGGTAAAGCAAGCGGAGCAAAAACTTTGCGGATCTTCTCGTGTTGCTGCTAGCATTCCTTCCCAACTCAGATAGGCAAGGCTATCCACCTCTAATTGCTTGGTAATTTCTTCTACTGACTTGGTTGCAGCAATTAGTTGATCTTGAGAATCAGTATCGATTCCGTAAAAACAGGGATGGGTAACTGGTGGCGAGGAAATTCGCATGTGCACTTCTAGCGCACCAGCTTCGCGTAAAGTTTTCACCAGTTTTTGACTGGTAGTTCCCCGCACGATCGAGTCATCAACAATGACGACTCGTTTGCCGTACAGTACATCTTTGAGCGGGTTTAATTTCATGCGAATGCCCGACTCGCGCATGGATTGGGTAGGCTGAATAAAGGTGCGCCCTACATAGCGATTTTTAATCAGTCCTTCTACGTAGGGGATTTTCGAGGCTCGTGAAAATCCGATTGCTGCTGGTACGCCAGAATCGGGAACGCCAATAACAATATCGGCATCAGCAGGAGATTCTTGCGCTAGTTGCTGTCCCAGTCGCATGCGGTAACTGTACAAGCTTTCATTATGCATGATACTATCTGGGCGAGCAAAGTAAATCATCTCAAAAATACACAGCTTTCTTTGGGGCTGTTGGCTCCACTGCTGGGAGGTGAGACTATCTTCTGTAATCCAAACTAACTCCCCTGGTTGTACGTCTCGCAGATACTTAGCACCAATAATATCTAAGGCGCAGGTTTCCGAAGCCAGGACGTAGCGTACTGGATTGCTTCCCAAAGTACCTATTACCAGAGGACGAATACCGTTGGGATCTCGAATGCCTATAAGCCCGACGGGCGTACCAATGACTAAACTAAAGGCTCCTTGACAGCGACTGCAAGCTTGGATGCAGCCTGCCAGCCAATCTTTACCGGCGTTGATTTCTTGGGCGATCGCCAAAGCAATCATCTCGGAATCGGTGGTCGTGACTAAGTTGCAGTTTTGTTGCAACAGTTCTTCTCGCAGTTGCGTAACGTTGACTAAATTACCGTTATGTGCTAAGGCTAATTTTCCCAATCGAGTATCAACTACGGCGGGTTGGGCGTTAACTTTGCGGCTGGAACCCGTGGTGGAATAACGAGTGTGACCAACAGCAATTGCACCGGGGAGGTCTTTCAAAATTGCTTCGTTGAACACTTGAGATACCAAACCCATTTCCTTGTGCAGGTGTACTTGCTCACCTGCAAATGTGGCTATACCAGCAGATTCTTGTCCCCGGTGCTGGAGAGCGTACAATCCAAAGTAGGTGAGTTTGGCCACATCTTCCTCTGGTGCGTAAACGCCAAAAACACCACAAGCTTCTTCTGGCTTGTCTGGTTGAGTTTCTAGCTTGGAAGAAGTGAAGTTTTCATTCTGTTGGGAGTCGTCATCCGGGGTTGCGGGATGCTTGGGAATCATGCTAGCTTGCTCCTGGTCGGGGTATCAAGTCACTGGAATCGTGTCGGGGGATGGTTCCTACTTTAATCAGAGTTTAACCATCCATTAAAACAGTACCTTAATTGCGGTTGTGGAAGCCAGTATAAGTGAGGAGTTGTTTGTTAAAACCCTTACTGTGAAGTTGTTTAGTTCTCACTTTTTCAACAAGCAGTTAGGGAGTTGTAGAATAAATGGCTAAACGTTTTCAATGGCACGTGCATAGCGATCGCTCATCTGCTCAATACTAGCGTCTATTAACAATTCTTCTTGAGAGGTGAAAACCCGCAAACCTGTTTGGGAATTTTCTACTTGACCTAATTTTTGCCACTGTTGGCCGAGATTTTCTCGTAAGTAAGATTCCCACACCTTTTGTTGTTCTGGTGCTACGGAAACTACTATGCGTCCACCGCCTTCACCAAACAATACTTCGTCTAATCTTTGGGAAGCAATTGCAGTTAGATCTAAGTTCAGTTGCGCACCAAGTTTGCTTGCTATACAACTTTCAGCAATGGCAATTATCAATCCACCTTCAGCACAATCGTGGGCTGAGCGTATCCATCCTCGCGCAATTCCTTCCCGACAAACTTTTTGCACCCGTCGTTCCCACTCCCAATTGACTCGGGGTGGTTTTCCCGCTACAAGATTGTGGATCGCGGCCAAATATTCTGAACCGCCCAAACTGCAGTGAGACGATAGTTCACCCAACAAATAAATTACATCTTTTTGCGCCTGCCAAGCTAAACCGCAAATTTTGGTAAAGTCGGGTATTAGTCCTACCATTCCCACAACAGGAGTTGGATAAATTGGTTGGGGTAATCCTTGGGAATCTAACGTTTCGTTGTATAAAGAAACATTACCACCGGTAATGGGAGTTCCCATTTCTCGACAGCCTTCTGCCAAACCGCGACAAGCTTGTGCTAGTTGCCAGTAACCAATTGGTTTTTCAGGATTGCCGAAATTTAGGTTATCTGTTACTGCTAAAGGTTCTGCACCTACGCAGCTGAGGTTGCGTGCTGCTTCTGCTACGACTGCTTTTGCTCCTTCGTAAGGGTCAAGATAAACGTAACGAGAGTTGCAGTCAACTGTAGCGGCTATGGCTTTTTTGCTGGTTGCAGTTGCAAATTGGGTTGGAAAAGAACAAGGGTCTAAAGGACGCAGGCGGATAACAGCAGCATCGGCGTCGCCTGGTAGCATAACGGTGTTATTCTGCACTTGATAGTCATACTGGCGGTAAACCCAACGTTTGGAAGCGATGGTGGGAGTATCTAGTAAAGTCAAAAGAATACTGTTCCAGCTGTGCAGGCGCCCTTGAATTTCTATTCCAGCAGTTGTGCACTGACCAAGAGAAGCAGCTGTCCATTCCCAAGCTTGACGCACGTACTCTGGTGGTTCTGGCAAAATTTCTCGCTCGTAGACGGGGGTATTTTCTGCTAAAGCTTTGGCAGGAACTTCTGCTACTACTTTACCCTGAAAGAAAATTCGTACCACTGGCTCGGCTATTACTGTACCCGCAACCACAGCATGAAGTCCCCAGCGGTGAAAGATGGTGATTAACTCTTGTTCGCGTCCTTTTTGAGCAACCAATAACATTCTTTCTTGGGACTCGGAAAGCAAGTACTCATGAGGAGCCATCCCGCTTTCTCTCACAGGAATTTTGTCCAAATCTAACTCAATTCCCACATTTCCTTTGGCTGCCATTTCTGAGGTAGAGCAAGTAATGCCAGCTGCACCCATGTCCTGCGCTGCAACTACTGCACCGGTTTGAAACGCTTGCAAGCAAGCTTCAATTAATGATTTTTCTAAAAAGGGGTCGCCCACTTGCACTGCAGGACGATTGTCTTTGGAGCCATCGCTAAGTTCTGCACTGGCAAAGCTAGCACCACCCATTCCATCCCGTCCGGTGGTAGAACCAACGTACAATACGGGATTGCCAATTCCAGATGCTGCTGATTTCACTATTTCTTGGGTTTCCATCAATCCTAATGCCATCACGTTCACTAAAGGATTGCCAGAATATGCAGCATCGAAGTACACTTCACCACCTACGGTAGGAACACCGACACAATTTCCGTAATGGCTAATACCTGCTACTACACCGCTAAAAATTCTTTGGGTTTTGGCATCCTCTAATTTACCGAAGCGCAGGGAATTTAAAATTGCTATCGGACGCGCACCCATTGTAAAGATGTCGCGCAAAATACCTCCTACCCCTGTGGCAGCTCCTTGAAAAGGTTCTACGGCGGAAGGATGGTTGTGGGATTCTATTTTCATGGCAAGTCGCAATCCCTCACCCAAATCTACCACACCGGCATTTTCACCTGGACCGACAACAATGCGATCGCCTGTGGTGGGAAATTGTTTTAGTAAGGGTCGAGAATTTTTGTAACAGCAATGTTCTGACCACATTACCCCAAACATTCCCAGTTCTGTTTTGTTTGGATGGCGTCCCAAGCGCCGCACTATTTCTTGGTATTCTTCAGGTTTAATACCAAAAGATGCAAGTTCTTTGGAGGAAAAGGGAACTTCGGAGCTGGTCATATCAGTAATGCACCGAGGGAACAAAGCTCTATTTTATCTGTTTCTGATTCCTTCCCGTAAAATACTTATTCACGATGAACTGATGTTTACTGTTATTCAGTGTTAGCCTCGGGTACACTTTCTTGCTAACAAAATAAACCAATTCTGACAACTGGAAAAATACTTAACTTGTTCGGATGTTTTGAAAACCATTGCCCATTCTTTGGCACTTACTGCCAAAAACTTGAGCGGTTTAAGTATCCATGCCATTTTAGTTTAAAAATCTAACCTTTATATAAGTAATATTACTAGTATAAAAATATGAGTAATTGCATTTTCAAAAAGTCAGTGAAAGGGACAAAATAATTGTGCCCGCGATCGCCACTTTATTTGTATGTGATTATTATCACAAATATTCATGATTGAGATCGTACTGTTATTATCGACGAATTGAGAGAATAACAGTTAACTGAACTCTAGCCGAGTCATTAATAGGGAACACACGAGTTGCCGACAGTATTCTTTGCGGAATAGTGTCGGTATTTTGTTTGCAAATAGCAGCTACTAAGAAAACACAACCCTAATAAAATATCCTCACAACCAGTTAATAACCTGACACAAATCTTGCCACAGCCATTACCAATTGTGAGGAGTATGATGGTATTGGGAAATGCAGTCCACATCCAGTGCTAACAGTTGAGCACTGAACTACAAAAGGCACTTACTTTAAGACATCGCTTGAATGATGTAATCAAAGTAAGGAGCAGCTTCAGCTGCGTCTTCAACACTAAGTAGCTCGAGGGAGGCTTTTTTCAAACAATTAATGGCTTCCACCATTCCGGCGATAGGAACGCCCAGGGAATTATACATTTCCCGAACACCCACTAAACCAATTTGTTCGATAGGTTCTTTATCACCAGCAAGTACACCATAGGTAATCAGGCGCAAGTACCAGCCAAAATCACGGATACAAAGAGCACGCTGGCGCTCTCCGTAAGCATTGCCTCCTGGCGAAATAAAATCAGGGCGTTTTTGCCAAAGCTGCTTAGTAGCTTCCTGAACTATTTTTTTCTCGTTTTCAGCGAGGGTACTAGCAATGCGTATCCGCTGTTCACCAGTTTGCAAAAACTCTTTGATACTTTTGAGCTCGCCGCTGCTGGGATAGCGCAGTTCGTCGTCAGCTTTGAGAATAACTTGGCTTACTACAGTCATGATTATTGAAATCACGAGATTTATTATTTGCTAGTTTAACGAGTCTTGTGGACACAAGTGAAGAGGAGGCAACAGCAGGCCGCAAAAGGTGCACAAAAGCTCTAACTGCTGTATTCTTCCTGAAAGTTAACGTCCTTATTCACAGTTAACACTATTAAAAAGTCAGCGATGGCAAAAACTGTTTGGAAGCAAGGCGAATTAATAGAAGTTAACATTACAGATTTGAGCGACACGGGCGACGGCGTAGGACGCTGGGAACAACGGGTGGTGTTTGTACCCGATACTGTACCGGGCGATCGCGCTCTTGTCCGCTTAGTGTACGTCAAAGCCCAGTTTGCTCGCGGCAAACTTCAACAACTGTTACAACCTTCTTGTTACCGCGTTCGACCCAGTTGTATCGTAGCGGACAAATGTGGTGGTTGTCAGTGGCAGCACATTGATTATGAATATCAACTTCTAGCTAAACGCAATTTAGTTGTTCAAGCGTTAGAACGCATCGGTGGTTTTATCCAACCGCCAGTCAATCCAGTTTTAGCTTCTGCAAACGCTTTTGGCTACCGCAATAAAGCTACCTATCCTATGGGTTTATCAGCAACTGGAAACGTACAAGCAGGTTATTACCAAAAAGGTAGCCACGAACTAATTAATTTAAATCAATGTCCGGTACAAGATGCGCGCTTAAATCCTTTATTAGCTCAAGTCAAACAAGATATTCAAAAGCAGGGTTGGGAGATTTACAACGAACAGCGTCACACGGGAGTAATACGTCATCTGGGATTGCGCATCGGTCGCCGTACTGGGGAAATATTGTTAACTTTGGTGGTCAAAGACTGGAATTTACCCGGGATCGAACAGCAAGCGCAAAAGTGGCTCCACCGCTATCCCGATTTGGTGGGAGTTTGTTTAAACCGCAACCCGGAACGCACAAACGTTATCTTCGGAGCTGAAACTCGCTGCGTTGCAGGCGTTCCATACCTGCGAGAAAAATTGGCGGGATTGGAATTTCAAGTACGACCGGATACCTTTTTTCAGATTTATACAGAAACTGCGGAAGCATTGTTGCAGGCGATCCAATCCCAGTTGCAGCTTCGGGGAAATGAAGTCTTGATTGATACTTACTGTGGCATCGGCACGCTGACTTTGCCTTTGGCGAAACAAGTCCGCACGGCTATCGGCATTGAAAGGCAACCAGAAGCAGTGGCACAAGCCATTGCCAATGCCCGGGCTAACGGTATAGAAAATGTAACTTTTGAAACTGGGACAGTAGAAAATCTACTGCCAAAGCTAAAAATGAAACCAGATATTGTGTTACTAGATCCGCCACGCAAAGGATGCGATCGCCAGGTCATAGAAACTTTACTGGCAACTAAGCCTTCTCGAATAGTCTACGTCAGCTGCAAACCAGCTACCCTTGCTCGTGACCTGAAGTTACTTTGTGAAAACAAAGCGTACAACCTCACTTTGGTACAACCAGCTGACTTTTTCCCTCAAACCGCTCATGTGGAAGCAGCAGCATTTCTTGTGCTATCAGATTCGGAAAATGGTACTGAGTCTTTCAGTAAAACTCAAATTCAAAATTTTTTGTAGTCTAATGCATAGTAACAATGCTAAACTAGAATTAAGGTAAGAACATAATTCCTTTTGTGCATAATAAATTGAAGTAGTATGGGCTACTCTAAAAGAGAAATTGGGTTGTCTAAAATATAAATCGGCACCGAAAGAGTATGTTAATACTCTTTTATTTATAAATACAAAACAATTTTGAAACTAGCTGCTAACTGCTGTAGCAAACATACACCAAGCCGCTTTATATGAGACAAAACCAATTTCACAAAGAGAGTAAATGCTCCCTAGCATTTTCAAAATTTAGTTCTGAAGACTTAAGTTTGTTTGAAGGCAACACGACCACCTCAAAAACAGTCAAGGTGCCTGTAACACCAAACTGATGTCTAGCTAACTCTGAAGCTACGGGGTTTCTCTTGTGATTACCATTTCACTTCGTCCCAGCGGACGTAATTGGGGTACAATTAGCTTTGCTTCAACTTTATATCTCTGTCCGATACTAGATTTACTGTTGGCAGAAGTTCCAGCGAAAATGCAAGCCGAACTGCGACTAGGACTGCAAGAAGCCTTAGTAAATGCAGCTAAACACGGCAACAACCTCGATCCCGGTAAAAAAGTCGTAGTACGTTTTTCCTTAATAGACAATCAATATTGGTGGGTGATCTCAGATCAAGGAAAGGGTTTTACCCCATCGTGTAATTGCAACAGCGATCCCACAGAATTCTTACCATCAGAAGAAGCTGAAAGTGGTCGTGGTCTATCAATTCTACACCAAATTTTCGATCAAGTAGAGTGGAATAAAAAAGGTACGGAGTTAAGACTTTGTAAATTCCTAGATAACCACCGACCCCGAATTCCCCTACTGCGCAACTAGAAACAGTTAATGGCTAATTGTTTAGGAACGTAATTAAACATTAGCCACTAACAACTAGTCGTTTGCTTTTTGCTGACGATCTGGACAAGGTGGTGCTGTCAGGGAGTGGTTTAACCAACCTGCTGCTACTTCTAATCTTACAAGAGCTTCTTGCGGTCGATCCTTGAGAAGAAAGACCATAGCTGCTGCTATTTGTTCACTAGCGCGAGCTTTAGGATTAGACTTGAGACGATGCCAATCTTGAGCGGAAATGCTTAGTTTTTCCATTAAAGCTTGAGCTAGCTGTAAACACGTGAATTCTCTAAGTTGACTGTTGGGGGGCAGGTGTGTAAATTGAGACATACATTTTTCACCCAGTTACACTTACCTTTACTGTACTACTTTCATGAAGCAGCCTCCCGCATCACCACAACCATCGTCCCAAGACAATTCCCTGCAGGATTTTGAACAACAGCTTTTGGAAGTCGGACGCTCGCTTGCAGCACTAAGACAGCGCTACAGACAAATAAAGCGCGATCGCCACCAACAACAGCAATTGCAACAACAACTCACTCAACTCAAGCAACACAAACCTCTCACAGCAGAGATGAAAGCTCAATTGCAACAAATTCAACAGCAGCTAGAAGTACTGGAAGTGTCTTTAGAGAGTCAGCTGTTTTCTTGGCGCGCTTTTAAAGATCCTTTTTGGCAAGCCGTCCGCTTTGGTGGATTGGGCGTTATCATAGGCTGGATATTAAAGTCTTGTGCTGGATGATATGATAGCCTCAAGGATTGCAGAAATATTAAAAAAAGGTCAACCCGATGAATCAGTAAAGGTCCAAGGTTGGGTTCGCACCAAACGCGAGTTAAAAGGTTTTGCTTTCATCGAAGTAAATGACGGTTCTTGTCTGGCAAACTTGCAAGTAGTAGTCAATCAAGATTTACCCGATTACGAACATATCTTAAAAAAACTAAATACAGGTGCTTCTGTGGAAATATCAGGAGTACTGGTAGCTTCCCCAGCGAAAGGACAGCGTATCGAATTAAAAGCCAACAACATTATCGTCTACGGAGAAGCCGATCCCGAAACTTATCCTTTGCAAAAGAAACGCCACTCCTTTGAATTTCTGCGTAGCATTGGCCATTTGCGAGCGCGCACCAACTCCTTTGGAGCAGTTTTTCGCGTCCGCAATGCTTGTGCTGTAGCTATTCACCAATTTTTCCAAGAACGGGGTTTTTTATGGGTACACACTCCCATCATCACTGCAAATGACTGCGAAGGTGCAGGAGAACTTTTCAGCGTTACTAGCTTTGATTTGAAAGATATCCCCCGCACAGAAAATCAACAAGAGGTAGATTACAGTAAAGACTTTTTTGCCAGACCAACCTACCTAACAGTTAGCGGTCAACTAGAAGCAGAAATCATGGCCATGGCCTTTAGTAAAGTCTATACTTTCGGTCCTACCTTTCGCGCTGAAAACTCCAACACTTCTCGCCACCTAGCAGAATTTTGGATGATCGAACCGGAAATGGCTTTTTGCGACCTTCAGGGTGACATGGATTTAGCTGAAGAATTTCTCAAATACATTTTCAAATATGTGATCGAAAAATGTCCAGAAGATATGGAATTTTTTAACCAGCGCATTGATAACACAGTGCTGGCAACCGCGGATAATATTATTAATAATAACTTCGAACGCATCACTTATACAGAAGCGATAAAACTTCTCGAAAAAGCCGATGCGAAATTTGAATATCCAGTCAAATGGGGTTTAGATTTACAGTCAGAACACGAACGCTATCTTTGCGAACAACTGTTTAAAAAGCCAGTTATAGTCACAGACTATCCTATTGAAATTAAAGCTTTTTACATGCGTGTCAACGACGACCAAAAAACCGTCGCTGCCATGGATATCTTAGCACCAAAGATTGGTGAAATTATCGGAGGCTCGCAGCGGGAAGAACGCTTGGAAATATTGGAAAAGCGGATCAAAGCCCAAGGAATGAAAACAGAAGATTTGTGGTGGTACCTTGATTTGCGCCGTTACGGTACTGTTCCTCACGCTGGCTTTGGATTAGGTTTTGAAAGACTTATACAATTTATGACAGGAATGGGAAATATCCGCGATGTAATTCCCTTTCCGCGTACCCCAGAAAATGCGGAATTTTAATTGCGATTTTCTCGGTTGCTCAACGGACTTGTCCGCAAGTCCGTCACCTGAAATCGTAAATTTTTCTTTGAAAAACAGTAAACTCGGTTAGTGATTGTGTGATGATGTGGAAAGAAAATTAACTTCCGTCTCAAAGACCACAAAAAATGGCAAATTCTAGGGATAGAGACAACGGGTGGTCTCGGCTAACTCATGGTGCACCATTAGCAGTAATACTTGCAGTAGCACTTTACATTTTATACCAACTTTTGCCAGTGTTAGAACTTGTGGCCGTAGCTGCTTTAATTGCTTTAATTTTACGAACGCTGCTACGGTTTTTGCAGAAGCTGGTTAAATCCCAGGATCTTGCAGTTTTGTTATTGATTGGATTCATAGTTAGCTTTAGTGTCTTGCTTGCCATTATAGTTATACCCAGCGCCACATTTGAGGTACAAAAATTACTAACTACATTGCCAACTTATCTAGGTACGCTAACAAAAGATGTAGAGCAACTGCGCCACAAATTCACCTTTATTCCTGATATTTCCCAAGCATTAATACAATTGCGAAATTTTATCAATCAGTTGCTGAGCGGAGTACCAGTTTTTTTGGGTCAAGCCTTTAGCTTAACACTAGAGTTGGTAGCGACATTAATTCTAGCACTATACATGGCTTATGACCCTGACTCTTTAGTAAACGGTATTTTGCGCCTAGTACCTCGCCGACATCACCAACAGTTTAAACGAGTTCTGAAAGCTTGCCAAATCAGACTGCGTGGTTGGATCTTTGGTACAGCAATTGCCATGATATTTCTTGGCGCTGGCGCCACGTTGGGACTTTGGATTTTGAATATTCCCTCAGCCTTAGCTTTTGGTATTATTGCTGGTTTATTCGAAATTATTCCTTATTTTGGTTCTATTATCGGTACATTTTTACCAGCATTAGTTGCTCTTAGTATTTCTCCATTCAAGCTGGTATTGGTTCTCATACTATTTTTAGTTTTAAATCAAGTCGATGCTCACATCGTTCAACCATTGGTGATGGGTCAACAAGTTAATATACATCCTGTGATGGTAATCGTAACGTTTTTAGTTATGGGTAAGTTATTTGGATTTCTAGGAATTTTACTTGCAGTTCCAGCAGCAGCTGTTACGCTTACCCTCATTGATGAATTGACGCTAAATCAATCCGCCGGAGAGGAAACAATAACTGAAGAATAATAAGTTCCACTTCCTAAATTTTTAATCAATTTGCCTTTTATTCTAAAAATAAAATTAATAAACCAACCCCAACCATGATTACCATACCAATTAAAAATAAGTTATCGGCTATAATTTCTAAATTTTGAGCATTATTGTTTCTAATTGATATGTAAGACAAAAAACAAGCAGTAATAAATACGAAAGTATCACAACCTAAGATTTCATCCGCATAGCTTTTCATGTGAAAATTAATTGTTTTTAAAAACGTAATAACTGTTACACATACGCCAATCATTGTGGAAGCAGTAGGCATAATGTGGTGAGAAAGTTCTCTACTTATTGGTCTTTGTGGCGTCTTTGCTTTTCTCATTTTTCGAAAAAATTAAAAACTTGCAATCAGGCTGAAATCTCATTATGAAAAACAGTAATAATTGAATTTTCAGAAAAATACTCTTGATAAATTATTTAAAAATTATCTACTGCGTATGACTTTTGGATGGAAAAGTTATTAATTTTCTATGTATTTGGAGAAATTTTCGATGTGAATGTTACTATATTTTGAAGATGAAAATATAAAAATCTTATCTCAAAAAAATAATACTGCAGTTGGCTGACGCCATCACAACTCACCCACAATCAAAGATTTTAGTGCGTGTAACAGGATACCTGCGAAGTATGAAAATCAAATCTGCAAGGCGATCGCTGCTGAAAGTGAAAAAGAGCCAAAAGTGGTTAGTCGTAGCCATATTAAGCCTCAGCTTGGCCATAAGCGCAAATAAAATTGCTTGCTCGCAACCAACATGGAGAGAAGATGCTCCCGATCGACCAGCAGAGGAAGAAAATCTAAACCGGGAACTGTGGGAATTTGCAAAAAAAACTCCCTATCCTCCCACAATAGCTAAAAGCCAGGATATCACCAAAACAGAGGTACGCCTGCCTAATGGTTGGAAGCTTGCTCCTGTTGGGACTCAAGTAGAAGTTGGTAGACTTCCCTACGAAGCAATTTTTTATGCAGGTAAACTAGTGGTGCTGAACACAGGTTGGTATGGCAAAGATGCACAAGAAGTCTCGGTGGTAGATACTAATAGCGGTAAAGTCATCAAAACTCTGCGATATCAATCTCTTTTCCCCAGTGCGAAGCAGGGATGGGACGGTGACCTTTACATCAGTGGTGGATTCGGGCAAAAGATTTATCGCCTCAACAAACAGTTTAACTTAGTACGCGAGTATCAATTGCAAGGATATACAGCAGGAATTGCTTCCATAGATAGCAAGCGTTTGGCGGTAGCATACATGGTTGCGGAAAATGGTCAGACTTACACCCAAGGAAAGTTGGCTATTTTGAACACCGAAACTGGACGAATACAACAGCAAGTCACAGTCGGATATTTTCCCTATGCAGTGGAATTTCTTAACGGTAAACTTTATCTGACTTTGCTGGGAGAAAACAAACTTTTGGTTTTCGATCGCCAACTCAAACTTTTAAAAAGCTTGGTTGTAGGACAAAATCCCCAAAATTTATGTGTAGGTGACAAGAAACTATACGTTGTAAACACTGCTTCTGACAATATTGCAGTGGTGGATAGCAAACAAGATGTGGTGGTGGATCGTATCGATGTTCGCCATAAAGGATTTTGTTTTGGCAGTTCTCCAACTTCTTGTACGATTGATGGCAGACACCTGTATGTTACTCAAGCGGAAATTCAAGCAGTAGCAGTATTCGATCTTGTCAAAAAGCGGTTAGAAGGATTGATTCCCAGCGGTTGGTATCCGACAAAAGTGTTGTTTAACCAACAGCAGATGCTGGTAGTAAGCGCCAAAGGAATTCATTCTCGTCGTCCTAATCCTCACGGACCGCAAGCTATCCCTGAAAAAGGCGGTCAGGATTATGTATTAAGTTTGCTTAGGGGTGCGGTTTCTATTATTCCAAAAGATGCGATCGCTTCTTCTTTATCGCAGTGGACCAAGCAAACAGAAGAAGGTTCACCCCTTTACAGTCCTAAAGGAGGTTTCAAACTACCGATCCATTACATTTTTTATATCGTCAAAGAAAACCGCACCTACGATCAAATTTTGGGGGATTTGGGACGGGGTAATGGCGATAAATCTTTAACTTTATTTGGACGGGACATTACTCCCAACCACCACAAGCTAGCAGAAGATTTTGTTACTCTGGACAACTTCTTTGTCAATGGCGAAATCAGCGTTTTGGGTCACAGTTTTACTACCAGCGGTTATGCTAGTCCTTTTTTAGAATGGCTGGGTAACATGCAGTATCAAGGGCGTTACAAAGGCTATCCTTTCGGGATAGTACCTGTAACTTACTCTCCCACCTATCTGTGGAATGCATTGGCAGCAAAAAAGATAGATTATCGCATTTACGGTGAACCTTACTATATTTTTACACGCTCCTATCAATTGATTGTGGAAGCTTTTGGAGCAGATAGTACGCTGGCGAAAAAATTCTACGCTCAAAGCATGCGTTTAGCTGCTCAGACAGATAGAGGTAAAGCAGCAAGCGAACTTTTGCAGTTATACTACGGCAGAGCAGATACGATGGAGGATGCGCTGCAGCTACTCGAAAATCGCCAATTTGCCACCTCATTGTCGAAATTATTTACTGGTGACAATAGCCTAGCCGAAGCTTGGCGCAAATACCCAGCTTTTAGGCGCAAAGAAGCAGATTTTCTCTACCACTATCCTTTCAACTATCATTACTACGATTTGAAATACTCAGATCTACGGCGTTTTCTTGACTGGAAAACAGATTTCGACAAACAACTGCGATCGAAAAAAGTAGCCGCATTTCATTATATTTGGCTACCTAACGATCATACAGCAGGAACAAATCCCAATTTTCTCAACCCTTACCAATTAGTAGCCCAGAACGACGCTGCTTTGGGCAAAATCGTAGAAACGATTGCTAAAAGTCCGATTTGGAAAAACAGCTTGATTTTAATTGTAGAAGATGATGCTCAAAACGGACCGGATCGTGTGGATGCTACGCGCACCGTTGCTTTAGCGGTTGGTCCTTATGTGAAACGTCAAGCAGTAATCAGCGATCGCTACGACCAACTCAGTTTACTGCGCACTGTGGAAGTTATTTTGGGAGTCGATCCCATGAACGTCAACGATGGTTTAGCAGTACCAATGTTCAGTATTTTTCAACCACAGCCGAACTATCGTGCCTATGTTTGTGCTCATCCTTCTAACTATCTCACTGATGCTGACAAAAAACTCATTTACCCCTAATATCTTTTCTCAATAATTTCTCTGCGTGTTCAGGCGCTATACTTTACAGTCATAGACCCATACGATACCAGCAAAAGATGTGAAATCTGCACCCAAACCACAAAAATCAGGGCGATGGAGTGTTCGCAAGATATCTCTGTTCTCTGTGCTGCTAGCAGGCGTAGTTTCGCTGCTATTGCCACCTTGGTTTCACTTGCCAACTCGAATACTTTGCGTGTGGGATACGGGTATGGTTGGCTTTTTAGGGTTGACGTGGAGAGCAATGCTAGAAGCCACCCCAGATAAGATGCGCCGCTATGCTCGCCAAGAAGACATAGGACGCCTGGTAATTTTGAGCTTAATTATGATGGCAGCATGTGCCAGTTTGTTTGCCATTGGTTTTATCTTACACGACAAGGGTGCGGAGCGCAAATTATTGTTTCTGCATCTAACGCTTTCAGTAGTGACAATTGTCGGGTCTTGGCTGTTGGTGCATACAATTTTTGCTTTCCACTATGCTAATGCCTACTATCGGGAGGACAAGCCTTTAAATGAATGCAAAACAACTGGTTTAGATTTTCCTGGCGAAAATGACCCTGATTATTGGGATTTTCTGTACTTCTCTTTCGTGATTGGCATGACCAGCCAAGTTTCAGATGTACAAATCAATTCTCGTTCCTTGCGGCGACTGGCACTGCTGCATAGCGTGTTGTCTTTCTTTTTTAATACGATGATTTTAGCTATGAGTATAAATATTATCGCCGGGTTAATTTAAACAAACCAGTGGCAGAAGGTTAGAAGCTGGTTTTATTCATAGCAATTATTAAAGTAAAACTATTTTTTGCTGGCGCGAGAAAATTTGCAGAAACGGTACGGTCGAATGAGCAATTGGTATCAATTAGATGCTAAAGATGTGTTGCAAAAATTGAACACTGATGTTTGTTTGGGACTGAGTACAACAGAAGCTAGCTATCGTTTAGAAAAGTACGGTTTTAATGAGTTAATTGCAAAAGGAAAAACACCCTGGGACATTTTGTGGGAGCAATTGAGCGAAACTTTAGTAATTATTTTAATCGTGGCGGCAATTTTCTCCAATCTTCTGGGTGATTGCAAAGATGCTATAGGCATTATCGCCATTGTTGTATTGATTGCTTTTTTGGGTTTTATTCAAGAGTATCGGGCGCAAAAAGCGATCGCCAAGCTCCAACAGCTAGCCGTTCCTGCAGTCAAAGTCCGGCGCGACAACCGCATTCAGGAAATTTCTGCTCGTCTGCTCGTACCTGGGGATATCGTGCTTTTGGAAACAGGAGACACGGTTCCGGCGGATTGTCGGTTGTTGGAAAGTTGGGGATTACAAGTCCAGCAGGCAAATCTCACAGGAATACTAGAGCCTGTAGATAAAGACCCGCAAACCTCAAAGCAACCAATTCCCCACAGCTGGCATCGCCACAATATGGTATACATGGGCACGGTTGTTACCTACGGGCGGGGGAAGGCAGTTGTCACGGAAACCGGGAGCGATACTGAGTTGGGACGTATCACCAGCATCAGCGCCGCGGTGGAACCCGAGCCAACTCCACTGCAAAAACGCTTGGATCGGTTGGGACACCTGTTAATAGTTGCTTGCCTGAGCCTTGTAGGATTGATTGTACTTCTGGAGGTGTGGCAGGGAGAAGATATCAAGTTAATTTTCCTAACTGCCATTACTCTCATGGTGGCCGCTTTGCCAGAAGGATTACCAGCTGTGGTCACCATTGCTCTAGCTTTAGGAGCGCAGCGAATGCTCAAATATCGAGCTTTGATCCGTAACCTTCCTGCTGTAGAAGCCTTGGGACTGGTGACGGCAATCTGCTCTGGGAAAACGGGGACGTTAACTGCTAACCGCATGACAGTTACTGTCTTGGATGTGGCTGGTCATAGATTAGATTTAACCGCTCGACTGGACAAGACGTTACCAACACTAGCTTCCCATCCACAAGAACAAGCATTTGCGCTCCAGCAATCACCAGATGTAGCTTTGCTTTTAGCTAGCTGTACTTTGTGCAATAATGCTCGATTAGATTGTGATGCAAACGAGTCACAGTACTCAAAGTCTGGCGGCGATCCTAGAGAAGTAGCGCTGGCGATCGCCGCTGCTGGTTGCGGATTGTGGAAAGCAAAACTAGAACAAGCTTTTCCTCGTATATCTGAAATTCCCTTCGACTCCAGGCGACAGCGGATGACAACCATCCACCAACTCCCCGTGCAACTTTCTCAAGTTCCCTATGCTTTGGAAAGTTTGTGGCATTGGAGTCAAGCTGCTCTCATTCCAGCAAGCAGCGTTGCTTTTAGCAAAGGAAAGGTAAATAGCTTATTAGAAGTTTGTGATTGCATTTGGGTAAATGGAGAAGCCAAACCCCTAGATCAAAACTGGCGCCAACGCATTAGCATTGCCCACGAACAGCTTGTACAAAATGGACTGCAAGTTTTGGGTGCTGCTTTTCGACTTTTAGCGTTTAATGGGGACGAGTATGGGGAAAACTTAGAGCAAGACCTGATTTTTGTTGGTTTAGTAGGGTTGACCGATCCCTTACGACCAGAAGCAGCAGATGCGATCGCCACCTGTAAATCAGCCGGTATTCGTCCCATACTGATTACAGACGATCGCTCTGTTTTTGCCGGACATATTGCTCGCCAAGTCGGTATTGCTACTAACGAGCTCGTCCTTACCAGCGAAGATATTTCCCAGGTATCTTCTCCGGAGGAATTCAAACAACTCCTCAATGAAGTATCTATTTACACGCAACTTTCTCCCCAACAAAAGCTAGACGTTATTCAGACCCTACAAAAGCAAGGACATATCGTGGCTATGGTCGGCGATGGCGTCAACGATACACCCGCTCTCAAAGCAGCTGATATTGGCATAGCCATGGGAATTAGCGGTACCGACGCCGCCAAAAACGCAGCAGATATAGTACTGTTAGACGAAAGCTTTGCCACCATCGTAGCTGCAGTGAAAGAAGGACGGGTCATATACGAAAATATCCGCAAGTTCATCAAATATCTTCTCAGCAGCAACGCCGGTGAACTTTGGGTAATGCTGTTGGCTCCCTTGTTTGGTATGCCATTACCGCTTTTACCACTGCAAATTCTTTGGATTAACCTGACCACAGATGGTTTACCAGCTTTGGCTTTGGGTTTGGAGCCAGCAGAACGAAATATTATGAATCGACCTCCCTATCCTCCTGAAGAAAATTTCTTCGCTCGAGGAATGGCTAAAAGCATCGTTTGGATTGGCTTGCTTGTGGGTCTAGTATCTTTTGGCACAGGCTATTCCTACTGGCGCCGCAGTAATCCCGGTTGGCAAACCATGGTGTTTACTACCCTTACCCTTTCGCAAATGGGAAATGCTCTAGCCAGTCGTTCTGCAAGGGATTCTCTCTTTCAAATTGGTCTGTTTTCCAACAAAGTACTGTTAGCAGCTGTGCTCTTAACGTTAGTGTTGCAACTAGCTGTTGCGTACATTCCTTTTTTGCAAAAAATTTTCGCTACTCAACCCTTATCATTAAAGGATTTAATTATATGCTTGCTTCTAAGTTCCATAGTTTTTTGGGCTGTAGAACTAGAAAAGTGGTTGCTCAATAACAGAAAAACCCGCTGTTGCTAAAAAAAGTTAGTCCCGGGATTTGAGAAAACAAGCACTCCAAAAGCAAAATACAAACAGGAGCAAGCCTGCTCAAAGCAGGCTTTGTACGTGCAGGTGAGTGTTTTTTTCAAATGGGAATGCTCCCGTCTATGAAATTTTTTCTGCCTGTACTATACTTTTTGTGTGCGTGCAGCTAGTTTTGTTGGCAAAAGCGATAAACGTTTGGAATATGAGTTTTGAGTTATGGGTTTGAAAACAAACATCCTTCATAACTCAATACTCATCATTTAGCACTCTAAATTTATGCCATTTGATTTTCAATTGCCCAACGTGCTAGTTCTGTACGGTTGTGTAAATTTGTTTTGCCTAGCATGTTGGATACGTGGCTTTCGACTGTACGCTGACTGACGTTCAATTCTTCAGCAATTTCGCGGTTTGCCAAACCTCTGGCTACAAATTGCACTACTTTCAGTTCTGTAGGTGTTAGCTGCACGTCGAAGGGAACTTGGATGCGGGAACCGTTTTCTCCTCCTTTGGCTTGATGTTCTTTCCAACGAATTGTTTGCTTCAGAGAAGATTCTACCTGCGCTACCAGTTCCTCTGGCTCGAAGGGCTTGACCATATATACATCCGCACCTTTATTCAGACCTTTAACTCGGTCTGCGCTTTGTCCCTTGGCCGAAAGGAATAAAACGGGAATCCAACTGGTGCGTTCGTTTTGACGGACTTGTTCGACAAAAGTATATCCGTCCATTTCTGGCATCATCACGTCACAAATGATCATATCTGGAACTTCTTGCTCTAAAATTTCCAGAGCTTCTCGACCATTTTCTGCGGTGATGACTTCATATCCCCGAAATTCCAAGTAATCCTTCACCAGCAAAATCAGGTTGGGGTCATCATCAATGAGTAGAAGTCGTTTGTGATCTTTCATGCTGGGTTCTTTCATAGCAGTGGCACTTGTCGCGCTGAGATCCATCAAGGTCTTGAATAGCGATCCTTTTTGGTGGTTTGTTGTGATTGTGTGCTTTTTCCCACTTAACTTGCCTTTGCTTGGTGAATGTCTCAAAAGAAATATTCTCTTTTGAGAAACTACTATATCAATGGCAAAAGTCCAGTAAGGATACGTAGAGCATTAGTATTTATAATGCGTTATTATATATCGCTTTGAAAGGAGCGGGCAAAAAACTTCAATTGAATAATAATATTTGAGATTATCAAAATCTTATCGGCTAAAGATGCTCCCGGTTAACAGTTAACCCGCCCTTTCTCTAGCTTAGAGTCACAGCACATCTCAAGGATGTTAAGCTGATATCAGTTTGTGCAAAAAACTAAAGCATATTCTTCAACCACCTTCTTTGCGATTTGTGTTGGCTGAGCTAGATTTGAATGCTTTACAGGAGGTAAACATTTTTTATACACCTGCAGCGACAAAGTAGGCAAGCAATTAGCTTGTGCTGAGAATTTACGCAACTGAGAGGGCTTTAGTAAAGTTAATCTAGCTATAGCTATTTTAATCGCTTATTTTTTGATTTTCATGCTTTCAAACTAGCTTGTTGGTTTGCTCTCCACAAATTTAGAAATGTGTCGCCGACATTTTTTAGTCCTAATAATTTAATGTTTTTTCGCATTTCTAGCCTTGATGCAATCATAATTTGCTGTTACCCATTGTGGTGCTGTTTCATTTCTGTTTTATAACAATTTCTCTGGTTTGCAAATAATTTTGAATATATGTGAAAATTCTTAACTACAGAAAAATCTGAGTATTTTTACTCAAACGTCGTTACTATTGCTAAGTTCGGGAACCCGTACAAACGGAAAGGTTGCCATTGCACATCGCCCTTCGCTAAATTAGCACTCAGGAAAAGAGAGTGCTAAAAAGGCATCAAAAGCGTATGGCAGCTGTATCTTTAAGCGTTTCTACCGTTAAACCTTTAGGCGATCGCGTGTTTGTAAAGGTGAGCGCCTCGGAAGAAAAAACAGCAGGCGGTCTGTATCTACCGGACACCGCTAAAGAAAAGCCGCAAGTTGGCGAAGTAGTTGCAGTTGGTAATGGCAAACTCAAGGAGGATGGCAGTCGCTTGCCATTAGATGTGAAGGTAGGAGACAAAGTTCTTTACTCCAAGTATGCCGGTACTGATATCAAGCTTGGTACCGACGAGTACGTACTGCTTTCGGAAAAAGACATTTTGGCGATCGTCAGCTAATCGCTTCACAGACAATTAGTACAAACAGACAAAAGCTTATCTGGGCATAGAAAAAATTATGGCAAAGCGCATTATCTACAACGAAAACGCTCGTCGCGCCTTAGAAAGGGGAATGGATATTTTAGCTGAGGCCGTAGCTGTTACCCTCGGTCCTAAAGGTCGCAACGTCGTACTAGAAAAGAAGTTTGGTGCACCACAAATAATCAATGATGGTGTGACCATAGCCAAAGAGATAGAATTAGAGGACCATGTAGAAAACACCGGTGTTTCTCTAATTCGTCAAGCCGCTTCCAAGACAAACGATGCTGCTGGTGACGGTACCACCACTGCTACCGTATTGGCGCACGCAATGGTCAAAGAAGGCTTGCGCAACGTTGCGGCTGGTGCGAATGCGATTTTGCTCAAGCGCGGTATAGATAAAGCTACTCACTTTTTGGTAGACAAAATTAAAGAACACGCCCGTCCGGTTGAAGACTCCAAGGCGATCGCCCAAGTAGGTGCCATCTCTGCTGGCAACGACGAAGAAGTCGGTAAGATGATAGCCGAAGCCATGGATAAGGTGGGCAAAGAAGGTGTAATTTCCCTAGAAGAAGGGAAGTCCATGACCACCGAGCTGGAAATCACAGAAGGGATGCGCTTTGACAAAGGCTACATTTCTCCCTACTTTGCCACCGACCCAGAACGGATGGAAGCGGTCTTCGACGAGCCTTTCATACTCATTACCGACAAGAAAATTGCCTTGGTACAAGACCTTGTACCCATACTAGAGCAAGTAGCTCGTGCTGGTCGTCCTTTGGTAATTATTGCCGAAGACATTGAGAAAGAAGCTTTGGCAACTTTAGTAGTCAATCGCCTGCGCGGTGTCCTGAATGTAGCCGCGGTGAAAGCTCCTGGATTTGGCGATCGCCGCAAAGCAATGCTAGAAGACATCGCTATCCTCACTGGCGGTCAAGTCATTACCGAAGATGCTGGTCTGAAGCTGGAAAACACCAAACTAGACTCCCTGGGTAAAGCTCGCCGCGTTACCATTACCAAAGACAACACCACCATTGTTGCTGAAGGTAACGAACAAGCGGTCAAAGCTCGTTGCGAACAAATCCGCCGCCAAATCGAAGAAACAGAATCTTCCTACGACAAAGAAAAACTGCAAGAGCGTCTGGCGAAATTGGCTGGTGGTGTAGCTGTGATCAAAGTTGGTGCAGCTACCGAAACGGAAATGAAAGATAAAAAGCTGCGCCTAGAAGACGCTATCAACGCTACCAAAGCTGCGGTAGAAGAAGGTATCGTTCCTGGTGGTGGTACAACTCTTGCTCACCTTGCTCCACAACTAGAAGAGTGGGCTAACAGCAACCTCAAAGGCGAAGAATTAACTGGAGCCTTAATTGTCGCTCGTGCTTTATCTGCTCCCCTCAAGCGCATTGCTGAAAACGCTGGTCAAAATGGTGCTGTCATCGCCGAGCGCGTTAAGGAAAAAGAGTTTAACGTTGGTTACGATGCTGCTAAGAACGAGTTTGTGGACTTGTTTGCTGCTGGTATCGTCGATCCAGCAAAAGTGACTCGTTCTGCTTTGCAAAACGCAGCTTCCATCGCTGGTATGGTGCTAACAACTGAATGTATCGTTGTTGACAAGCCTGAGCCCAAGGAAAATGCTCCTGCTGGTGCTGGTGCTGGTATGGGCGGTGGCGACTTCGATTACTAAGATGCTATAGGATGACTTTACAGTCCGTGTAAGTAAAAAACAGCTGCTTCTAATTTTCAAGGAGCAGCTTTTTTTAGTTTTTAAATAATTACAGCCAATGTAAGGGATAATTTCTTCCTGAAACCATATTATGGAAGAAAAAAGTACAAAGTACTATAGTGATAGAACCAGCTAGAATTGGTGTGAAAAGATAATTCCAATCTGCCTGAGTGAGCACTCCCAATAAGGCAACAGCACCAGCTGGAGGATGGACAGTTTTGGTAAGTTGCATTAACTTAATAGCGATCGCAACAGCTAAAGCCATTACCCAGGGTTGAGGACCAAATAAATGCACTAAAAATACGCTTACCAAAGCACCCAAAAAATTTCCTCCTATGACATTGCGAGGTTGTGCTAGAGGACTCTCAGGTACTCCAAAAACAAGTACAGCTGTAGCTCCCAATGGCGCTGCAATAAAAGGATGATTGCTAGTAGCTGTAATATAAGCTAACGTGCCTATACCAAACAAACTGCCAAGAAAAGAAAACAGAATTTGTTTGAGAGAAAACTTTGGTTGATGAATTCGACTGCCATGGATTTTAGATAAATATTTTCTAAATAATCGTCTGAGAATGAGTTGACGTTTTTGTCTTGGTGTATAAATCAAGCGCTTTTTTCGCTTTAGTAAAGTATTTGTCATATAAAGACGAAAATCAGTATGGAACTATCCTTGGCAATTTGAAAAGTGTTTCTAAATTGAAATTAATGAGTAACAAAAATCTTTTCGTTTTTCAGAATAACTGAAAATCAAAAAAATCTGTAGTTAAAGCTACAGAAAATTGGCAACGAGATCTTATCAGAGATATAAGAAAAAGTTATAAAAACTCCAAAATCAAAGCGCGATCGCGCTTCTTACTCTTCTACGCATATACTTAATCCCCAGCTTGGTGCAGCGTCAAACAACTACTCAGTAGCATCCATGCATCGCCCGTGCAGCTAGCTGGGTACTTTATTAACCGACTTGCGCTTGCGGTATCTCAATTTGTAAAAATTCTCGTACTTGCCGCAAATAAGTGGGGGGATCTTCTAACATTGGGAAATGAGCGGTATTGGGGATGACCACAAACTTAATTTTGTCGTTTAATGCTGCTGCTTGACGTCCCATCTTGGCGGGGATAATTTTGTCGTATTCCCCTGATATTAGTAGTGTTGGTTGCGTTATCCGAGCAAATTCCCGCGGCATTAACTCCGCAGCTGCTTTGCTAACGGAAGTAAAGATTGTTCCTAGCGCAGCGTCATGGTCCGCAATGAGAAAATCTTGTAAAAAAGCCCGGCGCTCTTGAGCAGGTATAGGACTGTGCAAAAATCGCGCCATAAAAATTCGATCTACTAATGGTATTTTTTCTAACCATTTAGGGCGAAATTTGACGACGTAGGTGCCAAATTTGTAAAAGGCTGCAAATGCTTTTTCATCGTACTCAAAAATACCGCTACAGGTTAGTATTGCTTTTTCTGCTCGCTCGGGGTAGCGGTTGAGGAATAAGGTGCCTATGGAAGCACCCATGGAGTGGGCGTGAACGCAAGCACGGGGAATTTGCAACTCGCTGAGCAGCACTGCCAAATCGTGGGCGTATTCCTCTAATTCGTAGGTTAACTTTGCTACCGCTTGTGATTCCTGTCGAGCAGCTTCGCTCGCTTTGACTACCGCGGTAGGCTTTCCGCGGGAACGCCCAAATCCCCGTAAATCGTAGAGCAAACAATCAAAATGCTCGGTCAGGGCGGTGGCGGTACTTCGCCAGTACCTGGCCGAACCAGCCCAACCGTGAATAAAAACCATTACTGGTTTTTCCTGGAGAGTAGATGGTTTTCGCATCCACTCGTAGTAGTGTTCAACGCCACGAACATTAATGTATGGCATTAGTACACAGTTAGAAGTTCATGGTCACAAGTTTATAGTCAAATGTCTGTTTTTGATGGTTACATTTTCTTACTAACCAACCGCCGCTAAGGGTTGACTAAGCCGATTCTGGCTTGGGTAACGTGGACGGATGCATGAGCAGCTCGGCAGTAGAACGCTTCTCCACCATTTCCTTTGTCACCGTGCAGCGAGTTACATCTTTGCGGGAGGGTAACTCGTACATTACATCCAGCATCAGTTCTTCTACAATGCCCCGCAGTGCTCTGGCACCTGTTTTGCGGCGGTAGGCTTCTTGGGCGATCGCTCGCAAGGCTTCGGGTTTGAAGTCTAACTGAACGTTATCCATCTTCAACAGTTTTTGATACTGCTTGACCAAAGCACTGCGAGGTTGGGTCAATATCGCCATTAAAGCTTCTTCATCAAGAGGATCTACCACCGCTATCATTGGTACTCTACCAATGAATTCTGGAATCATGCCGAACTTAACTAAATCTTCTGGTTCCAGGTGGCGGAGAGTATCTGCTGCTCGCTTTTCTTTCGTTTGTCCTTCTTTCGGCTGCACAAAGCCTATTGACTTTTTGCCAATTCTCTGCTCTACTACCTTTTCCAAACCGACAAAAGCACCGCCGCAAATAAACAAGATGTTGCTAGTATCAATTTGAATACAGTCTTGATAGGGGTGTTTGCGCCCGCCTTGGGGTGGAACGTTTGCGATCGTTCCCTCTAGCATTTTCAACAATGCTTGCTGAACGCCTTCACCAGACACATCTCGCGTAATCGAGGGATTTTCGCTTTTGCGGGCGATTTTGTCGATTTCGTCAATGTAGATAATTCCCCGCTGCGCTTCCTCCACGTCTAAGTCTGCTACCTGCAGCAGTCGCAGCAAGATATTTTCTACATCTTCACCTACGTATCCTGCTTCCGTCAGAGTGGTAGCATCAGCGACAGCAAAAGGTACATCTAAGATTTTTGCTAGAGTTTGCGCCAGCAGAGTTTTGCCGCAACCGGTAGGACCGATCAGCAGAATATTAGACTTTTGCAGTTCTACAGAATCATCGGCTAATCCTTTGCCATTATTTTTGGACTGAATTAGCGACAATCTTTTGTAGTGATTGTAAACAGCTACCGACAGTACTTTTTTGGCTTCGTCTTGACCGATGACGTGCTCGTCTAAATATTTTTTAATCTCTCGCGGTTTGGGGATTTGATGGAACGAGAGACTGGTGGAGCGGGAACGACGCTTTTGAGGAGGTTCGGACCGGGGTGTCGGTTGTGACGCCGCATTATTGGTGTCTAACAATTCTTCATCTAATATTTCATTGCACAAGTCAACGCATTCATCGCAGATGTAGACTCCCGGACCAGCGATTAGTTTACGCACCTGCTCCTGAGATTTGCCGCAAAACGAACATTTTAAATGGGAGTCGTACTTAGACATACCAGCCTCTTATTTCAGAATGGTGACGTTTTCCCCTGCTGCGGGAAGATTTTGTTTATAGATGACCTGATCGATCAGTCCATAGTTTTTGGCTTCTTCAGCCGACATAAAAAAGTCCCGTTCGGTGTCAGCTTCTACTTTTTCTAACGGTTGACCAGTATGTTTAGCAAGTAACTGATTCAACTTAGATTTATGATAAAGAATTTCTTTGGCTTGTATCTCGATATCTACTGCCTGTCCCTGAGCACCACCTAGCGGTTGGTGAATCATAATTCGGGAATCTGGTAGAGACATGCGTTTACCTGGAGTACCAGCAGCCAGTAAAAACGCTCCCATGCTCGCGGCCAGACCAAAACAGATGGTAATCACATCGGGGCGAATCTGTTGAATGGTATCGTATATTGCCATTCCCGCTGTTACAGAGCCGCCAGGAGAGTTTATGTACAACTGAATGTCTTTTTCTGGATCTTCGCCGTCTAGAAATAACAATTGGGCAACAATTAAATTGGCTACGGTGTCGTCAATTTGACTTCCTAGAAAAACGATCCGGTCTCGCAGCAAGCGGGAGTAAATGTCAAAGGCTCGTTCTCCCATGCCAGATTGTTCTACCACCATGGGTATGATGTTGCTGGGACCGCTCTGGGAGCGAATTTCGAATCGACTTAAACTGCTGATGGGATAATTTCCCGACTGCGATACAAGCATAGAGTAATGTTTAATAACCAATAATAACGGTGGTTCTGACAGCCTACGCTGACTATGATAGCGGCTAGATTTGTATTGTTAGGTATGTGTTAACCATTATGCCTCATCTAAATTCTCCTCGTGTAGGCCCGGTGTCAAGCCAAGGCGGTAAAATGTCAGGCCATTTGTTTAAGTTTCCTTAAATCTTCCGCCTTGGAGGAAATTTGGGGCTGGGAGGAGTTACTGTGCTTGGGTAGCAGCGTTTTCTTGTGCACTCGAAATACTTTCGCTGCTTGTTTGTTCGGTTTGAGGTGTTGGTGATTCTTGTTGTGCGGTTTTCAAAGTACCTGCGGGTACCAGTTCAACTTTTGAGCGTTCTAACAGCCAATCGATGATTTTTTCGGTTAACAGTTCGTTTTTGACTACTTCTTGGAGTCGCTGTTGGTCAATGTCTTCTTTTTGAGAGTATTGTTCCAGAATTTCTTTGACTCTGGCGGTAACTTCTTCATCACTGACTGAGATGGATTCGCGCTTTCCGATTTCTTCTAACACCAGCGATCGCTTTAAGCGTTCTATAGCTTCGTCACGAGAACGTTGGCGCAATTGGGGAATTAAATCGGGCGTAAACACCTTTTTGATATCCAACCCTTGCTGCGATAGCCGAATAGCAGTCTGGGTCAGCATGTTATCGATTTCTTGCTCGATCATCGTTTCTGGTAGCTCTACTTCCACATGCTTGAGAAGTTCCTCGAGCAAAGCTTGTTGCTTATTTTCTTTGGTCTTTTGCTGGGCTTCTTTTTGAAATCTTTCTTCTAATGAAGCGCGCAGCTCGGCTAAAGTCTCAAATTCACTCACTTCTCGAGCAAAGTCATCGTTAAGTTCTGGTAGCTCTTTTTCCTTGAGCTCTTTGAGAGTCACTGTGAAAATGGCTGCTTTTCCAGCTAAATCCGGGTTAGCGTAGGAATCTGGAAAAGTCACGGAAATTTCTTTGGTTTCCCCGGGACTCATACCCACGATTCCCTGAACAAAACCGGGGATAAATTTATCCTCTTGCAACTCAACTTGAAAATCGCTAGCTTCTCCACCAGGAATAACTTTTGGTTCTGCTTCCTCTTCACCCTCGCCTTTAGCAAGCACTCCTTTAAAATCAACTACAGCTACATCTTTCCATTGCGCTGGACGCCCTTCTACGGGAATCAACGTTGCCATTTGTTGGCGCTCGTTTTCCAAGACTTTATCCACTTGCTGCGGATCGTACTTAATTTCCTCTGCCTGAATTTGTAAATCGGTATACTGAAGCAAATTCACTTCTGGTGGCACATCCACAGTAGCGGAAATGGTCAAGGCTTTACCCGGTTCGTAATTGCTAATCAAATCCTCAAAGGAGGAACGCAGTCGCGGTTGTCCGATCGCCTTAATTTCTTCTTGTTTTACCGCTTCTTTTATGCCATCCTGAATTAACTCTTCCAGTGCTGCTGCCTTGATGCGATTTATTCCCAGGCGCTGCAGCAATATTTGCCGCGGCACTTTGCCTTTACGAAACCCAGGAATGTTGGCAGAACGAGTTAAGTTTTGAATTACCTGTTCGTAGGTTTGCTTGGTTTTTTCGGGCGTAATCTCTATTTCCAGACCTATTTGACTGGCGGGAAGTTTCTCCTGGGTAACTTTCATGCTTAGTCTCTATTGCTCGTGTAATCACTTCTTTAATTGTTGGTAACAATATCAGATACGACCTTTATAGCTTTGACAACGAACTTCAAAGCCTAGCTCGCATCCGATTGTTATTTCTCAAATCTGGGGTGAAATTTTCTCCCCAGGCTTTATTTACTTTCCAAAACCACGGGTGCTGCTCAACCCAAGTTGAATGTCTGTGCAAATGCGTTGAGAGAATATTATCTTGAGTCTAACCTCCTGAGTAGCTTTTACCAGATCGCTGATGGCGTGATATCCTGGTTGTCAACCAGTTATTGCCGTTTGCGATTACTGTTATCCCCTTTGTTATTGTTTTCGGGCGATTGGAAAAAGGAGTACAGTTGATCCTACCTTTGCTTCTACCCCATTACTACTAGCCCCTTTGAATCATATTACATCCACTAGTCTAGATAACTTGCATATTTTTGATGGGATTTTTCTTATTAGCCTCAGGGCAGCTACTCGCAGTTTTATTTCCAAGCAAAATTGCAATTTGTTGTATAATGTATGTAAATATTATGTAAATATGTAATTTATATATCTACATAATAATAGCTAGTTATTATACAATGCAACATTACTTGTTATAAAAGTAAAAGCTAAAAATAACTGTATTGAATGAAATTGTATTTCTATACAAATATTTATAATTTTGTGTCAAAAATTAAATAATTAGAGAGCTATGGATAAACTCTAGAATGTCATCAAAAAGCAAATAATACAGAAAGGAGGAAGCAAGTTTGTCTAATTCCTATAGTGTAGCTGTTTTGGGAGCAACAGGTGCTGTTGGCAGAGAAATTTTGGAATTGCTAGAAAGCCGCAATTTTCCAGTTTCCAATTTAAAATTGCTAGCGTCCGAGCGCAGTGCTGGTCAAACTCTATCGTTTCGAGGCGAAAATTTGCCTGTAGAAGCGGTAAAGTCGGAGGCAATATTTAAAAATGTGGATTTAGTATTGGCAAGTGCAGGAAGTTCGACATCAAAAATTTGGGCTCCCATAGCAGTAGAAAAGGGTGCTGTTGTCATCGATAATTCCAGTGCCTTTCGCATGCATCCAGAAGTGCCTTTGGTCGTTCCAGAGGTTAATCCAGAAGCTGTTGCGAACCACAAAGGTATTATTGCTAATCCGAACTGCACCACAATTTTGATGACAGTGGCAGTATGGCCGTTGCACAAAGTTAAACCCGTAAAACGCATTGTAGCTGCAACTTATCAGTCGGCAAGCGGTGCAGGTGCCAAAGCCATGGCAGAACTTAAAGCTCAGGCGAAGGCAATTTTAGAAGGTAAACAACCAACTTCGCAAGTGTTTCCTTATCCACTGGCATTTAATTTGTTTCCGCATAACTCCCCATTGAATGATTGGGGATATTGCGAAGAAGAAATGAAAATGGTCAATGAAACGCGAAAAATTTTTGACAATCAACAGCTTAGAATTACTGCTACTTGCGTGCGGGTTCCCGTACTTCGCGCTCACTCAGAAGCAATTAATCTAGAATTTGAAAACCCTTTGAGTCCAGAGGAAGCTAGAGAAATTTTGCAGAAAGCTCCTGGCGTTAAATTAGTGGAAGATTGGCAAAAAAATTATTTTCCCATGCCCGTAGAAGCAACGGGTAAGGACGAAGTTTTAGTAGGTAGAATTCGGCAAGATATTTCTCATCCTTGTGGTTTGGAATTGTGGTTGTGTGGCGATCAAATTCGCAAAGGCGCGGCATTGAACGCCGTACAAATAGCCGAATTATTAGTAGAAAAAGGTTTGCTGAAAAAGTTGGCAGTTGGGATAAAAGTCAACTAATAACTGCTTGAAAGGTAGTGGTAGATAAGTTATCACAATAGAAAACCACCAAAAGCAAAAACATAAAAATCAGGAGTGTAAAAAGGGTGGTAGATTTTGGTAGAGTTCTCACCGCAATGATTACGCCGTTTAAAGAAGACGGCAGCGTTAATTACGATGTGGCAGCAAAGCTGGCAGAACATTTGGTAAATACGGGAACGGATACAGTTGTGGTTTGCGGTACAACTGGAGAATCTCCGACCTTGAGTTGGGAAGAGGAGTATCAACTGTTTTCCGTAGTGCTGGAAGCTGTGGCAGGAAAGGCACTTGTAATGGCAGGATGTGGTTCCAATTCTACTCAAGAAGCGATCGCTGCTACTCAAAAAGCAGCTAAAATAGGAGTACACGGTGCTTTACAAGTTGTCCCTTACTACAACAAACCACCCCAAGAGGGACTGTACCGGCACTTTCAAGCGATAGCTGCCTCTGGTGACTTACCTTTATTGTTATATAACGTCCCGAGTCGTACTGGTCAAAATCTGAACGCGGAAACGGTCGCTCGGTTAGCGGAAATAAAAAACATTGTTGGTATCAAAGAAGCCAGTGGAAACTTAGATCAAGTAAGTGAAATTCGCCGCTTGACACCGAAAGAATTTCAGATCTACTCTGGAGATGATTCTTTAACCTTGCCGATGTTAGCCATTGGCGCAAAGGGTGTAGTTAGCGTTGCTTCCCATTTAGTGGGCAACCAATTGCAGCAGATGATCCAATCTTTGAGTTCTGGTCAAGTTCAAGCTGCAACAGAAATTCATCTGCGACTTTTTCCCTTATTTAAAGCTTTGTTTGTCACATCAAATCCCATACCGATCAAAAAAGCTTTACAACTTCAAGGCTGGCAAGTTGGTTCGACTCGTCCACCTCTTTGCGAAGCAGATGCAAAAGTAACTCAAAAATTAGAGGCAGTTATGAAAGAACTTGGTTTACTTTAACAGAAACTGCCAAAATTTCAGAGACTTTTCTCACCAACTTAACATCACTAAAATAATAGGTAATTTTGACAATGTGGCAGTTAAAAAAATTATGCTACCACAGACAAATTACTGCTAAATCTATTTGACTATTTGTATCAAGTTCACTTTGTATTGAAAAAATCGCACAAGAGAAAATCTGATTAAAACTAAATCTCTTTATTGGTCTTAGTAGTAAAGATATTTACACCCGTCTGAAAAGACTCCTAAATTCCAACATTCATTATTTGTAACAAAAACAATCTCAGGAGAAAATGGCTAAAAACGAAATTACCTCCGCCCTAAAAATTATTCCCTTGGGCGGATTGCATGAAATTGGTAAAAATACTTGTGTTTTCGAATATGATGATGAAATTGTTCTGTTGGACGCAGGTTTAGCCTTTCCCACGGATGGAATGCACGGAGTCAACATTGTGCTTCCAGATATGACCTACGTGCGAGAAAATCGCCATAAAGTCAAAGGCATGATCGTTACCCACGGTCATGAAGACCACATCGGTGGAATTGCCTTTCATCTCAAGCAATTTGAAATTCCGGTAATTTACGGGCCGAGATTAGCTCTGGCCATGCTGGAAGGTAAATTAGAAGAAGCGGGAGTGCGCGATCGCACGGAATTGAGAACCGTTCTTCCCCGCGATGTGGTACGCATTGGCAAACATTTTTTTGTAGAATACATTCGCAACACCCACTCCATTGCCGATAGCTTCAGTGTCGCCATCCATACACCATTAGGCGTCATCATCCACACAGGAGACTTTAAATTTGACCATACTCCCGTAGATGGCGAGCGTTTTGACTTGCAAAGATTAGCCGAACATGGAGAAAAAGGCGTTCTTTGTTTGATGAGCGATTCTACCAACTCAGAAGTACCTGGATTTACACCTTCAGAAACTTCTGTGATTGGTAATCTCGACCGAGTTTTTTCTCAAGCTTGCGGGCGACTCTTCGTCACTACCTTTGCCTCTAGCGTACATCGCATCAATATTATTTTGCAACTAGCGCAAAAGTATAATCGAGTGGTAACAGTAGTTGGGCGTTCCATGCTGAATTTGATTGCCCACGCTCGCAATCTTGGTTACATTAAGTGTAAAGACGACTTGCTGCAACCGCTGGCGGCTACACGTAATTTGCCGGATGAAAATGTATTAATTTTAACTACAGGCTCCCAGGGCGAGCCGATGTCAGCCCTAACACGCATAGCTAATAACGAACATCCCCACATCAAAATTCGCCCAGGAGACACGGTAGTATTTTCAGCTAACCCAATTCCCGGAAATACCATAGCTGTAGTTAACATCATCGATAAATTGATGATGCAAGGCGCAAACGTAATTTATGGTCGGGAAAAAGGTATTCACGTCTCCGGTCACGGTTGTCAGGAAGACCAAAAATTTATGTTAGCCCTGACCCGACCCAAATTCTTCTTACCCGTTCACGGCGAGCATCGCATGTTGGTCAAGCATGCTCAAACAGCGCAAAGCATGGGCATTCCTGCCGAGAATATGGTGATTGTCCAAAATGGCGATATCGTAGAATTGACGCCACAATCGATTCGCGTGATCGGAAAAGTTCCAGCTGGTCTGGAGCTTGTGGATACTTCTGGTTCGGGAATGGTTAGCGCCAAAGTATTGCAGGAACGGCAAAAAATGGCAGAAGAAGGTATTGTCACCATTGCCACTGCTATTGATTGGAGTGGTAAGCTGATGGCAAAACCAGAAATTCATTTGCGAGGCGTGGTTACAAGCATCGAGCGATCGCTTTTGCAAAAGTGGGTACAGCAGCGGATAGAAGAAGTCCTTAGCCTGCGCTGGTTAGAATTTGCTCAAGCCTTTGATGGCGAACAACCCGAAGTAGACTGGGGTGGATTGCAAGAAGTGTTGGAGCGGGAAATGATACGTTCCATTCGTCGGGAGCTGCAATGTCAGCCATCGGTAACACTATTGATGCAAATTCCCGAAGAACCTCCCGTGAAAGCTGCTGATGGTAGAAGGCGACGCACGCGTACGACGGCTCAGGTAGCCTCCTAAAATTTTCAATCATATACTTATTGTGCAAGTTGGGTTAAATGCAAGCCAAACCCAACTATTTTAGTATTTGCAGACCACAGCTAAATCCTTTCTCTGGTGGCGCCCGTTACCATGTCCGCTTGTATAATGGGATTTGGCGGACGATCGCTTTTATAGCAACAGAATTGATACTAGCAGCCATTGCGCTCGCCGAACGCCATTGAAGCCAAATTGCTAGTAAATATTGGTCGAGAGTCTCTTGTCTTTGCCCGTAATCTTAATTTTGCCCAGCTACACTCCATAACATTTCACCTTCAAGCTCAAACTGGGCCGGGTTAAACTTCGAACCAAAAGAAAACCCTGCTTTGACGGCTTAGAGAGTATTTCTACCTAAAGACAATCGCTACAAGAAATAGATATGATTTTTCTGCACATATAGTTTTGTAAATGCTAAAGTAATATCTATCTAAAGGTGGATGGCTTTATCGAGATTTTAACTACATCAAGTTATGAACAAAATACTACGATCGCCCTTCCGATTCCAGGAAAATTACGATTAACTTGACGTATCGACAAGTAGATTCTGATGCCAAAGGCTACTGAAACATTACATCGAGCTACTGTCTGCACGAGATTTTTCCAGGAAATACCATTGTTAGCTTGTATATTTTGACATCTATGTGGTGAAGAGCCTCACAAAAAAAGAGGAGTAAATCATGAAGGTATTCGAGAATACCACAAAAAAGTTTTTTTTGGCTAGCTGGGTATCCCTCAATCCCACGGAAGTAACAAGTGCTGATGCTGCTCAGCTAGATCGTTCTACCTGCAAGCTGCGCTTCGATCTTCTTCAACCGTTACGTTATTGGCTAGATAACATACAAATCCGCGATCGCCGGCTGGCTCATCGCTTGTGTCAATTAATACCTGCTCAGTGTCCGTTCGAGCGCGATGTGAAGTTATTTGGCAGAATTTTTCTGCACGTTCCACCCATGTGCAAACTCAATCCCCTGTATGAAGAAGTCGTAAGCTTGCGTTTTCGAGCTCTGTGCTACCTAGCCGAGGAATGCGGCGAAGATATATCGCACTACTGTTAAAGAAATTTTGAGTAGTTAGTAGGTAGTAGTTATTTCCTACTAACTACCTTCGCCACTTTTGCAGTGCTTGTTGAGCCTTTTTGTGAGCTGATGTTCCTTCTGGAACTAAATTAGCCGTGGCGATCGCCGCTGCGAACTTTCCCTGGGAAGCTCGCTTCCAAGCCAAAGCCAAGATTTTTTCGCTCCATTGGTTGATAAGTTTTTGGGCTTGATCGAAACCTGGTTCGCCTGGCGCTACTTTTTTGGCTACTTCGATGGCGCGATTGTAAGTAGAAGCTTGTCCAGTTACAATTAAGGCATTTGCTGCATCCAAAAGAGTTTTGTTTGCCACGTACTGCTTCGCCCTAATTCGCCAAAGATTAATTGCTGCTTGCGCTTGCGGATAAAGAAACTGGTCTTTACCAATCAATTTTGCTGCTGCTATAGCCTGAGGGTACTGTTTTTGCTTGGCGCGACTTTCAGCTAAATCTAAAATCATGCGACTCCAAACTTCAATATCCTGTTGGGCCCTTTGATAAAGTGGATCGCCAGGTTTGATTTTTCGTGCTTTGGCAATCGCTAAACTCAGATCGCTTGCTTGAGTTGGTTGCAAAGACATTCTTGCCAAATCCAACAAAGCTTGCTTGCGTTTTATTGCTTGGGAATTAAATGTAGCTGTTTTTGATGCCGGAGCGGAAGTGATGGGAGATGGTTTGATTACCTTGCGATCGTAGGTTGGTTCGGGTGACAAAGGAAGAATTTCCGTTTCAGTATCATCGTTAACAGAGTTAGATGTTGCTGGCAACAATTGCACTGCTACTTTGAAAATTGCTTGACGGTCTAGATAAAATACTGCGATTAGAATTGATACGAATATCGTAGTTGCACTCCACAACCACCATCGACGCCAAAATAAGGTACTGGCTATCTTTTTGTTGTGGTTTGCTGGAGTTGAGGACGACAAAGAGTCACCCAAGTTATGAGTGGAAATTGTTTGTTTATCCTTGTTAATGCTGGTGTTGCGATTTATAACTAACTGTTGTGCCGAATAATTTGCGTGAGAATTAGGATGTAGGGAAGGAGCTGGAAGTGCAGCAGCCAAGATTTCTCGAGAAGTAATCCTCGGCGTTGCTTGTGTATTTTCGTTGACCGGCGAGGGTGGCAAAATTTCCTGTTGTCTGCGAGGAATAACAGTTACTGGATTTTGCGTAGGACGCCAGTAGTGCTGACACAGTTCTGGCGTGCGCAAGCTCAGGTATCTTTCTAAACTTTCCAAGGAATTACCGTGACCGGAACGCAAAGCTTCTAATAATGCTGCTGTAAAAAATCCGTGGCCTAATTCTCTGCTTTCGTGGGAGAATTGCTCTGGTTGACAAGACAGAATTGTTGGAATTTCTAATTCCTGAGCTAGTTCAATAGTTTCTTGACCAGCGGAAGTATTTCCTTGGTTGGCAAAAGCACGGTTTATATCCAATAGCAGTACTATCTCTAGTTCTGCCATCAGCAAAGTTTGCATTAGTGCTTTGACTTGTATACCAGTTTCTTCCACCTCTTGAGGATTTCCTTCTACTGGCATTAAATAATCTTGACCTTTGTAGTTAACGCCGTAACCGCTAAAGAAAAACCACAGTCGATCTCGGGGTTGCAAGCAGGCTGCTGCCAAATCTTCTATTAAAAGCTGAATGTTATCCTTTGTTGGATAGGTAGATCTATCTCCCAAAGGTGGGGAAGTATCTGTCATCAACAGACACTGTTGTTGTAAAAACCCCGCTTCCACTATTAAAAAATCCTTTAAGGCCTCCGCATCAGCTTGTGCACACCCTAAAGGTTGAAAAAACTGATATTGGTTTATGCCTATGGCGATCGCCCAGTTGTTTGCCATCGCGCTCTCTGCCGGTTATTTTTTACTAACTATTTTCCGCATACTTGAAATCGCGGTTGGCTTTGCTGAAAAACAAAGCTAACCTATGTTTTATAGTCAAGCTAACTATCATCTCATCCCGCTAGCATTGTTGCTTTTATTGCCCCGTTAACCGAGAAAATACTTAAAAATTTTCTTTAGTCATTCCTAGCCAGGAGTATATGGATCATGAGAAGTTTTTGTCATCAATCTTTAAGCAGATTTTCTTTAGGGAAGGGAAATCCTTTCCCAAGGTTCATTCCACTTATGCCAGCGATCGCTCAGAAAATCCGGATAGGTTATGCATTAGTTTTATTGAGTGCAGCAGTTCCTTTGTGGTTGGTAACAGAAGCGATCGCACCGCCAATTGTACAAGCTTATACCGCTAGAACCGACCTGCTTATCGATCGCCTACCGGAAGATAACTACGAAAGTTTGCTGCGAAGAGCAGAAGCTGCAGCCAGAGCAGCGGCGCAACGCAGTTTTGATGCGGATATACTAGTATCGGATGTATCCGTATTCGTATGCGTACAAAACTACGGAGCGATCGCACCCGTTTTAGAACTGGCGGTAAGTCGCCAACAATGGCGCACTCGCCCAGATCCGCAACGTTGGGCTAAATACTTTAAAAGCGCTCGCTCACTGCTATACTTTGGAGACAATTTCAAAACTCCCATCGCCACTCAAGCAGCTACTACACCTCTACCAGCTTTAGAACCGCAACCCGCCAATGTTCCCCAAACAAAACCGGATCTTTCACCTCCACCACAAAGGCGTTAATGAATTAAAATAGTGAGGCTGTTGAAAATTGCCTAAGCTGCTACTATGGCTGTTCCAAAGAAGAAAACATCTAAGTCAAAACGCGACCACCGGCGAGCTACTTGGAAGCGTAAGGCCGCTGTGGAAGCTCAAAAAGCTCTTTCTCTAGGGAAATCGATTTTGACCGGACGTTCTAAATTTGTCTATCCATCTGCGGAAGAAGAAGAGGAACAACAGGAGTCGTAAAATTACTCAACAGCTAATAGCTAATAGTTTTGCACACTATTGGCTGTTAGCTTTGAATTTGTTGCTCAGTTCCCTGAAAAAAGACTCGTTCTGGAATTAACGATGTCAGGAAAATACTTTCAAAAACCGACGCCACAACAAAGCGATCGCGTTCCACCCGGTCAATACCTAACCAAAGGTTTCCCCGTCTTAACTTACGGTACGACTCCCCAAGTCAGCACAGATGCGTGGGAGTTGCGAGTATGGGGTCTGGTACAACCAAAGACATTTACTTGGTCAGATTTCATAACGCTACCCCACCACGAATTTACTGCTGACTTTCATTGCGTAACCCGCTGGTCTAAGCTAGATGTGAAATGGACTGGCATTAAGGTTACAGACTTGATGAAATTAATTGCAGTCGAGCCGAAAGCAGCCCATGTTATGGCACACTGCTATGGTGGCTACACTACCAATCTTTCCATGGCAGACTTCGTACGAGATGAAAATTTCTTTGCCTTGAAATTATTTGGCGAACCGTTACCAGCTGAACATGGTGGCCCGGTGCGGTTAGTTGTTCCCCACCTTTATGCTTGGAAAAGTGCTAAATGGATTAATGGGTTAGAGTTTCTTGAACGTGAAGAACTTGGTTTTTGGGAACGCAACGGTTATCACAAACGAGGCGATCCCTGGAGAGAAGAACGCTATAGCATTTGAAAAATTATTAGGAGCAGCTAAAGTTTAACCAATCAGTCGCTTTAGGAAAGATAACTTACCTTCGTAAGGAGGATAGCGCCATTTCAAATCCAGCCAAAAAGAATTTTGTACCACGCTTTTGTAATGGGAAAAGGTGTCAAAACTAGCTTTACCGTGATAACTACCAATACCGCTATCTCCAACACCTCCAAACGGTAGTGATGGTACTCCAGATTGGATGAGCGTATCGTTAAGACAAACCCCACCGGATGAAGTAGACTGCAAAACCTGCTGTTGCAGATCTTTATTGTCGGAAAATAAATACAAAGCTAACGGTTTGGGTCGAGAGTTGATCTTGGCGATCGCTTCAGCAATATCTGTGTATTCAATCACAGGTAGAATCGGGCCAAAAATTTCCTCCTGCATAATAGGAGCTTCCCAGGACACTTTATCGATTACTGTCGGAGAAATATAAAGCTCGTCTCTATTAGTTTCTCCGCCAATCAGTATTTCCCCATCCTGTAAAAACTTGACCAGGCGATCGAAGTGGTTTTGATGAATTATGCGGGCGTAATCCGGACTGTTCGCTGGATGTTCGCCGTAAAATTCTAACAAGCATTTTTTAATACTATCTAGCAAAGAATTTTTAATTTTTTTATTAACTAAAAGATAGTCTGGTGCAATACAAGTTTGTCCGGCATTAATAAATTTACCCCAACAAATTCTTCTGGCAGTTTTCTCAACATCAATTTCGGTATCTACAAGACAAGGACTTTTGCCTCCCAATTCTAACGTTACCGGTGTAAGATGTTTGGCTGCTGCTGCCATGACAATTTTACCCACAGCATTCCCACCAGTAAAAAAGATATAATCAAATTTTTCTGCTAGTAATGTTTGACTTGTTTCTACTCCACCTTCTACTACAGCAATATATGCTGGCTCAAAAGTTTTTTCTATGAGATTGGCTATCAAACCAGAGGTGTAAGGAGCAAATTCGGATGGTTTGAGAACAGCACAATTGCCAGCAGCGATCGCACCTACTAAGGGTGAAATCAGCAAATGGAATGGATAGTTCCAAGGACTGATAATTAAAACTACTCCTAGCGGTTCTGGTTGAATTCGTCCGGAATAAGGAAACAATTCTAAAGGAACTGGTACTTTCCGAGGTTTAGTCCAACGGCGAAGATTTTTGATAGCATAATCAATTTCTTTAAGGGTAACGATTTCTGTAATGTAACTTCAAATACCGGCTTGTGTAAATCTGCTGCTAATGCTTTTAAAATTGCTTTTTTGTGCTCCAGAATTGTTTTTTAAATTCTTCAACATTTGCAGACGAAAGTCTACTGGTTTGGTCTTACCCGTTTGAAAAAAATCCCGTTGCTTGCAAAGCAGTTCAGAAATTGATAATTTAGCAACCATCATTTTGAGCCGAAAAATCTAGGAATAATCTTACTGTTTAATAGGTAAATTCACAACAAACACACTACCTTTACCTACCTCGGAATTAACTTGAATAGTACCTTGATGAGCCTCGACAATAAGTCGAGAAAGGTACAATCCCAAACCACTACCAGAACGTTTGTGACTTCCTTGGCGAAATCTTTCAAACAAAGTTGCTTGTTCTTCTGGGGGAATACCAACTCCCGTATCTGCTACTTTGACGGTAACGACGCGATCGCAAGCAGCAGGCGGTTTTAAATAGATGCTGACAGTACCGGTATCGGTAAATTTGATCGCATTGCTGATTAAGTTGGTGAAAAGACGATGCAGTTCCAAGCGATCGCCCATAATTGTAGTTGAATCCTCACCAACAAATAAATTTATCGCCAGCTCCTTTTGTTGAGCAAGGGGAGTTAATTCTGCTGTTACTTCCTCGAGCAACCGATTCAAATGCACAGGTTGAAATGCCAATGCCTTGCGACCCGCTTCAAAACGATAAACCTCTAGTAAAGTATTTACCATCGCTAGCAGGTTGCTGTTACTGCGAGCCATAATCGCAATCACTTCTTGCATTTGCGGTGATAGCTGTCCCAAAGCTCCCTGTTGAAATAACATCAGCATCCGATCCGCCGCTACCAGGGGAGTGCGCAAATCGTGGGTCAAACGAGAAACAAAATCTTCTCTTTGGCGAGCAATTTCATCTCGCTCATCTATGCTGTGTTTGAGGCGAAGAAGCGATCGCACCCGTGCTAGCAATTCGTCTACCGTTACGGGTTTGCGAATAAAATCATCTGCTCCCAAATCTAATCCCTGAGCAACATTAGGTGAATCATGGGCAGTTATCAGTAAAATCGGCACAAATGGCAAACTCTTGTTTTCTCTAATACACCTGGTGACTTCATAACCATCCATCCCTGGCATCATCAAATCCAGCAATACTAGATCGAATGGTGCTTCCGCAATTTTTTTTAATGCAGAATATCCGTTTTCTGCCGTGCTAACCGTGTAGCCTTCCTCTTCCAAAATAGTTTTAATTAAAAACACGTTATCTGGAGAATCATCTACTACCAGTATTTTGTCTGAGCGAGAAGATTGAACATTCATTAGACAGAAATTTATGGTAGAATTCTATACTAAATTAAGTGAATTTCTCGTTCTCAATCACACAAACGCGCTCCTCCATCCCCACCAACTTAGCGATCGCCTTTAGTATTAAAGGCTGTATTCTTTACTTATTTTTAATTGGCTGCTAATATTCTAAAGCGTTTGTAATTGTCTGCATATTTATTTAATATTTAAGTTAAGGTTATTTTTTTGTCTGTTAATATTCTCTCAATTTTCTTCCCATCTTGATAATCCATTCCAGCCGTTACTGGAGTATGTCATCTCGATATTTCCTAATTTTAGCTTTTTCTCTTGGTAAAGAAATTAATAAAACTAAACACTTGCGTCATAGTAATAGTCTAGATGTCAAAGATGCGATCGCCTGAAAAATTTTTAGTTCTACACTGATACGATCCTCATAGCTTGACTCGGCAACGAATACTATCACTATCTAAATTTTCCACGAGCATTTATGCAAGTAATAGCTCTTGGTCTTGGCACATCTGTAATTGCATACAAAAAGCCAAACATATCTTAACATGTCATAGATTTAGAATCACAAAGATGGAGTTGAGCACGTATTTTTTTATTGATTATTGAGCAAACATACTTAAATGCAAGTGAACTGTTCGTGTTCACACTCGCAGTTAGAAATTTATCGCTTTCAATCCCCACCAACTCGAATGCAGGTAGCGAGCGATTTATCGCTTTCAATTCCCAAGACTTGAATGTTAGTAAGTTAAATTTATCACTGCAGACCAAATTATTTTAGGACAAAAGTCCCAAAGGCGATCGTACTAAAATAAAAAGTATCGCTGTGCCATGGGCAGAACCGTTGCGGGTTCGCAAGTGAGTAGTTCTCCGTCTGCTCTGACTTCATAGGTTTCCGGATCTACTTCCATATGGGGTAATGCGTCATTCAGTTTCATATCCCGCTTGCTTAAGCGACGCGTTCCAGAAATTGCAACCGTTGTCTTTTGCAATCCCAACTGACTTTTAATTTCCTTATCTAAAGCTGCTCGGGAGACAAAAGTCAAGGATGTGGCGTGACGTGCACCTGCAAAACTAGCAAACATCGGACGCATGTGTACCGGTTGGGGTGTGGGAATACTAGCATTAGCATCACCCATTTGCGCCCAAGCGATCGCACCACCTTTGATGACTATTTCCGGTTTAACACCAAAAAACGCCGGGCGCCACAAACATAAATCTGCTAGTTTACCTTCTTCTACCGAACCTACATACTCGGCAATACCGTGGGTGATGGCGGGATTAATTGTATACTTGGCAACATATCTTTTCACCCGCATATTATCTGCTAAATTATCTTCTGGAAGATTACCGCGTTGTACTTTCATTTTGTGTGCTGTTTGCCAGGTACGAATTATGACTTCGCCTACCCTTCCCATGGCCTGAGAGTCGGAAGAAATCATGCTAAACGCACCCAAGTCGTGTAAGATATCTTCAGCAGCGATCGTTTCTCTGCGGATGCGGGATTCAGCGAACGCCACATCTTCGGGAATGTTCGGATCGAGGTGATGGCAGACCATCAGCATATCCAGATGTTCGTCTAAGGTATTGAGGGTGTAAGGGCGGGTAGGATTGGTAGAAGAGGGCAGAACATTAGCTTGGCCGCAAACTTTGATAATATCTGGTGCGTGTCCGCCACCTGCGCCTTCGGTGTGATAGGTATGAATAACGCGATTTTTAAACGCCGCGATAGTATTTTCCACGAATCCGGCTTCGTTCAAGGTGTCGGTATGAATTGCTACTTGTACGTCGTATTCGTCGGCAACGCTCAGACAGGTATCAATTGCTGCAGGAGTAGAACCCCAATCTTCGTGTAACTTTAATCCTATAGCACCGGCTAAAATTTGTTCTACGATTCCTTGGGGTTGACTGGCGTTACCTTTACCCAAAAATCCCAGATTGACGGGAAAAGCATCAGCTGCTTGCAGCATGCGGTAAATATTCCAAGGACCGGGTGTGCAGGTAGTAGCATTGGTACCTGTGGAAGGTCCAGTTCCTCCACCGATCATGGTTGTGATGCCAGAAGCGATCGCAACTTCTATTTGTTGGGGACAGATAAAATGAATGTGGGCATCTATGCCGCCAGCAGTGAGAATCATTCCTTCTCCAGCGACGATTTCTGTTCCCGGACCGATAATGATATCGATATTGTCTTGAATGTAGGGATTTCCAGCTTTACCAATTTTGAAGATTTTGCCATTTTTAATACCAATGTCTGCTTTGATGATTCCCCACCAATCCAAAATCAAAGCATTGGTGATCGCCATATCAACAGCACCATCGGCGTTGGAAATAGGAGACTGTCCCATTCCGTCTCTAATAACTTTACCACCGCCAAATTTGACTTCATCACCGTAGGTAGTCAGGTCTTGTTCAACTTCAATAAAAAGTTCTGTATCGGCTGACGGATGCGATCGCCTACTGTTGGACCATAGGTTTCTGCATAAGCTCGACGATCCATTCTGTAAGACATAATACATTCCTTGCCGTTTCCGTATTTTTAGCGTTAGAAAAATAAATTTACTTAGAGCTTGCCGTTAATTTTGCCGTTAAAACCGTAAACTTGACGACTACCAACCAAGGGAACCAAGGTAACTTCTTTTTCATCCCCCGGTTCAAAACGGACTGCACTTCCTGCGGGGATATCGAGGCGCATTCCCCGCGCTTTTTCTCGCTCAAAGCTTAAGGCGGCGTTAACTTCATAAAAATGAAAGTGAGAACCAACTTGGATAGGGCGATCGCCTGTATTTGATACTCGTAATTTTACTGTTGGGCGTCCGGCGTTAAGTTCTATTTGTCCTTGTGGTGTAATAATTTCTCCTGGAATCATAGTCTTTGGGTTTTAGCGTGAAACTAGCGAATGGGATTGTGCACCGTGACCAACTTTGTTCCATCTGGAAAAGTTGCTTCTACCTGCACTTGCTCGATCATTTCCGGTACTCCTTCCATCACATCATCTCGCGTTAAAAGGGTAGTACCGTAACTCATTAATTCTGCAACTGTTCTTCCATCTCTGGCGCCTTCTAAAATAGCAGCAGAAATATAAGCAACTGCTTCTGGATAGTTTAATTTCAAACCTCTGGCTTTGCGTCTTTCGGCTAATAAAGCAGCAGTAAAAATGAGCAATTTGTCTTTTTCTTGAGGCGTTAGTTGCATTCTCCTAACCTCCTTGCGGGTATCCCCAGTGTCTGGAGTGGTTTTTATATCTGCCAAACTCTTGGTATACAAACACCACGATCCAGAAAACATGCACGTACAAGCTGCCAGACACTAATAAACCAGTTTCTCACTTCTGCAGTGGAGCTACCGCGGTATCGACACAAAAATCCATGTTCTAGGCGAGTTACACCTACTTCTCCTGCTCCACACCACAGCTGGCGTACTTTTGTGACAAAATCCTGGGAAACAGCTTTTTGAATCCAAACTAAACTACCCGCGATCGCTTGTCCGTTTAAACCGTGAGGACTATGAAAAATTTTGTCGCTAGCGGGTAACCATTGTCTGTCTATCCACAGGGGTTTACCTTGGCGCCAAATTTCAGTACGCGAGCGCCAATCTCCTTGCAAAAATTTTTCTCCTCTAGCCGTGCGCCCAAATCTGGTAATTTCCCAACCTAAATAATTGGCTCCTGTAGCCAATTCTACTCGCAAATCCTGGCGGTACAAAGCTTTGTTAAAGACAATCGTTTCTTGGGGTAACCACTCTAAACCTGCATCCGCATCGATTTGGACTTCAACGGTTTGTTTGGCTGGCAAGCCGTTACTGCGATAAATTCTACCAGCAGTAGCTGTTGTTATTAATACTTGAGCCTGGGGTTGAAGGTGAAAGTAACAGGAGAGGCGATCGCCTCCCACCACACCGCCAGCAGTATGTAAAATCACGCTGTGGCAAACATTTTTTCCCTCCGGATAAAAGGGACGCTGCACTTTCAGGGGTGCTTGATATTGGTTGCGAATTAATTGAGTTCCACCTTGAGTGCGAGCATACACTAAACTCAGGTTGCCGTGCCAGTTTTGTTGAGGCTCGATTTTGATTTGGGAGTGATACTGTTGCACCACAATTAATTGTACCGTTTAGCGATCGCTACTTAGTTTAACCGCCAACGGTTGCCAAAAAAAAGCAAAAAACAAGGAAATCCACGCTAAGCCAAACCGAGTTCTCTTTTGAGTAAATTAATGGAAGCGCTACTAATGTAATTATCGCAACGCACCAACTTGGGTGGACGAATAATATCTTCTCGCAGCATTTCTAGTGCTGCTTGCACCGATGCAAAACTAGCTTGATCGCTAAGAATAAGCTGAGCTCGCTTCACAATCGCATGAAGCTTGTAAGTATCTTTAGGTTGAGCTGTCATAACCAGCAGTTCATCTCCCCGCAATCCGTGAAGAATAACTTCCGCAGCGCGTACAATTCCAGAACTCAGACTGACAATACCGACACAGCTGTCCTTGGGCAGGTTTTTCAAAAGTTCAAATTCTTTAGCATAATCGTAAATATCGAGGGGAATCACCCGTACTGCTAAAGGAGCAGCAATTACTTCTACATCACTGATAAAATAGCGACTGGTGACAACGGTAGCAGAGGAAGTTTTATCCAGCACAGCGGCTAATTCTTCCATAACCACCAGCTGTACCGCTATTTTGAGAGACTGTTCTAATTCCTGCACCATCAGTTCTCCAGCACCAATGTCGCTAGCAGGTACCGTTACCAATACCCGCGCGCTACAACGCAAGCGCCAGTCAATTTCTGCCAGAAAAAATTCCTTTGCCTGATTTAAAGAATAGCCTTGGAAAAGAAGTTCATCCAGTGCTTGCTGGACAACTTTATATGCTTGAGGATTGTCTTTGCAAATTGGAGAATGCAGCTTGCTTCCACCTTCATGTCCTTGAGCGCGAACGTAAATTCCCGAACCTGCAAGACTTTCCACCAATCCGTCATCCTCTAGCTGGCGGTAGACTTTGCTAATGGTATTGCGATGCAACCCCGTTTGCATGGCCAGCGCTCGCGTACTTGGTAATTTATAACCAGGGGGATATTGTCGGGAAGCGATCGCAAACCTGATTTGATTAAATAACTGAGTAGATGCGGGTATTTCACTGTCTGGCTGAATGCGGAACTGAATCATTACCCAATCTCCCAAGGTGGTAATAGCAATAAACAAGCAGTTACTTCTGCTACGTAATAAATACTCTATATACAGATTCAATTGCTTGGAAAAAATTTCTCATACCTTTACCAAAAGTAACTAAAAATTTGATTTGCGATAGTCTAAAGATATTGGCACAAATAAATTTCAACACCGACCCCTACTAGTAAAAACCATTATGGCAGAGCGAGAAATCGATACCACAACCGTTAACTTTTCGCAAGGCGATTTTCTTTTTAGCGCTTACCTAGCAAAGCCAACTGAATCAGGTTCCTCTTATCCAGGGGTTGTAGTTTTACAAGAGATTTTTGGAGTTAACTCTCACATTCGCGACGTCACAGAACGTATAGCTCGAGAAGGCTATGTAGCGATCGCCCCTGCTTTATTTCAGCGCGTGGCGCCCGGTTTTGAAACTGGTTACACCCAAAAAGATATAGAAATTGGAAGAACCTACGCTTGGGAACAAACCAAAGCATCGGAATTATTAAGCGATATTCAAACCGCTATCGATTATCTCAAAACCCTGCCCGAAGTTAAAAAGGATAAATTTGGCTGTATCGGTTTCTGTTTTGGCGGTCATGTTGCCTATCTCGCTGCCACACTACCAGATATTAAAGCCACCGCTTCCTTCTACGGCGCACGCATCACCAATGCTACACCCGGAGGCGATACGCCCACCCTTGCTCGCACTCCAGAAATCAAAGGTACAATCTACCTTTTCTTTGGTATGGAAGACCCCAGTATTCCCCCCGAGCAGGTAGATCAAATAGAAGCCGAGTTAACAAAATACAATATTCCCCACCGCGTGTTTCGCTACGATCAAGCTGACCACGGATTTTTCTGCGACCAACGCGCAAGCTACAATCCTAAAGCTGCAGCTGATGCTTGGGAACAGGTCAAACAACTGTTTCGAGAACAATTAAACAGTTAGTGGTTAGTTGTTAATAGCTAATGGTTAACTGCAACTGGCAATTAGCTATTAATTAATAATTAGCAATTTACCTTTTGAGCTCATGAATTCTCACCCTCAATCCTCTCAAAAAGCCAATTCACCTTTTTCACCAGATGATTTTGCCAAAGCACTGGAAAAACACGACTACCAATTTCAAAAGGGACAGGTAGTGCGCGGAAAAGTCTTCCAGCTAGAAGCAGAGGGAGCTTATGTAGATATTGGTGGTAAATCTTCTGCCTTTGTTCCCCGCCATGAAGCTTCTTTAACAACAACAATTAACTTATCACAGGCCTTACCCCTCAACGAAGAATTAGAATTTCTCATCATCAGCGAGCAGGATGCAGAAGGACAAGTAACTCTTTCACGCCGACGCATCGAAATTCAGCGCATTTGGGAACGACTGGCGCAAATGCAAGAAAATTCCCAAGCAGTGGAAGTCAAAGTCATAAATGTCAATAAGGGCGGTGTCGCTGTCGAGTTTCAAGGTTTGCGAGGATTTATTCCCCGCTCGCATCTTATAGAGAGGGATAACCTAGAAGCACTCAAAGGACAAACTCTCACCGTCACCTTTTTAGAAGTCGATCGCAGCAATAATAAACTAATACTTTCCCAACGCTTGGCGACTCGTTGTGCTCATTTCAGCATGCTGGAAATAGGCCAGCTAGTAGAAGGAAAGGTAACCGGAATTAAACCTTTTGGTGTTTTTGTGGATTTGGATGGTGTTAGTGCCTTACTTCACATTAAACAAGTAAGTCAAAAATTTATCGACAACTTGGAAAAAATATTTCAAGTTGGTCAGTTAGTCAAAGCTATAATCATTGACTTAGATGAAGGCAAAGGCAGAGTTGCCCTTTCTACCAAAATCCTAGAAAATTTCGAGGGTGAGGTAGTAGAAAACCTCGAAGAAGTGATGGCTTCAGCTCCAGCACGCTCTGAACGAGCAAGAAATAAACTTGGGCAATGAATTTTTCCCAGGCGAATTTTCGAAAGCGACTTTAAAACACGGTCAATCGATAGGCGCCTTTTTGTTGGGGAATGGCAGAAAGAACTACGACATAATAAGTACCATCCTCCGGTAATTTGGCTCGGTCAATCAGCGCTGTATACCTACCATCTTTGTCGTTATCTGCAGCCACGATTTGTCCTTTGGAATTGAGTAAGACTATATAGGGAGGAAATTCTTCAAAAAGACTATCTACACGAATGCTCACTAGCTGACCTTTTTTACCCTCAAACTTGGAAATGCTGTAAGGACTACCATTTTTTTTGAGAGAAAGGCTGCTTGCTGTTAAGTTACCTAGTTCGTCGACAGCATAGCTTGCTCTGTCATTTCGTAGTGCTAGGCTGTAGCGACCTATTTCTCCAGGATTGCGGCTAGTAACTGCGATAGTGTAAATACCCCTCACAGGCAAGCGTACAAAAATAAATGCATCTTTGACTCCACCTTGGCTGGGAGTTTCTTTGCTTCCTCTTTTTACAAGCACGCGATTGTTAGGGTCGAGGAGCATCATGTACGGATCCAAGCTCAAATTGCTGGAACGACGGCGATCGCCGCTACCAGTGAGCCGAATTTGCACCAGCTGGTTTTCCCTGCCTTCAAACTGATAAAAATGAAAATATCTGCCTTGAGACTTAAAGTCACCCGGAGCTAAAACACCCAAGGCAATATTGACAAAGTCAATTCTCCTCGCCTTCGGTACACGGTAAGCAGGCGCACCTACAAAACGACGCTCATTTTTCGTACTTTGACGTAAAGATGGCCCGAGTGCGGGCGATCGCGATGGAACCGAACGACGCACTGCAGGTTGTGTTGGCTGAGTATAACTGCGCTGGGAGTTAGCCGGAACTGAAGGACGCGCCGCAGGTTGTGCTGGCTGAGTATAACTGCGCTGGGAGTTAGCCGGAACCGAACGACGCACTGCAGGTCTGGAAACAGAATTTCTTGCTGGAGTCTGAGTCGGAGTTGCAGTCGTACCAGAAGGCTGGGACGTTGGTGCTGGTTGTGGAGTTGCAGTCGTACCAGAAGGCTGGGACGTTGGTGCTGGTTGTGGAGTTGGAGACCCTTGAGTGATCGGAATCGGCGAGTTTATAGGTTGATTGCGTTTCGAAGGAGATGGAGAAGGCTGGGAAATGGGAATTTGCTCAATTCCCTGTTGTACTGCTTCTGGTTGTCTCTCATCTGGCGTTTTAGCTATTTTAAACTCTTGAAGGTATTTGCTAACTTCCAAAGCATATATCGATGGAGCATAGCTTGTCATTACCAAGCTACTGGCCATAGAAAAAATCAAAGCAAATTTATTTATTTTCACCGTCATCATTTCACTCCTCAAGCTTGCATTTCCTAATTGTTTTTATGTCTGGAGATAGTTTTCATTGCTGATGGCTAAAGCCTGGTTGTGGTGGTATGAAATTGCGTTAGTTTTTGTGACATAAAAATTTGAAAAATAGTATTATAGAGAACATATTTGTTATCAGCACGATAACTGCTTTTTCCTATTTGCGAGCGCAGTAAAATTTGATATATAAAACCACATGTAACAGATATTGTGCGCTTTTTGACCAAGAGTTTGTAAAATTTATGTATATTTATCGAAAATTGCTTTTTAATAAGGGAAATTGCTGCTTGCTGACAAAGAGAATTTTAGCAACTTAATAGCAAAATTATACGTCATAAATTAATATATACTCAATCCACCAGTGGATTGCCGGTATGATTTGCTGCCTGAACCCCGATTGCCACCAGCCCCTAAATCCCGAGGGAAGTAAGTATTGCCATTCTTGTCAAAGTCCGTTAATTCCGTTGCTAAGAGGTCACTACCGCATTAAAGAAAGACTGTCAGTAGAAGGCGGATTTAGTATCACCTATCTAGCGGAAGATATAGACAAATTAAATGAAAGATGTGTAGTCAAACAACTGGCACCAAAAATTCAAGGAACGGGGATGTTAGAAAAGGCAGTCAGGCTTTTTAAACAAGAAGCACAGCGATTGCAAGAATTGGGAGAACATCCCCAAATTCCTAACTTATTAGCTTATTTTGAGCAAGATAACTATCTATATTTAGTCCAGCAGTATATTGACGGACAGAACCTGCTAAAAGAGTTGCAACAGCAAGGCAAATTTAGTGAAAAACAGATTCGAGAACTTTTATTAGATTTGCTACCGATTCTCAAATTTATTCACGAGCGGGGAGTAATTCACCGAGATATCAAGCCACAAAATATTCTTCGCCGTCGAAGTGATGGGCGATTGGTAATGATTGATTTTGGAGCCTCCAAGTTGTTAACGGCAACAGTACAGGTAAAAATAGGAACAACTATTGGCTCCCACGGATATACCCCCATAGAGCAGATGCAGGACGGAGAAGCCTATCCGGCCAGTGACTTATTTAGTTTGGGCGCGACTTGCTTTTATCTGCTCAGTGGAATTTCTCCGTATAAATTGTGGATGCAGCACGGTTATAGTTGGGTAACATCGTGGTGGCAGCATTTGAAAAATCCAAATACCGGTGAGGTTTCCGTATCTATAGAATTAGGTATGGTTCTTGACAAACTGTTAAAAACAGATATTAAACAACGCTACCAAAGTGCGGATGAAGTGATTAAAGACCTCACACATCAAACTGTACCACTGCCAGTACCCCCGACCATACTATCAGCACCAACTCAAAAATTAAAGTCACAACTAAAGCAGAAAAATAAAGCAGTAATAAATGCTGTCGCAACAATATTAGCAATAGCAGGAATTTGGTACCTTCAGTCTCGTCAGGTAGCAACCACTCAATCTTCCCAACCAAGTCAGCCCGCCAGTACAATTACAGACAACTTGGAGCTACCCAGGACCCTAGAAGGACATGCTAGCGACGTTAATTCTGTGGCCTTTAGTCCGATTGTCCCAAACCTTCCCAACCAGGGAGAAACAGCAACAGGGATCCTAGCCACAGCAAGCGATGACAAGACAATTAAACTTTGGAATTTGGCAACCGAAAGGGAAATTTTCACTCTCAAAGGACATCAGGGATGGATTTGGAGTATCGCCTTTAGTCCAGATGGACAAATTCTTGCTAGTGGTAGTGCAGATAAGACAATCAAGTTGTGGAATTTACAAACAGGTAAAGAAATTTATACTCTCAGGGGACACAGTGGTGGAGTCACCTCTGTTGCTTTCAGTCCCAACGGAAAGACTCTTGCTACGAGCAGTACAGACAAGACCATTAAACTTTGGAATCTGCAAACAGCAAAAGAAATTCGCACTCTCAGGGGACACGCTGCTGGAGTTGCTTCTGTTACTTTTAGCCCTGATGGTAAAACTATTGCCAGTGGTAGTTGGGACAAGACAATCAAACTGTGGAATGCAACTACAGGAAAACTCGTGCGTACCCTCAAGGGACATTCTGACTGGATTATTTGCGTTAGTTTTAACCCCGATGGTACTAGTCTCGCTAGCGGTAGTAAAGATAAGACTATTAAATTATGGGATTTGAGCACAGGAAAAGCAATACGCACCTTGAAAGCCCACACCGAGAAGGTGAATTCTGTTGCTTTTATACCAAACACAGCTAGTGACAAGTCTTTGCAGTCACCTGTGCTTGTTAGTGGTAGTAGCGACAATACTATTAAACTGTGGAATCTGAATACCGGCAAGGAAATTCGGACTTTGAAAAAGGATTCTGGTTATATTTATTCTGTGGCAGTCAGTCCTGATGGACAAACTATTGCCAGTGGTGGTAGCGCTGAAAATATTGTCAAGATTTGGCGCATCGTTCACTAGAAATAGCAGGCGATCGCTATCTTTGAGATGATAAAATCCTTCCCCAGCTTAGCAGCGTGCATTACTATCTACGTTGTTTATTTGGCTGCTGAACCTCCAATCATCAAAAGCCAACAACACCTTCTGAAGACCCTTTGACTTATTTATAAATATTAACTTGTAAATCACCCTCCGCTTGATAGCGCAATGATTCCCAAAAAACAGACTCAGCGAGGATTTTAAATGAATTTATTTGATATTCCTATTATCGACCAACATGCCCATAACCTACTCAAACCAGAAGTTGCCAATCGCTATTCCTATGCTGCTGCTTTCACTGAGGGTTACGACCCACAAATAATTAACTGTCACGCTCGCAATACTTTGTTTTATCGGCGCAGTTTGCGCGAAATTGCTGCTTTGCTCAATTGCGAAGCAAAGGAAGAAGCCATCTTAGCCCGGCGGGAAAGTTTGGGACTACAAGAGTTAACAAAACTTTGTCTTCAGGCTGCTAATCTAGAAGCAATTTTCTTAGATGACGGATTACAACCAGACTCTATCCAACCCCTATCATGGCACGAACAATTTGTTTCCGTCAAAAGAATTCTGCGCTTAGAAATGTTAGCAGAACAACTAATTACCAAAACTGACGACTTTAAGACATTCCTGGAAAAATTTTACCAAGCGATCGACCCACCTCCTGCTGGAGTTGTGGGTTTTAAAAGCATTGCTTGCTACCGTACTGGTTTGGATATCCAACCCGTTTCTTTAGCCGCGGCTGCTTGTAATTTCTACGATCTCAAACAAGAATTAGCAAATCAACCTCTGCGTCCTTTACGTCTTGCTAACAAGTACCTGATCGATTTTCTAGTGCAACAAGCTTTGTTAGTTGCTGCTAAATATTGCTTACCAGTACAATTCCACACCGGCTATGGCGATCCCGATCTGGATTTGCGACTGGCCAATCCTCTGTACTTGCGTCGCCTGCTAGAATTGCCTCAGTATCGTCAAGCTCCTATCGTTTTGCTACACGCTTCTTATCCGTATATGCGGGAAGCTGGATATCTGGCCTCTGTTTATCCTCAAGTTTATTTAGACTTTGGTTTGGCAATTCCTTTTTTAAGCGTATCAGGCATGCGCGCGGCAATCAGACAATTATTAGAGTTAGCTCCCACTAGTAAATTGATGTATTCTTCTGATGCTCATTCTATTCCTGAATTATATTACTTAGGAGCGAAATGGGGACGGCAAATTTTGGCAGAGGTACTGGAGGAAGCAATCCGAGACTTAGATCTTACTGCTAGTGAAGCAGATAATATTGCTGTTGCAGTTTTGCGTGAAAATGCTATTTCTCTTTACCCAGGTTAAGATAACCTAAGGCATATTTATTACCCGGATAGGTTAGACCGGGTTTTTTGTTGTTCGCTCTTGCTGCAGGTGTTGGTCGATGAACGGTAAAGAAAGCTCAGGATTGTGACGTACCAACTCAAAACTTTGACAAACTCTTTATTTTCAGATGATTTGTAAAGATTTCCGTTGTCAAGGACAGCTAACTAGAAAAAAACAAGTTTCACAATTAAATTAGTACTATAACCTCAAAATATTACTTATTGCCGATGCCATCAAAAAAGTAAATTAAGATATATAATATATACCAGATAATCTGGATGCACCAAGACTTTTGAGCATAAGCCCCTGAAACCTCATAGCTCTACCAATGAGGTATCCATGGTCTCAGAACTCTATTTACTGATGCCAATATTTTTTGTTTGCCAATCGTTAAAACCTAGTAAAAATAAATGCTATCAAGCGCCGCTAAAGCGCATCAAAGCTTGATTTACTACGGTAAATTAACAGTGCTTGGCATCAGAAAATAGATTTTTTATTAGAGTATGTTCAGTTATAAATCTCTAACTGAGTGCTGAGACCGCAACAGTAAAAATGCACTTGGGGAGAATTAGTAATGACACACATTGAGGGAACTTTCGAAGGGGCAGGAGGTCTATATCTTTACTATCAAAGCTGGCTGCCAGACGGACAGGTGCAAGCAATTATAGCTATAGTACACGGTTTGGGAGCGCACAGCGGACTATTCGATACTGCCGTGCAATACCTAGTTCCTCAGGGTTACGCAGTCTATGCCTTTGACTTGCGAGGTCATGGACGTTCCCCTGGACAAAGGGGACACATTAACGCTTGGACGGAATTTCGAGAAGATCTGCATACCTTTTTAAAGCGAATTCAAGAGCAGGCAACTGGTTGTGCATGCTTTCTTTGGGGTCACAGCTTAGGAGCAGTAATCGCCTTGGACTATGCGCTGCACTTTCCCGAGAGCTTGCAGGGATTGATACTGACAGCTCCAGCACTAGGTAAAGTCAGGGTTCCAGCTTTGAAAGTTGCACTGGGGCGAATGCTCTCACAAGTTTGGCCGCGTTTCAGCCTTAAGGTTGGTATTAAACGCAGTGCAAATTCACGAAATTCTAAAGCACTTACTGCCTATTCTCAAGATCCGTTGCGGCATGAGTACGGTAGTGCTCGATTGGCTACAGAATTTTTTGCTGCCAAGAATTGGGTGGAAGCTCACGCATCTGATTTAAAAGTTCCTTTGTTAATTTTGCATGGTTGTGAGGACTTAGTCACACCTCCAGAAGGCAGTTTGGCTTTTTTCGAACAAGTGACCTTTGCAGATAAAGAATGCCATATTTATCCGGGTGACTACCACGATCTGCATTTAGATATCAATTATCAAGATGTGTTGGTAGACTTGGGAAATTGGCTGGAAAAACATTTGCATGGAGGAACAAATCATCAGCCATTAGTTTGTCAAATAAAAATTCCCTCTTTACAGCCTAAAACTATGAATGTATAGGTGTAGTTTTGCGAAAAAGATACAAAGGTGGAATTTGATCCCCATCTCGATCTAAATTATTATTATGTACTAAGTACATACTTAAAAGACAATTAGGTCTGACAGAGCCGAAGTCTAAAAAAATATAATTACTGTCAGAAAAAGACACTATATTCCAAGGAGAAATAGCTCCGGATTAGGGACTTAGGTATCAAAAGCTAGCATCCAGATTAAATACCTAATTCTGGTACGTGAGCCAAACAGCAAATTGGATGAATGATTATCCCAATCGACTGGAATAGCCTTAGAAATGACAGAAAAAGGTAGGAAATTACTTGTTAATTATTGGGGATGAATAATTAATAACGAAAAATTGCATGTAATTTAAGTTATCGTTTGTAAATTTCCAAAAAATATTAGTAAAGGAAAGAGTTTCAAACTCTTGTCAGGCAAAATGTTGTGGTCAGTTCAGACTTATAAAGGTTTGCCCAACCCGGGAGAAGTTTTATTAGGGCGGACTTTGCCTTCTTTGTTGGAGGAAGCATGCGATCGCCACCCCAACTCCCAGGCCTTGAACGAATGGACAAAAAAGGGTTGGCAAGCTCTATCCAATCAGGAATTGCAAAAGGCTGCTTGGGAAGTGGCACTTTCTTTGGTGGATTTGGCGTTAGAGAAAGGCGATCGCGTTGCCTTGTTGATGCACAGCGATGTTCACTTCTGCATTGCTGACATGGGTTGCTTGCTAGCTGGTTTGGTGGATGTACCTATTGACCTGACCCAGACTTTAGAGAACATCATCTTTATTTTGCAGCATTCGCAAGCAAAGGCCCTGATTGTTTCAGATTTGAACTTGTTTTCTCAAGTTGCTCCTTACTTGCACTCTACACCTCATTTAAAGATAGCGATCGTTGCTGATACCGACGGGCAACAAAGCCAGCACTCACCACAGCCACAATGGTCAGAATTACCGCCAGCAATTCAAGTATTTTCGCTTTTAGAAATCCGTGCCAAAGGACAAGCTTTGTTATCACAAAGCAAGCAGCAGCAGCTGCGGTCCCAACTAGCAGCTAGTGACCTAGCTACTATTATTTATATTCCTGGAGCTACGGGAAAGCCGCAGGGAGTGATGCTGACCCACGAAAACCTTTCTGGTAATGCCCTGGCGATGTTTAGCGGTATTCCCGATTTAGAATTTGGTGCCAAGGAAGTTGCACTTTCGTATCTACCCTTGACGCACGTTTTTGCTCGCGTCTTTTTGTACGGTCACATTTGCTACGGGCACAGCATTTACCTTACTACCCCTCATCAGGTCATCAAACATCTCGAACAAGTGCAACCAACTATATTTGCCACAGTGCCGCTGTTACTAGAAAGGATTTATAACAAAATTTTGGAACAAGCAGCTCGAGCAACCAAGCCGATAACTCAAACAAAAGCCAAACATAACCTGCTTTTACGCATCCGCTGCGAACTTGCAACTCAAATTCCACGCTTGCGCAACTCAAAAATGCAGAGATTTCGCTTATCCTCCTTGCATTGGAAATTTTCGCCTTTACAGTTTTCCGTTTCTGCATCGCGATGGGGTGAGATAGCATTTCGCAAGCGCATCTACAATTGGGCGCTCAACCTTGCCAAACGTTATGAAATAGGAAATCCACCCAGAGGAAGATATGCCTTGATGCTGAAGTTGGCAGACAAGCTAGTGTTTTGGCAATGGCGGTCAGTATTTGGGGGTCGTCTCAAATATCTTATTTGTGGAGGTGCAGCATTAAAAGCAGAAATAGCAAACTTATTTGCTGCAGCAGGAATCAGAATTTGGCAAGGTTACGGCTTAACTGAGACAAGTTCTGCCGTGACTTGCAATCGCGGACAATTCAATCGTTCTGGAACCGTAGGCGTACCAATTGCTGGGGTAGAGGTAGCGATCGCTCCAGACGGAGAAATCCTCACCAGAAGTCCTTACATCACTCCAGGCTACTACAAAAACCCTGAAGCTACCCAACAGTTGATCGACAAAGATGGTTGGTTGCACACGGGCGACCTTGGAGAATTTACCGCCGACGGTTTTCTCAAAATTACTGGTTTGAAGAAAAGCCGATTCAAACTCTCCACAGGTAAGTACGTAACACCACAACCAATAGAAAGTAAGTTAGAACAATCTCCTTTGGTAGCAAAGGCAGTGGCTGTGGGAGCAGAGCGCAAATTCTGTGCCATGTTAATTTTCCCCAATCTAGACCGCCTGCATTCTTATGCTTCGACCATAGGAATAAATCTACCAACGCAAGAGTTGCTCAAGCATCCATGTATTATTGCCACTTATCAAGCATTAGTCGACCAAGCAAACTGTCATTTACCCCACTGGTCAACAGTAAAGCGTTTCCAGCTTGTCAATGCTACCCTGACGGTAGAAAATGACATGTTGACGCCGGACCGACAGTTAAAACGTGCAAACATCCTCAAAGCTTTTGCCAAAGAAATTGATGCCATGTACGCAGACGCGGGAACACAAAAACACGAGATTACCCACACAGGGAAGGTAGAAGAGCAACATAACCCGTTATCTTCTTGTTGTCCTTACATACCTCAGGCTGATTGTCCCGCATTTGCACAATCCTTGAATATTTAAAGCTCTACCATCTCTGTGTGTGCCTTCTTCTCTACCCTATCTATGGAGACTAGAAATTATGTTTAAGCCATTTCTTCGAGTTGCAGTTTGTGGTGCGGGGGTCATGGGAACCCAAATTGCTGCTCACCTTGCTAATGCAGGAGCGATCGTACATCTGTTAGACATTCCCGCCAACACCAGCAATAAAAATGAAATAGTGGAAACAGCATTCAAAAAAGCTTTAAAACAGTCTCCGCCTATCTTCTTTACTTCAAAAACTGCCCGTCGCGTCATTTTGGGCAATTTTGACGAGCATTTTCACACAATTGCAGATGTGGATTGGGTTATCGAAGCGGTGGTAGAAAATCTAGCTATAAAGCAGCAATTAATGGCACGCATAGAAAGCGTTATTCGTGACGACACAGTCGTGTCTACCAACACCAGTGGTTTACCCATCCACACTATTGCTTGGGGACGTTCTGCATCTTTCCAAAAACGATTTTTAGGTACCCACTTTTTTAACCCTCCACGCTATCTGAAGTTGCTAGAACTCATTCCGACAAAAAATACTGCCACTGAAGTTCTGGAGAGGATGCAGTGGTTTGCGAGCCTGTATTTGGGCAAGGGAGTAGTAGTGGCAAAAGATACTCCTAACTTTATTGCCAACCGCATTGGCATCTACGCAACCATGCTTGGTCTTCAGGCTTTAACAGAGCAGGGATATTCTATTGAAGAAATTGATACTCTAACAGGAGTTTTAGTCGGACGACCAAAATCGGCAACATTTCGTACAGCCGATTTAGTAGGATTGGATACGCTGGTGCATGTAGCGGACAACCTTTATCCGGCTATTCCTCATGATGAAAGTAGAGAAATCTTTCGCGTTCCCCAACTGCTCCGCAAGTTAGTAGAAATGGGGAACTTAGGGGCGAAAACAGGTCAAGGATTTTACAAAAAGCAAGGAGAGGAAATCCTCTCTATCAATCCAGAAACATTGGCTTACGAACCAGCTAAGCCTATGAACTTAGGCGACATTGAGGCGCTAAGTCAAATTCATGATTTAAAGAAACGCCTACAAATTCTCTACCAACACCCAGGTCGGGCGGGAGAATTTTTCCGGCGATTAACCTTAAATATTCTGGCCTACAGTGCTCGTCGCATTCCCGAAATTGCCGACAGTCCCGCCGATATTGATAAAGCGATGCGCTGGGGATTTGGTTGGGAACTCGGTCCATTTGAAATTTGGGATGCGCTTGGATTTGAAAAAGTACTAGCAGATATGAAAGCTGCTGGTATTGCAGTGCCAAAGTGGGTAGAGGAGAAAAGTAAAACCCACAAGCCAGAAGACTTGAGAAGCGAATCTGTCTTTTATCCGAAGACAACGGTACTATCTTCTTTGGATGATGAAATTAACTTGACAGCGTTGAAAGCAGATCCCAAACGAACGCTGTGGCAAAATGCGGAGGCAGCGCTGTTAGATTTAGGAGATGGCGTAGTTTTGTACGAATTTCGCTCCAAAGGCAACACCCTGAGCCTGCAGGTAGTAAACGGTTTAGCTGCAGTCCTGGATATTCTCGAAACAGAAGATATTCGAGGATTGGTAATTGGTAATGACAGTGCGAATTTCTCTGCTGGAGCCAATTTGGCAGAAATGGGAATGTTGGCACAAACAGGAAACTACTCCAGCATAGCCAACCTTATTGTCAAGTTTCAATCACTTCTACAAAGAATCCACTATTTTCCCAAACCCATTGTTGCCGCCATTGCGGGGCGTGTTTTAGGAGGTGGTTGTGAGTTAGTAATGGCTTGTCCGCACGTTGTCGCAGCAGCCGAAAGCTATATTGGTTTGGTAGAACTTAGCGTTGGTCTGATTCCGGGTGCGGGCGGTATTATGCGTATGGCAACTTGGGCAGCTGATAAAGCAGCAAGTGAATCGCCCCAACACATTCAGCCTTTTTTAAGCCAAGCCTTTGAAACTATTGGCATGGCAAAAGTATCTAATAGTGCTTACCACGCACAAGAATTGGGATTTCTCTCACCCAAAACTAAAATTGTGATGAACGCAGATTGGCGGTTGAAAGTTGCTAAACAAGAAGTGTTGTGTCTGGAACGAACGGGCTATACACCGCCTCCGAAGCGTAATGCCATTATGGTGCTGGGGCGTCCCGCGGCCGCTGTGCTGGAACATGCTGCCTGGATTATGCAGCAGGGAGGTTTTATTAGCGAATACGATCGCTACCTCGCTCAACAGTTAGCTTATGTGATGACCGGTGGAGAACTATCCGCACCTGCTTTAGTTGATGAAGAATACCTGCTGCAATTAGAACGAGAAAAGTTTTTACCACTATTGCAACAACCCAAGACTCAAGAGCGGATTGCTCATATGCTCAAAACTAAAAAGCCGCTGCGAAATTAAAAACAGGCTTCAAAATGGGGGAGAAAGACACAAAAATTCTTCTTCTTTAGGCTCGATATCGCCTAAGTTTACTATTTACTTGCGCCATTTGTTTTCTCTTCAACAGTTAGTAATTAGGTGAAAAAACATGAAACAAGCCTACATTGTAAGCAGTGTTCGGACTGCTGTTGGCAAAGCACCCCGCGGTACCTTACGCAACATGCGTCCGGATGATATGGGAGCAGTTGTTACCAAAGCTGCGATTGAGCGGGTCAAAGGATTAGATCCAGATCGCATTGATGACGTAATTTTTGGCTGTGCTTTTCCAGAAGCTGAACAAGGATTTAATTTAGGGCGAGTTATAGTTCAGCGAGCAGGCTTACCTGATTCTATACCGGGTACTACTGTTAATCGTTTTTGTGCTTCTGGATTGCAAACTATTGCTATGGCACATCAGGCAATTGCAACAGGACAAGCAGAAGTAATAGTTGCAGGCGGAGCTGAATCGATGAGCTTGATTCCCATGGGAGGTCATTATTTGGCTCCGAACCCAGAGATATTGGCAAACAATCCCAGAGTTTATTCCACGATGGGTTTGACGGCGGAAAACCTAGCGCAGCAGTATTGCATTTCTCGTGAAGATCAAGATGCCTTTGCCTTGCGATCGCATCAAAAGGCTTTAGCCGCAATTGCCGAAGGCCGCTTTGCTGAAGAAATTGTGCCTTTACAAGTACGAGAAAATTTGTATGTAGATGGCAAGTTGCAGTTGATAGAGAAAGTTTTTCAAGTAGATGAAGGGCCGCGTCTTGATACTAGCTTAGAAGCTTTAGCTAAACTGCCACCTGCGTTTCGGGTCGATGGTACGGTTACGGCTGGTAACTCGTCGCAAATGTCGGATGGTGCAGCAGCGACAGTAGTGATGAGCAATCGCGCACTTGAGGAACTCGGCGTGCAGCCTTTAGGACGGATGTTGGGGTATGCGGTAGCTGGAGTTCCGCCAGAAATTATGGGTATCGGTCCTGTAGAAGCAGTGCCAAAAGTCCTCAAGCAGGTGGGTTTAACTTTAGATGATATCGGACTGGTCGAACTCAATGAAGCCTTTGCAGCCCAAAGTCTAGCTGTGATTCGCAAACTTGGTTTGCATCAGGAGGTTGTAAATGTCAATGGTGGTGCGATCGCCCTTGGTCATCCTTTAGGTTGCACGGGGGCAAAATTAACAGCCACTATTCTCCACGAAATGAAACGACGTGGTGTTCGCTATGGTCTCGTGACGATGTGCGTTGGCGGTGGAATGGGAGCAGCAGCAGTGTTTGAGAACCTTGCAGCCCAAAACTAGCACAAACAAAGCACAAGGAAAAGAATGTTCGTTTGCTTATGCTTGAGAGCGAATTGAAATTTGGAGTTATGTATGAACAACCTCCTTCATCCAGCGATTCTTAATTCTACATTTATTGTCTTATTTCTGTTACTGGGCTACATCGGTGTTCCGTTATGGATGTGGTCGCTATATTTTGCACTAGTACTGGCAGCATGGCAAGTATCTAGTTGGATTTGGGCGTTATTTGGCATAGTCATTGCGATTTTGAACGTGCCTGTTCTGAGGCGATCGCTTCTCACTGCTTTCTTGATTAAAGGTATAAAAAAATTCAATTTACTACCAAAAATTTCTGATACCGAGCGAGCAGCAATAGAAGCAGGAAATGTTTGGGTAGATGGTGAGTTCTTTTCAGGTCAACCTAATTGGCAACGAATCAGGAGCGAACCTTATCCTCAGGTAACACCGGAACTGCAGGCATTCCTGGATGGACCAGTGGAACAAGTTTGTCAAATGGTAAGCGATTGGGAAATTTACCGCCATAAGGACTTACCGCCTCAAGTTTGGGATTATCTCAAACAACAAGGCTTTTTGGGAATGATGATTCCTAAAGAGTATGGGGGTTTGGGCTTTTCCAATTTTGCCTACAGTTGCGTGATGACAAAATTAGCATCTCGTTCTTTTACTTATGTTGCCACTGTGGGTGTAACAAACTCCCTAGGACCTGCTAAGCTGTTACTGCGTTACGGCACACCCGAACAGAAAAATTATTACTTACCGCGTCTGGCCCGGGGAGAAGAAATTCCTTGTTTTGCCCTTACAGAACCAAATGCTGGCTCAGATGCAGCAAGTATTAAATCGGAAGGAGTGCTGTTTAAAGGTGAAGATGGCAAGCTTTATCTGCGGTTGAATTGGAAGAAAAGATATATTACCCTGGGCGCGATCGCTACTTTGTTGGGACTGGCATTCAGGTTGCGAGATCCAGAAAATCTCTTGGGTAAAGGGGAAGATGTAGGTATTACCTGTGCCTTAATTCCTACAAATACACCTGGTGTCCTGATGAAAAAGCGTCACGATCCGATGGGTGTACCTTTTTACAATTCACCTACTCAAGGACATGACGTAGTTGTTTCCGCAGACCAAATTATCGGTGGTATAGAACAAGCCGGTCAGGGTTGGAAAATGCTAATGCAATGCTTGGCAGCTGGTCGAGGTATAAGTTTTCCAGCTACCTGTACGGGAGTTGCCAAGCTGGTAGCAAGAGTGACGGGTGCTTATTCAACAATACGGCAGCAATTTGGTTTGCCCATCGGCTATTTTGAAGGCATCGAGGAACCCTTGGCTCGGATTGGTGGGTTGACGTATCTCATGGAAGCAGCTCGTGCTTACACCTGCGGTGCAGTGGATAAGGGCGAGCAACCCGCGGTAATTTCGGCGATCGCCAAGTACAATCTCACAGAACTTTCCCGCAAGATTATCAATGACGGTATGGATATTCTCGGAGGTGCGGGAATCTGTCGCGGACCGAGAAATCTTTTGGCAAATATTTATACAGCTACACCAATTTCCATCACCGTGGAAGGAGCGAATATTTTGACCCGAACGATGATGATTTTCGGCCAGGGAGCAATTCGCTGCCATCCTTATGTCTATTCCGAAATAGTAGCTCTCGAACGCTCAGACATAAAAGCTTTTGACCAAGCTTTGTGGAATCACATCGGGCTAGCGATACGTAATGCTTTCCGCGCTGCTTTTCTTAGTATTTCCCGTGGCTATCTAGCAGCTAATTTTACAGGTGGAGCAACAGCCAAATATTACCGCAAATTACAATGGGCATCTGCTACTTTCGCTTTTCTGACGGATGTTGCTTTGTTTTGTTTTGGCGGGACGCTGAAGCGACGGGAAAAGTTAACAGGAAGATTTGCTGATATTCTCTCTTGGATGTATCTGGGAACTGCTACCCTAAGGCGATTCGAAGCAGAAGGTTCCCCACCAGAAGACTTGCCTTTTGTACACTGGGCTATGCAATACACTTTTGCTCAAATTCAGCAGGGATTTGAGGGTATTTTTAGTAATATGCCCGTACCAGTACTGGGTATTTTGTTCCGAGGACCGATCGCTTGGTGGTGGCGAGTTAATCCTATCGGTCAATTGCCTTGCGATCGCCTCGGGAGTAAAATTGCCCGCAGCCTTCAAACTCCAGGAGAACAGCGAGATAGACTGACTGCAGGTATATACATTCCTACTAGTGCAGATGAAGCATTGGGACGCTTAGAACGTGCTTTTGTGCTATCCTTCCAAGCTGAGACCATTCTACAAACTATCAAAGCCAAAAGTCACATCGCTAAGTTACCGCGCCAAAAACCAGAACGTCTGATTGCAGCAGCACTAGAAGCGGGGATAATTAGCAAACGTGAGGCTGAAATTCTACACGAAGCACAAATAGCTCGCAATGATGCCATTGAAGTGGATGCATTTACACTAGAAGAGTATCAGCAAGATCTTTCCACACCACAAATACAAAAATCTCTTTGCAGTCAGTACTTGAGGACTTAGTGACATCCTCCCACTGTTTGCAGTCAGTACTTTAGTACTTCAAACAACCAGGACAAAAA
>FWWM01000101.1_pt1 | contig 268947 bp, 261 predicted proteins | sample 2228351 | NCBI WGS metagenome assembly FWWM01 (sample SAMEA103939774, study PRJEB20133) | metagenome
GGACACGGAGAAAGCAGAAATGAGATTCTCCGTGTCCTCTGGGTCTCCGGGGTGGATATATGAAAACAATAAACTATACAGAAACTTTTGCCGTTGTGTACTAGCACTTTCTCTGTCATGCTGAGCAAAGCGAAGAATCTCATTTATGTCTCTCAAAGCACAAATCGAGGCAATTCTTTTTGGTCTAGATACTCCTATTTCTCTTGAGGAATTGGCTGAGTTTTTAGGGAAACCCCCTTCGGCCATTGTGGTCCCCCTGCAAGAACTCATCGTGGAGTATCAGAGCCGAGAAGGGGGAATAGTCATTGAGAAACAACCAGAAGGATATCTGTTCCGAATTCGTGCTCCTTATGTGCCTCTGGTAGAGCAATTTTTGCCCACTGAACTGGATAAAGGGACTCTCCGTACCCTCTCGGTTATTGCCTGGAAACAGCCTATCGAACAGTCAGAACTGGTGCAAATGCGCGGAAGCCGGGCTTATACGCATATTCAGACGCTCCTCAAACGCGGCTTAATTGAGCGGAAGCCGCAAGGACGGACTTTTATGCTCAAGACTTCACCCCGTTTCGCCGAAGAGTTTCAGTTGAGCGACGAACCAGAGCTCATCAAACAAGCTCTGCAGAGAGATGCTGATGCCTCCTGATTTACTCCCGATTACCGGTGTGGTCCTGGCTGGAGGGAAGAGTCGTCGCATGGGACGCGACAAAGCCTTTCTCCCTTTTGGTTCCACCTTACTTATTGAACGCATTATTGCCCGCTTGCATCTGATAACTGATCAGCTTCTCATCATCACCAATACCCCAGAACAGTATACTTTTTTGCAACTTCCTCTCTCTCCAGATCTCCTCCCAAACAAAGGGTCGCTGGGAGGAATCTATACCGGTCTCACCCTTGCCCACACCGAGCAGATCCTCTTTATCGCCTGTGACATGCCCTTTGTTCGTGTCGATTTTCTCCGTTATCTCTATACCGAATCTCCTGGATTTGAGGTGGTTATTCCCTGCAATCAGGAGGGGTTTCAACCGCTGTGTGCGCTCTATAGCAAGACGTGCCTCCCGGCCATTACCCATCAGATCGCTGAGGGACAGCTCAAAATTACCGAATTCTTTCATTTTGTCCGGACCAAAGTAATAACCGAGAGAGCTATCCGGCATTTTGATCTACGGGGACGGATGTTTTATAATATGAATACACCCGAGGAATATGCTCAGGCGCTGCAGTTTCTGGCTGAGGAGACCGGACAATGAAACAGGTGGATACCTGAAACAACAGTGTGTCGGTCCTAACAGGGCAAAGGTCTTCTCAGGAACCCATATTGACTATCAAACGAATTCGCTATTGATGTGGCATAATCACATGCTAGATTAAGAAGTGCGAAAGGATGTTATACCCCCAGATAGACCGTCTTCACTTCTTCATTGCGCAGCAGTTCCTCTCCACTTCCTGCTAAGGCCACCCGACCACTCTCCAAAATGTAGCCTCGATGCGCCATGGAGAGCGCCAGTTGAACATTTTGTTCAATAAACAAAACACTTATACCCTGCTCCTGGTTAACTCTGGTAATAATCTCGATAATCTGTTCTACAATTTGGGGGGCCAGCCCGAGAAATGGTTCATCGATCATCAAGAGTGTCGGTCGAGACATCAACCCTCTGGCAATGGCCAGCATTTGTTGCTCTCCCCCACTAAGAGAATGCGCCAGTTGTTTGCGTCGCTCTGCGAGAATAGGAAAAAGGTTCAATACCCAGGCCAAGGTCTCAGCACGATGTTTTTTGGCTTCTGCCAGGTAAGAACCAAGCAGGAGATTCTGCTGCACGGTGAGATAGGGAAAGACCCGACGCCGTTCCAGTACGTGGGAAAGACCACGAGCGACGATCTCATGGGTGGGAAGATTCGTAATCGGCTGCCCTCGAAATTCAATGGCGCCTCTTTTGGCTTTAAGCAAGCCAGAGACAGTGTTCAGCAGGGTACTTTTTCCGGCACCATTTGGTCCGAGCAGACAGACAATCTCCCCAGCCTGTACAGCTATGGAGACTCCCCACAGTACCTGAAAATCGTCATACAACACTTCTAAATCTGTCACTTTAAGCATAGGCTTTCCCCAGGTACGATTCGATGACTCGACGATCCCGGCTGATCTCTGCTGGTGTGCCCTCAGCAATCTTTCTTCCTAAATGCAGAGCAATAATCCGATCAGAAAGTGACATGATAACACGCATGTTGTGCTCGATGATCAAAAGAGTTAGTCCTTCCCGACGAAATTTCTCGATGAGTGCAATGAGACCAGGAATGGTCTTCTGATCGACACCACCGGTCACCTCATCCAGAAGGAGAAGTCTAGGTTTAGTGGCCAGGGCTCGAGCCATCTCCAAACGCTTTCGCTGCCCGGTACTGAGTCCTCTGGCTGGCACATCCTGTCGATCCTCCAGGCCAACAAAGGCCAGGAGTTTGCGGGCTTCTTCTCGGGCCTCGTGCACGGTATTCACCCGGGGCAAGGCACCAACCATCACATTTTCCAGAGTGGTCATTTGCAAAAAGGGACGAAGTTTTTGAAAGGTTCTTCCTATGCCAAGCTGATTGATCTGATCGGGACGGAGTCGGCTGATATCTACTGACCGAAAAAGAATTCTGCCTGTATCGGGAGTATAATAGCCGGTGATCACATCGAAGAGTGTAGATTTCCCAGCACCATTGGGCCCAATAATACCAACGACTTCCCCTTCGTTGATATGAAAGGAGATATCGTTATTGGCAATCAGTCCACCAAACCGTTTGGTGATGTGTTGTACTTCAAGTAGCGCCATGAATCTCCGTGCCTCTTCCTGGGTAAGAAATGGAGATAAGGGAGATAAAATGGAGTTCTACAAGTATAAAAATATCTCCCTTATCCCCCTTATCTCCCAATCCCCTTTACTTACACCCTGCTATCTTCGACGAATCAACCCGATAAGCCCAGTTGGTTGAAACACCGAAATCACCATGATCAAGGCTCCGTAAACCATCAGATCCACTGCCTTTCCTCCTCCACCCAGATAGATGCGGGTGCCTTCGGATAAAGGAATGAGCACTGCTACCCCTAGAAGCGGTCCCCACAGAGTGCCAACTCCACCGAGCACAGCAATGAGACAGACAAGAATCGAGAGCTGTAAGGGCAAGACACTTTCTGGATCGATATAGAGAATGTACTGAGCATAGAAGGTGCCACCGATCGCCGTAAAAAAGGCCGATATGGCAATAGCGATTAGTTTGTATTTGGTAATGTGAATTCCGAGACTCTTAGCCGCCTCGGGATCTTCTTTAATAGCACGAAAATAGTAACCCAGACGCGAGCGCTCCACCAGAAAAGTGGTCAGAAAGGCGAGGATGGCAAAGCTCAGACTGATATAGTAATAAGGGAGTTTACTCTTATGAAACTCCATGAAAACAAAGGAATCGGGAAGAATAGGGACAAAGAGGCCGGTGGCTCCACCAATCCAGTCCCAGTTGATAGCACTGGTTTGCACGATTTCTCCAATAGCAATAGTAGCGATAGCAAAATAGTGCCCTTTTAGCCGAAAACAAGGCAATCCGATCAGCAGGGAAATGAGTACCGCTATTCCGGCTCCGATGAACATTCCCAACCAGGGGGTGAGGCCAAACTTCTGGAGCAGGAGTGTAGAGGTATAAGCTCCAATGCCAAAAAATACCGCATTTCCCAGCGAAATCTGTCCGCAATATCCGGCCAGAATATTCCAGGCCTGAGCCAGCATACCATAGAGAAAGATCATGATCATCAGGTGACGAGGAAAAGGGAGTGGAAAAAAGACCGGATAACAGAGCAGGCCAAGAAGAAGCAGTCCCAAGAGCATTATATGCACATGACGAGCTGTTTTCATCACTCCTCAGAATTTTCCCATCAAACCTTGAGGACGCAATGAGACCACCAGCAGATATATACAGAAGACCACCACATATTTAAAGGCTGGCGCTATAAAAAATCCGCCCAAGACTTCGATTATACCAATGATGACCCCAGCCACTAATGCCCCCGGAACACTCCCAAAGCCTCCCAGAGCTACGGTAACGTACGCAAGCAGGGCAAAGGTAAACCCCACATCTGGATAAACATAAAAAAAGTTAGACAGCAGCGCGCCGGCCACCCCTACGCAAGCTCCCCCAATGCCCCAACCCAGAGCAAACATCCGCTCGGTATTAATCCCCATCAGCGATGCCGCCTCTCTATCCTGAGCAGTGGCCTGCAGGGCGAGACCGGTTTCCGTGTAGGAAATAAACCAGATCAAGAGGCCAAAAGCCAGAAGCGATCCGGTACTCGCCACAAGCTGAGGTACTCCAATAAAAATCCCTCCGATATCAAGCCGTCCTTGTACAAAGGGATCCTGGATCAAGCGAAAATCTGGTGACCAGAGAAACTGAGCACTACTGCGCAGGAAAATAGCAAGGCCAAAGGTGGCAAAGATTTGGATAAGCATCGGAGCGCGCAGAATTCTTTTGATGAGTCCATGATAGGTTATCCATCCCACACCAAAAAGGAGAAGAGCACTGATCGGCAGAGCAAAGAGAGGATCCACACTCCACAAGGTATACAGCCAAAACGTGGCAAACATGCTCACCATAAGATATTCGCCATGAGCAAAATTGACAATCTCCATCAACCCAAAGATCAGACTGAGCCCTGCGGCAATCAGGGCATAAACAAACCCCATCAGAAGACCACTTAAGATACTCTGCAGTAATACCTCAACATTCATGACCAGGAAAGCTCTCTTCGGCAAACCTGCCGGTGAGTAAGGAAGGGGTAATCCCCTCTCAGGACACCTCTCTTCTTTTTAAGGTAAAGGTTTAGCCTATTGTTTTTCAGACCATTTCGGAATAGGGTAGATGACCTCCCGGCTAGCCTTCTCAAAGGGCCAGATCGTGTAATATTGTCCCCCCTGAAGCTGCATGATAATCGCGTTTCCCAGCTCGTTTTGTCCAGTGGCCGGATCGAATTTTACTCCTCTCCAGGGGACGATCAGTTGCTCGCCGGGGATATCGGTTTCCAGCAAGGCTTTTCGAATGGCTTCGGGTTCGGTCGAGCCGGCGCGATTAATGGCATCGGCAAGCACGATTAAACCCATAAAGCTCCGGACAGAGGCATCACTAAAATCTCTCCCGGCCCGCTTATGAAACATGGCATTGACCGTCTTTAGCATCGGATTCTGTTCGATCAGGTCAGGAGCAAAAGCAGAACGGCTGGCGAGTCCCTCAGCCTCTTTTCCAGCTTGCTGGATAAATGCCGCATCATTGTGTCCAGCATCCTGAGCAATGATCAGTTTGGGGTTATAATCGAGTTCGCGCATGGTTCGTACCATCAGCAACGCATCGTTGATATAAGAAGTGGGGAAAAAAACATCCGGATCTGCCGCTTTCATTCGTTGAATTTCGGCAGTCAGGGTGCTGGTCCGGGATCGGTACTGGATATCTTCAACCACTTTGTATCCATATTGTTCGGCAAATTCTCTTTCTACCCGCCCACTATCCTTGCCAAACAGGGTATCCTCGTATAAGAGTCCGACGGTTTCGATCTTGATTCCCTTCTTTTTCTCCAGATCCTTCAGAAAATCAAACATGGCTTTCGAGAAATGTTCATCGTGCAGACTGGTGCGGAAGAACCACTTAAACCCACGCCGATGAAGGGTAGGGGAAGAGGATTCTCCGGTAAGATATGGTATCCCGTAACGCTCGGCGACCTGACTAGCAGTGGCCGTGACCGCACTATGAAATGCGCCATAAAGAGCTACCACCTTTTCCTGAGTGATAAGACGTTCTGCCTCAGCCAGTCCCTTTTCCGGGCTTCCCTGGTGATCGGTAAAGATGACCCTGACCTTTGCTCCTCCTAAATTGGGCAAGCCAGCCGTTTTAGCCAGCGGCATGTTCAGATCGTAGGGATTGTTGATGATATCTACCGCTAATTCTATAGCATTTTTGGAATCCACGCCCGCCTGAGCTACTGGACCAGTTAAGGGATACAGGGCACCAATTATCACTTCTTCAGCAGCCTTTCCCTGCAGAGGATAACTCAGAATAAGGAACAGACAAATCGGAGCCCATAGACTGATGACTAAGCTAGATCTCTTCATACTTCTTCCTCCTTTTAGAACCATACCTCTCTCCACACACGGCAGGAAGGGCTTTGCTCCTCCTCTCATTTCCCTCTTGATTTCTTACCCCGCTGCTATCTAAGTACCAGCATTTATTGACGCAGGGAGAGCGTATCACAGGTAGATAGTATTGTCAACTCAGAATAACCGCTCACTGAAATTTCAACAGAAGATTTTGCTCTCTCTGCCCTCGGGTACATCACTGGATGGTGGGCATGGGCATGCCTTCTACCCCTTCCCAGAGCGCAGCGCAGGGAAGTCCGTTCGTCATCCCGGACGATGATATGACTTCCCTACGCTTTGTTCTGGGAGCGTAGCGAAGGGTTGTCCCATTGCCCTTCTTGGCGGGGAAAGGCAGGGATGAGGGGAAAAGTGCTTTCTCTATCCCCCACCTTAGTTCCTCCCCAATCAGCGCGAAGGGTTATCCATTTGACGCCCTCCTGGGGAGAGGAGAAGAGTCAGGAGAGAACTCCTCATTCCCTTGGGCCTCACCACTCTCTTGGAATTTCAGACTTTTCCTAATCGAGTAATGGAGACAAAGGGCTGGACAAGGTATAATAATTGAAAAGGGGTTTTATTTTTTATTCCCATCAGTAACTATGACTAGTTTTCTTGCGTTTTGGTGTATAGCATGTAGGGTGGGCTCCGCCCACCCTGCCCCTGGCTTTTGTGAAAAATGCTTAGTCATACTTACTTAAGAGAGAAGGAGGAGTAATGCTTTTACAGAAATGGCTCGGTTGGTTCCTCTTTTTGGGGGTCTTGGCTATGGGGAGAGAAGGGGGAGCAGCGACCTGGCAAGAACAGGTGCGAGAATTTCAGCTCTCCAATGGTCTAAGAGTCTTATTACTCGAGGAACCGAAGGCTCCTATTGCTACAGTACAAATCTGGTACCGCGTTGGATCCCGGAATGAACAACTTGGCCGTACCGGACTTTCTCATCTTCTTGAGCATATGATGTTTAAAGGTACCGAACAATATCCAGATTTTTCTCGTACAGTACAGCGTCTAGGGGGATCGGATAATGCGTTTACCAGTCAAGATTACACCGCATATTTCGAAAATATCCCTCGCGAGCATATTCCCACGGTCTTGGCCATGGAAGCGGATCGTATGAAGCATTTGCGCTTTGATCCAGAAGCCCTGCGTAAAGAGCGAGAGGTGATCAAGGAAGAGAGGCGTTTGCGGACAGATAATGATCCGGTAGCTGCCCTTTTCGAGCTGGTTGAAGCCACTGCCTTTGTTGCCCATCCGTATATGTGGCCTATTATTGGCTGGATGCACGATATCGAAGGCCTTACTGTCGAGGATCTCGAGCGACATTATCAGACCTATTATCGCCCCAATAATGCTACGCTGGTGGTGGTAGGAGATTTTCAGACTCCAACGCTGCTGCCACAAATTCGTACCTATTTTGAAGACATTCCTTCTGGTCCCCCTCCTCCGCCAGTACGGAGTGTGGAACCTCCCCAGCAGGGAGAGCGCCGGGTAATGCTGCACAAGGCAGCACAACTCCCCTTTGTGGCCATAAGCTATCATGTCCCAAATCTTCAGAAAGATGAGGCGTATATTCTCGAAGTGATTGAAGCCTTATTGAGCAAAGGCTCCAGTTCACGGCTTCATCAAAACCTTGTCTATAAGCATCAGTGGGCCCTCTATGCTTCAGCAAATTATTCTCTGCTCTCGGCTGATCCTCATCTTTTTACCCTGTATGCCCAGGTGTTTCCTGACCGAAAACCGGAAGAGGTCGAAAGAGTTCTTACCGCAGAGATCGAACATCTCCAGCAGGCTTTTGTCTCCCCTGAAGAGCTCCAGAAGGCCCAAAATCAGCTCGAGGCAAACTTTATCTTTGCTCAAGACTCCATTTTCTATCGGGCCATGCTTCTCGGACAATATGCCACGGTTGCCAAATGGTCTCTCCTGGATCGTTATCTCCCTCGCATCAGGCAAGTCACCGCTATGGACATTCAGCGTGTAGCGCAACAATACCTTATCCCAGAGAATCGCACGGTGGGTATCTTATTGCCTCTGCAGGCTACAAAAGAAGGGATGTAAAAACATGAGATCAATCAACAGGGTATGGTGGGGGCTTCTATTTTCCATGAGCTTCTGTTCTTCGGCAAGTATGGGGTATGCTGCACTGGCTGAAAAGGTGGTGCTGGATAACGGTTTGACTCTGCTCGTTGCTACACGGTCTACTCTTCCCATGGTAGCGATACAGGCCTTGATCAAAGCTGGAAACATAGTAGAGCCTGCGGAGAAAGCCGGTGTGGCTAACTTAACTGTAGAGCTCCTTCCCCAAGGGACAACCTCTCGCTCTGCCGTGGATATTAGTCAAACTATTGATTTTGTAGGGGGTGAGCTTTCTGTAGACGGAGAACGAGACTATGTGACGCTTGAGCTTCGTATTCTCAAAAAAGATCTGGATACGGCTCTCGCATTGCTGGCTGACCTCCTGCAAGCTCCCCGGTTTGATCCCACGGAGCTTGAGCGGAAACGACAGGAAATACTGGCTGCTCTCCGAAAGACGGAGGATGAGCCGGGAGAAGTGGCAAGCAGAGCCTTTCGGGCACTCCTTTTTGGTTCACATCCCTATGGCCGCCCTATTGAAGGCACTGCAGAGACTTTAACCCAGATTACGCGTGAGGATATTCAACAGTTCTATCACACTTACTACCATCCGAATCGAGTCATTCTGGCTATGGTAGGTGATATTACACCTGAGGAAGCCAAAACAAAGGGAGAGCAATTCTTTGGCACCTGGGCTCCTGGCTCTCCGCTTTTGGAAGAGCTTCCCCCTTCTGCTGAACCAGTCCTCCCGCTTGTTAAGAAAATAGATAAACCGTTAAGCCAGGCCACGGTACTGCTGGGACACAAGGGTATCAGCCGTGATAATCCTGACTATTATGCTCTCACTGTCATGAATTATATTTTGGGGAGTGGAGGGTTTAGCTCACGGTTACTGGATACTCTGCGCGAACAACATGGCCTGGTCTATAGTGTGTACAGTCAGTTTCAGACTGGCAAATACCCAGAAGCCTTCTGGATAAATCTAGAAACGCGAAACAGAGCGGTAAATCTGGCTATCGAATTGATAAGAAACGAAATGCACACAATGCAAGAAACACTGGTCAGTAGCGAAGAACTCCAGGGAGCTCAGGACTACCTGATCGGGAGTTTTCCCTTTCGGATCGATACGAATCAAGAATTAGCCACTCTGCTTCCTCTACTAGAATTTTATCACCTCGGTCTGGACTATGCCGTCCAGTACCCTCGGCTCATCAAAGAGGTCAGTCGAGAAGAGGTACAGCGGGTGGCTCAACACTATCTGCACCCTGACCATTATCTGCTCGTCATCGTAGGGAATCAACAGGAGATAGAGTGAGGGCTTTGAAAGGAGAAACAACCATGTCCCCTTTTGCTGTAAGTAAGGCGATAGTCCCCCTGTTGGTGAGCCTGTTTGCCTGGGTCTTTGTCGCTTCGGCTGCACAATTAGCTCCGCATGAGGTGACCAATGCCGAGTATAAAAAATTTGTAGAAGCGACTGGCCATCCTCCTCCAGAGTACTGGACCGATAGAGACTATCCCGCTGGTCGGGGAGATGAGCCGGTAGTACTCGTGACCTGGTATGAGGCTATGGCCTACTGTCAGTGGAAAGATAATCAGCGCTTGCCCACTCAAGAAGAATGGCAAGAAGCTTGTCGTTCTTCCGATTTTGAGAAGTGGGGGAATATCTGGGAATGGACTATGAGTGATGCGGAAAGCCCTGCAGGCTGGAAAATTCTCTGTGGACCACGACATACCTGCACCTGTGGTCATGAATATCATCCAGCTAATAAAAATCTGGTCAAAGGTTTTCGCTGCACCCTGATGTTGCCGTTGGCATTTTATCCAGGGATAAAGAACGAGTAAACTGCCAGAAGATTGCTGAGGCCTGTACTGGCCTCAGCACATCACACGGGGAAGACTTGTTCAAACTGATATGGAGCACCTGAAAGCCCTCTCAGCGTTTATTCTCCAGGCCAATATCAGGCCAATATAAAGAATGAAGATAAGCAGCAAAAACTGCTCACCATGCGCGCGAAGATGTAGGAGAGAGCTACCCTTCATCGATATACCGCTTATGCCATTCTCCTCCCTGCCAGGAAGTGATCTTCTGAGGAGTAATGCGAATCATCGCACGAGGACGATTTCGGGTCGCTTCAATATAGGGAAGCCCTTCTTCCCCTCGATAGCGCAGCGCCATGCGTTTCCCCATCTCTACCCAATCCTGGTCGATCACTTCGGCTACCCCCTCAATCAATACTCGCTTATACGGAGCGGTGGGCGTATCGATGCAGACCGCTACACGGTGATCCTTCCGGATATGCTGTAAAAATTGAGAACGCGCCCGCGCAATGATATAGATATAGGTCCCGTCATATTCATACCAGACCGGGTTGATATATGGAGACCCATCGCTTTTGAGGGTAGCAATTTTCGCCAGATATTTCCCTTCACGCAGAAAAGCATCTAATTCTTGAGGTGTAAATGGTGGCATAACCCTCCCTTCTGAAGCTTTCCTACTCCGACTTCTGTTGTTTCTCTATTTCGGCAAGGAGTTTTTGAGCCTGCTCTTTTTCCAGATACTTCATCTTGGAAGTCAGATGTTGTAATTCTTCAGAGGAAACCTCTTCATCTAGCCAGGCATCCAGAGCCGATTTGCGGATACGCCATCGATCATCGATCTTTTCTGCTGGAATCTCTCCTTTTTCCAGGAGTTCATACACTGCTTCAATCTTCAATCCCATATAATCGGCTGCCTGCCAGGGGGCAAGAAAAATTTCCGTGGATCGCATATATTGCTCTCCTCTCTCCTGTAACACATAGAGCATTGATAGATAATTTGACAATTTCAGGTACACAAAGGCCTCTTTAACCCTTCTGGGGTCTCCCCTGCATTCAGGTCAGGTTCCCGGAGACTCTATGACTTTTCTGCACTCTGCTTCGGTACCGAGACGCAGGGAATTTCGTCATCTCCACAGAATCTCATCTCTCGCAAGAGATCCATCCATGGAGGAAACTGCGCGCTCATACTGAATTCAGAGGCAAAAAACGAAAGTGTTTGACTGGCTTTATATCATAGCAAATGATCCGGGATTGCAAAAGGAAAAATTTCCCGAGTTCATTCCGTACAACAAAATTTTACCCCTTCTTTCACCTCTTATCATTCCCCACATTTTTTCATCTTGGGATTTACAGGGAGAGAGGTACTATAAATTTCCTCCCCCAGGGGGTGTCAAATGGACAACCCTCCGCTCCGGGGAAGGGGGAATTGCAAATTTGTCGATAATGATAAGCTCTCACCTGAAGGGAGTGGAGAAGACAAAGTATCTCTGGAAGGAGAATAGCCTCCACCAGAGAGCTGGGGAGAGGAGTTCCTTCCTTGCTGCTGGGAAATAGGTTTCCGTATGACCAAAGTCTCGTAGTCATAATTCAAGAGAAAATAAAGACTCGAGAAGGCTAAAGAAATTTACCCTCTCTGCCGACAAGGAAGAGAGAGAAGGGAGGGAAAAACAAACCAGGGATAGGGGGAGAAAGGAAATTGATCTGATCAAAAACCGCATTTCATCGGAAGGAACTCCCCTGGAGTTCGATCCCGAAGAACTCTTCAAGGTACGGGAGAAGAATATAGAACTCGAAATGCCGCTCAGCAAATTACAGCACAAAGGCAATTACCAAAACTACAGGAAGATTTTGAGAGAGAACAGGAGGAGATCCAAAAACTTCCGCACGAACTCAAGGAGAAAATGGGGGAGATTGATCAACTGAAGACTGAGCGTGATTTACTTCGCCGTCAATACGCTCTCCTTAAAAAAACAACCCTTTTCTTAAATAGCTCTCTCATATGCATATCCAGGGGAGGGCGTGCAGGCTCCACTGAGCTTTGAGTAAAAGGGTTCCAATTCATATTATCCATATTATAATGTAGAGGAGCTATCTCATATGATCGCCGAATACGGCTTCCTTATCTTCTCTATTATCTACCTCATTGTGATAGGGGTAGAAAGTTTCTTCCTCTTCCGCTCTCATCAGGACAAGAAGGTCTTGACTGCACGTGTCCGCAATGCTCAGCGTTCTTATGAGAATCGATTGAAATACTTCGAATCTAAATTAGAAGAGACGATACAGGAACGGGAGAAGAAAATTAAAGCCTTAGAGGAACAACTTGCCCTTCTCAAAAATGATGAAGAAAAGCAGCTATTACGAAAGAAAGTGACCCATCTGGAGAATGAAGTACAAGCATTACGAGATAAACTCGAAGCCCTGCGTAATCGTGGACTGACCGCTCAAGAAAGCAGTGACATCAATCCTGAAGAGTTCTTCCAAATGAAAGAAAGGACTATGGAACTCGAACTCCGTATTACTGAGCAAACCACCAAGATCGAGCAGATGGTCCACGAACAGTCCCTGCTCTATGAGCAACTCTTGACTGAACAAACACGTGTACAACAGCTCCAGAAAGAACTCACTCAGTACCAAAAGGAAAATATCCAGCTCAAGGAAGAGCGAGACTTGCTTAAAACTCAATACCATCTGTTAGAAAAACACTCCTCTTAGTCTAGAGCCAGTGCTGGGTTAAACTTATTATTGTTTGTGATTTTTTCTCATCGAAACACCCAGGGTTGAGCCCTGGAGGCAACCTCGAGATCCCAGGTATCCGTGGAGAGCACGGTCTTCGGGTGTCTCCTTGCCCATCCAACATTTTAACCTTGACCAGTTACTGGTTACTTAAGCAATAACACGTGAGGAGAAGACCTGCGGGAAGGGGAAGAAAAATATGTGCTCACTACCGAATTCATTGATAAAGAGAGAAGAGCTTCAAATGGAAACACAAGGGAGAAGAAGATGATAGAAGGAAAAGTCTTTCTGTTTTTTTCTATTTTGTATCTCTTGGTCATCGGAGTGGAAAGTGTGTTGCTCTTCCGTTCAGATCGAGAAAAAAAGATACTGGTCGCCCGTATCCGCAATACACAGCGTTCCTATGAGAACCGTCTCAAGCACTCGGTCACCAAGCTTGAGCAGGCTATTCAAGAAAGAGAACATCGGATCAGAGAATTAGAAGAACAACTCGGACAACTGAAAAATGACGAAGAAAAACTCACCTTGCAAGAGACCGTTCATCGGTTCAAGCAAGAAGTTGTCTTACTGCAAAAGGAGGTAGAAACATTGCGGAAACAAGCCACCAGTAACGAAAGCCTACTGGAAATCGATCCAGAGGAGTTTTTCCAGATCAAAGAGAGGAATATGGAACTCGAACTGCGCATTGCAGAACAGAACGCTACCCTCACCCGGGTCACTCAGGAACAAACATTACTCAAAGAAAGACTCTCCGACAAAGAAGCCCAGTGGAGAAAATTCCAGCTTGATTTTCAGGCAAAGATGCAAGAAATCGCCCAACTCAAGGAAGAGCGAGATCTTCTCAGACGCCAGATCTCCTCTTCCCTTCCCGGAAATGGCGATAATGTCTTTGCTTCCAAAAGAGGATAAAAGAAGACACTAACAAACCCTCTCCCTAGTCAAGAAGGAGTCGCTCTTATGACTGAAAAAGGATTTCTCATTTTTTCTTTATTGTATTTTGTTGTCGTCATTGTAGAAAGCGTTCTGCTGTTTTTGTTCTATCGGAAGAAGAAATTTCTTGCCGATCATTTACACAGCTCACAGAAGGCCTATGAAACCCGAATGCGTTTTCATATCATCAGACTCGAGGATGCCATCCGCGAACGTGAAGAACAAATTAGAGACCTCCAAAAGCAGATAGAACTGCTGCAGAATGATGAAGAGAAGCAGATACTCCGTGCGAAAGTCACTCGCTTAGAACAAGAGGTAAAAAGACTACAGCATGAGCTCGAAGAGGCCAAAAACCGAGTGCATAGTCAAGGAAAAGAAGTGGGGATCGACCCAGAAGAATTTTTCCAATTGAAGGTCCGCAATATGGAGTTAGAAATGCGGATAGAGGAACTCCAAGAGTATGCTCGCGAACAGGCCTTTCTCCAGGAGAAATTAGCGATGGAGCAGCACCAGAAACAAAAACTCCAACAGCAACTTAAGGAAAGAGAGGAGGAAATTACTCGTCTTAGGGAAGAATTGGGCCTTTTAAGAGCGCAGGGAGCGATTCTCAAAAAACAATGTTTTTCCTAAATATTCTGCTTTCTCCACTCTGGGTAGCTATAAGCTTCTTTTAAATACCCTATGGGACTCAACAGGCCAGGCAAAGGTCGAGAAGGATTACCAACATGGATAATGCTGCAGCTCAGAACTCAAGATCTGCAGAGCAACAAACGGCAACCCAGTCCAATAATCAGGATGTTACCCTTATTGAAATCAACGAAGAGTTACGCTTTTTGCTCTCACCAAGGCATGTGCAGATCAATGCTCCGCAGATGATAGATGCGGCTCTGCTCCAACCTTTTTTGCATCCTATTCACACCTTGCGAAAAGAGATTCTTCTGGTAACGAACTGGAATCGCCAGATTACTCCGGCGGTCTTAGATACGGTACATGAAAATTTCCTTATTGCTTATACCCCTCAAGCGGTAAAATTTCATGGGCACCAGGGCAAACCATTATTAGTAGTTTTCCCGGTCCTCCCCAAGCAGCATTATGTATTACAAACTGTGATAGAAAATTTGTATTTAGATCAACTCCGATTACGTTATCTTGATCCACGCGCTGATGTGCGACGGCAGGTACAACTTGCCACCCCTGTACTTCTGCGCCTGGTTCCTCCTGCCGTGATAACGGCTCTTGAATACCAGCAGATACGCATCGTGCGGGAGATGCTTCTCCCCCTCAAAGAGAAACACTCCATCCCCGAAGGGCATATTGCCGATCTCTTCTATCAATGTGATAGCTTGGTGCGCTCACCTTATATGGAGCTCTTTGAGGAAGCAACCTCTTTTTCCTGTGGCTTACACAATATCTCTCGGGGAGGGGTCTGTCTCACTCTTGACGGAGACCATCAATCGGCAGAGTTCTTAAATCATCTGGTTATGATCTATATTTCTCTTCCCCCTGGTCCCTTACATCCCAATGATACTGTCCAAGATTATAAACCCTTTACCCTCAGATTGCTTGGTGTGATTCGAGGAGTGCGATCCACTGCCCAACCCTGGACGCTCCATATCCGATTTCTAAAACGATTACCCGAGGAATGTGATATCCTTTTTACTTATCTTGAGCGTCAACGATTAACTGAATGAGGGATTGATCACTTTCTCCACAGAGGCATCCCCTATCTCGTCTTCTTCTCCTCATTATCCCCCTTCTCTTCCCTTTCAGATCCTCTCCGACCAGGTGGGTAGTTCCCCCTGGTGGTATAGGCTCAAGTTATTCTTACAGAGAATGCTAAAGGTCAAAGTCTTTCAGATGTTCCAGAAACTTCGAGGATCTCTACAGTATCAGAAAATCGATCTCTTTTCCACTCTCCTCCACTGGAAAAGCATCTTTGATTGAAAAAAATTCAGAGGAATTAAAGAATTTCATCAAAAAGACCGAAAAGAAAAATGAGGATTGTGTAGACGAGAAGAGGCCATTGTAATGAGTTTAATATTATTTGGGATGAGAGGGTGGAAAGCTCAGCATGGGAAATGTTTTTGTTGTTTCACTGTTCTTCTTGGTCGTTATAGGGATAGAGAGCATCTTACTTCTGCTCTGTCACCGGAAAAATCGGATGCTTATCACACGTCTTATGAATACTCAAAAATCCCATGAAAACCGCCTGAAACACGAGATGAGCAAGCTTGAGCATGCCCTCCGAGAACGTGCACAAAAGCTTGAAGAGCTGGAAAGAGATCTAGAGTGCAAGCATACAGAAGAAGAAAAGCAGTTCCTCAAAGACATGGTTGTTTCTCGCTTGAAAGACGAAGTAGAAATGCTCAAACAGCGTCGAGAGGGAGACAAGGCTAATGATACCCTCCTGATCAAGCACACGCTCCGTTCTGGCGACCGGATCAGTACCCCTCAGAATCTCGTCCTGATAGGTGATGTCAATCCCGGAGCCGAAATCGTGGCGGGAGGAGATGTGGTGGTCCTGGGAGCACTACGGGGAAGTGTTCAGGCCGGGATGCCAGCTACTCATACCGCGGTAGTCATTGCTCTCCAGTTACAACCGGTCCAACTACGGATTGGTAAATATCTCAGCGAAGTCCCTCTCCTCCAATATAAAAGGCAGGCTTTCCCTCAGATAGCCAAAGTAGCCGGTGATCGGGTCACAATAGAAGCCCTCTCTCCCAAGCATAAAGGAACAGAAACCTCAATAGTCAATGCAGAGGTATAAAAGAAAAAAGGAAGGTAGGTCATGGACGGAAGAGCGATTGTTATTACTTCAGGAAAAGGTGGTGTCGGGAAAACAACGACTACAGCCAATTTAGGAGTTACCCTTGCTCAAGCTGGGAAGCGTGTAGTGGTCATTGATGTAGATATCGGTTTGCGCAATCTCGATGTAGTTATGGGTCTGGAAAACCGTATCGTCTACAATCTGGTGGATGTGATAAAGGGTCGCTGTCAACTCCGCCAAGCGTTGATCAAAGATAAACGTCTGGAGACCCTCTTCCTCATTCCTGCTTCTCAAACTGAAGATAAGACCGCCGTCAAACCAGAGCAGATGGAAAAATTAAGCATAGCACTCCAAAAGAGCTTTGATTTTATTCTGTTTGATTGTCCGGCTGGCATTGAACAGGGTTTTCAAAATGCTGTGGCAGGAGCGAATGAAGCTATTCTAGTCACCACTCCTGAGGTATCGGCCATTCGTGATGCAGATCGTGTTATTGGGTTACTCCAAACGCATGGCATTGAGCCTCTCCTGATCATCAATCGTCTCTCTGAGTCTCTGGTAAGACGAGGAGACATGATTGCCACAGAAGATGTCCTGGAAATTTTAGGTATTCAGTTGCTCGGCATTGTCCCAGAAGATGAGGGGATTATCATGTCCAGTAATCGGGGAATTCCTATCGTGTTAAATGGTGGCTTTGCCGCAGGCAGAGCCTTTCGTCGTATTGCCCGGCGTCTGATGGGGGAAGATATCCCTATACCTTTTATGACCGGGTCACGACCGGTTATGGAAGAGGAGAGCGGTTTTTTGACCAAACTAGGACATTTCTTTGGTGTCCAATTCAAGAGAGGAGCATAAGCGTATGCTATTCACCAGACTAATTCGGAAACTCCTCGATCGATTTTACCCTCAGAAGCTGGGGAGCACTGTGGTCAGGGATCGTTTACAGTTTGTCTTAATTCATGATCGCGCCCAGGTGGAACCTGCAACCCTGGAGGCTTTAAAGCTCGACCTGATTACCGTCTTCACCAAATATTTCGAGGTGAATAAAGAGGCAATGGAAATCAATGTGCGGCGTCATCGGAGTATTTCCACTCTGGTCGTAAATATCCCTTTTAAACGAAGTAAAAGTATACCAGAAAGAGGGCAGAAAAAATCTTTCCCCTCTGCTCAACGAGAGGTTCTCACCAGCAATGATATCCGTACAAGCCGATACTTTTGTCCGAACAAAGAATGCCCGAACTATGGCAAGCAGGGGCCCGATAACCAGATTATACGGAGTGGCTACTATTTGAGAGGGGACGAGCGAATGCAGCGGCTGAAATGTCTTGTTTGCGGCAAGCGCTTTTCTGTTTCACGTCACCCTCAGCACTCGGAACTTACGAAAGGTTAAGATGACTTTTCCCCAGCAAATTCCTGAAAAACGGCATCCGCTTTTGTCAGCCCGTCCCACGCGGCGGCAAAACCGGCATAAATAGCTACTTGAAAAAATACTTCTTGGATTTCTTCTTTGGTTGCTCCATTGTGGAGAGCCATGCGAATGTTTAGATCCAGCGCGTTCTGACGACCCAGAGCAGCCAAAATGGCAATGCTACACAGGCTCCTGGCACGCAGATCCAAATTGGGTCTGCTCCAGATCGCTCCACCGACAATCCCCATGACGCACTGCTCAAAATCGGGAGACAAACTTTTGAAGCGATCACGCAACTGTTCGATATGATCTGATCCGACCATTTTGGTAAATTGGGCAATTCCTTTCTGATAGAGCTCTTCTTGCATGATTATTTTCCTTCCTCTCCGTTGAGTCAGAATAATACCTGGTCAAACCAGCAGTCAAAAGGCTGGGAAGACTTTCCCCAGACAAGCTCACCTCTCCTGAGGATGGTCCTCTCACACTGCCAAGGGAGCAGACTCCATTTTAAGGGTCTTCTTGGATCGGATATAAACCTATCATATCAAATTCTAGAGAACAAGCCCCTGCAGAGTCAGGATATCAGGGTGCAGTTTCCCAAAGATCTTCAGTCGTGAGCTACCAGGCGGGAATCGATATGGGGTCGCTTCAGTTTTTCTTTTATTCACCGAAACGGTCTCTCTTTCACACGAGCCGTATCAGTATTGATTGCCATTCATACTTTCTACATTGCTTTGTATCCGGCTCTATTCTGTACAATTGAGGAGAGGAAGGTATGTCTCAGGGGTCCTTACTCAATTTATTAGCTGTTCGAGCTCATTCTGGAAAACCACTACGCGTAGGAGTGATAGGAGACGGACTCTGCAAGATGCTTTGCTCCCTCTTGGGCTAGCACATGCTGTTCGCTTAAAACGGGAAATAGGCGTAGGCCAGTTCGTACGCTGGGCTGATGTTGAGTATGATGAGACAGACCGGATCATCCGTTTCCGTCGGGAAATGGAGCATCAATGCCGTTCCGCTTAAAAGAAGCCTGTTCAGGATCATTTCTCCACAGCGAAGCAGAAGATTTTTGCCGAAGGGGACTTACAGAGGACGTTGTGTGTCCAGAAAGCGGCGTTCAAGATAGGCCAAGAGTTTGTCAAACTCTCTCGGAAGTCTTCTCAGGAAGGAAATATGTAAGGTCCATTGCTGTTCTGTTGTAGCCACACCACGAATATTACCAAGCAGTTTCAGCTTGATAGAAGGATGGTCTTGCCCATTGAGATTCGCTAATAGGTGTGGAAGCGTAATTTGCAGCAGTACCACACGATACAGCAACTTCTCCGGTTTATCTTCCTGAGCAAGCGCTATACACATTCCTCCACAAGAAATATTTTGTAAGCTACCTGTAATGGCTGGATATTCCTGGAATAATTTCATATGGGGAGAAGGCTCTAGAGAGCTGGTCTTACATAAATAATCCGTGATGTAACCTTCATGTCCCTCTGAGAGACTCCTGGGATCTATACACATCTCTCGCAAGAGACGAACACGGCGTTGTTCCATGACCGAAATGACCATCGGTGGAGCAAGATATAACGCAGGTTGAGTATTTAATTGAAAGGAGCGTCGAACCTCATACCGCGGGTCTTGATAGCGCAGAGTGAGCTGGGCTGCATCGGCTTCCTCTATCCACGCCTGTAAAACATAATACTGATCGGGTAACACCGGAAAGAAAGCCAATACCCTCTCTCCAGGTTTGGCATAACCGGTCTCTTCCAGTATATGGACAATCATGAAAGTTTCTTGTATTGACTCTACTACAGCCGAAAGAAGTTGTCCCTCTCGTGTGATCAAGAGGAATATCTGTTCATGTTGCTGCTGAAAAGGGCTAAGCAGGGTAGGTTCCAGTCGTTGTGGTGAATCGATCTGCACATTGATCGGAGCAATGAGAGAGCGCATTTCTGCATCAATCTCCATTACGGTGGTCACCGAAAGTGGACGGAGTTTCTGTTTTAGCATAATATACCCTTTGGTTTTCGAGGAACATAAACAGGTAAGGAAGCGAAATCCTCCTCCAGCAGCATAGTGAATAACTCTCGGTTTTCTTATCGGTTGATCGGGCAAAAAGATTTAGCAAAATTTTCCTTACTCCAGGTTCTCTCATCATCAAGAAAATATTGACCTGCTAAGTAAATATGACGAAGAATTTTACCTAAAAGCCAACAGTAGGGTGGGCTCAGCCCACCCTACATGCAATAGACAAAATGCAAGAAATTTAGTCATACTTACTTAGCCCATAGTGAGTCATTGTTTTAAATTTTTTGAGCGCATAGCTCTGCTCTATTAAACCTCGAGTGTCCTTCTTCTGCTGTGACTGAGGTCACATAAAGACAGAGTTGTGAAAGAAAGTGGATAGAAGCAGAGGTGCTGACGATGATTTTTTTGTTGCATGCCTTTGCTGGATGACATATACTGGCTCGATATTTACAACAAAAGGGAAAAAAACTCTGGGTTAGAGGTTGAAAGAGAGGAGATTACGGTGACAGAGTTATGTGACCTGAACCAGCTTGATACACCGTCTCTTCTGGTGGATCTGACCGTTTTACAACAGAATATTGAGAGTATGGCCGCTCTGGCTCAGCGTACCGGTCGAGCCTTACGTCCTATGATCAAGACTCATAAATCCAAAGACATTGTCAAGATGCAGATGCAGGCTGGTATGATTGGGGTGCTAGCAGCCAAACTAGGAGAGGCTGAGGTTATGGCTGAGGCAGGGGTAAACGATATAACCCTCGCTTATCCAATTATCGGTGAGACCAAACAGAGTCGGGCTGCCGCGCTCGCTCATCGAGTCTCTTTGACCCTCAGTGTAGACTCATTTGAAGCTATCGCAGAAGCAACAAAGATTGCCACTCTGGCCAAACGTACCCTGCCAGTGCTGATCATTATAGACAGCGGACTACATCGTTTAGGAGTCCTTCCACAAGATGTTGTACCACTGGCTCAGCGTATCAGGGAACAGCCGACTCTCCATTTACGCGGGGTAGCAACTCATGCTGGTCAGGTCTATGGGGCAGATGCTGGACGGGTGGAGGCTATTGCCGCAGAAGAATCCGAAGCAGTTATACATGCCGCAGAGATTTTACGGTCAGCCGGATACCCTATCGATGTGGTGGCTATCGGTTCTACTCCGACTGTACGACGGGGTACACCACAACCGGGGATCACCGAAATTCGACCAGGAAACTATGTATTCAACGACGGCCTCCAGGTCGCTCTTGGCAGTGCACGTCTGGAAGATTGTGCGGTGAGTGTGCTCACCACCGTAATTAGCCGTCCAGTACCCAATCGGGCAGTGGTAGATTGTGGGAGTAAAGTGCTGGCGCTGGATCGTGGTGCGCATGCGAGTGATATTCTTACCGGTTTTGGTCTGGTAAAGGGCCATCCCACCTGGGTCGTGGAACGCCTCTCCGAAGAATTAGCCGTCTTGCGCCTGCCTGATGAGGCGCAAATAAGGATTGGTGACCGACTCCAGATTATTCCCAACCATGCCTGTCCGGTAGTGAATCTTTTCGACGAAATGATCGGTGTACGTCATGGGCGTGTAGAGCGGACAATCCGTGTTGATGCACGGGGAGGGGTTCAGTAATGGTCAGTGGTTAGTGGTCCATGGTGAAGGAGAAACTTGTCTATGGCCAAGCAGTCGTTGTATGTCCCCATTCTAGCGAAGCCTCGAGGGGTGTTCTGTCATGGGGTTAAAGTTTCGAGTGGACAGCTTGTGTTTGTCTCTGGTCAGGTAGCCTATAACAACCAGGGAGAGATTGTCGGAAAAGGGGATATCAAAGTCCAGACTCGTCAAGTACTCGAAAATATCAAAGCGGTCTTGCAAATGGCTGGAGCCAGTATGCAGGATATTACAAAAGTAACGGTGTTTGTCACCAATATGGCGCACCTGGCGCAGATCCATAAAGTACGAGCCGAGTATTGGCCTGATCCTCAGCAATATCCAGCCAGTACGCTGGTAGAAGTCAAGAGTTTAGTCCATCCGGACCTGTTGATCGAGATAGAAGCATTTGCGGTTATTGAAGGTTAAAAAACCTATCACGGCATATCATTTACAGGAGGAATAGGTATGACACTTGCCCCCATTAATCCAGGCAAAGTCGATTGGTCTGGTGAAAACCCCGGGATGTATCTTAAGATAGAAGAGAATGGTCCGTATACAACCCTGGTAAGCTTTTTCCGTGTTGTGTACTCCCCGCAAGGGGTAGGGCATGCAGTAGTAGTATTGACAGACCCTACGGGCAAAGTCGGTGGGTCAGACCAGGTCAATGCCTGTTACGCCGATAATCAAGAGCTCGCTCAATATCTCATCAAAAACTTTGTGGCCTATTTTGCCCCTTTCAAAGAAACTCCTCATCTTGCCAATCTCCCCATCCGTGAAGCGACTTCCTTTACCCATTCTGGAGATTCTCGTCGATCCTGGACCGAGACCATCAAGGGGCCTGGTATTGATATTCAACTGACCTGGAACAACCTGCAAGAACCATTTGTGGTAGAGTACCGACGTGACCGTTCTGCCACTGGGAAGCATGATATGCTCTCTCTGTTTATTCCAGCTACTGAAGCGACGGTAGTGGTAAATGGCAAAAAGCGAGAGGGAAGACCGTTTCCCAGAGATATGGCCGGGAAACAGGGTACTACCGCCTTTCTTGCCTTTTCCGAAACCTGGATCCTCCAGTAAATTTTTCGTACGACCATCTCTTGCGGGCGCCGTCCATGGCGCCCTTTATCTTCCGGAAGAGGAAATAACAATAGCTCCTTCGCGTTTTGCCACCTCTCGTGCCGAAGGATGAATAACAAATCCAAAGAGCACAATGAGTGGTGTACTTGGGAGTAGGGGAGCAAGCCGAGCAGCCCGACGGACAGCTTCTTCTACATCTCCTCCATAGATCCGACTTCGGACTTCTCCTATGATTGTTATGGGTTCAGCATCACGTCTACCCTCACCGTAGAAGTCTATTTCCAGTTCTTGATCATCGATGAACAAGAAGTGCCTGTCAAGTTGAGGAACCTGAATACCATAGTGCTGAGCCAGATAGGCCGGCGTGACCTCCCGCGCCAGATCTTCCAGGGTAAAACCGATTGTATCCCCCAAACGCCCTACCTGCTGAGCTAGCGATTGGACTGCTGCTTCGGTACGTACCTGGGCTTCCTCGAGTCGTCCCACCCGCTCTTCCGTCCGGGCCTGCGCTTCAGCCAGTTGTGCCAGGGCTAGCTCCACCCGCTCCATGCGGACTTCCAACTGTCCCACCCGCTCTTCCGTCCGGGTCTGCGCTTCAGCTAGTTGTGCCAGGGCTAGCTCCACCCGCTCGGCCCATTCTGCGGTGCGGGCTTGCGCTTCGGCCAAACGACTAAGAGCTTCTTCCAGTCGATCAAGTCGTGTATCCAAATCCTTTCCTTTCTCCTTATTCCCCTCTCTTCCTTCTCCTCCTTTGCTATTATAGCAATTGCCTACTGATCTCACAAGCTAGGAGAGCGTAGTGCCTCGAGAGCTTTTCGCGAAGAAAGGCCCCTAAAATCAGCCATACAAAAATCCTCTAATACATATCCCAGTAATGGCAGGCATAGACTTGTTCACAACGCGAGCGAAGATGGGTATCATCTGCATACTCTCCCCCAAAGCGATCCACCTGAAATCTGGCATTCGGTAACAGACTTTTTTGTCCAGAGATTATATCCGCCACGATATCTCCTATACCAGGAGAAGCAAAAATGCCACCCACTTGGCATCCCGAAGCAACGATTAGACCTTTGACCTGAGGAACTTCAGAGACCAAGTCCCCAGTACTCCGCCACCAATAACCACAATATTTGCTGTGCGTGGGAGCATCGTCTTTTCCTCTCCTTAGAAATTCTCTCCATTCCTTATCTTATCGTCGTCTTTTCCATGTGTTGGCCTGGAAACGGCCTGGTGTCAAACGAACACTTTGTGGAGAAGAGAGCTCTCCCATCACCACGGTAATCCCCGCCGTCTCCTGTCCAGCAGTAATAGTAACCAGATCGGGAAAAAAGCCACAAGCATCTTCAATATCGCAGATAAACCCATCATCATCTCGATCCGTTCCCGCCACAAGGAGATAGCTTCCCGGATCAACTGGCGGGGTCGTGAACGTGTAATTTTGGGTTACATCGGTTATAGCTTGTTCTACTGTATCCAGAGTATTACTATCGAGCAACAGGACAAAGACTGTTCCAACATTCCCCATGGTCTCTCCACCAACCTCAACTTCCACACTGATAGTAGCCGTTGGATCCCCCTGACTCGCATCGGAAAGCACCTGAATGGTTGCTGTATGCCTTCCAGAGGCTAGATCAGAACGATCTACCACCGCATTCACGGTTAACGGCGCAATGCCTGTGGATGGAATAAGCGTCAACCAGGGGGCATTATCGCTGATCTCGGTAATCTGTAACGTACCGGTGCCAGCATTGGTAATTTCAAAAGAAAGCTGGCTGATAACATTCCCGAAATTGAGTGCCGTAGTAGAAATGGCCAGGATTGAACCGGTGAGGATGGGACCACCATCTGCTATAGACTGCGCAGCAATAACCGCCTGGGCAGCATCGATCAACCCATGTCCATAGAGATCATCACGTCCTGGTTCTCCTAAATCCCGAGTGATGCGTATCGTCGTGGCGGGATGAGTGCCGGCCAGGAGCTGATCAATATCCAGAGGAGTCAAATTGGGATTAACCGCGAGCATCAGAGTTATCACACCAGCCACATGCGGCGAGGCCATAGAGGTCCCGGCTAAAAAACGAAAAATGAAATCGATTTCCTCCATCCGCTCTCTTCCCATGGTGCTCAGGACCCCATCGGCAAAGCCATCATTGTTGAAATCAGTTCTGGTATCACCTCCCGGAGCAGCTACATCAATGCCCGAACCAAAATTAGAATACGAAGCTTTTTGAGAGCGGATATCCACAGCGGAAACTGAGATCACCCCCTCGAGTGAGGCAGGAGAGGTAAAGGTACTCGAATTCTCATTCCCTGCAGCCGCCACCACAATAACTCCCTGGTTTCGGGCAGCCTGGACAGCATCTTGCAATGTCTGACTGAATCCTGGTCCTCCTAAACTCATATTAATAATATGAGCTCGTTCAGCGGGCACCGTACCTGAGATATTCGAAAGCCCCGCCGCGTAGCGAATAGCCTGGGCAATGTCCGCATTGGTTCCCCCTTCAATCCCCAAAACGCGCAAAGGCATAATGCGAGTCTGCCAGGTGACCCCGGCAACCCCATTCCGATTGTCCGTCACCGCTCCAATCGTCCCGGCCACGTGGGTACCGTGGAAGCTACTACTTTGACCTTCCGGATCATCCCCAGGATCAGTTGGGTCCGGATCGATTCCATCTCCATCATTGGCATTTTCCGGATCGCTAATGAAGTCAAAGCCTGAGATGAGTCTCCCTTGCAGATCAGGATGATTGAGCAAGACCCCTGTATCAATCACCGCCACAATAATATCATTGCTACCCTGCGTAATTTCCCACGCCTGGGGTAGATTAATCAACGGATAGTGCCATTGTCGGGCAAAAAACTCATCATTTGGCTCTAGCGATGGTTTATAAATAAAATTCGGTTCAGCATATTCTACTGCTGGATCCTGACGTAAACGTCGAATACTATCCAGCGTAAGAGCCTTCAGAGCATTTTCAGGATGGTAGGGGAGGAGTTTTGTCCTCTCATCCTGCTGCAATGCCTTCGGAGGTAAAGAGATCTGAAAGAGCTCTACCGCAGAGGGAAAGAGCTCTTTGCGGGTGAGTCCATACTGACTGGCAAAACTCGTGAATGATTGGGGATCAATTTTATCTGCTTTTCGTTTCACCAGGATTTCTCCTGGTACAAACTCTGCCTCTGGGGGGAGAGTATCTACGGGTCCTGTTATGATACTTCCCGAGGGAACCAGAGAGAAGACATAAGCGCTTGCTCCCCGAAAAGCTCGAATCCCAATGAGAAATTCTCCCGCCCCTGGGGTTTCCACGATCTCTGTAGCTACAAAGCCTTCAGAGACGTCCAGAAGATTTCCATTCTTATCGAGGAGCAAAAGATCTAAATCGTTGGTGATGAGATTATTTTCGGCAATGGTAAGCGTAATCTGTACCGCTCTGCTGCTCGTAAATCGGAAAAGATCGGCTATAACCACTCCTGGGAAACCAGGAAGCGGAAAACCTGGATCTGTGTCTGTCGCCTTCCCAGACACAGCGGTGGTCTCGGTAATAGGTTGAGCCTGAGCAAGTGTGTTATTAGGTTCTACTTCTATGAGATTATTGGGAGGGACTATCAACTCCCCCGAGGCAATCCCGGTGTTGGGAGGGAGAGGAGGTGGTTGAGGGGCTCCTTCCCCTCCATCTCCACCTCCACAGCTCATCGCCATTATCCCTATACAGAAAAAACAAAAGATATGGAGCAAATGTCTATAGAGTTTCATCATTATCATCATTAGTCCTTTCTCTAGAGAAGAAGGCGTCGATGTATTATGAAATATGTACCTAGGCATAAATTTTCCCCTCTCCCTGGTTAGGGAGAGGGGCAAGATTCACCCCCCTCACCCGTACCCTCTCCCCCAAAGGGGGCGAGGAAGTGTAAAGAACTTCTGCCCAGATACTTATTTGTCTCTCACTTTACAGCGTGTGATAGAGGAAAGGCAAGAAAAATGTCTGAACATGGTTTCCTTTTAGCCTTCCACTGTTCCGGAAAGGGACTCAACAGTCAATCAAGGGAAGGTATCCAGGAAGCTGAGACGATCCCCAAGCTTTCGTTGAATTTGTGGTGCTTTTTCTCTCCAAACTTGGTAGAATATACCTGCTTTCTGAGGACGAATCGGTCTTGACTCTGTGAAAATCGAAAGGAGTATTTTTACACTTTGTAAGAGGTGAGTGCCTTGAAAACAGCAATTATTTATGTGAAAGGTTATCGAAAGCTCGAACGCATGGTCCAAGTCCTTTCACAAACTCTACAACAAAGTGGACATACGGTGGATCTCTTTGGAGTAAATATCCATGAACAACCAGGGAGTTTTCGACGATATGATCGAGTTTATGTCGGATCTCCGGTGGTCGGCTATTTTCGGGGGAGAATTCCAGCGGAACTCACGGCGTACCTGCAGAAAGCTTTAGGACTTGATCGTGCAAAAACAGCCGTATTTGTTACCAAGCGCCTGTTAGGAAATTCGAAAACCACCAAGACAGTGATGGCTCTTCTGGAAAGCCAGGGCTCACAGGTTGTCGATTTTGAATTTGTTGGTAATCGAGCTGATGCAGAACGGTTTGCCAAACGCCTCCGTGAATAGGAATTAATGCCTAACACTCTGGATAGCGCGCACAGGACTCCTGATACGAAGAGGAGGAAGGTAGGTGTTTGAGTATGTGGGGAATCTCCATGTCCACTCAACCTATTCAGACGGCAGTCTTTCAATTGAAGAGATCGCTGCGGCCGCTAAAGAAGCGGGAATCGATTTTGTAGGTATCAATGATCATCACCATCTGCGGGGACTGCAGGAAGACAAAGAAGGATGGTACTGTGATGATACGGTGCTCATCCTTGTGGGGACAGAGGTGAATTATACCCGCAATCACTATCTTGCCTACAATGTGACCACTCCCATTCCCGCAGATGATACAGATCCGCAGAAGGTAATCGATGCCTGCAAACAGCAGGGGGGTATCGGTTTTATCGCCCATCCCTTTGAAAAAGATTGCCCCCTCAAGGGAGATGCTTACCCCTGGACCGATCAGAGTGTGACTGACTATACCGGGATCGAAATCTGGAATTTCTGTTCTATGTGGAAAGAACAGGTATGGTCAATCCCGCATGGATTGTATTACTTTTGGTACCCGGTAGCAGCAGTACGAGAGGCCTGTCCAGAAGCTCGAGCCTGGTGGGATCGAGAATGTCAATACCGTAAAGTGGTTGCCATTGGAGGATCGGATGCCCATGGCTATCGCTATCGAAAAGGCCTCTTCTCCTTTGTAATCTTTCCCTATCCTTTTCTCTTTCAGACGATTAATGTTCATATCCTCACCCCTACCCCCTTTCACCAGGATCTGCCTCATGACAAACAACTTGTCTATACTGCTCTCCAGCAAGGGCACCTCTTTCTGGCCTACGAATGGTTAGCCAGCGCCCGAGGGTTTTCTTTTACCGCTTTTCACCCGGACCAACCAGATCAAGTGCGCTGTATGGGAGACGAAATCTCCTGGCGTGATGGGTTATTGATGCAGATTACTCTCCCTTCTGCCGGTGAAATTTGTCTCCTTAAGGATGGGAAGGTATATCAGGTAGGGTATGGAAAGGAGATGGAGGTCTCTCTTACCGATCGTGGAGTCTATCGCGTAGAAGTATACCTGTATTCCTGGTTACGGACACGACGGGGCTGGATATACAGTAACCCGATTTATGTGCGATAGCAGGGAAGGACAAACAGATAGGAAAAGAAGTATGCCTTTACGTGAAATCTTGGAAGCACGAGAACACCAATTCCTTGCCCCTTACGCGATGAAAAATAGTGAGTCACGGGGACGAGTCTATGCTGAAGCAGAACATCCCTTCCGGTTAGCCTTTCAACGAGATAGAGACCGGATTATCCACAGCCAAGCCTTTCGGCGTCTGGAGTATAAAACCCAGGTCTTTGTCAACCATGAAGGGGACCATTACCGTACCCGCCTGACCCATTCCTTGGAAGTGGCACAGATAGCACGCACTCTCGCCCGTGCGTTGAGTCTAAACGAAGATCTGGCCGAAGCCATAGCCCTTGGACATGATCTGGGACATACCCCTTTTGGACATGCTGGAGAACGGATCATGCAGGTCTTGATGCAGGACTATGGAGGATTTGAACATAATACCCAAAGTCTCCGGATTGTAGAAGTGCTGGAGGAGCGATACCCTGATTTTCGCGGATTAAACCTGACCTGGGAAACTCGTGAGGGGCTTAACAAACATACCCCACGCTACTTTGATCTGGAAAAGGAAGGGGACCAGCGTTTACCCCGTCATCCTACCCTTGAGGCCCAGATTGTCGATGTTGCCGATGAGATAGCCTATAACAGCCATGACTTAGATGACGGGCTGGCTTCTGGAATGATCGCGGTAGAGGAGTTAGAGGATGTCCCTTTGTGGAAGGAGGCCTGCGCTTTGGTGCCAAAGAAGACCGGACACTCCAATTCAAAGATCTGGCGTCATCAGGCCATTCGTTGTATTATTAATCTTTTGGTGGAGGATCTCTGCCACCAAGTGGAGAAGAATATTGCTCACTACAATATAACCAGCGTAGAAGATGTGCGGTGTTGTCCTCAACGACTCGTGACTTTCAGTCCGACGCTGGAAGAGCAAAATCGTATGTTGAAACATTTTCTGTATGAACATCTCTACAAGCATTACCGGGTAATTCGGATGGCGGAAAAAGCGCAAAGAATCTTGCAGGCGCTCTTTGAAAGCTATATCCAGAATCCTCAACAACTCCCCCCACATATTGCCCAGCACCTGGAACATGAAGAGCTCCATCGAGTCGTCTGTGATTATCTGGCCGGGATGACCGACCGATTTGCACTGGATGAATACAAAAAGCTTTTTGATCCGTATGAACGGGTGTAAGGTGCTTGCAATATCTGGTTGATTATGGTAAAAGCGTAGTAGGGAAAAAAGAGAGCGTATCAACCTTGACTCAGTGTAAGAGGAGTCTACTGCGAGAAGGAGAAAAGTGTGAGCCTTGATCTTTTTGCCCTGCAGGGAAAAGTGGCCGTTGTAACTGGAGGAAATGGGGGAATTGGAAAGGGAATGGCACTGGGGCTCGCGGGTGCCGGTGCAGATATTGTGATTGCAGCGCGCAATCAGGATAAAACTAGGCAGATGGTTCAGGAGATTCAGGGGTTAGGACGCAAAGCCCTGGGGCTGCAGGTGGAAGTCCAGCACGAATCCGATGTCTCGCGGATGATCGAGGCAACACTCAGCCAATTTGGCCGAATCGATATTCTAGTCAACAATGCGGGCATTGTCATCCGTAAGGGGGTTGAAGATTTATCACTGGAGGAATGGAATCAGGTGATGGCGGTCAATCTGACCAGTATGTTTCTCTGTTCTAAAGCTGTCTATCCGATTATGAAGAAACAGGGTGGGGGGAAGATTATCAATATCGGTTCCATGACCTCGCTCTTTGGGAGTGCAGCAGTGCCGGTCTATGCCACCAGTAAAGGTGGCGTGGTGCAACTTACAAAGAGCCTTGCTATGGCCTGGGCTCCCCACAATATTCAGGTCAATGCGGTTCTTCCAGGCTGGATTACCACCGATATGACCTCTCCGATGAAGACCAATGCTCCCCAACGCTACGAGGCAGTCTCTGCCCGGATTCCAGCGCAACGATGGGGTGTCCCGCAGGATCTGGCCGGTATAGCCGTCTTTTTAGCGAGTCCGGCTTCTGACTATGTAACGGGAACAGCCATTCCCATAGACGGCGGCTACTCTGCAGCCGGAAATTAATCAAGGAAAAACGCATGCAATCTATTCTACAGCGGTTGATGGAGAACCTTAGATATCCTTTACAAGACCCCAAATGGGTTCCCAAGCTGGCCATTGGAGGAGTGCTGGATCTTATTCCCATTGCGAATCTTATTTCGTGGGGATATATTTACAAAATCTTTGTGGATGCTCTTTCCCAATCTACCAAAGAAGAGCTTCCAGAGTGGAATGACTGGCGGCAATATTTCGCTGCTGGTGTGTACATCTTAGGGATTGGAATCGTGTATGCCATACTTACACTCCTCCTATTCCTCCTGTTATATCTGCTTATTCCTCCTCTGGCTCCTCTCTTAGCCATTATCCCGTTTACTATGGTGCTCCCCATGGCTATTGCCCGTTTTACTGTAGAACGCAAATTCTCGGCTGCTTTTAATTTTGCTCGGATTCACGAGAAAATTCGCCTGGTGGCTCGCGATTATGTATTGACCGCCCTCCTCTTCACTCTGATTATAGATCTATCCGGATTAATTCTCCTTGGTGGCCCTCTTGGAATCCTGATCTGGCCTTTCTGGTCTTTCTATCTGATGATCGCCTTTAGCAGAATGATTGGAGAGATTATTGCGGAGACAGTTGTTGGTGATCTGGCCTGAGGAAACCAGAGCGCAAGCAAGATACAATAAGAGATTAGCTACTGCATTCTTATCACAAATAGTGTTCTGGTAAATAAGTTCTGAGCAGTTGTCATCCTGAGCCGAAGGCGAAGCATCTTTTTGCAGCGCTGCTCAGATCCTTCGTTTCGCTCAGGATGATCAATCAAAATGAAGGTACCAGAGCGATAGCTGTTGCAAACATGGAACACAACTTCCTGACCACTAACCACTAACCAGGGAGGTTGACTATGCACTTTGGATGGAGTCTTCCCTCACGAGGGACCTTAGCGAATAGAGAGAGTGTAAAAGTATTAACTCAAAAAGCAGAGGAGCTTGGCTTTGACTCGATTTGGGTGAGTGACCATGTGGTGCTTCCCACCACCAGCAAGTCTCGTTATCCCTATGATCAAAGTGGAGTCCTTCCTGGTGGGGCGGATCAAGATTATCTTGAACCTCTCATCTTGCTCACCTATCTTGCTGGCTGTACAGAGCGCATTGCCTTGGGTACCAGTGTCCTGATTGTGCCCTACCGAAATCCAGTAGTGACCGCAAAGATGCTTTCCACCCTCGATGTCCTCTCGCAAGGACGGGTGATCCTTGGTGTAGGGGTAGGATGGCTGGAAGAGGAATTTCAAGCGCTAGGACTCACCTCTTACGCGGAACGAGGAGCGGTAACGGACGAATATCTGCAGATTTTTCGGGAACTCTGGACCAAAGAGGATCCGGAATTTCACGGCCCCTATTATCGTTTTTCCAACATCAAATTTGCTCCTAAGCCCTTACAAAAACCGCATATCCCCATCTGGGTGGGAGGGCATACTGGTCCCGCTCTTCGGCGTACAGCTAGACTAGGCGATGCCTGGCATCCAATAGGACTCCGGCCACCGGTGGGTCTCACTCCTTCCGAATTAGCTGCCAAGGTCCAGGAATTACATCGATTAACAAGAGAAGCTGGACGAGACCCGCAGGAGGTACGCATTACCTTTCGTGCCCCTATTCGTTTTACCGACTCTGAGGATACGTCGCAGACCCCTCTCACCGGTACTGCCAAGAAAATTCAGGCAGATATCAGGGCCTATCAAGAAGTTGGTGTAGAGCATATGGTCTTTGATGTCTCCGCCAATACCGTCGCCGAGCGGATCGCTATAATGGAGCAATTTGCTTCTACTGTTCGACCTGCGTTTTCAGCGAAATGAGCCTAGTGCCTTGTCAAGCTTGTTTTTGTGTGTGCCTTTTTCTCCCCTGGTGGGAGAAGGCTGGGATGAGGGGAAAAGAGTGCTTTTTACCCCCCACCTTAATCCTCCCCCACCAAGGGGGAGGAACAGGACGGTGTCCCTCCGTCCTGGAGGGAGAAGCGCATGCTTCACTGCGTGATCCTGTCCGCTCCTGAACCCTTGAGGGGAGAGGGCCAGGGTGAGGGTGAAAAGAGAGCATATTTGGACTGCGATGTACTAAGCCCTTTTCTGCTCCTTCGAGTCGAGAATAGCATTGATCTCCGCTACTTCTTCGGCAGTGAGTCTCCAGGAAGCTGCTTTGACGTTGCTGAGCACATGTTCTAATGACGTGGCGCCAGAGATCACTGAACAGACCTGAGGCTGAGCGAGTAACCAGGCCTGGGCTAATTCATTGAGGCCACGTCCCCGAGCTTTCGCCCAGGTGGTAAGCTGCTCGATTTTATCATAGTTGGCTTCGGTCATGTATTGTTGCACATAGCTGCTCGTTTCACCCCGTGAGCCAGCCGGTGCGGGTTGTCCGCGGACATATTTCCCAGTTAAAAAACCTCCGGCCAGAGGAAAATAAGGAACAAAACCTACCTGATGCGCCTGACAATAGGGGAGCACTTCCCGCTCTACTTGTCTTTCCAACATATGATAATGAGACTGGATGACTACAAACGACGACCAGCCCCGAACCTCGGCAAGCAGATTAGCATGTGCTAACTGCCAGGAGGCAAAATCTGAACATCCTACATAGCGGACTTTACCCATACGCACTACATCGTCTAAAGCACGAAGGGTCTCCTCAATGGGGGTCTCTGCATCCCATCGATGCACATAATACAGGTCGATGTAGTCGTTTTGAAGACGACGCAGACTGGTCTCTAGTGCCTGCATCATGTGATACCGTGATGCCCCCCGCTCATTGGGCCCCTGCCCAACGGGTAAATAAAATTTAGTTGCCACGACAAATTTATCCCACCTGCCTTTCAACGCTTTTCCCAGTGTCTCTTCAGAACGTCCACCGGTGTACGTATTGGCGGAATCAAGAAAATTAATACCCAAATCTATTGCCTTATCGATAACTTTATTGACCTCTTCCTGAGGGAGTTTTTCCGTACCAAAACGATTGGTACCAATACCAATAACAGAAACACGCACCCCTGCCTTACCTAGCCGCCGATACTCCATTCCAATCCTCCCACACTGATGTTATTCCCTGCGATGCACTCTGGTCTTATTACCCCTTTTTCCTCTCGTATGGTTCGACCGGTCCGCCCGCTTCCTTCCATGCTTTGAAACCTCCTTTGATATGGCATACCGGCTCTAATCCCATTCTGTGAAGGGTTTGCGTAGCCAGAGCGGAACGCCAGCCACTGGCACAATGCAAAACAAATCGTTTTCCAGAGGAGAAGATCTCCTTGTGATAAGGACTTTCCGGATCCACCCAAAATTCGAGCATCCCACGTGGAGCATGAAAAGAGCCTGGAATACGTCCTTCTCTTTCTAACTCGCGTACATCGCGGAGGTCAACGATCACCACGTGAGGATCCTCATGCAGTTTGATCGCTTCGGACACCTCGAGGGCTTCTATCTCTGCTTCGGCCTCGGCTAATAACTCTTTGATCCCCTTCTTTAATTTTCCTGTCATCTCCTTCCTCCTTTAGTAACGAGTATCTCCTTTTATCGTATTGTTATAGAAGATACGGATATCTTCGTCCGATTTGATCCAAACGCATAGCGGGTAAGTCTCAGCATGTCATTCTGAGCGAAGCGAAGAATCTCAAAATCTTACAGCTATTCAAACGTAATCCTTCACAGAGTTTATCCTGAACATAGTAAAGGATTCAGGATGATGATCAGATTTCCCTACGCTTCAGGGTGACAAGAGCACAATACCCGCTCCGCTATAAGTTCTCTATAAAACGGCTTCCAGAAGCTCAAAGGATCTTCAGAAAACCAGACAAAGTCATCAAAGGCTTGTATAGTCTATCACTCCATCGGAATTTTAGCACTCGCTGTCATGCTGAGCGACTATTGGAAGCGAACAACTCGTTTTCAATGAGAAAAAGATATCCTCATTCTATGCCTTGAAAAGGCTGCGGTCAACAGAAACTTTTTGGCCATAGGGTTTGAACGTATCTATAATACAAAAACCTGCCCACACTCTTTTTGGATTGCGGAGACCCTCATAACCAGTAGCGGCGTATCATACCGCTAAGCATATCTACCAGAGTGACCAGGAGAAAAATCATGCCGATCAGGGTGAGGAGCTGGGAATAATGAAAGAGACTGATCGCAATATGAATTTGCGTTCCAATACCCCCTGCCCCCACCAATCCCAGGATAGCCGCAGCTCGAATGATGACTTCCCACCGGTAAAGGGTATAGGAGAGAAACAGTGGAAAGGCCTGTGGAAGAATCGCATAACAAAAAATCTGGAGTTTATTGGCACCAGTGGCCTGAATAGCCTCGACTGGTTTTGGGTTCACTGCATCCAAAAATTCGGCATAGAGTTTCCCTAGGACTCCTCCATTATGGATTCCCAGAGCAAGCACTCCCGCAAAGGGTCCTAATCCCACCGCCAGAATAAAGATAAGTGCCCACACAATTTCGGGAATGGAACGGAGGATACTGAGGGTAAGACGTGCGAGCATATACCAGAGGGTACGGAAAGAAGAGTGCAGGGTGCCCTCTTTTTCCATGGAATAGAGCAATCCACGTACAGTAAGAGTTTGCGCGGCAGGTAAAGCGAGAGACCAGGCCACTCCAACTGCCAATAGCGTACCCATAAAGGAGATGGCCAAAGTCTCTATCGATGCGTAAGTAACGGTACGCAGAAAGGTGAGAGACAGATCGGGAGGGAAAAGCTGGGCGAGAAAGGCTATTATCTGTCCACGACCTTCCTGCCCTACCAGAAGAGCAGGTTCGATCTTGGTCCCTCGATAACTCCAGCAGAGTATCCCCAATATCACGACTCCCCAAAGGATACTCCCCCAGGGAGAAGTGAACCTCTCTCGGGAATGCAACTGGAGAAGATGACGCTGAATCAGGGTACTCAGATAATCGACTCCCATCACCAAGAGGAGAATGATGAGGAGACAGGTCATGGCCTGTCCATAATCAAACATCCGCATCGAAAGTTCCAATTGTTGTCCAATACCCCCTGCCCCCACAAATCCCATAATAGCAGCAGCACGGATCGCGCATTCCCAGCGATATAGGGTGTAAGAGAGTCCATGAGTAAATGCTTGGGGAAGTATGCCATAAAAAAGAATTTGTAGTTTAGAAGCTCCGGTAGCTTGCAGAGCCTCCAGTGGTTGGGGATTTACCTCTTCCAGAATCTCCGCATAAATTTTGCCGAGAATGCCTCCATAAGCAATACCAATGGCTAATACCCCTGGAAAAGGACCGAGACCGACTGCCCGGACAAACATCAAAGCCCAGACGAACTCGGGAACGGCTCGAAAGAGATTAAGGAGTCCACGTGCAAGGCTATAAAAGAAGATGCCCATCCCGCGTCTAGGCCACGAGGAACTGGTATATTCATTGAGCACTCCGCTGAAAGTCAAGGTACTGGTGGCCAGTAAAGCCAGAGGGAAACCTATCCCCATCGCCAGTATCATTCCCATCAGTGAAATCTGCAAGGTTTCTAGAGTGGGTATGATCAGAAAAGAGAGAAAATCAAGAGAAAGATCTGGAGGAAACATCCCCAGCAGAAACTCTCCGATATTCGTTCGAGCTTCTGCGCTAAACAGGAGAGCTGGATTAATCTCGGTTATCTGATAGCTGCCAAGAAAAGCTATTGCCAAGAGACAGAGCAAGAGGTTACGTCTCCAGCGGCGCCTTTCCTGGCTGAGTAAAGAGGGGACCACAACCAGTGGGGAGTCGGAATGTAGCATGCTCTTTTTCCAGATCGGATGATGTTTCTGCTCCTTGATAGAGGGTAGTCAGCAAATCGTCACTGATCTCTTCCCTTTTTACATCAAATACCACCTTGCCTTCCCGTAATCCGATCAGCCGGGGAAAGTAAGTGACCGCAAGGTGTACAGAATGGAGGTTCATCAAGAGAGTCTTTTGGGCAGCGATGCAGATCTCTTGAAGGAGTTTGATCAACATTTCAGCCAGCGCAGGATCAACTGAGGAGACCGGCTCATCAGCCAGAATGATGGTTGGATTCTGGAGCAGGACCCGGGCAATGGCTACCCGCTGTTGTTGCCCTCCACTCAATTCATCGGTACGGGCATATAACTTTTCTGGAATGCCCACTTGCTGTAAAGCTGCATAGGCTTCAGGTATTGCAAAAGGTCTGAGCAGAGACCAGAGAGCCCGGAGAGTAGACCAGGTCCCAAGACGACCAGCTAACACATTATGAATGACCGGCAATCTGGGTACCAGGTTCTGTTGCTGATAAACGGTTCCGATATGTTGCCGAAGCTGTCGCAGGTGACGTCTCCGGATCTGCCTGACCTCCTGGCCTTGAATACGCAGTATCCCGGAGGTCGGAAGCAGTGTGCAATTCAGAAGACGAAAGAGAGTGGTTTTTCCAGCCCCACTCGGGCCAATAATAGCCACCTGCTCTCCAGCTTCAATCCTCAGCGTTACTCCATCCAGAGCCGTGATGTTTCCGGGGAAGACCTTTCTCACTTCCACCAGTTCGTACACCATCCTCTTTCTCTCCCTTACTTGAGCAAGCCTGCTGCTTGAGCCGCCTCTTCGATGCCTCGAAAATCATCCTCTACCGCAATCACATATTTGCTTGCCCGCTGAAGCTCCAGAATCTCTTTGTGCTGAGCATTGGCCGGATCAAGGGAGAGAAATGCCAGGGTGATTTTACTGGCTATTTCTCGATCTAAATCCCCTCGTATGGTCCAGTTATAATCTGCATACGGGGGAGTGGTCCAGATGACTTTTACTTTGCTCATGTCCACTTTGCCAGCACGCACCAATTTTTCCCATACCCTCTCGTTTACTGCCCCGGCATCCACCTTTCCCGTCTCTACCCATTTCACGGTAGCATCGTGAGCCCCACTAAAACTAAAGCGCTTAAAATCCCTTTCTGGCACGATGTCGTGTTGGAGCAGAAAATAGCGAGGCATGAGATGCCCAGAGGTCGAGCTTACACTCCCAAAGGCAAAGGTCTTTCCCTTGAGATCCTGGAGACTTTGAATCCCGGAGTCCACATGGGCAATAAATTTGCTATGAAACTCTAAATCCTCTTTTCGCATGACCAAGGCAATGGCGTCACCGGTTCGCCGCCGGGCTTGTACGTGCGTAAACCCACCATACCAGACCATATCGACTTTTTTACCTGCTAACGCTTCCACAGTCGCTGCATAATCGATTAACGGGATAAAGCTCACTTTTATTCCTAGCTGTTGTGAGAGATAGTTGACCAGAGGCTGATTTTTCCGTAACAGTTCGGTGGGGGCTTCATCAGGGATAGCGGAAATACGGAGTTCTGGTAAGGCTTGAGCCCAAACCTCCGTAATAAACCCCCCATTGATTATTCCCCAAAATATCACAGCCCACAAGCCCAAACCCAAACCCTTTCCCATCTTCTCTTCCTTTCTCTGTATCTCTTTACTCCAAATCTCCAGCTAATGAGTTGTTTTTACCCTTTGCTCCTCTTGACGGTTTTCTATTAGTAGAAGAAGCGAAATTTCTGACCCCCGGTCTCTCCGTGGGACATAAATCAATGCCTGGTGCTTTGGAAACAAAATTTTGACCGGTCATGCTGAGTCCTTCGTTTCACTCAGAATAAACTCTGCGAAGCACCTCGAAAACGAGATCCTGCGCCTTCAGCTCAGCATGACAACTCGTCGTAACTTACTTTCCAAAACACCAGTGCCTTGTCAAACTTGTTTTTCTCCCCTCTCCCTTGAGGGGAGAGGGCCAGGGTGAGGGTATAAAGGGAACAACTCACACCCTGAGCCCTTCGCTTTGGTCAAGGATGATAAATGGACTTCCCTCCACTACGCTCCGAGAGCACGGGTGTCCAGCCCGCTGCAGGCCAGAGGCCGGCGCTCCCAGTATAGGCACTTTCCCACCGATATCTCCTCTGAGAATCTCCTAATTTATCAGCTTTTCTATAAAATTAATTTATAATTTTCATATGGTAAAATTATGATAATCTAGAAATGAAAGGGTGTCAACTGGGTTGTGAGGAAAAAGGGAAGGGCATCAGGTAAATTCTTGAAAACGATACAGGAAAGTAAGGAGAAAGAAGGGAAAAGTTTGTCATACCCCTCTCTCAAAAGAGTGGAAAGAGAGGGGTACGGATGGCTACTTGCTGCAGATTAGGTATGCTTGGGAAGCGCATCGGGCTGTCTCACCGGAGGCTGACGCCAGCGTTGTATCAGCGAGGCAATCCAGCTTGGGAAAGAGTGTCGCGGCTTGCGGGACTGCTTCCGGTGAGCATAAGCCTCATGGATACGGGCTTCCCGTTCCATTTCACGCATCTTATCCTTCATCAAGATTTCTACTTCGGTTCCGATAAACATCTTTTCTTCTCACCTCTCTGTTTGATCTAAGTAAAAAACTTGCCCCCTGTTCTCTCTCTTCCCAGGAACAAGGCCGCAAGTCCTCAGGCCATTTTTTTTCGATTATGTATCTATATAATACCGTATCGCCATTGACAAAGCAAATTCATTTATTTCATAATAATGATGCATATAATTCATTGAATAATTGAGGAGAATCGAGAGATGGATTTTCTGGAAACTCATCAGCTCCTTGCTTTTCGGATGGTTGCGGAGCTGGGAAGCTTTACCAAAGCAGCCCGAAGACTTAATTTAACCCAATCGGCCCTTAGTCATAAGATCAAAACGTTGGAGAGCCAACTGAATACCGAACTATTCATTCGGGTCGGGAAAAGGGTTGTGCTTACGCCAAGTGGAGAAGTGCTTCTGAAGCATGCCGTGACTATCCTTGAGCACCTGGAAGAAGCACGCCGTGCTCTGTATGAGATGAGCGCCCCAGATCGGGGCCGACTCCGCATCAATGCGGCGAGTTATACCTGTTATCACCTCCTTCCCTATCTTCTGCGAGAGTTTCGACTCCACTATCCACGGGTCGAGTTAACCATCGCCGGAGAATATACGGGAAAAGCCGTGCAGTGGCTTCTCAACGGAGAACTGGATCTGGGGATATTTGTGTTACCTCCCACTATTAAAGGACTCCATATCGAACGCCTCTGTCAAGATGAATTAGTAGCCATTGTTGCTCCAGAGCATCCGTGGGCTACTCGAACCTGTGTCCTCTGGTCCGATTTTTCCGATCAGGTACTCATCACCTACAACAAGTTGAGTCAGACGCATCAATATGTCCAGAGTCAACTGGCCAGAAGCGGAGGCAGTGTACGGGAAGTTATGGAAGTGCAACTCGCCGAAGCTGTATCGGCTATGGTTAAGGTCGGTTTAGGTACTGCTATCATTCCCCGGTGGGTGGTACAGGATGATCTGCACCACGGAACACTCGTCGCGCTCTCCCTCGGGAAGAATGGAGTGAAACGCTGGTGGGTCCTCGCTTGGGTCAAAGGGCGAAAATTCCCTCCTTATGGCATAGCCTTTATCCAGCTCTGTCGTGAGCTTTTTCCCCCCCTCATGGCTACGGGTGGGCATGTATAGGGAGTATAGGTTTCTTATATGAATTCTATAAAACAATGTGAAAAGGAGAAGGGGTAAAGGTTAACACAAAGATCAGCAGGGCAACTACCCCTAAAACCTTTTCTGTTCTGCTCAACGGTATGGAGCTATCTCTGACTGGCGGATGTCGAACGCCGAGCATCGCAGAGAGAAAGGCCCAAAAAAGCCATCCTTCCCACCCCCATTGCGAGAAGCCTAAAAAGGGCATAAGACCCAGCGGGATAAGGAGTAGAAAAGCTACCCGAGAGATGAGCGGATAACTTCTGGGGAAAAGCGCATAGACAATATGGCCTCCATCAAACTGCCCAATGGGAATCAGATTAAGAGCAGTGACGAAGAGACCAAACCAAGCGGCCACGCCAATAGGATGCAGGAGAATATCATAGGATTCTGAAGAAATATCCAGGACGAGATTGACACTCATATTTATGAGCAAGGAAGACCCAAAAGAGAGGCTCCCGGGAGGGGTCATGCCGAGTGATGGGCGTACTTCGGAGAGAAGGAGGCCGATCACGAGCGCCGGAAGGGCAACCACAAACCCGGCTAAGGGACCAGCTACTCCAATTTGAAAAAGCACCCTGCGGTCTGGAATAGGAGATTGCATTTTAATAAAAGCACCAAAGGTGCCTACCAGCGTAGGAGCGGGAATAAAATAGGGGAGTGTGACTTTGACCCCCCACCGCTTTGACGCCCAATAATGACCAAATTCATGCGTACCCAAAATAGTTAGTAATGTCATCGCATAGAGCACTCCCCCTCCAAAAAGAATCGTCGTCGCTACAGTTGCCAGAAAGAGAAAGAGGTGTAAAAAGGGGAATTTCCTCTTGGGTTCCTCTGAAGGAGGAAGAAAAGAGTTTTCATATGGAGCACTTTCCAGCATGAGAATTTTCTCCAATCAGGTTAGATGCAATAATTCCTTGTACTTAGTCGTAACTTAATCATAGCATATATTCTTCTGACAAACGAGAGAACAGGCCAGAAGTTTTTCCTCTTTACCCGGGAGAGTACTTAGGCTAGAGGGAGACCGGTGATCCGGATAGCGCTATTTTTTACTTTGTAGCGACGATTAATACCGATAAGAAGCAATGTAAGCCCTTCCACTACCGGAGCATACAGGAGCGGACCAGCATCAATCCCTCTCAGACCTGTAAGATTCACCAGTTCAATGACCTGAGTTTTGGCCTGTTTACTCTCTCCACAGACCAGTACATCAGCATCCAGCTTCTCTTCTAGCTGTTCTAAGGCATGGCCAGGTATATTCTGGAAGGCAGCAACCACCTGCACTCCACTTCCCAGGATCTCCTGCGCTTCTGCTGTCGCTGAGCCTTGAGGGGGAAACTTTAAGCGCCGAGGGTTATCTGGATCCAGGGGGACAGTGACATCGATCACAATTTTTCCCTGCACCTGCTCGCGAATAGAGGTGAGAATTGTTTGATGGGCGGCATAGGGTACCGTAATCGCCACAATCTCACCCCACTGGGCAGCCGCCACATTTTCCATTCCTTGAATATGGTCTCCCCCTAAAACTTGATTTAGTCTAGCCGCTACCTGTGCCGCTTTTTCCGCCTGACGTGAACCGATCACGATTTTCTGCCCGGCTTTGGCCCAGCGAAGGGCCATTCCTGGCCCCTGGATTCCTGTTCCACCAATGATAGCAATCTTCAATGCGCACTCCTCTCTATCGGAATAAATCCCGTTCTGGAAGCCTTAAGAGATCTTTAATACTTCCAGAGCCCTTTGGATAATCATACCCCCGAATAATCGCTACCGGTACCTGGTCCAGTTTTCCCATAACCAGTTCCGCAGCCGCCGCTAACTCATCGGCAATCGCCAGCGTGGTCACCCGGAGGAGGTGTCCGTATGGATCGATCCTCCCGCGATAGTCTTTGAGAGGGAGGAGACCGGAAACCCCAATCGCTACGTTGGTGATCCCCTCTCGCCATGGACGGCCAAACGTATCCGAAATTATGACTGCAATGTCCCGGTTTAAGGCTAGCTGCAAACCCATCCGCAGCTCTTCGGCTGATCGATCTGGATCCTCTGGTAGGATGGTAACCCTGGCTTCGCCTCCGACATTCGATTCATCAACACCAGCATTTGCACAGATAAAACCATGAAGCGTTTCTGTAATCAGCACTCCTCTGTCCATGCGGACAATACGTCGAGATTGACGGAGAATTATTTCTACCAGCCGTGGATCCTTCTCAAAGTGGTACGCTATCTGACGGGCAAAAGGAGAAGGATCAATGTCCTGGAGAGCATAGACTCGGCCCTCGGCTTTTGAGACAATCTTCTGGGTGACTATCAGGATATCCCCAGTGCGAATCTCCTCCCCTTGAGCTTGGACAGCCTCCAGGATCAAAGAAGAGAGTGCATCACCCTTTCGAATTTCAGGTAAGCCAACCACCCCAATTATTCGAACCTCTGGCTTCATACCTTCTCCTGTATACGCTGAAGAATATCCCATTCCACCAGCTTTCGGTAGGTTTGTGTCTGGCTGTGTCGTTGCATAAACTGGACAATATCCTCTGGAGTATCGAGATCGAGAGCCAGCGTGGGTGAACGATAGATATGGGTCGGTATCCCCCGTTTTTGCGCTTCGGTATAGTGTGGAACAAAACTGTGAGCACCAAAACAGGTAGGGATAACGTCTGGAGGGGAACGATAGAGAGCATTAGTCCCTGCACCATCACGAGAAGGAACCAGCACAACAGAAGGCGTAGAGCTACCCATCTCTATAATCTGCTCTACCTCTTCTTGTCTTACCAGAGGCATATCACCATGTAAGACAAGCATTCCCTGGACTCCGGCCTGCAGGCAACATTTAGTTGCATATTCGAGGGCAGCATTTTCTCCAACCACTCCTTCTGCTTCGTATAAAATTTCAATCCCTAAGGTTTTGAGCAGAGTACAACTTGGTCCCGAGGGAGTTACCACTACAATCCGTTGTAAAGCCTGCACCTTGCGAAGCACTACCAGCATATCTTCCAGCATAGAGAGCGTGAGTCTATAGCGCTGAAAGGGAGAGAGCAGGTTCGATAGTCTTTGTTTTGCTGTCCAGAGTGGTTTCAGAGGGATGACGGCCCAGATCACACTATCCCCCTTAGGGCAGCCACTGCTTGCTGAGCAAGGGCTACTTTATCCTCTAAGCTGCGCATAATAGTGTTCGTTACCACTACCCGTATCCCCATGGCTTCAATTTTTTCCTGTAAGGAAACATCAGCATGATCAATCAGCAGACAATCAAGAAAGTCGCGATAACAGGTCGCCACACCATAAGCAGAGACCTCGATTCCAAGACCTTGCATCAGTTTATCCGCCGGGCCTTTGATCGGTTTCCCCTGAATAATCGGACTAATAGCGACTATCGGTGCACTCGTTTCTCTCAATGCCTCCCGTACACCAGGCACACTCAGGATAGTTCCCAGACTCACAACTGGATTACTCGGGGGGAGAATAATCCCCTGGGCGGTGCGAATTGCCTCTAACACTCCTGGCGCTGGCTTGGCAGTGTCGATTCCAGCATAGACCACCCCGGTGACGGTATCTTTGGTTCCTCGGCGTACAAAATATTCCTGAAAATCAAATGTACCCTCTGTGGTTTTGACTCTGGTTATTACCCGTTCTTCACACATAGGCAAGATGGTCACTTCTACTCCTAACGCCCGGCCCAGAGAAGCGGTAACTTCGGTAAGGGTCCAGCCGAGCTGGCGACGATAAGTCCGATGGATATGAGTCGCAAAATCCCGATCTCCTAAAAGAAACCAGTGTTCTTCGCCGTATCGCTTGAGCTGCTCCAGGGTATGAAAGGTATCATCCTTCATGCCCCACCCTTTGGTTTCATCCACGATACCGGCCAGAGTATAAAGGACGATATCGATATCTGGTGATACATGTAAACCATAGAACTCGACATCGTCACCAGTATTACTGATCACCGTGATCTGATGGGGCGGCACTACCCGTATCACTCCCTGCAAGAATCTAGCTGCCCCCACTCCTCCCGCTAGTGTCGTGATCATCGTCTCGACTCCTTGGATATCTTTAGGTCTCCGCGCTTCGCCATATTCTACTGGGAAGGAGAGGGGAAGGTCAAGGGTTTTGTATCTGCCAGAAGCAGGGATATTTTTATGAAATTCTTTGGGGGATGATTTGGGAAAAACTTATTGACAAATCTACCCCCTGTCCGTAAACTTACCATTAGGAGAAATTCTTTATTTGTCATGCTCTTCCCCTCGCAGTTTTCATAGAGAATAGATAGGACAAAAGAGGCAGGAAGAGAAGGCATCAGAGGGAAGCTAGGCATGAGTGCAGTCTATGTTGCAGGGGTGGGGATGACCCGTTTTGGTAAAACAAATACCTCTCTGCGTGAGCTTTTAGCCCAGGCGGCACGGCAAGCGATAGAGAGTAGTGCACAGCTTTCGGCGATTGACGCCGTCTACGTGGGGGTAATGAATGCAGAAGAATTTACCGGAGAGAGTAACATTGCGGCCTCCATTGTAGATTATTTAGGCTTGTACGGTGTACCGGCTATCCGTATAGAGACAGCCTCTTCTACCGGTGCTGCAGCGTTTCATGCTGCATTTTATGCTATTGCCTCCGGGCATTTTCGGAATATTCTAGTTCTGGCTGGCGAAAAAATGAGCTACCTCAGCACAGCTAAGACTACCAAAATCTTGGCGGAAGTTATCGAAGTTTACGAACGGAATTGTGGCGCATCGATGCCCGCATTAGCCGCCATGATTACCCAGCGTTATATGAAAACCCACAAGATTTCGCTCCCCCATATGCAGCGTATACTCTCCGCCGTGGCTATAAAAAATCATTTCAATGGGAGTCTGAATCCTTTTGCCCAGTTTCAGCAAGAAATCACACCGGAAAAATATCTGGCCAGCCGAGAGATCTCTTCTCCTCTTCGGCTCTACGATTGTGCCCCAATCACCGATGGGGCTGCCGCTTTGCTCCTGACTGCTGACAAAACGGACATTCGGGTAGCAGGGGTCGGCCAGGGTACCGATACTTTGGGAGTACGGTTCCGTGATTCATTTACCTCCTTCCGTGCTACCCAGCTTGCGGCCAAGAAAGCCTATGAGATGGCCCAGATCAATCCAAAGGATGTGGACTTTGCTGAAATCCACGATGCCTTCACCACCTTTGAGATCATCGGTTCCGAAGACCTTGGTTTCTTCCCAGCCGGTAGAGGGGGAAGAGCGGCTGAAAAGGGGGTTACCTCCTTAGAAGGGGAGCGCCCTATCAATCCTTCGGGCGGACTGAAAGCGCGAGGACATCCTGTAGGGGCTTCTGGTCTGGCCCAACTCGTGGAGATTGTATGGCAAATGCGGGGCATGGTAGAACCCAAACGGCAACTCAAAAGGACAACCGTTGGTCTCGCCCAGAGTATCGGTGGGTTAGCCAATAATAATTTTGTTACTATCCTCGAACGATCCGATCGGCAGGCTGTACAGGGAACTGGCTGGCATAGTGAGTATACCTATCCTCTCAAACTCCCTTCGCGCCCGAAACGTGATCCAGAATCAACGACTAAAGAGGGCACACTAGAAACCTTCACCATTCTGTATAACCCGCCAGAAGGGTTTCGTGCTCCCCTCCAGATTGGACTGGTAGAAGATGATGAGGGGCATGTCATTCTGGCTCGTTCACGAAAGGTGGGCGATATTAAAATCGGCACCCGAGTCATGATCACCAAAATCGGGGAGACTTACTACTATTTTACGCGAAGTAGTTTCGATAAATTCCGCATTATTGGCAAGAAAAAACTCCGCGATTTCACCCATAACGAATTTGTGCGTAGCTTTCAAAATAAAGTGGGAAAAGATCTCCGGCAACTCAAACGAGAATTGTGGGACTATCGGAGGACGCGACTGCTCAAGGGGAATTCCAAAAACGAACTTACCGTTAAGGAGCAAGATCCATGCGAGTAAGTTGCGCTTTCTATGGATTGGCAAACCAAGCGAGCAAAACCGAACTCGTGTTAGAGAGAGAGCAACTCCGCGTTGGAGAGCTTCTCTTTTATCGGGGAGATCGGTATGTCATTCTCTCGGTATTTGAAGAAGGGAATAAGTTTCATGCTAACGTAGCCCTGGAGCGAATCTATAAAGCCAAGGAAAATTCGCGCCCAAAACCATTGAGTGGAAGAAAAGAACCCCTGCATCCCCTGGAGCATAACCAAGAGTATATAGCAGAAGAAAACGCGCCAGAGGATATCTTGCGGAAACAGCTCTTTCAAACCGAAATGCGGCTGAATCAACTCCTTGCCGAACGTGAAGAACTGGTAGAACGCATTGATAAGCTGATTCAGCAACTTGATAACTTACAAAAATAATCGGAGGGCGTCTCATCTGATTCCTCTAATTTCTCCCTTACCCGGTGAGGAGAGAATAGGACGAGTGCAAGGGGTGGGTCGATGTTTTCACAAAAATTTAAGGAACTAGAAGAAAAGATCAAAAATACTGCAGAACTGGTTGCTCGACTTCGACAGGAGAATAAAGAATGGGAAAAGAAGTACCAGGCGGCAGAGAAACGCATCAGGGAAATGGAGGCAGAACTCCAACGAATACGGGATGAACAGACTCTCTTGACGCCAACCGTTCAGAGTATGCTTCAACAACTCGATGGAGCCAGAGAAGAAGCGCCCGAGAAGACCATCCATACCCTGCAAGAGCGAGCAGCTCAAGAACCCAATAATCATCGGGTCTACTTTGATCTGGGCTATACCTATGAAAAACAAGGGCAGTATGAGAAAGCGATCGCCGAATACAAGAAGGCCTTGAAAATCAAACCTGATTTTCTGGAAGCAACCGAACACCTCGCCTTTCTTTTAGAAAAACTCAGCCGAGATCAGGAGGCTTCCCCCCTCTGGGAGCGGATTCTTTCACTTAAGAAGCGAAGATAAGGCGTTGGGCCTCTTTCGTGTTATAACATGTTTCATCTAGACCGACCTCTGGCGAGCTTCTGTAAAAGCCTGAATTAGATTTTGTGCTGCACTGTTCGGATGTGGTGCTCCAATTACCGCGGAAATGACCGCAATTCCATCTACGCCCAAGGAGGCTATCTGGGCTACATTTTCCTGCGAAATCCCTCCAATCGCATACAGAGGAAGGGTTGTGTGTGCTCGGATGGCACGGAGCGCTTCTAATCCTACTGGGTCGCCATATTTTGCCTTTGAGGGGGTAAAAAATACCGGACCAAATACCACAAAATCGACACCCCCTTCTACAGCAGCCTGTACTTCTCCCAAAGAATGAGTAGAAGCCCCAATCAACTTGTGAGGACCTACCAACTTTCTGGCTATCTGAGGCGGAAGGCTCTGTACTCCCAAATGCACTCCATCGGCATCCACCGCAAGCGCTACATCGATCCGATCGTTAATGAAGAAATAAGCATCATAGCGTTTCGTAATCTCTCGTAAAGTTTGAGCTACCGAATACAGCTCCCGTGCACTGAGATCTTTTTCTCGCAGTTGTACAGCACGTACCCCTCCGGCTAAGGCTTGCTCTACTACCTCGCTTAACAGGCGATTCCCGGTCTGGTGGCGGTCTGTAATCAGGTAAAGGGAAAAAGGGAAATCAGGCATGACTAGAAACGCTATTCCTCAGCCTATTTTCACCACGGAGACACGGAGAGCACGGAGGCGATCGGACTACCTTCCGCGTTGCTTCGGGATGACGAGTGGACTACTCTACCCTTTGCTCCAGAGAGAGAATGGAGATTTTACCTCTGCCTTCTCCGTGTCTCCGTGGTGAAATAGAAACCTTCGGCATTGTGTACAGTTTTTTACTCGATCATCCCCTCGAGGGGGCTACTCGCGGTTGCATAGAGCTTTTTGGGAATTCGTCCTGCTCGATAGGCTAAGCGACCAGCCTGTACAGCATATTTCATGGCTTCCGCCATAGCCAGAGGATCCTTAGCTCCTGCAATAGCCGTATTCATCAATACCGCATCTACACCAAGCTCCATAGCAATAGCTGCATCAGAGGCTGTGCCGACTCCTGCATCTACGATCACTGGCACTGAAACCGCTTCCAGGATAATACGGATATTATAGGGGTTGCGGATACCAAGCCCTGATCCAATAGGCGCTCCCAAAGGCATGACCGCTGCTGCCCCAAGGTCCTCAAGTTTCTTAGCAGTCACCGGATCATCGTTCGTGTAGGGTAACACCACAAAGCCTTCCTTCACGAGAATTTCCGTGGCTTTTAAGAGTCCAACCACATCCGGAAAGAGGGTCTTCTCGTCACCGATAATTTCCAGTTTGATCAGATCGGAAATTCCCGCTTCACGAGCCAAACGGGCGGTATGCACTGCATCTTCAACCGTATAACACCCTGCCGTGTTTGGAAGAATAGTATATTTTTGTGGATCGAGGTAGGTAAAGATCGACTCTTTTCCACGGGCAGAGAGATTGACCCGTCGAATAGCCACGGTGACCATCTCTGCTCCTGATTTTTCAATTGCTTGTTGCATCTGCTCATAACTGGCATACTTGCCAGTTCCTACAATGAGGCGAGAGCGAAATTCTCGATTAGCGATGACGAGATTATCTTTCTCCATGGGTCTCTCCTTTGTTCGTACTTCCCCCTGATACCGGATGCACGATTTCAATAGCATCCCCTTCCTGTAAGGTGGTGGTCAGGTAAGCTGTTTTGGGTATAATCTCTCGATTGACTGCCACGGCAATAAATTTGGATTGAATATCTAACTCTTTGAGTAAGTCCGTTATGGTCATCGCATCACGGATTTCTCTGTTTTCTCCGTTGATACGTACCTGCATACTGCAATCCCTCTCTTCCGAATACTTTATCAGACCATTCTTCCCTCTCTCGTCAAACAGGCTGCCAGCGCTACACCCCTTTTCTTCCCCGACAGTTTCTCTAAACAAAAAAGCCGTAATCCCAGGGATTACGGCCTCCTCAGATCAAGAGAATTCTCTCGAATTTTGACAGATCTCTTGACATGCCGCTTTCCCTACGCTGGCATTACCCAGATCAGGTTCTAGGGGTCACCACAACCCTGTGGCTCTCAGAAATCCACTCCCCCAGCGGTCCTTATTTACATAGGCGAAGATATATTCCAATATACCTGAGGGATACGAGAAAGGTCAAGAGGATTCTGCGCTATTTCTTTTCCTCTTGACACATCAAAAAGAGTGGAATTATAATAACATACTTTTTGGGTAAGCGAAAAGGGAAGGAAAGAGTATCTGCTCATAGTAAAGAGAAGCGTACAGGCCTGTGTGGAAGGAGTGAGAGAGATTTGCTAAAATTTTATCAACTCTCGAAAGGAGGTCACTATGAAACGCCATCTGAACCAAAATGTTCTTAGATTTAGTCTAGGAATAATCTTCCCATTGGTGGTGCTTATCTTTTTTGGTGCCTCTTTAGTAGTGGCAGATGAGCAACCGAAACGGGGAGGGGAGCTGGTCTTTGTGGTACCGGCCGAGCCACCGAGCTATGATGGTCATCGTGAAACCACCTTTGCGCTTATTCACCCTATTGCTCCTTTTTACAGTACCCTGATTCGGGTAAATCCCGAGAACCCCTCTTCTCCAACCGATTTTGTCGGTGATTTGGCGCTCGAAGTTCCTGAACCTACGGATGGTGGGAAGAAATATACCTTCAAACTCCATCAAAATGCAAAATTCTGGGATGGTCAACCGGTAACGGCGCATGACGTGGTTGCCACGTTCAACAAGATTATCTTTCCTCCAGAAGGAGTGGCCAGCGCTCGAAAGGCTTTCTATGCGATGGTAGAAAAGGTCTATGCACCGGATGACTATACGGTGGTCTTCGAGCTCAAATATCCCTCTGGGGCCTTCATTCCAGCATTAGCGAATCCCTACAATTTTATCTATAGCGCAAAGAAGCTAGCTGAAGATATGCACTGGTATGAGAAAAATATTTTGGGCTCCGGTCCCTTTATCTTTAAAGAACATCAATCTGGATCTTTTGTGCGTGGTGAACGTAATCCAAACTATTTCCACGAAGGAAAACCCTATTTAGATGGCTTTCGGGCTATTTTTGCTAATAAGCAGTCTGTGCGGGTGCAGGCTATTCGCGGTGGACGAGCTATGATCGAATTCCGTGGCTTTCCCCCAGAGAGTCGTGATGATCTGAAGAAAGCCCTGGGAGATCAGATTACTGTTCAGGAATCTGATTGGAACTGTGTGCTCCTCATCACCCCGAATCATCTGGTAAAACCCTTTGACGATCCCCGAGTGCGCCGGGCACTGACCCTGGCTGTTGACCGATGGGGTGGATCAGAATATCTCTCCAAGATTGCGATCGTAAAGACGGTGGGTGGTGTGGTCTTTCCTAATCATCCGTTGGCTGCAACGAAAGAAGAGTTGCAGCAAATCGCTGGATACTAGCCTGATCTCGAAAAATCCCGGGCAGAAGCGCGTCGGCTGTTAAAAGAGGCCGGCGTGCCAGAGGGGTATAAATTCAAACTGCACAACCGTGGTGTAGATCAACCCTATAAGATTGTCGGTACCTGGCTGATTGATCAGTGGCGGAGCATTGGACTGGAAGCAGAACAATGGGTTCAGCCTACTGGCCCCTTTTACAACACCCTGCGCGCTGGTGGCACAGAATACGAGGTCAGCATGGATTTCAACTGTCAGGCTGTCGTAAATCCATTACTCGATGTCTCCAAGTTCATCTCTGATGACCGGGCGGGTAACAATTATGCCCATTACCAAGACCGCGTGCTGGACGACCTTTTTGACAAGATGAATCGTACCGGTGATTTCGAAGAACAACGGGCTCTCATGCGCCAATTCGAGAAGAGAGTTCTTGACGAGGAAGCCCATATGTTCATCACCTTGTGGTGGTACCGGATTATTCCGCATCGTTCCATCGTGAAAGGGTGGAAGATCAGTCCCAGTCACTACTTGAATCAGGATCTGGCCAATGTGTGGCTAGACCAATAGCCGGGAAGATCTGAAGGAAGAAAGAAATGACTTGTCGTTCATCTCCCCTGTTGTGGAGAGATGAACGACAGGAGTTGGAGCATCACCTTTCATGCGACAGTACGTTATCACTCGCTTTCTATTGATGATCCCCACCTTATTTGGGGCTGCGGTGCTGGTTTTTGTATTAATGCGTCTCGTGCCAGGCGATATCTGTGAACTCCGGTTAACGAGTACCGGGACTTATGCCAATCCCGAGGCCATACAGATTTGTCGTGAACGTCTGGGACTGAACAAATCCCTCTTGTTCCAGTTCTTTGACTGGATATGGGGGATTGCCCATCTTGATTTTGGGGTTTCCATGTGGACTGGCAAACCGGTCATATACGAAATAAGTCTGCGTTTTCAACTCTCCTTGCAAGTTGCTATCATGGCCACACTCACAGCCATTATCCTGGCTATTCCTTTGGGAACCATCTCTGCTATCAAGCAGGATACCTGGATCGATTACCTGGTGCGTTCTTTTAGCATCGCTGGTCTGGCCATGCCCTCGTTCTGGCTTGGAATCATTATTATTCTCTTTTTGCTTATCGGTACCCAAAAACTCTGGGGGGTACCGTGGATGCCCCCTATTCAATTTACGCCGATCTGGGTAGATCCTCTGGCTAATCTTTCCCAGCTTATCTGGCCGGCCTTAGCTACCGGGTATCGCTATTCAGCAGTAGCCGCCCGCATGACCCGTTCTGCCTTACTCGAAGTGTTGCGTGAAGATTATGTGCGCACTGCCCGGGCCAAGGGTTTAACGGAGAAATTGATCATCAACCGACACGCCCTCAAGAATGCCTTACTACCAGTGATCACGGTCATTGGTATCGAGTTTGCCTTTTTGATCGGTGGTCTCGTGGTAACCGAGCAGGTTTTTAATCTGAATGGATTAGGGAAACTCTTTGTGCAGTCTGTAGGCAATTTGGACTATACCATGACGCAGGGACTCGTGATGCTGGTGGTCCTGATTTTTATTGTGACCAATCTGATAGTGGACCTGATATACGCCTGGATTGATCCCCGCATTCGGTATCGGTAGAAAGGAAACGTATGGCGGTTTTGGAGATGAGCGCTGAAGCTATGGAGTCGGTACACACAGGGTCTCGTCTCAGATCCCTGATACGGGACATCGTAAAATGGATCCGGCAAAAGCCTTTGGGAGCTACGGGGGCTTTTCTCATCCTCTTTATGCTCGTTGTAGCCCTCTCAGCCGAGGTCATTGCGCCTTATGATCCGGTACGCAATGCGTTTGACCGGATGCATATGGCACCCAATGCCGAACATTGGTTTGGGACGGATCAGTTTGGGCGGGATATCTTATCCCGGATTATTTATGGGGCCAGGACTGCTTTGCTGGTAGGCCTAGCTTCTTCCATTCTTGGTTCGACGCTCGGTTTGATTTTTGGGGTTGCCAGTGCCTATTTTGGAGGGCGTTTTGACCTCATTTTCCAGCGCATTATGGATATCTTCATGGCCTTCCCACTTATCATCATGGCCCTAGCGGTAGTTTCCATCTTTGGCACAGGCACCGAGAAAGTCATTTTGGCTATCACTATCCCTTTTATCCCCCGCTGTGCCCGTGTAGTTCGGTCGAGTGCCCTGGCGGTGCGAGAGCTTCCTTATATTGATGCCGCCCGTGCTTGCGGCTTTAGCCATGCGCGGATTATCTTCCGTCATATGATTCCCAATGTGGTGGCCCCCTATCTGATCATGCTGACCGCCTTTCTGGGCCAGGCTATTTTGCTGGAAGCTTCCCTTTCCTACCTGGGATTGGGTGTCCAGGAGCCCACTCCGGCCTGGGGACTGATGCTTCAGGGAGGAGCAGAAGAGTATGCGGAGAGTGCTCCCTGGGTCGCCATTTTCCCGGGACTGGCGATCAGCCTTGCCGTCTTCGCTTTCAATATATTTGGTGATGCTTTACGGGATACCTTCGATCCAAGACTCCGGGGCACCAGTTAGAAAGCGCTTCCTCCTTTTTTTAGCTCTAGCCTCTCTTCTGTTCTCGCAATGCCTGAAGAATTTTCTCTGGCGTGAGCGGTAAGTCTTTCAGGCGCACCCCTATAGCATGAAAGATCGCATTGGCAATGGCCGGAGCGGTTGGAATAATCGGAGGTTCTCCTATGCCTCGTGCTCCAAAGGGGCCATTGGCATCTCCGACCTCTACCAGGATCACTTCGATCGGTGGAACATCAGAGGCGGAAGGCATCTTGTAATCCAGAAAAGAGGGATTACCGATACGCCCGTTCACAAATTTTGTTTCTTCCATCAGTGCCTGCCCTAATGCCTGCGTCACTCCTCCCTGAATCTGGCCTTCGAGAGTTGTAGGGTTCAGCGAAAACCCAACATCATGAGCAGCCACTACCCGTAAGACGGTCACAGCTCCGGTTTCGGTATCAACTTCTACCTCCACCACATGGGCACAGTAAGCTGGAAGGCTGGTAGGCAGAGGTGAGGTAAAGCTCCCCTTCCCAAGCAAAGGGCCGGTACCGAATTTGTGGCTATGGGTAGACAACTCTTGAAAAGAGATGCTGCGAGCTGGAGCACCCTTTACAAAGATCTGCTTTTGCAAGAGCACCAGGTCATCCTTTCGCGCTTCCAGTTTCTCCGCAGCGAGTTCGAGTAATTGCTCCTTTACCTCGGTGGCTGCTTTACGGATAGCATTGCCCATACTGACCGCCACCCGGCTTCCACCGCTGGTATTATCATAGGGTGTGGTTTCCGTATCCGCGGTTACAATGGTCACTTCTTCAAGGGGGATACTCAGTTCTTCCGCTACGATTTGGGCGAGCACTGTGCAGGCGCCTGTCCCGAGATCAGTCGATCCCACAGCTAAACCGACACTCCCATCTTCATGCATTTTCACCCATGCTCCAGAACCTCTCCCTCCGGAGAGACGCCACTCACCGCAGGCCATACCCATTCCACGTTTTTTGGTTCCCTGCCCTAGTTTTACCTTTCGCCAATTCGCCTGGGCAGTTGCCCTCTCTATGCACTCGATAAAACCTACTTTGCCCAGCAGTTGACCAGGCGAAGAGAGGTCTCCCTCCCTTACCGCATTCTTTAAGCGCAACTCTCTCGGATCGAATCCCAGGGCATCGGCAATCATATCCATTTGTGATTCAAAGGCAAAAGCGGAGGCTACTCCTCCCGGAGCTCGAAATGAACCACAGCCAATTTTGTTGGTGTAAACACAGGAGCTTTCGATACGGAGATGGGGAATGCGATAGGGACCACGAAGAAAAGTCGGAGCGATCATGGAAGGGCCAGGGTCGGCGGTCGCTCCGGTATCGGAGAAGAATTTTACCTCTCGAGCTATCAGAATCCCCTCTTTGGTCACTCCGATTTTCATCTGAATAACCGCCGGGTGACGAGGTTTACTCCGATAAAATTCTTCTCCCCGCTCCAGAGCGATCATCACCGGTTTTCCCGTAGCCTGGGCGAGCAGTACAGCATAGGGTTCCAGCTCAAAATTAGTTTTACTCCCAAATCCTCCACCAATCAGGGGAGGAATCACCCGGATCTTGTTGATAGGAACCTGCAGCATCTCCGCAATGGCCGCCCGAACGATGAAAGGATTTTGCGTGGAGGACCAGACCGTAAATCGTCCCCCATGCTCCCCTACTGCCAGGGTTACATGGGTCTCCAATGGACACTGCTGGGTCATAGCGGTACGAAATGTATCCTCAAAAATATGATCGGCTCGTTGAAACCCTTCGGCAATGTCTCCACGTTCCAGCAGCGTAAAAGCACAACGGTTCCCCTGCACCACCGCCAGATTTACTCCTGGATAAGTGGCCAATTCTTCATGGATAATTGGCGCCCCCGGTTCCAGGGCTTCTAGCGGATCAAAGACTGCCGGGAGTTCTTCGTACTCTACGCTAATTAGTCGCACAGCCTCCTCTGCAGTCTCTCGGTCCACCGCAGCCACAGCGGCGATTTTTTCCCCCACATACCGAATCTTTTCTTGAGGAAAGAGAGTTTGGTCCTTAATAAACGGCCCGAATCGCCAGACAGGAGTATTCCAGGCGGTCAACACTGCTTTGACCCCGGAGAGTTGCTCCGCTCGTGTGGTATCGATGCGGCGAATACGGGCATGGGAAACGTCACTCAACAGAAAAGCGCCCTGGAGCATGCCCTTCAAGCGAATATCCGCCGTATACCTCCCTTTTCCCACTACTTTTTCCCAGGCATCGATCCGGGGAACTCGTTTTCCTATTGTCTCATATTCCGGCATAGCGCCTCCTGTACGATAGAATATTCCTGAGTCACCTTCGTTTTTTATGTTCTTCTATATGCAGGTAAAGAAAACGTATCCGTTATTTATTGGTGCTTTGACAATAATAATGGAAGCTCTGTCGTCCTGAGCCGGGATGACCACGATACCTTCTCTTCGCTCTGTTTGGAGAACAAAGCAAAGAGCTCAGGATGACACTGCGGTATATATCGCCTTGTCAGTACAGAGGATAATCATAAGTTTTCACTCTTCCCTGTGTACACTGTTGGGAGCAGGGTGTGATCAACCCATGTTATACCGATTGCGCTCCAGAGGCAAAGGAAAGATACAGGATGTCACTCATCTTGTCTCCATGAGAAGTTGGTTGAATTATGAACAGCAGTATAAGCCAAAAGATATCGCTGGTCAACTCGTCCGGAAAGACACGAGTCATAGAAAGGCTTGCACGGAGATAGTCCACTCTGTATAATACTCATCCGAAAAGATCTTTCGCCAAACCAGGATCTGCATCTCATCTGAAAGTAGAGAGAAGAGTAGTCTCTCCAATAAATAACAGAGGGCTGAACCATGACCTCCCTCGAACGCCAACCGGTGGTATGGGAAATCCTGCAGGATTTTCGTGGTCTAGACTCACTCAAGGAATTGTTCTGGTCAGAGTTAAGCTATCAGCGTGTCAATCAACCGCTCTCGCGTCGGAGATGGCCTGAGACGGCAGCGAAGGCTTTAGCTGAAGATCCAGTCCTGTTTGCCGCTGGAGGACAGGACAATGCTTTTCAGATTATCTATGCTCGTCTGGCTGACCGCCTCCTGCTCATCGAGGAGCGACGGGTAGTTTCCCACCTCTTACGCGAGCATCCCTACGCGTTGTTTATCTTCTCCGATAGCATCCAATCTCAATGGCACCTTCTCAACGTCAAACACGACGAGCAATCCCAAAAACGACGGCTTTTTCGACGTATTACCATTGGACCAGAAGAGCGACTACGGACTGCCTCGGAGCGGATAGCCCTGCTGGACCTCGCTTCCCTCAGCCCCGATCCGTTGAGCCTCTCCCCGTTAACCATCCAGGAGTGCCATGATCAGGCATTTGATGTGGAAGCGGTGACCAGGCAGTTTTTCGAGCAATACAAAGCGCTCTTTGGAGATCTTATTGTTCCACGTTTGATACGGGAAAGGTTCTTCTTTGCAGCAAATCCGGAAGGATTAGTTGATATTGATATGTTCTTTCATGGAAGATTTATAGATCGCACTAAGGTTCAAGTAAGAATGGCTCTGGTTAACTCTACAGTAGTGTACCTTTTGCTGGAGATTTTTGGGCGGCATAATATTGAAGGGCGATTTAATATATATGGCCCTGAACTCAAATCTCTACCTATTCCTAACCCAGAGTTTTTCAGTAGTGATAAATCCAAGGAAATTGTTAAAAGCTTCAAAATCCTCGTGCAGAGGAATGTCACAAAAATATTAGATGAGATTAAACAGTCTGACCGTCACGCTTTCGATGCCATTATCTTTGACACACTTGGCTTTACTTAGGCTGAGCAGAACGCTGTTTATGAGGAAATGGGGAACCTTGTAGGAACACGGCTCGAGAAAGCGAGTAGTCTTGTTCCAAAGCTTCGACACAGGCGTGTCGAAGCGGCAGAGAAGACATTAGGCATTTGGGCAGAGCTACCAGAGGAAGAGGAGGGGCAGGATCAATGATTGAAAACACCCCAACCAATGTGGTCGCAGCCTTTGAAATGCTGTTGGAAGAGTTAGAAGCTGAAATCGAGTTTGTCAACAAAATAGGAGCAAAGGCATTTGAAGGACGTGACTACGAGCGTGCTCGTGCAGCTCTTGAACGAGCAGGTCAGTTCACGGCATTTCGAGACAAAGTGGCCTCGCTACGTAAGGAATGGGAGACACTCGCAACAACATCCTACCAACCAATTCTAAAAGCTCTTGCTGACTTAGGAGGATCAGCAAGAATGAGTGAGGTGTTGGTACGGGTGGAACAACTGATGAGAGGTGTATTGAAGAATGTAGACTATGAGCCGCTTTCCTCCGACCCAGAAACGCCACGATGGCGTAATACCGCACAATGGGCCCGTAACTCCATGGTGAAAGAAGGTCTTTTGAAACAAAACTCTCCACGTGGGATCTGGGAAATCAGTGAAGCAAGACGACAGTTTCTTACCAGGAGAGAACGCTAATGCTAATAAATTAACTCGGCAATGCTTGAAGATTGCTTCGCTTCGCTCGCAATGACACCTGGTGTTCCTTTTCCGTCATTGCGAGAAGCGTGAGCAATGAAGCAATCTCTAATGTAACATTGTCAAGTTAAGATCTTCTGATACTTCCTTCGCCAAGCTCAGGACAAGTTCTGTGGCTAGCCAGGGTGTCGACGATAAACCCCGAGTGTCTGAGCGTAGCGAAGCCCCAGGGGGTTTACCTGATCCAAAAATTTACTCTTGCCAGATGGGGGAGAGGGGAAAAATTTTACTTCCGGGTACATATGAACGAGAAATTACAAAAAATTCTGACCGAACTACGCTGCCGCTTTGAGGCTCTTTACGGGGAACGGCTAGTGCGATTGGTCCTCTTTGGCTCTCAGGCTCGTTGTGATGCTGCGCCAGGATCGGATATCGACATTTTGGTGGTGCTTCGAGGGCCTGTAAACTCCTGTGAAGAAATTGCCAGGACTATAAACGATGTGGTGGATATTTCATTGGAGTACAATGAGGTCATCGCCTGTGTCTTCGTCTCTGATACACAGTTCGAGCGAGAACGTAGCCCGCTATTGCTGAACGTCCGACGAGAAGGTGTATCTGTATGATGCCGGAACAGGGTGATTTACTTTTGCAGGCATATGAGAGTTTGAATGCTGCAAAGCTTTTATATGCAGAGGGCTATTATGGCTTTGCTGCTGCACGAGCTTATTATGTGATGTTCTATATAGCTGAGGCATTTCTGTTAGGTAGAGGTTTGGCTTTCTCAACACACCGAGGCGTTCATGCAGCCTTTGGCGAACATTTTGTCAAGACTGGTGTCGTTCCACCTGAGTTTCATCGCTATCTCATTCGCGGGATGGAAGTCCGCCATGCTGGAGATTATGGCAGAAGAGAAAGTGTAACCCCAGAAGAATCGATGGAACAGATTACCCGTGCCCAGCAATTTCTAGAATTAGCGGAACGGCTTATCGGCCCCCTTCCCTCTACCGACGTTGAGGAGGAGAGGTAAAGAGTTGAGAAACGAGATTCTTCGCTCCCTTCGGTCGCTCAGAATGACCAGAGAAGATAGAAGTCACGAAGTAATAGGAAACTAGGAGGGGAAGAGAAGGGCTATGCATAAATGGCTTCCGGCCAATCCTTGAATCTAGAGCATTTACGAGCAGTCTTAGCAGCAGGTCGATTTGAGTGACGCAAACATGTCCTCCAACGTCTTGCAGAACGAGAAATAGCTCAGGATTCTGTTCTGGAGGTGTTACGTTCAGGAGAACGTATCGGATTACCCAGAAGATTTTCCCTACCCCAGTGCTCTGTTCCTGGGTTGGGTAGAAGGAAATCCTCTCCACGTCGTAGCTGCTCTAGATGCAGAACATGAATAGGCTTATATCATTACTGTCTATAGACCAGACTTGGAACATTTTGAGTCAGATTATCGGACCAGGAGGTTACCACTATGAAACGAGATGGTTCTCTCAGTCTCTGTCCTCTCTGCGGTGGCACCAAGAAGCCCGGGAAAACTACCTACACTGTGGACTTGGGTTCTGGTGTAGTCGTTGTTCGTAATGTTCCGGCTACTGTGTGCACTCAATGTGGAGAAGAATGGATTGATCCTCTCACGGCACAGAAGTTAGAACAGATTACTCAGGAAGCCAGGCATAAAGGGCTCCAGGTGGAAATTATCGCTCTCTAAGGAACACTATGCCCCATCACGACATCATCGACAACCAGCAGGAAAAGTTAGTAGACCATATCAACCGCATCCTCGCCTCTACTGAAGCAGCCCGGTTCGCGGTGGGTTATTTTTTCCTCTCTGGCCTCATCAGCATCGCGGAAAAATTAGCCGAGGTAAAGGAGTTACGTCTCCTTATTGGAAATACCACTAATAGAGAGACCCTGGAGCAGCTTGCTGAAGGGTATCGCCGGTTAGAGCTGGTCGCGGAAGCTCTGGAGGCGGAAAAATATCCCAAACGGACCGAGACTAAACGAATGACTACCGAAACCGCGGAGAATATCCGCTCGTCCATAGAGTTGATGGAGCAAACCGATGCCGGAGAGGACATCATTAAGACGCTGGTACAAATGATCGAGGAGAAGCGGGTCAAGGTGCGGGTCTACACCAAAGGCCGGATGCACGCTAAGGCGTATATTTTTGATTACGGACCGATCTATGACCGCACTGGAAGCTTAGTGGAACGACACGAGAAGGGTATTGCGATCGTTGGATCGTCTAATCTGACCTTATCCGGCTTAACGCACAATACTGAACTCAACGTCATTGTCCAGGGCAACCAGAATCACGCAGAACTGGTCCGCTGGTTTGAAGCTCTCTGGAAAGAATCCCAGGACTTTGATGAAGCCTTGATGCAGGAAATGAAACATTCCTGGGTTGTTGCTCCGGTTACTCCCTATGACATCTATATGAAGACCCTCTATACCCTGGTGAAAGACCGGCTCGAAGGGGAGGAGGACAGGGATATCCTCTGGGATGATGAAATTACGAAGCGCCAGTTTACAACGTGCCGGAGCCAATTTGCGTGGTCTGATCCGGGTGCTCCTGTTTAAACGGTTTGAATCAAGCGTGTACGCTTTTCGCGAAACCGTGCGCCGGTTACTCCGGGTGCACGAATCTTTTGTCACTGCGTTAGCTCAGGGTATCGTACCGGCCGGAGAAGAGGCGCAAACGATCCTCTATGAATCAGATTATGAGGAAGAAGTGGATCTACTCAATGCTTTACGCGAAGTGACCGGCCGGTATAATCCAGCCGATTTCCACCTCGAAAAGCTTCAGCAACACATCGAACATGACATCCGCTTGTTCCGGAAGATTCTCCAACTGGTCGAACCGATTACTCCAGAGCAAGATACCAAACTGCAGACCTTAAAAAGGCGTTTAGCAGTATCTCCTCTGCAAGAGGGCAAACGGTTAATTTTCACTCAGTATGCCGACACGGCGCGTTACCTTTTCGAGAACCTGAATCCGGAGGGGAAAAGAGATGACATCGAGGTGATCTTTAGCGGGGACAAGAGTAAAGCCCGGGTGGTAGGACGATTCGCTCCGAAAGCGAATCCCGAGTATCGATTCCAGAGTGGAGAAACAGAGTTATATACGGTGATCGCTACGGATGTGCTTGCCGAAGGTTTGAATCTTCAGGACTGTGACAAAATCGTCAACTATGACCTGCACTGGAACCCGGTGCGGCTCATCCAGCGGTTTGGACGGATTGATCGGATCGGCAGTGACCATGCAGTGATCTATGGTTTTAACTTTCTGCCCGAAACCGGTCTGGAGCGCAATCTCGGATTGCGAGAAAAGCTTCGCACACGTATTCAAGAAATCCATGATACCATTGGAGAAGACGCCGCCATTCTCGACCGCACTGAGCAACTCAACGAAGAGGCTATGTATGCCATTTATGAGCAAAAAGGGGGACAGTTGAGTCTTTTTGAAGAGGAGGAAGAGGAGTTTGTGGACCTGAATGAAGCAGAGGAAATGCTCCGGCAACTCCGCAAAGATCATCCGGCCGAGTACGAGCGGATTACAAACCTGCGTGATGGTATCCGTACTGCCCGTGCCTCCGCACATAAGGGGCTCTATGTCTTCTGCGAAGCCTCGTATCCGGAACGGAAAGACCGAAAGGCTTTTCAGCAGTTGTTTCTCCTCGATACGGAAGGAAAGGTAGTGTCCAGAGACATCCCGCGGATTCTCGGGCTGATCAAGTGTGAGCCAGAATTATCAGGTTTGCCGTTGCCAGGTGGTTATAATGCAGCCGTCATGCGGGTTAAGCGTCAATTTGCGGAAGAAGTCAAACACCGGCAGGCGGAACGTGAGCATACCCTGTCTCTGACTCAGGGACAACGGTATGTATTGCGAGAACTGCGTGTTCTCTTTGACCTAACTACCGATGAAGAGGTAAAGGCACAGATCAATATGCTGGAAAAAGCTTTTCGTGGGCCAGTGACCACCGCTGTCAACCGAGAATTGAATCTCCTGCGCCGGAATGAGGTGACTGGTCAGGCTCTGGTACAATCGCTCGCTCATCTCTATCATCAGCATAATATGCGGGAATGGCTGGATCGTCGTATTCTGCAATTACAGGAACATCCCATTCCAAAAGTTGTCTGTAGTGAGGCACTCGTGTAATGTGGAAAAGATCTTTCCTCAAAGTATTAGAGAAGGAGAACAGATGGAACCAGATTTTGTTGGGTATGGCCAACCATCCGCAGGTAAAATGGCCTCATGGTGCACATATGGTGATATCACTCTAGTGGTAAATTATGAAGAATGATGTCCATTGGCCTGCATTGCCGAATCGCTGGGCGGCTAGTGAGAGCTGTAGCAATATACCAAAGGATTTGCTGGGGTCTGGTTTGCCCACTGGACTGATATTGCACGCTGGTGGCTGCAGAAGTATCCTCCATTACAACTTCATTGACGGATATCTAACTGGTTCCACTGAAAACGATGAAAGCTGTTGAGCTCTCTTCCCTCTTCCTGGCGGTGAGGGAAGAGGATCGATGGTCAACCCCTGTTCTGGACCACCCAGGTTCGCAAGGCTTCTTCCCATTGGAAGATCCGTCCATCCTGTAACATGACCACATGCTGCTGGCGTGCAATGGCTTCTGCTTCTGGAGTTACGTTTTCGCCAGCTACTACCGGAATCGCCTGATATCCTGCCTGCCTGAGGATCATAGCCCGTCGCTGGGCACGGTTCACATCATCCTGATCCACTACTGCGGAGATCTCCACTGCAAGCCAGACTTCTGGCAGCGTTCGGTCGTGACGAAGCTGGCCGCTGACCACTAGATCCAAGAGGAAGACCTCCCGAAACTCTTCAGAGGCCAGGTGGGTCTCTAACGTATCTTCCAGGCTATCAAGGGTCACTACACGAACTCGCCGAAGGAGAGGGCCAAAATACGCACTGGCCTTTTCCCGATAGGTGATTTCCAGTACACGACCTTTGAGACCACCAACGGTATCAATGGTTTTCCGCTGGACTTCGACCAGATCATGGACCACCCCTTCGAGTCGTTCCAGACGTTCTTCCGTACGGCGCTGCGCCTCAGCTAACTCCTGGACTACCCCTTCGAGTCGCTCCAGCCGCGCTTCCGTACGGCGCTGCGCCTCAGCTAACTCCTGGACTACCCCTTCGAGTCGCTCCAAGCGCACTTCCGTTTGACGCTGTGCCTCGGCTAAGGCTTCTATATGCGCTTCCGTGCGTCGTTGGGTCTCCACGAGATCCCGCACAATCGTTGGTAAGGCCAACACGTCATCAGACAACAGCAAACGCCGGAGTTCCGCACGCCACTCCGGATGTTCGGCCAACAACCGAACTAAATCGAGATATTCCTGGATAGTAAACGCCATTAAATCTTCTCCGCAGGCGCATGTCTAATCTGTATGACCAGCAGTCAACATTTTAAGTTTATATATAACTTATACTTTCCACAGGTGACTGTCAACTGCATAATCAGCGTCTTCAAGGCTGGTATCTGCTCCTGAATTCCCCTTTTTCCTCACCCATGCAATTCGGTTTTGGCCCTGTCTTTTAGACTGGCAAAGCGTTCTCGTTTAAAGGGATCAATTGGAAGAGAGGTTGCTTTGCCCATCACCAGCTCACAGATGAGCTGGCCGGTGATTGGCCCAAGACAAAAACCATGCCCAGAAAATCCAGCAGCAACGATCAGTCCTTCTACCTCAAGCGCACGCTCAATGACCGGCAGAGCATCCGGGGTCATATCGATAAGACCTCCCCACACCTGGGCAATCCGGGCATGCGTCAAGGCGGGAAGCAGGGCTATTCCCCGTTGAATTACCGTGGCCACTGCATGAGCGGGTGGTTGCACCGTTTCAGCACCCAGTTCACCACTGGGCCACTGCCAGGGTTCTACCCCACCAGTGATCCGGAGTCGGCCATTCACCTCCTGTCGTCCAGCAAAGTCGGCGTTAGCAACACCCAGCACCGGTCGAAGCAGGGGTGGTAAAGGAACCGTTTGGACCACCGTGACATGAGTTACCGTCAAGGGGAGTTCCAATCCCGCCAGAGCACAGAGGCGGTCGGAGTAGACCCCAGCGGCAATAACCACCACATCACATGCCAGTGGACCGGCCGTAGTCTGTACGCCACCTATCCGTCCCCCCTGTACCTTTATATCTGTTACCCTGGTCTGCGTCTGGATGGTCGCTCCACGACGTTCTGCTGCAGCCGCAAATGCCTGTACAGTTTTAACCGGATTAGCATGACCATCGGTAGGACAGTACGAAGCAGCCAAAACAGATTCGGAAATAGCCGGAGCTACTGCACGAACTGCGGCATTATCCGGAAGAAAAGCTAGATCGAGTCCATAGGTTCGCTGTTCTTCCACCAGAGAGGCAATGACTGCAACCTCTTCCGGAGTCCGGGCCAGGCGGAGATTGCCTTCCTGTCGATATTCTACATCTGCTTCCAGTTCTTGTCCAAGTCTCTCCCAACGGCATACAGCCGCTTGGGCAAGAGGAAGTTCCGCTACATGTCTCCCAGACTGGCGGACACCGGCAAGAGTCCATCCAGAAGCCATACTGGCAAGTGACCCTTTTTCGATCAAAAGTACTGAAGCTCCTGTTCCAGCCAATTCATAAGTAGCCGCTGTGCCGCTAATCCCTCCACCAATAACGACGATATCGTATCTAGGTACTTTTTTCATCAGCGTATTTTCTCTCTTAAGAATAATAGTATCTGGTGTCTTTTCAGGAGACCCCTTTGGGAAAGGACATACCCTGGAAGCGCGGGCATCTCGCCGTCTCGTCTAACTTCGTCGTGAGGCCTGCTCCCGAACCACAGCGGAGGGTTGTTCATTTGACTCCCAGGCTCTCTATGTTCCCTCATTGTTATAGGTAATCCCAAAGGGCTCTCTTGGATATGCACAAGGGTACTCTGCTAATTTGACCAGTGGTCCTGCTTCGCCTTCAGCTTAACATGAAAATGCATTGACCAGAGCACTGTAGTATATTGTACGCAAAATTTCTGAAAATGCTATTTTGAAGTTATTCCTGCACGCTTAAAGGCTTGACTAACGTGCTTAGACAAAATATACTGCGGAAGGGCAAAGTAGAGGGAAAAGTAGAACTGAACAGGTATTTTCATTACAAGGATACAAACCATGTATGATTCTTCTATGATCAGTGAGACTTTTGGACCAAGTGTCATCTTACGGGTCAACGGCTCGGTGGGCCATCTCTGTATCTATAATCCTCCTTTAAACTTGTTGACGAGTGCTCTGATGCAGAATTTACGGGAGGCCCTGGCCCATATCTCGGCCCGAAATGAGCTCAGGGTTCTGGTATTATCGGGCGGAGGGGAGAAAGCGTTTATAGCTGGAGTTGATATCAATGAGATGGTTACGCTGAATCCTGCTGCTGCGCGAAGTTTTATCACCCTATTTCATTCGGTCATGGCTGATCTCAGACGGTTACCTATTCCGGTGATTGCCAGCATCAATGGGTATGCCTTAGGAGGGGGCTGTGAAATGGCTATGGCCTGTGATCTCCGGATAGCTTCAGACCATTCTGTATTTGGCATGCCTGAAGTGCGCATCGGTATTCCTTCTGTTATCGAAGCTGCTCTACTGCCAGCTCTTATTGGAACAAGCCGGGCAATGGAATTACTCTTAACCGGACAGATGATCAAAGCCCGTACCGCGTATCAATGGGGGTTAATCAATCGGGTGGTTCCTGCTGAGCACCTGGAGGCTACCGTCGATAAGATGGTACAGAGTCTTTTGCAATGTGCACCTAAGGCACTGGAAGCACAAAAGAAACTTGTCTATCAATGGATGGACTCTACCATGAGTCATGCCTTTCAGTTGGGAATTGAAGCCTTTGCCCATGCCTATAGAAGCGAAGAACCGAAAGAAGGAATGCGAGCCTTTCAGGAAAAACGCAAGCCCACCTGGGCTCCTGAATAATATCCACCTCTTTTTCTAGGCTGTAGGAGAAGACTATGCAAAGATCATCGTTATCCTCTCGCTTTATTATTATGTTCTCCTGTTTGATGTTATTGTTCGTTATCCTGGGTTGTGTAACCATTAATGTTGTTTTTCCAGCGGCAGAAGTTCGGGAAGCGGCTGATCAGATTGTAGGCGATATCCGCAAAAAAGAACTGGAACAACAACCCGCTCCACCACAGAGTTTTCACTGGCAAAAACGTATCTTTATCTGGCAGCTTCCGGTAGCCTTTGCTGCAGTGAATCTCAATATAACTACACCGGCGATTCGTACGCTCAAAGCCTCTCTGGAGAAAAGATTCCCAGAACTAAAACCGTACTTCGACCAGGGGGTTGTGGGAGAGGGAAAGGATGGACTCATTGCAATTCGCAGCCTGCAAGGGCTCTCTCTGCAACAACAGGCTAAGGTCCGGCAGTTAGTCAAGGAACAAAATGCAGACCGTCAAGCGTTATATGCCGAGTTTGCCAAGGCCAATAATCTGACCTCTGCTCTGGGACAGATCCAGAGCACCTTTGCCGAGAGCTGGCAAAAAGCGGCTGATTCTGGATGGTGGATTCAAACCAAAGACGGAAAATGGGTGAAAAAGAAATAGGAGAGATCCTTCTAGACAGCCGCTTCGCAGTGTGTTAGTATACGGCCGAATAAAAAAGAGGGGTTGGCAGGGAAACAAAAGGAAATTTAGGTCAAGGGTACAGCCTAATTTCACCATGGAAGAGATGAAAAGGTGAGCAAGATGAGAGTGCTGACAAAGTAGTGTGAAAGGAAAGGAAGAAAGCAATCATGTCTAACAATCCACATACTGGAAGAGGGAAACCGTATAGCATATCCCGACGTTCTTTTTTACAGCGGAGCGTTTGGGGAGGTTTTAGTTTATGGACTATAGGAACTTTGGGACAAAGGAGCAGTTGGGTGGGAAGAGGAGAGGCTGCTCAGATGACTCCCAAGATGGGAGGCCATCTCTTAGCCGCTCAGGAACTCGATCCCATTAGCCTCGATCCACAGAAAACCTCGAATTACTCGGCAGTGCAGGCTTTTGAACATGTTTATAATAGTCTCACCCAGTATGATGAAAATATGCAGGTGGTCCCGGCTCTCGCCGAATCCTGGGATATTCCAGATCCTACGACCTACATCTTCCATTTACGCAAAGGGGTCAAATGGCATAATGGGCGAGAATTTGTCGCCGACGATGTGGCCTACTGGTTCGAACGCCTGACCGATCCTCAGGTAGCCGCCCCGTATAAAAGCTGGTTTGTGGCGATTGATAAGACCGAAGTAATGGATAAACACACCATCAAATTTCTCCTAAAACATCCCTTTACTCCTCTGCTGGCGAGTTTTGCAGCAATGCGTGGTTCGGCAATTGTTCCCAAAGAGGTAGTAGAGGAAAAGGGGGATTTGGCCAGTACCGCTGTCGGGACCGGTCCTTTTAAACTGGTCGAATTTGTCCCTTACAGTCATGTCCGTTATGTCCGAAATAATGAGTATTGGGAAAAGGGGCTACCCTATGTGCAAGAGTTAACTTTTAAGATTATGGTGGAGGAAGATGCCCGGGTAGCCGGTTTACGTACCGGAGCCATTCATTACGCCTACCTCACTGGAGAAGGAGCACAACGGTTAGCTCGAGATAAAAACATTACCATCATGCGCAGTCCGAAAGCCTGGTTAGTTATTCATGTGCTGAATAGTACACGCAAACCTTTTACCGATAAACGAGTACGCCAGGCGATTAGCCTGGCCGTGGATCGACAGGAAGTCATCGAAAAGGCCGTGTTCGGGGAAGGAGTGCTCTCTGGGCCGGTTCCCACCGGACATACAGACTGGTATATCCCAGTTGAGCAGCTTCCCTATAAACCAGATATTGCCAAAGCGAAACAACTCCTTGCAGAGGCCGGATATCCAAATGGTTTTAAGACCACGATCAAGGCCTCGCCACAGTATCCAGAATTTGTGGCGGCCTCTATCGTGCTGCAGGATCAACTGAAGAAGATCGGGATTGAAGCAGAAGTGATCCAGCTCGAATGGGGGCAATTTATTAAAGAAACCTTCCGCCCCAATCAGGATTACGACATCAAAATCACTGCCTGGACCTTCTACCCTGATCCGCATCACTATCTCTACAACTGGTGGCACTCGCAATCGCCTTCCAATCAACAATATTCTAATCCTCAGTTTGATACTCTGCTGGATAAAGCCGCGGCGGAACTCGATCATGAAAAGCGGAAAGAGCTTTACTTCGAAGCGCAAAAGATTCTTCTGGACGATGCACCACAGATTTGCTGGTATACCGGAAATAACATTGAAGCGGTACGGAATGAACTGCAGGGGTACGTCCAGTCCTATACCGGACGACGGATCTTTTTCAAGAAATCGTGGTTGCAAGCCTAAGGGAATAAGAGGAAGCAGGAGTGGGACGGTATATTCTGAAACGGATGTTTATGACTATTCCCGTTTTGATTGGTATCTCACTCCTGATCTTTCTTCTCATGCGATTGATTCCAGGAGATGTTATCGATTCGCTTTTGGGGTTAGAAGCGACTCTTTCTCCTGAAGTTCGCGAGACCTTACGAAAAGTGCTCGGGTTGGATGCCCCTCTTCATATCCAGTATCTTCGATGGATAGGGGATCTCTTGCAGGGGGATCTAGGGCGTTCTCTCCGTACTGGCCATCAGGTCGCCGAAACTTTACTCTACCGTATCCCGGTTACGGTCGAACTGACCATCCTCTCTGTTCTGCTGGCCCTGGTATTTGCCGTGCCACTCGGAGTCCTGTCCGCAGTGTTTCCACATGGGAAAATTGACTTTCTGGTACGCTTCCTTGGTTTGATAGGCCTCTCCTTTCCCAATTTCTGGCTGGCCACTATGCTCATTCTGATCAGTTCTCTCTATTTTCACTGGTTTCCTCCCTTAATGTTTGTCAGCCCGATAACAGATCTCTGGGGAAATCTATCTCAGATGGCGTTACCAGCCGTCTCCTTAGCCCTGGCATTGATGGCTATTGTCATGCGTATGACGCGATCTTCTCTGCTGGAAGTGCTTCGTCAGGAGTATATCCAGACCGCTCGCGCAAAAGGGTTGATCGAAGGAAAGGTTCTTTTTCGTCATGCCCTCAAAAATGCCTTTATTCCGGTGATTACAGTGGTAGGAGTGCAAGCAGGGTATCTTCTAGGGGGAGCGGTGATTGTGGAACAGATCTTTGGCCTCCCGGGTCTAGGATGGATGCTCCTCAATGCCATTTATCAACGAGACTATCCAGTCGTCCAGGCAACAGTGCTCTTTATCTCCCTGATGTTTGTTCTGGCAAATCTCTTTGTCGATATTCTTTACTCGTATTTTGATCCTCGGATTCGATACCAGTAAGGGGAGACAGTGGTTGAAAGTTTACAAAGCCCTGCAGACATCAAGGATGTAAGGTGGGATGGGTGATGTAATGTATCTACATGTCATGTATTAGATAGCAGGTGATGGTGTCTTGATGTCTGCAGGGCTAGTGCCTGGTCAAACGTATTGTTGTGCGTGCCTTTTTCTCATCGAAACACCCGGGTCTTCGCTGTGCTCAGACACTCGGGATTGAGCGCTAGAAAGGGCCTAGAGCCCCCGGGTGTCCGTGCGTAGCACGGTCCCCGGGTGTCTCCTTGCATTCACAATTTTATAGGAAAAATCATGTCACACTCAGAGAATGATGATCCAAAAACACAGCGCTCTTCTTTCCTGTTTTTGGATCAATTCCGGAAGAATCTTTTGGGAATTCTTGGCGCTGGGATTATCCTTGGGGTCATATTAATGGCACTTTTCGCTCCCTGGTTAGCGCCGCATGATCCGACTGCCCAGATTGGGAAACGACTGTTACCTCCGGGTGGAGACTACGCGTTAGGCACCGATGAGTTTGGGCGGGATATTTTGAGTCGCATCCTCTTTGGTGCACGGATTTCTCTCTGGGTAGGAATGCTTTCGGTGAGTATTGCTCTACTGGGAGGAGCCTTACTGGGACTCATTTCTGGCTATTATGGAGGAATCGCCGATCATCTGATCATGCGAGTCATGGATGTCATTTTTTCCGTGCCCGCCATTGTACTGGCCATAGGCATTACCGGTATCCTGGGACCCAATCTGACCAATGCCATGATTGCTATTGGGATCGTCTATGCCCCCACTTTTGCTCGGGTAACTCGTGGACCAGTGCTCTCTGTCATGCAGCGGGAATATGTAGAAGCTGCCCGGGCGGTCGGTTCGACAAGCCCTCGTATTATTTTCTGGCATGTTCTGCCGAATATTGCCGCTCCCTTGATCGTCCAAACTACCCTCTCCCTTTCCACGGCTATTTTGACTGAAGCAGCGTTAAGTTTTTTAGGACTGGGGATTCAACCGCCTGAACCTTCCTGGGGAACCATGCTCGGAACAGGACGCAAATATATGGAACTCGCTCCCTGGGTTGCGGTATTTCCAGGAGTGGCTATTATGCTTACCGTCCTCGGTTTTAACCTTCTGGGTGATAGTTTGCGGGATATTTTAGATCCTCGTCTCAAATCGTAAGCTTTTTTCGATAGCCACTCCTTTTACCGAGGTTCCCGAAGCCACCATGCAGCGCAGTTAGTTTCGAGCAAACCAGTGATCTAAGCTCCAGGGAGAGACAGGATGCCGAACCACCAGGAGCATCAGACTTAGAAACACCGCATCCCGTATCCAAACTTGCCGAGGGGTCTCTGAAAATCCTATTCCACCAAAACAGCCGCAATCTTCCAACGGAATTCCCAAGAGCAGAACCAAGCTGATCACTCCCAGAAAGGAGAGTAATTGCAAGATAACTGCAAAAGCGACGATTCGGGTGAATAACCCGGCACAAAGGAGCGATCCGGAAAGAAATTCTATCCAGGGGAGAAGCAAGGAAAGGGGCTGGATTAGTATGGCGGGAATAACCTGATAGTCTCGCATTAGAGCCGCAAACTCTTCCGGAGGAGCCAGCAATTTGAGTAAACCGGCCACCAGAAACACACTCCCTACCAGTAACCGGCAGCTCACGACAAGGTAGGGAGCATTTATCCACTCTTTCCAACGAGGAGCCTTCTTCTCTCTTATTCTCACTTCTTCAGCAATTCCTCAATAGTCTGGGCATAGACAATATAGGGTTGGGCTCCTACAATGCGGATGTTATTCAGAAAAATAGTAGGAGTCGAATTTATATTGAGTGCTTCTCCCTGACTTTTCTCCCGTTGCGCGACTTCTCGCATCTCTCCGGATTCCACACATTGACTGAACTGTTCGACATTCAAACCGAGTTGTTGAGCATATGGGCGAAAGTATTCCATATACTTCTGTTGTCCAGACCAGGAGGCTTGAAATTGAAAAAGCATATCGTGAAATTCCCAGAATTTCCCCTGGGCTCCCGCACACAGCGCTGCCTCTGCAGCCTTCATAGATAGTGGATTCAGGGAGAAATGATAATAGACCAGTTTGACCTTATCCGGATATTCTTGCAACACGCGGTCAACCACAGCCTGGACCGCCTTGCAGTGTGGTCATTGATAATCACTGAATTCTTTCATAACAATCGGTGCGTTCTCTGCTCCCTTAGAATAGGCCGCTTCAGCCAGCCTATCTGTCTCTGCCGATTGCCAATGCCGAATGAAGACCACAAGGAGAATCAGTGCTCCGATAATTCCCACACCAACCAGGAGTTTCTTTTGTTGTTGGGCTTTACGAGCAGCTTGCTCCTTTTGCTTCTTGCTTTGTTTCCGGTTCGGCTGAGCCATACGAGATAATCCCTTTCTATTGATGGTCACCAATCCAGGTTATCATCTGGTGTGTAAAAAGCAATTTACTTATTCTCTATGAAGTTTATAGAGAAATTCCCTCTCTCTGTCAAGGGTCTCTCTATCTCTGGTAGCTGTTTCAGTTTCGTGGTATGGCCTCTATCTGGCCCAGAGCAGGGTGAGTGGTACAGGTTTCGAAAAGATAATAGTTCCCTTTTGCACTATGCCATGTAGGATCATGACCATTTCTCCTTGGAACTTGATATCGCTACAGGGTAGGTTTATCAGTAAAGGGCTGTTAATACGTCTGAACAAGCATACTATAGCGCATTACTCAGCCACACTCAAGAGCGTACTGGGATTTTCAACCCTAAAATATGAGTATGCTGAGACTTGTTTGGAGCAGTGATGCACATGATAGAATAAAAACAGGGGCTTGGTGGGAAAGGAAGAAGGTGTGGAATAGCAGTGCTTGAGTGCAGTTGACGACACGAATTTTTATTATTATCATACAGAGAGGGAAAGAGAGGTAGAGCGGAGACTTTTGGGATGCGCATAGGAATTTTTGGAGATATTCAGGGTTTTTTTGGCCCCACAAATCAGCGGCTTATTGACTATTTTGGCACACTGGTAGAGATCCTCGATCTCGATCTCTTTCTTCAGACTGGTGATATGTGTCATTATCGCTCTTTTCCAAAGCCAGTTTACTGGATCTATGGCAATAACGATTGGCCTCCGGTGATTGAGGAGATCAGCCAGGGGACACGGGCGATCAGCAACCTTCACCATCTCCCCACCGGTGCGATTCTTACCGTACAGGGCGAGAGGGAACAAGTGCGGATCAGTGGGTTGAATGGAGCTTTTGAAGCTTTGTATTATCGAGCCCGGAAAGGAGAATATCCTGCTTATGAGATGACCGGCTATTTTCAGGAAGAAGATGTTCAGACCTGCCTTGCTCTTGCCGGAGAGTCCATAGACATCTTCCTGACGCATGGTTGTCCAGCCGGACTGGGTTTTGGAAGAGAACCGGATCATGCGGTACCAGCGATTCGGGAGCTGCTGGATAGGCTTCATCCACGCTATATGTTCTGTGGTCATGCCCATTTTTTTCGTCGTGTAGAGCATAACAATTCCATCATCTGTTCTCTGGCTCCTTTAGAGGAAGAATTTTATATTCTCGATACAGCCAACGATCGATTAGAGAGGATCACCAGTTGCCCGCCAGAGCAACTCCCCCTCTCTCTCACTACAACCAGAAGATCAACGCCATGATTGCACTCGACATCCAGCCAATGGAGGTAGAAGATCTCGACGAAGTCTTAGCGATAGAGCAAGCCTCTTTCTCTTCCCCATGGTCCAGAGAACTCTTCCGTACCGAGATAGAGGATCATAAATTCTCTCATCCTTTTGTAGCCAGGTATGAGGGGAAAATCGTGGGTTATCTCTGCCTCTGGATCGTTCTGGAAGAGGCTCATATTGCTAATATTGCTGTGCACCCGGACTTTCGTCGGCAAGGAATTGGTCATCAACTCCTCGAAAAAGCGCTTGCCTTTGCCAAAGAAGCTGGATGTGAAAAAGTTTTTCTAGAAGTTCGAGTATCGAATGTGCCCGCTCGTCAGCTCTATACCCGTTTTGGGTTTGCTCCGGTAGGGATTCGCAAGGGTTATTATCCTGATAATAACGAAGATGCATTGGTACTCTTGCGGACTCCCCTGTGATGGCGATTTGGTTGATTAAGCCGGACTCGCCTCACTCTTCCGTCCATACAGAGTAGTCATCTGCCTAAATTGCTCGCAGAGAGGTGGAGTGACATGATCTGCGAGCAGCCTCCATCCCCAATTCCCCTCTGTGGTGGAAGGGAGGTTCATTTTGGCCTCGGCCCCAAGGCCTAAGATATCTTGCATTGGAATAATTACGGTGTTTGCTACAGACATCATAGCCAGTCGGATCAGTTCCCAGTGTATCTGCTCTTCTGACACCTCCCGCCCGAGATAGGCAAAGAGTCGCTGTTTATCTTCCGGTTGCGCTTCTTGCTGGAACCATCCGCGAGCGGTATTGGTATCATGAGTTCCTGTGTAGACGATATAATTTGGCTCATAGTTATGCGGAATATAGGGATTGGTCGGCATATCCCCTCCAAAGGCAAAGAGGAGCACTTTCATACCGGGAAAAGCAAACCGATGCATTACCTCCCGCACATCGGGAGTGATCAGTCCAAGATCTTCTGCAATAACCGGGAGATACGGACAATGGGCGAGGAGGGTAGAAAAAAAATCGTAGCAAGGAGCTTCTATCCATTTTCCATTGATGGCAGTAGTTTCTCCAGCCGGTACTTCCCAGTAGGCCACAAAACCGCGGAAATGATCGAGTCGTACCAGGTTAAACAGAGATAAATTGTGCTTGACTCGCTTCACCCACCAGGCATAGCGGGTTTGACGTAATCTCTCCCAATCATAAACCGGATTTCCCCACAATTGCCCGGTAGCACTAAAATAGTCGGGAGGCACGCCCGCTACACAGATCGGTCGTTTGTCCTCACCTAATTTAAAAAGCTCTGGATGCGCCCAGACATCGGCGCTATCAAAGTTCACATAGATCGGGATATCTCCTACAATCTGTATTCCGCGGCTATTGCTGTACTCCTGCAGGGCATTCCATTGAGTGAAGAACAGATACTGGAGCCACTTTTCCTTTACAATATACTCCTGAAACTCCTCTTTGCCTTCTTGTAAAGCCCTTTCTTCTCTGTCCCGGATCTCTCGAGGCCACTCACTCCAGACTTGCCCATTATAGTGCTGCTTGAGAGCCTTAAAGAGGGTATAATCCTCTAACCAAAAGGCCTGCTGCTGACAGAATTTTTGGAAAGCATAGTCTCGTTCTAGCTGGGCCTTATGCTTTTCAAATGCGTGCGTCAAGAGAGTTTCCTTGTAGTCGGTTACCCTTCCATAGTCTACTTGTCCTGCTGGAAAAGGAGGGGAGTGTATCTCATCTGGAGATAAGAGGCCACTCCGCACCAAAACTTCCGGACTGATAAAGAGAAGATTCCCGGCAAAGGCCGAATCGCTGCTATAGGGAGAATTGCCATGAGCAGTGTTGGTCGGATTCACCGGAAGGACTTGCCAAAAACTCTGTTTGGTTTCCACCAGAAAATCGACAAATCGGTACGCCTCCGGTCCAAGATCTCCAATGCCATAAGCGGATGGGAGTGAGCTAATATGGAGTAAAATGCCACTTCCCCTTCTTCTCATTATGCCTCCTCATTGATCAGCAATGCTACGGGAAACTTTTCTAACAGGTCACCAACCGACAGAACACGCTCTCCGTGTATAGTTGTCTCGCTAAAGGTTTCTCTCCAATACATCGGGGCCTCTGCCGGCAACAGTACATGCGTATCTCCCCATACTCGTTTCCCCAGCGGGAGCTCTTGTTCAGAGACGATCTCTGTGAGCAATCTGGGAACCACCGTGAGTGCCCACTTTGCTTCTTTGACTCGTGCAAAAGCCACCACCTGCTCTTTCCATTTGCCTCCCGTATCGAGAGGAAGATAATCCCCCTCAGCAAAGAGCGTCTTCTGTGCGTGTCGTATCCGCAGGGCCATTGTAATGAGAAAGAGCTTTATCCGTCCATCCTCTTTGGTAGAGAGGAGTTCTGTTAAAAGGTGTGGTCTGTTCTGGGCTTTTTTCTGGATTTCATGCAGCACCCGTTCCCGTTTTGCGAAATCTACCGGCCGCCGATTATCGGGATCGACCAGGTTCAGATCCCAAAACTCTGTTCCCTGATAAAAATCTGGAATACCTGGAGCGGTGATTTTTAGTAAGGTTTGTGAGAGAGAATTCCAGATACCATACACCGCCACTTTTTTTTGAAAAGGGAGAAAAGATTGAAGAAACCGATTCTGTGGGGAGGGCTTGAGGATTCCATCGATAAAGGCTAAAAAGCCTTTTTCATAGTCCGTATTCGGTTGTAGCCAGGTCGTACGAACTTTGGCTTCACGAGCCGCCTTGATGATATACTCTTTGACCCGCTCTCGATAGAGCTCCTGTTCTTCTTCGGCAAAGGGAAACGAGCCGATCAAGGTTTGATAGAGAAAATACTCCATATTTCTCCCGGGTACAGGGACTCCATTCTGCATCCGTTTTCGACGGCGATTGATCTGGTTCCATTTCCGGAGATGCTCTTCCCATTCTTCTGGAATTTCGGAGAGCACATTGATTCTTGCCCGGACATCTTCGCCCCGTTTGGTGTCATGGGTGGACGTAGCATTAAGAGCATGTGGCCATATCCGGGCCCGTTTGCTGTTAAAGTCGTGCCATTCGCTCAGCGCTACTCCAAATTGCTCTGGATTTCCTCCCACCTCGTTGAGAGAGAGGAGTCTATTGTAAATATAGAGAGTCGTATCCTCAAATCCTTTAGCCATGAGAGGGCCTGTAAGCTGTTGAAAACGCATCACAAAGTGAATCCATTGCATCTGTTCCTCTTTTGGCAGATAGTCGCCAAACTTTAACAGCAAAAAGCGCTCCATAAAGTTGAGTTCATCCAAGAGGCCGGGATGCCGTTCTCTGGCCTTCTGAATTGCTTCCTGAATATAGCCTCGATCCGCTTCACGGAATACCTCTGGCGTAACGTAGGTGCAATAGACCGGAAAGAAGGCTAACACCTCTACCATAGCTCTTTTGAGCTTATACAAAGTAATATCACTGGCATGTCTATCGCGGCTGGAAATTCGTTTCAAGAGGTGAGCCAGATTGTCAACATCACCAGCCATGTCTCGCTCGATGATAAATTTCTTTTTCTCATAGACCAGTTCGTCGTACGGGGTTTTGAATTCCGCAAAACGAGAATAGATTCTCTGGAGCTGTTTCTTGTTTTTTCTGTTGCAGAACGCGCCGGTAAGCATATGGAGAAACTCATACCCTGTAGTTCCTTGGATAGGCCAGGAAGCGGGGAGTTCTTCGTTAGGTTCCAGAATTTTTTCCACGATGATATACGTATCTGGCGCCAGCGCACGCAGTCGATGCAGATATCCCGTAGGATCATAGAGCCCATCGATATGATCAATACGCAAACCGGTGAATTTCTGGTCTTGAACAAAATGATGGATCAGGGTATGGGTCTGATGAAAGACCAAGGCATCTTCCATGCGGAGCGAAATAAGTTCATTGATATTAAAAAATCGTCGATAGTTGATCTCCTCCGTGGCCACTTTCCAGAAGGATAGCCGATAGTGCTGTTCAGTAAGCAATTCATCGAGTCGATTTACCGTCTCCGGTTTACCTGGCTCTCCATTAAAGAACGTAATATTCTCATCAAGAAATTGTTTAATAAAAGGGTTCTGGATATAGAGTTCCCAGAGCATGCGTTTGATAAACCGAATCTGGCCAGTCCTCTCGGAAAGCTCTTCTCTGGATACTGGCAAGTTTTTCAGGGAATAGAGGAGACCAAGGAATTTGATATAGTCCGGGTGATCTTCACCCAACCACCTGCGCAGAGTGTACAGCCGATGGGTGAGCAGAGTAGAATAGGACTCGATTCGGAGTGGAAAATTTAACGCATAGTAATGAATCGTAAACCCATCCTGGCTATATTGAAGAGTAATTTCTCCCGCTTCCAGGGCTTCCCCATAGAGCCGCCCGAGAAAGGGAGCCAGGACCCGCCCGCGGATGCTCTCATACGGGTGGTTCCAGTCAATATCAAAGAATGCAATATATTCTGAGCACTCGCCATTTTCCAGGACATCACGAAGCATCTGATTCGCCCCATCATAGGCCATATGGTTTGGGACAATATCCTGGAGCCATCCCATTTCATGTTCCTGGACTACCTGGGTAAGCCGGGAAAACTCTTCCTCTGTTCCAAGTTCTGGATTCAACTGGGTAGGATCGACCACGTCGTATCCATGCATGCTGCCCTGACGAGCCTTAAAGATTGGTGAAGCATAGATATCTGAAATACCGAGGTCAGAGAGATAGGGAAGAATCTTTCTAGCAGCGGTAAAACCAAAAGCGGGAGTGAATTGTAAACGGTAGGTTGCTAGTGGAATACGCATTAGGCCACCTTTACCTGGAGGTAATACCCTAACTTTCGAAACGTTTCAACCCAACGCCGCGCTTCCTCATCCCCTTTGTCCGCTTTCTCACGCATAGATCCGTAGAGAGTCTGGCCCAGAGAGAAATAGAGATTCTGCGCTTTCCAGAGTTCCAAATCCAACGCCAGTGATTTGATGAGTCTCAACACCGTATCAATCTTGACCAAAAGTGGGATATTTTCTGGTTGTTGCATGAGGTGTTCCAGAAATCTGTTTATCCAGCTATTGGTCACAAAACTGATCGTGGTTTTGTCAATGGGTATAGCCCATTTTTGGGCCTCGTGAATAAGCTGTTCCAATCTCTCAATATCCAGGTCTTTTTCTTCAAAAATCCGTTTCAAATCGGTATTGATGACATACTCTGTTGCTACGGCAAGTGGTCGCGGGAGATGAATATGTAAACCCTGGAAAAAATTCATCAACGTATAGTTGTTGGCATAGATTTGGCGATAGGAGGCTTCGATCTCTTCATAGGTAGACTGCAGAACTTGATGCAAGATAATGCGCTGAGCATCTTTAAACAAATGCCATACTGCATAGGTATGACCATCGAAATATTTGTCTATCAATCTGATCACCGCCGGAATATCTCCTTTCTCGAATACTTCCGCGAGTTCTTGTTGCATAAGAGCGAAAGTATCTGTGGCCAGGATCTCCTGGACTCCGCTGGTGATATTATGGTCCCCAAGGTGCAAGACGGCAAAATTCAAGGTTTTCTCTTCCCAGGTAATGTCGGATCGGATACGTGTTTTGCCAGTTACCAGCTTAATTTTTCCCGCCTCTCTCCGCTCAAAACTCTCTCGATGAGCGGTATAACAAAAGAGCTGAGTCTCTTGAGGAAAATCTTCAAAAAGGGAAGAGATCCCATAATGGGCTCCGACCCGCACAAGATCCGCGCGAGCTGGCTTAACAAACATCTCATACACTCTTGCCCCATTCGTATACGTGTTACTCGGGGCTTTCTCTAAGAGGCTGACAAAGGCAGATTCAAGCGAGATATTTTGTACCTCTTCGGCATATTGCATCGCCTGGGCGGCATACATCAGCACCTGCACGGTTTCTATTCCAGAGATCTCATCAAAAAACCAGCCACAACTGGTATACATGAGGAGAGCGTTTCGTTGCATCTCCAGTAATTTCAGCACGATGACCCTCTCTTCTCTGGAGAGCGCTTCTAAAGCATGACCGAACAAAAATTTCTCGACGGCTGACGGAGAACGATCCAGAAGCACTTCAATATAAGCATTTCTCGTCTTCCAGGGATCACGAAGATAGCGAGAAGCTTGCGCTTCATAGAGAGAGAGTAATTGATCTCGTAACCAGTCCATAGCCTCGCGCAAAGGTTTTCGCCAGGCCTGTGTCCATCCCGATCTTCCACTATTACACCCACAATTCTCTCTCCAGCGCTCTATCCCATGGATACAGCTCCAGGAGGAATTCTCAAAAATTTCGACTACATAGGTGGGAGGATGTTTTTCTAGATATTCTCCATAATTGGTCAGTTTAGCGAATCCATGGGCGTCGATAAAGTGGAGACAATAAGCCAGAGCCATGTCACCATAGCGATGATGATGCCCATACGTTTCTCCATCAGTGGCAACGTGTACAAGCTGTGGCCATTTTCGCTGATCGGTAAAAGCAGCCAGGATCCGTTTGGCTAAAATTTCACCGTTGTTCAACAGCCCCCCAAAGGCGATATCTTGAGAGATGGGGCCATCATAAAAAAAGAGAGTGATGGTTTTCCCAGAAGGAAGAAGACACAGATAGGGCATAGTCGGATCAATCCGACCCCCACTCACATCGAGCCACGTAGTTTCGGTACGTTTTCGTACTCGCTTGGCCTGACGGGGAGCCAGAATCGTGAAGGCAATTCCTAGTTCGGCCAACACTTCCAGCGTCTCTATATCCACTGCGGTTTCCGGGAGCCACATCCCTTCTGGAAATCGTCCAAACCGTTTCTGAAAATCCTTGATACCCCAGATAACCTGCGTATACTTATCTCTTTTGTTCGCCAGCGGCATAATCATATGGTTATAGACTTGAGCTAGAGCGGAACCATGGCCGGAGAAGCGCTTCCTGCTCTGCTGATCCGCCTCTACGATAGCGTCATACACCCCCGGTCTACGTCGTTCGAGCCAGGAGAGTAGAGTAGGGCCAAAGTTAAAACTCATTTGGGAGTAATTATCCACAATTTCGATGATCCGACCATCCGCATCCAGAATCCGCGAAGCCATATTAGGTGCATAACATTCGGCAGTAATCCGTTCATTCCAGTCGTGGTAAGGATAAGCAGAATCTTGCAATTCCACTTCTTCCAGCCAGGGATTTTCCCTGGGGGGCTGGTAAAAATGTCCATGGATACAAATATACCGCTCCATGCGTCGATATCCTTCCTATAGTGAATGGAGAATACACTTCTATCCCTGTCTGACTTTATATACCCTCTGTCATTCTGAGTGACCAGTGTTCTGTAAAATATATTTTGACCTGTCATGCTGAACGGAGCGAAGGATCTCCGCCGCCCTGCAAAGAGATACTTCGCCTTCGGCTCAGCATGACCATTAGTCAGAACTTATTTACCAGCGCACTAGAGGGAGGGAGTTATCAGGCCTTAAGCTTCCCTCGACTCATTATCATTCCGACGAAGGCGAAGGAGGGCAAGGGAACGCCCCTCTAATTCATAGAATTCTCCTCCTTTCAATGGACGATGTTGCCGCTTTCCTATTGGTTCCCATGTATCCAAAATCAGCTCCCAGCGTACTTCGGCCCGGTGGGCTGGCAGGACAAACAGGATGAGCTCCGGGTGGGCATTTAAGAGAATCAGAAGCGTATCATCAACGATTCGATTCCCTCGCATGTCCATTTCCTCAATAGCATCACCAGCCAGACGGAGACCAAAGCAGCGTATCTCTGGATTATTCCAATCTTCCTCTGTCATCTCTTTTCCATCCGGTCGAAACCAGGAGAGATCTTTTACCTCGGAACCGCGAATTCTCCGTCCCTGGAAAAATTTTCGGCGCCGGAGTACTGGGTGTCGATGGAAGAGGCGGATAAGTAACCGGGTGAACTCCAGGAGCTCTCGTTTCTGCTGGTCCAGCTCCCAATTTACCCAGGATATCTCGTTATCTTGACAATAAGCATTGTTGTTTCCCTGCTGGGTGCGTCCAATCTCGTCACCAGCCAGGAGCATCGGTACGCCCTGTGACAAGAGGAGAGTGGCCAGAAAATTGCGCTGCTGGCGTGCTCGTAAGGTTAAAATTTCTGGATCATCGGTTGGACCTTCCACTCCACAATTCCAGCTAAAATTCTCATTATGCCCATCTCGATTCCCTTCTCCATTTGCTTCGTTGTGCTTTTCGTTATAGCTCACCAGATCCCGCAAAGTAAACCCATCATGTGCGGTTACAAAGTTGATACTGGCATAGGGTCGTCGTCCTCCATGTTCGTAGAGATCACTGCTTCCCGTAAGCCGGTAAGCCAGGGTACCTACCTGGCCTGCATCTCCCCGCCAAAACCGGCGTACAGTGTCCCGGTATTCTCCATTCCATTCAGCCCACAGAACGGGGAAGTTTCCTACCTGATACCCACCCTCTCCGAGATCCCAGGGTTCAGCGATCAGCTTGACCTGAGATAACACAGGATCTTGATGAATAATATCAAAGAACGCTCCAAGCCGGTCTACCGCATGAAGCTCTCGGGCGAGAGCAGAGGCCAGATCAAACCGAAACCCATCTACATGCATCTCCAGAACCCAGTAGCGCAGACTATCCATAATGAGCTGTAAAGTGCGCGGATGGATCATGTTCAACGTGTTGCCAGTGCCTGTATAGTCCATGTAATATCGTTTATTATCCGCCACCAACCGGTAATACGAGGCATTATCAATCCCACGAAAACAGAGCGTTGGCCCCAAGTGATTTCCTTCCGCAGTGTGATTGTATACTACGTCGAGAATGACCTCAATACCTTCCCGATGGAAAGTCTTGACCATGGTTTTGAATTCGGTCACCTGTTGCCCTAACACGCCACTACTCGCATATCGAGCATCCGGAGCAAAGAACCCTATAGAGTTATATCCCCAATAGTTCGTCAGACCACGTTCAATCAGATGCCTGTCGGCTACAAATTGATGTACCGGCATGAGTTCTACGGCAGTAATCCCTAAGGAGAGAAGATAATCAATAACTGCGGGACAGGTCAGACCGGCATAGGTTCCGCGTAACTCTGGTGGTACATCCGGGTGCTGGGCGGTAAATCCCTTGACATGCAGCTCATAAATTAAGGTTTTGTGCCAGGGAGTTCGAGGAGAAGCATCATCTCCCCAACTGAAGGCCGGATCGATCACCACACATTTCGGTATACCTGCTGCACTATCCCGTTCATCCATCGAGAGATCCGCTTCAGGATGGCCAATGATATAACCAAACAACGCATCACTCCAGCGGATGGTCCCGGCAATAGCCTTTGCATAGGGATCCAGGAGGAGTTTCGCGGGATTAAACCGGTGCCCATTTTGTGGATCATAGGGACCATAAACCCGGTAACCGTAAAGTTGTCCCAGTCGTGCCTCGGGAAGATAGACGTGCCAGATCTGGTCCGTTTGTTCAGGCATGGTAATCCGCATGATTTCTTTGTTGCCGGTTGCATTATCAAATAAACAGAGCTCCACTTTGGTCGCATTCTCAGAAAAAAGGGCGAAATTTACCCCCGCTCCATCCCACGTTGCTCCGAGTGGATACGGATTTCCTGGCCACACTCGCATGTAAATCCTCCCCTGTCTCCTGAATATAACGAAGGGCTTAGCAAGCCATTTTCACTATTCTAGAAACGATTACACTCACCACAATGAAACTCTCAGCTAGTCAGAAGTCTTTTGCTGCTTTCAAAGTCTATCCAGAATAGAGTGAAGAAACAAGCCCTGAGCCACAGGAAAGGTTCTGAATGACAAGAGCACGATATGCTCTCTAGACCTTTCTAGTGGAACGGCTAACGCTCCACCTGTTTATATACGGCAAAACTTCGACCATGTATCGTGAGCCCTTGGCCGGCTTGGATTTGTTCGGGAAGAAGTCCTCCTGGCCCGTTCCAGATCGAGTCAGCAGAATCCATGATTTTCCGCCATTGTCCTCCAGGTAGGGAGATATCGAGCCGTAGATCGGTATTCTGGAAGTTGAAGAGAGCAAAGATATGGCTGTTCTCCATCCATCGTCTCATCCAGAGCACCTTCTTCTCTTCCGCTCCCCATACTTCCAGGTGGTCTTTCTGGAGATGAGCGAGAGCCGGAATCTCTTTCCGTAGCCGGATCAATGTTTGATAGAAATTTCGTAACACCTTATGTGCACCCTCGGCCTGTTTTTCCCAATGGAGTTTGGATTGCCGAAAGGTCTCCACACTCTGAGGATCAGGCGTTTCTCCTCTCCAGGTAAAGGCTCGAAACTCTTCCTTTCTCCCCTCTCTTATTGCTTCAATAAGCCCTGGGTCACTATGGCTCACAAAATACAAAAATGGCGCTTCTTCTCCGTACTCTTCTCCCATAAAGAGGAGAGGAATATAGGGAGACAATAACATCACCCCTGCTGCTAGTTTGAGGGATTCAAAAGAGAGAAGCTGGGAGAGCCGTTCGCCTAGCATACGATTTCCGATTTGATCGTGGTTTTGGATAAAGACGACAAACTGATCTGCCGGTCGATCTGCTGCTGAATTCCCATGTTGTCTTTGTCTATACACCGAGTACTGTCCAGAGTAGACAAACCCTTCTCGGAGAGATTTTATGAGATGTTCTATGCGCCCAAAATCTTGATAATACCCCTGATCTTCACCAGTGAGCACCGTATGAAGGGCATGATGAAAGTCATCGCACCACTGCGCATGCATTCCATAGCCACCGAGCTCTTTAGGACGGATAACTCGTGCATTATTTAAATCACTCTCCGCAATCAGATACACCCGCTGTCCGGTCTTCCGTACAAAAGACTCTACCTGCTGGGCCAGGTCCTGGAGAAAGGGGACAGCGCTGTGATCATAGATAGCGTGAATGGCATCTAAACGGAGGGCATCGATATGATAATGCTGGAACCAAAAGAGTGCATTGGTGATAAAAAACCGGCGCACCTCATCGCTGTACGGACCATCAAAATTGATCGCCTGGCCCCATGGCGTTCTATAGCGGTCGGTAAAGTAAGGAGCAAAATCCCAGAGATAATTTCCCTCTGGTCCCAGGTGATTGTACACAACATCCAGAACCACGGCTATGCCCTGCTGGTGACAGGCATTGACCAGTTGTTTCAGTCCAGTTGGGCCTCCATAAGAATTCTGGACCGCAAAAGGATAAACCCCATCGTACCCCCAGTTTCGTTCCCCCGGAAACTGAGCAACGGGCATAAGTTCGATCGCATTCACTCCTAACTCCTGCAGGGCAGGGAGTCGAGGAATCACTGCCTGGAAAGACCCTTCAGGAGTAAAGGTGCCGACATGAAGCTCATAGAGGATCAGGTCAGAGAGATCTATATTCCGCCAGAGAGCATCATTCCAGTGAAAACTTCGGTGATCTATAACTTGGGAAGGCCCATGTACACCACGAGGCTGGAAATGAGAAGCAGGATCGGGTCTATCTCGCTCTTCGGCCAGACGATACCAGTACAATGTCTCTGGAGAAACGTCGTCTACTACTACCCGCCAATAGCCTTTTTCCTGGCGCTCCATAGGAATCAGACGTTCAGTAGGTGCCACAAGATATAAAGAGACTTTTTGGATTAAGGGAGCCCAGACGACGAACTCACATTGTCCATTGCCCAGATAGTGTGCACCAAGAGGCATGCGTGTTATTCTCCTTTAGAGGATTATTATTGATTGGGGATCAGAAAGTCGTTCTCCACCTGCTTCTGACCTGCACGTATAGGCCGCATCCATTGGCTAGGTACCCAGTATTACAACAGGCCAGTTGAACTTCAACTGTACAATGTAACTATTATAGCATCCTTTCCTCACGTATGCAGCACTCTCTTTTGAGAAGATACGTATTCTCTCCTTAGGCAGCAGGCATTATGGCCTTGCTGTCCCTTTTCAACCAGTCTATCAGGAACCTCACTGATTAGGCATTGACCTGGTTTTGAACAATTTTGGAAAAACTGCGGGTAGCAGAAGAGGGATACATCTTCTCTGGAGGTTTTGTGTTGACGGATCAGGACGTATATAGACCTTCGTCGTATGGCCAAAGGAGCGGACCAACAGGTCAACTTTCGTGGCCGTTTCCATATCTTATAGTCTCCCTATTGAGTGTTGTTGAAAGGATGCCGATCCATCTAGACCGCAGAGGCCGCAGAGATCGCTGAGAAATCTGAAAAAACTCTGCGAACTCGGCGTTCTCTGCAGTAATGCCTTTAACCACACTTTACAGGGAGACTACCCCATATCTGGAGCCTCGAAAATATCCAGTAATCGTATGGCCCTAATACGGCATAATTGGCTACCCATTGCACTTTGGGACAGGCTGTCTTAATCCGATCTTCCACCTGTTTGTTCAGCTCTTCGACCGACTCTGGACGGGAGGGAACGATACTCGCTATGAGTTCCATAAGAGAGAATAAGCGCTCAATTTCTCGGGCCAGCTTCAGAAGAAAGAGCCTCTTGTGTCTGGTAATACTGAGCACACTCCTCCTCGCGGCCGCGAATAATCCGCTTACCTTTGAGAGGGCCCCGTTGGCTTGTAATCACCGTACACTGCCGCTCTCCTCTCCCTTCGTCATAGTAGAGGACTACCCAGTCACGGGTCTTCCCTAGCTGATGTGCTCGTGCCGTGTTAGAGAAGAGGGCAGTATAATGCCGCATACCTCGAGTAGTATGCAATACTGGAAGCCAGGCTTCGCCATGTGGATTGAAACGCCGAGGGGCGATCCTGCGTAGTTTCCCTCTCGCTGCTTTCTCTCGATACTCGCGATCGACATCTAACACTTCGGCAATGGGAGGTTCACCTGTTCCTGAAAGCCGCAGCGATCCCCGCACTCGGCCGAGCCGTGTGGCGAGAGAATCTATGATCCCTGCTACTCGTTTCTCACCAAATCCAGGAACCGCTGCCAAACGTCCATCATGGGCCATAGCCTCGAGTTCTTCCAGAGTGTCGATACCTAGATCATGGTGTAGACGCTCTACCAGTACCTTTCCTACACCAGGGACTGATGCTAATAACGTCACCGGATCGACTTCACCGCGAAGCTGGTCGAGGATAGGTAATCTTCCTGTAACTACGAAGTCACGAATCGCCCGGGACAAGCTTTCACCGATACCTGGCAACCGTTGGAGACCTTCTATCCCCTCTTCTTGTAAAATGTCCCTCACTGATCGAGGCAACTGGCGGAGGAGCTCTGCTGCACGACGGTAAGCCTGCACACGATACGGATTGTCTCCTTGTTCGTTGAGGAGCTGTGCTACTTCTTCAAAGCAGCGAGCGATTTTCATGTTGAGCAGGTTTGTCGTCATAGATCCTCTATTTTCCTCTCCTATCCGTGGACAGATTGGCAAGGCCTTTGTGGTGCTAGCGTCGGGTTATCAACCCTCAGAAGCTCTTGTGCAGGAGCTTCAGGAACATGTAAAACAAGTGACTACACCGTATAGATATCCACGGGAAATTGAATTTGTTACGGATTTGCCCAAGACGATTAGCGGCAAAATCCGTCGGGTTGCACTGCGTCAACGTGAAGAAAAACGTCAAACGCTTAGCGCCTCGCAAGCCAAAAACTGAGCGCAGCGAGGAATCTGAATTATGGCCTTTCGACAGGTGATTCACCTTTTGTCCTGTACCCAGAACTCTCCTCTTCTCTACTCTCCCCAAAGGCGAGCAAGGAGCAAACGATATGCCAAAGGCGAAAATATCAGCTAAACCTCTCCTAACCGAGGAGACAGGTATGAACGACAATCTGAGAATCCCAGTGTTCGAGAGCCTCGCCGAGACCAAGCTCTTCTCGAACGGGTGCAAGATACTTACAAGACCCATGCCAAACTCCTAGAACCGACAGTATGTCCGCAGTGTGGTGCCATCTTTCATACCCTTCGCATGACCATGCCAGCTCACTGCTTGCCAGACCGGTAAGAGATCTTCCTCCAGGACTTGGGTCCAGGAAGGGCCACCTCCTTCTACAGCCTGTCGGGCTCTCTGTCCCATCTGCGGAAGCATTTCTGGCTGATCAAGTAAAGCTTCTACCACGGTAACCCAGGTCTCCCGGTCTCTCTTGGACACGAGGAGACCATCCCATCCTGCTCCTTTCATCACATGACTCGCTCCCTGCTCGGTGGCGATCACTGGTAATCCACAGGCTCTTGCCTCGACAACCACATTTGGCCAGACCTCCATTTCCGAAGGGAAGAGGAGCAGATCGGCACTGGCGTAGATGCTCCCCAATTCAGCGTGGGGAAGATTCCCGGTGCAGGTAGCTCCGTTTCCCAGAAGCTGCATGACCGCCTCACGTTCCATCCCCTCACCGACGAGCAAGAGGTGCACCTTTCTTCCTCGTTGCCTCAACGCATGGACTACTTCGGCGACAAACAGCGCTCCCTTCACTGAATCCAGGCGACCTACAAATAAGAAGAGTATTCGATCCGGAGGAATGCCAAAACGTTGCTTAAGGTACTGTCGATTCCGTTTCCGGGGATGAAAAGTTTCCAGATCTATTCCCCGCCGCAAGAAAAATATGGGAAGAGTAGGAACGAGACGCTGCACCCGCTGCCGGTCACGCTCGTGGGAGATGAAGACGGCACGGCATCTGCGGAGATAATACCCAAAATGCTTTTCCATCGCCTGTTCTTTCCGGTCCAGATAGCGGTATCTCTCGAGGAGCCAGTGCACGAGAGGGACAGGGAGAAGGCGACGCAGCAGGAGAGGGGTGTAAATACGAGTCCAGCCGATAATATCGGTTTGTACGGAGGTGACGAGGGGTAAACCACTGAGACGAGCTCTCCAGTATGCTGTCCGGGCAAAGGCACAAAAAGTATCCGTCGTATGCAAGAGATGAAAACCATGCAGGTGCTGGAAGAGTCTCGGATGAAAAGGAGCCAGATCCGTGTGCGTTGGAACTCCCTGAAAAGAGGCAAACTGCTCGGTTCCAAGCACAGGAGGAAGAAGCACAGCCCGTACATTCTCCCCCCAAGGGATAGTTGTATGTGTATTCCCTAAGAAAAAGAGGGTCAGATCGATATCTGGACGACCACACACCACACGCGCGATCTGTTCCCATGTTCCCGCCAGCCCTCCCATCTCTCGACGCGAGTTGGGATGATGATCGATGAGGACTGCTATCTTGAGTGGTTCTGGACTTAAGAGAGAAGGGGATTGTACTTTTGCCATCTGAAGGGAACACTGCCTCTCCATATCGAACTCAGACTTTTCCTTACTTATACACCTCTGTTTTTTTCTCAACAAGGAGCTTGTGTCGTTGTGTACCAGCTCACCGCTCCACCTCTGCCAGTATTGATCTATGCACAAGTTACAGATTGAGCCACCTGGTGATTAGGCATCATTGGTGATTCGTTAAGTATGAGGTATTATCACCACCGTATCTAAAATAAGAGAAGTCCCATGAGTAAAATAATCGACGATCGCCTTAGCTTCAGCACCGCTGAAAGCAATCTCGTACCACTCAGTCCCAGAGGGATCAGTTCTTCGTATTTTATCCCGTGCGCTCATGACAAATACCACCTCACCGGCACGATCCAAGTCTACTTCCATGACGTAGTCTAGGTTGATCACACGGTTGTCGATGCGGAGGAAATGTCTCGTTTCTAATGGTTCCATCTCTCTTCTCCTTTCTTTTACAGAAAAGAAGCCTTTTTCTATTGGATAGGGATTGAGTAAAGTATATTTCAAGGGAAAAATCTGAGCAAATATAGTGCCAGAAAGCACTAATGCTCATAGAAAAGAAGCTCTAGCCAAATCTGAAAGCCAGCGGGAAACAAAGCATAAGAGATGCATCGTCTTGGATAATTTCGGTTTTGAGTTGGGATATTTTATCCCAGGAAGGGGACATTTTGTCACGGAGAAATATGAGATAGCATCCTTTTGCCCTAAAATTTGCGAGAAAACAAGGAGAGAGACCAAGAGAGACAGTATGAAAACAGGAGACAAAAAGGGAATCAAGCATGACTGGGTTGTTCTTCGTAGTTGAGGGGCAATGTGATTGTAAAGAGGCTCCCCTACTCTACAGCACTCTCCACGGTGATGCTCCCTCCGTGCTGGGTGATAATCTGCTGGCAAATAAAGAGCCCGAGACCAGTCCCTTGACTAGCGTCTTTGGTGGTAAAGAAGGGATCAAAAATTCGGGAACGGTGTTCGGGTGCGATCCCTTGGCTCGTATCTTGCTCCTGGATCACGAGCCGCTGATCCTCTTCCCTGGTGGCGATGGTCAGTGTGTCTCCCTGGGGCATGGCATGCCAGGCATTCACCAGGTGGAGGTCTAGCAGCTCTACTATCCTCTCCAGCGGACGAGCAAAGGTGAGCAGTTGTCGCATCAAGGTGGAGATCCACTCCGTCTGAGAGACAATCACGGCTAACTCCTGCTGACTCGACGGATCAGCCGTTTCCATCAGGAGATACTCTGCCGTGCCCGTGATCACCCCAAGCGGCGTCCCGATTTCATGGGCGAGCCCCGAGGCCAATTCTCCTACGAGGGCAAATTTTTCTGCGAGAAGGAGTTCCTGCTCTATGTGCTTACACAAGGAATAATACCTGAGGGAAGAAGATAGGTAGATTTACTACTCCACACTGACTAGCCCTATGCGAATAGCATAGCGGACCAGCCCTACAATGTCATGGATGTTAAGCCGCTCCATCACCTGCAAGCGATGGCTCTCCACCGTTTTGACGTTGAGGTTCAGCAGAAGCCTCTGGGCCAGTTGCACGAGCGTAGTCTCGTCGTCCTCTGTAAACTCGCCCTCATACTTATCGGATAGTTGGAGGAGAACAATATTCCGACCATCGTATCCAATGAGAGGCACAGCAAGCCAACCTCGCAATGGAGGGTGCTTACCTGCTTCCTTGGCAAAGCCACACCAAGCAGGATGTGCTTCAAGTTCAGACTGTGGCATCCGCATAGAATGGTTTGTCTGGCAAACAAGCCTGTAAATGCCGGAACCGTCTGGCTTTAACGTTGTACTATCGATAAGCGGCATACTTTTCCGAGAGCGAAACATGCTGTAGAGCCTGTGCCCAATTCTCGTCCAGAATGAAACTTGTGACGGACTGGTGGGCGCCGATGATTGCGCGGACTTGCTCGGTGATGACTTTTAGCAACTCGTTTAGCGGAAGCATCAAGTTGATGAGCAGCGATACCTTAGCAAGGGTGTGCAGTTGAGCCGTGTACCGAGCGTGTTCTGCCTCCACCCACTTTGGCTCGGTGCGGATCACACTGTTTTACGGGATTGGACAGAGCCAGGCATTCTCGATGGCGATCGCTGCTTACGCCTGTTTCACCTTGAAGATATTTTCATGCGCCACCACTACCCGCAACCCTCTGCACTAGGGAAATGAGTCACACGCACCCGAAACCAGCGCTGCTCACGCTGGCTATGACAGGGATATTCTTCCAAGAAAAATTCATCACGGTGATGGTGCGGAGGAGGCGCGAGCCGTCGCCACCGGTATCCATGAGGTCCTCGCTCATCACCGGAAGCCGTATCACATCTCTCTAGGTAATTCAGTCCCACGCCATAATTTGCCCTGCCGAAACCGTTGCCGTCTGCAAAACGACGCCACGCCGCATTGCCAAAGAGAACCGTCCCGGAATCATCGAGAATGGCAATATGAGCTGGAAGTGCATCTAGGACAGCTTGGAAAAACCATTGGCTCTCCCCCCATGCCTCATCTATATGAGACTGCACTTCGGTTTCTTTAGTATCGTTCACCGGAGACCTCTCCTCAGGTAGGCACTAGTTCCGTCTAATCGCCTAGTGTATTCTCAGGAGACATGCTTGGTAAAGCCTCCTCGCGTACAGTGTGCGCCTCCGAAGAGAAAAGGACCACTCTGGCCGGAGCCCTTTTCTCTTACCAGTGCATTGCTACAGGCTGGAAGCCGTTATCTTTTCCTCTCTACCCCTCATAGGGATGGCGATGGTTTTGACCTGCTCAGTCTTGGGAATGGTCACTTGGAGCACTCCTTCAAGGAAGCTTCTCTCAGTAGTGAAGGCAAGAATGATGCCAGCACAGACCTCTGGGTTTCCACCCACATGGCTCTGGTGTATTACACTTTTTGTCTCGGAAAGCGGAAAATCCGGTTGAGACATTTTTGACCACTGAAGGGGAAAAAATGTCTCAGCCTCTCCTGACAGGGATAAAGCAATTCTTGGCACAATGGTGTACTCACGCAGCAGGATGAGCAAGCGAACCTCCTGCTCAAGGTGAGAAGTAAAGGTTAATAGCGAGCGAAGGAGACTAGCGATGCTAAAGTATGTTCATCTACTCCAGCTTTGTAATGATGGCAATCCACGTTCCCTTGATCGCAAGGCCAGTTGTGGGTAGAATCAGATGGTAGCCGGAAATGCCGCTCCTCTCTCTAGTGAGGCAGACTCTGCTGCCAGACGCGCATGCCAACAGCAGTGAGAAGCCCCCCCATGATCCAGGTGAGCTCACGAAAGCGCCGGAGGAGGACAACTGCAAACCCCAGAACAGACGAACCAGTCATAGCCCTACAGAGTGATAGAAAGATCCCTCCTGGGTTCCAAGATTAGCAGGAACCACAAACAAGGCCGCACGCACCAGTAAGATAATGGCTTCGATCACTCAGGCCTCAGTAAACGCCATCGGATGACCCAGAAAGGCGATGATATAAATGAGGCTAGCCAGCAACAGCCCTACGTCACATACTGCATCAGTGTATCCTCTTGGTTCGTACCCACGAATTTACAGACCAGTTCTCTGGCTTTTTATAAATCGGTACGCCAGATATTCCGGCTATCGACCATGCCCAGGGAGAAGGAGACCTGTTCCGGGATCGCTGCTAAGATGTGAAGTAGCTGTTCAGGGGCACGTACTACATCTGTGTGAAGGGCTGGAATCGGCAGGTAAGAATGGTCTCCACACGGAGCTGTGTGGCCCCTCTATCCCATCCATCCTCCTGCGCCGACCCGAAGGATTCCAGGAGAAGAGAGTATTCCTATGTCACTGTCTCCTTCTCTTGATCTCCCCTCTCCTTTTCAGTAGGGGGCTTACGGATAGTCAAGACCGGACAGGGGGCTTCTCGTACCACCTGCTCAGCCACACTCCCCAGCAGCAGATGGAACGCCCCTGTGCGGCCATGGGTAGTCATCACAATGAGGTCTACCTGCTCCTTTTTCGCCTCCTGAATGATCTCATCAAAGGGAAGACCACGCGTGACCTTCTCTACTATCTCCAACTCCACTCGCTCTGCTGGAGAAAATACCGTAGCGAGCTTTTGTTTCACCTCTTCCTCAAGGGTTTCCAGAATATGCTCTGCCAAGTGCCAGGCATTCATCCCATCGTCTTTATAACTCCCCATATAAATATAGAGGGGTAATGGGAGCACATGGAGGAGCGTTACCTTAGCTTGATATTTGCAGGCGAGGGTCGTCGCATAAGGAAGGGCCTCTTCTGCATAAGTCGAAAAGTCCAGCGGTACCAGGATATGGCGTAGTGGTAGCATGTATTCTCTCCTTCTGTTATGGAGTCAGTAGACTCTCCCTCTTGACAGAACCTCTCTCTATCACCAGCAATGGGTCTTTGTTCAAAAATGGCATTTACAAACGGTCCTTCTTCATCCTCTGCAACAACCCACTCAGCCAGCTTTGATGCTCTTCAGGGGCAAGTGTCTCCAGCTCTCCTGGGTCGAGCCACACTCCACCACACCCAATACAACGATCAATGCGTACAGAGTGATAATTTGTCTCTTCGAGCTTCCGACCACATTTGGGACACCGCATCCAGCAGAGTTCCAAGATCGTACGTTCGAGGTCTGGTTGCTCCTGCTCTCGGAGTTTGGCAATGAGTTCGCGGTCTTTTTGCGCAAAATAAATATCTTCCCGTGCCCGTTCGACATCTCGCCAAAATTCGGTATATTTCTCTCTCCCACTCATCGCTTTTCCTTTCTGTTTGTTATATTACCGGTCTTAAGCGAAGATCCAATCCTTCAACCTCCTGATCATCACTCTTGCGGAGATGCAACTCCTGGCCAAAGTTTGGTGCTGTGGACAGGGTACCGCCGGCGTGTGAATCGTCCACCACCAGTGTGCTGACCGGGTAAAAGAGGATCAGGGCGACATCACTCCGTAAGGGTAACGGTAATAGTTTTACCTGCTTCTACTTTTACCTGTGCCCTAGCCACGCTGCTCACTGTGGATGTCCCATATGCTCCCGTAGCAACTTCCCGGGAAATTGAGCATTCTAAATAATATTCACCGGCTGGAATGTTCTGAAAGGTAAAATTGCCACTTCGATCCGTGACGGTCGTTCTCGTATATTTTTCCATTCGTGGATCTTTGTCCGGTTTTTTTCCTTGCAATGAGGCCTGCCAAACTTCCCTTGTATACGAGGTAACCGGTATAAGATATACAGTATTTCCAGTTCCATCCTTGACGGCACCTTGGATAGTAGAGGTGCCGGATCCAGCAAACGGGAGGAATTCTTCCTCCTTGAATTGTGTAGTCATTTGGGGTGATGGAGTAGCACAGCTCACGAGGAGGGTTACCAATAGAGTAACAAGGCCAATAGGTTTTACAGCGGATTTTTTTGCTACCATGGTGGAACTCCTTTCTGTTACCAATAGAGTAACAAGGCCAATAGGTTTTACAGTTCTTTTCATAAATCTTTCTTTTCTGTATAGAAAGCCCGGTCCACCTCTAGACCGAGTCGAGTACATTCTTCCTCTATCTCCCTCTGTATATGTAGCGCTTTACCTCTGACCACCTCCTCGCTGTGTTTGTTTGACTCTAATACCTCCCCACAATACGCTTCCAAATGTACGAGTGTGTTACCGACTTTCGCTTTTGCAGTTACATAGAAGTGCATAATAGAAGGGTGATCCCCTGGTTGTGAGAGAGTGGTCAAATGGACAATTTCTCCTTCTACCTGTTCTAAATTCTTTTCTAGATATTCGGAAAATTCTGAGACAGAGAAGAGAAGGATACTTGCTTGCATGGTGTTCTCCTTCGCAAGTTTGAGATTATTTCCCTTGCTTATTCCTTTTCCGGCAGTGGTCGATCGGCTGGATTATAGGGAATTTCCTCTTCCTGTGCTTCGACAACATCCTCCGTGAAGTTCTCGAGATTATAGAAGAGCCGGTCCGCTTCCGAGAGGCTCGGAGTCACTGTTCCAGGAGTGCGATCCTCCCGCTCCCAGGTTAACTCATCAATATGCAGATGGTCGATGATCGCTGTCAATCCCATCACATCAGTGAGAGTTTGCAAGATAATTTGATGTTCGATCTCACTCGGGACTCTCCCTTCTAAATAGACAATTCCTCTCCGGAGGGAAATTTTTAATTCTTCTAGATCTATCCGATCGTCCGCACGAAGATATTCCAGGATCAATGTCTGTAGTTGGGCATCAGTAAGCTCTTGATATTCAGGAGGAAGCTGCCCAGCCGCGATGATCTCCTGAGCTGGTGGTAGTTGCTGGTGTTGTTCCTCAAACTGGCGAGCACACTTGGAACACAACCGGGCTGCAGGCAAGGTTTCTAGTCGTTGTAGCGGAAGTCGCTTCTGGCAACTTTCACAGATCCCATAGTCTCCTACCGCCATTTTTCGTAAAGCAAGATCGATCTCCTCTATTTCCTCTTTGCCACGAGCGTCTAATTGATCAAAGAGGCTGGTGAGATCAACCTTTTGTGCTTCCTCCTCGAGTTCACTCTCACGCTCTCCCAAAGCCTGCCAGCCGGATTCGAGCTGACGAAGCCGGTCAAAGACCTCCTGACGCCGTTTGAAAAGTAATCTCCGCAAATACATTACTTCCTGTTTGGTCATCACTATTCCTCCTTCTTTCAAACCGCAAGAGAGCTCTCGGCGATCAGTCACCTCTTCAGAAGACTGCTCACGACAGCCCCTCAAAATCTCTCCTCCATTCCTGAGATATAACTCTCGATAGGCATTTATTTCTACTTCTGGGCAAGAGAACGGAGGTAAGCCACCAAATCCCACATCTCTTTTTCTGAGAGTGTCCCTCCCCATCTGGGCATATAATCAGATTTTCCTCCACTCTTTCCTCCTCCAAAAATAGCGAGAAAGAGCTCGGAATCGCTGCGTGTAGTCATCAATTCTTTATTCGTAAAATCAAGCGGGGTGGGACCAAGTTTCCCGAGAACCTCTGCCATCGGCCCATCTCCTCGACCCGTTTCTCCATGACATACTGTACAGTATCTGGTGTACAGGCTTTTTCCTCGTTTAGCGCTTCCCTGCATGGATGGTCGATGCAAGTAACGAAGATAGGCCACCAAATCCCAAATCTCTTCCTCCAAAAATCGTTTATTCCAGGAAGGCATATAGCGAGAACCATGAAAAGCTCCTCCTCCACTGATCGCTTTAAAGAGGTCCCGATCAGTTTTTCTGGCCATATACTCGTTTCTGGTATGATCAGTCGGTGGCACCGGCAACAGCGGAGCAGCAGGACCATTGCCCTTTCCAGTATCTCCGTGACAGGCGAAACAAAAGGTCAAATAAATTTTTCTCCCCTCCAGAGGGTCTCCACGGGTAGCTGCTTTCATTGGAGAAACGGATATCAGCAAAATAGAGAATGCTATGACCATCATCCAGCGTCTCGGTATCTCCCTACTCTTCATGCGCGCTCCTCTATACTTCTGAGGGAATGTATGTGCTTGAAATCAGGACTATTTCTGTGATTTATGATGGAATTGCTCCTGGACATACTGATAAATGTCCCACATCTGCTCTTGCAGAGCTAATAAACGGTCTCGCATCGCTAAGATCACTTCTACACCGGCTAGATTGACGCCGAGTTCCTGGGTTAAGATGCGAATGAGCCGCACATGCTCGGCATCTTGCAGGCTATACCATCGCATTCCTTCTTCTCTGGCCGGTCCAATTAACCCTCGTTGTTCGTACAGAGTGAGCAGAGTCGGAGAGATGCGAAAAATCTGGATGAGCTTGCGATGAGAGATATACTCTTCGGGCGGGTGTTTCATACCTTCACCTCCAGTGTGGCCCGTGGATTCTCGGGATACAAGCGAGCGAGTTCCTCGAATAGTGCAATTGCATGTCGGTCACTGGCTTTGGGTACTACGATCTGAATGGTGACATATTGATCACCTCGACCAAAGCCCGCACGATGCAGTACACCCTTCCCTCGTAACCGAAATACCTTCCCTCCCTGTGTCCCTGGAGGGAGATGCATCGTCACTGAACCATTGATCGTCGGCACTTCTATCTTGGCGCCTAAGGCTGCTTCACTCACCGTGACCGGAACTTGACAGTAGAGATCATCGTCCTGCCGGGTAAAGAAGGGATGGGGCCGCACCGTCAGCCGAAGATAGCAGTCTCCGGGAGGTCCTCCCTGTCTTCCCGTATTTCCCTTCCCCGCAACCCGAACCCATACCCCAGTATCTACCCCGCTCGGAATATGCACAGTCACCTGTTCACGCTGTTGTTCGGTTCCTCGTCCTCCACAACGAGGACAGGGGTCACCTTTTTGGCCACTACCTCCACAAGCGGGACAGGTCTGGCTAAAATGTAAGGGGCCGCGCACGCCTTGAATCATCCCTTTTCCCTGACAAGTTGGACAATGCTGGGGTTGGCTTCCCTTTTGGAGACCTGTCCCTCCACACTCGGAGCAAAGGACCTCTCGTAGGATAGAGATCGTTTTTGTTGTACCATGTACTGCCTCTTCTTTACTCCCTGGATTAAAATCCGGATGATACTGCCGGGCGAGCTTATGGTACGCTTTTTTGATCTCTTCCGCCGTAGCCTCTTTGGCTACACCTAATATCTCATAATAATCCCGTCTGGCCATCTTTTTCCCCTTTCATTGGCACGGGATTTACCACCACATTCTTTTCTAGACATGTTCAGTAACGAAAAGTGGGTACTGCTTGCGTGGCAGCCATTTTCCTCCTCTTTTCTATTTCAGCCAGGGTTTCTTCAAGATCGAGCATTTCGATCCCATACTCTGTTTTGAGGCGGAGGGGCGGGGAAAGGAGCTGTGCTTTGTCTAATATCTGCCTGAGGGCTGTCGCTTGTTGTATAATATGCGAAAGCCTTGTCTGGCGGTTTACCTTAGATCCTTCCTCCCTGAGGAGCTCGGCATTGGATCGGATACTTTCTATCGAAGGAGCCATTTCGTAGATCAGGGCTCGGGCAAAGAGTTGGATGGCCGCTACCACTTTCTCTTCTTCTTGGAGATCATAGAGAAAAGAGTATTTCACTTTGCTTCCTGCTTTTTCCATGCTACGTCCTCCTTTGCACAACCTGATAACCGTTTTTCCCTTTTTGTATGAGACTCAAGAGTAGTTCCCGACATCTGGCATCCTTGGGCAGCCGAGGTTTCCCTGATCCAAAAACCTGCCCTTGGTAAGCTCACCGGGGTAGGTATGCTCTATCATGCGCCTATTTTACAGCAGGGTTCCTGCCTCTCATCTCTTTACGTGCTCTTGTCAATCATCAAGGGAGAGGGGATCATAAGAGACTCATCATAACTCACCGCTCCACCTCTGCCCAGTATTGATCTATACGGGTTTGGATCGTGTGGATGATCTCTACTTGCTGCACCGGCTCAAAGAGATGTCGGAAGCGGCTTTGCCCTTTCAGATACTCTTCGACTGGTCGCCATTTGCGTTTTCTATAGGTATGGGTTACCTCCCCATAGACAGCTTCTTTGAGAGGAAAAAGCCCACATTCGACCCCTAGTTTTGCATAGGCTTGCGTTTTTGCGGGATCATATCCCCAACCCGTCGGACAAGGAGCAAAGGCCAGGAAAAGTTTCGGGCCCTTGAACTGTTTGGCTTTCTCAAATTTACGAGCTAAATCCACGGGATGCCGTGGGGAGACCGTCGCGATATAGGGAGGCTGATGAGCTCGCCAGATCTCAAAAATATCTTTCTTTCGCCACGGGATGCTGGCTATCGTTCCAGCTCCGGCAGGAGTAGTCGCCGTACGGGCAGCATAAGGTGTAGCGCTGGATTGCTGCATACCGGTGTTCCCATACGCCTCATTATCATAACAAATGTACCAATAATCGAGGGTACGGAAAAGGGTACCGGACGTAGAGGATAAGGCCATATCATAGGTAGAACCATCTCCGGCCACTACCACCACCTGCACATCCTCCTCTGGCCGGAGTTTCCCTTTCGCCTGCAAGATGTCCAATGCATCGCGTACCCCTTGCGCACCGGCTGGAGCACTGCCCATGGTGGTGTAGAGCCAGGACCCACGAAAGGGGGTAAAGGGAAAGAGGGCCAGCAGGGTCATACAACCAGCGGCATTCACAAAGACCACACGTTCTCCCAAGACCTTGCCTGCCAGACGCAGGACTTCCAAGCCTCCACATCCTCCACAAGCGGCTGTACCGGATAAAATAAACTCCTCTCTGGCCAGATCTTTAATATTCTTGTATGCTTTCAGATCATCACTCATCCTCGTTCCTCCTTTCCGGCTATCTGCAGAAATTTTTCCATCTGGGCTGCCTCAAGATCGGTATAGAGGAGTCGTGGGGGCGGAACATGTCCAGTAGCCACACTCTGTTGTAAATCCTCCAGTATCTGATCAAACTCTGCAACGCTGATATCTTTTCCTCCTAATCCTCCTACATACGAGAGCAGCAGTGGACTATCTTTTCCTCCATAAAGCGCTGAGGCAATCTCTCCGTAGGTGATTCCTCCAAACCCCACCGAAAGATTTTGGTCAATGACCGCTACCGCCTTTCGGCCAGTGAGCGCTGTCACGATAGACTGGACCGGAAAAGGACGGATAACGCGCAGGCGGAGTAGCCCTAGAGGGATACCGCGCTCTCGAAAGCGCTGAACGGCTGCTTTCCCTTTGGTAGCAAAGGCGTTACTCATGACGAGCACATATTCTGCATCATCCAGATAGTATTCTTCTACCAGACCATACTGCCGGCCAAATATGGCTTCGAACTGCTTGGCTACCTCTGGATACACCGCGAGAGCATTCTGAGCCGCCAGATGCATTTGATATTTAAAAAAAGAGTACAGCGTACCACCCAGGACAGCGATTCCCTGCGCCATCGGGTGGGAGGCACTGAACAGAGCGTGGGTGGGCGTGTATGGTGGCAAGAATGCACGCACTTCTTCGAGAGCAGGAATGAGGACCGGCTCTCGGGTAAAGGAGAGATAGAAGCCATCGAGATTCACCAGAACCGGAAGGAGTACCCGCTGGTCTTCAGCCAACCGGTAAGCCATGAGGATGGAGTCCAGTATCTCTTGGCAAGTCTCTGCATGGATCTGTAAAAACCCGGAGTCACGGGCAGAGAGTATATCATTATGATCGGGCTCCAGAGTAATGGGAGAAGCCAGGGCTCGTGAGACATTCACGAGGACTAAGGGGACGCGCCAGCCGGCTACGGTATAGAGCAGCTCATAAGCGTAGAGTAATCCCTGGCTAGAGGTTGCGGTGAACACCCGTGCGCCGGTGGCTGCCGCTGCACCGGCTGCAGTCAGCATCGAGTGTTCAGAATCCATCGTAACAAATTTGCCTGTAAGAATCCCCTCTGCAAACCAGTGAGCCAGGTTTTCGATGATCTCGGTTTGGGGAGTAATCGGAAAGGCGGGAACGTAATCCACCTCGGCGAGTCGAGCTCCCCAAGCGGCTGCAGTGTTTCCAGTCAACATCTCGCGTTTCATAGCTGAGCCTCCCGAATAACATGAATGGTGTGCGTGGGGCATTCTTCTACACAAATGAGACACCCTTTGCACACGTCGTAGTCAATATGGGGATTTTCCTGTTCATCGAGAGTGATAGCGCCATCTGGACAACTGACAAAACACATCCAGCACTGAGTACATCCGGTTAGATCAATCACTGGGCGCCATACTCGCCAGTTGCCAGTCTTTCGTAGAGGAGTATTCGGTGGTGCAGTTACCGTAGGGGTACCGCGTCTAGCGCCTTCATAGAGGGGTGTTATCACGCGCACCTGGGGCGGAGGAGTGACTGATGCAGGCTGACTGATTTGTAGCGGCGGTAAGACTGGAACCATTTCATAACAAACCCTTACGAGGCGCAGATTTTTTGCAACTTGGTCAGGACTGATCCCCAAGGTGTCTAATTCTTCTTGTACCGCTTGCTCCACACTCCTTAAATGCAAGCCGGCTACCTGACAGGTTGCCGCTCCTAAGACCACACTCAGCGCGGCTAGTGTTCCGGTATGAGACAGCGCTAACACCGTGCCGTCCATCATCACCAGGGGGCCACTGATCTGGTAGCGCTCACGGATTACCTTTTCTGGTTGTGTAGAACTCATGATGACAGTACCGGAAGAGACCAGTCCCTGAAGCGGCTGTGCTTGTGCATCATCGAGAAGCGTGTCATCTGCCACTACAACCATATCGGGGTTGGTGATTATCCCCCGTTCCAGGATAGGAGAGTCATCAATGCGGGTAAAGGCCGTCACCGGTGCTCCGCGTCGTTCTGCCCCATACACCGGAGAATCCTGAGCAAAATATCCTTCTCGGAATGCAGCGGTGCCTACAATACGGCTTGCCGTTTTCATTCCCTGACCACCGCGACCATGAAAACGAATACGTAGCATAACCACTTTCCTCTCTGATATTTTTATAGTAGTGATCGAACTGCCTCCAGGAGCTACTGTTGAAGAGAAGAAGGTCAAGAGATCTTCCTGTGAAGCATACGACCTTTCTACTTAACTGAGGGGGGCATAATTCGTTGAGTCTTCGCCGTGGTACGTGATGCGTGAAAAAAGGGTGTTCTCACGTATTATGCATCACGAAACCCTGGACTATAATATCTTGTTTGAATCAATACTTTTACTCGTTGAATCATGACCATACCTCACTTAGTCAAGTAAGCAAGTGTCATACCAGTTTAAAGAAGAGAGGAAATAGATCTGCGGTTCGAAGCGAAGATCCGGGTATTTCTGTTTATCGAGAAGAGTTCACTAAGCGGCTCTTTACTCTCCTCTCTTTCATCCTTAATGAGACATTTTAGTATGATTGAGTCAGAGAGGAATGATAGCCCTTCTGTATCTCCGCCAGGAGGAGAAATTACGGCTCTGTGTTTGCTAATGTTCCTTCCTGGGCCAGGGGAAGGAGGATCGTAAACAGGCTGCCCTTCCCGACCGCACTCTCTACAGTAATGCTCCCCTCATGCTGGCCAATAATCTGCTGACACAGAAACAGCCCCAGCCCCGTCCCTTTCTCCGGATTTTTCGTGGTAAAGAAGGGCTCAAAAATTCTGGACAACTGGTTGGGTGGAATCCCATGGCCAGTAGCCTGCACCTGCACTACCAGCTTTGGGGGCTGTCTGGCGGTGGAAATGGTCAGAGTGCCTCCCTCCGGCATGGCATGCCAGGCATTTACGAAGAGATTGAGCAACACCTGTTCGAGCTGATGGCTGACCCCCCATAACACGAGGGGAGCAGGATGAAACGCTTTGATGATCTGGATCTGCTCCTTCCGAAACCGATACTCCAGCAAGCGCAAGGCACGCTCGATACAGGAATGGATGTCTATCTGCTCACGAACTTCTTCCTGCGGGCGCGCAAAAGTGAGGAGCCGTCGGATCAAAGTCGAAATCCGGTCGGTCTGGGAGATAATCACTGCGAGTTCCTGCTGGATCTCGGGATCGGTCGTTTCCATCAGCAGATACTCGGCGGTGCCGGTGATCACCCCGAGTGGAGTCCCAATTTCATGAGCAAGCCCTGAAGCCACTTCTCCGATCAGAGCAAATTTTTCGGTCTGCAGCAGCTTCTGTTCCATCCGTTTAGGCTCAGTCAGATCGCGCACGATGCCGGTGAACCAGCGCTGGGTGTGTATCTGCACTTCGCTGACGGCCAGATAGAGCGGAAAGGTCGTGCCATCCTTCCGGAGTCCCACCACTTCCCGTCCGAGGCCAAGAATTTTTTTCTGTCCCGTGGCCAGATACTGGGCCAGATAGCGGTCATGTTCTTCCCGATAGGGCGAAGGCATAAGCATCCCAATATTCTGGCCGAGCATTTCCGCCGCAGTATAGCCAAAGATCCGTTCAGCAGCGGGATTGACCAGGGTGATGATCCCCTGTTCGTCAATGGTGATAATACCATCAACCGCCGTTTCCAGAATCGCTCGCGTCTTCGCATGTTCTTCCTGTAACGCCTGCAGCATGGTCTGCTGTTCGGTGATGTCTACTCCTGCACTTAACGTGCCTAGCACACGGCCCTTCTCATCTTTGAGCAGCGCATTGTGCCAGGCGATCAGGCGTTCCTCACCGTTCCGCGTGAGGACTGAGTTCTCATAATATTCTGCTGCGGCCAGTTCCCCGGCCATCAGTTGCTGGAAAATTTTCCGAACCTCTTCACGGACGTGGACCGGTAGACAGGTATCAAACCAGTTTTGTCCGATCAGCTCTTCGGCAGCATACCCGAGCATCGTACACCCGGTGTGATTGATCCAGGTCACAGTTTGATCCGCCGCCAGACGCAGAAAGATGATGTCCGCCATCTTGAGATAGTGGTGGGTCTGGGCTTGTTCTTTCTCTAATTCCTGTTCGAGCGTCTGGTATGCCTTTGTCAGCGCGGCATGCTGGTGCAGGAGTTCTTGCTGTGCCCTCTCCAGTTCGTCTAGGGTGGCATGTAAGTCCTCAAAGACCTCGGACAGGCTTTCGGGACTGGGGGTAGGAGCTGCGCCCATCTGGCGCTGGAGGGCCTGCATGTGCTGCCGGAGGGCCTCGATCTTCTGAGAGAGAGGGCCCGCTTTCCTCCTCGTTTCTTCCAGATCACGGGGGCTTCTAGTCCTCATGGGTTCTCCTCCTAGTGGTCCTACTCTCTCTATTATATTCTCCAGGGGGAGAAAGTTTGGTGAGGGAAACATATAGCATAAGAAACAGGAAGTGTCAACTGCATTATGCACAGGGGAGTGTGAGATCCTTATCACCACTGTATCTAAAAGGAGAGAAGTCCCTTGAGGAAAACAATCGATGATCGCCAGAGAAAAAAAAACTCTAACCGAGTCTGTAAGCCAGCAGGAAACAAAGAATGAGGGACATATCGTCTTGGATCATCTCGCCTCGGGGTGGCATATTTTATCCCCTCAAGGGGCTCTTTTGCCAGAGGCTGTTCTGCCCCCGGCAAGGAAAAAGCGCTCATGGATTCAGGAGGTCTTCGATTTCCTGGCGGCGTTGAGACTGCGCCAGCTTCTGCAAGGCTCGCTGTTCAATCTGGCGAATCCGTTCCCGGCTGACACCAAACCGCTCTCCAATCTCTTGCAAAGTATAACTCCGTTCTTCCCCAATCCCAAAGTGGAGGCGAAGCACTTGCGCCTCTCGGACAGAGAGGGTCTCCAGCAACCGCTCCGTCTGCTCTATAAGGTCTTTCTCCAATAGCGCTTGCAGCGGAGAGAACCGTTCATCTTTTATAAAGGCGCTCAAAGGGGTTTCCTCTTCTTTCCCCACCAGTTTATTCAGGGAGAGAGTTTGCTTGCCGGCTTCGAGCACTTCCTGTATCTTGACCGCGGGAAGATGCAAGGCTTCTCCGATCTCGTGGGGAGTGGGAGTCCGACCAAGCTGTTGGTGTAGCGTGTGAGCGGTCTTCCGAATCTTGGCGAGGACCTCTACCACATGCAGGGGCAGCCGGATAGTCCTCTTCTGCCCAGCGATAGCTCGGCTGATCGCTTGCCGGATCCACCAGACGGCATAGGTACTGAATTTATGGCCTCGCTTGTAGTCAAATTTTTCCACAGCGTGCACCAACCCGAGATTCCCCTCTTGAATCAGGTCAAGGAAAGAGAGTCCCCGGCTGATATAGCTTCTAGCTATATAGACAACTAGCCTTAGGTTGGCGGTGATCAAGGCTTCTTTGGCTGTGGTGATCTGGTGCTCCCCGTGGGCAAGAGCCTGGAGGCTTTCCCGCAGTTCTGAAGCTATCAAGGGACACTCCTGGTCAAGATTTTTCCCCGCATAGCGTTGGTGTGTTCTTTTGAGACGAGTGAGCACACTCTTTTTGAGTCCTAACTCCTGCAGAAGTGTGGCGATTTCTTCGCGCTGGGTATGGAGCTGTGTCCGTAAAGAGGTAAGCTGAGCAGGCGAAAGGTGGTTGTGGACCATCTGGACACGTAACTGGTGATTCTGGGCCTCTAGGGTGGCAATCCGGTCGATCAGGGAAAAGAAATGGGACCTCTCGATGCGCTTTCTCTGCTTGTTTTGTTGCACAAGGGAACGCAATCCTTGTTTCCGCTGTCGAATCTTAGTGGCAGTATGCAACACCATTTGTACTGTCAGTGGAGAGCGCAGGAGGGCTTGGGCTATTAGCTCCTCTCCAGCCTCTATGCGTTTGAACAGAGCCACTTCTTCTTCTAGAGAGAGGAGGGGCGTCTTTCCCACGTGGTGAAGATAGGCTTGGGCTACGTTTTCCAGCAGTTCGGACGTTACCTCTGCTTCCTCTGCTTCCAGCATTTCCTCCTCTACAGGCGCCTCGGCGAGTTCGGCTTCCTCCTCGAGGAGCTCCACCTCTTCTTCCTCCTCCTCCACCGAGGGGTTGTGTGTTTCTTTGGTGGGATTCCACATCGGCTTCCTCTCCCTGCCAGGATCAGATCCAATACTGCTAAACGTACCTTGACTATTCCCTGCCCACTTTTGAGCAATATTTGTACCAGAAAGGAGGGGGTACGTCTTAAACTGTCATACTGAGTCTTTTACTTCGCTCAAGGGTGACGATAGGACTCCCCTCCGCTACGATCCCGGGATAAACTCCGCGAAGCATCTTATAATTCGGCAACAAGTTTTTAGAGATCCTTCACCACGTTCAGAATGACCAGAACAGAAAACTATGAGGGCACTTTTACACGACAGGGGATAGAATGATCCCGAGGAAACGAAAACGAACATGCCGCCTAGCTTCTCTTTCTGCAAATGGTTCAGCTTATCTCTATCGCGTTAGGGCTTTGCGGCGAGAGGAGTAAAAGACAAATTGTCAACATAAGAATGGGAATCTATCATAGTGATGAAGATAAGGATAGAGCTGACCTCGTCAGAATAGTGCCCGACAACCAGATGGGACACTTTGGCACGGAGGTGAGACAGAATAGCTCAAAAGAGAGAGACCTGCTCTCTTCTTATGGACAGGAAAGCAAGGGCTGTCTTGGCTTTTGCGGACAAAGAATTTGATCCGAAAGAGAATGTCTATGGAAACGAGCGGTGCTTGCTGGCATCCTTCTTGCTCTTCCATAAGTGAAGTAAAATATTCTCTCAGAGAGGACTGAAAGGGAGAATGAAAGGGTGGTTTCGTGTTGAGGACAGAGTTCTGAGGTGGTTTCGAGGAGGGACTCATGCGACATGTTTTCAAAGCACACTCGCCCCAATCCAAGCCAGCTCGCTCCTCTTCTACTTTCGAGCCAGCGTATCGAGCACTCCTCCGTTCTGGAGAGCTGACAACGCGGGTCAAACAGGCTTATGCCCATTTGGAAGACCGTGACTTGTGTGCACGATATTGTCCTGTGAATCGACGGCAAACCATTCGTGGGGCCATATGTCGAACTGGTGAGCGTGCTGTGGTACACAGCTTTGGCCCGCCTCATGGCGAAGAGGATCCTATCCGTGGCTGGAATGGCTCAGGCACGATCTGCTTTGCCTGGTGTAACCTGGGCTGTGGCTTTTGTCAGAACTTTGTATCCTCCCTTGCATTGTCCTCTGACCCGTGAAGCAGTCCGCCTGGCGGAAAAGTATGGTCTGCGACGTCTCAATCACTGGGAGAGCCGAGAAAGCGGTAGGGAAATATAACAGAGGGATAAAGTACAAAGAAGGAGGAAATTTCATGAGTGCCACTGGACTGGAAGTGTTTGATACCACACTCCAACGAACCCATATTTGGCTGAATGACCTGATGGCTGAGCTCCAATGGGACGACCGCCATAAAGCGTATCTGGCCCTGAGAACAGCGTTGCATATGCTACGGGATCGACTTACGGTGGACGAAGCGGTCCATCTGGGAACCCAGTTACCCATGCTGATCCGCGGTTTCTACTATGAAGGGTGGAGTCCGGCTGGTAAGCCCCTGAAAGAGCGACACAAAGCGGAGTTTCTTGCCCATATGCAAGAGACCTTTAAAACCGACGAGCGTGTCGATCCGGAAAAAACAGTGCGGGCGGTGTTGAAAGTAATAGCCAAACATATCACCCAGGGAGAGATCGAGGATATCAAGCACTTATTACCCCCAGAGCTTCGCGAGTTGTGGCCTTGATCTCTCCCCCAAGTTGCGAGGAGATCCTTGGTGAGTTGTCGATTCATAATATTAATTTCGTTTTGAACTTCGACATAATTTGCTATTCTCTCTTTGCTCTGAGCTTATCAAAGGGTATACTATGGCATATTTCAATAGGAAATTGGTAGCAGTAATCATTAATGACCTCGAACAGTGGATCTATCTGCTGGAGGATATCATTCCGCAAGGTAAACTCAAACAAAGGCCCACACAGCAGTCTTGTGCGCGCTTCGCCAGACCCTCCGGCTAGAGTTTCTCAATCGAGTAGATGATGCCGTATTATGTAAATATCTTGGTCGGAAATGAGATCCTTGCCCTCTCCTGCGAGCCTGGACAAAATGTCTGGTGCTATGGTATCTATTTCGTAATAAGAGCATGAAGGATAACGAAACCAGGCAGATCTCGCTTGAGTTTTCTCCGTCTTTACCAGGAGAGGAGAGATGAAGCACTACAAATATTCCGCTGGACAGTGGAAAGAAATCTCTAAATCTATAAATTTTGCGGAAGGACTGGATTATGAACTCCTGCACGCTGGCTATGAGGTAACAGAGGTAGAGACCAAGTTCAACGGGTTTCCCATCTGTGTCTATACCAAGCCTTATGAAGATACGGTAGTCTTTGTGTTGCAGTTTCCTGGCCTGGACGTAGCGTTATGGATGGAAGATCCCCTCTCCGTTTTTCAGCTCTGGAAAGAGCTGAGTGTCTTTTTGCGTGAAGAGGAGCCAGGCTTTCCACCATCCGAAGAACCAGAAGAGACCGAGCTTTAGCCTTTTGCTCTTTCCAGTGGGGAGACTTTTCTCTGAATCGATAGAGGAGGAAAGAGGGGTTTGAAAATGAGAAAGTCTGAGCGGAATCCGGTGAAAAATTCTGCATCCATGCCCAATCTCATCACGTTATTTCTCTGTGGTGACGTGATGACCGGAAGAGGTATTGATCAAGTATTACCTCATCCAAGTGATCCTCGTCTCTACGAATCGTATGTGCGGAACGCCAGAGAATATGTGGCCCTGGCCGAAGAGGCCCATGGCCCGATTCCACATCCCGTTCCCTTTGCCTATATTTGGGGAGATGCCCTGGCCGTATTAGACCGGGTGGGGCCGGATGTACGGATCATTAATCTGGAGACCAGCATCACCCAGAGTCCCAAGTATTGGCCGGGGAAAGGGATACACTATCGGATGCATCCAGCCAATATTCCCTGTCTCACCACAGCGCAGATCGATTGTTGCGTGCTCGCGAATAACCATGTTCTGGATTGGGGATACAGCGGACTTAGCGAGACCCTGCAAACCTTACAGGCCGTGCAGATACACTATGCAGGAGCTGGCAAGAATCTACAAGAAGCTGCAGCACCGGCTGTGCTGGAGATTGCCGGAAAGGGGAGGGTACTGGTGTTTGCCTGGGGATCAGAAACCAGTGGCATTCCCCTCAGTTGGGGAGCCTCGGCAAACAAGCCAGGAGTCAACCTCCTCACCGACTGGTCAGCGCAGACTATCCAGCAGATAAAAGAGCAGGTGCAGGCCAGAAAACAACCAGCAGACCTCGTTGTAGCTTCTCTGCATTGGGGCGGAAACTGGGGGTATGCGATACCTCCGGAACAGATTGACTTTGCCCATCACCTGATTGATGAAGCGGGTATTGACCTCGTGCATGGCCATTCTTCACACCATGTCAAGGGGATAGAAGTGTATAAAAACAAGCTCATCCTCTATGGATGTGGTGACTTGCTTAATGACTATGAAGGGATCGGTGGCTATGAAGAGTTTCGAGATGATTTGGGTTTGATGTATTTTGTGCGAGTGGAACCTGCGACAGGCCAACTCGTTGGGGTATACCTGATCCCTACTCAGATACGCCACTTTCGGGTGAATCAGGCTTCACGAGCAGATGCTTTGTGGCTTAGAGACATTTTGAATAGAGAAGGGAAACGGTTTGGAACACACGCCGTTCTGCACGAGGATCCTACTTCTTTCACCCTCCATTGGGATTAAGACTTCTTCCCTCTGGCAAGGCATCGACAACACCCACGATCTGCTCTACCTCGACCACTCCTCGCCCCAAACGATCCATCTGATCACTATATATGCCGAGGGATGAGATGAACCACACCGCATATGTCGGAGGCAAAGGAAGCAAGATTTTTGCTTCCCCCCCTTTTTATAGACATATGGGCTGGTTTCACCTCGTTTACCTCTGGAGAGACAAGGGCTACTTACTCCCCTTTATCCCTCCACCAGATTGTGGGCCAGAGAGAACTCTCTTTTCTTGACTACCCCTCGATCGGAATCGTCTTGGTTTTGGCTTCCTCACTCTTTGGAATAGTCACCTGAAGTACCCCCTCTTTGAGTTGAGCTTTCGCCTGATCAGCCCGTACGGACACTGGTAGCGGAATCGTCCGCTGGAAAGAGCCATACCGCAGTTCTCGCCGATAGTAGTGTTTCTCCTTCTTTTCTTCTTCCTCTTTTACTTCCCCTTTTAGCGTCACCGCCTGATCAGTCACATCCACATGGAGTTGATCTTTTTTCACTCCTGGTACATGGGCTTTTATAATAATCGCATCGTCAGTCTCTGCCATCTCTACCGCCGGTTCTGGAGCGCCAACTCGAAGCCAGGGTTCTCGGAAGAAGTCTTCAAACAGCCGATCAATGTCCCGACGAAGAGAAGTTAAACCCTCAAACGGTTCCCATCGTACAAGTGCCATGGTCTTTCCTCCTTCCTGATTCGGAAATATCAAACGTATCTTCTTGATCTCCCCGAGTCGGTGGAAGACTCAAGAGAAAATCACCTGCCCATCCCTTTCCTTCTACGCAGAAAGGGAACTTCTCGCTGTAGACATAGAGCAAAAATGATGCCAGCAGAAGTCTCCCGGTTTCCATCCGCTTAGATCTGGACGTTTCTTGCTCTGCAGTGTTGTGAAGCGGAAGAGATGGTGGGACATTTTTGACCATCGAAAAGGCAAAATGTCCCATTTGGCTTTTTTCTCCTTACCATAAGCATTTGGTGGCACCACTTTAATTCTCCGGCAATTCCTCGCAAGTGACCTCATCCCCCTCAAGGCGCATAGTCAGCTTACCAGATTTACCGGCACGTAACTCGATCCCTGTCCGGTCGCTTCGCAGCCACCCCTCACCATCTGCTGCTTTCTTCTCATAATGGTCTCCAGCCAGAATATACATCGCAGGCTGTTTGCTATCTCGGTCCACGATCCAGACTTCTGGCACACCAAGTGCTGCGTAAAAACCCAGTTTCTCATACGTCTCGTCATCCGGGCTGCGAATTTCAATAATGACGTCTGGTGCGCCCTCGAAGTACTCATTATGATCGATGTCAAAGCGTTCTGGACTGAGGAGCACAAGATCAGGGATACGATAATCGTTGGGCCAGCCTCCAGGAGAGGCCAGGTTAATGCTGTGATATACTTTGGACCTGCGGGGTCGGGCCCAGTACAACCGTAAGTAGGTTTCCATGGCTCCTTCCAGATCCTGGTGTTCTCGATTGGGCATTGGGACCATGTGCAACACCCCCTCCCACATCTCATCCCAGCGGTCCGCTCCAGTACGTTTACGCCAAGTGAGAATCTCTGGTGGCACGCATGGCATAACAGCTTTCATGCCCCCTCCTTTCCTTCTAGCGTTTAATTCTCTATATCTTTTCCTTCTTCATTCTTTGCAACAACCCGCTTAGCCAGCTTTTATGCTCTTCAGGGGCCAGAGTCTCCAGTTCTCCTGGATCGAGCCACACCCCACCACAGCCGCTACATCGATCGATACGCACAGAGCGGTAGTTTGTTTCTTCCAGCTTCCGTCCACATCTAGGACACCGCATCCAGCAGAGCTCCAGGATCGTACGCTCCATGTCCTGTTGCTCCTGTTCGCGCAGTTTGGCAATCAGTTCCCGATCTTTTTGCGCAAAATAGATATCTTCCCGTGCCCGTTCTACGTCTCGCCAAAACTCGGTGTATTTATCTCTTCCAGTCATCGCTTCTCCTTTCTACTGGTTGCATCCCTTTTCTTTAGTAAGTCTCCCTAATTTTCTGGCACTCCTCAATTCCATCGCTTCCTCTTCTTGTCATGCTGAGTCCTTCGGCTCAGCATGACAACTCGTCAGAGTTTACATAACAGAGCAATACTTTAAAGAACGCCATAATCTGGTATTTTACATTTTTGACTCTATCTCTGGGGCCAGGTCTGGCTCACCACAATACCGTAAGATCTGGGCACGCGCTGCCTCGCGGAGTTCGAGTGCTGCCTTCCAGTCGGTGCCCTGAGGTAGCAAGGGCTTTCCTATAGTGATACGCACGGTTCCTCGCCGAGGAAGCCACTGATAGGCGCGTAGCAGAGAGCGGGTACCACGAAGGGCTACCGGAATAACAGGTACACCAGCCTGTGCAGCTACCATAAAAGCTCCCATCCGAAATGGCCGCAGGCCAGGCATACGTTCAAAAGTTCCTTCCGGGAAAAATACCACGCTGTGTCCTTCCCGTACGGTTTGCAGCACTCGTTCAGTATCCTCCACGCCACGTTGTGGATCAAAACGCTCGACAAATACGGTACCGATGCGTTGCAAGAATACCCGAGGGATAAACTGGTCAACCAGCTCTCGTTTTGCCACATAGCGGACGGATGTGGGCAGGGCAGTGGCCAGCACCAGTCCATCCATGTAACTCGCATGATTTGTCACAAATACCCATGGGCCATGCGATGGGATCTGTTCGGATCCCTGGACCAGTACCGGGATTCTGGAACACCAGAGGAAAAGACGTGCTGCGGTCTGGAGTATGGTTTGATTCCATCTCATCCGTGGCAGCACAGCCGTTGTCACCCAGACCAGTGGTGCGAGGATACCAATCAACGTCCAGAAATATCCAGCATACAGGATATCAGTGGCCCCTCGCATGGTTCGACGTATCTGGGGAATGATCCCTACCAGAGTTAGATGTATATATTGTTCCCATGCCGACCGGTGTCGTTTTCGAGGACCTCCACGTTCGTAGAGTTCACGGCTCGCTGCACGGCGAATCTTTCCACTGGATGTTTTCAGAACCAGCCCGGAAGGGGCCAGTACCACATCATCTGGGGGCATACCGGCTAAATCTACAACTACGCCCTCAATCTGTTGACGGAGTTGCTCGAGTGTGGTCGGCTCTTTTTGACGTGTCTCCGCCAGTACTACCAGACGCTCGGTTCCCGTTACCGGATCAGCACTGCCAAAGACGGCGACACAGCCCTTTCGTATACCCGGGATATTCCCAATCGCTTCCTCTATTTCATGGGGATAAATATTTCGCCCGGCTCGGATGATAATATCCTTGACCCGACCGGTAAGGTACACCTCCCCCTCGACAATATAGGCGAGATCTCCAGAGTCCAGCCATTCTCCGTGAAATAGACGACGTGTCTCCTCGGGATTGCGAAAATAGCCAGTAGTTACCGATGGTCCCCGAAACTCTAACCTCCCTTCCTGACGTTCGGCCACCTCATAACCGGTAGTATCCACAATCCGGATCTGATGGCCAGGGAGGGGTTGTCCACAGGCGACAAAACGTAAAGCATTGGGATCATCCGCTGCGGCAGGTATGGCCTGCCCAAAACGCAGAAATGGCTCACGCTGGATCCGATCGATTATGGGACCACGCTCCGGTGGAGGAAAGGCCAGTCCTACCGACGACTCGGCCAGCCCATACACTGGGGCCATCGCTTCCCGTCGAAAACCGTACGGGGCAAAGCGTTCGCAAAACCGGGTAATAGTATCCGGACTCACTGGTTCGGCGCCATTACACGCCATCCGCCACGAGTGAAGACTCAAGCCCTCGATCTCTCGATCCTCAATCTTGCGGAGACATAACTCGTAGCCGAAGTTTGGAGCTGCCGAAAGGGTACCCCCATGTCGGTGAATGGCCCACAACCAGCGAGCTGGTCGGGCGAGAAAGGTTAAGGGAGCCATTAACACCAAAGGGCAAGCATGGTATAAACTTCCCAGCCATGCCCCAATGAGTCCCATATCATGATAGAGAGGAAGCCAGCTCACAAACACATCCCTGGACGTGGTCTGTGTCACCTGCCCCATGGCCCGGATATTGGCGAGCAGGTTGGCATGGGTGAGGATCACTCCCTTGGGACGACCTGTACTGCCAGAAGTATATTGCAACAGGGCGATATGCTGTGCCTGCACAGAAGTGTCCCTGTATTTGGCTCCAGACTCGGAAAGTTCCGATACAGGAGTTACCACACGCAAACTCTCGACTTGGGCTTTGAGGAAGGAGGCAAGGGGCAAGGCCTCTGGAACCGTGATGAGTAGAGAGGCAAGAGCATTGGAGAGAATTCCAGCCTGACGGAGTAAATGTTCCTCGAGCTGAGCCAAACGCATGGGCGGATAAAGGGGTACCGGAATACCGCCCGCAAGCAAAACTCCATAGAAACTGACAAAAAAATCTCGACTGGTGGGCAACATGATTCCTACAGTCTGACCAGGTTCAATATCATGCGCCTGTAATCCGGCTGCCACTGCCTCTGCTCCCTCCTGCAATGCTCCGTATGTTATCTCTTCCTCCTGATTATCTTCCTTATACAGGGAAATATGCAAGCGTTGGGGATGAGTCTGTACATGCCAGGACAGGACCTCTAGCAGGGTACTGGCCTTTTCTGGTATGGCTTTTACTTCCTCCACCACTCCACTTTTGGCTTCTTTTATGAGCAGAGGCTGTCCGGTTGGGCTGGCCTCTTGTATTCCACGTAAGAGGTCACGAGGGGTCTCGGCTAAGACCAGTAACTGCTCCGGGAGTTGCACATCAAAGGTCCGTTCGATACGGAGGAGTAACTCCACTCGTCCTAAGCTATCCAATCCCAACTCTCGTTCGAGCAGACTATCCAGAGAGGCTTGTACCGTCTCTTTTTTATGCGGGTGTAATTCGATGGCTAATCCTCGAACGATATCGAGTAAAGCCTCAGCCAGCTCGCTAGATTGTTCTATTTGCGTCTGTTTGCTTTGTTTCTCTGGCATCTTTTGTCCCTCTGCGATTCTCACCTTCGTAATCATCACCCAAACTGAAAGCGAAGCGGTACCGTCTGGAGCAAGCACAGATCTTGGTATCGTTTTCTCCTTTCCACTCTATATTTTAGAGGATGTTACGAGAGGTTTCACCCCTTTACTCTCGACTTTTCGATGTTCTTCTTTTCTCTCCACCTCTCATGGTTTATGGTCTGCTTCAGATATCGAACTCATTGTGCGTATCGCTCTCTCGTCATCTTAGCTAGAGTGAAAAATTGCTCCTGAATGGCTCCAAAAACAGGAGATTCTTCGCACAGTTTATCCTGAGTGAAACGAAGGACTCAGCAGGACATGCTGAATTTTTCTCCCTATAAATTCAGCTTGAAGAAGCCTTTATTTTTCTACATAGAGAGCTCGCTCTACCAGGAGACCGAGTTGATGACATTTATCCTCTATCTTTCGTTGAATATGTAATGCCTTCTCTCTTGCTAGCTGCTCGCTGTGCTGCTCTCCTTCTCTGATCTCCCCACAATACCTTTCCAACTGCACCAGCGTATTACCGACTTTTGCTTTTGCAAGCACATACAAATGTCCAATAGCAGGGCGATTCTCTGCTTGGAAGAGAGTGGTTATGTGTACCATTTCTCCTTCTATAGAATCGATATTCTTTTCGAGATAGTCCAGAAATTCTGAAACAGAAAAAAGCAGGATACTCGTTTGCATACTCCCCTCCTTTATAGCTCTCAACACGGAGCCTTTTCACGAGACCTCCTGGTGCACATCGATGAGAGATCTCTGGTCTTGTCTAAGTTGATCAAGAAATATGGATATTCCGGAGTCGAATGAATAACCCTGTGCTGCGCTCCCGGAGCGCAGCGCAGGGCAGTCATCTCGTCATCCTGGAGCCAAGCGCAGGGTTGTCATTTCATGATCCGGGACGACACACGGATTTCCCTTCGCCGTGCTTCGGGAGCACGGGCCTCTGGCCCGCAGCGGACGAGCCGCTCTTCTCTCAGAAGTCAGCAAATTGCATGCCATCCTCTCCCCGCTCTATTCCTTAAGGGGAATTTCCCGCATTTTTTCAGGAAAGAACCTGAACCTCTCTGGTTCGTGCACATTTCTTATCAGGGGGTATCATATCAGACTACTGTATGTAGTGGGGAGCCAAAGCTTCCCTGTTCGGCTGGTGTTTTTGGGAATCCGGAAATGAGAGGAGAGCGAAGAAAGAGGTGATCTCCTTTTAGCCACATTTTTCCTGCTGAATGAGATATTCTGTCTCGTGGAGGAGACATTTTGTCACGAGGAGATAACAGAGGATCCGGCAATTTACTGCCTAGACACTCAGGAAGTGAGAAGGTCTTCAAATTCCTTTCGTTTTTGTAAACGAGAGAGTTTGCGCAAGGCATTTTTTTCGATCTGTCGAATCCGTTCCCGACTGACTCCAAGTCGCTCGCCAATCTCTTTTAGCGTATAGCTGCGTTCCTCACCAATCCCAAACCGGAGGCGGAGTACCTGAGCCTCTCGTGCAGTCAAGGTCTCCAGGATACGCCCCGCTTGATCTTCAAGATCTTTTTCGAGCAGCGTGTTGAGCGGGGAAAAGCGTTCATTCTCCAGAAACGCTCCTAAAGTGGTCTCTTCATCACGGACTGGCTTATCCAGGGAGAGTGTCTTCTGTTCAGCCTCCAGAGCTTCTCGAATCTTGGTTTCCGGCAGTGCAAGTGCTCTCCCAATTTCTTGAGGAGTTGGGTCATGGCCAAGCTGGTGATACATCCTTTGTGCCGTCCTCTGAATCTTGATCAGTAGTTCGGACATATGCACAGGCAATCGGATAGTACGTTTCTGTTCGGCAATGGCCCGGGTGATCGCCTGTCGAATCCACCAGACGGCGTAGGTGCTGAACTTATGACCTCGTTTGTAATCAAACTTTTCGACTGCGCGTACCAGGCCGAGGTTCCCCTCTTGAACCAGATCCAGAAAGGAGAGTCCACTCTCGATATACTTTCTGGCCATATAGATGACCAGCCTTAAGTTGGCCGTGATCATGGTTTCTTTGGCCTCTTTAATTTGCTTTTCTCCTTCTGCGATAGCCTGAAGGCATTCCTGAAGCTCCTCCGCAATCAGAGGATACACTTTGTGCAGCTCTTTAGTGGAGCAGCGTTGATGCTTTTTCTGCATACGAGCAAGAAAACTCTTTTTGAAGGTCAGTCCCTGTAATAAGGTAGCGATCTCCTCTCGTCGGGTCCGCAACGAAGTGGAGAGAGAGGATCTCTGGGTAGGAGAAAGGGATGACTGGGCCATCTGCACACGAAGAGAATGGTTTTGGGCTTCTAGATCGGCAATCCGATCCAGGACAGCGAGGAACCGATCTCGATCTAGAGGCGCTCCCCGTTTGTCTTTCTGAACGAGGGATAAGAGGTCTTCTTTCCCTTCTCGAATCTTTTCTCCCCTCTCCAGGACCGCTTCCACCGTCAACGGAGAACGAAGGAGTGCCTGTTCTATGAGCATTTCTCCAGCTTCCATCTGTTTAAAGAGAGCTACCTCCTCTTCAGGAGAGAGCCGTGGGGTCTTTCCAACCTGCTGAAGATAGGCCTGGGCCACATTTTCTGCTGTCTCTATCTCTCCCTCCTCTTCTGTCTGTTCCTCAACCTCTGTTTCTAGAGGCTCTTCCAGCAATTCTTCTTCCACCGACAGAGATTCCTGATCGTTGTTGAGTAGCTTATGCACCGGGTGTCCCTCCTGTGTCTATTCCCTTTCCGGCAGGGGGCGATCGGCCGGATTGTAAGGGATTTCTTCTTCCTGAGACTCAAAAACATCCTCGGTAAAATGCTCCAGATTATAGAGAAGCTGATCCTCTTCAGAGATGATGGCCTCTGCTGCACGAGGGGACCGATCCTCCCGCTCCCAGGTCAATTCATCAATCTGCAGATGATCGATAAGAGCAGTCAACCCCATGACATCGGTAAGAATTTGCAGGATAATCTGATGTTCGATCTCGCTGGGAACCCTTCCCTCTAAATAGACGATCCCTTTCCGGCAGGAGACCTTACACTCTTCCAGATCCAATCGATCGTCACTGCGGAGATATTCCAAAATTAACTTCTGGAACTGGGCATCGGTCAGTCCCTGGTATTCAGGAGGCAATTGCACCGCTGTGATCACTTCCCAAGCCTCAGGGAGTTGCTGTTGACTTTCCTCAAACTGACGAGCACACTGGGCACACAGCCGTGTGGCAGGTACAGCTTCCAGTCGCTGGATTGGAATCTGTTTTCGGCAGCTCTCGCAGATCCCATAGTCGCCCAGGGCCATCTTGCGCAAGGCGAGATCAATCTCTTCCATCTCTTCTTTACCACGAGCGTCTAGCTGATCAATGAGGCGCATGAGTTCAGCTTTTTGTGCTTCCTCCTCCAATTCACTCTCCCGTTCACCTAAAGTCTGCCCCTCGGATTCAAGTTGACGAACCCGGTCAAAGATCTCCTGACGTCGTCGGAAGAGCAATCGCCGCAGACGCATGATTTCTTGCTTAGTCATTACTATCTCTCCTTCTCTCTTTCAGTACCTCTCCAGAGATTCCTCTTGAGTTCCCCGATTTCTGTTCAATGAGCTCCCTTCTCTTTCCCCTCTATCCCTCGCCTCCGTTTCCCCTTAAGATTCTTTTGGAGACTTCTGACGATACTGTTCTTCGAGATACTGATAAATGTCCCACATCTGTTCTTGCATCGCTAGCAAACGGTCTCGTATTGCCAAGACCACCTCTACACCAGCCAAATTTACTCCCAGTTCCCGCGTCAAGATTCGAATAAGCCGCAAACGCTCAGCATCCTGGAGGGTATACCATTTCATTCCCTCTTCTTCTCTTGCTGGCCCGATCAGCCCACGCTGCTCATACAGGTTAAGGAGAGTAGGAGAGATATGAAAAACCTGAAGGAGCTTCTGGTAAGATACATACCCTTCCTTGATCAGTCTCATACCTCTACCTCCAGTTTAGTTCGTGGATTCTCTGGATACAAGCGAGCCAGTTCCTCAAACAGCGAAATGGAATGTGGGTCTGTAGCCTTTGGTACGACGATCTGAATCGTAACATACTGATCACCTCGACCAACGCCATCCCGATGCGGGATCCCTTTCCCTCGCAAGCGAAAGATTTGCCCTCCTCTTGTCCCAGGAGGGAGATACATGGTAACTGGCCCATTAATCGTTGGTACTTCTATCTGGGCACCTAAAGCCGCTTCACTCACAGTAACCGGCACCTGACAGTACAGATCATCGCCTTGGCGGGTAAAAAAGGGATGAGGACGCACCCTGATCCGCAGATAACAATCTCCAGGAGGGCCTCCCTTTATACCGGCGTGTCCCTTACCCGGCACACAAACCCTTATGCCAGTATCGACTCCCGGTGGAATGTGTACGCTTACTCGTTCGATCTGTCTTTCGATGCCTTGTCCTCTACATTGGGGACAAGGATCTCCCTTTTGACCGCTTCCTCTACAGGAGGGACAGGTTTGGCTATAGTGCAAGGGGCCTCGCACCCCTTGAATCATCCCCTTTCCTTGACAGGTTGGACAGACCTGAGTGCTTCCTTTTCTAAACCCTGTCCCTCCACAGGCTGAGCAGAAAACCTCTCGTGGGATAGAGATGGTTTTTGTTGTCCCACGCACTGCCTCGAGAAAATCTATTTCTACGTCTATTTCGATATCCAGACCAAGCTGTGGTCCTCGTGGTTGGCGAGGTTCTCGTCCAAACAGATCACTAAAAAGCGAGCTAAAATCGGAAAATCCTCGTGGTCGGAAACCGCTTAAGTCTAAGTCTCCTAGATCCCACGTCCAGGATTCGGTCGAGCCAAAACCAGGTTGATACTGCTCACGCCCAAAGCGATCATATCTGGCTCGTTCTTCCTTATCACTTAAAACTCGATAGGCTTCGGTGATTTCTTTGAATTTTTCTTCTGCTTCTTTGTTCCCTGGATTAAAGTCGGGATGATATTGCCGGGCGAGCTTGTGGTAGGCTTTTTTGATTTCTTCCTCTGTGGCATCTCTCGTCACACCTAATATCTCATAATAATCTCGCTTCGTCATGCCCCTTCCCTTCTTTTCTCGGCATGCACTCTACCACATACTCTGTCTTTAATCGAACTCATAGCGAGTATTTCTCTCTAATCATCCCGTAGTATAGCGAAGGGAAGTCCCATCGTCATCCTGAATGTAGTGAAAGACCTCTCCTAATGTGTTCCCAAAAGAAGCTCAGAATGACATGCTGAGGCTTACTCGCTACAAGTTCATCATTAAAACGTATATCCTCCCTGTGCAGCGGCCATCTTTCTGATTTTTTCTACTTCAGCCAGGGTCTCTTCCAGATCCAGCATTTCGATCCCATATTCTTTCTTAATCCGAAGTGGTGCGGAAAGATAGCGCACCTTATCTAACATCCGCTTTAAAGCTGTTGCTTGCTGCACAATATGCGAAAGCCTGGTTTGACGATTTATTTCTGAATCCTCTCCCCTGAGGAGTTCGGCATTGGAGCGAATACTCTCTATGGCTGGAGCCATTTCGTAGCTCAGTGCTCGGGCAAAAAGTTGAATAGCTTCGACTATCCTCTCCTCTTCTTGAGGGTCAAAGCTCCCAGGGTATTGGACTCTCTCTCTGGTTATTTCCATGCCCTTTCCCTCCCTCGTAGAATTTTATGATGTTCCTTTCCCTCTCAGCTCCTTCTTTCTAAACGTTGCTGCAGATCTTTTATGAACACCTCTTTTGTTTTCAACTGCTCCCGAAAATCCATCCTATCAGTATTGGCGATCTCCATCCGAAGATCAGAAAGGTAGCTTTCCAGGATTTCCTGTAACATCTGCACCTCTCTATCGGTCAACTCAATCTGCACCATACCTCTTTTCCTTCTTGTATTGACCTTTATTGACCTTATAGCGAGTGAGTCCTACCATACTATACTGAACAGAGCAAAACATTTCGCAGTCTTATGGCTATTATTAGACAACCTGCGCCGCGCTCTGAGATGACGATTGGACTTCCCTGCCCTGCGCTCCCGAAGCAGAGCAAAAGGAAGTCATCTGGCCATCCGGAATGACCAGAGCATGGAGATCACTCTGAGTTTATCATTTTCATCCAGTTCGGTAAAAGTCTCTCTCCAATATCTCCACTATGCACCACAAGGGCTTGATGAGGTTATAGAAGCCGATATAAAAAGTTGATTCTCTCTTCTGCTGATGCCATAATACCAATAAGGTGAAGCAATGATGCGTTCTGAATCAGACTGAACCCTTTGCTCAAGGAAAACCCTGTTTGGCTTTCTGAATACCCCTTCGCTCACTCAGTGTCACCAAACAAAATGGGATATTATAGGATCCACCAGCTCTTTTATGATAACATAAGCAAAGGCTATGCCAGCAGTCAATCTATCAACGACAAGTTTTTCTATTAGCCAGTAAATGCTAGACTTTTGCATTTTGTCAGTGAAGAGAGATCAGTATAACCAAAAGAGCAAGTCAGGGGAGAGGAACAACAATGAGACAATTTGTCTCGAAGGTGGGGCAACTTAACTCATGAGAGAGCAGTAGACGCGGTATGCATCCTTAAGAATATGGTAAAGGGGTCAGGAGGACAGATCGTATTGACTCTGGTTTTGGTACAGAGTTTGCTCCTTGAAAGAGGGAGATTCTGAAGCGATAATGGCAAAGGAGAACTAAAATGCGCAACATCGTTATCGAGTGTTTGAAACGTCCTCCTGTGGAAGCCCAACAGGTAGAACTGGTTGAGCGGAAAGGAGTTGGGCATCCAGACTCGATCTGCGATGCGATCATGGAAGCGGTCTCTGTAGCGCTTTGCCGAGCATACGAAGAGACTTTTGGCCGGATCGTGCATCACAATATTGACAAAGGGCTCCTGGTAGCTGGTCAGACCACACCACGGCTGGGAGGAGGGACAGTGGATGAGCCTATGAAACTGATTTTTGGAGATCGAGCGATTTATGAATTCCAGCAAAAAAAGGTGCAGGTAGGGGATATTGCCCAGACTGTTGCCCAGCAATGGCTCCGTACCCATCTCCGCTTTGTTGATCCGGAGACCCATATCATCTTTCAGAATGAGATTCGACCTGGATCCCCGGAACTGGTTGATCTCTTTGCCCGCGAGATCATTGGGGCAAACGATACCTCTGCCGCAGTCGGTTATGCCCCTCTTACCGAAACGGAACGCATCGTCCTGGTCACCGAACGTTATATCAACTCACCAGACTTCAAGCTCCGTTATCCAGAGTCGGGTGAAGATGTGAAAATCATGGGCTATCGATATAAACGCCATCTTACCCTCACCATCGCCATGGCCTTTGTGGACCGGTTTATCTCTTCGGAAGAATACTATTTTAAGCGAAAGGAGGAAATACGGCAGGATATCCTCCACTTCGTTACTCAGCAAACCCGACGTTTTGAGCAGATCACAATAGATATCAATACACTGGATGAACGTGGGCGCGGTGCGGCTGGGATGTATCTGACCGTGCTCGGCACCTCCGCCGAGGGAGCAGATTGTGGTCAGGTGGGTCGGGGAAACCGCGTCAATGGGGTGATTGCCCTCAGTCGTCCTCAGGGCACAGAAGCGGCGGCAGGGAAGAATCCGATAAGTCATGTCGGCAAGATTTATAATATCCTGAGCCACCAGATAGCTGAGCAGATCTATACCAAGGTTCCCGGCCTGGAGGAGGTCTATGTCTGGCTCTGCAGCCAGATCGGGCATCCGATTGAACATCCGCTGGTGGCCTCAGCGCAATTACTCCTGCAACCCGGAGTGAGGCTGGATGACCTAGCAGAAACCATCCAGGGTATTATCGAACGAGAACTGGCGGGGATTTATGATTTTACCAAACGGTTGACTTATGGAGAATTCAGTGTATGGTAGAAGAGATCGGGGGAATAGGTTCATGGAGAATAGGGAAACAGGTTTGAGTCGATAGAGGATAAGTAGAATGGCTATAATCCAACCATTAGATGCACAGGCCCTCTATCAGCGGTGTGATCCTCATCAATTTCCTTTTGAGACCACCGATGAGCTAGAGGAATTAACCGAGATTATTGGACAAAAACGGGCCGTTGAAGCCATCCGCTTTGGAACCGGCATCCAGCGAAAGGGTTACAATCTTTTTGCCCTGGGTACTCCAGGGACCGGGAGGCATTCGGTTGTACGCCAGTTTCTGGAACAGAAAGCGGCTACTGAGCCGACCCCTTCTGACTGGTGTTATGTAAATAATTTTGAGCAGCCGCATAAACCACGTGCTCTTCAGCTTCCCCCGGGGCAAGGACTGAAATTTCAGCACGATGTTTCTCAACTCATAGAGGAGTTACGGGTTGCTATCCCGGCTGTCTTTGAAAGCGAAGAGTATCGTACCCGAAAACAGGTGATTGAGGAGGAATTTAAGGAACGGCAGGATAAAGCGTTTGAAGAACTGCAACAACGTGCTAGAGAAAAAAATATCGCTTTATTGCGTACCCCTATGGGGTTGGCCTTTGCCCCTCTTCGAGAGAATCGTGTCCTCAGTCCTGAAGAATTTCAGAAACTTCCAGAGCCGGAACGAAAGCAGGTCGAGGCAGAGGTAGAGAGATTACAGGAACAATTAGGGGCAATTATTCGTCAGATACCACAATGGGAACGAGAAGGGCGGGAGAGACTCAAGGAACTGAATCGCCAGGTGGCTATCTATGCGGTGGGACATCTGATTGAGACGTTAATTCAACAGTACCAGACTCTTCCGGCAGTATTAGACTATCTCAATGCGATGCAGAAGGATATCATAGAAAATTTCCAAGAGTTTCTTCAACCCTCAGGCGCTGCTTCGGCAACTCTGGCTGGAGCAGCGCCGCCCGAAACGCCATCGGCCTCTCCTTCGTTTCGCCGGTATCAGGTGAATGTCATAGTCGATCATAGTAACACTCAGGGCGCACCGGTAGTCTACGAGGATCATCCCTCCTATCAAAATCTGCTAGGCCGTATCGAACATATCGCCCAGATGGGAGCATTGGTGACAGATTTTACCCTCATCAAAGGCGGAGCTCTCCACCGGGCTAATGGTGGATACCTCATGCTCGATGCCCAAAAGGTTCTCCTCCAGTTTTATGCTTGGGAAGGTCTCAAGCGCGCGTTAACCGCAAAAGAGATCCGGATTGAATCTCTCGGTCAGGTTTTTAGCTTTGTTAGCACCATCTCCCTCGAACCGGAACCGATCCCTTTGCAGGTAAAGGTGGTGCTCTTTGGGGATCGACTTCTCTATTATCTGCTCGCACATTTTGATCCAGAGTTTAACGAGCTCTTCAAGGTTGCCGTGGATTTCTCTGACCGAATGGACCGAAGTCCAGAGAATAACATGCTCTATGCACGACTGATTGGAACCCTAATCCGGAAAGAAGGCCTCTACCCTTTTGATCGTATGGCGGTAGCAAGGGTTATTGAACATAGCGCTCGTCTGGTCAGTGATGCCGAAAAGTTATCTACTCACATGCAAAGTATCACCGACTTGCTGCGGGAAGCGGATTACTGGGCACGGGAAGCTGGACACCATACGGTCAGCGCGGCGGATGTCCAACGAGCGATCGATGCCCAGATTTATCGAGTCGATCAACTGCGTGAACGGGTGCAAGAGGAGATCCAGCGGGGAACCATCCTCATCGATACCCAGGGAGAGAAGATTGGTCAAGTGAATGGGCTCTCCGTGCTTATGCTGGGCAATTTTGCCTTTGGCCGTCCGAGTCGGATCACGGCACGGGTACGTATGGGAAAAGGGGAAGTGGTCGATATCGAGCGAGAAGTGGCGCTAGGGGGTCCGATTCACTCGAAAGGGGTCCTCATTCTCTCTGGATTTCTGGGAGCACGGTATGCAGCCGATCGCCCCCTTTCCTTATCCGCCAGCCTGGTGTTTGAACAATCGTATAGCGGGGTAGAAGGGGATAGTGCTTCCTCAGCCGAACTCTACGCTTTGCTTTCCGCGCTGGCCGAAGTACCCATCAAGCAGTCTTTTGCGGTCACCGGTTCGGTTAATCAGCATGGGCAGGTGCAGGCAATTGGGGGTGTAAACGAAAAGATCGAGGGGTTTTTTGACGTGTGCAAAGCGCGAGGATTGACCGGAGAGCAGGGGGTCCTGATTCCAGCCTCCAATGTCAAACATCTCATGCTTCGCCAGGACGTAGTCGATGCGGTAGCTGCTGGGCAATTCCATATCTATCCAGTAGAAACCATTGATCAGGGAATTGAAATCTTGACCGGTATGCCGGCAGGTGAACGGGATGCCAGAGGCGCTTTTCCACCCGGAAGTCTCAACCAGCGGGTGGAGGAACGTCTGAGTGCTCTGGCCGAGAAACGTCAGGCCTTTGGCCTGCCCGGGAAGGGAGAGGGTGAAATATGAACGAACAGGAGAGAGAGCTGGCCATTCGACGTATTCTGGTTGCTCTGGATGCCTCGGCACACAGTCTCGCTGCTCTGGAAGCCGCCGCCGCCCTGGCGGCCTCTATGGAAGCAGAGGTGCTTGGCCTTTTTGTCGAGGATATCAATCTGCTCCAATTAGCCGGTTTGCCCTTTGTGCGCGTGGTAAATTTTTCTTCCACTACTGGCCGGCCGATTGACAGCCCCAGTATGGAACAAGAACTCCGACTACAGGCAGCACGTGCTCAGCGGGCTCTTGCTACTATTGCGGAGCACCGCAGGATCCGCTGGTCTTTTCGAGTGGTTCGGGGAGAGGTGACCACCGAGGTCTTAACCGCAGCTCTGGAAGCCGATTTGCTCATTCTCGGCAAATTGAGCCATCCTCTGACTCGACGTTCTCGACTCGGTTCAACCGCCCGTGCAGTACTTGTCCATGCCCCACGTCCTGTGCTTTTACTCCAGCAGGGGGCCTCTATTGGTCAACCCGTGCTCGTGGTCTACGATGGGTCTTCCGGAGCCAAACAGGCCCTTGCAGTGGCTACACGGCTGGTTCAGACGATTTCCGGGAAACTGATTGTCCTTCTCCTTGCTGAGACTGCGGAAAATGCGCAGACGCTGGAGGGGGAAGTAACCGAAAAGCTTCAGAGGGACAGAATCCAGGTACGGTGTCATCGTATAGAACCTGCAGACTTGCAGAAGCTGATCCAGGTGGTACACCTGGAACGAGGAGGATTACTCGTTCTTTATAGAGAAACCCCCTTTTGGCAAGAGGAGGATATGCAAAAGCTCCTGGCTGAACTCCAGTGCCCCATTCTTGTTGTATGATACGAGAACAGGGAGTTCTCCGGAGAAACAACTCATAGCGTCTATTCCCTCTTTTTTCTCCTGCTTCTGGAAGGAACTGTCTTTCCTCTAGCCAGGGGCCTTTCCAGAGTCTCTCCCAGAGCGCAAACTCAGGGTGACCGAAGCTTGTAACGAGCTGAAATCTTTCGGTTACTCTAGGCGAGCGGAAGGCGTGCAGAATCTCTTGCTCGGCAATAAATTCTCCAACGAGGGGATTCTGCGTCGAGTTCCCTGGCCTCAGTTCAGGACAACTGGCAGAAGGGCACAGTCTCGTTGGGGTGGGGTATTATCTGGATTTTTCGAGCTGGGAGGCAAGTTCCTGTATGCGCTTCCACGCCTGCTGGACATGACGAGCCTCGGTATGCGTCTGACCGACGCAGAACCGGAGGGTAAATCGGTCGGCGAGGACTGTGGGAGTCAGATACATGTCTCCACTTCGGTTCAAGTGGTCCAGGAGCTGCTGGTTCATTTCATCCCCAGCTCGATGCCGGAAGCAGACCAGGTTTAAAGGAGCAGGAGCAGCAAGTTCAAAACGCTTGTCCTCCTCGACCCACCGGGCAAATTGCTGGGCAAGCTCTATATGGCGTCTGATATGATAGCGTAAACCTTCTACACCGTAGTGACGAATGACGAACCAGAGCTTCAAGGAGCGGAAGCGTCGGCCTAGCGGAATATGCCAGTCACGATAATCGATGACCGCGCCTGTTTCCGTAGCCTGGTTACGCAGATAGGCCGGGAGGATACTCAAAGTCTTTATCAATACTGCTCGATCAGCTACATAGAAACAGTCACAATCAAAATTGGTAAACATCCATTTATGGGGGTTAAAACAGTAGCTATCAGCGAGCTCCATTCCGGCATGGATATGACGGTATTCCGGACAGAGAGCAGCCGTTCCGGCCATAGCAGCATCGACATGAAGCCACACCCCCTCTTCCTGACAGATCCGACCGATCTCCGGAACCGGATCGATGGCATGCGAAGAGGTGGTCCCTACCGTAGCGCAGACAAAACAGGGAAGCAAACCTGCCTGCCGGTCTTGCGCAATCTGTTTGGCGAGACTCTCCGGGCGAAGAGCAAAGTGTTCATCCACCTCGATCGTTCTCAGATTTTGTCGTCCTAATCCGGCAATTTTTGCCGCTTTTTCCACAGAGGAATGGGTCTGAGAAGAGACATAAGCTACCAGGCGGCCATCACAGCCATATTCATTGCTCTGGAAGTTCGTGGCCCGTTCACGAGCAGCCAGGAGAGCACAGAGGGAGGCGCTGGAAGCAGAGTCCTGGATTACCCCTCCTCCTGTACTATGGGAGGTGAATTTTTCCGGTAACCCAAGCATATCCACCAGCCAATCCAGCACGTGCGTTTCCAGCTCGGTACAGGCTGGACTCGTCGCCCATAACATTCCCTGGACTCCAAGGCCAGCGGAGAGCAGCTCTCCCAGGATAGAGGGGCCAGAAGTATTGGCAGGAAAAAAGGCAAAAAAATTGGGGGACTGCCAGTGAGTAATCCCAGGCATAATCAACGTATCGAGATCGTGGAGAATAGTAGAAAAGGATTCCCCCTCCCTGGGTGGTTCAGGAGGAAGGGCCGCTCGAATTTCTCCTGGTTGCACCTGGGATAAGACGGGGAATGATTCGATACGCTGATAGTAATCCGCAATCCAGTCCACTACTGCATGCCCATAGCGGCGGAACTCTTCGGGGGTCATATGAAAACTCTTCTCTTCCAGCATAGGTTCTCCTTATACTCTTTCCTGACGTGGCCAGAGTCTGGTCAGGGTGAAAAGGTGGATGATCAAAGGGGAATCTTCTGGTCATCGAAGAAGTTTAGTCCTTCGTTGTCTTCAGGGTAAACCCTGAACATTGGGATCTCCCCTCTTGCTCCCTTCCTCTCGGTAACAATACCTTCTCTCTCCTGCAGATCAGCGTAATTATTTGCTGTGTAAGGTAACTTTTTCATGAATTGCGCAAAAATTGTATGCACTCCAATCGCTAGGATCAATAAAAGCCTTGTAGATTCAATACGTTTTGTGCTGGCACACCTCTTGCTATCTTTGATAATACAACATACATTACCTGAGGCATGCGTGCACATGAAAAGCATCACCGTTTCCATTGAACGACGGCAACTTCCAGACCGCAGACAGCCAGTTTCCTTCTGGAGCTCCCTGCGTCTCCATGGACGCCGGAGAGGGTTCCGCAGGGTGGGAGAAGGGAAAAATCTCTATGTAGACTGCCCAGAACCCCGGGTCATCATCCTAACCCTCTTGGTGACCCTGGGCTCTGCAGTGGACGCTTTCTTTACTCTTCTCTATCTCCAGAATGGTGGTAGCGAACTCAATCCCGTGATGCGTTTCACACTTAATTACAGCGTTACCGCATTCCTAGGGCTTAAGATAGGCCTCACGAACCTCTGTACCTGGTTTCTCGCGGTGCACCAGCAGTTTCCTCTGGCGTTCCGAGCACTCCACGGTCTGGCCCTGGTCTACCTGCTCCTCCTGGGTATTCATGTGGGACTGGTCCATTAAAGGCAACAAACGCATGAGGATTCCACTGGTTCGTTTTGTTGCCATACTCATCCTCTTACTCTTAGTATTGGTTTCGTTTGCCTTTATGCTCACCAGCCTCATGAAAGTGCCGATTCGTCTCGTGCGAAAAGGATACAATGCTCCCGGATTCTGTCAGTATACCTTTCATCAGAAGCAAAGACAAGACCTCGTTTTATCAAGCTCCGTGAAGGCCTCTGTTGGTCCAGGAAGGGGAGGTGCAGGAACTGATAGACCGAAACGCTTTCGACTAAGGGACCTCGACTGAGCTCACTCCAGGCTTACAAACTCCCAGAGCTCGCCTGTGAATTGACAGTATAAAATGGGCTATTCTGTATCTTTTCAAGACAGAAAAAGCAGTTGAGAAAAAGAGGAACTTCCTGGTGAGCACAGCCAAAATGAGTATTGACAAGACTATACAGCACACCGCAGAACGGATATGGTTTTCTTGCCTGATCTTAGAAGGTGGTGTTGCCGATGACAGCAGAGCCTGTTAGATTTTCCCAGCAGAATTTGGGCTCCTATGAAGAACATTATGCATGGAGGCGAGGGGAATCGAACCCCTGACCTCTAGAGTGCGATTCTAGCGCTCTCCCATCTGAGCTACGCCCCCACACCGTGGAATAGACCGGTCATTTACAGCAGTAGGCCTTTTTAAGATAGCCCTTATCATAGCAAACTCTGTTCAAGAATGCAAGACTGAGGAAAAATGAGTGAAGGGGAATTTGCCTCTTTCGTTTCCAACTCAAGTCACACCTCTCCTTAAACAGGAATTCTTGTCATGAGGAACAGCAAACGACTTACCAGTTCACCGGCCAGCACAGTAAGCACAGCGATAAAGAGTATACCGGTTGCAGCCTGGGTGGCTTGCCATTTCAGGGTTTGCCAGGTCATGACCGCTAATATGAGCGAGCAGAGCAGACCGATAAGCAGACGGACCAAAAGGGGATAGAAAAAGGCTGAGGTGAGCAGTGCAAACTTGGACAATGCTTCTCCCGTGCTGGCTATTTGCGCATAATACACCAGATTACAGCCCACCAGTATCCCCTGTCCGACTAAAGAGAAGAAGAGTGCAGCGGTTAACCGCTGGAGGTAACTCACGGGCAGAGCGGTTACAAAGAGATACCAGTGTCCGAGCAAAAGCCCCATCGATACTGCTCCTAAAGAAAGAGCAGAGAAGAGAAAACTGAGCGGCACAAACACTGCCTCCCATAGACCCGCCTGGGGAGGCTGGTAGAAAAAGTAGGCATGACAGAGCAAAACAATCCCACCATAGATAGAGGATAGAGGTAGCAGGAGACGGCGCGCTTGTGGAAAAGGCCCCCAAAGCGTAATATTATATGCTAGCAGGAGGAGAAATAAACTCAAAAATAACCAGCTTTCATTTTTCCAGCCCACCCCATACCCTAAAACGGCTACAGTAAGGCCCATTAAGAGTAGAAACACAAATCCACAGAGGCGATAGAATCCTTCTCGAACTTTTTCTATAGGTATAAAAGGGAGAAAAAAAAGACCACCAATCACTAACTGACTGAACACCAGAGTAAACATCCGTATCATTGTTTTTTGTCATTCCTCCTCTTTTGCGACTTTTTGCCAGGTTTGTACCATTTGAATGTAGTGAAAATCTATTAGCCTGTCAAGAAAAGCTTTGCGCTTTCTGGAAAAGTTTTTTAAGATAGAAGATAGTATACTCATCATGATTTTTCTCAGGGAAAGGAAAGCACTGTGTTCGATATTGTTCCCAAAACAGCCCTTACTGAACTGCTTCAGGAGATTTTCGAAGGAAAAGGGATCACTCCAGAAGACGCCTGTCGTCTGTTTCATGCTGATGCTTTGGATTTTTCCGTCCTTCTGTGGGTGGCTACCCATCTCCGGGAACAGGGGAAAGGCAAGTATGTCAGTTATTCCCGGAAAGCCTTTCTTCCCCTTACCAATATCTGTAGAGATCGCTGTGGATACTGTACGTTTCGCCGGGACCCCGGTGAACCCGGGGCGAAGACGATGACGCCAGAAGAGGTGCGTGCACAGGCGCGTCTTGCCAGACAGGCCGGATGCAAAGAGGCCCTCTTCAGTATGGGTGATAAGCCCGAGGCGGCATTTCCGGAGATCAATAGCCTGTTTCGAGACTGGGGCTATAGCGATAGCCGGGCTTATCTGCAGGCGATGTGTGAAGTGGTGCTGGAAGAAGGTTTGTTGCCACATGCAAACCCTGGCATTATGGACGAAGAGGAATTACGACGGCTCCGACCGGTAAATGTCAGCATGGGGATCATGCTCGAAAATATTAGTGATCGATTGATGGAAAAAGGCCAGGCACATTATGCATGTCCAGATAAGGTCCCCAAGCTCCGGATGCGCACGATGGAGCTCGCAGGCAAACTCAAAATCCCCTTTACAACCGGGATTCTGATCGGTATTGGAGAAACGCTCCAGGAGCGAGTAGATTCACTCTTTGCCATCAAAAGGTTGTATGAACAGTATGGGCATATTCAGGAGGTGATCATCCAGAACTTTCGGACCAAACCAACTATCCCTATGTGGAACTGGCCAGAACCAACGCTCTGGGACCACCTGCGGACCATTGCTATTGCCCGCCTTATTCTTGGTCCAGAGATGAATATCCAGGCTCCTCCCAATCTCAATCAGGACTCATATCCTCTGCTTCTGTTGGGAGGGATTAACGATTGGGGAGGAGTCTCACCGGTGACCAAGGATTTTATTAATCCTGAGGCTCCCTGGCCCCACATTCCTCTCTTGAGACAAAATACGCAGAGTGCTGGACTAATCTTAAAGGAGCGTCTGGCCATCTATCCAGAGTATATCCTGAACAAACCGGGATTTCTTGACGATCGTCTCCGCTCTAAAGTGCAGGCGATGATTGATGCAGAAGGTTATGCCAAGGAAGAGGTTTTGGATAATTAAGGGGATTTGGACTCTAACGCGGCAGGATTTTCCTGGCGCAAACCGAGCGCATCGAGGCGACTGGCCAGGGTATTTCGATGAATGCCCAGCAGTTTGGCCGCCACGGTCTGGTTCCAGCGTACCTTTTCCAGGGTGCGCAGGATAAAGTGTTTCTCAAAGAGCTGCACCGCTTCTCGAAGGGTAGTCTGCTCCTCGAACAAGTCATTGGTGAGGAGGGAATCGGGAGCCGAAAGATCCAGGGGGAGTTCCTGGAGCTGGATATACTGATTGGTAGTAATAGCAACCAATCGCTCAATGATATTCTCCAGCTCACGAATATTACCCGGCCAGTGATAGTGGAGAAGACGTTCCATCGCGCTGGGGGAGAGGCCCTTTACGGCCCGCTGAAAGAGGCGATTGTACTTCTCCAGAAAGTGCTCAACTAATAAGGGGATATCTTCTTTGCGCGCGCGGAGTGGGGGCAAAAAAATAGGGATGACATTCAGACGATAATAGAGATCTTCTCGAAATTTATCCTGTTTTATCAGGGTACGGAGATCTTGATTGGTTGCGGCAATAATCCGTACATCAATCGGAATAGCTCGCATACTGCCTATGCGTTCAATTTCCCGCTCCTGGAGTGCGCGGAGGAGTTTGGCTTGCAGCTCAATCCGCATACTGCTTATCTCGTCGAGAAAGAGGGTACCGCCCTGGGCGAGTTCAAACTTTCCTAACCGGCGTTCGATTGCCCCGGTAAAGGACCCCCGCTCATGCCCAAAGAGCTCACTCTCCATCAGGTTTTCGGGAATAGCCGCACAGTTCACTGCCACAAAGGGTTTCTGAGCACGATCGCTGTACTGATGAATGGCCCGGGCAATCAATTCCTTCCCCGTCCCGCTCTCCCCAGTGATAAGTACGGTGACATTATTCCGCGCTACACGGGTAATTAGATCAAAGATCTGGAGCATCTTCTTGCTCCGACCGACTATGTTGACAAATTGTTGCTGTTCCATGGCCAACCGAAGATAGAGCACTTCTTTGAGCAGGGCCTGTCGCTCAAAAACCCGCTGAATGGTGGTCAAAAGCTTATCCACATCAAACGGTTTGGTGAAATAGTCATATGCGCCGAGCTTGATACTCTTCACCGCGGAGCTTACATCGTTCACCGCCGTAATCACGATGACATCGATATTTTCGTCAATCTGCTTTAGACGTTCAAGAATCTCTAGTCCCCCCATTCCTGGAAGCTTGAGATCGAGTAATACTAAATCAATATGTTCCTGGGAAAGAATCTTTAAAGCCTCTTCCCCATGCTGGGCGGTCAAGAGGGTATACTCCTCTTCCAGGATGAGTCGATACGCTTCCAGCACAGAGGATTCATCATCGACGGCTAAAATAGTAGGTTTTAATCCTTCCATGATCTCCCCATGGGAACGTTAGCAAAAATCCCTCTATCATGCTAAGCCCTTCGCTCTTCTCTGACGAAAGAACTTCCCTATACCTCATTAGGGAATACTCCCAAATACCGCTTGTTTTTACGGTCTTGGCAAAGAAGATCTTTCTCTTGTTTTCCCTGAACCAGGTGAAGGGATCAGGATGACGAGGAAAATATCTATAATGTGTTAATCTACAAAACTTCCACCACCATACATTTTAAATATGCTGTTTCCGGAGCAGCCAGCAGGATCGGATGATCTTTGGCTTGTCCACGAACCTCCAACACCCGAACGGTTCTTCCCGCCTTCTGGGCAGCCTGGAAGACAACTTCTTGGAAAATCTCTGGCCGTACATGATAGGAACAGGAAGAGGTGATCAGAATTCCCCCCGGCGGGAGAAGTGCCATACTGGACCTGTTCACTTCCAGATATCCCTGCAGCCCTTCGCGGAGTTTTTGTTTACTTTTGACAAAAGCGGGGGGATCGAGAATGACTACGCCAAATCGTTTCTTTTGCTCCTGCAAAGCTTTTAACTCTTGCAGCACATTCCCTACCCGAAACATTGCCCGCGAAGCATAGCCATTGCAGACACAATTTTCTCGGGCCAGGGCAATGGCTTTTTCTGACGCATCAATCCCGTGGACCGTTTTCGCTCCTCCCTGATGCAAGGCGACCAAAGACCAGGCACCCGTATAGCAAAAGCAATCGAGAATCTCTTGATCTCGTGTATACGCAGTAGCAGCCAGCCTGTTATCATGCTGATCAAAAAAAAAGCCGGTCTTCTGTCCTTCGAACAAATCAACCCGAAAAGAAAGCCCTGCCTCTTGGATCAGGCAACAGGAGGTATCTCCTTTCAGAAGCCGTTTTTCTAAAGGGAGACCTTCCAGAGTACGAATAGCAACATCATTTCGTAAGACGATACCTTTGGGGCGAAGCACCTGTTCCAAGCTCTCCTGGATCATATCGATCCGTAGATCCATACCAAGGGTCAAGGTCTGGACAACCAGATACTCATTATACTTATCGATGATTAGACCTGGAAGAAAATCGCTCTCGCTATAGACAAGACGATAGGAAGAGCGATGAGGATAGAATCGCTGACGAAGCTGGAGAGCTGCTCGAATCCGGCGAATAAAGAAGTCGACAGAAATATCCTCTGGTTCTCTGGTCAAAAGACGTATGCTAATCAAGGAATGAGGATTAATATAACCAATCCCAAGAAATTCTTTTCTACTCGTTACCACAGCCACAAGAGCGCCAGGAGGGTAGCGCGTTGGGCTGCCGACAATTTCATTACTAAAAATCCAAGGGTGTCCACTGCGGATACGACGGTCTTTTCCTCGCTGCAGGGTGACTACGGGGAGGTCGTTTACCCTCATCTTCGTGTCCTGGTGCTCTTAGTTATTAAGGCAGAGACATAATTTGCTGTATGGCGAGCTAGACGCCTCGCTAGTTATCACCTCTATCTGTTCTTCTGTACATCTTTAGCAATATTTCTCTGCCCTGTCAACCGCTTTCCTCACCAGGATTAATTACCAGCAATTGTCTTCAGCATCCCCAATGGTTTCTCTCTCCGAGCAAGGCTTAATTATCGAGAGAGCTTCCTGCACAATGGTGAGCTCTTCAATTTCCATTATCCTACCCCTTCCTCGCGCTGCCCGATGACCACTTCCCGATATCCCGTCTGGGGCATATCCCAAATGTCCAGAATATGAGCTTCCGGCCAGCGGATTCGTATGGCACTTTGTACATCTAGATCGTCTGCCGCTTGTAAGAGCCCTTCCGCCTTTCCGGATATTCGATTGAATACAAAGTAAATAGGCATACGATTGCTCCTCTTCCTCAGCCTCCAGGGCAACTCTCAACCCAGATTCTTCCCAAGGAATACTAGCAATTTTCATGCCACACAAAAACTTCTCTCAGCTTCTGGAAACTCACCACAAAGACCCTCTCCCGAGTGTGCAACTCTTTCCCTCCAGAATGCAAAATTTGCTCCCCTCGCCCCCTTTATTCGAAACCGTGGCTTAGCATCATGTGTTTTTTATCGAGTATCGAAGGAATAAGGAAATTATAGACAAGGAAAGCTTCTGAGACCGGAACAGACCGGTACACTACCAGGAGGCAATTTTAAGATTCTCTGGAGCAATCTATCGCCCAGGAATAATTTGGTGGAGCCCAGCGCAGGGAAGTCCATTTGTCATCCCGAAGCGGAGCGCAGGGAAGTCCATTTGTCATCCCGAAGCGGAGCGCAGGGAAGTCCATTTGTCATCCTGGACAACGAATCCGGAGGAGGGTAACGGGTAAAGTTAAAGCACTTTGACCGGCTTCAGCCAGCCAGGTCGGAGGGTATTGACCTCCTCGATCGCCTTTGCTGAACCAAGAATGACAACGACACCATTCTCTTTGACCCGATCCAATACCTCTGCAAAGGCTCGAAAATCAGCAATGCTCGTCCCGAGTATTTCCTCACGCGCGCGCTGTCGGATCTCGTCAGTCTCTCCCACCAGATAACGCAAAAGGGAAGTATACCCTTTGGCATCAGGGAGCTGGTAAGCATCTAAATCCCCTATCGCTCCAACAATACTTTTGGTCAGTTCTTCATTAGTGAGGGATAGTTGACGTAAAAACTGGCTCGTTTGGTCATACACCTCGAGTGTATGCAGCAAATTTGGATCTCGATAGGAAACATAGCTCAAGACTCCCGAACGATGATCGAAGAGGCAGAAACCTCCATACGCTCCCCCCTGCACCCGCACCCGATCCCAGAGCCAGGTGGTACGGAGATAGCGGAGAATAACCGAAGCTGATCCATGCCAGCGATACCCGAGCTTATAGACATTGCTCCCTTTTCCCACATAATTCACCTGCGCTGGAATAGTTAATCCCTCAAAACCGACCCCATAGGCAGGAGACCAGGAGGCTCGTTGCACCGGAGCAGCCGGAAGAGCTTCCAAAAAAGCTTGCAGTTTAGGAAAAAAAGAGGACCAGCTTGTCTCATCCACCGTTACATTACAGAGCATGGCCTGACGATTCAGTAAGATGTTTCGAATGTCTTCGAGTTTACTGAGCACCTGCGGCCATGCAGTCTCCACCTCTTTGGTGAGTTGACGTAAGAAGAAAAGATAGCTGACCCCTCCCATCTGTTCCGCAGCCCAATCTGCTTCATTGAAATACGAACGCAAACGAGCGTTGACCACTCCATGCCCACCAGGAACCAGACCAGCTTCTTCTTCAGCTTTCTCCTCCAAGACCATCTGCCGAAACCGTTCTGGATTGTCGAGTCGCACGGTGAGCAATATGTCTCGGAGGATATCGAGCAGGTCGTCTGCTTGGGTTACCATAGCTTTGCCACGTAAAAAGAGCCAGGCAATACCGGTGTCTGTTTCTGGTATGACAGAGGTAAAGGAGGTGGGCCAGATTCCTCCCGTTTTGCGCCCAATACGCTGAGATAACCTAACAAAATCCTCTTTTTCGGTCCCTATTTCGAGGAGTGCCCGGCTAAACAGCGGCACATAAGGCAGGTATTCTTGCGGTAACGTATGCAGATTTAGCCCTATATCCAGATAGACAATCCCGTTCGTAAAGAGATCGTGATACAGGATTGGTGTACCCTTCTCCTCTAAGAGTATAAGTGGAATAGTTTTGTTGTACTTTTCCAGATCACTCAGTTTCAGACTTGGAATAGTGGCTAATGCCTCTGGAGGATCAGGAGTTTCTTGGATCTTTTTGAGTTGCCGAGTGTTCTCCATTATTGAGTGCAGTTCGGCTTCATTCATAGCTGCCCGTGCCTGGGCCAAGCGGGCTTTTTCGATCTCCTGTTCGCGTTGTGCCAGCTCTGGATCAGGCTGGAGGAGCAGGATCGTACGATGAGTATTGTCGAGAAGATACTGCTTGATGAGAGTTTCAAAATAGGGCTCTTTCGCCGCAAGTCGATCCTTTATAGCCTGAAGAGGAGCCTCAAAGGCCAAGGGAGCGAGTGGGTCACCTCCATGCAGCCAGGGAATTAAAGCCCGGAGCATTAAGGAGAGCCCCCGGGGATAGGACCCGGTGTTATTCTCCCGCAAGCGAAATTCTGTCGTATTTAAGGAGGCTTCAACAGTCTCTGGATCAATCCCCTGTTCAGACAGGCGAGTGAGTGTTTGCATGATAAGGGCTTCCACCGCTTCCACCTTCTCAGAGGCAATCCCCTTTAATCCAGTAGAAAAATACATCTGTCGCAAATTTCCCTCCAGACCCACCCCGGCCAGATCTTCACCTAGGCCTGAATCAATAAGAGCTTTGCGTAAGGGGGAGGCTGGAGTACCGATGAGGATATGCGACAAGATGTAAAGGGATAAGGCTATTTGAGGATCGCTTGACTCGGCGAGCAACCAGTTTACCGTCATCATACTCTTCTGCTCATTTGCCGAACTCTCGGGCCCTGTCGCATACGACCGAACCAGCCGTTTGGGTTGGTCAAAGCGAGGTTGTAACGGTACTGCAGAATCAATGAGCAAACGATCAAAATCCTTGAGGTATTCGTTGATCAAACGCAATCGTTCATTTGGCTCATCATTGCCATAAAAGAAAATCCGACTATTGGACGGATGATAATAGCTCTGATGAAATGCTTTGAATTGCTCATAAGTTAAATCCGGAATATGTTTTGGGTCTCCTCCTGAGTCAAACCCGTAGGTATTCTGAGGAAACAACGATTGTTGGGCACATTCTGCAAGGACTTGATCGGGTGAGGAGTAGGCTCCTTTCATCTCATTAAAGACCACCCCTTTATAGATCAGAGGATCTTCCAGACATTCTAATTCGTAATGCCACCCCTCTTGTTGAAAAATATGCGGGGTAATTCGTGGATAAAAAACCGCATCCAGATAGACATCAATCAGATTATAAAAATCCTGGAGATTCTGACTGGCTACTGGATAACAGGTTTTATCAGGATAAGTCATAGCATTGAGAAAGGTTTGTAATGATCCTTTGAGCAGCTCCACAAACGGCTCTTTTACCGGATACTTCCGAGACCCACAGAGGACAGCATGTTCCAAAATATGCGCGACTCCTGTTGAATCTGTCGGTGGGGTTCGGAAGGTAATCCCAAAAACTTTATTCTCATCATCATTTTCGAGAGAGAGTAATTCTGCACCGGTCTTGATATGTCGAAACAGTCGTGCTCTGGTTTTCAATTCATGAATCTCTTGTTCACGGAGCAGTTCAAATCCATGTATGCTCGTCATGTTCTCCTCACACCTACCTGTCGGATCTGCGGTTAAAATAACTAGTTAGTTCAAGTCTTTGCCCTTGAACGCATAGCGAGTCAATTCTTGCCTGTCATCCTGAATGAAAGGAAAGATCTCTGAAAAATGGCTGCCAAATTATGAGATACTGCGCTCAGGTTTATCCCGAAGCGAAGCCACAAAGGGAGTCCCTGGGCAAAATGAAGGACTACGAATGCACTGATTAGGCTCACTCGTTAGGAGAGAAGTTCTCCCCAAAAAGATAGTACATTGTACCATGATAACCTGAAAATTCAAGGCTCTCACAAATCGTTGCGTCTACCTCATTTTTGCCCTGTTCTCCCCAAGTGTTAAGAGGAACTTATTGAAGAGTGACCGGTAGAGAGAACCTTTCACTCCCTTTCTTCCTGCTAAATCTCCTCCCTTTCCTTCTGTAATGCGAATACGATTATCGTCAAATTGTCCTCTCCGTAACGATGGACCAACACCTCACGAGCCAAGGCATTGGCAAGTTGCTCTGGGTTAACCATCGCTCTAGCCAGAGTCGCCACCTCATCGTTATGCATGATGTCAAAGAGTCCATCGGTTGCTGCAATGAGAAAGAGATCCTCTTCTGTAATGGTATAGGAACCGACAGCAGGAGTAGCAATCACTCCCACAGATTTGAAGGGTTGATCTCCAATTGTTCTGGTAGGCATTAATCCCCCGACTCCTGGTTTCCAGACATAAGGTCCCTGAATCTCTCCCCCGGCCTCTCTGATTCTTTGCCTCTCTTCGGCATTATCCAGCCGGTGATCGGTGGTAAGCTGAAGGATCTGATGAGGACTGATAACCAGGATTCTGGCATCTCCGGCATTAGCATAGAAGATTTTCTGTTCTTTCAGTAAAAAATTGGCAGCACATGCTCCAGAAGTCTGATGATGTAACTCTTCAGAGATCTGTTCATAGGTGTGGATAAAGGCAGCACAGGGGGAGTGGGTGGTCAGAAACGCCTGGAGAAATCGTTCATGCAAATGGCGAGCAAGATATCGTGCCGCAGCCGCCCCACCATGTCCATCGTAGACTCCTCCGAATACCCAATCTTTGTTAGAAAAATGGAGATCCAGAAAATAGGTATCTTCCATGCTCCTTCGGTGTCCTTGTTCCCATACAATTGCGACTCGCATAAGCTATCCACCTGATGAGAACTTTGATCAATTATCCGGTTCATCTTGGATCGAAGAGACGAGTTTGTCTCTTACAGATCTACCAGGAGCCTCAACAATCTTTTCTCCTTTGATGAAGTTTTGTATCTCCGGTTTACCGAGCGTTTTCCCATCTGATTAGGAAGAATCAGTAGACTGATGCTTTAAAAAAAGGTTTGCACCATATGGTCATTCTGAGCAACTGCAAGGAGCAAAGAATCTCCTCAGAGAGTATATGGCCCTGGTCAGCGAGAGGCTTCGGCTCAGCATGACAAGCTAAAATAGATTTTACAGAGCACTAGGCCAGGCAAGAGGATAATATCATCAAGAGAGAAAACATACAGCGAGTAAAGACCAGACTCTTTATTTTGCTAGACTCTTCCAGATAAATGAGTAGAATGGGAAAAGAGTATCTCTATCCTATACGCGTGAAATATGTACCAGGATCTTGGAACAGCAAGTCCTAAAAGTCAAGTACAAATACCAAGAGGAGGACTGACAATGGTAGAAATGATTCATGCCATGATTCGGCGCATGTTGTGGGAAGCCCAAACAGATTGGGAAGGTTTCTGGGCCCGGGGAGCAGAACAATTACCCTGGTTTCGGAAATGGAATAAAGTGTTTGAGTGGGAGTATCCCTCATTCCGCTGGTTTATAGGTGCCCAAACAAATATTGCCTATAACGCGCTCGATCATCATGTCCAAGCCGGACGAGGTGGCGTCGCGGCCCTGATATATGAAAACGAAGCTGGAGACCGTCAGGTGTTTACCTATGCCCAACTCCTGGAAGAGGTCAAACGAGTTGCTGCCGCTTTGCGCGGTTTGGGAGTCCAAAAAGGGGATCGAGTAGGCATTTACATGCCCACCATGCCTGAAGCGATTATTGCGATGCTAGCTGCTGCCCGGATTGGAGCTATTCATCTGGTGGTGTTTGCCGGATTTGGAAGTGGAGCGCTGGCTGATCGGATGCAGGCAGCGGGTGTTCGTGTCCTGCTCACGGCCGATGTCACCTTTCGCCGGGGAAAGACTATCAACCTGAAAGCGATTGTGGATGAAGCCCTGGCTATGCCTGGATCCTCTATAGAACAAGTGGTTATTCTCCGACGAAGCAATGAGCCGGTGGCGATGACCGCTGGACGAGATCTGGACTGGCAGGATTTTCTCGCTGGGGGCCAGAACCAGCAGGATGGGGTAGAGATCATGGAGGCGAATGAGCCCTTATATATACTCCCTACCTCCGGCACTACAGCCAAACCCAAACTCGCTGTGCATGTGCATGGTGGCTATCAGGTAGGAACCTATTTAATGGCACGCTGGGTGTATGATCTTAAACCTCAGGATATCTGGTGGGCTACTTCCGATATTGGCTGGGTCGTGGGACATTCCTATATCGTCTATGCTCCGCTAGTCACGGGATGTACCACCATTGCTTATGAGGGGGCTTTGGATTATCCGGGTCCAGAGGTCTTCTGGCGGATTGTCGCGTATAACCACATCACCTCGATCTTTACTTCGCCGACTGCTCTCCGTCTCCTTATGCGGTATGGAGAAGAAGTAGCCAAACCCTTTGACAAAAGCTCACTGCAACGACTCTTTTGTGCTGGGGAAGTTTTGAATCCGCCGGTTTGGGAATGGTTACAAAAGAAGGTCTTTGAAGATCGTATTCCTGTGCTGGATCACATGTGGCAGACGGAAACCGGTGGGCCGATTTTTGGCAATCCTTTTGGTCTAGGGATGCTCCCGATCAAGCCAGGTTCAGCCGGTATCGCTTTACCTGGTATTGAAGCCGGGGTCATGACCCCGGAAGGGCATCCTTGTCCTCCAGGCGAGAAAGGAATCGTGGTACTCAAAAAGCCCTTTCCCAGCCTTATTCCGACCCTTTGGGGAGAACCAGAACGGTATGGACAGGATTACTGGGAGAAAATTCCACACTATTATGTCACTGGTGATGCAGGATATGTCGATGAGGATGGCTACTACTGGTTTTCAGGAAGAGCTGATGAAGTGATAAAGATCGCTGCGCATCGTATTGGTACGATTGAAGTAGAAACGGCCTTTCTGAAACATCCGGCGGTAGCCGAGGCTGGTGTTACCGGACGTCCTGATCCTACCCGTGGGGAAGTTATTTCCGCTTTTATTGCCCTGCGGGAGGGATTCACTCCTTCTGAACAACTGCGCCGTGAGTTGATCGAAACAGTCCGTGAAGAACTCGGGCCGGTAGCGGTCATTGGGGAAATCAACTTTGTAGGAATGTTACCGAAGACACGAAGTGGGAAGATCATGCGGCGCGTGTTCAAGGCGGTGGTCCTGGATAAAGATCCTGGTGATGTCTCCACTATTGAAGAGGAGGGTTCAGTAGAAGAAGCACGACGGGCGTGGCAAGAACTCAAGAGTGCACTTCAAAGAGAGGGTCAAAATCCCTGAGGAATATTCGATGCCCTTGCTTGCTCCGCCGGTCATACGGAACTGCTGCCCATTCTTCCAGGACCAGGACAGGATAGCCGAGTTCTGGCAAACCTTGTCCCCTTCTTAGAGTCTTCGGGAATGCTAACGAGTTTCTTAAGATTTTGAGGAAGGGCAGTTCGCGAACTGCCCTTCCAGGCATCCACATTCCATACCTGGCGCTGGATTGGAGGTAACAGACTGCTATGGCCTCTCCGAAAAGCAATTCAGCCGATCTACCGGAAGCGATGCGGGCCACTCTCCTCTTCTTCTGGTTCCAGACGTTTAGCGTCTACCAACTGGAGTCGCCACCCGTCAGGATCACGAAAATTAGCGATCAGGCGTCCGGTGGCCTTGATGAAATGAGGAGCTCTTTCAAATTTGATCCCTTGGGCACTCAGATCGGCATACTCTTTTTCGAGGTCATCGACCAGAAAGGCAATATGATTGATTCCGATATTTTCCTCTCCTTCTACGGTGTGGATCTCGAAAATAGGTTGATGGTCCCCTGGAAGCTGGAGCTCTGCCGAGCCACCATGATGAGGGGTACGGGAAAGGAGTTTAAAACCGAGTTTCTGAAAAAAGGCCACAAATTCATTCACATCCCTCACTACCAATTCGATATGATCGATGCGTTTTACCATATTATTTTCTCCCGAAGATTGAAGTTGCTTCTCGATCTTTTCCTTATTTACTTCACCATCATATATCGTCTATCTTGAGCAGGGCTGTCAAGCTCAAAAATAGCCTTCAGTAGTGGCAAGGAGACGCTGGTGGTGCGTGAGGGCCAGATCGACGAGCAGTTTATGTGTATAGCGGCGGAGTCCTCGAGAGAGAAGGGTATAAGACTCCTCCAGAGAAGCTCCTTTGCTTTGGAGATGGCTGAGGAATCGTTTCAGCCTCCCTATACCGCCATTGTGCCCAATGAAGACGAGCGGCAAAATTTCTGCGATCCCCTCGTCATATAACCATTTAATTCTCTTGACCAAATGATCTATCATTAGCTGAACCACTTTTCGTGGATTAAAGCGATCATCTTCCTTGGAGAGTTCCTGCAAGAGATTGGTGGGGGGATAGTTCTGGCGATAGCGAGCTATGAGCTCTTTGAGATCCCGTGTATGCAATCGGCGAGCATAGGCTATCCCGTAGCGCCTCCTATCTTGTTGAAATTTTTTCCAATTGTAGATCTTCAAGCCTTTACTGGATGCAAAACGGGGAGCAAGCTGAAAGATACTCGCCTCTCCATGAGCGCCAATAGCGAGGGGATTATAGCTACTTTCTACTTTGGCCAAAGCGAGAAGCACATCGGCCAAAGTGAGGGGAGCAATGATATTTTCCACAATGTGGACTTGCTTCTGTAATTCTTTGTTATGCTGCAGGATATGCTGATAGAGAGCTCGAAGAGCCGTTCGTTTCCCTGCATATTGCCGGTTATGATCTTCATAGGACATTCCGTAAATTTTCTTATACTGTTTTTGTAAGGATTGATAACTGGAGTTACTTACGGAAATCTCTATACTTTTCATCCTCCCCTGGAAGGAGGGGACAAGAACAGTAGATGAGACGTTATCTTCCGCTTCGGACAATGGGCATAGGAAAATGAGAGCCCCACTCACTGCGATGTGGGTTATGTACAAGAGTCGTCTGCTAATCTTGTGTCTGTAGAGGAAACTATGTATCCCAACCTCACTCTGCTCCACCATATCTACTATCCTCCTGCTTTCAGTAACCACATACTACGAAAAACGCTGGATAACCATGTTCCCCCTTTTCCCCTCTTCGGTAGTTCAGCATCTGCTCTTATGCTGCAAGCATGTCTCTCGTATCCGTAATTTTTCTCCTCCACCTCCTTTTAGAGCTTCCCCTGGCGTCAGATCGTCTTTCTTTGGGTGTACCGGCAAACAGCCCATCAGCGAAAAAATGGGAGAATCGTGTAGTTTCGTACTACCTCATCATCAAATTCAATCACCAGGAGATTAATTTCTGCATTTTCTCGTTCCCCTGCGGCCACATATCGATAACTCCATTCCTCGCTTCCCGCAAAATTCCGGGTTTTAAAAAACGGTTCACCTAACAGAGAGACCACCTGTTGTTTTGTGGTTTTTTCTCGTTCAATTTGACTCAGGTTCCTTTCATCAAAGGTCTTCTTAATTTTTAAGAAATCCCGAACGGTTTGCATAAACTGGTGAGTTGCGGTAGCCTGCTGCTGGTCTAGTTCTGGAGAAACCCCATACGAACATGCAGTCAACACCACCAGCAAGGTACAGAGCATGAGAGGGAATTTTCGTCTCCTCTCAGGGAATTTCGGCCATACTTTTCTCACCATTATCCGCATATCATACACTCATCTTACTCCCCAAGAAGTCCTCCATTTTTTGCTATATCAAGAACAGAATAATCGTAATTTGCTGCTACAAAAAGCAAGGAAAGGGATTAATGAAAATATATTGTGCATGGAAGGACGGGAAACTCAAGGAGGATTTTAGCAGGTAACTAATAGGTAAGAATCCTACCTCTTCCGATTCACCAAAAGGAGAAGGTTACCGTGGAATACCCCTCTTATTCGATCAACTGTTTCTCTCAGATCGCCTCACAGGGGAAAAAGAAAAGTCCTCGCTCTGGCCATCATCTCATTATCGTTCTAGGGAACCAAGATACGTGCGCAGATTTTTGGCTGTACCGGTAATATTGAGCTTTCTGCGGATGTTTCTCCGATGAGTTTTTACCGTATCTAAAGCGATATGGAGTTGGCGGGCAATTTCTTCACTGGTCATCCCATTTCTGATCATCGAGGCGATTCGTAATTCACTGAAAGAGAGGGAAGTGGTCAGTTGAAAATTGGTGGCGAGCCCAGAAGTCAAGTCTTCTATATAGCCAACCAGCATAGCAAATTGTGGTTCGTACATCTCCAGATTTTTATCCTGACGGAGCTTTTCGATAATGGGGAGAATTAAAGAACGGATTTTTAACACCATCCGTCTTTCCGTCTCTTCTCGGGTCCTTTCGATATTCTGAGCCAAGACGGATAACGCTTTGTTCGTGTCCAGGAGATCTTCATTGAGTTGTTCTAACTTTGCTTGGTGGGCGAGGAGTTCGGCATGACTCTTTTTCAGATCTTCCAGAGCTTTCTCATGTTCCAGCTCAATCCGTTGCGTCTCGAGAGCCCGCTTAACCGCATAGGATAACAAATCTATGCTCATCGGTTTTTCGAGAAAATCAAAGGCTCCTAAACGGAGAGCTTTAATCGCTACCTCTTTATCTGCATAGCCCGTCATCATGATAATTTTGGTCTTCGGAGAAAGCCTGCTTATTTCCGCCAGGACATCCAGTCCAGACTTTTTGGGCATCATGATATCGAGCAAGACGATATGGTAAAATCTCTTTTTCACTTCCCTGGACACTAAGAGTGGGTCGGTAAGACTCTCCGCACTCATGCTCCAGGAAGAAAAAACCTCTTTTAACAAATCAGCTACTTGTCTTTCATCATCCACAATAAGAATTCGTGTATCCATCAACCTTAAAAGTTCACCTCACTATTGCTTAAGTGTAAGGAGACACTATCATTCTTCTGACCATCCCTTGATCGGCAAGCTCTGTCCATGCTCTCATTTAAAATATTCTATGTAGTGTCGTTGGTATTTGTATAGTATACTACTCTTCACCTCACAAATGTAAACACCTTCTGGGCAAATGTCAAGAAGAGAGAGAAAAAAAATCGGCAAGTTCCCTCATTTTGTCTTTACCTCTATCCCTTAGCCTTTTCTACCACAGAAACAGGGTTACCCTTTGGTCCGAAAGTTTGTTCTTGACAGAATGAACACGGTATGAGTAAAGTGAGAAAGGAGGCGTTAAGTATTTTGTTTTCCAGAAAACCTGAAAGAGCGTGAAGGAAAATGCTTTCTTCATTTCAGTATACCGAGAAGGTAGCTATTCTCAATAGGGGATGGAACCCTAGAAACGCTATTAAGCAGAGTTTCTGTGTATTGCTATGCCTCAGTTTCCTGAGTATGGGGACAGCAAAACCTGGTTGGACAGCAACCGAACGTGGGCAACTTGGGATTTATGTGCAAAATCTCACCCTCCGTGTTGCACAGGCCAATAAACTTTCCTCGGAGGAAGAAGGGGTTGTTGTTGTCGGCATCATGAAAGGGAGTCCAGCCGAACAGAGTGGATTACAGCGGGGAGATCTTATCATTAGTCTGAACAAACAAACCGTCAAGAATGTTACCGAGTTACAATCGCTGGTGGCCAAACTTCCTTTAGGGTCTGCAGTCACTCTCTCCATTATCCGTGAGGGAAACCCGCTAGAGATTCACACCACGGTCTACAGCAGTCAAGCAGCAGAGCAAGACCTGCCTCGGTTTGTGGCCGATGGCCGTCTCTTGGGGGTGCTCCTTTTCCTGGTTGCCTCTTTTCTTCTCCTGGTGGGGATAGGCAACTTTCTTTTGCCCCGACTTTATCATCATCTCTCTGAGGGAACCCTTCTCTCTTCACTCGTTCTGACCTTATCTCACCGCTGGATAATATGGGGTGGGGGAATAGGTATTATTCTCTTTCTGCTCTGGACGGCGATTACGGTGATTCCACCGGGAAGACGAGGGGTAGTGTTCAATCTTTTTTCTGGGATGCATTCCATGGTATTATCGGAAGGGATCCATTTTCTCTTTCCTCTAATTGATCAGGTGACCGTCTATAATACGCTCAGCCAGACCTACACTATCCAGAGTGGCATCGAAAAGCAGGGGACCAAAGAAGAAAAGGTGTATGGATTATGGATGCCGACCCGGGATGGGATGAAGATAGGTATAGATGTCACCGTAAGATATCGCCTGGACCCCTCCCAGCTTGTAGAGCTTCATCGCAATGTGGGTCTGGCATACGAAGCAAAAATTGTCCATCCCCTCGTACAGAACATGGTGCGGATAGTTATTGCCCAATTTCGGGCCTCAGAGTTATTTACGAGTCAGTATCGATTTGCGCAGGAAGAGATCTTTGCTCGATTGAAGGAGGCTTTTATCCGTGATGGGGTGCTCTGCGAAGGGATCTTTTTAGAAAATATGCATTTTCCACCCGGCTATGAATCTACTTTACAACAAGAAATGCTGGCGGCTCAGAAAATTCAGGAACTTACTTTTGAAGTGGCGCAAGCCGAGAAACGGTCCGCAGCCCGGTTGTATGAAGCGGAAGGTGAATCCCAAGCCCTGGAAATTATCAACCAGAGTCTCCACAATCGTCCTCATCTCCTCCAGTATATCTGGATCAAACAGCTTCCCTCCTCCGTGGGGCTTCTGGTGGTTCCTCCTGGGCTAGGAAAGATACGTGGGAAGCACAAAAATTTTCCCCAGCGCACTCGCTAATTTCTTCCTACTGCTCTGTTACCGTATGTTCTGACGAGCTGTCATGCTGCGCCGAAGGCGCAGCATCTCGCTTTTGAGATGCTGCTCAGAGTCTGTCCTGAGTAAAACGAAGGAACAAGCTCTGAGTAGGACTCAGCATGACCAATCAAAATGAAGTTAACAGAGCACTACGCAATATCGGGCTAACGTTGCGAGAGGAGGCTAACCGAACCGAGATAGCGATGAAAAGTCTCCTTATCAATAGCTTTGGCATAGGCTTCTTCCGGGCTGATTATCTTTTGGCGCAGGAGTTCGGCAATGGCTTGATCCATGGTTTGCATCCCTTCCCGTTTGCCGGTCTGAATAATAGAGGGGATCTGAAAGGTTTTTCCTTCACGAATCAAATTCGCCAAGGCCGGTGTAGCTACCAGGATTTCGGTGGCAGCGACTCGACCTGTCCCATCTGCGCGTTTCAACAGTTGCTGACAAATGACCCCTCTTAACGTTTCGGCGAGGACAGTTCGTATTTGTTCTTGCTGGCCGGCTGGGAACACATCAATGATCCGATCCACAGTAGTGGCCGCGGTCATAGTGTGCAGAGTGGCCAGTACCAGATGTCCGGTCTCCGCGGCAGTAAGAGCCAAGGAGATGGTCTCCAAGTCTCGCATTTCCCCGATGAGGATTACATCAGGATCTTCTCGTAATGCCGACCGGAGGGCACTGGCAAAGGAGTGGGTGTGGACCCCTACCTCACGATGGGTCACTAACGATTTTTTGCTCTGATGAATGAATTCTAGAGGGTCTTCAACGGTCAAAATATGGCTTCGACGCTCTTCGTTGATTACATCAATCATGGCAGCCAGTGTCGTCGATTTTCCACTCCCGGTTGGACCAGTCACCAGTACTAATCCTTTATCCAGACGGGTAAAGCTCGCCACGCTTCGTGGTAAATGTAATTCTGTAAGGGTCAACACCCGGTTGGGGATCACCCGAAACACTCCACCTAGACCATGCTGCTGTTGAAATATATTGGTGCGGAAACGAGCTACCTGAGGAATTTCATAGGTAAAGTCTAGCTCCCGACCTTCGTTTAATACTTTGATCTGCTCTGGGGTCAAAATTTCCAGCAACAATTCCTGGCAAATATCTGGACTGAGGATCTCGTCTTGCAGAGGTTGCAATTCACCGTGGATTCGCACAAGTAGAAAAGAGGCCGCCCGAATATGCAAATCAGATGCCCCTATCTCCTTAGTCTTTTTGAGCAACTCATCAATTTTGGCCATGATGATCCTTATACAGCAGAAGCCGGTCATACGTCCGGGAACCTCTGGTGAGTCATATACCAGTCGAAGAGTACCCGAAAAGGAGAGGTAAAGTGGTCTGGATTTTGTCGAAGCCAATCGGCAATCTGGGCCAGGGGATAAAAGGCGATCCTCTCAATTTCCTCTGGATTTTCCTGCACCGGTTGGTCGGTAACTGCTAGAAAGAGTACCGTATGCTCCATGGCCATCTCCCGATTGGCTGGAAATTTTCCTATCGCTTTCAGAGGAAGGCTTAACCCCAATTCTTCCTTGAGTTCTCTTTGGGCGGCCTTTTCATAGGATTCTCCACTGTGCACATGGCCAGAAGCTGAGGAGGTATAACATGAGGGAAATTCGTCTTTAGTATCAGCTCGTTTCTGTAAAAGCAGCTCTTTTTGGGAATTGAAAACAAAAATATGGACAGCACGATGCGGCAGTCGTTTGGTATGCACTTCAGTTCGAGATGCTTGGCCTACCACCTCATCCTTCGCATTCACTACATCAAAGATTTCTTCCTCCATCACTCCCCCTTGACTGTTAGAATATGAAGCTGTCTGTGGACTCAACCGAGTCCGGTTTGTCACGGCACTCTTTTCTTTCCCTGCTTCTCTTTATGATAAGGTCTGCACAGCACTTGTCAACATTGAAGTGCCTCTCCTTCCTTTTTTCCGCCTCAGGCTGAGCATAAAAAAAGCCTCCCCAGTGATCCTCTTCTCCAGCAGTTCTTTCCCAACGAGTATTCCCGTATAGATACGGAATAGCTTCCATGAAGTATCCAATTATGTTAAACATAGCAGCTACAGGCTTGCTCAAGATCAAACGATTTTGGATACTTTTTTCTAACCAAATGGACAAGAGGTGGAGAAGGCCAGGGGACCTGAGGGGGATTTGACCAATAAGCCAGGGGTAGAGTAAAATACTCCGTAAGGTAGGGATAACAGCAACAAACAACGATTATAGCTATACAGATAAACCACCGGAGGGTAGCCTATATGATTGTAGCAACCGGACATCGGGGGGCAGCCAAATTAGCCCCGGAAAATACCCTGAAATCGATTCAAGTAGCCCTGGAGCTTGGGGTAGATCAGATCGAAATCGATGTCCATCTGAGTCGAGACAATGCGTTGGTTGTGATTCACGATGAGAAGGTCGATCGTACAACCAATGGGACTGGATATGTACGGGACCTGACCTTAGCCAAGCTCCGCCAGCTCGATGCGGGACAGGGGGAAAAGATTCCTACCCTCGAAGAGGTAGTTGATTTTGTCAATGGTCGAGCACGATTGCAAGTAGAATTAAAAGGGCTCGGAACAACCGAACCAGTTATCGACCTCCTGACCCGGTATGGGAAGCCTGAACAGTTTCTCCTGACCTCCTTTCGTCATGCTATGGTCCAAAAAGCCAAGGCATTGAATCCTGCTTTTGAGACGGCAGTCTTACTTTCCAGCCTACCGGTTCGGCTTCCTCAGGTCATTGCGGATGCAAATGCAGATGGAGTGAGTCTCCATTTTCGCTATCTCTCTCCAGAAGTGGTGGAACAGGTACATCAGGCTGGATATAAAATTCGGGCCTGGAATCCGGATACAGCCGAAGAGATAGAACCGATTATCATGATGCGTCCGGATGCTATTGGGAGTAACCGTCCAGACATTCTGCTCCAGCTCTTACGTCAGCACCTTTGATATTTCCTGATTTAGTGGGTTTTTGTTGCAAAACCCTTCAGAGTAGTGTATATACAAAAAATAATTCTTTAAAAAATACTTCAATAACTATAGCTCGCTCCACCAAGAGCGATATACAAACTGTGCCTCAAAATTACCATGTCTGATACTCCCCTACGTATGATTCTCTGGCCTAATCCTGTCTATCGGAACCAGGCGGAAGCGGAAAAATGGTTCTTTAGTGTCTCTCTCCAGGAGAAAAAAGGAATAGGAGTTCAGATCCAGTGGTATCGTGCGGAATGGATCGATGGAGAAGGGAGAATACACGATTATCTAGAAGATCGCCTGGATGTTGTTCTGGCCCCCTTTGAGCAGGCCAACTTCCCAGACCTCTGGGTATCCAGTCCCCTTCCCCAATTTATCTATCGCCTTATTTTGTTTGGAGCAGATAGACAGGGGAAAGCTTTCCAGGTCAGTGAAGATCTTTTGTGCTACTGAAATCCTTTGCATATGGAGCTACTAAGGCCTGAATACAGGAGTGAAATTATATGTTTGCATTTTTTGAATTGATCGGAAGCTGGGTAATTTTTACTCTCCAGGAGATGGGGCGCATGGCGATCTTTCTTTTGACAGCCCTTCTCTGGATCTTTCGTCCTCCCCTGCGTTTTCGACAACTCGTTAGACAAGTCCAATTCGTTGGGGTCAATTCCCTTACTATTATTGCCTTAACCGCAACCTTTACCGGAATGGTCCTGGGACTTCAGGGGTATTATACCTTACGGAAATTTGGGGCCGAAGGGGCTCTTGGTTCACTCATTGCCCTGAGTCTTATTCGAGAACTTGGCCCGGTCTTAGCGGCGCTTATGGTAACTGCCAGGGCCGGATCAGCCATGGCCGCAGAAATCGGAACCATGCGCATTACTGAGCAGATTGATGCCCTTGACGTGATGGCAGTGAACCCCATAAAATATCTAGTAACCCCTCGGATTTTAGCTTCTGTTATTGCTGTTCCTTTGCTGACGGCTGTGTTCGATGTGGTTGGAATTTATGGGGGGTATCTGGTGGGAGTAAAGTTGCTTGGGGCAAATCCAGGGGCCTACTTCGCCAGTATGGAAGAGAATGTTGTCTTTGATGATATCTCTGATGGACTTATAAAATCGCTGAGTTTTGGCCTTCTTATCAGTTGGATATGCTGTTATAAAGGCTTTCATACCACTCGTGGCGCAGAGGGAGTCGGCAAAGCAACTACCGAGGCAGTAGTCCTCTCCGCTATTCTGGTGCTAGTATGGGATTATTTTATTACTTCGCTTCTCTTCTAACAACGCTGCAATTTCTCTTTGCACTGGGGGCTTAGAGTACAATGGTATCCTTAGACATTCTGAGTACAGCAAAAGACCAAGCTCTAAACAGCAGAAAATGCTCAGTACAACTGCCCAGGATTGCCATGAGATAAGTTCCATGGTTAATAATGTAAGGATATAAGAACTGATGATCCGTGTCATTGATCTCTACAAATCGTTTGGTAAACAGCAGGTTCTGCGGGGGATCAACATGGTAGTTCCCCCGCAGCAAATCACCACTATGATTGGTCGGAGTGGCTGTGGAAAGACCGTTCTCCTTAAACATCTGATCGGTCTTCTGCGACCAGACCGCGGAGAAATTTTTATCGATGGGGTGGATATCACCAAACAACGTGGGAAGGCCCTGGATGAAGTCCGGAAGCAGTTTGGGATGTTGTTTCAGAACGCCGCTCTCTTTGACTCGATGAATGTTTTCGATAATGTAGCTTTTCCTTTGCGGGAGAAAACGAGGTTGTCAGAGGAAGAGATTGCCAAACGGGTGCGAGAAAAACTCGATCAAGTCGGTCTGGATAGTGTGCCTGGCATCGAGGAAAAGTATCCAGGTGAGCTCAGTGGTGGGATGAAAAAACGCGTCGGCTTAGCTCGGGCACTGATTACCAATCCATCGGTTATCTTTTTTGATGAACCAACTACCGGGCTTGACCCGATTATGGAGCAGGCCATTCATCAGCTCATCTATCATACCTGGGAACGGCTTAAATTTACGGCGATTATCGTGAGTCATACCATTCCGGAGATTTTTGAGATCACCCATCAGGTAGTGATGTTACATGAGGGAGTCATCGTGGAAAGTGGATCGGTGGATGCGATACAACAATCGACGAACCCGGTGGTCAGACAATTCATCACTGGATCTTTAGAAGGCCCCATTGAAGTATGAAAGCAGGTGAATAACTATGAAGAAATTTACTCCAGAAGTCGTCGTTGGGATTTTTGTATTTATTGGGATTTTGGCTCTGGCTTATCTCTCTATCCAGCTTGGGCAATTAAAAGTTTTTCAAAAAGATTACTATCGAGTTTCGGCAGATTTTGACTCAGTAGCCGGTTTACGACCCGGAGCCACCGTGGAGATTGCGGGAGTGCCAGTGGGCATGGTCGAAACCATTACCCTGAATGACTATCAGGCTCATGTAGTCATGCGCATCCGTCCGGAAGTAAAAATACAGGAAGATGCCATTGTTTCTGTGGTGACTCAAGGGATTATTGGGGACAAATATCTCCAGATCACTCCTGGTGGATCCGATCGTCTCCTGGCCGATGGAGGAAAAATTCGAGACACAGAATCTGCTCTGAGTCTGGAAGGCCTTATTCGTCGCTATGTTTTTAGCAAGATGGAGCCAGGATAATTTCCGGGTACGCTATGGCGAAAAGCTCATGGCGAGAGTGCAGGTTTGGGATTCCTTCCTGTAGAGGGAATCGAGATTCGGGTGTCGAAAAGGAGGAGCAAATATGCAGGCTGGAGTTCGGGCAAGGGCAGGATGGCGTGTCATGGTGTACGGATGGATAGGACTTATGCTGTTGCTGAGTGGAGAGACTAGTGCGGCAAGTTCTTCGCTAGAAAAACTGGTGTTGACGCTGCAGCAGAGTGTGAAGATGGCTTTAGAGCGTAATCCAGAAATTCGGGAAGCGCAGGAACAGGTCAAAGTTGCGGAGAGCACCCTTGCGGAAGTAAAAGCAAATCGATATCCTCAAATCGATGTCACAACTGGTATTGGCCCATCCCCTCGGGCTCGCGGCGACCAAATCTTTTCCCCAGATGACAAGGATGATATCGCTCTTACCGATGTATTTGTCTTTATCGATGCCAGAATTATTCAACCTCTCTATACCTTTGGGAAGCTGAGCAGTGGTATCAAAGCTGCTACCCATGGGGTGAATATGGATAAAGCCCGTGTGCAAGAGAAATCAGCGGATATTATTCGCAAAGTGCATGAATTTTATTATGGATTGCTGCTGGCTCGTGAACTGCAGGAACTCCTGACCGATGCCAAACAAGAGCTCACCGAAGCCCGTCAAAAAGTTCAGCAATTGCTCGATGAAGGCTCTGAGTCGGTAAGTCAGGTGGATATCTTCAAGTTTGATACCTTTACTGGTCAATTGGAAAAGTTTATCCATGAAGCGGATAAGTCGGTGGAACTCGCTCAAGCTGCCCTCAGATTTACTATCGGTCTTGATAGAGAGACCCCTTTTGATATTGCAGCAAAACGGCTGGTCCCCGAGGAGCGTTCCCTACAGTCCTTAGCCAATTATGTCGATACCGCTCGTGAACTCCGGCCAGAATTCATCCAACTGCAAGAGGGACTCGCTGCACAGAAAGAGCTTATTACTGTTGCAAAACGGGAATATTTCCCCAATATATTTCTGGGAGCTTTTTTCTATGGGGGACAGGCGGGAAACCGTTCCACGATTGAAAACCCTTTTATCTATGATCCTTTCAACGATCAGATTGCTACCGTCCTCCTGGGAGTCAACTGGTCTCTCAACTTTGGAAAAGTCGCGGCCAAAGTTCAGGAAGTAGAAGCAGAATACCGGAAGCTATTAGAGAAAAAATCCTTTGCAGAAGCGGGTATTCCTGTTCAGGTCGAGAAAGCCTACCGCGAAATTATCGAGGCGCAAAAGAACATGGCCTCAACCGAAGCTTCCTACCGGGCCGCACGACGATGGTTAGTAGCGGCCAAATCGAACTTCGATTTAGGAATTGGCGAGGCCAAGGAGATTGCAGATGCCTTTGCCGAATTTCTTAAAATGCGTGCTGAAAATCTGCGATCTATTTATAGTTACAACCTGGCTCTCGCTGCGTTAGATCAGGCCACAGGAAACAGTATCCAAAAATTTTCCCCTTAAGGGGAGCCTACGCAAGGAGGGGATATGTTACCACCTAAACCGGTTTTGATTAGTATTCTTCTTGGCCTCTTTGTCTTTACCAGTGGATTGGGAATTGCCCGAGGCGGAGAACCTACCGAGCAGGTCAAACAGACCGTTGATCAGGTTATTGCTATTTTGAAAGATTCGTCACTTAAAGCACAAAAAGAGAAACGGGAAGCAGCCATTCGCGAAGCGGTGGCTCCACGATTTGATTTTACGGAAATGGCGAGGCGTTCGCTAGCTCGGCATTGGGCCAAACGCACACCGGAAGAGCAGAAAGATTTTGTTAAGCTTTTCTCCGCGTTAGTCGAAAATTCCTATGCCAGCAATCTGGAATCGTACACCAACGAAGAGGTCATCTATATCGACGAGTCAATCGATGGAAACTATGCAGAAGTGAAGACCAAGATCGTTGGCGAGAAAACCGAAATTCCTATTGAGTATCGTCTGCTCAAAGAGGGCGATCAATGGAAAGTCTACGATGTAGTTATCGAAGGAGTAAGTCTTATCAACAACTACCGGACTCAGTTTAATAAGATTATTGGGCAATCTTCTTATCAGAATCTGGTCCAGAAGATGAAATCCAAATTGGAAGAAGGAGCTTCATCCAAGGCACTCTAGGCAAGCTTAACAGTATACGCTTGGATCCAATGAGCCGAAGAGAGCCTCTCCTGGTTCTTCTCCTCTTCCCTAATGGGGGCGTCAAATGGATAACCCTCCGCTGCGCTCTGGGAAGGGCAGAGCCTTTTTCCCCCACCTTGTTCTTCCCCCGCCAAGGGGGAGGAGAAGAGCCAAGAGGGGTCTTCCCGTTCCCTTGGTCTCGACCACTCTCGTTTCCTTAGGTGGAAATCTCAGAAGCAGTTCTTCTGAAAAATGGTTGACGTAAGGGTTCTTCTGTGGTATCTTTTGATGTTCTAAATGTGTGTAAAAGTAAGCTGAATAGCAGAAAAAAAAGATAACATCTACAGGGTGAAAAATTATGGAGAACAATGAAATCACGAATTATGCAGTGATCAAAAGTGGTGGCAGACAATATAGAGTGTCCCCCGGTGATATTGTCGAGGTTGAAAAATTGCCCGGCGAAAAAGGAGATGCTGTCGTTATTCAGGACATTCTTCTGCTCCGTGAGGGGGAAACAGTCCAAGTAGGGACCCCTCTCCTGAACGGGGTCCAGGTAAAAGGGAAAATTTTGCGTCAATACCGGGGACCGAAGCTAATCATCTTTAAACACCGGCGCCGGAAAAATTCGCGCAAGAAACAGGGGCATCGCCAGCACTATACTCTCCTGCAGATTGTGGGTATTGAGAAACAAGTCTGAATTGGAAGGAGTGACACACTATGGCACACAAAAAATCTGGAGGCAGTTCCAGTAATGGACGCGATAGTATTGGAAAACGTCTTGGAGTCAAGAGGTTTAGTGGTCAAACCGTCTCCGCGGGAAGTATTCTTGTCCGGCAGCGAGGGACAACCTTTCATCCCGGTTTGAATGTGGGAATGGGCAAAGATTATACCCTTTTTGCGAAGATTGATGGTGTAGTCCAATTCGAACACCGACGAGGCAAACGGCAGATTAGCGTCCTGGCTACTGCAGGGTAAGCCAGAATACAAGACAATAGTGGATCTTTATGTTTGTTGATGAAGCCAAGATCTATGTAAAGGCCGGTGATGGGGGGAGGGGGTGTGTAAGTTTCCTGCGCTTGCCCTATAATCCTCGTGGTGGCCCCAATGGAGGGGATGGAGGAGCAGGAGGGAATGTGATTATTCGGGCAGATCCCAATTTACAAACTCTCCTGGACCAGAAGTATACTCAGCACTATCGAGCCCAAAATGGAGCACACGGCAAAGGGAAGATGCAGGATGGGCGGCATGGTGCGGACGAAATTATCCGAGTTCCTCTGGGTACGGTAATCCGGGATGCGGAAACGGGTACGGTGCTGGCTGATCTCTGTACTGCAGGGGAAGAATGTATCGTAGCGCGGGGGGGACGTGGAGGACGCGGAAACAGCAAGTTTAAATCTTCGACCAATCAGGCTCCACGATATGCCGAACCAGGAGAGCCGGGTGAGGAGCGCTGGTTATGGCTTGAGTTGAAGCTTCTCGCTGATGTGGGCCTCGTCGGGCTTCCCAATGCCGGCAAATCGACACTCATCAGGCAAATTTCCTCCGCAAAACCGAAAGTTGCGGATTACCCTTTTACGACCCTTACCCCGAATCTAGGCACTGTTACTCTTCCTTCGGGTCATACGCTGGTCGTAGCAGATATCCCGGGACTGATTGCCGGTGCTTCGGCAGGTAAAGGCTTAGGAAGCCGCTTTCTCCGGCATATCGAGCGGACCAAAATTTTAGTCCATCTAGTAGACATGTCTGAAACATGGCGAGACCCTTTTACAGACTTTCTGACTATCAATCAGGAATTGGAGCATTATCACCCCCCTCTTTTGGCTAAACCCCAGATCATAGCAGCCAATAAGATGGATCTTCCTGGAGCGCCGAACCGTTTACACCAGTTCCAGATCAGATGTACGGAGCAGGGGGTCCTGTACCCTATCTATCCGATATCCTCCCTGACCGGTCAGGGTGTTTCAGCCCTGGTACAGGCGATGGTGAGCCTTTTAACAGAGTGGAAGGAACAAGAGGCCCAAGGAGCAGAGGTGTTGGTGGAGGGACATTGTCACAGATAGAACGCGGAACCAGAACAACCCTCGTCCGTGGTGTGCGACGCATTGTAGTGAAATTGGGGAGTTCTCTCATTACGACGGAGGGGGAAGGCTTAAATAGTACCATGATTGACAGTATTGCCCAGCAGGTGTCTGATGTAATGCACGAAGGGCGTGAAGTCTTGCTCGTCTCTTCGGGGGCGATTGCGGCTGGTACTCAAAAACTCCGCCTCAAGGAAATTCCCCGTACGATTTCTCTGAAACAGGCGGCTGCCGCTGTAGGACAGAGTCATCTTATCTGGGCCTACGAAAAATCTTTTGATCAACATCATCTTCAGGTCGCACAAGTATTGCTCACGCATGAAGATCTCGTGCATAGACAACGCTATCTGAATGCCCGCAATACCTTATCCACTCTTTTACACTACCGCGTTATCCCCATTATCAACGAAAACGATACCGTATCAGTCTCTGAGATCAAGTTTGGAGACAATGATACCCTCTCCGCTCTGGTGACCACTCTCATCGAAGGGGATCTGCTGATCCTGCTTACCGATATTGATGGACTCTATACTGCCGATCCTCGTTTAAATCCAGAGGCCACCTTAATCCCCCTTGTACCCGCTGTTACTCCAGAGATTGAACGTTTAGGCGGAGGGAAAGGAAGTGCGGTTGGTACAGGAGGAATGTATACCAAGATTCAGGCTGCCAAAAAAGTGACCCGGTCTGGGATTCCGATGATCATTGCGCATGGAAGGATAGAAAAGGTCTTGCTCCGTTTGCTGGCTGGAGAAGAGCTGGGTACCTATTTTCTTCCAGCAGAGGAACCACACTTGCGGGGAAAAAAACACTGGATCGCGCACATTCTGAGACCACGGGGGGTTATCGTAGTGGATGAGGGAGCACGAGAAGCTCTTCTTTTTCGGGGAAAGAGCCTTCTCCCTTCAGGAATTGTTTCGGTAGAGGGGCATTTTGAGTTTGGTGATGCAGTGACCTGTAGCGATCTCCAGGGCAAACCATTTGCTCGTGGTTTGGTGAATTACAATGCCAAGGAGATTGCAGCCATTAAAGGGAAACGCACTTCACAAGTAGAAGCGATCTTGGGATACAAATATCAAGATGAAATTATTCATCGGGATAATTTAGTTTTACTCTAAGGGAAAAAGATATGGAACAGATTACTACCCTGGTGGAAACGATAGCGCAAAGGGCGTATAAAGCGGCTCAGATTATGGCTTCACTCTCTACTCAGCATAAAAATGAAGCCCTTGAGGCGATGGCTCAGGGAATTGAACAGGCAGAGGCTCATTTATTGGCTGAAAACCAGAAGGATCTCGAACGGGCTGAGCAAGCTCAACTCTCTGCTGCGATGTGTGATCGCTTACGTCTTACCCCTGCTCGGCTGAAGGCGATGAGTGCCATCTTGCGTGAAGTGGCCGCTCTTCCTGATCCAGTGGGAGAAACGCGGATGTGGAAACGACCCAATAATCTCCAGATTGGCCTGATGCGTGTGCCTCTGGGGGTCATCGGGATTATCTACGAGTCCCGTCCGAATGTCACAGTCGATGCCGCAGCCCTCTGTCTGAAAGCGGGCAATGCGGTGATTCTCCGAGGCGGATCAGAATCTCTTCACTCCAATCTTGCGCTACAGGAGGTTCTGGTGAAAGCCTGTAGACAAACAGGGCTTCCTGCAGATGCCTTGCAGGTCATCCCCATAACGGACAGAGAAGCGGTTTTTCATCTCCTTACCCTCGATCGCTATATTGATCTGATTGTGGCTCGAGGAGGAGAAGGCCTTATCCGAACGGTGACCGAACACTCTCGAATTCCAGTGATCAAACATGATCGAGGACTCTGTCATACGTATGTCGATAATGAAGCCGATCTCGAGATGGCTCTTAAGATTGTGTACAACGCTAAGGTACAACGCCCCTCCGTGTGTAATGCCATGGAGACGCTTTTGGTACACGAGGATATTGCTGAGAAATTCCTGCCCGCCTGTATGGTCCAATTAGAAGAAGCAGGAGTTGAGATACGGGGGTGTGAACGCACCCGCCAGATCCTTCCGCGAGCTCATCTAGCAACGGCAGAAGATTGGGATACAGAATATCTGGATCTCATCCTCTCTATTCGAGTGGTTGCCGACATGAGAGAAGCAATGGAGCATATCGGTCGGCATGGCTCAAAGCTTTCGGAAGCGATTGTTACCAACAACTACCAGAAGGCGAGAGAGTTTCTCAATCACATCGATGCTGCTGCGGTGTATGTCAATGCATCTACGCGGTTTACCGATGGCAATCAATTTGGTCTTGGGACAGAGTTGGGCATTAGCACTCAGAAATTGCACGTTCGAGGACCAATGGGATTGGAACATCTGACTTCCACCAAATATATTATCTTTGGCGAGGGTCAGATTCGGGAATAAGAGAGACAAGGAGAAATTATGAGTCTATCTGTGGAAGAAAAAACTCATCTTTCAGCAGAAGCCGCTATCGATAAAAAAGCCTTACATATCGTTTTGCTCGATGTACGCAAAATCTCTTCTTTTACCGATTACTTCCTCATTTGCAGTGGAACCTCCAACCGACAAGTGCAGGCGATTGCAGATGCGATTGATGAATCTCTTGGCAAGCAAGGAGTGAATGCTCTGGGTATTGAGGGCTATCAGGAAGCGCGGTGGGTCCTGATGGACTATGACGATTTGGTGATTCATATTTTTCAAGAAGAAACACGGCGGTACTATGATTTAGAGCGTCTGTGGGGCAGTGCTGTTCAAGTTCCCATTCAGGAGAAAAGTTTTGCCTAAAATATGGTAGGTGACAGGGGAGGGTGCGCTGTGGTAACAACGCAAGAAATGCTTCATCTCAAGAACAAGCTTTTAGATATGCAGCAAGCTCTGGTTGGCCAGATGGAAAAGCTCAAGACCTATAGTAAGGATGCCAGAGAAAATGATATTCGGGATAGTGGGGATATTGCTGCTCACTCCTATTCCAAGGAGGTGACCCTGGAACTCGGCGAAAATGAGCGCAACAAATTGCGTTTGATCGCTGAAGCCCTCCGCAAGATTGAAGAAGGGACCTATGGCAAGTGTGAGGAATGTGAAGAAGATATTCCTTTCAGGCGGTTAGATCTTCTTCCCTTTACCCGGTATTGTGTCCGTTGTCAAGCTGAACAGGAGAAACAGGAAACACTGCTCTAATTCCTGAATGAATGCTGCAGCTATCTACTCTTTTCCAAAGAGGATCAATTGGGGACTATCCCGCTGGATAAATTCAGCCGGATAGTCTCCAGTGAAGCAGGCGACACAAAAGTGATCTTCTTTTTCAGCGTCCACGGTCTGTTTTAACCCTTCTAAGGAGAGATAAGCGAGACTGTCTACACCGAAAAAGATCCGGCTCTCTTCCAGAGTGTGCGTAGCGGCCAGTAGTTCTTCCTGCCGTGGGGTATCGATCCCATAAAAACAGGGATGGGTAATCGGTGGCGAGCTAATGCGCATATGAATTTCCTGAGCACCGGCATTCCGAACCATGGTGACAATTTTCTGGGCAGTAGTGCCTCGTACAATAGAATCATCCACAATCACTACCCGACGGCCTTTTAAACATTCTCGACTGGCATTGAGTTTTACCTTTACCCCAAAGTGTCGAATGGATTTTTGAGGCTCGATAAAGGTGCGATGTACATAATGATTTCGGATCAATCCGAGTTCAAAAGGGATACCCGCTTCTTCTGCATAGCCCAGAGCAGCGGGAACTCCAGAGTCTGGAACCGGAATCACTACATCTGCATCTACGGGAGCTTCTCTCGCCAGTTGTTTACCCAATGCTTTTCGAATGGGATAGACATTTTTCCCGAAAATATAGCTATCTGGGCGAGCAAAATAGACAAACTCAAAGATACAGGAGGCGGGACGAGCCTGCGCAAAAGGGAAGAAAGATTCTATCCCATTGTGATCGATAATCACCAGTTCCCCTGGAGCAATATCGCGGATATAGGTCGCTTCGATCAGATCCAGAGCACAAGTTTCGGAAGCCAAGATATATGCGCCCCCGAGTTCCCCTAATACCATGGGACGGAAGCCATGTGGATCCCGAATACCAATAAGCTGGTCTTCGGTCATGAGTAATAAAGAGTAAGCCCCCTTTACCTGGCTTAACGCATCGATAATCCGGTCGCCAAGAGTAGATTCTTTGGAGCGAGCAATCAAGTGCACAATCACTTCACTATCCGTGGTTGAACGAAAGAGCGAACCTTCTTTCTCCAGTCTTCTACGGATTTGTAGCGCGTTTACCAGATTTCCATTATGCGCTAAGGCCAGCGCTCCTTCTGCATACTCCACCACAAAAGGTTGAGCATTCTTGAGTAGACTCGAACCACTGGTCGAATAGCGGTTGTGTCCAATAGCGATGTGACCGGGCAGGCGCTTCAATCGTTCCGCGGTAAAAATCTCTGCTACCAGCCCCATAGCGATTTCCTGGTGTAATCCTCTCCCGTCAGAAGAGACAATTCCCGAGCTTTCCTGGCCTCGATGTTGCAGAGCATACAATCCCAGGTAGGTTAAATTCGCTGCCTCTAGGGAGCCATAAACACCGAAGATTGCGCATTCTTCATGCCATTTGTCCATCGGGATTCTCTAGTCTCCTGTTTACAACACATTCGTTGATATCTTCAATAGGGAAAGTATATTTTTCTTGAGCGAAGAGGAAGGGATAATACCATCTTATTGTAAAGAAAAGCTCTTACTTTGTCAATGCAAGCAGTGCTCCCACCTCCCGTTGTTTTGCTACTGTAACCACTGGTCTATATTGCGTAAGACTCCGTTGGGCGGTAAGCAGAGCCAGATCCGGATGGTTGTTCGTCTCACTCAAATGGGCCAAAACCACATATTCGAGCTCTTGATGCATAACCTCTTTTAGCAATTCTCCAGCCTCTTCATTGGAGAGATGTCCTTGTCTACTCCGGATCCGTTGTTTGATGTGCCAGGGATAGGGACTGACTTTTAGCATCTCCACATCGTGATTAAATTCCAATACCAGAAGGTGAGAGCCACGGGCCTTTTCACGGACCAGATGCGTCACGTATCCCAAATCGGTGAGAATAGTTACTTTTCGATGGTAATAATGAATCACAAATCCAACCGGATCGTTCGCGTCATGTGGAAGGGAAAAGGGCTCCAGAATCAAATCGTGAAGATGAAAAGGTTTTCCAGTAGTAAAGACTTGTCTATTCGGTACTTCTCCTATCAGAGCATAGGCCTGCTGGGCAGTACCGGCATTCATATATACAGGTATGGAAAAACGCCTGGCGAGAATACCCACCCCTTGGATATGATCGGTATGTTCATGAGAGACCACGATACCTTCTACCTCCTCGATGTGGCGCCCAATAATTTGTAAGCGTTTGGCTGTTTCGCGAGCACTCAAGCCACCATCGATGAGGAGTTTTGTCCCTTCGGTCTCGATATAGATAGTATTCCCTGCACTGCCACTCCCCAAGATACAGAACTGTAGAATAATATTTCTCCTCTTCGTTATAATAATCCCCGATCTACGAAGCTCACATATCCTTCTTCCCCTACAATAATATGGTCGAGCACTTTGATTCCGATGAGCTCTCCCACCTGGACCAGACGCCGGGTGATTTCAAGATCCTCTCTACTGGGAGTAGGATCTCCACTGGGATGATTGTGGACAAAGATCACCGCAGCCGCAGACTCCCGGATGGCTGGTTGAAAGACCTCACGTGGATGGACAATACTTGCTGTCAAACTTCCCTCGGAAATCGTCACATCTTTCATGATGCGATTTTTACTGTCCAAGAGCACACTCTTAAAAATCTCCTTTTTGACATTGGCTAGCAAAGGGCGATAATAGGCAAATACCTCACGGCCATTGCGGAATTGAGAGCGCTTCTGCTCTCCGGAAGCCATCAACCGTCGGCCGAGCTCAAGGGCTGCCTTGACTTGGGTCGCCTTGGCTAACCCAATCCCTTTAACTGCACATAACTCGGCTACACTAGCGGCATCTATTCCCCGGAGGGTCTCAAAATGAGCGAGCAGTGATCGAGCCAAGTCTACTGCACTCAAACCTCTTGCCGTATCACCGGTGATTAAAATAATAGCCAGCAGTTGTGTCTCTGACAGGGTATGCGCTCCCCATTTGGCAAGACGTTCTCTCGGTCGTTCTTCTTCAGGCCACTCTTTGATCGTCTGAGGGTATTTGATCTCAATTTTTTCCACGGAGTAGTTCCTCGTGTTGCAAACGATCCCGGAAATAATCGATGGTCGTCTTTAACCCTTCTGGAAAACTCACTTTCGGCTCCCAATTCAAAAGCGTCTTGGCCCGGGTGATATCCGGTCTTCTGACGCGAGGATCATCCACCGGAAGGGGTTGAAAGAGGATTTGACTTGTACTCCCGGTCATAGCAATAATGGTCTTCGCGAGCTCAAGGACAGAGAGCTCATGTGGATTGCCTAAATTAAAGGGCATGCTATCCCCTAGCGTCAGGGTACGATAAATGCCTTCAATCAAATCAGAGATATAACAAAAGCTGCGTGTCTGTGAACCATCGCCATACACCGTTAGGGGTTCCCCCCGTAAAGCTTGACGAATAAAGTTAGGGACAGCTCGACCATCCCGCAACCGCATGCGGGGCCCATAGGTATTAAAGATACGGACAATACGGGTCTCTATCCGGTGGGTTCGGTGGTAGGCCATAGTGAGTGCTTCGGCAAACCGTTTCGCTTCATCATACACCCCACGAGGACCAATAGGGTTTACATTTCCCCAATAATCCTCCCGTTGCGGATGGACGAGGGGGTCACCATACACCTCAGAAGTGGAAGCCAATAAAAATGTAGCTTTTTTCTCTTTGGCCAACCCTAACGCCTTATGGGTTCCTAAAGATCCTACTTTTAGAGTTTGAATCGGCAGTTCCTGGTAATCAATGGGACTAGCTGGAGAAGCAAAATGGAGGATATAATCCAGAGGCCCATCAATATAAATATAATTTGTAACATCATGTTTAATAAAGTGAAAATTCTCATGATGCATATGCGCGATATTTGCTACCGTTCCGGTTAACAGATTGTCCATACAAATGACTTCATGACCGAGAGCGAGAAAATATTCGCAGAGATGAGAACCAATAAAGCCCGTACCACCGGTAATCAATACCCTAGCCATCTATACTTTTCTCTCCTACTCTATAGAGACCAGCTTTAGCGCATCACTCCATCACGAGCGAATAGTCCGCTGCAGGATAAAACGATGCAAAAATCCTTTTCAACAGTGAGATTACCCCCCTAAAAACATCCGTTCTTACAGTCCCGCACATTAGCAAAAACAATGAAGTCTCCTTGTAAGGATTTAAGACCGCCGAAGAGCCTAAGTTGTTCACAGGATAAACCAGGAAGGGCAGAAATGTCAGCAGTCATTGCCCGTACAGAGCATTGCCTTATTCTGTTCCACGATCCTTTTCCCAATCCCCTTTACTTTGGTCAAGGCATCTACACTCTCAAACGGTCCATTTTTTTCCCGATATTCGACAATTGCCGCAGCCAATTTCGGGCCAACTCCTTTGAGTTTAATCAATTGCTCTGCCGTGGCGGTGTTGATATTGATCTTTTCTTCACTAGCTGCCTGTAGTGAATATAGAGGAAATAGAAGTTGAACGAGCAAGAAAACCACTATGATTAGCTGAGATATTTCTCTTGATCTCATAGTCCCCTCCTTCGAGAGATAGCCATTCTCTCTTTTAACACTTCTAAAGTAATAGCTGTAGAGCTCATTCGGCGGTCAGCTTTACCATTAACTCTAACAAGCCCTAAATCTCCTGTCAAGAAAGACTTTTAGGCTTCCTGGTATATCTTCTGGAAATAAGCCACAGTACGCTGTAATCCTTCTGTAAAGAGGACAAGTGGCTGATAACCGAGTAGCTGTTTCGCACGGGAGATATCGGCTAGGGAGTGCTTGACATCACCGGTCCGTGGAGTGGTATATTCAGCCATAATAGGTTGACCCAGAATAGCTTCCAGCTCTCGCAAGAGCGTATTGAGCGTTGTCCGTTGCCCACAGGCGATGTTAAAAACTTCTCCAGAGACATTGGGGGCATCAAGCGCCAAGAGATTAGCTTGTACCACATTGTCGATATAAGAAAAATCACGAGATTGTTCTCCATCGCCAAAAACAATGGGGCTTTTGCCAGCTAACACTTGCCGAATAAACCGTGGAATAACTGCTGCGTATTGCGCCTCTGGATTTTGTCGAGGGCCAAACACGTTAAAATATCGGAGAGAAACGGTCTCTAGACCATAGACGTGTGTAAACACACGGCAGTACTCCTCGCCAGCCAATTTCGAGACGGCATAAGGAGAGAGGGGACGCAAGGGCATATCCTCATGTTTGGGTAAGACGGGAGAATCGCCGTAGACGGAAGAGGAGGAAGCATAGACAAGGCGTCTTATTCGCGCATCCCGTGCAGCAACCAGGACATTCAGTGTTCCTTCTATATTGACCTGGCTGGTCGTCTGAGGATCTTCGACCGAGCGGGCCACCGAAGGGAGAGCTGCTTGATGGAGCACATAATCGACTCCTTGCATCACAGCCTTGAGAGCGGCACCATCACGAATATCACCTTGTACAAAGTGGAGAGTGCCCTGCTTTTGCTGAACTGCTGGTGTAGACGCGATGTGCCTCAAAATATTGAGATGCTCCTCACGACTGGTGGAGAGATTATCGAAGATGATGACTTCATGCCCCTGTTTTAATAACGTCTCTGCAATGTGCGATCCGATGAAACCTGCTCCTCCGGTTACAAGATAGCGCATGGGCCTATCACCTTTTCTGGTATTGCCTTCTCCTTGACCAACCTCCCCCCTCTTTGAGAAAACAGGCATCGTGTCGGTTAGAGGAGGACACGAAAGTATCTCATCATAAGGACCGAGTCCTGCACGGAAAAGGAGCAAGCAGAGTTATTCTGTATGGTCCACCATCTCTCGAAGTTCTTTGCCGGCTTTGAAAAAAGGAACCTTTTTCGCCGGAATGTATACTGAATCTCCTGTCTTTGGATTTCGTCCTTCTCGAGGCTGACGATGACGAATCCGAAAGCTTCCAAACCCTCGTAGTTCTACTTTATCTCCTCGAGCCAACGCATCTGTAATACTGGAAAAAAGCGTATTGACTATGACTTCCGTCTGTTTTCTTGTTAGATTAATCCGTTCTGCCACCTTTTCCACCAGCTCCGCTTTCGTCATATGTTATACTCCTATCCACAAACCCAAACACTCCTCTTCGTGAGTGCAGAATACTCATCTCTATTCAAGCCGTTACTAGAACCTATCTTCTGATTACCAGCTATACAGCAGTTGATACCATCGAGCACGCCAGTATCTCATCTGTCGAGTGTTCCAGGGAAGGATATCATGCAATAAGTACCAAAAAAGACCTTTATTTTTCTCCTCTTGCACAATCTTGGGTTCACCAGAGATTCCCACTTTTTTGGCAGTAATCAGGATGGCATCTCGCAAGCTCCCTAACTGATCGACCAACCCTAACTCGTATGCTCGTTCGCCTGAAAAAATGCGACCATCTGCTATCTTTCTCACTTCATCTACAGGTAGATTGCGTCCTTGAGCAACCGCCTGAATAAACTGTTCGTACACATCATCAACAACTCCCTGCAGTATTTCTCGTTCCGTCTTATCGAGGGGACGCATTGGTGAACCAATATCTTTATACTCTCCACTCTTGATTATGACGAGTTTTACCCCAACCTTTTGCAGGAACTCTTCGACATTGGGAAGTTGTAAAACAACTCCAATACTGCCGGTAATAGTACCCGGATTAGCAAAGATAGTCTCTGCGGCCACTGCAATGTAGTAGCCACCCGAAGCAGCGACGTCTCCTAAGGAAGCAACGATCGGTTTCCCCTGCTCACGTAGGCGCCACACCTCTCGATAGATCTCTTGCGATGGAACTACTCCCCCTCCTGGACTGTCTATCCGCAAGATAATAGCCTTGATTGAGTCATCTTTCCCAAATCGGTGCAATTGTTCAATAACCGGCTGTGCTTCTGTAATAGGGCCCGTAATAGACAGGAGAGCAATCCGTCCCTCTCCTTCGCTCCAGAACTCTTTTTCACTACCAACGAGAGTCAAGGTAAAAGCGAAAAGGAAGAAAAAAAGGCCCATTACCCCCAAAGCAATCATACCGCGAACAAACAGGGGTTGCTTTCTCCAGGACATATCCTTTCTGCCTTTCTAGTTTTGGCAACTAGAGTTCGGCTTTCGAGGCATCAGTCTCCTCCGTCGTCTCTATCGTCTCGCTTGCCCTCTCCTCGAGGTCATCGTTAATCTCCGGTTGGACCGTAGACTCAGACTCAACCTCCACCTCCGTCGCAACCTGTTCTTTTGGAATATCGTTATCATCTAACCCCATCTCTTCCTGATAGGCTTTGATACTCAACCCGATTTTTCTCTCTGCTGCATCCACCTTCAGCACTTTCATCCAGACGTGGTCTCCCATGGAGACGACTTCATGGGGATTATTGATCCGTCTGCGAGTAAGCTCAGAGATGTGTACCAACCCTTCTATACCTTCTTCCAGTTCGGCAAAAGCTCCAAAGTTGGTCAATTTCACAATTTTTCCGACCAGGTTTGTCCCCACCGGATATTTCTCCTCGACATTTTCCCACGGATCAGGAGTTAATTGCTTGATACCAAGGGAAAGCCGCTCATTCTCCTTATCCACACTTAGTACTTTGGCCTGGACTGTTTGCCCCTTTTTCAACACTTCAGAAGGATGACCAATCCGTTGGGTCCAAGAGATATCAGATATATGAATTAATCCATCTATACCTTCTTCAAGTGCTAAAAAGGCCCCAAACTCGGTCAGATTCCGAATTTTTCCCTCCACAATCGTTCCCACTGGGTATTTCTCATCCGCTGTAGACCAGGGATTTGGTTCGATCTGTTTCATGCCAAGAGAAATGCGTTTTTTCTCGGTATCAAGACTCAAGACTATTGCTTCTATTTTATCCCCAATTTCCACAATTTTGGACGGATGGCGTACCCGTTTGGTCCACGACATCTGGGAGATATGGACGAGACCCTCCACACCTTCTTCGAGCTCGATAAAAGCTCCATAGTCTGTAATACTGACCACTTTCCCTGTTACACGCGTCCCCACCGGATATTTCTCCTCGACATTTTCCCACGGATCAGGGCTAATCTGTTTCAGTCCTAGAGAAACCCGTTCGCTCTCTCGATCATATTTGAGGATTTTGACCTTCACCTTATCCCCAATCTCAAACAATTCCGTAGGGTGATTGACCCGACCCCATGACATATCGGTTATGTGCAGGAGACCATCGATACCTCCAAGATCCACAAAGGCGCCATAGTCGGTAATATTTTTGACTATTCCCTCGACGATTTGTCCTTCCTCAAGAGAAGCGAGGGTCTTTTGTTTCGCCTTTTCGCGCTCTTCTTCCAGCAGGAGTCGCCGGGAGAGCACAATGTTGCCTCGGCGCCGATTGAGCTTGATAATTTTCATCGGAAATTTTTGCCCAATGAGTTTATCGAGATTCCGAATAGGACGTAGATCAACCTGGGAACCAGGCAAGAAGGCCTTGAGACCGATATCTACGGTTAACCCTCCCTTGATTCGAGAAATAATAGTGCCTTCCACAGTCTGATTATTTTCGTAGAGCTTATTAATCTCATCCCATATCTTGATCCGGTTTGCTTTTTCCTTGGATAAAACGACAAAACCATCCCCATCTTCTTTATTCTCGAGAAGGACATCGATCTCATCTCCTACTTTGAGATCTTTCCCCCCCTCTTTGAATTCATGTAAGGGAATAGCTCCTTCCGACTTATAGCCAACATCTACGAGTACGTAGTCTCGATCTATTTGGATAATGTGGCCACGGATAATCTCACCTTCCTGAATATGGGAGAGTGTCTTTTCGTAGAGCTCTTCCATGGTGGCATAATCGACACATTCCATTTCGTCTGGTTGAGTCATCGAGGAGGGTGGCTCTGGCGATTCCACCCTTGCCGATGCCGAAAGCTCCGCTTCCTGGATTCCACTCATATGTTCTTCTTCTGGCCCCTTTTTTTCATCAGTCATACCCAAAAATCCTCCACATTTGGCTAATATGTGTTTGCTGTTCTTCATGCATCTCGCATTTTCATGCAAGACCGCACTTGTTCTATCATAATTTGTAAAATTTCGTCAATAGTTAATTTCGTAGTATCAATAAGTAAAGCATCTGAAGCCCTACGGAGAGGTGCGATTGCTCGGTTGCTATCTCGTTGATCTCGCTCTTGGATCTCGGCAATGACCGTCGCCAATTCTACGGGTTTTCCGGCTGCCTGAAGTTCTCTATAGCGTCGTGCTCCTCGTTCTTCCAAACTCGCTTCCAGATAAAACTTAAGATCAGCCTCAGGAAAAACGACGGTGCCAATATCTCGACCATCTATCACAACACCTCCTTTGTGGCCTAATTCTCGAAGCTTATGCACTACAGCCTGTCGAACCCCCGGAAAGCGAGAGAGTAGAGAAGCCAAATGACTAATCTCTTCTTCACGTAGTTGCTGGGTTACACATTCTCCCTCGATCCAGATATCTTGCTGTCCCTCGCGAATCGTTATTTGAAGAGGAAGCTGGGCACTCAGGGCTTCTACTGCTTGCTGATCAGTAGGCTGAATCCCTCGTTTTCGTACTAACCAGGCCACTGCTCGATAGAGTGCACCGGAATCGATGTGCAGAAACCCAAGTCTGTGAGCAAGGAGTCTGGCAAGGGTACTCTTTCCTGCCCCCACAGGCCCATCAATGGCAATAATTCCCTTCTTCTGCATTGCTGGTGTTTTTCTTCCTCCACCGAGTCAAAATCACAGCCTTATGCTCCTCTCTCCTTATCTACCTCCAATTCTAGACCACTGACATACACCATTCCTTCTGAAAAACTGAAAGGCAGAGAGAAGAGTGAAAGGTCTTCGTGTTCAGGGCTCTTGGGCTGGGATCTGGGATGTGATACGAGAATACCGCTCTCGAAAAAATTCTTTTGCATAAGCAATATCCTGTTTAATCTGTTCCACCAAGGCTGTTACTGAGGGAAAGGCCTGTTCATCACGGATTTTTGCGAGAAAAGCCATCTCGATTTCCTGATCATAGAGTTGACCATGAAAATCAAAGAGATGGGTTTCAATACGGCGCTGATCCCGTTGAAAGGTTGGATTAGTTCCAATATTCGTGATACTGGCGTAGCAACGATTCTGGTAATAGGTCTCTGTGACATAGACTCCATTTGCGGGAATAAGATCATTAAAGGGGATAACATTCGCGGTTGGAAATCCAAGCTCCCTTCCCTGTTGAAACCCAGGGACCACTTTCCCTTCTAAAGCATAGGGTCTCCCCAAAAATTGACTCGCCTCCTGCATCGCTCCACGACGGATCAGATGTCTGATTCGTGTACTGCTGACAATCTCCCCCTCCGCTTGCACAGGGTTGACTACTTCCACATGGAAGTCTAGCCTAGTTCCCATAGTTTTCAATAGCTCTGGGGTTCCCTTTCTCCCCTTGCCAAAAGCAAAGTCATAACCCACATACACCTCTTTTACCCTTATCCGTTTATAGAGAATTTCCTCGACAAATTCTTCTGCCTCCTGATTGGCAAACTCTCGGGTAAAAGAGAAACAGCAGGTTAAAGCAATTCCATAACGCTCTAGAAGGCGTATTTTTTGTTGGGTAGTAGTAATCAAAGGTGGACACTTTTCCGGAGCAAGAATTTTGAGGGGATGCGGATCAAAAGTCACCACTATGGAAGTCCCTCCCAACAGAGTAGCCCGTTGGCAGACGCGAGCCAGTAAAGCCTGATGACCTCGATGCACACCATCAAAGTTGCCTAAGGTTAATACTGGAAACGGAAGATTTTGGGGAATCTGTGAACATTCATGGATAATTTGCATAAGGGGTATTATACCATTCTTTACTCTTTAGCCAACCTCTGTTCTCCAAATTATCGTCTCTCTAAACTAGAGCACTATAGCACTTCCTCGCTGTCTGTGCAAGTAAAATTACCGAAGAAAACTCCTTGACAAAGAAATAAGGCAGTGATTGTATAATAGTTGTAATCATTATGGTTTGCTCAGTGGAACAGGGAGGATACGGGAACAGCCGGGTGGAAATTTCCTATGCATACTCCTCAAATATGGAGAAGGGTCATAACCAAAAGTAACAGATATCATTAGGACAAAGGAGGATGAACAGATTCATGAAGAGGAGAAGAGGTTGTGTGTGCCTCATGGTTTGGTTTTCTCTCGGTTGGCTAAGCTGGTATGGGTTTGTGTCTGCAGCTTCTCCTCCTTCTCCAGGTATAACGATCTCTTCTCCCACAGCGACCAAGCCGCTTCCTCTCAGTTTAAAAGAGGGTATCCAGCTTGCCCTCCAAAACAATCTGGATATTTTCATCGAGAGTTTTGTTCCTAAGATCCAAGCCACTGACGTCATTGTGGAAAAGAGCGTCTTTGATCCAAATTTTTTTCTCCAGTCCCGTTTAGGTCGAGAGCGAAAAGGGAATGATGCTCCTCAGAATTTTCCCCCATCGGGAGTCTCAGATGACAAGATCTTTGAAGTGGAAGGGGGAATCGAACAACGCTTACCCACCGGGGGCCGTTATATCTTTCGTATCCGGAACGATTTCCTGGATAGCAATGAGCTCCCTCCGGGCCGGGTTGTGAATCCCTCTTACAACCAATCGATTCGTCTTTCATTAACCCAAAGCCTGCTCCGGAACCTGGGAATCGATATCAACAAAACGCGTATCCATGTTGCTCAGAACAACCAGCGGATCTCAGAAAACGAGTTTCGGCAACGAGTCATTGATATTGTAACTCGTGTACAACAGATTTACTGGGATTTGGTGTTTCGTATCGAAGATCTTAGAGTCCAACAACAGCAATTACAACTGGCCAGAGACCTCCTCGAAAAAACGCGTATCCAGACCGAGGTGGGAACCCTTGCTCCTCTCGATATCCTTCAGGCTGAGGCGGAAGTTGCTGCCATAGAGGACAGGGTAATTATCGCTCAGAATGCTATTGCCGAAGCGAACGATCGTTTAAAGGAAATCTTAAACCTTCCCGAAACCATTTCCGATTGGGCACTGGATGTTGTTCCAACGGACAAACCGACCTACACCATGCAAGAGATTGATCTGGAGAAGGCGATTAATACCGCTTTCAGTCAGCGTCCTGATTATGCCCAAGCCAAACTGGCCATAGAAAATCGTAATTTGAACCTCCGTTTTAGAAAAAATCAACTGTACCCTCTGTTAGATCTGAGTGGAAGTGTCGGTCTCAATAACCGATTAGAGGATAATGTTTCTGATTCGTTTGATTCCCTCTTCTCTGGGGACTTTTTCTCGTGGGAAATCGGGCTTACCCTCCAGATTCCTCTAGGGAGTCGGGAAGCACGAAACCGATGGATCAGAGCTAAATTAGAGGCGGAACAGGCACTGGCCAATTTGAAGCGCCTGGAACAACAGGTGATCCGGGAAGTACGAGACGCAGTGCGCAATGTGAATACAAATAGCAAACGGATCAATACCACCCGCGTAGCACGTGAGTTGGCCGAAAAAAAGCTGGCTGCTGAAGAAAAAAAGCTGGATGTAGGGCTCTCTACTGTCATCAACGTGGTAACAGTACAGCGTGACCTAGCTATAGCCCGACGCAATGAGATTCAAGCGATTATCGAATATACTATTGCTTTAGCGAACCTGGCTCGGGTGCAGGGTATTACTCTCGAAGAACAGAATATCGAAATTGATCTCTCCCCCTATCGCTCTTCTTTACAAACAAGGGAGAGGGAGCAGCAATGACCCCCAAATCAGATACACCGAAAAAACTCCTCGGCCTTGATGTAGGCGAAGTCACCATAGGCATTGCCATTAGCGATGCACTTGGCATCACTGCTCAAAGTCTCACTACGTGGAAACGCCAGGGCTGGAAAGCTGATCTCCGTTTTTTACAACAGCTCATAGATGAGCATGGGATTACAGAGATTGTAGTAGGACTTCCCAAACGCCTTGATGGCAGTATAGGGCCTGAAGCAAAGCAAATCCTCCGTTTTATTGAACGTCTCCGCCAGACTCTCCACCTTCCCGTACACGGTTGGGATGAGCGACTTACCACCCTGGCGGCCGAACGTGCTCTTCTGGAAGGGAATCTCCGTCGTGATCAGCGGAAGAAAATTATCGACAAAATCGCTGCCCAATTAATCCTACAAGGGTATCTCGATCGACACCGTGCCGAAGTCTCTGAATGACCAATTGCTCGCTGCCTACCGGATAATACGCCACAAGGCGAGAAAAGAAAAAAAGAGATTCGCTCCCCAGGCCGCAACCAGCGGGTGTAAACGTCCACTTTTTCCTAAAGAAAGCCCCAAAGAAAAGAGGGCCCAATAGAGAAAACCGATCCCCAACGTCAAACCAATTCCCCAGGCCACTTTTCTGCCCTGCTGTGGATGCAGGGAGAGGGCGAGCCCCACGAGGGCCATCACGCAACTGACGAAGGGAAAAGCTAGTTTTTCATGAAAATCTGTGAGGTAGATAGTCTCATCAAACTTGCGCTCTCGCAGACGACGGAGATAGGCGTAGAGTTCAGAGATACTCATCTTTTCAGGGTCTTTGGCAATTTGATTAAGCTCGAGTGGCTGTGTAACAAGGGGAAAGATTCTTTGGGTAAAGGCTTCGCTGTAGATCTTCTCTCCCTGAAACTGTCGCAAAACACCCTGATAAAAATGCCAGGCCTCTTTCTGCCAGCGCACCCGTCGAGCGTCTATACGAGCTTCAATCCGCTGCTGTTCATTCAACTTAAACAACGTGATGCCTTCTATAACGGCTTCCCGGGGATAGTACAGATCAATACGCCAGATATAATTATCTCGCGATCGAAACCAGAGCTGATCTCTTTGAATAGCACCAGCCGGCCTCTCTTTCTTAATATCAACCTTGAGAAGAGTATCGGCTCGTTCTTGCACGGTGGGAAGAAGGTATTCATGCGCGGCCAGCTCCAGAAGAGAGATACTGCATGCTGCCAGTAAGAAGGGATAGGCAATATGTCGAGGGGAAATTCCACAACTGAGTAGAGCCAGGAGTTCTCCAGATCGGGCCAGGAGGGTGAGAGTAACCAGTGTCGCTAACAGGACAGCAAGAGGCGCAAGCTGAAAGATAAAGAGAAGTGTTTTATACAAGAAGTAGGAGGCCGAAAGAAAAAATGAAGCTTTATGATCGATAATATCATCCAGTTTTTCAAAAAATTCTATCACCAACGAGAGCATACCAAAAAGACATAGCCCAACGACAAACCATTTCCAAAACTCCTTAGCTAAATAGTGCTCTATTTTCAAGAGTTCTTTCCTTCCCCTTTCTCAGATGACTCCCCAGAAACCCTCTTGTCTTTTTACCATTTTTCTTTTATACTGCAGTTCTTATCTTTGAATATGAGACTCATAGGGAGTAAATTCCAAAATGTCATGCTGAGTCCTTCGCTTCGCTCTAAGGATGACAAATGGACTTCCCTCCGCTCTGCTTCGGGATAAACTGTGCGAAGAATCTCGTAGTTCTCAGCAACTCATGAGAGATCCTTCACAGAGTTTACCCTGAGTAAGACGAAGGATTCAGGATGACGACCGGACTTCCCTTTGCTGCGCTGCGGGATGACGACCGGATTTCCCTTTGCTATACTACAGGATGACAAGAGCGCAATACTCGCTATGAGTTCTCTCTTAGAAGAGAAACTCATGGTGAATAGCTCCCCGGCATCCCTTCGGACCTTTTTGCGAAGGAGCTGATTTTTCTGCTGAAGTCCCTAAGGGGTCCTTCGAGGCAGTAGAAAAGCGTAAGCCAAATTTTTGAAGCAGGATACACAAAGGAGTTATCATGCGCAAGATGGCCGAGTCATCTTCTTCCATTATATCACTGAAGAATAAAATTCGAAATATTTTTATTGCCGGATTACTGGTAACTCTTCCTATTTCGATCACTTATTTCTTCTTAATCTTTCTGTTCCGCAAACTAGATGATCTCCTCTCACCGATATTTAGACGTCTTCTCCTTTTTTTCGATATCGCCATCGATGGTTATCTCCTCCCCGGGCTTGGAGTGGTGACTTTGATTGGGATAGTCTTCTGCGCTGGTCTCATCACTCGCAATGTCCTCGGGAAAAAGATGGTAGACCTTGGTGAACGGATCGTCACCAAGATTCCCCTGGTGCGCAGTATCTACAGCGGAGCCAAACAGTTCTTAGAAGTCGTCACCATGTCGAGCACTGGTCTCTTCCACCAGGTAGCCTTGATAGAATATCCGCGCAAAGGACTCTATGCCATCGGTTTCGTGACCAGTGACAGTAAAGGAGAAATCCAGTACCGTACCGAACAACATGTCGTCAATGTGTTTGTACCAACTACACCCAATCCGACTTCGGGCATGCTTGTTCTTGTACCTAAGTCAGAGGTGATTCCTCTCTCTATGAGTGTGGAAGATGGCATCAAACTCATTATGTCCGGGGGAGTTGTCGTACCTAAATTTTCCAAGGAACAGCTAGACGCTTTCCATCCTGTACCGACAGATGTATTAGGAAAATCCTAAGAACTTGTAACTTGCAACTGATAGCATCCATGAAGCAGCAGATGGAGGAGGCAGAGAGTGACAACAAAAGATCTAGGCACGCGGTATGAACCGCACCAGATTGAGGATAAGTGGTATCATTTTTGGGAAACGCAAGGCTATTTTCGGGCAGATGCCCATTCTCCCAAGCCGCCCTACTCAATCGTTATTCCTCCACCTAATATTACCGGCTCTTTACACATCGGTCATGCCCTGAACAACACTCTGCAAGACATCCTCATTCGATGGAAACGGATGGAAGGATACAATACCTTGTGGCTTCCGGGAACCGATCATGCTGGCATCGCTACTCAGTATGTGATAGATCAACAGCTCGCTCAAGAAGGACTCACTCGACAACAGCTTGGACGCGAGCGGTATATCGAACGGATCTGGAAGTGGCGGGAAGAATCAGGAGGTACGATCTTGCGCCAGTTGCGGAAACTCGGTGCTTCTTGCGACTGGGAGCGGGAACGTTTCACCATGGATGAAGGGTTATCCCGGGCTGTACGTGAGGTTTTTGTCTCCCTGTATGAAGAGGGGTATATTTACCGGGATGCCTATATAATTAGCTGGTGTCCTCGCTGCCACACCGCTCTCTCGGATCTAGAAGTAGAATACGAGGAAGTACAGGGAAATCTCTACTATATTGCCTATCCACTCGTCTCGGGAAAAGGAGCCATTACGGTAGCCACTACTCGTCCCGAGACGATGCTTGGGGATACCGCCGTGGCTGTACATCCAGAAGATACGCGCTATCGTCAATATGTGGGGCAGGAAGTCATTTTACCTCTGGTAGGACGTAGATTACCCATTATAGCGGATAGTGCCGTGGATCCGACCTTTGGTACCGGTGCTTTGAAGATTACTCCCGCACACGATGCAAATGATTTTGTCATTGGCAATCGGCATGAACTCCCTCGTCTACAAGTAATTGATGAGGAAGGGAAAATGAATGCAGAGGCTGGTCCCTACCAAGGGTTAGATCGTTTTGCTTGCCGTGAGAGGGTGGTACAGGATCTCAAAGTACAGGAATTCCTAGAAAGAGTGCAGCCTTACACGCATGGTATTGGCCACTGTTATCGTTGTCAAACAATTGTAGAACCTACCCTTTCTACGCAATGGTTTGTACGAATCAAACCCCTTGCCGAACCAGCCATTGCTGCTGTTCGGGAAGGACGAATTCGTATTATGCCTGTTCAGTGGGAAAATACCTATTTCGACTGGATGCTCAATATCCGAGACTGGTGTATCTCTCGACAACTCTGGTGGGGGCACCGTATTCCCGCCTGGTATTGTCAGCATTGTGGCGAAACCATGGTCGCCCGGGACACTCCTCTCCACTGTAAACGGTGCCAATCCAAAGAATTGGTGCAGGAAGAAGACGTACTGGATACCTGGTTTAGTTCTGGACTCTGGCCCTTTTCTACACTTGGCTGGCCTGAGCAAACTCCTGATCTGCAGACCTTTTATCCCACTTCGGTGCTGGTAACTGCCTTTGATATTCTCTTCTTTTGGGTTGCCCGGATGATCATGTTTGGATTAAAATTTCAGGGGGAGGTGCCTTTTCGAGATGTCTATATTCATGCCCTGGTGCGTGATGCAGAAGGGCACAAGATGAGCAAATCCCGTGGAAATGTGATTGATCCATTAACCGTAATGGAGCAATACGGCACAGATGCTCTGCGTTTTACCCTGGCGGCCCTGGCTGCGCAAGGGAGAGATATCCGCCTCTCGGAAGATCGAATTGCGGGCTACCGGAATTTTGCGAATAAGATCTGGAATGCTTTTCGGTTTTCCCTGATGCATTTTCCATCTACGGAGTCTTTGGAAGCCGATCTGAATATTTCTGCGCTGGAACTCGCTGACCGATGGATTCTCAGCCGATTGACCCATGTGATTGGCCAGGTGAATACAGCACTGGCCGAATACCGTTTTAATGATGCGGCTGGAGCTCTGTATCAATTTTTCTGGCATGAGCTCTGTGACTGGTATATTGAGCTGGTGAAATTACGTATAGAAGGAGAACCAGAACACAAAGAAACTGCTCGTCAGGTCCTTTTCCGGGTCCTCGAAACTACACTTCGGCTTCTGCATCCCTTCATGCCTTTTATCACCGAGGAACTCTGGCAATCACTTCCGCACAAGGGTGCAAGTATCATGGTCGCTCCATACCCACATGAACAACCAGAGTGGATCGATGAGACCGCAGAACGGGATATGCAATGTGTGCAAGCAGTGATTACAGCTATTCGAAATATTCGATCCGAAATGAATATCTCCCCTTTGCAAAAAATTCGGGTACTGATAAGCGCTCCCCAAACCGACTCCCGAGCTTTACTCCAGACTCATGCGGTGTATCTCACCAGTCTGGCTAACTTAGAATCCTTGACTATTGATCCGGAGATCGATAAACCAGCTTCCTCGGCTACAGCAGTGGTGGGCGAAGTGGAATTGTTCGTGCCTCTGGTCGGTCTCATCGATTTTACGGCTGAAGAGCAGCGACTGCGCCGGGAGCTTGAAAAAGTGGAGAAAGATCTGAAAGCAAGCCAGGCGAAATTGGCCAATGAGCATTTTCTCCAGCGAGCTCCAGCAGAAGTGGTGACCAAGGAACGCGAAAAGTATGAACAGTTTCAGGTGGCTTATCAAAAGTTGAAAACCGCTCTTGAACGTCTGACAGAACTCCGTTAGATCTCCGGAAAAGGAAAGAGAGGTATGACCTTCTTATTTCCGCAGGTGGAACAACTCATTCGATTAAGTCTGGCCGAAGATTTAGGCGAAGGAGATGTTACAACGCTAGCCACTATCCCGGAGCATTATCCGGTACAGGGGAAAGTGCGAGCAAAAGAACCGCTGCTGCTGGCAGGTTTACCTATTTTTACCTCCGTCTTTCACTATCTTGATCCCCTGGTGGAAGTACGCCCATATATTACCGATGGAAATTGGGCCAAGCCTGGAGAGGTCGTTGCCGAGGTATATGGGGAAGCTCGTATACTTTTGCAAGGAGAACGGGTAGCGCTGAATTTTTTGCAGCGCCTTTCGGGAATCGCTACGCTTACCGCACGATACGTCGAGCAGGTGAAAGGCTACAAAGCAGAGATTATCGATACACGCAAGACGACCCCTGGCTGGCGAATGCTTGAGAAGTATGCTGTACGGGTAGGAGGAGGCAAGAACCATCGAACCAATCTCTCTGATGGAATTCTCATCAAAGATAATCATATCACCGCGGCTGGCAGCATCACGGCGGCTATTCAGCGGGCCAGGGCTTATGCACACCATCTCCTCAAAGTAGAGGTAGAAGTACAAACTCTGGAACAGGTACGTGAGGCCTTAGAAGCCAGAGCAGAAGTGATCTTACTGGATAACATGTCGTTAGACCTCCTGGCCGAAGCGGTCGCGTTTATTGGAGGACGAGCGATTACCGAAGCTTCCGGAGGAGTAAGTTTAGAGACAGTCAGTGCTATTGCACAAACCGGGGTAGATTACATTTCTGTAGGAAAACTAACCCATTCTGCTCCTGCCGTAGATCTTAATATGAAATTTGTCTAGCATGGAAGATTTGCTCAATCCAGCAGTTATTGTGCAACATCTACACACAACACGATTTGGTTGGACACTCTACCTCTTTCCAGCACTCGACTCCACAAATGAGTATGCCAAGAAACTTGCTTTACAGGGAATCGAAGAAGGTACAATCATACTCACTGATTTTCAAACCCAGGGCAAAGGGAGGAGAGGACGTTCTTTCTTCTCACCACATGGTGGACTCTATCTCTCGCTGATCCTCTATCCATCGTTATCCCCCAAGACTATCTTACCGCTTACTTTACTTGCTGGCGTAGCCGTGGCCCAGAGTATCCAGCGGTGTACTGGCCTGTCTGTGAGATTACGCTGGCCTAATGATCTCTTCCTCGCCCAGAAAAAGGTTGGTGGGATCCTCGTAGAAATGCTTGTGAGAGGGACAGAAAAAGTGGTATGTATTGTAGGTATTGGGGTGAATATCAATACTCCGCTCTCCGCTTTTCCAGCAGCGCTTCGTTCCCAAATCACCTCCTTAGCATACGTCTTGCGTCGGTCGGTATCCCGAGAATTGCTGGTGTGCCATTTACTCTCTGAATTTGAAATCTATTACCATCGCTTTTTGCAGGAAGGTGTATCCGCTATCGTCGAGGTATGGAAAACTCTGGCCTTCCAGATAGGGACAATGGTCCGTCTCTCGGTTGGAGGGGAGGTAGTGGAAGGCATTCTGCAGGGACTCGACGCAGAAGGGAGATTAGTGATAAAGCAGGGGAAACAGTTGCGGACGATTGTTAGCGGCGAATATCTTTAGCACTTATAAACGAATAATTCCACCAGATCAGGCAGGCCTTTCCTTTGTCCAGGGATGACGAATGTAAGGTTCTTGTATGAATGGTTATCAGTTGAGAAAATTCTTCCCTCCGTTCAGAATGCGCTTTGGACACTTAGTCGCTATGAGTTTGACAAAAGAGGGATCACTATAAATTCTTTTCGTAAATAGAGGAGGAAGAGACGTTGTTACTCGTTATGGATGTAGGGAATACCAACACTGTCCTTGGGGTCTACGATCGGGACACTTTAGTGGTCCATTGGCGTCTGAGTACCCGCAAGGAGCAGACTGCGGATGAATATGGTATCCTTTTTAAAAACTTATTTCTCCTCCATCAGATGGATCCCCATACGATTACCGATATGATTCTCTCCAGTGTTGTACCGCCGATGGTGCCCACCTTAGAACAGATGGCTCGGGAATACTTTGGGATCACTCCTTTAGTAGTCGATGCCCACCTGGACACCGGTATGCCGATCCTTTACGACAACCCGAGTGAGGTAGGAGCAGATCGGATTGTCAATGCGGTAGCTGCCTATGCAAAGTATGGAGGACCTTTGATTGTCATTGATTTTGGGACAGCTACGACGTTTGAGGCTATCTCCAAACAGGGAGAGTATTTGGGAGGGGCTATCACACCAGGATTAGGGATCTCAACCGAAGCTCTCTTCCAGCGTACAGCAAAACTTCCCCGAATCGAGCTCACCACGCCGGGAACCGTGATCGGGAAAAATACGGTGAAGAGTATGCAGGCAGGTATTCTGCTTGGGTATGTGGATCTGGTAGATGGCTTGGTCACGCGCATGAAAGCAGAAATGCAAGAATCTCCCTATGTAGTAGCTACAGGGGGGTTGGTACATCTAATTGCTGGAGAATCCAAAACTATAAATAAAGTTGATCATTTTTTGACCCTGGAAGGCTTAAAAATCCTTTTCCAGCGAAATCGGCCCCTGTTGAAAAGCATGGTAACCTGAATCTGTTTATGAACAGACAGGAGGTTAGAGACACTGTGTAGTCATCGAGCCAGAACTTTTGCCAGGGCATAAATATAGAGCTAAGAGAGCTTCCACGATCCAGTAGCATCATCCTCAACGCGCTTAAGACACAGAGAGGTCCTCCCTTCTGGTAAGAAGGAGGGATATGAGTTATACTATACAAACAAAGAAACAGCTAGTTAGCGTAAAGAGGAGAGAAGGAGAGAGGAAAATGCAAAAGATTTTCAGATCGCTAGGGGTATATGTCTGCATACTGCTTTGGCTCCTTGGATCATCTACTGGGCTAGCTACTCCAGAGCAATCCTTAATTGCAGTAGAGGTGAAGGGGGTAGCGGCAGATCCACGCGAGGGGATGTCACCTATTGTGTTTTTAGAGGAAAAGGATCCACCCAAACGCGTGCTCCCTATTTGGGTAGGGATTTTTGAAGCACGGGCGATTGCGATGGAAATGGAATCTATTGTAACCCCGCGACCGATGACCCATGATCTCCTGAAAAATATTCTGGAAGGAGTAGAAGCGAAAGTCAAATATGTCGTTATAACCGAACTGCGAGAGAATACCTATTATGCCAATATCCTCCTTCAGCTGGTCAATGCCAAGGAGATAGCTATCGATGCCCGCCCCAGTGACGCGATTGCACTTGCTTTGCGAGTTCGTGCCCCGATCTATGTCCATAAAGACGTTATGGCCAATGCCCCTTTTGATATCCAAAAACCGTCTCAGGAACTGAAAGAGATCTCTATCATCGATCCCTATGGTTTCAGTGTACAACGCCTGACCCCTACTCTCGCTGCCCTTTTGCATCTGGATAATCCTGAAGGACTATTGATTGCCGACGTGAAACAGGGGAGTTCCGCAGAACGGGATGGGCTGCAACGCGGGGATGTGATCTTACAGGTTAGTGGGAAAAAAGTGGGAGATTTAGCTGCTTTCGAACAGCATCTTGCCTCTATTGCAGCACAAAAGACTGATGTTGTCCTCCAAATCAACCGCGTGAATACTGTGCTTGATCTTCTCCTCCATGCACCGCGGTAAAAAAAGCACAGGCAGCATGCGCTGATTTGGGTACCGGCCTCTAATAGGGCCACCTGGATTCGGTTAGGGGGAGGGGTAATTCATGAGTTATCCCTCCCCCTATCAGTTTTGTCACTACGTTCCGATAAAGGTGAGCAAAGTGAGAAGAATAATCTCTAAAAAGATCTTCGTGCCTGCTAGCCGCTCACAAGTTGAAGAGCAAAACGCTACGATACTCCGTGTTGCTTAAACCAATCGAGTAAGCGTTTCCACCCATCTTCAGCCGCTTCTTTGCGATAGCTGGGTCGATAGTCTGCATGGAAACCATGGGGAGCATCTGGATAGACAATGATCTCCGAAGGACTTCCAGCCTCTTTGAGAGCTTGACGCATCTTTTCCACTGTATCCAGCGGGATCCCGCGATCGGCTCCTCCGTACAATCCCAGTACCGGCACCTTTATATGTGGAGCTACATCCAGCGGGTGCTGGGGAGTTCTTTCGTTTGACTGGCCAACTAAGCGTCCATACCAGGCAACTCCGGCTTTCAGTTTGGGATTATGCGCTGCGTATAACCACACAATCCGTCCTCCCCAACAGAAACCGGTGATGGCCAATTTACTCACTTCTCCCTGACCTGTTTTCTCAGCCCAAGCCACCGTCGCATCAAGATCGGACATTACTTGTGCATCAGGAACCTTGGAAACCACTTCCGCAATAATCTGGCGAAAATCGGTATATTTGGACACATCTCCTTGTCGGGCGTACAGTTCAGGCGCTATAGCCATGTAGCCACGCTTTGCGAAACGACGGCAGATATCTTTGATATGTTCATGCACACCAAAAATTTCCTGTACGACCAGCACCACCGAAAAAGGTCCTCCCGCATCAGGCATCGCCCGATAAGCCGGTATTTCTCCGTCGGCAACCGGGATCTTTACTTCACCCGCCACGAGCCCTTCCGTGTCTGTGGTAATCATGGTCTGGGCAGAGATGGGTTGCACAGCCAGAGCGAAACCAGCGGTCAAACTTGTCACCACAAATGCTCTTCTTGTCACTGAGGGTGTGGAGAGCACCTCTTGTGTTGCATCCGGCATATCTACCTCCTTTTCACTGTAGAATAGGAACTTCCGCCCATATACTGCCCCAGCAGAGTGATTCGGTCACCAGGCTGCACTTCGCTATCAAGCGAGTGAGTCACCCCCAAGGCTGCATCATTAACCAATACCTCAATATGCTCTCCTAAGTCGTTGTTCTGTTTGTTCCAGAGAGCTTCCTGGAGCTGAGGGAAGCGGTTACTTAATCGACGCAGCACCGTACGCACCGTATCACCTGGTTCTATGGGTTCGTCAAAGAGACGACGTCGGGTACCATCTCCGCCCACAAATCGGGTTACCCAAGCCACTACCTCGATGTGTACCAGATGACTCTCTTTGGGAGACTGCAGTGGTTTAGTCTGGTCAGGAGACATGAGTAATCGCTTCCTTTCCCCAAAGATCAGGGATCAGATGTTCGAGTTCAAGCTGACGCAAGACCTCTGGAAGTGGCCGTCCGGTTTTCCGATCATATCCTACCGTTTCATACCAGACATCCAGTATATGCTCCCAGTGCGGTTCTATAGCGGTACCGGCTGCTGGGCCATTGGTTGGAACAGATCCATAGCGCGGCGAAGGTTTCTCGAGTTCCGGCCCTATACCACAACGGAGATTAAACGCGCGCAACAACGCAGCAGTCCGACGCCCAAAACGCATCGCTTCTTCGCGAGTATAGTTCCACCCGGTTGCTGCATTCAAGGCACGACACAGAGTTTCGACCCATGTCCGCGTGGTGAAGATACATGCGCCCAGCGAATCTTCAAAATGTCGCCTTCCCAGCAAGCCTCCTACCTGTTTGGGGACCTGATCCGGATCAAAGGGATTGATCCGAGCAGGAAGACCAAACTCGGTTGGGCGCACCGGAGGGCCTGTTTCCAGGGTACCGGCACTCCCGGTACAGGTATCAAGCATTTCTTCCCATCGAGCGCGATGATCATGACCGCGGGGTGTTGCTCCCTTCAGGGTATAGATAGCGCATTCAGCAGCAGGGCCCCCTAGAGTTTCTGCCGCTCGTTTTACCCCCTCAGCCAGCAGATCCCCCATACCACGACGATGACAAATCATTTCAAGCAGTTTATTCGCCGCTTCCACGTCTCCCCAGCGAATCTCTAATCCAAGTTGCTCTTTGGTAATATATCCTTTTTCTTGGCATTCCATCACCCAACCGACAAGCCAGCCGAATTCATTGACATCGACACAGGCTCGATCGGTTTGCGTATTGAGCCAGGATACCGCGTTCCGGTCTGTACACCCAATCGTCCACCCGGCTCCAGACCATCCTTCGTATTCTGGTTCATCTACCATCTTTCCTTTATAGGGACCGGAGGTAATTATCTGCATGTGGCAATGATGCATCCCACAAGCACTGCATTGATGACCTCGGTGATCGAACCCTTCGCGTAAACTTGGAGCTTCCCACGAAGAGATATCAACGTCTTCAGGGGGAAGGCTTGTCGTATAGTTTTTGATCGGCAGGGCTCCTAGACGCATCAGGTTCACCACACCGGGCAGAGTACCATATTCATACAGGGAGCGAGTAGAGGGATCGGTACGCAGTTCATAAGCGATTTCGTCCGCTACCTGATAGAGACCGCGCGGATCAGCCACTCGCAGGCCCTTGGTTCCTCGTACAATAGCCACAGCCTTGAGTTTTTTCTTCCCCATCACTGCCCCGCAGCCATTTTTACTGGCCACATGACCATAATCGCCTTGGATAGCAGCAAACCGTACCAAATTCTCTCCCGCCGGTCCGATACTATAGACACTCAGTTGGTGTCCACTCAAGCCATATTCTTGCTGGAGGACGTCCTGGGTTTCCCAGGTATCCTTGCCAAGCAAATGAGAGGCATCACGCAGTTCGACCACATCGTCAGAGATATGGAGATAGACCCAGCGTTTAGCCTGGCCTTGTAACACAATGGCATCATACCCCGAATATTTTAAATTCGCCCCAAAAAAACCATTAGCCTGAGTCGAAGTCGCCCCATTGGTTAGTGCCCCTCGGGTCACTACGGTCAACCCCCCTGTTCCCCATACCGGGAGCCCTGCAAGTGGTCCAGTAGCCAGAACCAGTCGATTTTCTGGATGATCCCACTCTACCTCTGGAGGGACTTCTTCATAGAGAATCTTTGCTCCGATGCCTACTCCGCCCAGATAGCGCCTCCATTCCTCAGGCGTGAACGTTTCATGCCAAATCCGCTCATTGGTCAGATCAACACGTAAAATCCTCCCCGCATATGCGAATGGCGCTTGCTTCTCCACCACTGGTATTTCCTCCCCAAAGTTCACCACGGAGGCACAGAGAGCGCGGAGAGTATAGGTAGATAATAGTCTAACTCTCCGTGCTCTCTGTGCCTTTGTGGTAAAAAGCTGATAACACAGGTATAAGCAGGTATACTGCAGGATGATATTATGCCATACGAGTCAAAATCTCCTTAAATTCCCTCAAGGCTTCACGCCCTTTATTCTCCTCATAAAATGCCCGGATCTTCGGGCGTGCATTTTCCTTTCCCTCCTGGTCAATCCAATCCCACAAAAGTTTTGGCCTTCCCCCAAGCCACTTTGCCTGCTCTTTAAAATCCTCATCAAAGAAGCCAAAGGCAGGAATGGAAAGGCTTTGTCCCCGGAACAGATACTGATGCATCAGATCATGGTTCGTATCACGTGGAAAGATCCGCAGCACGATTTGATCGGTTAAAGCAGCTATCCGGGCCATTACGGGTAAATTGTTATAGACATCCGGACACCAATCTTCACCAATAGCTAACACATAGACCTTTTTGGGAAATTGACTGAAAAAGGTCTTCTCCTCTTCGGTGAAGGATACTTCCTCGTATTTCTGCTGGAATTTCTCGACATTTTGTTTAATCTGTTTCAGATAATCATCCCACGTGAACCCCTTGAAAAACCGCTCTCTACTTATCATTCTGCTCCCTCCTCATGCAAATCACTGCCGTCTATGACTTAATTATCTGCCTTCTCTATACGAAGCTCTTGTTGTGTCCTTCCTTGTTCTTGGTCATCCTCATGGAGCAGATGAGAGGAGACAACGTAGACATTACGGTTGATAGTACGAAGGTGGCTTTCAATTACATGCACCTCTTCTTGTAAAGCGGCCAAGATCTCTGTGTCTATCCCTTGATGAGTTACCCCACCTCTTTCTCGTATCTCCAATACTTCTTCGATCTTTTCCAGACTCTTTTTTACGCCTAACAGGGTCGTCACCATCACCAGCAGAAGAACTAAGATGAGAACTGCTATCACACTCCAAATGATTTCGAACATACCTGTTCTTTCTATGGCCTGAGGAGAGAAAGGTCTTCCCTCAGGAGGGGAGCTCTTTCCCTGGACTCTCCTTCAGCGCTTCTTTTCGGCTAAGCTTGATACGTCCTTGGGGATCAATATCCAACACTTTTACCAAGATTTCATCCCCTTCCCGTAATTCATCAGCTACACTGCGAACCCGTCGATCTGAAATCTGCGAAATATGGACCAAGCCTTCGGTGCCAGGAAGGATTTCCACAAAAGCGCCAAAATCTACTATTTTCTTGACCTTTCCTACATAAATTTTCCCAATTTCTGCTTCGGCAGTGATCTCCTTGATGATGTTTATTGCTTTCTGGGCAGCCTGTCCATCGGGCGAGGCAATGGAGACCAGCCCATCATCCGAAATATCAATACTTACACCGGTTTTCTCAATTATACTTCGAATCATTTTTCCACCGGGACCGATGACATCCCGGATTTTATCCGTATGGATACGCATAGTGATGATACGGGGGGCATGAATCGAGAGCTCGGCACGATGATGAGTCAGCACTTCATTCATTTTCTCGAGAATCAACAAGCGGCCAACTCGAGCTTGTTCCAGTGCTTGCCACATAATCTCATTGGAAATCCCTTCATTGATTTTCACATCCATCTGAAATCCAGTGATCCCCTGCGTCGTTCCTGCCACCTTGAAATCCATATCGCCTAGATGGTCTTCTACCCCAAGGATATCAGAAAGGATAGCGAAACGATCTCCTTCTTTGATCAGTCCCATAGCAATACCGGCTACCGGTGCTCGAATAGGCACACCGGCATCCATCATGGAGAGGCTAGCCCCGCAGACGGTTGCCATGGAGGATGATCCGTTCGATTCCAAAATATCGGAGACTATCCGAATCGTATACGGGAACTCTTCATTAGGAGGAATAACCGGCAGTAGTGACCGTTCGGCTAAAGCTCCATGCCCAATCTCTCGTCTACCCGGACCACGGAGAGGAGACACCTCACCCACACTAAACGGGGGAAAGTTATAATGCAACATAAAAGTCTTGGAGGTTTTTCCTTCCAGATCATCCATACGTTGTTCATCCGCGGTCGTTCCTAAGGTAGTCACCACGAGGGCCTGCGTCTCTCCACGGGTAAATAAAGCCGAACCATGCGTACGTGGTAAGACACCTACCCGAATCGAAATCGGTCGAATCTCGTTTAGACGCCGTCCATCTGCCCGCACACCTTCTTCCAGAGCTAACCGGCGCAGCTCTTCCCGTTCGATATCTTCATAAACCTTTTGGATGAGAGGCGCAGCTTCCTCTTCTTCCTCTGCCAGCGCTTCTACGATTTCCGTGAACACCTCTTGTAACCGTTGTTGCCGGGCGAGTTTCTCTGGAATGACAATCGCTTCGCGAATCTTAGGAGTGGCCCGGTCGCGGACTTGATTTTCCAGAGTCGTATCCAGCGTTTCAGGCTCGAGGGGCCGTTTCTCTCGGCCAGCGAGTTTTTGGAGATCGCACTGGAGATCGATGATTTCCTGGATTACCGAATGCCCAAAGGTGAGGGCCTGAAACATTACTTCCTCGGAGACCTCCTTCGCTCCCCCTTCTACCATTACTATAGCCGACTTGGTTCCGGCAATAACAAGTTCGAGGTCACTGACCTCCAGCTCGCTATATGTCGGATTGATGACGAATTCCCCTTCGATCCGACCTACCCGGACAGCCCCAACTGGGCCTAAAAATGGAATATCAGACACCGTTAGCGCAGCCGAAGCGCCGATCATGGCTAGAATATCCGGATCATTTTGTTGATCAGCAGATAAGACAGTAGCAATGACCTGGGTCTCATTACGGTAGGCTTTGGGGAAGAGAGGGCGCAGAGGACGATCAATCAGGCGGGAGGTGAGGATCTCCTTTTCTCCCGGTCGGCCTTCTCGCTTAATAAAACCACCCGGAATCTTTCCCGCGGCATAAAACTTTTCCCGATAATCCACCGTCAGAGGGAAAAAGTCTATCCCTTCTCGTACTGCTGGAGCGGCAACTGCGGTGACGAGCACTACAACATCTTCATACCGTGCCACGACTGCCCCATGAGCCTGTTTAGCCATTTCTCCCGTTTCCAGGCGGAGCGTTTTCCCACCAATTTGTTTCTCTACTACTTGGAACATTCAGATACCTCATGATCTTCAAACATGTTTCATCAACTTACCTTCTAATACCCAGACGGTTGATGATCGTTCGATAGCGGTCAATGTCTTTCCTGCGGAGATAATCGAGGAGTCGCCTCCGTTGGCCTACGATCTTCAATAGTCCTCGCCGTGAGTGATGATCCTTTTTATGTGTTTTAAAATGTTCAGTCAGATAAGAAATCTTCTCGCTCATCAGAGCAATCTGTACCTCAGGTGAGCCAGTATCTCGTTCATGGAGTTTAAACTCACTGATCAGTTTATCCTTCTGTTCTTTCGTCAATGGCATACAAACTTCTGACCTCCTTTCTGTAGTCTGTAGATAGTATTAGCCCTTACTGTATCAGATTTTGCATGGAATGTAAAGATCTATTTCGGTTTGCGGAATACTCGCAATACTCGCAGGGGGCGTAATAGCGGTCGATCAGAGGAAACCCCACAGTCTTTTTCTCTAAAACAGAGTTCTCCAATAGCAAATAATTGCTGGGCTGGATCATACAACCGCAACCGGCTTCCACTTACCCAATCCCGTCCAGCCGTGTTGTCTAAGGTCACCTCTTCTAGAAATCCGCTCCGCATATTTTCCTTCCCTGAAGACTTATCGAGAGGAATGGGCAGACCCTGGCAAAGCTGTTGCACTTGAGATTCGGTGAGGCGAAGACCAGGCAAAAAAGCGAGGGCTTGGTCCAGAGAATAGAATACTTCGTGGGTTCTATTTTGCGCTCCTAATCGGCGTAACTGCTCGAGTGAAACAGCCTCCCGCAAATGAAAGGGACCCACTTGCATCCGCACAAGCTGGCTAAGATGCGCCCCGCAGCCCAACCGTTCCCCTATGTCATCACACAGGGTACGAATATAGGTTCCGCGTGAACAGACCACCTTGAAGATTACCTCCTCTTCATTCCAGCAAAGGAGATCCAGCGAAAAGATGGTAATAGTCCGTGAAGCTCGGGGAAGCTCTAGACCTTGCCGGGCAAAATAATAGAGAGGCTTTCCCTGATGCTTTACCGCCGAATACATAGGGGGGATTTGCTGGCTGGTACCTACGAACTGCTTACAGACCTGTTCGACTTTCTGCTCAGTGATTCCTTGTGTAGAGGCGGTAGCAAGCACGCGTCCTGACGCATCTTGGGTATCGGTACGTATACCTAACCGCATCCGGGCAACATAAGTTTTGGGTGTATCCTGCAAAAAGGGAATGATTTTGGTAGCTTGCCCTACACAGACCGGTAATACCCCGGTCGCAAGAGGATCTAAGGTTCCGGCATGACCGACCTTCTGAAACCCTAATGCACGGATAGCAGCGACCACATCGTGTGAGGTATAGTGAAGGGGTTTATCCACATTAAACACCCCTTGCACCACCGGTCGCTCAGCTCTCCTCTTTGTGCTCATGATTCTCTTGGACTTTTATTTCCTCTAGAACCTTCGCAATGTGTACACCATATTCGATAGATTTATCCAGATGAAACGTAAGCTCAGGAACATATTTGAGTCGGAGTCTCCGACCAAGTTCCCGACGCATAAACTTGGCTGCACTCTGTAAGCCCTGTAAGGTTTGGGATTGTTCTTGTTCAAGAGTTCCCAATATGCTGACAAACACTTTTGCATACCGAAGATCATCAGACACCTGGACACGAGTCAGAGTGACAAAACCGATGCGGGGATCTTTAATCTCTCGGAGCAAGAGGGTGGAGATCTCTTCCAACATCAATTCACCTACACGCTCCGAACGCTTAAATGGTAGCATGACCTCCTCACGCTTTCCTAGTAGAGTTCTATACGATAATCGACAATTTCCGCAACATACATCCGCTCGATGAGATCGACCACTGCCGTGAGTACCTGATAGACATGCCGCTGATCGTTACTCACCACAGCAATACCCAGCATAGCTCGTTGCCACTTATCATTATAATCTACTTCAGCAATAGAGACATTGAACCGGCTTTTGACCCGGTCTTTAATCTTGCGCAAGACCTGACGTTTTCCCTTGATAGAGTGGTTTTCGTAAAGATAGAGTTCAATACTACAAACACCAACTATCATTGGTTCTTCTCATGACGTTTAGAGTTTCCGCGCGACTTTCTCCACGAGGAAAGGCTCAATAATATCCCCTTCTTTTATATCGTTAAATTTCTCCAAGGCAATTCCACACTCATATCCGGCCTGCACTTCTGACACATCTTCCTTAAACCGACGCAAAGAGGCAATTTTCCCCTGATAGACAATGATGTTATCCCGAATAAGCCGTGCTTCTGCATTGCGGGGAATGACACCGTTGGTCACATAGCATCCCGCAATCGTCCCCACGCGCGAGACTATAAAAGTTTCACGCACTTCTGCTCGTCCGAGCACTTTCTCCCGGGTTTCCGGTTCCAGGAGCCCCTCTAAAGCCGCCTTCATATCAGAAATCACTTCGTAGATGATAGTATAAAGGCGAATCTCCACCCCTTCCCGCTCTGCTAATTCCATCACTTTGGGGGTCGGTCGTACATTGAACCCGATAATCAGAGCATTAGAGGCAGAGGCAAGCATCACATCTCCTTCCGTAATACCACCCACTCCTCCCTGGATTATAACGAGTTTTACCTCAGAAGTGCTCAGCTTTTCCAGAGCCTCACGCAGCGCCTGCACCGACCCTTGTACATCCGCCTTGATCACAATATTCAGCTCTTTGACCGCCCCTTCCTGGATTTGACTATAGAGGTCTTCTAAACTCACCCGGGCACTCTTCCGCAGGAATTCCTCACGCTGTTTCTCCGAGCGATGCGCACTGATTTGCCGTGCACGGCGTTCATCACTCACCACGACAAACGTATCACCCGCTTCGGGAACCCCAGAGAGCCCCAAGACCTCCACTGGTGTAGATGGACCAGCGGCTGTTACTTTCTTCCCTTTATCGTTGATCAACGCACGCACTTTACCTGCTTGTAAACCTGCTACCAACGGGTCTCCAACTCGTAAAGTCCCTTTTTGTACCAGAACCGTAGCCACCGGCCCCCGAGTCTTGTCGAGCTTGGCCTCAATCACCACTCCTTTGGCTGGGCGATTCGGATTGGCTTTGAGTTCAAGGATCTCAGCTTGTAAGAGAATCATCTCCAGGAGGTGATCGATCCCAATCTTTCGTTTAGCGGAAATCTCTGCGTAAATGGTCTCACCTCCCCACTCCTCTGGAATCAACCCTAACTCACTCAACTCCTGTTTAACCCGTTCGGGGTTAGCATTTGGCAGATCGATTTTATTCACCGCCACCACAATAGGAACACCAGCCGCCTTGGCATGAGCTATCGCCTCACGTGTCTGAGGCATTACCCCATCATCTGCTGCCACGACTAACACGACCACATCTGTGATCTGTGCTCCACGAGCCCTCATGGCTGTAAAGGCTTCGTGCCCTGGGGTATCCAGAAAAACCACTCGGCCTCGACTGGTCTCCACCTCATAGGCTCCAATGTGCTGGGTGATACCTCCCGCCTCAGTTGCAATAACATTAGATACTCGAATTGCATCTAGAAGCGAGGTTTTTCCATGATCAACATGCCCCATGACTGTCACCACAGGCGCCCGCGGGACCAGGAATTCCCCCTCTTCAGTCTCTTCGGTCGCCGCTTCTTCTTTTTCCAGGGCTGCGGTAGTCGCCTCAATACCAAACTTTTTCGCAATGGCCACGGCCACTTCGCTATCGATCACCTGGTTCATAGAGGCGACGATACCTTTCTCCATTAAGGCTTTGATGATATCAGAAATCCTCTTTTCCAATTTCTCCGCTAGTTCTTTGACCGTGGTTGCCTCTTCAATCAAGACCTTCTTTGGGGCTAGTTCCACTGGTCTGGTTGGCGGTGGAGGGGCAGGAGGGAGCTCCTCGACAGCAATCGATCTCTCTTCAACAGGTGGTTTTTCTATCACGGCAGTAACCGTCTCTTCTCCATTTTCTTGTGCTTTGGCTACCGTCTCTCCACCAGCAACCTCTCCAAACACATCAAGGATCAAACTCGCCATTTCGGAATCGAGGGTACTCATATGGCTTTTGACAACCACCCCCTGTTTCTCCAATTCCTCCATCAGGGTTTTACTTTTAATTCCTAATCGTTTTGCTAGTTCATAGACCCTCACATTTGGCATCTATTCACCCCCTCACCGATAACAATACACGTATGCATCGCAGAACGTTTTTTCTTCCACAAACCGCTGTATCTCTCCAGCCAAATCTAATTATCTCCTCTTCGGCTAAGAAACCCTGGCCCGTCTGCGATAAGCAATATAAAGTATGGAATTTGTGTAAAATCTTTTGCTGTTTCTCATCCACGGGTGTGGAAAACCTTTACCGCATAGAGCGAGAAAATACTTCCGACTCTCCTTTTATGGTATGATCACTGGAAAACAGGTAGCCACATTCTGGGCCATCCTCACCCCTGTGATTCCCACTGCACTGCGCACTTCTTTGCCAATGCATGCCCCCAGTTCTGTTTTGGTAAAGAGCTTTTGCCAGACGATTTGGTGCAGACTACAGAGCCGGATGTACTCCGCTTCTCGTTCTGGTGCAATATCTTCTGCAAGAAGAAGAAAAAAGACCTCACCCCGCTCCAGGGCCTGCGTTAATCGGGCATGTCCCGATACAAGCTGTCCTGCTCGCTGGGCCAAGCCAAGTAAAGAAGCAATCCGTTCTCGCTTCCGTGCTCTCAAATGTGTTAGAAACTGCTCTAGGTCCACTGCTTGAATCGGCTGCCGAAACGCCTGCTCTAATCTTTTTTTCTGTAGGGCGCGCTCTATGCATGCTTGCTTCGGACATACATAAGCCCCTCGTCCGCTGAGCTTCCCTTCCAGGTCAGCATAAAGCCTACCATCTGGTAAGAGTCCTAATCGAATAAGGACTGTCTTCTCTTTGCTCTCTCTACACCCAAGACAGGTACGGAGTACAGACCGCTTTGCCAGCCCTTTCATCTTAGCTGTCATGTCCTTCCTTTTGTTCCTGATCTAGAGGCTCGCCAGGTTCTTCTTGTGGGAGCCATGGCGATGATTCCGCCACGAAAGGTGTTTGTTGTTCTGGGTCATGAGCCGTCCTCTCCGCTGGAGCGACCTCTTCGACTGGCTCTGGTGAGAGGGCCTCCTCTGTTTCAGAAGTCATCTGCTCTTCTTTACTAGGGGAAACAACCACCGTCCCTGTTTCTGCTTCAGCCTCTTGAAAGAGGGTCTGTTGCTCTTGGGCTTTCTCTTCTTGATACTGGCTATAACTCTTGATATCGATTCTCCACTTGGTCAGTTTGGCCGCTAGCCGCACATTTTGCCCCTTTTTGCCAATGGCAAGAGAGAGCTGATCATCATCCACAATTACGGTCATTGCCCGGTTCGTTTCATCTACTTCTACTCGATTGATCTTTGCTGGACTGAGGGCATTACACACAAAGGTAACAGGATCTTCGGTCCATTGGACGATATCAATCTTCTCGCCACGCAATTCTTGAACTACGGCTTGCACCCGGATCCCCCGCATTCCTACACACGCCCCTACTGGATCCACCTCTTTTTCATGGGAATAGACAGCAATCTTTGCTCGACCATTTGGTTCACGGACTGCTCCTTTGATCTCCACAATCCCTTCATAGATCTCTGGAACTTCCATCTCAAACAAACGTTCTAAAAGACCAGGATGGGTCCGGGAAACGATGACTTGCGGTCCACTCCCCTGTCGTTTGACTTCGATAATATAGGCCCGGATTCGATCGCCACGTTTAAAAGTTTCGCGTTGGGATTGCTCTTTGACCGGCAAGAGAGCTTCGGTCTTACCCAGGTCCAGAATAATTCCCCCCTTCTCGATGCGCTGGACAATCCCATTTACGAGCTGACCCTCTTTCTCTTTATATTCATTGTAGACCATTTCACGCTCCGCCTCCCGTACCCGCTGAATAATCACCTGCTTGGCCGTCTGGGCGGCGATGCGTCCAAATCCTTCGAGATTAAGAGGGATATCTACAACTTCACCCACTTCCACTTCTGGATCGATCTCTCGGGCTGCCTCCAGGGAGATTTCCTGGTTAGCATCGGCAACGTGGGACACGACGGTTTTGGTAGAGAAGAGTCGAAAGGCACCGGTGAGTTCATCAAAAGCCACTCGGACATTCTCGGCGGAACCAAAATGTTTCTTAGAAGCCGAAAGAATAGCCATCTCCATTGCCTCAACGAGTGTCTTCCGGTCTAACCCCTTCTCACTTGCGATCTGTTCGAGAATACGTAAAAGTTCTTGATTCACAATGCTTTTTCTCCACTATGCTCTGGGAATTTTATCACTACGCCCTCTGGCGAAGATTAAAATGTTATTTCCATTTTTAAGTGAGCCTTTTTTACTGCTGTATACGGGATATGGAAGGTTATGCCATCCTCTCCTACCAGCAGGACCTCTTCTCTGTGCATTCCCGCGAGCTTTCCTCGAAACTGCCGACGATGTTCGATAGGGTAATGTGTCGCGATGTACGCTTGGTGTCCAGCGAAGCGGACAAAATCTTCTCGCTTCCGAAGTGGTCTATCGATTCCCGGAGAGGAGACTTCCAATACATAGGGATGAGAGATAATCTCTTCCACATCTAGCATCTTCCCTACCTGATGACTGATGTGTTGACAATCGTCCAGACTTACTCCACCTTCTTTATCTATATAGAGAGTTAACACCCAATCTTTGCCTCTCCGCAAAAACTCCACCTCCACCAGCTCTACCCCTTCCGATTCTAACCATGGCTCTAGCAGTTTCCATATCTGGCTTACCACATCGGTCCTGAACATAGCAGTTCCCTAATCCATAAAAGTGGCAATAAAAAATGGGCTTAACGCCCATTGTTGATAAACCACTGATTTGTGTTTTTAATTGTAGCGAAATTCTTCTGAGAAAGCAAGGAAAATCTCACCTCTTGACTTTCTTTACTCTGATACTGTATGCTGCTTTTTACAGCATCCACAGCTAAATAGGTGCTGAGGTGACCAAAGATGGTAGGAAAACGAACTTCTCTGGTGAGTATAAGGAGGGAGTATCTGTGGAAAAGATCAAAATAGCGATTGTGGGAATGGGTAACTGTGCCAGTGCCTTGCTCCAAGGGATCGAATATTACCGTGAGAAAGATAGCAAAGAAGCTATTGGATTGATGCACTGGGATATCGGCGGTTATAAACCATCTGATGTCACTATAGTAGCAGCTTTCGATATTGATGCCCGAAAAGTAGGAAAAGATGTCTCTGAGGCGATCTTTGCTCCTCCCAATTGCACCACCGCCTTCAGAAAACCCCTCCCCTATACAGGCGTGACCGTCCAGATGGGGAAGATTCTGGACGGTTTTTCCGATCATATGCAACACTATGCCGATGGCTACACCTTCGTGCCCAGTAAAACCAAAGAAGCAACCCGAGGAGAAATCGTCTCTCTATTGAAAAAATCTGGAGCGGAAATTCTGCTCAATTACCTACCCGTAGGATCGGTAGAAGCAACCCGATTTTATGTGGAATGTGCTCTAGAGGCGGGCGTAGCCTTTATTAACAATATTCCCGTCTTTATCGCCAGTGATCCAGAATGGGCGGATCGTTTTCAGGCTCAAAGCCTCCCTATCATAGGTGATGATATAAAGTCACAGCTTGGAGCGACTATTGTCCACAGAGTCTTATCCGATCTCTTTCGCCGACGAGGGGTCAAACTCGAGCGGACCTATCAGCTCAATACTGGTGGCAATACCGATTTTCTCAATATGCTAAATCGTAATAGACTGGCCTCCAAAAAAGAATCTAAGACCGAAGCGGTGCAATCTGTCCTCGGCGAGAGACTCTCAGCAGAAAATATCCATATTGGACCAAGCGATTATGTTCCCTGGCAGAAAGATAATAAAGTCTGTTTTATTCGTATGGAGGGGAAATTGTTCGGTGATGTACCGATGAATCTGGAATTACGCCTCTCGGTAGAAGATTCTCCAAACTCTGCTGGTGTGGCTATTGATGCCATTCGTTGCTGTAAAATAGCGTTGAAGAGAGGGATCGGCGGGGTACTCTCCTCTCCCTCCTCCTACTTTATGAAACATCCACCCCAACAGTTCCCAGACGACGAAGCGTACAGGCTAACCGAGGAATTCATTGCTGGAACCCGAGAGCGTTAAATGGTAAATGAAGGGAAGAGGGAGGTCATGCCGGAGTTACCGGAAGTAGAAACCATTATTCGTGATCTACGTCCAGAGTTGCTGGGGCGGCAAATTCAGCGTGTAACGCTTTATCTGCCCCGCTTGATTAAGACCGATCAGCTCCCGTTTCAGGAAACCCTGTGTGGGCGACGTATTGAAGCTATAGAACGACGAGGGAAAAATATTCTGGTCTCTTTATCCGGTGATCTTCTTTTATGGATTCATCTTGGTATGAGTGGCCGTCTGTTTCTGGCTCTTCCCGAACAACCAGTCATCAAACATACCCATCTCTTGCTGACCTTTGTAGATTGCACTCCGGAGCTGCGCTATTGGGATATGCGCACCTTTGGCATGTGGTATCTGGGGAAGAAGATGGCTGTGCTCAACCATCCCCGCCTGCAACGGTTGGGACCTGATCCCTTGGAGATCTCTTTGTCGCTCTTTGTCCATCGGTTACAACAGCGAAAAGGGGCTATCAAACCCCTCCTCCTTGATCAGACTGTCTGTGCTGGCCTTGGCAACATCTATGTAGATGAATCGCTCTTTGTAGCGAGAATTCATCCGGCACGCCGGGTACAAACCCTGACCTCTGAAGAGGTCCAAAGATTGCATACGGCTATCCAGGCGATTCTCCAGAGAGCGATTGCCCACGGTGGCTCTACTATTGCCAATTATGCCCGAGGGGATGGGTCACCAGGGAGATTTCAGCCTTTTCATCAAGTGTACAAACGTCAGACTCAACCCTGTCTTCGGTGTGGGACCCCTATTATCCGTATACGATTGGGAGGACGAGGAACGTATCTCTGTCCAGATTGCCAACACTAAAACAGATGATGAATATGTTAGGCTTCATCTCAAGGATGAAATCTTGTGCTGCAGGGAGATCATGGAAAAAGGGACCATTGTAGAATTCTTTGTAGATCGTAAAATTACCTGTGGCGTATGCTTAGAGGACAAGGGGAAAAAACTCCTTCTCCTCACCGAGGGAAACCGGGAAATTAGCCTTTCCCAGGGACGGATACATCTGATCTCTCCCACTCGCCTCAGTCTCTCCTCCTCTCGAGATCACCTGGTTACCTCGCTTAAACAGATTGCGGCGAAGCGAGAGACTTTGAAATCACAGGTCATTCCTCAGGATTTATGGGAACTTTTGCAGGGAGAAGAAGAGACCTATGATTGTCGGACACTGGCCGAATTCTGTTTTGAAGGAGAAATCACCCCAGATCATGAAGCGGCAGTCTTTCGCGCTTTGTACGACGATCGGGTCTATTTCAAGCTCAAGGGCACCACTTTTGTCCCCAACCCTCCAGAAGTAGTCGAACAGATCCTGGTGAATATCCGGCGTGCAGAAGAGCGAGAGCACGAATTAGCGGAAGGGAGTGCCTGGATTCGTACTGTTTGGAAAAAAGCTCCGCCAGAAATCCCTCCAGCCATGGAACCGTACATTGCTCTCCTGAAAGAGTTGGCCATATACGGCGCAGAATCTCCCCGATACACGAAAGGCAAAGAGTTGCTGGTGCGTGCGGAGCTCCCTCCAACCGAAAATACCGCTTTTCAACTACTGGTAAAATTGGGCTTGTGGGACGAGGATGAAAATCTATCTCTGCATCGGTCTCGCCTTAATGTGGATTTTTCACCGGAGGTGATTCACGCTGCAGTAGAAGCCAGTCAACGGCTACACAAAGAGGATCCTCACCTTCCCCATCGTGATCTCACTTCCCTCTCTCTGCTGAGTATTGATAGTGCCACCACTCAGGATATTGACGATGCTCTGAGCATTACTATGGAAGGGGGGGAGTTTGTGGTGGGTATCCATATTGCTGACGCCTCGCACTTTGTGCAGCGCGATGATCTCCTCGATCAGGAAGCGAGACAACGGGGGACCTCTATTTATCTTCCCGATCAAAAGATCCCTATGTTACCACCGATACTTTCCGAAGGCGTCTGCAGTTTGCTCGCTGGACAGGAACGTCTGGCCATGAGCGTTATGGCACGAATAACGCTAGAAGGGGAGATCAAATCCTCGGAAATTTTTCCCAGCCGTATCTGTGTAAGCAGGCGATTGACCTATCAGGAAGTCGATGCCCAGTTGGAGACCGATCCAGAACTTTCCCTGCTTTTCCGTCTCAGTCAACTCCTCCGACAAAAACGGGTCGAAGCTGGAGCCCTGCTGCTTCCTATTCCCCAATTAGAAATCTCGGTAGATGCCGCTAAGAATATCACGATAGAAAAGATCGAACGAGAAACTCCAAGTCAAATTATAGTTTCTGAGTTGATGATTTTGGCGAACTGGCTTGCTGCTCACTTCTGTCAACTGCACCATATACCAGCTTTTTATCGAAGTCAAAATGCTCCTACCGGTGAATTCATCGTTTCTGAACATTATGACCCATTGTTGCATTACCGACAGCGGCGGCAGATGAGTCGGGCAGAGGTGAGTATCGAACCACAACCACATAAGGGTTTGGGGCTTGAGCTTTATACCAACTTTACTTCTCCACTGCGGCGGTATATCGATCTGATCATTCATCGGCAGATTAAAGCGATCTTAGGTTGCAAAGAGGGGATATATTCGGAAGAGGAACTCAAGGAGATCCTTTTTACCTTGGATCCAGTCCTGGCTCGGGCAAATATGCTTGAGCAGGAGCGGAAAAAATACTGGCTGTATCGATACCTGGAAAGGACAGTGGGCAACATTTGTACCGCCATTGTGTTAGAATGCTTCCCCAACCGGTACCATGTACTCTTGCCTGATTTTCTCCTCGAAACAGACCTAGCACCAATTGGTGGAAAGCCTGTCGCTCCTGGCGATACGATCACCGTGAAGATTGAGTCGGTGAATGCTCGTCTGGGTATTTTAAAAGTGGTGGCCTGTTGAGGAAATACGGAGACTGCTCACAAAGGCGCTTTCTTTAAGCATCCTCCTTCTCAGATTTTACAAACCCCAATTTTACCAACACCTGAAGAATCCAGGTGGGCCCGCTGATCACAAACGAGCACTCCTCCTTCCAGGCGAAAATCCTCTGTCTTGCCCAAAGAGCCGATAGAACTCAGATCCTGTTCCATTGCTCGGATCACAGCAGGAACCAACAGTTCCGAGATGAACAGAGGTATTCCCCGGCACAGGCTGATAGATATAACTGGAAAAGAGCTTACTCAGAAGATGGAAGAGGCGCTACAGGAGATGGTGGCTCTCCCCCTGAGGCAAGCCGTTCTTCATGAGGTTCCTGCGTAACCGTTCGGATCATAGGACGCGCCTTCTGATGCACAATCAACTCAAAAATGTCTGGTCGGCCGTAATGCCCAGCTACGTCGAGTTGCCAGCGGGGTCCGAGTAGCAGCCGAGGGTCCACTTCGGCATAGAGAATCTCCTCTCGCTGACGTACCGGTTCGACCAGAAACTTGCCATCCGGGTCAATAATAGTACTGTCACCAGGATTGAGCCATTCCACAGTAGCAGGGAGGTATTGTTGTTTGAAAGGATAGCGATCAGGGAGATCGTTTCGATGCATGACACTGCAGCAGCCTATTACATACACTCGGCCCTCTTTGGCAATATGACGAAGCGTGGAAATCCAGGGCTCACCACGGTCCCAGGTTGGGGCAACATAGAGCTGTATACCCCATGCATATAAGGCATAGCGGGCTAGAGGCATGTAGTTCTCCCAACAGATCAGTCCACTCAGTCGCCCAATAGGCAGGTCATATACAGTCAGTGTGCTCCCATCCCCCTGTCCATGTACTAAACGCTCTCCGGCAGTTGGAACGAGTTTGCGATGCTTTCCTAACAGTTGACCATCGGCGCTAATATAGAGGAGAGTATTATAGAGAGTCGTCCCGCTGGACTCACTGTTGACCTCGTTAACTCCCATGACCACATGCACCCCCGCCTCTCGGGCTGCTGTACATATTCGGTCCGTTTCTGGACTGGGTACGGTAACTGCGTTGGCCAAAAGCTCTGTATACAGCGCTCGAAGCATATGCGTATCTCCAGCCGGGATCAACCAGACCCACAACGGATAAGTAGGAATGAAGCCTTCTGGAAAGACTACCAGCCTGGCTCCGGCAGCTCCGGCTTCCGCGATGAGGGTACAGGCTTTCTGTACAGTAGCTTCTCGATCTAAAAACACCGGTGTGGCTTGCACGGCTGCTACACGAAAGGCTGTGGAGAGAGTTGTATTCATTGACATGCCTCCTTTTAAGCAACAAGAAGATAATGAAGAGTCTCTTGAGGACAGGCTATCCTCTGAGTACACGATTTTCTGTGGTTTGCTCCTCACAATGAATTCTCACTATAGTGAGCTCTCGTTTGTAGAAGAACACGTCCCAATATACCATAAACAAACGGAATGCTCTACGCGTTTTCGGCATGCCCAGGCACGAATTTTCTTGCTAACTCTTGGCGTGGATTTTAACGCGGCTCTGAAGGGTGACCTTTTTTCGGACAGACTTTTACTTTCTTTCTCTGTTATTCTTTATGTGATGCCAAATTACTATTACCCCCTTCGCAGAGAGGGACTGGCTAGAATGGAGGCTGGGGGCGATCTATTACTCTTCAGAGCTGTGTGGCTTCTATATGCGTTGATTTGCTCACTGAACTATGATAGGGTGTATCGCGAGGGTGATGAATAGACGCTTGCCTGAGCTCGGCGAAGTCTCGGTGCAGGCTTCCCTCCGCTGCACTTCGGAACCCATTCCGCGCAGAGTCTCTTGAAAAAAAGGGAACTCGGGGCTCATAATGGAACAGGGGAAAAATAGAGATTGCTTCTACGGTAGCAGAGAATGTGATCTCCCAATCGAGTCAATCCACAAGTAGAATTCGTGTGTGTTGCTGAACAAGGTGATAATTCTTACAAAGAGGAATATTTTACCCTTGATCGATCAACAGGCGGATATGATAATACCAAGGCAGCGTGGTACAAATACATTACCGGACGTTGACCTACTACTCCATCACTACCATCTGCATTCTTGGTGTCTTTGTGTCTCTTTTGGTGTAACGGAGGATAAGTGAGTATGAGCAAACCATTGGATGGCATAACCGTTCTAGACCTCACTCGTGTACTTTCTGGACCCTACTGTACCATGCAACTCGCAGATATGGGTGCAGAAGTGCTCAAGGTGGAGATTCCAGGCAAAGGGGATGATACCAGGTATTTCGGCCCTCCTTTTCAGAATGGAGAGAGTGCTTATTTCGTGAGTATCAACCGCAACAAAAAGAGCATTACTCTCAATCTGAAGCATGAGAAAGGAAAGGAGATTCTTCAACGACTCATCCACAAGGTGGATATACTGGTCGAAAATTTTCGTCCGGGAACAATGGAAGGACTCGGTTTTGGGTACGAGGCCCTCTCGAGGCTCAATCCACGCCTTATCTATTGCGCAATCTCCGGATTTGGCCATACTGGGCCGGATCGGTTACGCCCTGGATATGATCTGGTGGTGCAGGGGGAAGGTGGGGTGATGAGTCTGACTGGTGAACCTGATGGTCCTCCTTATAAGGTAGGCGTGTCCTTTGCCGATATTGTAGCGGGCATGAACGCCACACAGGGTATTCTCCTTGCCCTCCTTGCACGTGGGAAAACTGGAAAAGGACAAAAAGTTGATATCTCTATGCTTGATTGCCAGGTCTCTCTCCTGACCTATCAGGCAGGGATCTATTTTTTTACCGGACAAAGCCCAAACCGCATGGGAAATCTTCATCCTACTCTGGCCCCTTATGAGACTTTCAAGTGCAAAGGGGATGAATATATCAATGTAGCGGTGGGGAATGATTCGTTATGGGAAAAATTTTGTCAAGTTCTCGATCTAGAATTACTCCGTACAGACGAGCGGTTTGTCACCAACCAAAAACGGGTCGAAAATCATGGGGCTCTGAGGCAAGCTCTTGATCCGATCTTTGCCCAGAAAGACCGTCAGGAATGGCTTACCCTGCTCCAGAAGGCTGGAATTCCCTGTGGTTCGATCAAAAATGTGGCAGAGGTATGTTCCGATCCACAAGTGCTCGCACGAGAGATGGTTGTAGAGATTGAACATCCAAAGATTGGCAAGACTAAGGTGGCCGGAGTGCCCATTAAACTTTCGGAGACCCCTGGAGCGGTAATGACTCCACCACCTCTCCTCGGAGAACATACCGAGGCGGTGTTAACCGGTATGCTCGGCTTTAGCGCAGAAGAGATTGCGGTTTTGCGTACCGAGAAGGTTATCTAAACACTAGCAATTACAACAGGGCTTTTTCTATGGGGGTGTAAGAATATTCTACCGCCTCGGCTACTGCCGGATGGGTGACCTTACCATAAAAGACATTTAAGCCCTGGCCAAAGAAGGGATCATCGAGCAAGGCTTGTCGAGCCCCCTTCTGGGCTAATTGCAGGGCATAGGGGAGTGTAGCGTTGGTCAAAGCAAAGGTCGAGGTGCGGGCTACTGCTCCGGGCATATTGGTCACACAATAATGTACGATACCATCCACTGTATACACAGGATCACTGTGCGACGTCGGACGTGCCGTTTCTACCGACCCACCTTGATCGATAGCTACATCCACAATGACTGCCCCGGTCTTCATCAGACTCAACATCTCCCGCGTGATCAGATGAGGCGCGCGTGCTCCTGGGATCAGAGCAGCACCGATTACCACATCGGCCCTGCGGATCGTTTCAGCTATATGGTGCTCGCTGGACGCAAGAGTGCGAATGCGTGCCCCAAATAAATCATCGAGATGGCGAAGTCGCTGGAGGTTAATATCGAGCAGAGTGACAGTAGCCCCAATCCCAATGGCCATTTTGGCGGCATTCGTGCCCACCGTACCTCCCCCCAGGATCACAATCTCTCCAGGAAGCACACCAGGCACTCCACTCAAGAGTACTCCTCTCCCTCCATATTCCTTCTCTAAAAACTTGGCCCCTTCCTGGATAGCCATACGACCGGCAATCTCGCTCATTGGAGTCAGAAGCGGCAAACTCCCATCTCGTGCCCGAACGGTTTCATAGGCGATGCCGATAATCTGTCGTTCGATGAGCGCTTCGGTAAGGGAGCGGGAAGCAGCAAGATGAAGATACGTAAAGAGAATCTGCCCCTCTCGCAGGAGGGGATACTCTGGAGGAAGGGGTTCTTTGACTTTGAGGATCATGTCAGCCTGGTCAAACACCTCCTCTTTGCTCGGGACAATATGGGCACCCACGGCCTGGTAATCCCTATCGGGAATACCGCTCCCCTCTCCTGCGCCCTGTTCGATCAAGACCTTATGCCCAGCCCGAATGAAACTTCTCGCTCCACCTGGCACCAAGGCTACTCGATATTCATCTGCCTTAATCTCTTTTGGTACCCCAATAATCATAACCTCTGTTCCTCGCTTCGTTGATATTAAACAAAGAATCACCACTTTCCCTGTTGTTCAGCAGGAGATGGCCTCCCCTTTCGGTATTGTTGACACCTGGACAACCTTCTAGAACGTAGATGGTGAGAGCGGTTTCCACCGTGATCATAGAGCGTCAAAAGTCCCGAATACATTCGCTTCTGCTTTCTATCAACCACCTCGTGTCCCATCCGATCTGCCACAATATCCATCGCTGTGAGAGCAGCTATGGCGGCTTGAAATGCCGCATAATACGCTCGATTAGCCGAAGCATTATAGAGTTGATGCTCAAATAATATTTCTGCGGCCTTGATATTTTCTTTCGCTTTTCTAAAAAACTCGCTCTTCATTGATCCATCAAATCGATGATCATTCTTTGCCTAACTCTTCATGTCTCCAGGCTATCAAAAGTGCAGTGTGCTGTTGTGTATACAGCTATTTTGTGCATAGCATAGCAGCATGTTTTGCTCAATTGGTTTTATCCATGGTGGATGTCAATTTGCTGACTCTCTCCTTTTGGCTCCTGTTGCATCAACAACGAGGAAACATGCACTGATACAGGCACTGGTGGGCGTTTATCTGGTGGCCAGAAAATTCGTATATGGATGTGCGGTCTTCCCGTTGGTTGAATAATCTTCTCCACTATTTCCTTCTCATCCGTTCCAATTTCTGCATTCCCAAGGCGGCGAATGATCTCCGCCGAGTCTACTAGAGCCGGAAATTGGCCGGATTTCAACTATCCTTCCACGTTTGGAATAGTTCTCTCTCCTCTGAATCTAACTCATTATAAGAGAATTTTGAGGGTACCGCAAGCACCAGAAAGAACTCCGAGCTACCAGCATCCTCTGGAATACGGAAACAGGGAGACTTCTCTGGAAAAGGCAATTGTCCTTCAGTAGACTTTATGGCATACTGAAAGTGGTACATAGGAAGTGGTACAGAACGGTGGACAGGCCAGACATTTTTTTTTAGAGAAGAAAGGTGTGCTACCTGCAGTTCACATTACAATGAGACGATTATAAAACGAAACGGCACAATCGTTCTCTTGTGGTCAGGGGGAACCTATGCAAAGACCTACCTTACAAGATGTGTTCAAAGCGCGGAATCTCATCCGTCAATATCTTCAGCTTCCCACTCCTTTTCTCCGCTCACCTGCGCTCAGCCAGATGCTTGGTGCGGAGATCTATATCAAATATGAAAATCATCAACCGATCTGTGCTTTTAAGGTACGAGGAGGACTCAATCTCCTGGCAAACCTGAGCGCAGAAGAGAAACGCCATGGAGTCATTACCGCCTCCACTGGAAACCATGGTCAGTCTATTGCCTATGCGGCGAAGGTGTTTCAGACCAAGGCGGTGATTGCCATGCCCATGGAGTCTAACCCGGATAAAGTAGAGGCGATGCGACACCTGGGAGCAGAAATTCTTTTTCATGGCAAAGATTTTGATGAATCTCGACTCTTTGCCGAACAGCTTGCCCAGGAAAAAGGCTATCGGTATGTGCACCCTGCCAATGAACCCCTGCTAATCGCCGGGGTGGGAACTATCGGGTTAGAGATTATGGAAGCAGTGCCTGACATCGATGTTATGATCTCACCGGTGGGTGGAGGAAGCGGAGTCAGTGGGAATGCCATTGTTGCCAAAACGATTAATCCGCGTATCCAGGTGATTGGAGTGCAGTCAGAAAAAGCTCCCGCAGTCTATCGGTCGTGGAAGGCCGGGAAGATGGTGGAAACGGACAAGGTGGAAACTTTTGCGGAGGGTTTAGCCACTCGGGTACCTTTTGCGCTCACTTTTGGAATTATCCGGGATCTCGTAGATGAACTCATCCTGGTGAGTGAGGATGAATTACGTCAGGCGATTCTCCTGTTACTCGAGAAGACTCACAACCTGGCAGAGGGAGCGGGAGCCGCCTCCACTGCTGGTGCATTCAAGATACGCGAGAGACTCCAGGGCAAAAAGGTGGCGCTGGTCTTGAGTGGCGGTAATTTACCTCTGCAGGTGTTACAGGAGATTATTAATGCTCAAAAGGCTCTTCCCGCACTTCATTAAAAGACTTCCATGACATAGCCAATGATAGCAGAGAAGGCAGGTAGTATTCGTAGATACTCTATCTCATAACAGAGGGCTACCCCTTGCTTCATTATCGACGTTGCAGAAATTGCAAGATAAAGTTTACAGAGAAGGCAAGCAGGAGCAAAATAAGCCCTAAGGCCAGTGCAAAGCTGAATTCTCCTTTACTTGTTTCCAAAGCAATGGCTGTGGTCAGCACTCGCGTATAACCGCGGATATTCCCTCCAAGGACTATGGCTGTTCCCACTTCAGCCAATACCCGGCCAAATGCGGCAATGACCGCTGCCATCACCCCAAAACGAGCCTCTACTAACACAGTCCATGAAGCTCGAAATTCGCTCGCCCCCAGGGTCAAAGCGGTTTCCCGGACCCGTTGATCAATGCCGTGAATGGCAGACAAAGTAAATACCGTGACAATAGGAAGGGCAAGCACGGCTTGGCCAAGGATCATCGCCGTTGGGGTAAACAAAAGTCCCAGGGACCCTAGAGGACCACGACGAGAAAGAAAAGCATAGAGAAAAAGCCCTACACCTACCGCTGGCAACGCCAAGGTAGTATTCAAGATGGTAATCAGGGTTTGTTTCCCCCAAAAATGTTTTGTGGCTACCAGAAATCCAAAGGGGATACCAATGAAGGAGGCCAGGCAGGTAGCCGTAAGTGAAATACGGAGAGACAACCAGGTGATCTGATAAACTTCTGGATCTCCCCACATGAGTAGTCTGATGGCTTGTTTAATTGCTTCTAGCAAGTAATCCATGTGACCAGTTCCAGCAGCGTCTGGTTGAGCGTGGTTTATGGTGATTGAGTTGGGTAAAGCCTGTTTTAAGTCTTACGCAAACAGACATCCTCTCAAATTTAGGCTCATGGCAATTGGCCTAAAACCTGCTAAAGCATAAGGGAAAAAGTCCTTATATCTCAAGGCTAAACTCTAAAATTTACAGGGTTCAGGTGGGTTGGGCACGGCTACAGGTATAAACAGAGATTCTCCAAATCGCTCTCGACCAAACTCTTTGATGATACATTGTCCTTCTGGTGAGGTAAACCATCCGATGAGCGCCATGGCAAGCACATACTGTACATGAGGATGTTTGGCGGGATTCACAGCAATAATACCATAGGGGTTAAAGAGTACTGGATCGCCGGCAAACAGAATGGGAAGATTGAGTCTGTGTTTCATGGCCAGATAGGTCCCCCGGTCGGTGAGAGTATACGCTCCTTTTTCATCGGCCATGGTGAGCACTTCCCCCATGCCCTTCCCCGCTTCTTGATACCAGAAACCGTGAGGAGAGATATGGGCTTGTTTCCAGAGTGATAGCTCCATGGTGTGTGTACCGGAATTATCACCACGCGAGACAAAAGGCGCTTCCGCCTGGGCAATCTTTTGAAACGCTTCTACGGCCGTCTTTGCTTGTCGAATTTCTGCTGGATCGGTACGTGGCCCGATAAGCACAAAATCGTTATACATCACATCCCGTCGATTGACCCCATACCCATCGGCAAGGAATTGTTCTTCCAGAGAGCGGGCATGGACCAACGTCAGATCGGCATCACCATTTTCGGCAATTTTGAGCGCTTTCCCGGTTCCCACAGCAATCACATTCACCTTCACCTTAAAACGCTTCTCAAAAGGTGGAAGGAGCACGGCCAACAATCCAGAATTCTCGGTACTAGTAGTGGTAGAAAGCCGGAGACGTTGTTCCTCTGCTCCTCCATTTCCTATCATAGCACTCAAAAGAAATAGAGTAAGTAGACTGATGGCGTTCCACTTTAGTCCTGCAAAAGACCACATGATCTTTTTCTCCCTCTGCAGAAAGTATAGTACAATTCCCTTTTATAAGAAGAGGTCATCCAGAAAGATACCATCACTTCTGTTCAAATCCTATCCAGACAGGAAAATATAGAACACTCTTCTGCAATTATAAAGGGTAATTCTCTGGGAGGACAAGTGTTTATTCTCCTGCTGTAGCGTGTACCTGAAAACTGATTATTCTGTGCAAAGTCCAAAATCTTCTCTGTGGGCGAGCAAAGGGAGTGAAACATCTCGCCCTGATGGGCCTTTGATAATCCAGAGTCTTCGGGTTCCTCAGCATGACAAAGTCACGATGTGCTATTATAATGATGAGGAAAACCCTCTACTAAGAGACTCGATGTAAAGATGGCCAAGGGGAGATGAGGTGCTTTATGGATTTTACCTTCACTGAACAACAACAATTGATCCAGCAGACTGTTCGCGAGTTTGCCGAACAGGAGATTGCTCCGGTAATCGCTGAGTATAACCGCCGTCGGGAATTTCCATGGCCGATCATCAGGCAGCTTGCGGGGCTTGGGATCTTGGGGATTCTCTTCCCTCCTCAATATGGAGGGGCTGGAATGGATTATGTCAGCTATGCTCTGGTAGTGGAAGAACTTTCCCGAATTGACGGTTCGATAGGGATTACCGTAGCGGCTCATGTCTCGCTCTGCTCAAATCATATCTACCTTGCCGGAACCGAAGAACAAAAACAGCGGTATTTAGTTCCCCTAGCTAAAGGAGAAATCCTGGGGGCGTGGGCACTCACCGAACCCAATGCCGGAAGTGATGCCAGTGGGACGGAAACTCGAGCGGTTCTGGATGGAGATAGCTGGGTATTAAATGGTTCGAAGATTTTTATTACGCACGGCACCGTGGCTGGAGTCTATGTGATCATGGCCGCTACCACCAGGGAAAAAAAGCAACATGGGATCTCAGCCTTTATTGTGGAACGGGATACCCCTGGTCTCAAAGCCATTCCGATGAAGGAAAAGATGGGACTGCATGCGAGTGATACCGCTCAACTCATTCTGGAAGATGTGCGTATTCCGCGAGAAAACCTCCTGGGCAAACGGGATGAAGGATTTATCGATAGCTTGAAGATTCTGGATGGTGGGAGGATTGGCATAGCTGCCATGGCTATAGGCTTGGGGAGAGGAGCCCTGGAAGAGAGTATCCAGTATGCCAAGAAACGAGAACAGTTTGGGAAACCACTGGCCCATTTTCAGGCCATTCAGTTTAAACTGGCCGATATGGCCACCGAGCTCGACGCTGCCCGTCTCCTGACTCTCCGAGCGGCTGTACTGAAAGACCAGGGGCTACCAGTCAATAAGGAATCGGCAATGGCCAAACTTTTTGCCTCGGAAGCGGCTATGCGCGCTTGTAATCAGGGAGTCCAAATCCATGGCGGCTATGGGTATATGGCAGATTATCCTGTTGAGCGCTACTTTCGCGATGTAAAACTCTGTGAGATCGGTGAAGGCACATCCGAAATCCAGCGCCTGGTGATTGCCCGGCAGTTGCTACGCTAGACTGGTATGGTGCGACTAGGCGATATATAAAAGCGGTTTTCCCTATTTTTTAGGAGTACATCTTCGTGGTTGTGGACATTTCTCCTTCTCGAGATTCAAACCAGTGATAGAAATCATTCATCAAGGCAGTATAATTTTCCTGAACCTGCGCATAAAGTCGTGCATTGGCAATGGCAATAGCACTCTGTTCCGCAAGGGCGGAGACAAATTCGATTTCTTCTCCAGTAAAAACACGAGGCCTGGACGTGTAGAGCCGGAGTACACCAATGACTTTTCCTTTTACCATCAACGGAACGGAAAGCATCGAGGCGATGCCTTCAGCTTTGGCTTCTTTAGGATACTGAATACGGGGATCGGTGGTAACATCAAAGATGGCTACTGCTTTGCCTTGCAAGGTTTCGGCAACACTCCGGTCTGCATCGAGAGCCCCTTTGCGCAAGTATTTGTCACTTAATCCGTACGATGCGACCAGTTCCAGGGTATGGTGACCTTCATCGAGCAGCCTCAAGGATGCTCCTTTTGCTTCTATGGCCTTTGTGACATGCTCTACAATCCGATTGAGTACTTCTCTCAATTCAAGTGTTGAGGTGATCGCCTTGCTGATCTCGCGGAATACAGTAAAGTACTTCCTTTCCTGGGCTTTCATACCTCATTCTCCTCCCATTTTGATATCAGTCTTTCTCTCTAACTGCCGGTGGACCCAATCCTCTCCACTCCTTTCTATCCTTCAAAGGAATGAACTCATAGCGGGTAAGTCTCCAAATGTCATTCTGAACAAAGCGAAGAATCTCATAATCTTGCAGCAATTCAAACGAGATTCTTCACAAAGTTTATCCTGAGCAGAGCGAAGGATTCAGGATGTCAAAAGAACGATACCCGTTATGGGTTCGAATACTAGAATTTATCCGGTAAAATTTTCTTCTCGGTACATCAGAAAAAATCTCGCAAGGAATATTCATTCTATATCTGAAAATATTTTTAAAATCAACAAAAAAATTCGAGCCACAGAAAAAAATTTCTTCACCAGCTTTACACCCTAGATTTTTAGACGGGGATCAAGCGCATCGCGGAGTCCATCACCGAACAGATTCATTGCCAGGACAGTAACCAGGATCGCCATCCCGGGAGCAGTGGAGATCCACCAGTGTTCCCGCAAGTAAGACCGTCCTTCACTCAACATCCGCCCCCATTCTGGCGTAGGAGGTTGACTCCCCAGCCCCAGAAAGCTGAGAGCGGCTGCCCAGAGAATAGCGATCCCCATTCCCAGTGTACAAAGCACTATGACCGGCGCAGCAACGTTGGGGAGAATATGACGAAAGAGAATTGTTCCACTTCCACACCCGACTACCCGTGCTGCTTCCACATAAAGATTCTGTTTTGCTGACAACACCGAACCCCGGACCAATCGGGCATAGGCAGGAATTGAAGACACTCCTACTGCAATCATCAGGTTCGCCAGACTCGGCCCTAAAATGCTTACAATGGCTAAGGCAAGCAAGATCCCCGGAAAGGCGAGCATAATATCAATCAACCGCATCAGAATGCTATCGATGATCCCCCCATAATACCCGGCAATCAGACCGATAATCAGACCGCAGACTGCAGCGATACTCACCGAGATGAGGCCTACAGCAAGTGAAATACGGGCACCGTAAATGGTCCGGCTCAGCACATCTCTTCCATACTGGTCGGTGCCAAACCAAAACTCCGGACCGGGAGGTTGTAAGGCTTTACGCGCCTGCACCTTCAGTGGATTATAGGGAGCAATAAGAGGAGCGCTCAGCGCTATCAGGATCAGGAAGACCAGAATAGTCAGCCCCAGCATCGCTCCTTTATTCTTCCAGAGCTGCGTGCTGACGGTGCGTAAGCCATAGCCCGTTGTTCGTTCTGTCGTTCTTTCTTTTCCCATCGTTTCCATAGTCATCTCGTCACTAGAGAGCCGGGACAAAAGTGGTAGAGGAGACCTCTTTTCCTCCCTCTTCTCCTCAACTCACCGGAGCATACGAACCTGCTCTCCAAATTGATCCTACAGGCCATGAATTGAACTCTTTCCAGAGGATATCACTTCTGGACAGGCTGAGCCTTACTCGGTATGAGTTCATTCATATCGTATCCGTGGATCGAGAAGCGCGTAGGTCATGTCTACCACCAAGTTTACCAGCACATAACTCGTTGCGCCAAGTAATACGATCCCTTGTACCAACGGAAAATCCTTTTCCAGAATTCCATTGACGATCAGCCGCCCTACCCCGGGACGAGCAAACACGGTCTCAATAATAACCGTTCCACCCAAAAGCTGCCCAATTTGCAACCCCACAATAGTCACCACAGGGATTAAAGCGTTTTTTAACCCATGTCGGATAATCACCAGCAATTCTCGTAAACCTTTAGCTCGAGCGGTCATGATATATTCCTGCCGTAACACCTCGAGCATGCTGGATCGAGCCAGTCGTGCGATAATAGCCGATGCGCCCATGCCCAGAGTAACGGCAGGCATAATTAAGTGGGCAAAATCTCCTCCCCCAGTGGCCGGAAGCCAGCGGAGTTTAAGAGAAAACGTAAAAATCAGCAATAACCCAAACCAGAAGCTCGGCATGGAGACCCCGAGCAGAGCGAGCAGCATAGAAAAGGTATCAAACCAGGAATTCTGCCACACGGCAGCAATAATACCGAGTACGATCCCCATCACAATCGCCACGGTCATGCCAGAGAGAGTCAGGATGACCGTACTCGGTAAATTGTCCAGGATTTCATCACGTACCGGACGTTTCGTACGGATAGAATAACCAAGATCCCCGTGCAAGGCGCTCCAGAGAAAACGACCAAACTGCTGAGGAAGCGGTTCATCTAAATGAAGCTGGGCACGTAACAGGGCAATCTGCTCCGGTGAAGTCTGAAATTCACTCAGCATCATCTTCACCGGATCGCCGGGCACGAGATGCAACATGGAAAAGACTGCTATGGACACCCCGAATAAGACCGGGATAGCAGCGAGAAGCCGTTTGAGAACAAAGCGCATAGCGTTTTACTTCTCGATATACAGATCGCCTAAGACTGGATAGGCAAAGACATTAAATTTTACTCCCTGAACATTATTGCGCACAGCCCAGACAGACCACTCATCCACCAGCGGGAGCGATACCGCCTCCTCAAGCAAAATCTTCTCCAGATCAAGATAAATCTGTCGCCGTTTTTCGACATCACCTTCCTGCCGTCCTTTTTCCAGCAAGGCATCAACTTTGGGATTACTGTAACAGGAGAAATTAAAATTTGAACCGATCACTGAAGAATGAAAGAGAGCGTACAGACCATCCCAATCCCCCGAGCGGAGAAACATGATCGGTCCATTGGTGAGACATTTGTAGTTGTCCTCATACCAGGGAGCTCGAGCCTGCGATTTGATTTTCGCATCGATTCCTATTTCCAGCAGTTGGGCTTGCACCATCTGGGCTTCAGGCCATGGCCCTCCCCCATAATCGATGTTATTGATCAGAATTTCGAGGCGTTTTCCATCCCGCTCCCGGATGCCATCCCCATCCATATCTTTCCATCCAGCTTGCTCCAGGAGTTGCTGAGCTTTTTCCGGATCATAAGGATAGAACGCACGGAGAGAGGGGTCATCTAACATACCCATAGTCAAAGGAGCATATGCTGGTTGACCAGTTCCCTTAAAAAGGGTTTGCACGAGAGCCTCTTTATCCACTCCGTAATTAATCGCTTGCCGGACAGCGAGCTCATCTGTGGGAGGTTTCCGTACATTGAGCATCATGATCCGGGGAGCCCCAGGCCAGGCCACTTTTTCAATACGAATGTTCGGATCGGCTTCTAGACGGGGGAGATCTTGCGAGGGAACCAGATTGATCACCTGTGTTTCTCCAGTTTCCACCGTGGTCACCCGTGTCCCCGGTTCAGGGATAAATTTCCAGATGATCTTCTCCAGATAGGTCGGTCCTTCATGGTCTCCCCAGGGTGGTTTCCGATTGTAATCCGGATTGCGTACGAGGGTGACGTGATCTTTGCTTACATATTCTTCTACGGAAAAAACACCGCTCCCGACTGGGCGTAGTCCAAAGTTATCTCCCCGTTCTTTCACAGCGGTTGGCGAGACCAAACTCAAGGTTCCGGCAGCCACATAAGTGAGAAAGGGGGCGTAGGGTTCTTTAAAATTTACCCGGACGGTATACTCATCGAGTACTTCTGAATTACTATAGCCAGCCAGGGCATTCCGGGCTCCTCCCGCCTTAAAATTTGGGTCTACGATGCGATCAAAGTTCCACTTAACCACTTCGGCATTCAGGGGAGTCCCATCCTGAAATTTTACATCACGGCGCAGCCGAAAAGTAAAGGATTTCCCCTCTGGCGATACTTCCCACGACTCAGCTAACCATGGTTGAAGTCTGCGCTCAGGGGTCAGGTAGAGAAGATTTTCGGTGACAGAGGCAATGATCTGAAAAGTAACCGCAGAAGGGGAAGCATGGGGATCCAGAGTTGGGGGCTCCTGATCCAGCCCAGCCGTGACCGTACCTCCTGGCGAAGGGTTCGCTCCTTCGGCCACCTTTAGTATCTCATTCTTCAGCGCGTAATCTGGCCATAAACTCACGATCAGCGCTAGACCGAAAAACACTCCTGCCAACCCTGCACCGAATCGCCTTCGTTGCGAGTGCTTCGTAAACATAGCAGTTATTCTCCTTTCTTTTCAGGGGAACGATTTTGGAGAGGATAAAATCACCTATGCAAACCTGATCGGGGATAAGATGATAAACGAGCTGCCTCATCCATCTAAGCTTCATAACTGATCAGATTTATATATACAGGAATGTCCTGCTGGTATCAAGCAGAAAACAGGGGAGCAATATTTGTGTAACCTTTTCTTGCTTGCAGACGACTACACTTCTACAAGCCAAGAAGCATAGAGCTTGCTCTCACTCCGTGGCAAAAAAATAGAGTGTACGCTAGTATAAAAAAAGAGGAGCAACGCGACGAAGCCACTCTTGTGTGGAGAGTGAAGGCCCTTCATTGGTTGAACACTTCTTGTCAGCCAAAAGATCTAACCGGCTTGCGTAGAGAAGGGGTTATTGGTCAGATACCCGATGGAAGCTGTACATGATGCAGACTGATCCGAACACATTAACAGATAATGACCTGATTCATCGGATACTGGCTGGTGAGGTGGATGCTTTTGAACCGCTTCTGCTAAAATATAAAGCCTCGGTTACCGAAGTGGTGAAGCGGCATGTCCCTTATCCACAAGTGGCGGCAATAGTGCACGAAGTGTTTATCCGAGCGTATCAGTCCTTACCTGGTTATAAAAGTCAAAGCAGCTTTGCTCACTGGCTATCTGTCATTGCCGTGCGTACCTGTTATGATTTTTGGCGGCAACAGTACCGGGCACGTGAATTACCGATGAGCAGTCTCAGTGAACACCATCAGCAGTGGCTCGAAAATGTGATTACTGACCACTCTCAACAATCTGTAGAAGCACACGGGCGCTCCAAAGAGGCTCGAGAAGTGTTAGAATGGGCGCTCGAACGCTTATCGCCTGAGGATCGTATGGTGCTGGAATTGGTGTATCTCGAAGGATGTTCGATCAAAGAAGCGGCTACTCTTCTTGGGTGGAGCGTTGCGAATGTCAAAATTCGGGCCTTTCGTTCACGGAAAAAACTCTATAAGCTCCTTACCGACTTACTGGAAGCATAACAGGAGAGAGAGATGAAACTTTGGAAAAAACAGCAACAAACGCTGCAACAGGTCTTCCGAACCGCTTATTATGCCAGAGAAACGGTTCAAGTCGATGAACGGTGGGAGCAGAATGTTATGCGACAGATTCGCAAGAGAGGACCACTCCAGCCGCAACCGCCTGTCTTGCTACTCTGGAACCAGTGTGTCTGGCGCTTTGCCGCCGTGGTCTGTCTGGTAGCACTCTTATTGTGGACCTATTCCTGGCAGACGGATTTTACTTCCGAATACAAATTGGCCTCTCTTTGGATAGAAGATCCGATAGAGGTAATGTTAGATCAATCTTTTGGAAGATAAAGGCACATGCAAATCACAAAGACCAAAATTTATCTGGGGGTCATCCTGGTATTTCTGGGTGGCGTATTGATTGGAATTGTCGGGACTGGTCTGTACTGCAAAGAACAATTTGTCCGTTTTGTAAGTGGCGAACCGATGGGAAGAAAAGGTTTTATCATGCGTACCCTGTCCGCAGAGCTCGATTTGACCCCAGATCAACGACCCGAAATTGAAAAGATTGTGGATTCCTCTTTTCTTGAGTTACAGAGGCTTAGACAGAAATATCAACCAGAAGTCCATACCATTTTGGAGAAGAGCTTTCTCTCTATGAAAGAACGGTTGAATCCGGAACAGCAGCACAAGTTAGATCAATTGTATGAAAGAATGCAAAAACGCTGGCATATGCGAAAATCCCGGTTCCGTTAACCGGAGATAAAGAGAGGATTCTTCCCTTTTTCCTTCATACAATGCCCCTTCTCCTCATCCCCAAATTTTTTTTGTAACTTTTGAGCAAAATTTACGACTAAATATAGAGAAAAAAATGATCACATCTCTAGTGGTTTTTGGAAAGGAGAATGCTCATGACGGTCTTAGCTTATTGTCTGCAGCAGGAAAGTATGTCATCCTCACCTGTAATTTTACCCGGTACCTTGACCCTTATGGATCTCATTACTGCCCTCTGCGAGGAAACAGAAGATGATGCTCTGGTAGTAGCCGCTGTCCGGGATCTTTTCAAAAAGGGTTATGTACGATTTTTAAAGAACACCACCTCTAATAAGTGTGCGACCAAACAACTGACGTCCCCACTCTAAATGAGGTTACCTCTATTTTGAGGAAGCCACTACTGGTCATGCGAAGCCCTATGCTTCTGGAAACTCCTTGAAGCGTAGGGCTCAGAGGGGGAGCGCCTTGATCTGGCCCCCATGCACAAGAGGCTCAGACGATATAGACTGGAATATTCCTCCTTTTGTTAATATCTAACCAGCAAGGTCCAGTAAAGATAGTGTTGATAGCCAAGATTAGAGGGACAATTGGAGGATATGTGTCCGAAGAAACAGAAAGAATAGAGCTCAACAGGTGGAAAGTCGTCCAATAATATTTACTATCGGATACGGTGGACGTTCCCCAGCGGAATTCATCGATATGCTCCGGAAATCTAGGGTGCGTCTGGTTGTTGATGTACGACTGCGACCTGATCGGGCCACTATGGGAATCTGGGTCAAGGCGAGAACGGCTGATCGTGGGATTGAGAAATTACTCCATGATGCTGGTATCGACTATCGTTCCCTTCCAGAACTCGGTAACCTGTTTATGAACTTACTAGATTGGCAAGAACGGTATCAGCGACTGCTGGAGAAAGCGGGAGAACTCTTGGTTGATCGTTTAACCACTCTTCCCGAACCCTATTGTTTGCTGTGTGCTGAGAAATCACCCTCAGATTGTCACCGGAAGCACATCGCCGAATACCTTGCTCGAACCAAAGGTTACGAAGTGATCCATCTGATGTGAAGAGGAGCAATGATGCAAGCTGGCAATTATCCTCTCGAAGTATGCATAATAGCCGGATGAAAGGGGGAGCGATTGTAGTCGCCACAAAAGTGATCCTTCTGACCAAGGACTCGACTCAAGTTGCTCCTACATCGCTCATTCCTGAGCTATACCCCCTTGCCAAGCTTTTGGGGTACGGGAAGGGGATTACTTTCCGAATATTTTTAGCTTTCCCGAATTTCCTTTTTGCGTTTATGAGCCAGGCTTGCCCCACCATCTACGACCACAACCTCGCCGGTCATATAGCTCGCCCCATCTGACAGGAGGAAGACCACCACTTCTGCAATATCTTCCGGTTGACCAACTCGCCCAACAGCAATATCTCTTTGAGCATATCGCTCGACTTCCTCTCTAGTCCACCCTGACCACCTCCCTGGGGCTCCAAGACCAGTATCAATCAGGCCAGGAGCAATACAATTCACCCGGATACCATGGGGAGCCAGATCGGCGGCTAATCCTTTCGTCAAACCGATAATGCCCGCTTTGGAGGCTGAATATTGCACACCAGCCGAGATACTTCCTCTAATTCCGGCGCCAGAGGAGATGTTCACCATAGCTCCTCCCCCCTGAGCAATCATTACCCTTGAGACAGCACGGGCACAGTTAAAATAACCAGTCAGGTTCACCGCTATGACCCGGTTCCAGGTCTCGTCGGTCGTCTCCGGTACCGGGGCATAGCCTCCAGAGATATACGCATTATTGACCAGCATGTCTACGCGTCCAAGTTGCGAGACAACTTGATCGACCATAGCGTTGACCTGGGAAGGATCAGCCACATCAACAGTAAAGGCAAGGCCAGTTACACCCAGTTTTTTTACTGCTTCTGCCATCTCCTTTACTCCCTCCCCATTAATATCCACTCCAGCCACATGGGCTCCTCGTTTTGCCAGGGCTAAAGCTGTTGCTCGCCCAATCCCTCGTGCTGCTCCAGTCACAATAGCCACTTTCCCTTCGAACATATTTTTTGCTCCTTCATGACCGTATCTTTTTTGTTTCAGGATTCTCTTGACACAGCACACTTTATCATTTTCTTCCTCTACCCGGCAAGGCCAGAAGATTTTTTCTTGAGCCCCGCTTGGTAATCACTTATGTTGATTTGCAGCATGACATTTTATTAAGGCTTATCCACTATGAGGGCAGTGCTGATCGTGTCTTGCCAGCGGATTGACAAAAAATTCTCGTGGAAATTACTCTACATGCCGGGTTTTTTAACAGCGGACCGTTCTAGTACTTTGTCAAACCTATTGTTCCCCCTCCGCTGCGCTCCCGAAGCAGCTCGGAGGGAAGTCCTTTCGTCATCCCGGAGCGCAGCGCAGGGAAGTCCTTTCGTCATCCGGGGAAGGGGGAATACTTGACCGGTGTTCTGGGTGATATTCACATCACAGAAAGGAGAAAAATTATGGTTGCTCCCAAAACAATAACAAGAATTCTGCCTCCTACTGGGCAAAAAAACAGGACTTTCTCACCTTTTCTTCTCCAGTCTTACAGGGTTGGAGATGGCCTTATATCGCGACCACAGGCGCTCAACCCGGCCCTATTGCTTGTATCATTGCTGGCATCCATGGAGCAGAATACGTCTCGATAGAAGCTGCCCTGCGGTTTGCCCAGGCTTTAGAACCAACCGATATGCAGGGACGTATTGTCGTATTCCCCTGTATTAATCTTCCGGGTTTCTGGGAGCGCAGTATGTTTGTCTGCCCTCTCGATAATATAAATCCAAATCGGGTGTTTCCAGGTCGAGCCGACGGAACTTTTAGCGAAGTGCTGGCCTATCATTTTTTTCAAGAGATATTTTCCCACGTAGATTATCTGATCGATCTCCATGGTGGAGATATGGTAGAAGATCTGATTCCCTTTACCATTTTTCAAGAGACCGGCCAGGCTGAAGTCGATCAGCGATCGGAAGCATTAGCGCAGTTTTGGCTTGCCATATCTTCTCCGACAACAACCTGCCGGAGGACCGATCAGCGGTACGACCTATGCTGCAGCAGCAGAACGAGGGATTCCAGCGATCATTGCTGAAGCTGGAGGAATGGGACGACGAGATGAAGAATCTATTGCTCTGCTGTATCGGGGTTTGCACAATGCGATGCGCCAGTGTGGCATCTTTTCAGGAGCAGTCGCTCAGGTTCCAGCCCCCACCTTGATTCGAGAATTTATCTGGTTGTATGCCCCTCAGGAAGGGCTGTTTTATCCAACCATAACGGTGGGGGAACGGGTCCGTTCAGGTATGCCAGTTGGTGAGCTAAGAGATTTTTTTGGTACGGTAGTGGAGACTTTTAGTGCACCTGCCGATACTAGGGTCCTCTTTCTTACCACGAGTCTGGCGGTCAAAGCAGATGGTATCCTCATGGGGTTAGGAGTAGAATAAGATTTAGCGCAGATTTTATTTGGTAAATTTATTGACAAATATCTCCAAATCGTCGTATAAAGGGGTAAACATATCTGCAGGGGAGGAGTTTTCTATATATATGCAGCCTCACACAATAAAGTATCCATCAAGTCTATCCGGATAGTTGACTCAGGAAAGCAAAGAAACTGCTTGAGGTGCCGAATTTATCAGGTCTTTCTCTAGAGGGTCTCTTAGATTGGACATCTGGTGGGTGCCTTTTCACGTGGAGCTGTAGGTAGAATGTGTGCATGAAATTAAAAAAAAAAGAGAGGAGGGAGAACAGATGAAGAAAATACTCTTTCTGGTGAGTGTCTTTTTATTATTGCAACTTAGTTTTGCTCTGCTTCCTGCCGACGCAGTCACCCAAGGGGGGACTCTAATCATTGGACTCGGGGCAGATCCAGCAGGTGGGCTCGATCCAGAATCGGTGATGAATAACGAGTCTGGTTTCATTATGGCGACATTATACGACAGCTTAACTGCCTATAAACCTGGTACCGCAGAAGTCACTGCCGGACTGGCAGAACGCTGGGATATCTCTGCTGATGGCAAGGTTTACACTTTTCATCTGCGAAAAGGGGTCACTTTTCATGATGGGACTCCTTTCAATGGACAGACCTATGTGCAAGCGCTGGATCGACTCCTGAATAAGGATCATCCCTATTTTTACAAAAAACAGGAGGGGGTATCGAGCATGGTCACATATAGCCTCGAACCAGCAGTAGAAAGTTATAAGGCGCTGGATGATGCGACCGTGCAGATGACTCTTAAAACCCCGTATGCCCCCTTCCTCTCTGATTTGGCCATGGTCTGGCTTGGGGTAGTCAGTCCCAGGGCAGTAGACAAGTACGGTTTTGAGGTATCTAAACATCCGGTGGGTACCGGTCCCTTTACATTTGTGGAATGGGTCTCCAATGACCACGTCACGGTACAGGCGAATCCGAATTATTGGGGCGAAAAACCTAAACTGGATCGGATCATTTTCCGAGTAGTACCGGAGGGATCGGTACGCACGCTAAAACTCCAAAAAGGTGAAATCCACATCATGGCAGATGTGCCTCCCGAAACCATCAACCGTCTTGAGGAAGATCCTAATGTTACTGTCTTGCGACAAGCAGGATTGACTGTCAATGGGATTGGTATCCCTCGTCGGGTGAAACCATTTGATGATGTACGGGTACGACAAGCGCTCAATTATGCAGTGAATAAAGAGGAAATGAATAAATTTCTTTATAAGGGGATCGCCGTCCCGATGAGGTCTCCAATTCCCCCGGTACTCTGGGGATACAACGATAGCTTAGAAGGCTATCCCTATAATCCTGAGAAGGCAAAGCAACTTCTCAAAGAGGCGGGATATTCGGATGGATTTGAGACAGAGTTATACGCCTATGCAAACCCTCGTGGCTATAACTCAGTTGGGATCAAGATGGCCACAGCAGTCCAGGGCTACTGGAATGCTATAGGGGTCAAAGCCAAAATCACTCAACTGGAATGGGGAGCATATCTGAAAACTATCCGGAGTAAGGATTTTGCCAGTCTCAGCATGCGAGGATGGTCTGGTGATAATGGCGACCCGGATAACTTCCTGTTTAATCTCTTCCATTCCAGTCGGCTTCCAGACGCCTATGCTGGCCCGAAAGAAGTCGATGAGCTGATTGAACAGGCCCGAGTAGTCACTGACGAGGCAAAGCGCATAGCCCTCTACAAAGAGATCCAGGCCAAAATTATGGAAGATGCCCCCTGGGTCTTTATCAATCATACCCAGCAGGTACGGGCTATCTCGAAGAAAGTCCACGGTTATCAACTCAATCCACTCCAGATGTTCTTTAATATGGAACAGGTCTGGATGGAGCAATGAGACGAGAACCTGAGGATTGAGGGCGAGGATAGAAGATCGAAGATGAGATGACAACCTATATTGTAAAGCGACTCCTGGCAATTATCCCGGTCCTGCTCGGCGTCAGTTTTGTGGTCTTTCTCAGCATGAGTTTGATTCCTGGCGATGTGGCTGAAATTATGCTTGGTGAAAAGGGGTCACCGGAAGAATTAGCGCGACTCCGAGAACAGCTCGGTCTTAATGCTCCTTTCTATGTCCAATACGGACGTTTTCTGCAACGAGTGCTGGTGGGCAATTTTGGCCGGTCGTTGCGGACACGGGAATTTGCATTAACTGAAGTGTTACAGGCATTTCCCATGACCATTGAGCTATCCGTGGTGGCCCTTTGTGTGTCGATTGGTATCGGGATTCCGGCAGGGGTGCTTTCTGCCGTGTGGCAGTATTCTCTCTTTGATAATCTGGTAATGGTGCTTGTCCTGATCGGAGTATCGATGCCGGTTTTCTGGACAGGTCTGCTCCTGATGTTGCTCGGAAGTATCCATCTTGGATGGTTTCCTATCTCCGGCATTCTCAGTGATGGGATCGTCCTGAACCGGCTTACCGGTATTCACCTGCTGGATAGTCTTCTCACCGGGAATTGGACCGCTTTTAAAGACGTAGCCTATCACCTCGCCCTCCCAGCTATTGCTTTGGGCACTATCCCTGTTGCTATTATTGCCCGTATGACTCGATCCACTATGCTGGAGGTACTCCGGCAAGACTATATCACGACTGCCCGGGCTAAAGGGGTGAGTGTCTGGAATGTAGTGCTCAAACATTCTCTAAAAAATGCTCTCATTCCAGTTGTTACCGTCGTAGGACTGCAGTTTGGGAATCTGCTGAGCGGGGCGGTGCTCACCGAAACGGTCTTTGCTTTTCCTGGAATTGGCCGGCTGGCCATTACCTCAATCCTCTATCGCGACTTTCCAGTAGTGCAAGCCCTGGTCCTTTTCTCCGCTACCCTTTTTGTCCTTATCAATTTGCTCGTTGATATAGCCTATGCCTATCTCGATCCACGCATCCGCCTCACTGGAGAGAGATAGGAGGAAGATATCTCTGTCTCCATAACTGATAATTTCCCCTTCCGCTCCGGAGGGGATGCGCGAATTGACAGAGCGCTCCGGGGAGAATCAGGAGTTCGAGACAGATGCCCTTCGGGCACTGCTCAACTCGCGCAGTAAAGAGAATGAGAGTGGAAAGGGACATTTTCCACTATCTCTATGCTTTGTGAGTAATCCACTCAGTACAGCAGGGGGAACAGGTGTGCAACCCTTTGAGGACAGGCAAGGATACAGGCAGAGTGGTCCATGGTTTGTGCTGGCGGCTGCCGTATTGTGGGGCTCAACGGGTACTGCACAGGCTTTTGCCCCTTTGGGCGCTCAACCAGTGGTGGTGGGAGTCGTGAGACTTGTGGTGGGTGGAAGTGCTCTTCTGGTCTGGGCGGTAGCCTGTGGTAGCTTGTGGAGGGGAACATCCTGTCCCATCCTGGCCATTTTGTTTGCTGCGGCGGGTATGGCGGCCTATCAGTTATGTTTCTTTGCTGCTGTGGCCACTACTGGTGTAGCAATTGGAACGATGCAGATGTAAGCTGGCTATGGCAAATCCTCGGGTTAGCCGTAGCCTTGCATCTAGGACTGATTGCTACGGCTTGTGCTTATCTACTGTTTGCACGGGGACTGCTTGGTATGCCGGTAGCCGTTGCCGTTACTTTATCTTTAGCCGAACCACTTACCGCCAGTATTCTGGGAGTAGTTGTGCTTGGAGAGCAACTCACTTCTTCAGCTTTGCTGGGTATGGGTTTGCTGTTTAGTGGACTGGCTTTGCTTTCGGTAAGAAGAAAAAAAGCCTCTCACTTGATAGAATCCTCCTCGGCAGAGGCTGTTTAGCAATGTTACTGGAGATATCCTGAGCGAGTACCAGTCAGGAAATGAAGTACTGGCTGGTATCGCTCAGAATGAGAATAGGCCTTATTCTCCAATCAGCGCAGCTAATGGAACCGGCTTTACCGGGGGACGGATACTGGAGAACCCGGCTTCTTCTATAGGGATACCACGCTGTCGTGCAATCATCGCCGCGATAGCGGACGCACACATCCGACCCTGGCAGTGTCCCATGCCAGCGCGAGTTCTCCCCTTGACATCCCGCAGTGAAGTTGCGCCATCGGCAATAGCCTGGATGATGTCAGAAGCCTTAAGCTCTTCACAACGACAGACAATCGTCTCGGGTGTGATCAGGTCTAGCAGACCCGTTTGGGGCATAAACAGCTCATTGATTCCATCCCGAAACTTGTAGAGATCAGCGAGACGGTTTTGGACCTTCTGTAAGCGTTTCTGTGCTTCATCTGGCCGAAGATAGCCTAATCGCTTTGCTGCAGCAATCCCGGCTATCCTCCCCTCCTCCATAGCTACACTCGCTCCACCAATACCAGCGGTCTCTCCGGCAACAAATACTCCCGGCACCGTCGTTTCCATCTCCTCATTGTATTGGGGGACCCACCCTCCGAGTTTGGCCTTATACTCAAGTGCACACCCACAAAGTGCGGGAAGATCAATGGAAGGTACAAAACCAAAACCAGAGATCACCGCATCTACCCTTACCGTTTGCTCTGTACCAGGGAGAGGCTTCCACTGCTCATCCACTTTGGTGAGTACAGCCTGAGTGACCTTCTCTTCACCTTCCACCCGCAGGACCGTATGAGAGTTTTGGATTTCCACATGAGCAGAACGGAGACGTCTAATATATTGAAATCCCTCCCAAAGGAGTTCCCACTCCCCCCAGAGTTTGGGTAGCTGCCGCCACCAATCGTGTCGAGAGGCGGCGTCCAGTAACGCTACCACTTCCGCTCCTCCCTCCAGCAGATAGGTGGCGATGACCAGGAGAATAGGACCGGTACCGGCTACCAGTACTCTCCGCCCCGGGAGAATCCGTTGACTCTTCATCAAGGTCAAGGCTCCTCCAGCAGAAAAGACTCCTGGAAGCGTCCAACCTGGAAAAGGTACCGGTCTGTCATAGCCTCCATTGGCGATAATCACAGTCTGGGCTTGAATCTGCTCTGACCCTTCTTCGGTATAAACCGCCAGAGTTTTCTCCTCAAAGATCCCCCACACGAGTGTGTGGGGAAGGAGGGTGATCTTTGGACGCAATTCCACAGCTTGAAAGAGTTCTTGGGCCTTGGTGTAATCTTTTCCAAGTTTGCTTCCATCTGTAACTGGATAGGGAATCTGTCTGTAGATCTGTCCACCGATACGTCTGTTTTCATCGATAACCAGTACATCTACTCCGGCATCTGCAGCCTCAATAGCCGCACATAGACCAGCCGGTCCTCCTCCGATAATTGCCAGCTCCACTGTTTTCATCCCACTTCCTCCCATACACCCAAACCCTCCTGCGTCTGTACTCGGCATCCCGGTTCGGCAAGCATCACACAGGTCCGCACATTAGGGTGTCCATTGACCATCATGCGGCAGTCGTAACAAATCCCCATCCCACAAAATATCCCGCGCGGATGCTGGAGTTTCGGGGTTCGCCGCAACATATACTTGCCCGCAGCCAGCAGGGCACTGGCAATGGTTTCGCCGGGATAGGCTTTGATACGCTCTCCGTCTACCTCAATCTCAAACGGTTCTCCTCGCGCAATCCCTACTTGCATTCGTAAATCTTCTGTAGGCATTTCTTTTCTCCTTACACGTACGCCTCTACAGCCTGGGCAAATTCCTGTTCCGTTTTAGTTTTGGGTTTATACATCTCTCGATACCAATGAAAACTTTCCACGGCAAAATGATGACGTACCTCTCGAAAACGATGGATACTGTAGGGTTCAAGCGAAAGAGACGGACGGCCAGTGGTAATATACTCCATGATCAGTTTCCCGGTAATCTGAGCTAAAGTGATACCGCTATGACCAGTAGCGACAATAAATCCTTCTACTTCAGGAACCGGTCCCAGGATCGGTAAGCCATCAATAGGCCAGGGACGCAGACCAGCCCAGAAGCGTATACTCTGTAGATTTTTCAGTACGGGAAAGATGCGACAGGCCCGGGTTGTATTTTGAGTGATCGCTTTATAAGTAACCCCTCGGTCATAACCGGTAAAATCATGGGTCACTCCAATTAAAATATTTCCATCAGCCGTTTGTCGTAAACTCCCGACCGGTCGTCGCAATATACGAGGGAACTGCTCAGTGGTAATCACTTGGCCACGGCAGGCCACTAAAGGGATGGATACATTGACCATCTCGCCGATATCTGGAATATTGACCCCGGCGGCATTCACGACAGTGTGAGTGGCGATAGTCCCCTGCGTTGTCCGAACTCCCTGCACCCGACCCTCTCTCACCTCAATACCGATTACTGGAGTATGCACAAAAATCTTTGCTCCCAGCCGTTGAGCTGCTTTGGCATATCCATGCACGAGTTTGAAGGGATTGAGGTGGCCATCAACTGCACAAAAGCTCGCTCCGGCAATATGGGGAGAGAGAGCCGGTTCCAACTCACGGGCTTCTTTCGCATCGAGAAATTGGATCTCGACCCCAGGTACCTGATTTTGCTGGTTGATAAACCACTTGAGCCCTTCTACCTCCTTTTCTTCCTCCGCAATCTGGAGCATGTTTCCCTCTCGCTCATATTCCAGGTCTGTATCCAGTTCCTCTTCTAGACCGGGATAGAGATTGGCGCTAGCCAGACTGAGCGCCGTATAATGGTCTGGACTCTTTCCCGAGACATTGATCAGAGCAAAAGTAGCTCCAGATGTACCCGAAGCCAAACCATCACGCTCCACGAGTACTACCTGGACTCCTGCTTTAGCTAAATGATAGGTGATCGATGCACCACGAGCACCTCCACCAATGACTACGACTTCCGCCTGACGTGGTACCATATTTTTTTCTCCCTTTTGCTCAACCCACACTTTCCCCGCAGTCTCTCACGACTACTACGGATCCTTGGGGATATGCCTGGGCACAATCCAGGAAGTTCTTTGAAATTGCCCAGCCATCCCTGATTTTCCCTTCCTACAGAGCTCAGACCAGGAGGTTTATTGCTTGCCTATATCTCTATCCATGAACAAATCGGTCTAAGAGGGCCTTTCTTCCATTATCGAGATGTGTCTCCATCAACGAAGCAGCCCGTTCCCCGTCCCGGGATTTGAGAGCCTTGAGAATAGCCCGGTGTTCCTGTAAGCCCTTGTAAAACACTTCCGTATAATTACCATCAGGATTGACGTGAATATAGTAAGAGGCAAAAATCTTAGCTCGCTGAATGCGCTCTCGAAGCATATTCAGCAGATGAATGAGGGTTTTATTCCCACAGGCATTAAGGATAATATCATGGAGTTTTGCTCCGAAAGTCCCAATATCCTCTGGAGTTTTCCCTTTAACCAATGTCCCTTCGAATCGATCGCACTCTTTTTCCATCTCGATCAATACCTCTTCATTGATGCGGTTTGTAGCCAATTTGACCGCTAAGGGCTCGAGGACCATACGAATCTGCAAAATCTCCAGGACCTCTTCCAAAGAAATTTCTTTGACAAAAGTCCCTCGCCCAGGCATGATCTCGACGAGTCCCTCTTGTTGCAGGAGATGGAGCGCTTCACGCACGGGGGTACGGCTAATACGCATCCGACGCGCTAGTTGGCCATCAGAGAGTGATGTCCCTGCAGCAATCTTCCCCTGAAGAATGTCCTGTTTAATCCGCTGATAGGCCTTTTCTTTTAGTGAACCGTAGATTGGGATTTTGGTCATCACTCTTCTCCTCTCCCTCATTGGATTTATAGAGAGGGATGTACGAGGTGGCACGCGACACTATGGGAGGCATTGATCAGAAGTAAACGAGGCTCTTTCTGGCGACAAATGGCTTCGGCCATAGGACAACGGGGATGAAAACGGCACCCAGAGGGGGGATTAATCGGACTCGGAACCTCGCCCGTGAGCACATGTCTCCGACGGGGAAGACGAGGATTGGGCATTGGAATAGCAGAGAGTAAGGCTTGCGTATACGGGTGGAGTGGCTGGGAAAAGAGCTCCTCTACTGGCGCGACTTCCACCAGCTTTCCAAGATACATGACCCCTATTCGATCACTGATATACCGTACAGAAGAGAGATCATGTGAGATGTATAAATAGGTAAGCCGAAGCTGATCCTGCAGCTCGGCCAACAAGTTGAGAATTTGGGCTCGGACTGAGACATCAAGAGAAGAGACTGGCTCGTCACACACCAGAAAATCCGGTTCCACGGCCAGCGCCCGCGCGATCCCAATCCGCTGCCGCTGCCCACCACTGAACTCGTGGGGATATCGACGGGCATGATACTTCTCTAACCCAACCATCTCCAAGAGATGATACACGCGATCGTTCCACTCCTGTTCCGGAATATGATGATGGATTTTGAAAGCCTCTTGCAGCGTTGCCATCACGGTCAAGCGAGGATTTAAGGAAAGATAAGGATCTTGGAAGACCAGTTGCATTTTCCGTCGTAGCTCTAATATCTTTACTCTGTTGCGCTCTTGCATAATCTGAAATACCGGTTTTCCTTCAAACCATTCTTCTCCATCTGTAGGGGGAGTGAGGCCCAAGATTACCCGTGCGGTCGTAGTTTTTCCGCAACCACTCTCTCCTACTAAACCAAAGGTTTCCCCCTTCTGAATCGTGAAATGCACCCCATCGACCGCTTTGACCTGCCCGATGGATTTATAGAAAAATATCCCTCGCTTGCGGATTGGAAAATATTTGACCAGATTCTGCACGGTAAGGAGAGGAGTATGATATACGGGAGTCACGAGGGTTCTCCTCTATAGAGGCATGCTGCATAATGTCTCGCCGTAATTTTGTTCAGAGCTGGCTCTTTCCGCTGGCACTCCTCTGTAGCATACCGACAACGGGGATGAAATCGGCAGCCGGTAGGAGGAGATATCAAATGAGGAATGGTACCAGGGATGACCGGAAGTTTGCTTATACGGGCGTGTTGTGAACTATCTACCCGGGGCATAGCTTCCAACAGCGCCTCCGTATAAGGATGTTGCGGATTTTCAAAAATGGTATGCACATCACCGACTTCACACACCTTCCCACTATACATAACCGTAATCCGGTCAGCCATTTGAGCGACCACGCCCATATCATGTGTAACCAGTATTATAGACATACCAAACTGCTCTTTCAACTCCTGCATCAGATCCAGGATCTGCGCTTGAATAGTAACATCTAGATTCGTCGTCGGCTCATCGGCCAGCACAAGCGCAGGCTTGCAGAGCAATGCCCGGGCAATAGCTACCCGTTGCTTCATCCCCCCGCTGAGTTCATGTGGATATTGCTTTACTCGAGTCTGCGGAGCATTAATGCCTACTAAATTCAAGAGATACATTACACGCTCTTGTGCTGCTTTTTTACTCAATCCTTCATGCTGTTGCAACAATTCACCGAGCTGTTGCCCAATCGTATACACGGGATTCAGGGAAAAAGCGGGATTCTGAAAGATCATAGCGATACGGCGTCCACGGATCTGATTCATTTCTGCTTCACTCTTCGATAAAAGTTCTTCTCCTTGAAAGCGAATCGATCCGCCCACGATCTGTCCGGGACGGGGCACGATCTGGAGAATGGAGTAAGCCGTCATTGTTTTTCCCGAACCAGATTCTCCGACAATGCCTAGCGTCTCTCCTGCCTGTACCGCAAAACTCACTCCATCGACTGCTTTAGCCAGGCCAAGCTCGGTAAAAAAGTAAGTCTTCAGGTTTTGCACCTCAAGCAACGGTATGTGTCGCGCTTCTGGCATGTTCTCTATTCTTTCACACGTGGATTGGTCGCATCGCTCAACCCATCGGCCAGCAGATTAAACCCTAAGACCGTCATAAAAATAGCCATCCCTGGTGCTATAGCTGCCCAGGGAGCAATCTTCATATCTGGCGCAGCAAAGGTGAGCATCTGTCCCCACGAAACCAGACTCGGATCCCCAAATCCGAGAAAGCTTATCATTGCTTCAGAGAGGATTGCGCTTCCAATACTTAAGGCTATTACGACCACTAGCGAGGGCAAGGAATTCGGCAGGATGTGATAAAAGATAATTCGCCATTCTGCCGCTCCCAGACACTTAGCTGCTTCGACAAAATCGGCTTCTTTGAGCTTGAGAAACTCTGCTCGGGCCACTCGGGCAATAGAGGGCCAACCAAAAAAGCCAAGAATACCAATAATGATCATCAGTTTGAGATGTGGAATATTCTCTAAAAAGCTTCCTATCGCCACAATGCTAAAGATTCGCACCATCACCAAAATAATAATAAAGACCGGTACTACTAGAAATCCATCGGTAAACCGCATGAGGAGTTCGTCAATCTCCCCTCGACCGTAACCGGCAATAGCCCCAATACCAATTCCCAGTAAGGCGGCGATAACCGTTGCTCCTATCCCGACCAGACAAGCGGTACGCGCCCCATAGAGTATACGACTAAACACATCATATCCGAATTTATCCGTGCCAAAGTAGTTCTTAAGACTAGGAGGATCATAGGCTCGTCCTTCCAGAAAAGCTGTGATATCTCCTGGTTCATAGGTGGCTAACCAGGGAGCACCGAGGGCGACAAAGAAGACCAAGAGTACCAGAGCAAGCCCTATCATCCCGGTTTGGTTCCGGCGAAAGCGGCGCCAAAGTGCTCGCCACTGCCTCTCTCCCTTGTCCTCTCTGGGATGCCTTTGCCCCATAATACTCCTCCTTAGGCCAGTTTAATACGTGGATCAATTACCACATAGCTCAGATCAATGAGCAGATTGGTGATCACCACCATGAGAGTCATGATGAGAGTAATCCCCATGATTACCGGATAATCGAGATTCGTAATCGCATTAACATAGAGATAGCCCAGCCCAGGCCAGGTAAAGACGGTTTCTGTCACCGGAGCACTACCAAGCATCAATCCCACCACGATGCCTACATAGGTCAATACTGGGATGATGGCATTATGGAGAGCATGACGATAGATTACCGTCCGGGTTTTTAACCCACTGGCTCGTGCCGCCAGAATAAAATCTTGCCGAAGGACATCGACCATGTTAGAACGAATGAGCAGGGTAAAGGTCGCACTATTGAAATAAGTCAATAAGAGTACAGGCAGAACCATATGCCACAACCCATCGATAAATTCACTTCCCCAGGCCGGATTCGCTGTCGAATAGGCTCCATGGGAGGGAAACAAACCCAGCCAGTAGGAAAAGACCAGGATCAGAAGCAAACCCAACCAGAAGCCCGGCATGGAACGACCTAAGAGGGCTATACTCATGATGCTGGCATCCAGCCTCGAGTACTGATGCACGGCAGCGGTCACCCCAATAAATACAGAAAGTCCCAACGAAATGATCAAAGCGATTATCTGAATTTTGACCGTTTGCCAGCCCCAAACAAGCAACAAATCTTTGACCGGCTGGTTATAGACAATAGAAACACCAAAGTCGAGATGGAGAATCTTCCAGAGCCAGAGAAAATATTGATGAGTTAAGGGCTTATCCAGGTTATAATACTCCTTAATCAGTTGCAAGGTCTGCGGAGTGATCCCTGGACGTTCGGCTAAGAGGATATCGACTGGATTGCCAATCAGATTGACCATAAAAAAGATGATGATAGAAATCCCCAGCACCAGCAGGGTCATAAAGAGGAGACGGCGGAGAATGTAAGCACTTACTTCCATAAAGTAACGAACGCCTATTTCGCAACAACGGACACCAAAATAAAGATTCCTACTTCCACCAGCAGGAGTATTCCCATTCCTGTAAATCTGGTAGCCCATCGTCCCTGTTTCTGGTAGTGCTGGAAAGACCAGGAGGGTGTTCGATACCATAAGGCTTCAAAATTCCGGACCTGCATCGAGGAAGCAAAATCGAACATCCCACCCAGCACGAGGAAGAGGGCTCCTTCTAGAAAGAGCCAATCAATCATAGCGCTCAGAGCAAATCCAGGCCAGATCAAGGAAAGGGAGAGATGAAGTAGAACCAGAACTTGAGCAAAAAGCAACGAGCGCAAGAACATGAGCTACTCTCCCCTTCCAACCCGTGAGTACTGATTAGACGGAGTAACCAGCCTTGCGCATGTATTCCTTGGCCAGAGACATATCATAAACAATGGGCTTCAGGAGTTCATGCTGGTATTCCGGTGCGGTGTAGGGGATAGGCACGGTGCCCTCCTTGCCATAGCCACTCACAATTTGTTCCACAATCTTCGCTCGAGGGATCGCGTGGCTAATCGCCTTTCGCACATAGCGAGCCGCCTCACGTGCTTTTGCAGGATCCTGTTTTCCCAGCGGTGTGGCTTCTCCAGTCCCAAAAACCGGATGCCGCAAATTAAAACAGAGATGCTGCCACTTATACGAGTCAAAGGTTAAGACCTTTCCCCACTCCGGCTTGATGGTCGGCACAAGATTCTCGATACTATACATTGGATCCATGGCATCGACTTCTCCCGCTTTTAGCGCGCTGAGCACCGCATCCGAACCAGAAATAATGACCGTATAATAGGTTTCTACATTCCCTGAAGTAGGCTTCCAGTAGTCATGATTTTTGACCATCTTATACGCTTTACGTGTCGGGTCATATCCTTGAGGAATCCAGGGACCGGTCCCAATTGCCCCATAGGCAACAAATTCTCCTCCATTGGGTTGTTTGACTTTATAGGTATCTAGCCAGGTATTGGCCGGGTGTCCACGCAACGACTCTGGAGGAATATCTTTGTAAGCATGCTCAGGCATAATCGCAATTGCTCCCATGACCCATTCCAGAAAGAGCGAACTATACTGAGGTAGAGTCACGGTGATCTGGTATTCTCCAGTCACTTTATAAGCCTCTGGGCTCCCCATGATCTGTTTAAGAGTAGCATTGTATTCACTGCTGTACCGTTCATCTAGAATGACATCCCAGGTAAAGCGCACGTCATGCGCCGTAAAAGGCCATCCGCTATGCCACCTGACCCCTTGACGGAGATTAATAGTCCAGGTTAATCCATCTTCAGACACACTATAGCTTTCGGCTAAAGCAGGGATCAGCTTCTTATTCTGCCAGTTGTCATACTCGAGGAGACAATTATGCACCGGTCCGAAGATATTGGATTGACTGTAGCCAGAGGTATACATTGGTAGAAGCCCAGTCGGTTCCGGATATTCGGCAAAGGTTGCTGTCGCTTTATCTCCAGCCCCTTCGATGATCCAGTTTTCTGGACGGGGATAGAACACCGGATTAAAGGTGGTGCTGTCAAACCCTTTGAGTTTGGGATTAATAGCAATCACATCCTCCGGGTAAAAGAGGATAATCATGGGCTCATTTTCGTACCACCACTTCTGAAATTCGATGATCGCGGCCATATGCTCTTCGGATGTCTTTGCCGTGGTGTAGCGTTCGAGCGTCTTATCCAGCTCTGGGAATTCGATATAGTAATAATTGGGGCCGTTTGGTGGGATCTTGTTACTCTGGAAGAGCGTTTCGGGATGAGGTACAATGGTATTATAATAGTAGCGTTCAAAATAGATATCCCATCCACCTTGAGCATGCGGCTTCCCTTTACCGGTAGTACGACGTGGAATGATGATACTCCAGGGCACATACATCGATTCCACTTCAATCCCTAGCTTCTCCATCTGAGCTGCCGACAACGTCCCCCAGACCATTCGGGCCGGCTGGTTGTTAGGGATCATGACATAGGTTTTAAAGGTGGCAGCCAAGGCATCGGTGATGAATGAGGGAATCATCCCTGTAGACAAACCTGCTCCGACTATACCTGCCGTCTTGAAAAATTCTCTTCGGTTCAATTGCATACCTGCATCCCCTTCCCTCTTCTCTACTATTCTGTTTTTATATTTACTTACCGCAGATCTCACTGTGGATGAGCTTTTTCAGTATACGAGAAATATATTGATAGTATATTTATTACATATCCCTTATTCTTGTCAAGCTTTTTGTGCAAAAAAATTCTTTCTCGGATTATCTCGTCTCTGGCCGAATCTTTCGAGGTCAAAATAAAAATACCCTGGGAGCACAGGCCTATGGCCTGACGTGAAACACCCGTGCTCCTACAGCAGATGTGCTTTCTCCAAGAGGTTTCCTGGCCATATACGAAGTGGATCGAGTAGCCACCCATCCGATTGATAGAGAGATAGAGCAAATATCAAGACATACCCGGTTACATCTGCGTCATCTCTTCGGCTCGATGACAGGACACCCCATGCTGTTTTTCCAGCTCTCGCAACAGAGGAACTTCTTCCCGGCATCGATCCACTGCAAAAGGGCAGCGAGGATGAAAAGAACAACCGGAAGGTGGATCAATAGGACTGGGTACCTCTCCAGTAAGGGGAATCTGACGGGGTGGACGATCAGGATCGGGTACTGGAATCGCTTGCAGGAGGATCTGCGTGTAAGGATGCAACGGACGGCGAAAAATGGCTTCGCGTGTACCGAGCTCTACTATATGTCCCAGATACATCACCCCCAAACGATCACTCATATGTTCTATCACGGAGAGATCATGAGAAATAAAAAGATAGGTTAAGCCTAGTTCTCGGCGCAAGCGCTTTAGCAGATTGAGGATCTGGGCTTGCACCGAGACATCTAAAGCCGAAGAGGGCTCATCAAGGATCAGAAATTGCGGTTCTAAAATCAAGGCTCGAGCAATAGCAATCCGCTGCCGTTGTCCGCCGCTAAATTCATGGGGAAAACGATGCAGGTGATCTTGGTTCAGGCCAACCAGATTTAAGATGTCCAGAACCCGATCCCGCACCTCTCGTTTGGGGGCAAGATGATGAATGAGTAATCCTTCTCCCACCAGATCAATCACCATCTTTCTGGGATGTAACGAGGCATAAGGATCCTGAAAGACCATCTGCATTGCCCGGTAAACACTTTTCATGGCCTCGCGAGGTCGTTCCAGGATATTTTCTCCCTGAAAGATAACCCGTCCAGCGGTAGGTTCTACCAAACGGATAATACTCCGGGCCAACGTGGTCTTCCCACATCCTGACTCACCGACTAATCCAAGCACCTCTCCCCTGGTAATCTGAAAACTTACCCCATCCACCGCTTTGATCAAGACCCGGGAAGACCGAAAAATTCCTGGTTGAAAGGGGTAATATTTCTTAAGATTTTCTACTTGAAGAATGGGCTCGGTCATGGTCTATGACTTTTCTACATAAAGATGGCAAGCGACTCGATGTCCCTCGGCTACCGATACCATCGGAGGTTTTTCCCATCGACATATATCCATGACCTGTGGACAACGCGGGTGAAAACGACATCCCTGTGGAGGCGTGATCAAATCGGGAACACTCCCTTCAATCGATAAGAGCTCCTCGCGGTGTTCTCCCAGTCGAGGAAGGGTCTGCAGCAAACCGACTGTGTAGGGATGACGGGCTTCCTTCAATACCTGTCGCACAGAACCTTCTTCAATCACTCTCCCTGCATACATAACCGCTACACGTTCACAGGCTTCCGCCACCACTCCCAGATCATGACTGATGAGCAGGACCGAAGCCCGGACTTCGTGAATCAGCTCGCGCAGTAAGGCCAAGATTTGGGCTTGTGTAGTCACATCTAAGGCGGAAGTCGGTTCATCTGCAATCAAGAGTTTGGGTTTGGTAGAGAGCATCATGGCAATCATCGCCCGCTGAGCCATACCACCGGAGAGCTCATGGGGGTATTGATTGGCCACCTTGTCTGGTTCGGCGATTCTGACCTGTCTGAGCATCTCTATGGCCTCGCGTCTGGCCGCTCGCTTCCCTATGCCTCGTTGGACAGCAATTGCTTCTGCAATCTGAAACCCTACCGGGAATACTGGATTGAGGGAGACTCTGGGTTCCTGCATTATCATCGAAATCTCTGCCCCGCGCAACTGGCGCATCTCCTGAAGAGAGAGTTTCAAGAGATCTTTACCATCAAACCAGATTTCGCCACCGACAATCTTTCCGGGTGGCTCGATCAAACGCAAAAGAGAGATCGCCGTGACCGACTTTCCACACCCAGTTTCTCCCACCAACCCTAGCGTTGATTCCCGAGCCAGGTCGAGATTCACCCCATCGAGCGCTTTGACCATTCCTCGATAAGTATAAAAGTAGGTCTTGAGGTCGCGAATAGAGAGAAGCAAGGCCATATTACCGTCTCTGTCGAGGATCGAGAATATCCCGAATACCATCGCCAAGTAAATTAAAACCCAGCACTGTCAAAAGAATGGCACAGCCCGGAAAAGTAGAGACCCACCATTCTCGCACGATATAGTTTCGTCCGTCACTCACCATCACACCCCACTCTGGCGTAGGGGGTTGCGCCCCAAAGCCTATAAAGCCAAGACCAGCCGCTATCAGGATAATCCCACCCATATCGAGCGTCATCTGCACCACAATCGGATTAAGACAGAGGGGCAAGACATGCCGAAAGAGAATCCGGAGTTTACTGGCTCCAAGTAGACGGACTGCATGGATATAATCGTTCTCCCGGATGGCGAGGGTTTCGCCTCGGGCCAGTCGCGCATAAACTGGCCAGGAAACGAGAGAAATAGCGATCACCGTATTGGTGAGATTTGGACCAAGGGCGGCAGCAATAGCCATCGCCAGGATAAGTCGTGGAAAGGCTAAAAACATATCTGTAATCCGCATCAAGATTTCATCCACCACTCCGCCGGCATAGCCAGAAATTGCTCCTACAACCAGACCAATGCCGCCTGCTACCACCGCCACAATAAAGGCAATTCGTAATGAAATACGCGTTCCATAGAGAATCCGACTGGCGATATCCCGACCAAGCTGGTCTGTGCCTAGCAGATATTTCTCTCCCGGAGGGTGCAACCGGTCAGCCAGTTCTTGATGAATCGGATCAAAGGGAGCCAGAAGCGGAGCAAAGAGAGCGACCAGTACCAACAACCCAATAAGACCAATCCCCAGTAAAGAGAGAGGATTTCGACGCAACAGGATTATGATATCCCTCGACTCTTGTAACCAGGTGAGAGATTCACGATACCAGAGGTAGAAGCCAGTCGATTCTGGAAGTGTAGATTTAGCCATAGCGAATCTTGGGATTAAGAAAGGCGTAAATGAGATCTACTATTAAGTTGGCAACGGAAAAGGTTACGGCTATCAGCAATGTTCCGCCCATAATGGCAGAAAAATCCAGGGCAATAAATGCTGCGGTCATATACCGCCCTAGCCCGGGCCAGGCAAAAATAGTCTCGGTGAGTACTGCTCCCTCTAACAAGCTACCATAGGTCAACCCCACCACGGTAACCGTGGGAATCAAGGCATTTTTGAGGGCATGACGGAGGATCACTATTTTTTCACGTAATCCCTTGACTCGAGCGGTTTTAATGTATTCCTGACTCAACACCTCTAGCATACTCGCCCGGGTGATTCTTACGATTGCTGCCGTTGAAAAATATCCCAGGACAAACGACGGGAGAATCAAATGTTTCAGGGCATCGACAAACACTTCCCAATCGCCTGCCAGCAGACTATCGATGGTCAGAACCCCCGTTACCCGGGGGGGAGACACGAGATAAATATCAAGCTGCCCTGGTCCAGGTAAGAGTTCCAAACGATAATAAAATATAAACAGTAATACCAGACCCAGCCAGAAGACTGGCATTGACAGTCCAAACAGCGAGAAAAGCCTTGCCGCATGATCAAGCAGATGATCCTTTTTCACTGCAGAGAGAATTCCAAGCGGGATCCCCAGAACAATCCCGATAAGAATAGCCGCTGTCGCCAGCTCAAAAGTGGCCGGAAAAAACTGTCGTAAATCTTGCGCCACATTCCGGTTGGTACGCAACGATTTCCCCAGATTCCCCTGGAGAATGTTCCAGACATAGATAACAAACTGCTCGTGAATAGGGCGATCAAAACCCCATTCGCGTCGTACACTCTCGATGACCTCGGGTGGAGCCTGGGGACCCAGGACGGCTGCAATGGGATCGGCCGGGATTAGATGAGAAATGATAAAGGTAATCACCAGAACCCCGGCAATGGTTCCAACCATTAACAACAACCGTTTACCGACGTACGCATAGAAGCGCATAGCTGTCTACTCTTTGCTCCAGGTATACATATGGTAAGCAAGGGGAAGAGCCATGACTCCCCGTACGTTCTCTCGATAGGCGATCTGCAGAAGAGGTTGGGCAAAGATGGCAAACGGCCCCTCGCGAAGGATAATGTCTGTCAGTGTCTTATAGTATTCTTCACGCTTCTTGGGGTCAAGCTCCTGAGCTGCCTTATCCACTAACGCCGATGTTTCCAGATTGACATATTTATTTCGCCAGGCCAGTTGTTTAATCTTCGCATCTGGTCCGACACTATTGGAATGAGCAAATGGTTTGGCATTGGCATCCGGGTCTGCATAATCGACTCCCCATTGAGCCACCACCAGTTGTAAGCCCTGGGCCCGATACTTTTCGTACATCTGCGAAGCGACCATTTGCACCACTTTTGCCTTGATACCCACTTCGGCCAGATCGGCCTGGACCTTGGTAGCAATATCCACTTCCGGAGTAGTAGGAGGGGTAGCCAGTTCTATTTCAAACCCTTCGAGATAGCCAGCTTCAGTCAAAAGTTGTTTGGCTTTGTCCACGTTTTTCTCATAAGGCATAGCGGGATTATATCCCATCAATCCTTTCGGAATAAAGGTTTGGATTTTAGATGCGGATCCTTTCAGGATGGTATTGACAATGCCATCGTAGTCCAGCGCATACCGGATAGCATTACGCACTCGATTGTCAGAGAGGGGTTTTACCCCTACGTTCATCCCAACATAGCGCAGACGAAAGGTAGGACCTTGCGCAATCTTGATACCCGGTTTATCCTTCAGAGCATTAACCTGATCGGCTAACAGATCCCACGCGATATCAATATCCCCTTTCTCCAGGAGAATTTGCTGATTGGTAGGTTCTGGAACATCGCGAATGATAATTCGTTTGAGTTTGGGTGTTCCTCGCCAGTAGTGGGGATTTACACTGAGAATTATCGAGGCATTCCGTTCCCATCGCTCCAGGATAAACGGTCCAGAGCCGGCCGAGTGATCAGTCATCCAGGCACTGCCAAGATCGTCCTTCTCTTCATGTTGTTTGACCACCACCGGATCGACAATTGAGCCGGTGGTAAAGGCCAGCGTAGAGAGAAAAAGACCTGGCGCATAGCGGCCATTCACCCTAATCTTTACCGTATGGTCATCGACAATTTCGATCGTATCGGCAGAAATGCCAAATTGGGTAATAAGCCAGGAAGGAGTTTGTTTTAATGTCGCTACTCTTCCCAAGGAAAATTTGACTGCTTCTGCATTGATGGGCGTACCACTGGGGAAGGTGAGCCCTTTTCGTAAATGGAAGGTCCAGGTCTGACCATCTTCCCCTACCTCCCACGATTCAGCTAAACCCGATTGCACTTTGGTAAAATCGCCATCCAGAAATTCTACCAGCCGGTCATAGAGTTGTTCTACAATGGTCACGGTAACAAATTCATAAGCACGAGCAGGATCGAGTGAAACAGCCGATCCTGTATTCATCCCGATTACCAGGGTATCTGTCCGACCTGCCCCTTGTACCCTGAGCGGATGGAGCGGTGTCAGAATCGCCAGCATAGCCAGTATATACATAGGAACTATGAAACGTCTCATGTGCTAACCCTCCTCTGCCAAAATAGATGCTCAACTCGACAATATTCCATTAAACCCAGGGTTCGCTGAGAACAGGGAGAGGAATACAGCTCTTTTGCAGCTCCTCCCGGAAATATCCTCTGCGCTCTCCCTGTTCTCAGCGGGCCAATTGATAAGATAGTTACTCCGGTACGAAAAGATATTCAGGCTGCATTATATATAAAATCTCCCCTCCTCACAAGGACAAAGTGTGTGCCTGAGCCTTAGGCATGGATCAACACCCCTCCATCGACAAAAACGACTTCGCCTGTGAAGAAATCAGACGCGTCCGAGGCCAGATAGATAACCAGGCCGTTGAGGTCGGTGAGCGTCCCTTTCCGGCCCAAGGGAATGAACCGCTCCAGTAGCTCTCCATACTTGTGGCTCGCCTGACCCCCTGGACTATCGGGAAACCAACCCGGGCCGATAGCATTGACGTTGACACCATGGGGAGCCCATTCCAGGGCGAGACATCTCGTCAACTGGATTACTCCAGCCTTACTTGCGGCAAAGGCCGTACTCTCTGGGAGACCGCGCTCTCCCAAGCCAGAAGCAATGTTAATCACTTTGCCTTTCCTCTGGGCTAATAAATATTTTCCAGCCGCCTTACAGCAATAGAACATGCTGGTAAGATTCGTATTCAGTACCGTGTTCCATTCTTCGCTTGTCGTCTCCAGCAAAGGTTTCGTCAATCCCCGGCCAGCATTATTGACCAGAATATCGATTTTCCCAAAGGTAGAGACTACCTGCTCCATTAACGCCTCAACTTGGCTCCATATGGTGACATCAGTCTGCACCGCCAGCGCCTTTTTTCCCAATTGTTCTATTGCACTGGCCGTCTGCTGAATCTCCGAAAGGGTCCGTGCCGCTATAGCGACATCTGCTCCAGCTTCAGCCAGGGCTAAAGCCATCGCTCTCCCTAAGCCCCGTCCACCCCCAGTCACCAGCGCTACTTTCCCATCCAGCTTGAATTCATCGATCACCATCTCTGTTCTTTCTCCTCTCCTGATCTCCCACCCCTGCTTTGCTCAATGAGTCACTGAATCTCCCTTTTCTCAATCGATCATCGGCGCATAACCGGCAGCCAATGCCCCCCCATCGATAGAAATGATCTCTCCCGTCAGATATGCTGAAGCATCGGAAGCCAGAAATACTGCAAGTGGCCCCATCTCCTTAGGGATCCCGAGTCTCTTCACCGGTGTAAATCGGGCTGCATTGGTTCGACGTTTCTCTTCTTGCTCATTCCGGGGAGGTCGAGTAGGGAACAGACCGGGAGCAATACAGTTGACTCGGATATTTTCACGTGCCCACTCCATGGCCAATGCCCGTGTAAACTGAATCACTCCTCCTTTGCTTGAACAGTAGATACTATAATTTCTCCCTCCTCGAAACCCCCAACCAGAGCTGATGTTGATCACACTCCCCTTCTTCTGAGCCACCAGGTGTTTTCCCACCGCACGGGTACAGAAAAAAGTACCAGTAAGATTGGTGGTAATACCAAGGTGCCATTCTTCATCAGTCAGCTCCAGCACCGGTTTGTTGAGGCCGAGTCCTCCCCCGGCATTGTTGATTAGCACGTCAATGTGTCCCCACTCGGCGATGGTTTGTTCTACCATAGCATTAACTTGCTGGGAATTCGTAACATCCATGGGTATGGCCAGGGCTTTTCGACCCCGTTGTTGTACTTCCTTGGCTGTGTCTGTAATCTGATCCAGAGTACGAGCCGTCGCCACAATATCTGCCCCTGCCTCTGCCAGGGCTAAAGCCATCGCTCTTCCTAATCCACGACCAGCTCCTGTAATAATAGCTACCTTGCCATCTAAACGAAATGTATCCAGAATCATAACCTTCTCCTCACCAGGTCTAAGATAGAGACAAACCATATTCTCTTCCCTCTGCTGCACCTTAGAAAATATTTCTCCTTCTGTCAACCCCCATTTTCTCCAGTCCTTTTTGCAAAAGATCCCCGTTTTTTCTTTTCTTTTTTGGTTCTTCCCCTATATAATGGAAAGGAAAGAGGAGTAATACTATGCGCTCACCAGAAAAGCATACCCGGTTTTACACGTTATGACTCAGAGAATATGAGTGATAAACAGGCTTCCTGGTGGCAGGAAGATAATCCATTAGAAAGGAGAAAGATCCATGAGCCCGGTAGGTTATCGCGTTTTTCTGTCGTTTCCCCGCCCTGAGCAGGAAGTAGTCGAAGAGTATAAAAAATACTGCACAGGGAACATCACAGATAACATGAGCCGCTTTGGCTCGATGCATGCCTCGATCAAAGCGGTGAACAAGCCTGGAGTCAAACTTGTAGGAGTAGCTGTCACCGTCAAAGCTCGCATAGGGGATAATCTTCTTACGCATAAAGCCCTCGATGTGGCTCAACCAGGGGATGTGATTGTGATTGATGCGCAAGGAGATACCAGTGTAGCCATTTTGGGCGAGATCATGTGTCACTACGCCAGAGCACGGGGCATCACCGGATTTGTAGTAGATGGAGCAGTACGCGATGCCGATGGCATACGCGAAATGGGCTTTCCGGTGTTTGCCCGTGGAGTCACACCGATTGGCCCCTTTAAAAATGGACCCGGTGAGATCAACGTACCTATTGCCTGTGGTGGTGTGGCTGTGCATCCAGGAGATATCATCGTGGGGGATGATGATGGAGTGATCGTTGTCCCCAGACTGGAAGCGAAAGAAATCCTGGAGAAGACAAAAATCCAGGCAGAGAAGGAAGCCAGGGCTATTGCTGCCTACGATGCGGGGGATCTCAGTGGACGCGAATGGGTTGATGAAGCGTTGCAGAAAGGGGGTTGCGAGATTATCCCATAGTAGAGACAATGGTCCATGAGCAGGGGAGAGTGCATGGGAAACGGTGACCAGGAGAGAAGCCAGTTCACAAGAGAATCTCTTCTCCTTCGCTAGCGATGCGGAATCCGGCTTCTGTTACTCTCTGTCGAGCCGGATGGGCTGGATCCAAGACCAGATTGGTGTGGTTGAGATGGGTAAAAATTATGTCTGTCGATATCCCGCAAAGTTTTTGGAGACTTTCTGAGATAGGAGGATGGGGTACACCAGTTACCCGGGTTAAGGGAAGTTCATCCAGACTATAGAAAGTGCCATCAAGAATGGCAATATCTACCTGGCGGATCAGGGCTATCACGTCGTCGGTATAAAAGTCGAGATCAGGCATATAGAGGGCTGAACGGCTTTGTCCCTGGATCACAAAGGCAAGAGTGTTGGCATCTTCATTCCGGTGTGGAACTTCCAGGGGTACCAGGGAGAGGGAAGGGGTTAAGACTGTACACTTGCCTGGAGTCAGTGTATAACAGTGAACATTTTCATTGAGTAATAAATACCGAAAGGGTTTATTCTCATACAGAAAGGCCTGCATTTCCTTTGTACAGTAGAGAGGTACCTCTCTGGTGTTCCAACCTTCTTTGCCCAGATAAACCAGGCCCAGGTAATGTCCAATATGAGCGTGGGTGAGTAGAATAGCATCGGGGAGAAAGGAGTAGTTCTCTACACCGCGTACGGCTCGCAGACGATATAGTTGTTCCGGTAAAGCAGGGGAGGCATCGATGACAAAGGCCTTGTCCGCCTGAGAATCGAGAATACCTAACGAGGAGCTGAGACGAACATGGATCGTATCCTGTCGGGCTTGCTGACAATGTTTACATGCGCAACCAATATGGGGAATACCGGCGTCCTGAGCAGAACCGAGAATCACAAGTTTTTCCATAGTTTCTCCTTTACAAAATCGTAACATAGAGCAGTGAACAGGAAGATGTCAATACAAAAAAGAGGGAATTCGGAAGATGGCCTCAGAAACTCTGGCGGAAAAAAAAGCTCGTAACAGGGAGATCATCCGTCGGCTTAAAATCATGTATCCAGATGCCAGATGTTCCTTACAGTTCACCACACCCCTGGAACTACTGGTCGCCACTATCCTCTCGGCGCAGTGTACTGACGAGCGAGTCAATCAGGTGACCAATTCTCTCTTCCAGAAATATCGTTCAGCAAAAGATTATCTCGCTGTGCCTCTCGAAGAGTTAGAAGCGGATATCCGTCCGACAGGATTTTATAAAAACAAGGCGAAGAGTCTGCGAAAATGTTGTGAGGCTTTGGTTCGAGAACATAGAGGGTCCGTTCCTTCGGAGATGGAGGCCCTGCTGAAGCTCAGCGGGATTGGAAGAAAGACGGCAAATGTTATATTAGGCAATGCCTTCCACAAGCAAGAAGGGATTGTTGTCGATACCCATGTCAAGCGTCTGGCAAATCGGTTGGGATTGTCTGCGCAGACCCATCCGGATAAAATCGAAGCCGATCTGCTCCCGCTGGTTCCCCGCAAGGACTGGACTCTCTTTTCGCATCTCCTGATTTATCATGGCCGGCAGGTTTGTCTTGCGCGTAAGCCCAGGTGTGCAGATTGCCAGTTGAATACCCTTTGTCCTTCTGCTCAGCTCTGTTAAACCGGTTTCTACTACCTGCTTACAAAGGGCTATATCTGTATTGCAAAACGCATATCGGGATGATGTGACATCAGGAAATCAGGTCTATTAACCCAAGAGGATAATATCTGAGAAAGGAGGAGGTTATGCATATTCCTATTCGCCGGTGGGTCGGTGGACTGATGAGTCTGATGTTCTTCTTACTGCAGGCTTGTGCTCAAGACCTCTGGCAACAGCATATGGATGCTGGACAGCAGGCTTTCCAGGCCGGTCGGTATGCAGAAGCGGAACAGTCTCTCCTCGCAGCCTTAGAAGAGGCAGAGGGTTTTGGTCCCCAAGATCCTCGTCTGATGACGAGCCTGAACAACTTAGCTGGACTCTACTATGCCCAGGGGAAATATGCGCAAGCAGAACCATTACTTAAGCGAGCATTGACCTTGCATAAAGAGACGCTGGGCCCAGAACATGTGGAAGTAGCCACCGCCCTGCAAAACCTCGCCCTGCTCTATGATGTCCAGAACAGATATACCGAAGCAGAACCACTCTATCTTCAGGCTCTAGCTCTGAAGGAAAAGATTTTAGGTGTCACAAATCCCAGCACAATTAAGACCATAGAAAACTATGCCCTCTTCCTTCGAAAAAGCAATCGTACCGCAGAAGCAATCGCTCTCGAGTCCCGTATACGGCATCCGCAAGCTATCTCCTCAGCCGGAGAAATAGCCCGGTCAACCGTCCTCCCCACACAGGCGGATACAACACGGGAGGTTACGATTTCGTACGACGAACCCACCATGAGTAAGGATGGTTCCTTGCTCACCGATCTGGCCAAGACCACCATCTATTATGATGCAGGACACGGTCCGGTCAAGGTCATGGAGGTGCCTGCAACCGCCCCGACCGGTGGAGGAACGATTACTCGCCGGATTGCCATACCGGTCTCAGGAGAAGCGACGCCACGGGTTACTATTTGGGTTACCGCTACAGATCTTAAGGGGAACGAATCACCTCACTCGGAGCCGCTAGTGATAGAAGGATTACAATAAAAGAGCTGGTTGGGAGTAAAGTTCAAAGAGAACAGGAGGCAATACCCGATGGTTTTAAAAAAGAGAGAAAGGAAGGGTAAACAGGTTACAACGAACCAATAAACAAGGCATGTAATTTGGCAATATGCGCCGGTCTGGTTCCGCAACATCCTCCAATAATTCTGGCCCCAGCTTCTACCCATTGCCGTACATGCCCGGCGTAATTCTCCGGATCGAGATCGTTACGCAAAGGGAGCAGGCCATCGTGTTCCCCTTCTCCAGCCAGGGTCCAGTCCTCAGGAACCGGTTGAAAGGTATTGGCGTACCCCCCTACAGGATAGATACCCAATGCCACCAGATGAGGCATAGCTGCCGTGATACTCTCCGGAGCACAACAATTGACTAACAAAGCGGAAACCGGGAGCTCAGCAAGTATGGAGGCTGCCTGGGAGACAGTTTCACCACTCCGCAATCGCCCTGACTGATCCTCATGGAGGGTCCAGGAAACCCACACCGGTTTACCTGTCCCGCACGCTGCATACGCTGCCGCATAACTTTCAGCAGCGCTGGACATGGTTTCACATATGAATAGATCGACATAAGGAGCGAGTAATTCCGCCTGTTCTCGGTATGAGGGTCCTATCTCGTGAAAGGGCCCGACTAAATCTGGGCGATAGCTTCCACGCAGGGGAGGAAGCGATCCAGCAATTAGGACTGACCGGCCGGAGGCCTCTCGGGCTTGTTGGGCTAAGGTACAGGCGAGAAGATTGAGCTCGGCAAAACGCTCTTCAATCCCCTCTTGCGCCAGATTGCTCCGAATAACCCCATAGGTGTTGGTTGTGATGATGTCCGCACCCGCTGCAATATAGTCTGCGTGTACCTGCTGTACCACCTCCGGTGCGGTCAGTAAAGCGCTGGCAGACCAAATCGTATCAGAGATTTCTATTCCACGGAAACGGAGTTCCCGTCCCATTCCACCATCCAGTAAGACGGTCCGTTGAGGTAGTAGTACTTCTGGTCGTTTCGCCATCGATCTATCCCTTCTGTTGCCACAGTGTCTGTATGGCTTGGGAAAGCTGACTGGCTGCTTCGGAAATACGATGTTCTGTGCCGAGAGAAAGACGGAGAAAAGGTCGCCAGCGGGATGCAAAATCTGGCACCTCGATCACTGGAGCCGGCTCCGGGATTGCTGGAGGGATCCCGGTCTGCATCGAAAGTTGCATCTTGCCTCGCCGGAGCGAAGCAGGGGGACCCATACGTGTACCGGGATAGGTAATGACCCGGTACTCATTTTTACAGATTACAGCCAGCGCTTCGGGGGAGAGACCGGTCTGAGCAGTGAAATCTTCCGTAAAGAGGGGCAAATAAAAAGTGTTAGCATGGGAAGAGGGTGGAGGAAGGGTTACCCCATACGGTTCATTCCTGTGCATGACATTCCGAAAAGTGTGATAGCGGGTGGTAATTTCTGCGGCGATGCGGGTAGGCCACTCCGGATAATGTTCTAACAGGTAGGCGGCAAGGAGAAATTTGATGAGGCTCGGATTGGCTGACTCGGCTGTCTTGATCAGGCGGAGCGCTTCTGCGGTTTCCTCATTGTGGGTCACAATATACCCCATGCGATAGCCAGGGAGACCATATTTCTTAGAGAAACTATCCACCAGAATCGTCCGCTCTGGATCCAACTCCTTGAGCAGTCGTATAGTATCTCGATTCTCCACATTCCAGGCATAGACCATATCCACAACGATGGCGGTGTTGTACCGATCCGCCACCTGATTGATTCGGTCGATCTGCTTTGCCGTGTAAAAATTGTATCCTATAGGGTTATTCGGGACATTTACCAAAATAAGCCCGACTTCGGGAGTCACATACCGTTCAATTCCGTCTACTACCTCCTCTATAGTATAGGCGGGAAAGGCAATCAGACCGGCATAAGTACTCAGTATACTTCCAAAATAAGGGTAAGACGGTACCGGAAGGAGCACATAGTGTTTTCGATCTTGTGACGACTCAAGAGGAACGGTGCAGACTCGCACGATACAATTAATGGCATTATGGGCTCCATCAAACGGAACCACATGCTGCTCCTGAAAGCGGTTGGTACCCAGTAAGGTGTTGATATGCTGGCTCAGGAGTGCATTGACCCGGAGTTCACCTCTCGTCCCAGCGTAATGAATAGCCCGTTGATAGATCGCTTCCTTGTGTAAAGCTTCTCGAAGCACGAAGGGCATCTCTTGCTCCAGAAATGATATATTCCCTACTTCACCAATCCCGAGATAATAAAAAGCCGGATCAAATTGAAACGCGGCGTATGAACCATACCAGGCTTTGAGATCCAGCGCCTGGAGATTTTCACGTACTGGCGCCGTAATGACCGATTTTCCCATGATAGTGTATACTCCTTACTTTAGTAATAGGCGATACATGGCGTATGAGACGTAACCAAGCCTTCGGCAGATAGCTCATAGTGCATGGCTATACTTTAGCGAGTGACCCTCAGAATGCCAGGAGAAACATCCTTGCTAAGAGTTCATACAGATAGCTATGCATTGTACTGCGAAATTACCCAGGATGCAAGGAACAGGTTCGCCTTGCTTTTCTCTTGACCCTTTCCCCTATTTAGGGATAATATCTTTATCTCCTGTTTCTTTCTTAGGTTATAAAATGTTTACTTTGCTTTTGTTCCTCTGCACCTTTTGCTGGGTACCGTTTCTCCTGAATAAGGGTGAAGGGCTCAACATGACTCTGAGCATAACCTGGGTATCTCAGCCTTGAGGTAATAGTTGATATCATAAAAATGTAAATACACGATAAAAACGGAGGAGGGAAAAGAGGGCATGGCAACCAAAATCGGTATGCCCAGTCTTGGGCACACGATGGAAAAGGGGACACTGCTCCGCTGGTTCAAACAGGAAGGCGAATATGTGGAGAAAGGAGTTCCCCTCTTTGAGGTAGAAACAGATAAAGTCACTGTTGAGGTGGAGTCTCCCGCGTCAGGAGTCTTACTCAAAATCCTGGTAGGGGAAAACGAGGAACGTCCTATAGGGTATACGCTGGCCTTTCTTGGAGAACAAGGGGAAACTCTGAGCGAACAGGAACTCCAGACAGTCGAAGCAGAGAACCAAAAGTTACTGCAAAAAAAGACTGCCGAATTTTCTTTTCCTATGCCCCCTGCTCCTTCTCCAGCTCCTCCACGTCCAGCCCAATCTCCTTCTTCTGTCGATACCTCCCGGATTAGAATCTCACCAGTGGCTCGAAAACTGGCTGAAGAACATGGAATCGACATTGCCCGGCTTACCGGCACCGGACCGGGAGGCCGTATTGGGAAGGAGGATGTAGAAAGAGCCATTGAGGAGAAGTCTAGAGTCGGTTTCACCACAATCCCTCTCACTGTTCTTCAAACGATTCCGCTCACCGGTATTCGCAAGCGAGTAGCAGAAAGGATGCGTAGTAGCTGGGAATCTGTTCCCCAGGTTACTGAAGTCATGGAAGTGGATGTAACCGCCCTGGTGCAGTATCGAGAACGTATGCTTCCACAATGGGAACAACAGTATGGGGTGCGTGTATCTCTTAATGATCTCCTCTTGAAAGGGGTAGCCTTAACGCTCAAACAGATCCCCCGACTCAATGCGGCCTTACATGGGAATGAAATCCAGCTCTATAAAGAGGTGCATATCGGCAATGCTGTCAATCTCGAGGAGGGACTTATCGTCCCAGTTTTACGGAATGTCGATCAAAAGAGTATTGGTGAAATTGCCCAGGAGAGTAAAGCCCTGGCAGAGAAAGCTCGGGCAGGAAAACTCACTATAGAAGAGATTTCTGGTGGAACTTTTACTGTGACCAATTTGGGAGGAGCGGGTATAGATCTTTTCACTCCCATCATCAATCCTCCCCAATGTGCCATTTTAGGGGTAGGTCGAGTGGCAAAACGGCCGGTAGTGGTAGAGGATGATATCAAGATTCGTTCGATGGTCTATCTCTGTCTGGTTTTTGATCATCGCGTCGTAGATGGACTCCCTGCTGCCCAGTTTCTCAGCACCTTAGGGCAGATGCTAGGAACACCAGAAAAATTATAGTCCCCTTACCAGGGTTTTGTATTCCTCTTCGAAAAATCATTGCCAGTGGACTGGTGACCAAAAGGATAGAAAGGGGGTGTAGCTTATCCCGGGTAACGTTCTTCTGCTGAGAGCATTACGTACAGGCCTCTTTTCATATTGCTTTCTCTTTCTCTTTTTTTCGATTGGAATTTCCCCTCTTTATGCAGGATTCGATAAGGAGGTGAGAATAACCAGTGACACCATATCAACGACACCACAAGATCCTGATGAGTCAGTCTCTCCAGAGGAAACGCACCAGGCATTAGTTGCCCATATAGTCAATTCATCACTCGAAAGCGAGATAAAGCAACAAGTTCTTTCTATCCTGGAGTCCCCTACGATTCGATATGTGGGAAAATTTGATATCGAGGCCAATCCTGCTCTCTTCACCTTTCTGCTGGATTACATGGATGCTACCTCTTTACTCATACGACAGTTTGGCCTAGGAAACTTTTTGGCCCAGCGTCTGGGCCCCCATCTCTTCCATGTGGATGATCAAGAAGGAGCCAGAGCCCTTGTGCGGCTTCTCTATGCAGACTCTTCACAGCGTATCTATCTGAATCGAGGAACCTATGAGAGTACCCTGCTTCCCCTGCTCACAGGGGCATCCGTACTGTCTATCCATTTTCTTGCTCCAACAAAGGGCAATATCCAAACTACTTTCACCCTTTATGCAAAGATTCACAACAAGTTTATAGGGCTTCTTATCAAAATAGTCACTGCTTTGGCTCCCGGTATCGTTGAGAAGAAGATCAAAAGAGGTTTTGAGTTTTTGACGAAACTCCAGACCAGGATTGACCAGAATCCGATATACGTCTATCAGCTCCTCCGCGAATCTTCGGCAATCGATAGAGAGGCTGCCGAAGTTTTTCGGAAGATGTTTTTACCGGAGCAATAGCAAAACTACTCGACTTTAACCCAGAGCTTGTATATACTGCCGTGAGAATTGCTCAATCTCCCGGTAAGGGGAGAAGGATGACGACCCATCTAAACCATCGAGGCAGCAGAGAGCGAGCGCTGAAAAATCGGAAAGCTCTGTACCCCGGTCTTCCTTGCGGAGATCAGTTGCGCTACGTTTGGCAGGGAAATTTCCTCTGGTCCTCTGTGGTAAAAAACCTGTCCTATATATCGAGGAGCTTGGAGTGAGTAAATCTTCTTTATTCTGAGCCTTTCGTTTCTTTTGGGGTTCAAGAGGAGTATACTTGCTCGAGTTCAAGCTATACCTAGAGAGGAGAACCTTCTATGCGTATTGTCTTTCCAGAAGGAGCTGGTTGTGTGCAAAAGCCGGAGGATTTGGCTCCCCTGAAACAAATAGGTTCGGTCGATTTCTATACAGACCACCCCAAAGATAAAACAGAGCTGATCAAACGAGTCAGTGTAGCAGATGCGGTCATCCTCGATTATTCGGTCATGGATGCCGAGGTACTGCAGCAATGTCCTCATCTCCAGTTTATCTGTTTTCTGGGGATTGGATACAGAAACTGTATCGATGTGGAGGAAGCAACTCGACGGGGCATAGTCATCACCTATACTCCAGATTATGGAGCAACTTCGGTAGCTGAATTTACCCTAGGTATGATTCTGGCCTTAACCCGGCAGATCGGTTTCGCTTTTCTCAGTTTCCAAGCCGGACGATGGGAACCTGGTATTTTTCAGGGGATAGAACTGAAAGACAAGATATTGGGAATTGTTGGACTCGGTCCGATAGGTATGGAAGTAGCGCGCCTGGGCGCTGGAATCGGGATGAAACTCCTGGCCTGGACTCGTAAACCTACTCCAGAACGAAAAAAGTATGGGATCGACTTCGTTTCGCTGGAAGAGCTGTTCAATCAAGCCGACGTCATTTCCCTGCACTTATCGTATACTCCAGAGACACATGGAATTATCTCCCGTCCCTTGTTATCTTCTATGAAACCGGGAGCCTATTTGGTGAATACCGCCCGGGCTAAGATCGTGGATAATGCAGCCCTTCTTGAATTACTTCGAGAGAAAAGAATTGCTGGAGCGGCTCTCGATGTCCATGAGGAAGAACCCCCCGGAGAGGAATATGTCTTCCGGAACTTACCCAATGTGCTGATTACCCCACATATCGGGTATAATACTACCGAAGCAGCATCTAACATGTTGCGTATCGCCATTGCTACGCTCGAAGCTTATCTTAGAGGAGAACAGCTCCATGTGGTGAATCCCACAGCGTATAACCACCGGAAATGAACTGTGTAAGCGACTTACCCTAGTACATGGTTATTTATTACCTGTTCACTGGTATAGAGGGGTAGAAGATATGCCAGCGAATCTCCCTCCTCAATACATGGAAGCAGAGAAAGTCTTTCGGGAGGCGAAAACCCCGCAAGAGAAAGTCCAGGCTCTGGAGCAAATGCTCGCGATTATACCTCATCATAAAGGCACTGACAAACTGATTGCTCAGCTCCGTCGGAAGCTATCCAAGTTTAAAGAGGAATCACAAAAAAAACGCAGCGGAAGCAGACACGGGGACCTCTTCTTCATCAAAAAAGAAGGAGCAGGACAGATTGCTCTCGTGGGGTTCCCCAATGTCGGGAAGTCTACCTTGCTCGCTCAATTGACCAATGCAACCCCGGAAATTGCAGGCTATCCCTGCACGACAAGGTTTCCTCTCCCCGGTATGATGCGTTTCGAGAACACTCAGATTCAACTTGTCGATACGCCACCCCTGAACGATGAGGCGACAGAGGCTGGCCTCTTTCATCTGTTTCGTAATGCCGATGCACTCGTCGTCATGCTCGATCTTCTGGATGAGCCTTGTCTGCAAATGGAGATTATCGAGGAAGAGCTAAAGCAAAAGAAGATTTATCTGATCAGGCAAGGCTCTTCGACAGAACTAACCGGAGGAGTACACAAACGGGTTCTGGTTGTTGGGAACAAAATAGATCAAGCTGAAGCTATCCAGGAGTACGAGCACTTTCAGGAAGTCTACGGACAGCTCTTTCCAAGCATAGCCATATCCGCTCGAGAAGGAAAAGGACTCGATGCACTGCGAGAGGCATTCTATCACCTGCTCGGGGTCATTCGAGTCTATACCAAAGCTCCCGGGAAAAAACCTAGCCTCGAAGAGCCAGTCATTCTCAAAACAGGAAGCACATTAGCTGACTTGGCCAGGTCTATTCACAAAGATTTTCTCGAGCAACTCAAATTCGCCCGCATCTGGGGTATAAACAAATACGATGGACAGAAAGTGGCCCGTGATTACCTTCTGCAGGAAGGGGATGTCGTCGAGATGCATGTATAAAAAAGCGATTTTCGGTATCCAGTGCTCTGGTAAATAAGTTCTTACTAGTTGTCATTCTGAGCTGAAGGCGAAGAATCTCTTTGCAGCACTGCTGAGAGCCTTCGCTCCGCTCAGGATGACCAATCCAAATGAAGTTACCAGAGCATTAGAGATCCAGGCGGATTATAACAGGAGTCTATACCCATCTATGAGGAGCGACCATGCAAGAGATCTCTCTTTTTGAGGCGATTTATACTCTGCGTAGTATTCGTAAATTTACCGAGAAACCGGTCAGTGATGCAGATATCGAGAAGATTCTCGATGCCGCGACCAGAGCTCCCAGTGGAGGAAATCGTCAACCCTGGGAATTTATAGTTATTCGAGATCCCCAGACACGGAAAACCATAGGAGACTATTACCTTAAAGCCTTCCACGAATACAAAGCCCGTGTATTAAAACAAGCTGAAACCCTCCCCGCCGCACAAGAACAGGTAGCGCGTTGGAACCGGCGTGGTGCTCCGGATGCCTTTGCCGAAAGCATCGCTACAATTCCGGTGTTTATTCTCCTCTGTCTTAATCGGGAAAAGCTAGGTGTACTGCGTGACGATCCGGATAACCCGGGACAGATTCCCTCAACCTATGCTTCCATTTATCCTGCTATGCAGAATATTCTTTTAGTGGCACGCGGACTCGGGCTGGGATCTGTGCCCACGACCCTCCATTGCCGTTATGAGAATGAAATCAAAGCGGTACTCGGGATCCCTGAGTATATCCAGACCGTCGCCTTAATCCCGATTGGCCATCCTGCAACTCGTTTTGGCCCCACCACTCGTATTCCAGCCAAAGCCTTAACGCATTATGAACGCTGGGGATACCAAAACCCGAGTGCTTAGTGATCAGTCTTTAGTGGTCAGGCAGAATCTGCTGATCCCTGTGGAGTGGCCACTGAACCCTGAAAATAAGAAGACCATGCAGAGGAGGAAAGCTATGAAGATCGATATCCATACCCATTACTATGCGCCACGGTTTCTGGCGGCAATTGAAAAGAGGGAGGCGAGTCAGGGCTTTGGGATCATTCGTGACGCCCTCCATAGGCCGGTAATAGTGCATCGAAATACCCGGGTCGTGACCATTACCGAGCCGATGAATAATGTGGACAAGCGGCTGGAGGATATGGCTGCCGTAGGAATGGACAGGCAGGTCCTTTCTTTATCGATTCCTGGACCGGATCCTTTTGAGCCGGAAGAAGGTTTGGCTCTGGCACAGATTTCTAACGAAGCTATCGCCGAAGTAGTCCGTAAATACCCTCAGCACTTTTCTGGTCTGGCCAGTGTTCCCTTGAAAAATCCACCAGCGGCTATTCAAGAGCTCGAACGTGCAGTCAAAGAACTCGGATTACAGGGAGTAATTATGGGGACCAATATTGATGGCTTACCGGTGGATCATCCAGACTTTTGGCCCTTTTATGAAGCAGTGGAGGCTCTTAAGGTGCCCCTCCTGGTTCATCCTATGACCCCAATAGGGAAAGAAGCGATGAATGACTATCGCCTGGCACCGATGATCGGATTTGAGTCAGATATTTGCCTGGCCGTAGTCCGCCTGGTGCTGAGTGGCATTCTTGCGAAATTCCCCACCTTGAAAGTAATTGTCAGCCACCTTGGGGGAGCAATTCCTTATTTGATTGAGCGGATTGACAATTGCTATCGGGCTTACCCAGAATGTCGGGAGCATATTGACGAGCTCCCTTCTACCTATCTACAACGGCTTTATTATGATACGGTTTCTTTTTATCTTCCTGCTCTCCGGTGTGCCTACCAATTTACCACCGCTCACAAACTCATTCTGGGCTCAGATTATCCTCATGTGATAGGAGATATTGCACGCAGTATTACGAGCATCGAACAACTGGATATTTCTTCCGAGGAAAGGGAGCAGATCTTTAGTGGTAATCTGCTTCAACTCCTCAACCATTCCAAGTGAGTTGAGGAAAACACCACAGAATTTCAAGCCTCGTGAGTAAGGGCTTCACTAACATAAGCCCTGAGGCAGGTCGTCCTGGAGGGAGTGAAGGATCTCTTGTAAGGTGCTACAGAGCTAAGAGATCCTTCATGGAGTTCATCCCGCAGGGAAATCCGCTCGTCATCCCGCAGCAGAGCTGGAGAGTCACCCATCATAGAAGGAGAGTTACCCGCTATAACTCCTTACTAGGTCATAGCCACTTCGGCAAAGATTTTGCTGAGATCGGTCGTCGGACGTCCCTGTGCATCCGCTATCACCCGCCGCGCTGGAGGTGATTTGCGATAAGTAGGCATCCGGTCAGCAATCCGTTCTTCAAAAGTCGAGAGGGCGCGATTTTCGAGCAATACTCCGGTGGGAATACGATCCCCCCACTCATTAGCCTTGGCCATAAATTGCGTCATCTTGGCCAAGATAGTTTGCTCATCCGCTCCTTCTGGGATCACCGGATCATACTCTTCATCCTGAATCGAGTACAAACGCGAATGCCCATTTTGCAGACCTTTTCCCGCAAACCAATCCTTAGTGTGCAAATCATTGTATGTCGGGCAGGGCTGGAGAACGTCCAGATACGAGAGGCCAGGATGTTTGATTGCTCGCTGGATCAACTCTACTAAAGCCTTGACATTATAAGAGTATCCCCGACCAATCCAGGTAAACCCGGAAGCTAGGGCAAGCATCAGGGGGTTTAGTTTCCCCTGGATAGTCGGTTCTGGAAGGCTCTTGGTCTTTAACCCCAAAGGGAGCGTTGGAGCTGCCTGGCCTTTGGTCAGACCATAGACCTCATTATTGAACAGAATATACGTAATATCTACGTTGCGTCGTCCAGCGCTGACAAAATGCCCGGCACCAATACCCAGCCCATCTCCATCTCCTCCAACCACCACAACGGTTAATTCGGGATTGGCCAGCTTGGCGCCGATGGCATAAGGCAGGACACGACCATGCAGGGTGTGCACACCATAGGCATTGACATAATATTGGGCTTTCCCAGAGCAACCAATCCCTCCAAAAATCGCCACCTGATGAGGGAGTAAGCCCAATCCCGCCAAGGCCTGATGCAAAGCACTCAGAATACCAAAATCTCCACATCCCGGACACCAGTCATTGGGATGTTCCACTTGAAAGTCTTTTCGGGTTATTTTTGGGGTCATGACACTCGTTGCCATCTGTTATGTACCACCCTTCTTTGTCGGTCAGCTTTTCCTCCTCATAAGGCTGTCGAGAATATAGATACCTTGACCCTCGCTAAAATTACAGGGCTACCTGTATCGTGCGACCTGAGCTGAATCTGGAGGCTAAAAGCTGAACCATGTGTAGTTGCCTTTGTTCCAATAAGAAATTTCCTTCGGGAGTATCCCCGTCACATATGACTCAGACCATCACTGGAGAGGATACTGATCGAGATTTTTTACATCTGAGGCGATCTTTACAGCTCTACAGTGGAGATGGACCGATATCCAGGAGCACTGCACAACAGCAAGACCGCCTTTTTCACTTACGACTCATAAGGATTACGAAGCACTATCCGCTGTTCACTTGTCCCCTTATGAATCTCTTTAAAGGTGTTATACAACTCCAGCGCCGATGAAGGACGTCCGTTATATTTTACTACCAGATGGTCACAGGCACGTCCGGTCTGTTCCCGGAGGAGCAGGGCAAATTGGCCAGAAAAGTTCAATTCGACAACAACGAAAGGAGCAGCCCCCTCTATAAGAGGTACCAGTTCACTGGTAGGGAATGGCCAGAGCAGGCGGACCTGGATTAAACGAGCGGTCACTCCATCTGCGGCAAGGAGATCAAGCGCTTCCAGGATTCCTCCTTTATTTGATCCCCAGCTCATAACGGTAAAGGAAGCTTTGGGATCACCATACACTTTGAACTTCTCCTCTACCGGTATTTCCCGAGCAGCCGTGGCCAGCTTACGTGCCCGTTTCTCCATCATTTCTTCCCGGACCACCGGATCTTCCGTCACCAGGCCATATACCGTATGTTCACCCCCAGTTAACCAGTGCATCCCTCCAGGTTGTCCCAAAAGGGGACGAGGTGAGACTCCCGACTCGGTTGGGGTAAATCGGGGATAGGGTCCTTTACCATTTACTTCTGAGGGTGGGGTATAGACCTCCCCCCGCTCGATGCGAATAGAGGAGACATCAAACGGAGAAATAGTGCGAGTAGTACTAGCAAGCGTCTTATCCATTAAATGGATCACTGGCATCTGGTAGCGCTCAGCATAATTAAAGGCCTGAGCCGCATCATAGAATGCCTCGATAATATCCCCCGAGGCCAGGACAAGGCGAGGGAACTCACCATGACCACCATGAATAGCGAATTGTAAATCCCCCTGTTCGGTACGCGTCGGCATTCCAGTAGCCGGTCCTCCCCGTTGGTATAAAGTAACCACCAGAGGCACCTCGTTGATACCTGCCCAGCCTAATCCTTCGGCCATCAGAGAAAATCCAGGACCCGAAGTCGCCGTGGAGCATCGTGCTCCGGTAAGTGCTGCTCCCGAAGCCATGGTGATAGCAGCGAGTTCATCTTCCGTTTGGACAACCACTACCGCCCCTTCCTCTCCATTATGGGTCGGGAAGGTTTCATGAGCTTCCAGATAGACACTTTCATCGGTTGCCGGGCTAATCGGATAATAGGTTTGAAACGCAAGTCCTGCCGCCAGTTTCCCCATCGCTACAGCCTGACTCCCATTTACGAACAGTCGTTGCTCGGTCGTTTCTTCAGGAATCAGTTGAAAAGCAAAGTCCTGGGTATTGAAGTTGGTCTGCACATAATCATAGACCAGTGTTACGGCCCGCATATTCATATCGATAATTTTGGTCCGTCCAGGAAAAGTTTTTTCCAGAGCTTTTTCGATATAGGCTGGGTCGTAATCCAAAAGGGCACAGGACACAGCAACAGCCATTGTATTCAGCGTTCGATCAGCCACGGCCTGGGCGACTCCCAGCTCTTTAGCCAGGGTACTCGTCAACTCTTTAAAAGGAAAGGCAAAGACCTGGACCCCGCGTTGCCGTGCATCCTCCAAAAGACCAGCAGTGCTTTTGGGGAGACCTCGCTTTTCCAGATAGAGCCCTAAATCATACTGGGCTCGTTGATCGAGAAAAGTAATACTGTGCAGCGGCACATCAGCACTGTCCACATTGTAGACAATTCCCCCTCCCTTTACGACTGCAATAGCATGACGGGCCAAGGTTTCGTCTTCATAAGTAGTTAATAGATCAACGGTATCACGATGACACATCAATTCATGATGCGCGACCCGTACATCGTAATAACTGTGCCGCCCCATAATATTCGAATAGTATTCACGCCGGCCGAACAGGTGCAACCCACCGAGGGCGCATGCCCGAGCAAAAATCCCGGCTGCCGTATCTACCCCGCTCCCTTGTGCTCCACCTACTCGCCAGGCTAGTTCTTCTTGTTGCTTGGCCACAAATATCCTCCTTACACTTACTTGTTACTTCTCCCTGTTACTCTGTTCTCTCATCCTCTAGTTCCCTATTTCCTTCTCTCTTCTCTTTCGAGGGAATTTGGACTGCAAAATGCCCAGGGAACCCAGTTCGCAAAGAGAACTCTTCTCAGGAAAAGCTCTTCACCATCCCTGGTTCAATCCATCCAAAAAGAGAACGGAAAAAATCTTGCTAAAAATTCCCTTTCTTCTGATCAGGTATACTACTCTAGATAAAAACCCTACTCGGTTTCTCCATCTTCCCAGACCTATCAGATGAAGAAGGGTCTTCTCCTCTCTACTACTTCTCTATTCTCCGCAGAGAAAGTAGCAGACTAGAGATGATGCTGTCAAGTAAGGAGAGCATTCTTTCTACCGGTTTGGCTTCCTTAGCGAAAAAGATTTTACTTTTCAGGAGATTCCTCTTTATTGAGTAATTTGGCAGCATAATATTTTTTGGGATACCGGTTCCCTAAGAGTTTTTTGCCTTTATATCGTTCTAGTGAACGAATTAACCTGTCGCCAGCAGAGTCTATCGCGGTGTAAATATCCTCGCTCACCTCCTCGATACGAATAGTGTTTCCCCGTGGAAGCGACATGGTTATTTCACATTGTTTATCTTTTCCTCCCTTGGGTCCAAAGAGATTCGAGAGCTCTACTTCAAGAGTAGTCGAGGCATTATCAAAATACTTTTCCGCAGCCCGCTGAATCTTTTCTTCCACATATTCTTTGAGATGATCGTTCAGTTCCATGTGTCTTGCCTTGATAATTGCTCTCATATCTTTTCCTCCTGAAATGGGGCTATCGTTTTTTTTCCTCTCTTTTTTCAGCTCTGCTCAAGCCCCCTTCTACTCCCTCTCCTACTTCCTCCTCATGCTAGCCCATATTTTACCATATTCTCCGTAGAAAACCTATCATCTCTGGAAATTTTTCCATCAGAGAGTATCTCTCAGGAGATACTTTGCTTCCTCCAGTTGCTCACAAAGAGTTTAAGTATTCCCTCTTTTTTTATTATAATACTCTAACAAGATTTTGTCATGCTAAGGATTGTTCTGAGCAAGAGTGATGGAAATCCTTGCATTGAAACGAGATTGACAAGACATCAGAACAAGGTATAATCAGCAATAGAAAGGATAAACAGATAGCTATGGTGCCTTAAGCAGGGTGCTTCGAGACTACCAGCCCTAAAGCCATTTGAGAGGGATGACATTCTCATGACACACCAGTACTTTACTACACGGAAAAAGTTTCTCTCGGCCATTGTACCACCTCCCGAGCACAAAGAGCCTCCCTGGTGGTTTGCGTTTCAGGGGGAAAAACTTCTGGTCCATCTTGAGGATTCTGCTGTGCGTATTCCTCGTCTGTTTGACTTCACCGAGTTGGGCCTTACCCCTGTAAACCAGCACTATTTAGGACAGCTCGATGGACAGCATTGCTATGCGGTGGATTTAGCAGAAGGAATCAACCTCCCCACAGGGATGACTTTGCAGGGCTTGCGACAGATCTATGGCCTGGTCGAGGAGGATCTGTTTTGGGTTGCTGGACGGGCAGTACAAATCGTGGCCTGGGATCGAACCCATCAATTCTGTGGGCGGTGTGGAACCCGGACAATTACTAAACCTAATGAACGGGCTAAAGAGTGTCCCCAATGTGGTCTGCAAAACTTCCCTCGCCTCTCTCCAGCTATTATTGTCCTGGTAGAACGCGATCATCAGATATTGCTGGCACGCTCACACCGTTCCACACAAATGTATAGTATTATCGCTGGATTTGTTGAACCCGGGGAAACACTTGAAGAAGCGGTAGCCCGGGAAGTCTGGGAAGAAGTGGGGATTACGGTCAAGGATATCCAGTATTTTAGTAGTCAGCCCTGGCCTTTTCCCAATTCGCTTATGCTGGGATTCACGGCAAAATATGCCGGAGGGGAGATTCGGATTGATCCCACCGAACTCGCGGATGCAGGATGGTTTACCCCAGACAACATGCCCCAAATCCCCAATCGTATAAGTATCTCACGTCGTTTAATCGACTGGTATCTGACCAAACATGGGAAAGTTATAGATTGAAGAGCGAGGTAACGCGTTACCTTTGCCAAGCAGGGAGTTCCATTATGACTGAAGTGCTCTGGCGGCCATCAGCAGAGAGTATCAAACAGACCAACATGACCGTTTTTACCGAGTGGCTGAGTCAGAAAACCGGACAGACATTTCCTGATTACCAAACACTGCATCAGTGGAGTATTGACCATCTGGAAGCTTTTTGGGAATCCTACCTGGAATTTACCGGCCTTTTCTATCACACCCCACACCAGCAGGTATTGACCACCAGAACCATGCCTGGCGCGAAATGGTTTACTGGCATGCACTTAAATTTTGCAGAGAATATTCTGGCCAGAGAATTTTCTGGCACAGCACTTGTCTCGTGTGTCGAAACATCTGCAGAGGACTTGGAGCAGGGTTTACAGCCCAAAACGTACAGTTATCTAGAGTTACGTACCCTGGTGGCTCGTTGTGCACGAGGGCTTCGGGAAGCGGGTATTGGACCAGGAGATCGTGTCGCCGGTTATGTAGCCAATGTTCCCGAAGCGATAATTGCCTGTCTAGCCTGTGCAAGCCTTGGAGCCACATGGAGTAGTGCCTCGCCAGATTTTGGGCTGGAAGCGCTCTGTGATCGCTTTCGGCAGGTGGGGCCCAAGCTCGTCTTTGCCAGCACCCATTACCGCTACAATGGGAAAACGTTTCGAACCGATGATGTGGTTAAACTCCTGCACCAGCGTCTTCCCTCTGTGCAAGCTATTGTTTCAATTCCCTATCCCGTAGATGAAGCGCATATCCTTGGCGATGTTTCCTGGTCAGATTTTCTTGGCTCTGCAGACACTCCAGAATTATCTTTTACCTCCGTGCCGTTTGATCATCCTCTTTATATCCTCTTTTCTTCGGGAACGACCGGAACTCCCAAATGCCTGGTCCATGGCACAGGTGGAACTTTGCTCCAGCATCGGAAAGAGTTAGAATTGCATAGCAATCTCCGTCCCGGTGATTCCTTGCTCTACTTCACCACCTGTGGCTGGATGATGTGGAACTGGCAACTGAGCGCATTATCACTGGGTGTCACTCTTTACCTCTATGATGGTAATCCTGGCTATCCAACCGTTCCCGCCCTTTGGCGTGTTATCGATACCCTGGGCGTGACCCATTTTGGTACCAGTGGTCGTTATATCGAGAGCTGTATGAAATGCCAACCAGCCATAACCCCTGGGAGTCTTGGAGCGATGGCCTCGCTCCGTACCGTTCTGTATACCGGTTCACCCCTTTCTGCTGGTGGATTTCGCTGGGTTTATGAGACCGTAAAACCAGATGTCCATCTCGCTGGTATCTGTGGAGGAACTGATATCGTTTCCTGTTTTATCCTTGGGAATCCAAACCTGCCGGTGATTGCAGGGGAGATCCAGTGCAAGGGGCTCGGTGTAGACGTGGTAGCCCTGGATGAACAGGGAAAAGAGGTCTTGGGCGAGCCCGGAGAACTGGTCTGTCGCAAACCTTTGCCCTCTATGCCCATCGGTTTCCTCAATGATCCCGATGGTAAGAAGTATTATGACACTTACTTTACCGTCTACCCCGGTCTGTGGCGGCATGGAGATTATGTGCAATTTATGCCAAGTGGTGGGGTCATCGTTTATGGACGAAGTGATGCTACACTCAATCCGGCTGGAGTGCGTATCGGTAGTGCCGAAATTTACTCCGCTTTAGATCATCTGAACTATATCAGTGGAGCGGTAGTCGTCGGCTGGAAACCTCCAGAGCAATCTGATGAAGTCGTAGTGCTCTGTGTGGTCCTTTCCGGAGGACGTCAATTAGATAATGAAACGGAAAAGGAGATTCGACGCACCATTCGTGAAAAATGTTCCCCGCGCCATGTCCCGCATTATATTTTTTCCATTTCGGAGGTGCCTGTGACACGAAGTGGGAAAACAGTAGAACTTACGGTTAAAGCTATTTTGGCGGGCAAAGCGGTTTCCAATCGAAATGCACTTGCTAATCCACAAGTCTTGGAGGAATTCGAACAAATCCGACAGCAGTTACTCGCTCGATACTGAGCTGGCTTTTTCTGTTGACTGCAAACCCGGAAGACCAAGAGAGGGAAGAAAAAAGGGCTGGAAGATCAAAGTCTTCCAGCCCTGGATAATGGGTAGGGTAGCGGTAGTGAAACCGCTTATCTATATGAACAGCGACCCCCTTCCCTGACCACTCTAACGGAAGGCAATCGCTGGGAGCAAAGGCAAATAGACACGACTATTTTGTCATCCTGAGCCTTTCGCTTTGCTCAAGGAGTCGAACGGATAACCCTTCGCTGCGCTTCGGGATGACGAGATGGCTTCCCTGCGCTACGGGATAAACTTCGCGACGGGTCTTAACAGAAGTGGGAAGAGATTCTTCGCCGCGCTCAGCATGACGGGAATCAGATTTCAGGAATTTCCTATCGTCAGGTGATGTTTCAAAACTTTTTTGAAAGAGCAATTAGCCTCTCTCGAAGAGAAGCAAAGAGTACGCCAGAAACAGAGAAAAATTGCAAGGCATTGATAATATTGATACTATAGATGCAGCCGATCCGGGGAAAAGAAAGTCCCATTGTCCATTTGGCATAGATCGAGGACTTTTTGCAAAGTAAAAACGGTAAATTTCCCTTTCCATCAGCAGTTGATCGCGAAATGACTTGTGCCCAAATGACAATCCTGGCCTAGTGACGAGCAATGACCGGCGATGATAACTGGAGCTCCACGTGAGCAGGAAACTAACCGATCTAGCTCTTGTCAGCATACGAGGAATACCAGCACGAGTTGTAGGGGTGAAGCTTATCTGAAGAGTAGTGATTCGCCCGTCTCTGCATCAAAGAAATGCAGACGCTGCTCGTAAAATCCGAAAGTGACTATATCTCCTCGTTGTAATGGATTATCCGCATCGGTACGTATTTTACATAAGAGATCATCTGATAACTTGAGCTGGAGATACAAATCTGACCCCACCGGTTCCCGCAAAAGGACTTCTGCTTTGCCTATCGCTTTGTTTTCGGGAAGTTCGATTCGGATATCTTTCGGTCGGACCCCGAGTTTTATCCGCCGTCCTCCTTTATGCTGCAGTGCGGTACGCACATGGGGGGGGAGGGCATAAGTAAAAGCCGAGCAGTGAAAGGTGTACGAATCTCCATTCTGTTGTAAAGTTCCAGAGATAAAATTCATGGCAGGACTTCCGATAAAACCAGCCACAAATTCATTCCGCGGATGATTATAGACCTCCTCTGGATGCCCGACCTGCTGGACCCGTCCTTGATTCATGATTACAATCCGGTCGGACATAATCAGCGCTTCCTCTTGATCGTGGGTAACATAAACAAAGGTCTTTTGGAGATCATAGTGCAGATTTTTCAGCTCGGTGCGGGTAGCGACCCGGAGTTTAGCATCCAGGTTACTCAATGGTTCATCCAGGAGAAAGACTCGTGAATCACGGACAATGGCTCGCCCCAAAGCGACACGCTGGCGTTGCCCTCCACTCAGCTCGCGTGGTTTTCGGTTGAGCAGTTCCTCAATCCCCAGCTTTTTGGCAGCCATGGCTACGCGTTTTTCGATCTCCGCCGCCGGTACACCACGCATCCGAAGCCCAAAAGCAATATTTTTGAACACGGTCATGTGCGGATATAGAGCGTAATTTTGGAAGACCATCGAGACCTCCCGGAGTTCCGGTGGGAGATGCTCGACCTCCTCATCATCAAAGAAGATTCTTCCGGCGGTGGGCTCTTCCAGGCCGGCAATCATGTTCAAAGTGGTCGATTTGCCGCATCCAGAAGGTCCGAGAAGGGTCAAAAATTCCTGGTCCTGGATTTCGAGATTGAGATTGTCAACAGCCACAACCTGTCCAAAACGTTTGGTAATATTTTCGAGAAGGACCCGTGCCATGCATTCACTCCTTGTCTATCCTTTTACGGCTCCACCAACCAGACCCTGGACAACAAACCGCTGAAAGATCAACACCAATAAAAGGGGTGGAAGTACAGCCAATACCCCCCCTGCTGCAATCAGGGTGAATTCGGAACCCACATCTGATGTAAAGCTAGAAGCCAAAACCGTTACTGTTTTTGTTTTAATTGTAGAGGTAAAAAGTAAGGCAAAGAGAAATTCTCCCCAGGAGAGCATAAAAGAGAAGATACCCGCTGCAATAAGTCCCGGCACAGCCACAGGGAGAAAAACCCGGATAAGCGCTTGCAGACGGGTACAACCATCGACCCGAGCTGCCCGTTCAAGCTCCATCGGAATTGTCTGGAAGTACCCCTTGAGAATCCAGATAGTAAAAGGAATGGTAAAAGTGGTATGCGCAAAGATAACTGAAATGTAAGTATCTAAGAGATTATACGTATTCATGACCACAAAAATAGGGATCATCAACGCTACGGCGGGTACACTCCGTGATCCCAAATAGAAGAGGAGAAGAAACTGACCGCCACGGAACTGAAGGCGCGCTAATGAATAAGCCGCGAGAGGACCAAGAACCAGATTGATAATGGTCACACTTATAGCAATAATACAACTATTGCGTAATCCATACCGATAATTCCGAGCGACGGCAGCTCCAATATTTGCTTCAGACTTACTGGGAAAGATATACGCATAGTATCGATCCAGGGTCGGATTCTCCGGAATCCAGTGTGGGGGTACGGAAATAGCCTCATTTTCGTACATAAAGCTGGAGAGTACAAGCCACAAGAAAGGAGCAACCAGATAAATTGCAGCGAGTAGAGCACAGCAATAGAGCACAACTCGAAGCAAGAGTTTTCGATAGCGGAGAAAAAAGGTGGCTTTTTTCATACGGAAAACCTCACTGCGCAATGACCCCTCGGCGGTAGAGAAGACGAATATAGAGAATGGCCAGGGTCATAGTGATAATGGTGATAATGTAAGAATAGGCATTCCCATGTCCAAAATCATAATCGCCAAAAGCAACGGTATATGTCTGCCAAGCAATCACATAGGTTGCTCGACCTGGTCCTCCCCCGGTAATGGTGTAGATGATGTCAAAGACCCGGAAGGCGGTCATGGTTTGATAGATCATGATAATGAGAATCGGATGAAGTAGCCAGGGGATAGTAATATGCCAAAACCTTTTGCATATTCCCGCTCCATCGACCATGGCGGCCCGATATTGTTCCTCTGGAATAGCCTGCAGTGCGGAAAGCAGAATAATAGCCGCGAATGGGGTATTATTCCATACATGAGCAAAGGCGGTAAAGTTCAAGGCCAGAAAGGGTTGGGAGAGCCAGCCCACATACTCATCGATAATACCCAGGCTATAGAGTAGGCCATTGAGCACTCCCACCCGGCCATTATAGATCCATCGCCACATCAGCCCGTTGATGACTGGAGGGATAGCCCATGGAATCAGGACAAGGCTTCGTAAGAGCCATTGCCCCCGAAAACGCTCATTCATAAGCAGGGCCAGAGCCAGCCCTAACAGGAGAATAAGCGTCACGGAGACAAACACGAAATAGACCGTAACCTGCAGAGAGTGCCAGAAGAGGGGATCTTGCAGAATATCCAGATAATTCTGCACTCCTACGAATCGAATACGGTGTGGGCGTTTAAGGTTATATTTTTTCAGGCTGATCAGAAAAGAATAGACGATTGGATAAGCAACTAACGCCAGAATAATCAGCACCGATGGGAGATTCAGGAGATAGGCAAATGTACTATCACTGATCTGCCAGACTTTCTTGCGCACGCTTCGTATAGCCATAGTCCCCCTCTTCTGTACCGGTCGCTAGTATTGGGCCTTGATCTTCTTGGCAAAGTTGGCCATATTGACTAACGCCTCTTTTGGGGTAATCTGCTTGATGAGTGCCCGCTGAATCTCCTGAATATGGAAGCGTTCATACTCCGTATGCCATGGCTCTTTAATACTCTCGATAGCTCTGGCATATTGGCCAATATCTTCAATCACTTTCACATCCGCCCACTTGCTGGTCGATTCGTAAATCTCTTTATCCTTCCAGAGATGCGGATAGGCAAAGCCGAGGCCCTTCAGGAGATACCAGCGCTTGGCCGTATAAAACTCCCCATTCTTATCTTTGCCTCCCAGATACTGGATTAACTGCCAGGACTCATCGATATAACGGACATTGTTGGTGAGACAATACATACGGGTCCAGCCAACTGACCCATGCATTTGTGGTTCTAGACTCGGATAATGCATCATCTTAATCTTTCCGGCTACCTGGGAGAGCTTGGGATCATTCAAACGCTGAATATCGTACTTGGGTACCCCGGTAAAGGCTACCTGACCTGCTCCCATGGCATCTCGGGCCATGTTGGTATCCATCTCTACGGTCTTGGGATCGATAATCTTATGCTTGTGGATCCCATCCACCAACCACTGGAGCAGTTTCTCTGCTCTGGGGTCATCCTGCATGATCGGGTTCATATCCTCGTCAAAGAGGTTGATTTCGCTTGCATACATAAACGACCACCATTCCCAGTGGCCCCAGGCCACCTGCGCATAACCCGGAAGGATAGGATATTCCAGGATTCCCTTTTCTTTGATCTTTATCCCTTGTTCCGTGATCTCGTCTACCGTGCGTCCAGGCTTCTCAAAACCAGCTTTGTTTAGCATTTCTTCATTATACGCCCAGACATGGAAATCGGTATAGTAGGGTAACCCATACAGCTTTCCGTCATAACTCATGGCATCAAGATTATGTTTATAGAAAAGCTTTTTATACTCTTCAACTCTAGGAAGATCTTCGATAGGGCGGAGCCAGCCCGCGTCAACCCAGCCTGCAAAATTCGTATCGCGGACATAGAGGCAATCCAGAGGGGTATTCGCCACAAACAAGGCAGCGATCTTATCCATGTAATTTCCACCGATCGCCTCATAGTTCACCTTAATGTTGGGAAACTGTTTTTCAAAGATATCGAGATTCTCGCGTACCAGATCTGGTTCGTAATCCCACCCTTTAAAATTCAGCACCACCTGCTCACCAGCAGTAGCTGCTGGCAATTTACCGAACATGCTCCACGCCGTTAAACCCGCCCCTGCTCCCAAAGTGCTTTGTAAAAATTCTCGCCGATTTACGCCTCTTCTATTTGATGACCACATAAGGATTCTCCTTTCTATACGCGAGAGGACAACTCCCTTCTGCTCTTCATTAAATCCCTCCCAGATTAAAGTAATCATGATTTCACAAATATACAGACCTATCAAAAAACGGGATCACTGTCAAGCAGAATCTGGTTGACCGCTAGGGAAAGATCCCCAGATCAAGGTAAGCTTGTGCTACACGATCGATGGCAATGATAAAGGCGGCGGTACGTAAATCAATAGCATTCCCATGTCGCTGACGCATCTCTCGAATATCCCGATACGCCGTGACCATGGTCTCTTCCAGGCCAGAATTGACTAAATCTTCTTCATTTGGGCCATGCACAATGTGTTGAAAGACTTCCGGGGGAAACTTCTTACCAGTGAGTTGCTCCACTGCTTGCAAGATTTTCGTATAGACATTTTCTTCAAATCGCTTGTCCATATGACCAAAACGGATATGAGAGAGATTTTTAATCCATTCAAAATAGGAAACAGTAACTCCCCCGGCATTGAGATACACATCGGGGATTATGAGTACACCCTTTTGCAGCAATATATCATTAGCATCCGCCGTTACCGGTCCATTCGCTGCTTCACCGATGATTCTGGCTTTGATGCGATGCACATTTTCCAGAGTGATCTGATTTTCCAGAGCAGCCGGTACCAAAATATCACACTCCAGTTCCAGCCCATCTGCAGAACAGGGGATATTCGTCGCTCCTGGAAAATCGAGGATCGATCCCTTGGTACGTCGATGCTCCATCACCTGCTCCACATCCAGCCCTCCCGGATTGGTGATAGCTCCTTCATACTCGATCAGCCCGACCAGTATAGCTCCACCTTCCTGCAAGAATTTTGCAGCATGATACCCTACATTCCCCAATCCCTGGACTACGACCCGTTTCCCTTCCAGGCCAGGAGATAGTCCCAGGGGGCGAAGATCTTCTGCAACACTACAGGCTTCCCGAATGCCAAAATAGACCCCCCGGCCAGTTGCTTCGATGCGGCCATAGACCCCCCCTTCGGTAATCGGTTTACCGGTGACACAGGCAATAGCATCGACCTTATCCGAGGCGATCGTATTATAAGTATCGGCAATCCAGGCCATTTCCCGCGGACCAGTGCCATAATCGGGTGCCGGGACATCGACACCCGGACCGATAAAATTTTTCTTGATCAACTCATAAGTATAGCGGCGAGTAATTCGCTCCAGCTCACTGTCTGAATAATCTCTTTTATTGATCCGAATCGCCCCTTTCGCTCCTCCAAAAGGGAGATCGGCAATAGCACACTTGTAGGTCATCAGAGCTGCTAAAGCCATCACTTCATCTTCGCTGGCATTCGGGCTATAACGAATGCCCCCCTTTACGGGGAGTCTATGATGACTATGTTCCGCCCGCCAGGCATCAATCGCCTCAATAGACCCATCATCTCTCTTGATCGGAAAGGTCATATGATAGACGCTGTTACAGATCTCGATCTGCTTGAGTAATCCGGGTGGATATTTAGTATACTTCGCAGCCCTACGAAAAGTCCGATTTACCTGCTCAAAAAACTGAAAGGTAGCCATAAAAAACTCCCTAAGCTTCTCCAGAATAATAATTTGCCTATGGCAGCAATATTACCCTATTTTTACAATTTTTCCAAGAAATACGGTCTCTTCTTGCCTCTCTTCTTCATCTTGTGTATATTAACCCTCATGAGAGAGAGTAAGAGAAGCGAGGTTAGAACCCAAAAGGAGAGCGAGTTATGGCAATAGCAAAGACTGCGAGCAGAATCCAGGAAGCTCTGCTGACCAAGGCCGAACAGTATATTGCTGGTGGAGCACTGGGGACCTTTGCCCTGCCTCCCGATTACGCAATCGTAGTTAAACGGGGGCAAGGGAGTCGGATTGAGACGGTGGAGGGGAAAACGTATATCGATTATGTTATGGGCTCAGGGCCTTTGATTCTTGGACATGCTCATCCAGCAATTGTCGAAGCAGTACAGCATCAGGCAGCGCTTGGCTCCACTTTCTACAGTCTCAGTGAACCGGTGATCGCTCTAGCTGAGGAAATCGTGAAGGCAGTCCCTTGTGCAGAGACGGTAAAATTTATCAGCACTGGTACCGAAGCAACCTTCCACGCCCTCCGTATTGCCCGGGCTTATACTGGTCGTCCGAAGATTCTCAAATTTGAGGGTGGGTATCACGGGGTGCACGATTATGGGTTGATGAGCGCTGTCTCGAATAAAACCACCACCTATCCCACCCCCATTCCCGATTCAGATGGTATCCCTCCTGGGATAGCGGAATCGGTGCTAGTTGCACCTTTCAATGATCTGGAGACCACCACAGCCATCATAGAAGCACACCAGCATGAACTTGCCGCCGTAATTGTGGAGCCTCTGCAGCGAGCCTTAAAGCCCAAACCCGGTTTTCTACAGGGTATACGGGAAATTACCAAGGCGAAAAATATCCTCTTGATCTTCGACGAGGTAGTGACCGGCTTTCGACTGGCGTATGGAGGCGCTCAAGAATATTACGGAGTGATTCCCGATCTGGCTACCTATGGTAAAGCCCTTACAGGAGGATATCCGATGGCAGCGGTTGCTGGCAAACGTGAGATTATGGAGGTGACCGATGTCCGGCGCAAAGGAAAAGCTGCCTATTCGTATATTGGCGGCACCCTGAGTGGAAATGCGTTATCAGCAGCAGCCGGTCTGGCTACCCTCACCCAGCTTCGGAAAGAAGGCACTCACACTCGTCTGCACACTGTGGGAAAGGAATTACAAGAAGGGATAACTCGTGTTGCCGAAAGGCAGGGCATACCGGTAAAGGTGATCGGAGATGGTCCAGTGTTCCAGGTACTCTTCACCGATCAGAAACAGATCGAGACGCATCGAGATGTCCTCGCCGCGGATGGGCCAAAGGGATATCGCTTCGGGCTCGAATTGCTTAAGCACGGTCTCTATGTTAATCCCGGACAAAAATTTTATGTCTCCCTGGCGCATACAGACGAGGATATTGAGGAAACCTTGAAAGCAGTGGAAAGCGCATTAAAAGTTTTCCAGTAACAACAAAATTTCTGACTTCTTCTACCAGGAGGTGAGCTTGGAACAAAGGAGGATACCATCTCTCTTTGTCACCAGCAGCCAGGATAAAGTGCAGGAGGCGCGAGAAATCCTGCAATGGCCTATAGAACAGGTCGATCTCTCTTTACCAGAGATCCAGGATATTGCGCTCGAACCAATCGTTCAGCATAAGCTTATCGAAGCCTACCAGCACTTACAGAGACCAGTCCTGGTGGAGGATACCGGATTGTTTATTCGGGCGTGGGGAGGATTACCCGGCGCTCTCGTACGCTGGTTTCTGCACGGCCTGGGCAATAAAGGAATCTGTCGTCTCTTGCAACAGGAGACTGATCGACAGGCTACCGCCCAATCGGCTATCGGCTTCTACGAAGGAACAGGGGCGGTTATAGTCTTTGGAGAAGTGCGGGGAAGCATTGCCGATTCTCCCCGTGGCACTCAGGGATTTGGGTGGGATCCTATCTTTATTCCAGAAGGAGAGGATCGTACCTTTGGAGAGATGACCCGAACGGAGAAATTACGGTTTTCGATGCGTCGCAAAGCATTAGAAGCTCTGCGTGCTTCGCTAGATTTTTCTTGGAAACGTTAAGGAGAATGGAGACTTACTCTATGACCCAACATGAACCGGTGTTACCTCTGACTGGTATACGAATCGTGAGCTTTGCTCAACTCCTCCAGGGACCCTCTGGAGTGCAAATTTTGGCCGATCTGGGGGCAGATGTCATTAAAGTAGAGCGACCGAAAAAGGGAGCCTGGGAACGAGGATGGGCTGGGGGAGATACCTTTATTAATGGCATAAGCACATTTTTTCTCCTCTTTAATCGAAACCAGCGGAGTCTGACCGTAGATCTGAAGTCAGAGCAGGGAAAGGAGATTATCTATCGCTTGACAGAACAGACCGATGTGCTCGTAGAGAATTACCGTCCAGAGGTCATGGAGCGGTTAGAGTTAGGATATGACCGGTTACGGAAACTCAATCCTCGACTGATTTACTGCTCTTGTTCTGGTTATGGAGCCGATGGCCCCTACAAGGATCGTCCTGGACAGGACCTGCTGGTGCAGGCGATGAGTGGTTTGGCCATGGTTACTGGGAAAAGGGATGATCCTCCGATAGCCACCGGTACAGCCCTGGTTGATCAACATTCGGCGGTGTTACTGGCTATGGCTGTTCTCGCTGCCCTTCTACAAAGACAACAGACCCAACAAGGGCAAAAGATCGAGGTAAACCTCCTCAATGCGGCTCTTGATCTGCAGATCGAGGGTATAGGCTATTTTCTCAATGGGGGCCAGGTGACCACACGGAGTCGCTCAGGCATAGCCACCCCTTTTCATCAGCCCCCCTATGGAATTTACCAGACCAGGGATGGGTATGTATGTCTCTCCATGACTCCACTTTCTAAATTGGCCGAGGTGACCGGCGTCAAAGAGTTGCTCCAGTGGAAAGAGGAAGAGAGATTTCTCTACCGGGATGAGATCAATGAGGTCATTATCCGGTGCTTACAAGAACGGACCACCAGCGACTGGTTGACGATTTTCCGCGCTGCAGACATCTGGTGTGCCGAAGTGAACACGTATGAAGAAGTATTCGACGATCCGCAGGTAAAACATAACAATGTCGTTGGAGAGTTTGAATATCCAGGAGCCGGAAAAATCCGTGTACTGAAGCATCCGGTAAAGTATAGCGCTATGCAGCCCTCGATCCGGAAACGTCCACCCCTGCTCGGTGAACATACCGGGGAAATTTTGCAAGGGCTGGGGTATTCCGCTCTGGAAATTGCCAAACTGCAGAGCGAGGGTATTGTATAGCCGTCCCTCTGGCACTACTGCTCTGTTAAGTAAACTACTACCGGCTCAAGCCGGTAACTTTCTTGTTACCACGATGGTGCGATACGGATGGTCGGCTGCAAGCCGGCT